>ERZ773149.13-NODE-13-length-211427-cov-7.274611_pt1 | contig 211427 bp, 206 predicted proteins | sample MGYA00511081_ERZ773149 | MGnify/ENA primary metagenome ERZ773149 (study PRJEB29015, sample SAMEA2737846) | human gut metagenome | biome: human gut; feature: human-associated habitat; material: faeces | place: China | collected 2012 ...
CAGTGCCAGCAGATTTACAGTCTGTCCCCTTTGGCCACTCGGGAATTCGCCCATGCTTTGTTTGATAAGCAGTGATAATAATATCACATGAGCGGGGAAAAATCAAGAGGGGGAATGAAATTATTTTATAAAATTTGGCGGGGTTTCGGCCGGTAGATTACTTCGCTGACCGTGTAAACTGTGACAAAGGCGGAAGGGTCTGTTTTTAAAAGATACGACATCAAAAGGGCGTATTCATTTTTATCCACGATGGTAATGATCTCTGTTTTAGGCTGACCGTCATAGGCGCCCCGGCCTTCATAGATGGTAGCGCCGCTGTGAAGGCGGTTCAGGATAAAACTGCGTATTTCAGCTTCTTTTTCAGAGATGATGCAGACTCGTTTTTTCAGATTTAGGCCGAATATGAAGTGGTCCAGTACAAGCCCGTTTAAATAGGTGCCTAAAAGGCTTAAAACGACCAGCTTTTTATCATAAAACAGGATAGAGGACAGGGCCACGCACATACCGGGAAGCGCCATGGCTTTTCCCATGTCCATGCGGAAATATTTGTTTAACAGCTTTGCCACAATATCCAGTCCCCCGGAGGAGGCATTTTCCCGGAATAAAATTGCAAGTCCGATACTTACAACAAAGATATAGCAGACCATATCCAGAAAGGGATCGCCGTTAATGGATGAAAAATCGGGGAACCATATTTCAAATATCCTTAAAAATAATGGAAGCAGAAGAGAGGTGTAAACCGTTTTTGCGCCAAATTCCTTTCCGATCAGGAGAAAGCCGATTATCAGCAAAAGCCCGTTAAGGATAAAAGTAATGATGGAGATATGGAGAGGGATGATATTGCCGAGGATCATAGCCAGACCGGATATGCTTCCTACAGACACCTGACTGGGGATCAGAAAGAAGAATACGGCGGCTGAAACAATGAGGGTGGCAAAGGTTATTACTATAAATTCTTTCATAAAGTCTGATTTTTTCATATGAATACTCCTGTATTAAAGATATTCTCTGCTGTCATTCCTACTATATTCGATTCTTTTTTGCGTGTAAACCGTTTTTTGTGCGTATCTTTTATTTTGCCTTACGGTTTGGAAAAGGCTTATGAAAGCTCCTGCGTTTCAAAATCCGTTTTCCAATGGACGAATCCGGGCAGATATGGTATACTCTATAAGATAGGCGTATTCCATTTTTGGGTACAAATTGGAGGAAGGATATGAAAGATAAAGGAAAGATGCGGTGGACATTTCGCGTATATCTGCAGTGGCCGCTGTATTTGACAGTCTTTATGGTCCTGCTTGCGGCAGCTGTGGGGGCGGTGTCGTTTACGGCGGGAATCATTGTTTCGGCTTTTACTCTTGTCTATATTGGAATTGCGCTGTGGCTTTACTGTTCCAGAAAAAGGGGAATCCTGGCAGGACTGATCGCATTTGCGGAAGCTTACGATCAGAGCAAGCAGGATATCCTGAAAGAAATGCTGGTTCCCTATGCAGTGACAGACCGGACGGGGCGTCTTTTGTGGATGAACCGCGAGTTTTCATTGATCTTAGGGGAAGATAAGACGGCAGCGCCTAATCTGACGGCCCTGTTTCCGGAGGTTACGAAGGAAATGCTGGCTACAGGCGGAGAGACAGTGAGCATACACAGCTCATATTTGGAGAGAAATTACCGGGTAGACCTGCGGGAGCTGGCGATTGCTTCCTTGTCTCAGGCCGTGGCTGATAATGGTCTGGAAACGGGAGAAGGCGGCATTACGGCTGTCTATCTCATGGATGAGACCCAGACGTTAAAATACAAACAGCAGGTCAATGATCAGAAACTGGTAGCAGGACTGATCTATCTGGATAATTATGAAGAAGCGCTTGAAAGCGTGGAAGAAGTGCGGCGATCCCTGCTTACGGCCCTGATCGACCGTAAGATCAGCAAGTATATTGCTTCCATGAACGGCATTGTAAAAAAGATTGAAAAGGATAAATATTTCTTTGCAATCTGCCAGCAGCACATGGCTAAGATGCAGGAGTCCCGTTTCCCCATTCTGGAAGATGTAAAGACTGTTAATATCGGAAATGAGATGGCCGTGACCTTAAGTATCGGTATCGGCATGAACGGTGAAAGTTATGCTCAGAATTATGAGTATGCCAGAACCTCGATTGATATGGCTCTGGGACGGGGCGGCGACCAGGCGGTCGTAAAGGATTCGGATAAGATCCAGTATTATGGCGGCAAGGCACAGCAGATGGAAAAGACAACCCGCGTGAAGGCCCGTGTAAAGGCCCACGCCCTGCGGGAATTGATGGAAAATAAGGATCGGCTGCTGATCATGGGCCACCGTCTGGCAGATATTGACGCCTTCGGCGCAGCCATCGGCATTTACCGGATCGCCATGTCCATGAATAAAAAGGCCAATATTGTGCTCAATGAGGTTACTTCCTCCGTCCGTCCCATGATGGAGCGCTTCCTGGACAATGCGGAATATCCGGACGATATGTTCCTAAAAGGGCCTCAGGCGGCAGAGCTGGCAGATGCAGGCACCATGCTTGTGGTGGTGGATGTAAACCGTCCCAGCATCACAGATGAGCCGTCCCTTCTGCGCCTGGTGCGGACGATCGTTGTGCTGGACCACCACAGAACCAGCAACGAGGTTATTGACAATGCGGTGCTTTCCTATGTAGAACCCTATGCTTCTTCTACCTGTGAAATGGTGGCAGAGGTGCTGCAGTATATTGCAGACGGCATCAAGGTGCGGCCTGCAGAGGCAGACGCCATGTATGCGGGTATTGTGATTGATACTCAGAATTTTACAAATCAGACCGGCGTGCGTACCTTTGAAGCAGCGGCCTTCCTGCGAAGAAGCGGGGCGGACATTACGAGAGTGCGCAAGCTGTTCAGGGAAAATATGAAGGACTATCAGGCCAAGGCAGAGGCTGTGCGGGCGGCAGAGGTGTATATGGATGCGTTTGCCATCAGCGTGTGCCCGGCAGAGGGGCTTGACAGTCCGACGATCACCGGAGCCCAGGCGGCTAATGAGCTCCTTGAAATCAAGGGAATAAAAGCTTCCGTGGTTCTCACCGATTACAATAATACTATTTATTTCAGCGCCCGTTCCATTGACGAGGTCAATGTACAGGTAATGATGGAGAAGCTGGGCGGCGGCGGCCACCGTACCATCGCCGGAGCCCAGATGCAGGGCGTTTCCACAGAAGAGGCAAAAGACCGCCTGAAAGAAGTAATCCGGCAGATGCTGGAAGAGGGCGACGTATCATAGAGACAGAAAGGATGGATCAATATGGAAATCGTATTATTAGAGGATGTAAAGGCACTTGGAAAAAAAGGTCAGGTTGTAAAGGTAAATGACGGCTATGCGAGAAACTTTATCCTGCCTAAAAAGCTGGGCGTAGAGGCAACTGCCAAGAATTTAAACGACTTAAAGCTTCAGAAGGCAAATGATGCGAAAGTTGCAGCAGAGCAGCTGGCAGCGGCTAAGGAGCTGGGAGAGAAGATTGAAAAGTCCAAGGTGGTTGTTTCGATCAAGGCAGGAGAAGGCGGAAGAGCCTTTGGCGCTGTTTCTTCCAAGGAAATTGCCAAGGCAGCAGCCGATCAGCTGGGGCTGGATATTGATAAGAAGAAGATCGTTTTAAATGATCCCATCAAGGCCATCGGAAGCTTTGAGGTAGCAGTTAAGCTTCACAAGGAAGTGACTGCAAAGCTGGCTGTGAAGGTAGTAGAAGCGTAAAAAGGACGTAAAGGGGGCGGCGTATCGTATTCCGGAAGGAAGGGATGCGCCGTCCTGTTTTCGCAGGCTTCCGGACAGAAAATTCCGGAGCGCAGGTTTGGCAAATATTATAGTAGGAGGAAAGAGTCATGGAAGAAGCCCTGATTAAGCGGGTGCTTCCCCACAGTCTGGAAGCGGAGCAGTCGGTAATCGGCTCCATGCTGATGGACCGGGAGGCTGTGATCGCGGCGTCAGAGATTATAACAGGCAGTGATTTTTATCAGCAGCAGTACGGCATTATGTTTGATGCTATGGTGGAGCTTTTTAACGAGGGAAAACCGGTGGATCTGGTTACTCTGCAGGACCGTTTGAAGGAAAAGGATGTCCCACCTGAGGTCAGCAGCCTTGACTTTGTCCGGGATATTATGACCATGGTGCCTACCTCGGCCAATATAAAATCCTATGCCAATATTGTAAGCGAAAAGGCTGTGCTGCGCCGGCTGATCAAGACCACAGAGGAGATTGCAGGGGCCTGCTATGCGGGAAAGGAACCGTTGGAAAATATTCTGGCAGATACGGAGAAATCGGTATTTGACCTTCTTCAGAATAAGGGCGGGCAGGAATTTGTACCCATCAAGCAGGTTGCCATCAATGTGCTGGAAAAGATCGAGGACGCCTACCGCAATCAGGGAACAGTTACGGGTATTCCGTCCGGCTTTATTGACCTGGACTACAAGCTGTCCGGCTTTCAGCCCTCTGATTTTATCCTGATCGCTGCCCGTCCCTCCATGGGAAAGACGGCCTTTGTGCTGAATGTGGTAGATTATGTCTCAGTGCGGAAAAATCTGCCCTGTATGGTATTCAGCCTGGAGATGTCCAAGGAACAGCTGGTAAACCGTATGCTGTCTATGGAATCGAACGTAGATTCCCAGAAGCTGCGTACCGGTACTCTTACGGATGCAGACTGGGATGCAGTGGTAGAGGGAATCGGCGTGATCGGAAATTCCAAGCTGATCATTGACGATACGCCGGGCATTTCCATCACAGAGCTTCGATCCAAGTGCAGGAAAATGAAGCTGGAGCACGGTCTAAGCCTTGTGATCATTGACTACCTGCAGCTGATGAGCGGCAGCAAAAAGGGCGGAAATGACAACCGCCAGCAGGAAATTTCCGAGATTTCCCGTTCCTTAAAGGCCATTGCCAGAGAGCTTCATGCGCCTGTGATCGCTCTTTCCCAGCTGTCCCGTGCCTGCGAGACCCGTACAGACCACAGGCCCATGCTTTCGGATCTTCGAGAATCAGGAGCTATTGAGCAGGATGCGGATGTGGTAATGTTTTTATACCGCGATGATTATTACAACAAAGATACGGAGCATCCCAACGAGGCTGAAGTTATTATTGCAAAGCAGCGTAACGGCCCTATTGGAACGGTGAATTTGATCTGGAAGCCGGAGTACACGAAGTTCGTCAATGCAGCACGGCCTCAGGGCGGGAATTCAGAGGGTTAAAATTTCAGTCATAATAGCAGTTCTCAACGCATACATTAAAAGTAAGGTCAAACCGGACCGCGCAGGGCACGGCGGAGGATCGTTACATTAAGCAGTGTGAAGGAGAGAACAGTTATGGATGAAGTACATTATCTTATATCAGACGCGTCCAGAAAGGTGGATGTGGAAGCCCATGTATTAAGGTACTGGGAGGAAGAACTGGAGCTGGATATTCCCAGAAATGAGATGGGACACAGATATTATACAGATTTTCATATCCGTATGTTTAGGCAGGTAAAGAGCTTAAAGGAAAAGGGGTATCAGCTGAAAGCCATTAAGCATGCCCTAAACCAGGTTCTGCATCAGGATGGGGAAAATGGAGCGCAGCTTACGGACGAACTGCTGGAAAAGGATATGGATGCCGCTTTAAGAGGGTTTAAGGAGGAGGAACGTCTGGCGCCATTAAGGCCGGTTCAGGCAGAAACAATCCCGGCTGTTTCTATGGAGGAACGAATGGCCCAGTTCCAGCAGATTATGAACCTGATCATCGGACGGGCTCTGGAGGTTAATAATGAGAAGCTCAGTCAGGATATCAGCAGTCTTGTAAACGAAAAGCTATCCGGGGAAATGGAGCTTTTGCTTCAGTCCTCAGACCGGAAAGAAGAGGAGCGATTCCGCCAGCTGGACGAGGTGATCCGCTCCTTCCAGAAGAGCGGACAGGCTGAGGCGGCAGCTGCCAGAGTGCCGTTTTTTAAGCGGAAGCCATTTAAAAGAAGTGGAAAAAGCAGGAACGCATCAGGCCATCCTCAGCGGTCCGGGGGGCTGATCCCGTAAAAAAATCTCGCCATTTATATCGGAATATGATAATATGATACTGAAAGTGAACGAGACAGCACACCGGGATTTTACATCCGGTATCATATTGTTAAATCCGGCCATATTTCAGGCTGAGTCATACAAAGGAAGGATCAAGAGCAATTTCATGAACCAAAGATTTAGATACAGAAAATACCTTACATATGCCCTGGCCTCAGGGATACTGGCAGCCTCTCTCACACTGGGAGGTTGTGCAGACCAGACAGCAGGGGGGATGGCGGCAACTCCGGCTCAGGCCCAGGCACGGGCGGCAGCCCCTGAGGAGGAAACAGAAGCTATCGCACCTTTAAACTTAAGCGGCCAGATCCTGCCCGATCTGGATGATGTAGAGCTTCCGGAGAATGCGGAGCCGGTTCCTGAGTACTTAAGGGAAGGCGTCCGCCATGAGATCGTAAAGAAGCTCCAGCAGCGTCTCATGGATCTGGGATTTATGGATAATGATGAACCTACCGATTATTTCGGCCAGGTAACACTTCAGGCTGTAAAACATTTCCAGAGACAGAATGAGATGCCACAGGATGGAATTGTAGGAGATGCCACCTGGGAGGCTCTGATGGCTGAGGACGCCAAGTATTATGCCGTTTCCAAGGGAACCCAGGGCGACGATATACAGCGGATCCAGCAGCGTCTTTATGAGCTGGGTTATCTGGCAAAGGCGGATCAGGTAACTGGTAATTTTGGAGATTCCACGGAAGCTGCGGTAATTAAGCTTCAGGAGGTCAATGGCCTAAGCCCGGATGGAAAGGTAGGACAGAAAACCTATAACCTTCTGTACAGCGATGAGGTCCGCCCCAACCTCCTGTCTTACGGCGAAAAGAGTGAGGTGGTTTTAGCCTGCCAGCAGCGTCTGAAGGAATTAGGATATCTTACAACCACACCGGACGGCGCTTATGGACAGGATACGGTGATTGCTGTAAAGCAGTTCCAGGCCAGAAACGATCAGGTCGTAGACGGCTACCTGGGTCCATCTACCCGTATTGCCTTAAATGATCCGTCGGCTCGTCCAAATGGATTGATGCTGGGCGAACAGGGCGAAACGGTTACCAGAGTACAGCAGCTTTTAAGCAAATATGGATATTTAAGCTCTGCCAATGTGACCGGATATTATGGAGAGGTAACAGAGCAGGCGGTTAAAAACTTCCAGAGCCGCAACGGACTGGCAGCAGATGGTCAGGTCGGCATCCAGACCATGACAAAGCTTACCAGCGACAATGTGAGACGTCCGGCAGCAAACTCCGGCGGAGGAAGCTCTGCACAGACCGGAGGAGGAAGTACGGGAGGAAGCGGCGGAAATAAGAAGCCGGCAGGAAATAACGGCAGCCAGGGCGGTTCTTCCTCTGCGCCGAAGGCACCTTCCGGTACAGGCGTATCTGCTTTGATATCTGTGGCTTCATCCAAGATCGGAAGTCCTTATGTGTGGGGAGCTAAGGGTCCCAATGCCTTCGACTGCTCCGGTTTTGTATACTGGTGTCTGAATCAGGTAGGTGTTCGTCAGAGCTACCTTACTTCTTCCGGCTGGCGCAATGTGGGACGCTATACGAAGATCACCAACTTTAATGATATTCAGGCCGGCGATATTGTGGTAGTAAACGGCCATGTAGGTATTGCGGCAGGAGGCGGGACTGTGATCGACGCATCTTCCAGTAACGGCCGCGTAGTACACAGAAGCTTAAGCCAGTGGTGGAGAAACAACTTTATTTGTGCATGGAGAATCTTCTAAAAGCTACAGAGAATCTCTGAAAGAAAGAGTCAGGCAAAGCCATAACACATCCGCGGCACATGTCCCGCGGATGTGTGCGTTTTGGAAAAAAATGGGAGGAAATACAAATGCAGACAATTTTAGTATGCGACGATGACAAGCAGATTGTGGAAGCCATTGATATTTATCTTACAGGAGAAGGCTACAAGGTAATTAAGGCGTATGACGGCTATGAGGCCCTGGAATATCTGGAAAATAACTCCGCAGACCTGCTGATCCTGGACGTAATGATGCCCGGACTGGATGGTATCCGGACGACTCTTAAGGTAAGGGAAAACAGCAGCATCCCCATTATCATCCTGTCTGCCAAATCTGAGGATGCAGACAAGATCCTGGGATTGAATATCGGGGCAGATGACTATATTACAAAGCCGTTTAATCCTCTGGAGCTGGTTGCCAGAGTCAAGTCCCAGCTGCGCCGCTATACACAGCTTGGCAACTTAAACCAGCAGGAGCAGGATCAGGTTTACAAGTGCGGCGGTCTTCAGATCAATGATGACAATAAAGAGGTTACAGTAGACGGAGAACCCATTAAGCTGACTCCTATCGAGTATAATATTCTCCTGCTTTTGGTAAAGAATGCGGGCAAGGTATTTTCCATTGATGAAATATATGAACAGATATGGAATGAGGAAGCGATCGGGGCAGACAATACAGTAGCGGTCCATATCCGCCATATCAGGGAAAAAATTGAGATTAACCCAAGAGAGCCGAAGTATCTTAAAGTAGTCTGGGGCGTAGGATACAAGATTGAAAAACAGTAGGTGGACCTATGGAGCAGAACAGAAAGAAAATACGTATTCAGAAGGTGGTTTTATCCCTTCTTTCAGTGATATTCCTCGCTATGGCCCTGGCGGGCATCAGCGCCATGTATTTAAACGGAGGCTACGGAAGAGGGATCAGCTGGGTCTATGAGGAAACCTACGAGGACTCTGATACCTTCAGCATGAAGCTGGGAAAAGATATAGAAAATATTTTTACATATATCGGCTATAAGGATCTCTTTGAAACAAACGGACAGCTGGATATGAGCAAGCCCATTGTCCGGCTTACGGATGGGCCGGGGGTAGATGAGGACTGGACACTGGATCAGATCGTCCGGTATGCCAGGATCAGAGGCTACTATCTGGGAGAAAACTTTACGGTTCAGGGTTCCCCTATGTCCATGGACGATGACGACATGGAGGTTACAGTCCAGTTTTTGAATACAGGCTTTGATTTTCTGAGCATGGGTGAAATGGAAACCCGGATGACAAAGGAAGAACTGGCTCTGGATATTCTGGAATGTTTGGGACAGTATTATTCTATTTATTACAATTTCATGGAGCACCAGACCAATGTGCGCTTCCGGGTAGTTTATAAGAGCGATGAAGGAGTGGAAACGGTGTATACCAATGTACCGGAACTTTCGCTGGATGAGCTGAGAGGATTTGGAAAATACCTGTTTATTCCCGGAAATACCATTCGTATGGATACGAATCTGGCGGTCATTCCCCAGAATGCGGCTGCTCTTTTGGAAACATGGAATCCGAATAATAATGACCAGAATTATCTGGTGGTTTCGGTTGATACCACATATCCTTATGTTGACAGCTATTCCGAAGAGTCTGCCCAGTACCGCAGTGTGAGAAATGCGTTTATTATGGGAATGGGCGGAGTAATTGTCGGATTCATCGGTCTGTTTGCGGCGTTAGTATGGCTGGTGTTCCTGTCGGGACATACAGACAATCTGGACAGCGAGATACGCCTTTATCCGGTTGACCGGATTCCTACGGAGGTATGCATTCTCCTGGGGGCTGTAGCAGCAGCGGTGCTCCTTTTGTGGGGGAAACGGCTTGGAATGATGGTAATCGGTCTTTTTTTCAGTGAGGAACATCTGCCTTTCTGGAATAAGATGCTTCGATATCTGATCATTTACAGCTGTGCAGTTCCTTGCGGTTTCAGTCTTCTGCGCCGATACAAGGCTGGAACGCTTTGGACGGGGAGTCTTGGAAAAAGAGGGACTGCGGCATTTAAAGCTTATCGGGAAAAGACCAGCTATGCAGTAGGCGGAGCGCTGTGTTATCTTACTTTTTTAGGCTGCAACGGCTTTATGATGTGGCTGATCCTCTTTTTATTTACAACCAGAGGAGAACGGATCAGCTACCGGATCATGTATTATGTTGTGCTTGTGCTGTTTGTATGGCTCGACGGCTGGGTATTTCACCGGCTGTTTAGGGAAGCCTGCCAGAGAGATCTGCTGGATCAGGCCATCAGTACCATTTCTACCGGAGATACGGGCTACCGTCTGGACACTTCCATGCTCACAGGCAAGGAAAAGAAAATGGGAGAGCATATCAATAATATTACCAGCGGTCTGGACACTGCTCTTCAGGAAAAGGTAAAAAGCGAGCGGTTAAAGGCAGATCTGATCACCAATGTGTCCCATGATATCAAGACGCCTCTTACTTCTATTATTAACTATGTAGATCTCTTAAAGCGGCAGAAAATCCAGGATCCCAAAATCGCCGCTTATCTGGAGGTGCTGGATCAGAAGTCTCAGAGATTAAAGACGCTGACAGAAGATCTGGTAGAAGCCTCAAAGGCCAGTTCAGGCAATCTGAAGCTGGAGGTTTCGGATATTAATCTGGTAGAGCTGGTCCAGCAGACAAACGGTGAGTTTGAAGAGCGTTTTGCTCTGCGCCGTCTGGAGCTGATCCAGACGCTGCCGGAGGAGATCATTATGATCCGGGCAGATGGAAGGCGCCTGTGGAGAGTTCTGGAAAATCTGTATACGAACGCCTTTAAATATGCCCAGGAGGGCAGCCGCGTCTATGTAGACGTAAGAGAAGAGGGAGATAAGGCCGTATTTACGATCAAGAATATTTCTGAAAAGCCTTTGAATATCAGTCCGGATGAGCTTACAGAGCGATTTGTACGGGGCGATGTGGCAAGAACCACAGAAGGAAGCGGATTGGGACTTTCCATTGCAAGAAGCTTAACACAGCTTCAGAAGGGAGAGTTTATCATCAGTATTGACGGCGATCTGTTTAAAGCACAGGTGGCTTTTCCTGTGGAACGGCGGGAGAGGAAGGCGGAACGAATAGCGGAGGAAATACCGTCTGATTCCAGCGAATGGGAAGATACATAAAGAAAAAGGCTCTCCGAAATCAGCTTCGGAGGGCCTTTTTGAACCCTAAATAATGTGATATGTAAGATCGGTCTACTGTTTACTGATACTCAAATACATTGATCCAGCTCTCTAAGAGCTCCTTTTCCTCAGGACGCTTATAGGCCAGCTGAGCTGCGGCTACTACAGGGAGCCAGCCCTGCACATAGCGTTTTTCTGTACCGGTTTTTTCGCAGAACAGATCCATGTACAGCTCCGCTCTTTTGCGGTCCTTTAAGCTTAACAGAAGGTAGGTTCTCGCCACATCGGCGCTGGCATTTCCCTGGGAAGCATGTACCCAGTCAATGACATACCATTTGCCATCATCACCTACGATGATGTTGGTTGGATTGAAATCGCCGTGGCAGAGCTTGGTATGCTTGGGCATTCCGTCCAGTCTGGTCATCAGCTCATAGCGTGTGCTGTCGTCCAGCTGCTCCACGGATTTGAGGGCGCGGATGGTTTTTTCCTTCAGTTTGTTTAACAGAGGGCAGGCCTGCTTATGGATCAGAAGGTGGAGATCCACCATGCCTTCCATGTATTCTTCCAGCTTGTCCGGATTTTCATCCATTAACTGCTGTAAGGTCTTTCCCTCTACGTATTCCTTCAGGATGGACCATTTTCCATCAACAACAGAAACCCCCAGGATCTTAGGAACGTTGAGCGCCTCGATATCCTCCACCCGCGCGTTGCACAGGGCTTCATTCAGAACCTCGGCTTTCGGGAATCCATCACAGAATTCCTTGATGGCAGTGCTGCCGTCACGATAAACGGTTTTCTTTTCACTTGTGAAAACTAATTCTCTTGCCATAATCATACTCTCCTTCCACACATTATATACGGTACTGCGCCGGTTTCCCGCCGCACTGTACTTATTCTACTACAAGGGCGGTAAAAAGTACATACTAAATTTGATAAATTTTTAACGTACTTTTGGGAAATACACTGGTAACAATTCCCTTTTACTTAAAATCGGAAGATGGCCGTACCATAAGCGGGGAGAGGATAGGCCACAGAATAGGGCTTTCCATCGCATTCTCCCTTGACGGATGTGTAGGAAGGACACTGAGAAGCCTTGTAGGCACCGTGTTCATTGTCCAGTAGCAGCGTATATTTACATTTTTTAGGAACTCCTACCCGGTAGTCGGGACGGGCTACGGGTGTGAAATTTATAACAAACAACAGGTTCTTTTTGCCGGTTTCATCTCTGCGGATAAAGCTGAAAATACTTCGGTCCCCGTCGTTGGCATTTACCCATTCAAAACCGTTCCAGTCATTGTCCAGACGGTACAGACAGGGATATTTTTTATAAATGTGCAGCAGATCACGGACGTATTCCTGAAGCTTTCTGTGGCTGTCTTCATCTGCCAGATGCCAGTCCAGAGCCACCTTTTCATCCCATTCATGCCACTGGCCGAAATCCTGTCCCATAAAGAGCAGCTTTTTGCCCGGATGGCCCAGCATAAAGGTATATCCGGCTTTCAGGTTGGAAAACTTGTCTTCTCCCAGACCGGGCATTTTGTTGATCATGGAGCATTTTAAATGAACTACCTCGTCATGGGACAACACCAGGATATAATTTTCGCTGTTAAAATAAGTCAGGCTGAAAGTCATCCGGTTGTGGTTATATTTGCGGAAATAGGGATCCAGCTTCATGTACTCCAGAAAATCGTGCATCCAGCCCATGTTCCACTTAAAGGTAAAGCCCAGTCCGTCCTGCTCCGGATGCTTTGTCACATTGGGCCAGGCGGTAGATTCTTCCGCGATCATCAGTACGCCGAGATTGCGTCCCTGAACGACAGTATTTAAGTGCTTGAAAAACTCAATGGCCTCCAGATTCTGGTTTCCGCCGTAGATATTGGGTACCCACTGTCCGTCCTGGCGGCCATAGTCCAGATAGAGCATGGAAGCAACTGCATCCACTCTCAAACCATCCACATGGTACTGCTCTACCCAGTAAAGGGCATTGCTGATGAGGAAGTCCTTGACCTCGTTTTTTCCGTAATCAAAAACCTTTGTGCCCCAGTCCGGATGTTCGCCCTTGCGCGGATCTTCATATTCATAGAGGGGATGGCCGTCAAAATCAGCCAGTCCGTGGGCGTCCTTTGGAAAATGGGCAGGTACCCAGTCCAAAATGACGCCGATACCGTTTTTATGGAGATAATTTACAAAATACATGAAATCCTTTGGCGAGCCATATCGGGAGGTAGGCGCAAAATATCCGGTTACCTGATAGCCCCAGGAGCCGTCATAGGGATGTTCCGCAATTCCCATAAGCTCTACATGGGTGTATCCCATTTCCTTCACATAGGCAGCCAGCTCATGGGCGGCCTCGATATATGTATAGCAGCCATCTTTTTCCGGGCGGTTCTTTTTACGCCAGGAGCCCAGATGAACTTCATAGATGCTCATGGGCTGCTTTTCAGGGTCTTTCTGAGCCCGCTTGGTGATCCAGTCTGTATCTGCCCAGGAAAAGCCGGAGAGGTCGGCTGTTACAGAAGCGGTGCCGGGTCTGTATTCTGCGCTGAAAGCAAAGGGATCGGCCTTATAAAGGATTTTTCCCGTATCGGTAGTAATGGCAAATTTGTAGAGTTCACCTGTTTTCATACCTGGGTTAAAGTATTCCCAGATTCCCATATCAGAGATTTTTTTCATGGGATTGGCATCAGGGTTCCAGCCATTGAAGTCGCCTACCAGATGAACCTGCTCTGCATGCGGAGCCCAAACGGCAAAATAAATCCCTGATTTTCCTTTAAAAGTCATGGGATGAGCCCCCAGTTTCTGGTAAATATCATAATGAGTGCCGGCTCCGAAGAGATAGCAGTCCAGCTCCGAGATCATACCTGTTCCGGCAGGCGCTGAAGCTCTGGAAGAAGTTCCTGTTTTTTTTGCGGCAGCGGTTGGTTTTGCCGGTGTGCTTTTTCTTGCAGCCATATTACGGTTCCCCCTTGATCTTAAGAACTGCTCCGTCACAGCCCTTTAATGTAATCTGCAGTTTTCCGTCTCGAATGGGGAGGATCTCGCCATCCTCAAGAAGATTTACAGCCTGAGAGGCAGCCATGGGAACAGGAATATTTAATACAGCTTCGTTATCGTCATTGTTTAAAGCGGTAATGATCAGGCTGTGTTCACCGTGTCTGGCAAAGGCGTATTGACGGTTGGTTAAAAGCAGTTCCTGATAGCGTCCCATATGAAGCTCTTCATTCTCCTGATGAATGATACTCAGCTTTGAAATACGGTCTGTAAGGGTACAGCGGAGGGAATCAAACGCATCTGGTGAAATGGCAGGCCGCAGGGCGTCGTCGCAGGAGGGCGTCCGTTTCCCTTCGATTCCCCATTCGCCTCCGTAGTAGATGGATGGGATGCCCGGAAGGGTCATCAGGCAGGTGTATACGGGAAGCAGATGCTCCTTTGTACGAAGCTTACTGGCAATTCGATCCTCATCATGGTTGTCTACAAAGGTGTACAGACTGCGTCCGATAGCCTCCAGACGGCGTACATTGTGGGCGATTTCAAAGAAATTGTGGTCGTTAAAGCCGGAGTAAATGCTCTTGTGGAGTTCGTAGTTGGTTACAGAGTGGAGCATATGGTCATTGACCCAGCGGCCATAGTCTCCGTGGATGACTTCTCCCATGAGCCAGAAATCCTCTTTCATGGTTTTCGTTTCCCGGCGCATTTCTTCCATAAAATGGAAATCAAGTACGTTTGCGCAGTCCAGACGGATGCCGTCAATGTCAAAGGTGTCGACCCAGAACCGGATCACGTCAAAGAGATACCGGCAGACCTGGGGATTGGCATGGTTGAGACAGGGAAGTTCAAAATGTCCCTGCCAGGCCTCATAGCCGAAAGGGTCTCCCAGAGGGCTTGACCAGTCAAAGTTTACGCCCTTGTACCAGTCTTTATAGGGGGAATCCCATTTCTTTTCCTGAATGTCTTTGAAGGCAAAAAATTCCCGTCCCGTGTGGTTGAATACCCCGTCTACGACGACTCTGATCCCGTTTTCATGGCAGAGGGAAATGAAATGACGGAAGTCTTCGTTGGAGCCCAGACGGCGGTCGGTCTGTTTGTAATTTCTGGTATCATAGCCATGGCTGGTGGATTCAAAAAGGGGGCCTATGTAAATGGCATTGCAGCCCAGCGCTTTTATATGTGGAATCCATAATTCCAGCTCATCAAACCGGTCTGTCTGTTCTGTTCCGGTATTCTGCTTTGGGGCACCGGTCATACCAAGGGGATACATATGATAAAAAACTGCTTTTTCATACCAAGTGCTCATAGTTGTTGTCCTCGCAATTCTGCCGGGAGTCAAAGCTCCCGGCTTTTAAATTTTCTTAAAAGGAACTGGTAACGCAGCTGCGCTGCATTCCATTCATAAATACAGCAGTCGATCAGTGTAGGATCTACTTCCTGCTCAAAATGGTTTCTGGCCGTTTCAATGGCATGTCTGGTATCTTCAATCTCGGCCCTCAGGCGAAGAAGCTGCGGATCCTGTTTTTTAAGAGTGGCTGCTGCGGTCTGGCAAACGGCCTTCATCCAATCACTCATAGAATATTATCTCCCTGCGCGTCTGCCCAAAACGGCAGAGCGGATTTTGACGGATTTACCGGTAACACAGTCAGTATATCCGAAAAATACCATTATATGCAGGATTGGGGAATAGAACCGAAGTCTTTTTAAAGTATAAATTCTTCAATCCGGAAACCCAGTTCCATCAGCTGCCTGGTAGGCTCCCGGAGGGTGAGATAGTAGTAATTGGCAGTGCCGTCCTCGCGGACATCTACTAGTCCGGCGGCTTTCAATATTTTTAAATGATGGGAGATGGCCGGACGCGACAGGCTGGTGCGCCGGGTGATCTCGTTTACATTCATAGCGTGATCTGCAAAATCCACCGATACGCCTGGTGAATCCAGTGCCATGGCATTTTCCGTTAGGGCTTCTATGATGGAAAGCCGGACTTTATCACCAAGGGCAATGAATATAGGCATACAGGAATGAAACTGCTTCTGCAGTTCTGCCGCAGTGGTCATCCTTTGATCTCCTCCTTTGGTTTAAAATTTTAAACTAATGCTATTTTACCATTGTGATGAATGCGGGTCAAGATAAAATGGGTAAAATGCATAAAAAATAAAATGGAAAAAGTGATAAATTATTCATTAGAACGACACAATTTGATAAAATGAACAGATGAAGGGAAAAATATGGTGTAAAATGAAAATAGCCCTTGACTTTTGTCGGAGGGTGGGGCATAATGTAGTAACATTCATTTCAAAATTCTATTTTTAATTCTAATTTTGTAATTCTTATGAGAGTCCATCCCCTGTCGGGGAGAGAATTTCAGATTTTTAAGCAGATCACAGCAGAGGACAGACGCGCAAACAGAGGGGTTTCAGGGCAGTATGCGTCGTTTTTTCTGGAAGGAGGAATATAGTCTGTATTTTGTATGTAAATTTTTATATTGGCTTTTTATGGCAGCAGCTGCGGCAGGAGATATCAGGGAGTACAGGATTTCCAACCGATATCTGGGATTTGCGTTGATCGCCGGAATCAGCGGAGCGCTGACTTGGGGAGAGGGAAGTATGGCAGAACGCAGTTTGTTTGCGTCCGGTTTTGTGATCCGTCTGATTACAGTGGTGATATTGGGATTTCCCATATACCGAAGGGGGATGATCGGAGCTGGGGATGTAAAAATGGCAGCCTTGTTTACTGCATGGCTGGGGGTTCGGGATGGTCTAAAGGCCTTAACGATCGGATTTATGTTAGGAGCAGTTCTGGCTCTTCTTAAAATGCTGCGGCAGGGCAGCATGGTCAAACGATTTCTTTATTTATCAGCCTATATCAGGCACAGTTTTCAAAGCAGAATGATGGAAATATATTATGATCCCTCAAGGGACGGAAGAGAGGCGGTCATCCCGCTGGGAGCCTGCTTTTTTGTGGGAGCAGCCGCGGCAGAGATATGGCAGAGGCTGTGAACGGGGAGCCTGAGGCAGTGGGAGGAGGCGCATGGCAGAGGAGGCGTGGCATCCACAGGCCGGGTAAGGCAGAGAAGGGAAGAAAATCAGAAATACAGCAGGAGGAGTAAAGATGGTAAAAATAATGGCGGTGTATGATGAGGATGCGCTTTATGCCAGAAGGCTGGCAGAGTATGTAAACCGGAGGGAGACCATTCCTTTTACAGCGATGGCCTTTTCGAATCTGGAACGGTTAAAAGAGTACGGAGACAGCCATGAAATTGAAATTCTTTTAGTAGGAGAGACTGTAAAAGCGGCCGCAGATGAAGTGAAAGCAGGTTTAAAAATGGTGCTCTGCGGCGGAGAGTTTTCCATAGGGAAGGAGGAACCCTCTATTTATCGGTTTCAGTCGGGAGAAGGGATTTTGCGGGAGGTCATGACCTGCTACTGTACAGCTCCTCCGGAGCCTGCACTGGCTCTTTCGGGAATGGGTGCGCAGATTTTGGGTGTGTACTCTCCGGTGAACCGCTGCGGAAAAACAGCCCTTGCATTGACCTTGGCCCAGGTATTGTCCAGAACGGAATCGGTACTTTTTATCAGCCTGGAGGAATTTGCAGGATTTGAGGCTCTTTTGGGAGGAGAAGTGAATCAGGATTTTTCGGATGTGCTTTATCTCTGCCGCCAGGGAAGCTTTAACTGGATGAAGCTCCGGGCCATGGTGTGCTCTGTGGGACAGGTTGACATGATCCCGCCGGCAGCTTATGGGGAAGATCTGGATCAGATGGAACCCGAGGAATTAGCCCTTCTTTTAAGGCGTATTGCCAGGGAAAGCGGATACAGGCGGCTGGTAGTGGATATGGGCCACATGGGAAGGGGATCGGCGGCGCTGCTGGACTGCTGTGACGGGGTGTATCTGCCGGTTTTAGAGGATCCGGTATCCAGGGCCAAGCTGCAGGCATTTGACAGGTATCTGTCAGCTGCAGGCGCGGTTTCCCTTAAAGAAAAAATCTGCCGTCTCCGTCTTCCAAAGACATGTCCTTTGAGCAGCATGGAGAACTGTATGGATCAGCTTCTCTGGGGAGAGATGGGAGATTTTGTCCGGGCTCTTTTAGAGGGAGGAGGGGGAAATGACTGAAAGAAATCCAAGGGAGGGAATCCGCGAAGAGCTGCGCCAGAAGATTATGGAACAGCTTCAGGAATGCAGCCGCATGGAGGATGATGAGCTTTACGAACAGATTGACCGTGCGATCCGGGAAAAAGGGCAGGAACTATTTCTGCCTCTTAAAGAGCGGCTGTGGCTCAGGAGCAGCCTTTATGACAGCTTTCGCCGTCTGGACATCTTACAGGAGCTGTTAGATGACAGAAATGTAACAGAGATCATGGTAAATGGAGCCGGGAAGATTTTTATCGAAAGAAAAGACGGAACAGCTCTGTGGGAACGGAGATTTGAACGGCCGGAGCAGCTGGAGGATATTATCCAGCAGATCGTAGGGCGTGTAAACCGGGTGGTAAATGTGTCTTCGCCCATTGCAGATGCCCGTCTGGAGGATGGCTCCCGCGTTCATATCGTGCTGCCTCCGGTTGCGCTGGACGGCCCGGTGGTGACTATACGAAAGTTTCCGGAACCGATCACGATGGAAAAGCTGATTGGCGTTGGGGCTGTTACAGAGGAAGCGGCACAGTTTCTGGAAGGGCTGGTAGCTGCCCGGTACAATATTTTTGTCAGCGGGGGAACCAATTCAGGAAAGACGACATTTTTAAATGCCCTGTCATCCTTTATTCCCAGAACGGAGCGGGTAATTACCATTGAAGATTCGGCAGAGCTGCAGATTTCTCAGGTTCCCAATCTGGTGCGTTTAGAGACAAGGGACGCCAATACAGAGGGAAAGGGACAGATTACCATCAGCCAGTTAATCCGGGCTTCGCTGAGGATGAATCCGGAACCCCACCATTATGAAATAGTGAGGTTTAGAGCTTAATAAAAAGCCGCTCCCCGTCCCAAGTACACTCCTGAATCACAGCGCGAGCGATCGCGTTTTTTTCTTTGTCGTCGAAGCCATCCAGGCCATGAATCAGCTTTGCGATTTCCGCAGCCGTGGCCTTGGCATCCTTCGCACTGGCAGCAGCCCGGTGGCTTTCCATCTCGGCCAGCGAGGCTTCACGCTTCAGAGCACCCAGCTCAACGTCCAGGCGTTCCATTTCCGCGATGATATACTTTGATGCAGCGGAATCCTCGGCCAGAGCTAACGATGCAGCCAGGCGGCCGATCTTACGCTCACAGGCAGACACGCGAGCCTGCGCAGCCTTCAGATCAGGAACATCGGCCGGAGCTTCCGCTTTGACGAATTTCTGAATCAAGGCAGGATCCGCAGTGATGCCACGGAATAGCTCCAGGACTTCCTCGTCCAGCAGATCGCATTTGATCTGCCCCATGTCGCAGGCATCCACACCCTGCCTCATTCGCTTCCTGCAGTAGTACCAGGAAGAACAGGTACCGTCGACCTTTTTCTTTCTGGAGACCTGCATCAGGTTTCCGCACTTGCACCGGAGCACGCCCTTCAGGAGAGGCACCGGCCACTTTGCATCCTTGATGCATTTATTCTGAGTAAACCGGGACTGCACCGCGAGCCATTTCTCAGCAGGCATGAAGGGCTTGTGCTTTCCAAGGCACACAGTCCACTTCTCCGGCGGCTGCGCCTGGTGCTTTTTGTTTTTCTCGGTTGACCGGCCATAGATGATCACACCGACGGATCCGTCCCACATTTCACGCGGGGAGCCAGGATCCATGATGCAGCCCTTCGCGGCATAGAAGTCGTACACTTCCGGAGTTGCCTCGACACAATACGGCATGGTCAGCATTTTATGCAGCTGCGTGGTCGAGAAGAACTTCCCGCTTTGCGTCCGGATGCCCTGGTTTTTGAATCGCGTCTCCATCCCCTGCAGGCTGCAGTTATAAGCCAGGAAGGTATCGAAGATCTGCGTCACGTAGCGAGCCCCGTCCGGATCCACCTCAATGGAGCAGTGCTTCTTCCCATTCACAACAATATGCTTCCTGACGTAACCAACCGGAGGATTGCCGCCGGTCCAGTATCCCTTTTTAGCAAGGCCCAGCATATTATCCGTAACACGGGCCGCGATGGTTTCACGTTCCATTTGAGCAAAGACCACCGTGACATACATCATAGCGCGTCCGATCGGCGTCGTGGTGTCGATATTTTCCTTTATGGAAATAAACATCACGCCATGCTCCTCCAGGAGCGCGTAGATATTCGCAAAGTCCCGGACGTCCCTGGAAAGACGATCCAGCTGATAGACTACCAGGACATCGCAGAAGCCACCCTTTATAAAAGACAGCATGCGCTGCAGATCCGGCCGGGACGTATTCGCACCAGTGAAGTCTTCATCAGAGAACTGCTGCCAGGAATCCACCTGGCCGGAAAACTTCGACTCGCAGTATTCCCGGTTCATCCGGAACTGATTATCGATTGAATCTGATTTATCAGAAAATACGGATTTTCGTCCGTAAGAAAAGAACCTCATCGTCTCACCTCCCAAAAAAGAGTATAAAAAATAAACCCTTGCGGATTTATCGGAAACGCTGTAAAATTTATTCGTAGAGTTTACAGCTTCCGCAAGGAAGAACAGGTCGCCTGGTGTTCGCAGCACTGGGCGATTTTTTTATTTACATTTCTTAATTAACGCACGCAATCCGGGGAGAGTCTCCACGAATTCATCCTCCAGATCTGAAACAGATAACCAGGAAGACAAAAGCAATTTGTGGTCAATTAAAAATTGAAGTATTGGCCGCGGCAGGCCCCGGTCTGGAAACAGCGGCTTTTCGTCAAGAGCGTGCTGGATCAAAGCTGACGCATCAGCACGATACATCCCATCAAGCATCGGAACTCCTAACTTTTTCATAAGCTCAAGCTGAGCCTCCGTAACTTCTGGCATTTCCAATTCATGAGTAAACGGAGGAAGCAAGCCCGTACGCGCTTCCACATCGGAGATCGCCTCCCAGGATCCACAAAGAACGCGCCTCGTGTTGCGTCTTCTGGTTCCTGGGTTTTTTCCGGTTATTTTATACCGAAGGATGCGATCGTCAGGCAGCACGGATACGGATCGCCGCGGAACAATTCTATCAAAAAATCCCACGACTACGCCTCCTTTTTATTTGCTCCTCCGTTTCCACCATTCGAGAGAGATGATCCTGCCGCCGCTTTTTTCTGAAGCTCAAGCTGCTGCCGGTATGCCTCCACTTCCGCATCGATATCCAACTCCGAAGCAGAACCCGAAGGAAAAGCCTTCGCATTCGGATCCAGGTCTTCAAGAGCAGCCACGACATCAGTAATGAAGTCGATAATCGTCTCGCGTGAGCCAGCCTTCAGGTTTATGTATTTTTCAATCAGAACCTGGTCGGCATTGGAAAGATCGTACCTTTTAACCAGAGCCTCCAATTCATCGCTGGCATCCGGAGCAAACATCTCGCCGGTTCCATCACGGAGCCATTCTTCGTTCACGCCGAACTCCCTACAGATAAGAGAGACCACAGAATCAGTCGGCACATTCCTGCCAATTTCATAGTTTGCAATAGCGCCGCGCTTGACGCCGATGCGATCAGCGAACTCTTGCTGAGTCAGATCCAGATCGCGGCGAATTTTTCTTATTCGGTCTTTCACGATTTCACCACCTTTCACGATTCATTATAAAACTCCAAGAGCAATAAGTCAAGCAACAAAGACACAAAATGCAACAAAATCACAGAAAAAGCATTGACAAAAGTGCCTATGTTGCATATAATAGCAACAGAAGCACAAAAATAGAGCACCAAACGGAAGGAGGAAACACCATGGCAAAAGCTAAGAGATACACAGCCGAGCAGCTCAGCGACGCTGAGAAGATGGCAGCAACCCTCGCGAACGTTCCGGAGGAAAAGAGAACCCTCGTCATAATGATGACAAACTCATTCATGGCCGGAATGGAAGCACAGAAAGCCATTGACGATACAGCCAAAGCAGCAGCGCTGGCATAAACACACAACTGAATAAGAAGCAAGAGGAAGCATGACACCTCAATAAAAACTGTCTGGTCTGGCGGAGCCGATGCAATAAATCCGCTCGGCGGATAACCGGAGCCTGCGGCCAACCGTCGTAATTGGGAGAGATAGCGTGAGCCCAAGTAAAACAATGGCGGCTAGGAGGCAGATGAGAACACCAGGAGAGAGAACATCCGGAGCATGGACTGGTGGGTGCGTAATACACCCGGATGGCGGCGATGAAACAGACCGCACTGCAGGCAACAGCTATACGGCTACCCCACACAATACTCAGGGAGCAAACAGCGGACAGGTTCTTCTTCAACCCTATGGAGAACCTGTCACAGACTGCCGGGCCCAGCCAAGCCTAGAGAGCAATATAAACAGCTCCGGAAGTCAACTACTAAATTAAAGAATTTATAAGAAGGAAGTGAGTAAGATGCAGAGGTATCAGACAGAGGATGAACACCGGAAAGCAATGAGAGCTAAGATCAATAAAACAATAAAGAGAGGAAAACGCCGGAAACGAATCATCCGAAGATTGAGGAAGGCAGTGCCAGGAATCTGCATCGGAGTACTTATCGCAGGCATGGGAGCCTGGTGCATAGCAGCTCCACTCCCGGATCCAGACGACTATGAGCCCTACCGATTCCAGGCAGAGAACGGTCAATGGTACACCCAGGAAGAATACGAACAGATGAGCCGAGAAAGAGATGCATACCATCAGCGGGAGCGCGAGGAAGCAGAGAAGGAAGCTCAGATGATCAGAGACTACCAGGAACAATACCAGAAGGACCAGGAAGCAGAATGGAAGCTCTACCAGGAGCAAACGCGGACAGGGCTGATACATAGCATGGACTTTGATGCAAGCGACGCCTACCTGCTGGAGAAGATCGCAATGGCCGAAGCTGAATCAGAGGACACCGAAGGCAAGGCGCTGGTCATGCTGGTAGTTCTGAACCGGGTATGGGATGCAAGATTCCCGGACACGATCGAAGAAGTGATCATGCAGGACGGAGCATTTACACCGGTGAGCAATGGCAGATATGGCAAGGTGGAGCCGGATGCCGACTGCATGAAGGCAATGGAGCTGATCACAGTAGAGCACTGGGATGAAAGCCAAGGAGCCCTCTACTTTGAAAAGGCCAGCGACGAAAGCACCTGGCATAGCAGGAACCTGCAGAAGTTATTCACACACGGAGCACACGCCTTCTACACAGAGAAAGAGTGAGGACAATGGGAATCAGAATGGAAGTCAAGCTGACGGATGGGTACCAGCAGCGCTTCACAAGTGCGTGCCTGGCTCAGATCGGAAGCAGAAAAGAGGTAACGAAGATTGAAAATGGCAATGAAGGACGGAAAGATCATGCTGATCGAGGTGGACAATACACAGATGGCAATCATAAAGTCCTGGAACTCAATGAAGTACGACCGGCGCAAAAACATGATGATCGGAGACTGCAGCAAGGAACTGCTGGACAAGCTCTCCAAAATTGTGAGACTGCCACCGGCCATAGAAAGCTACAGGCAGCGATTGGATGAAACACAGCGAGCCGTAGATAAGATGCGAGTCGAGAAGGAACCGGAGGCCCTGGTCAAATACCCGGTGCAGGGCAGCCTTTACGAGCATCAGGTAAGAGCAGCCAACATGGCACTCCTGACGTTCGGCCTCGCGGATCCAAAAGAGGTACTGAAATCAGAATAGGAGGCAACTATGACATACGATGAAATCATCGAACAGCTGGAGATCACCAAGAGCAAAATCAAAGAGATCGCCCGGAACGAATATGGTGGAGAGTCATGGAACGACGACCTGGATGCGCTGACAGAAGCAGCGGACATCGTCGCAGACTACAGCAAAGCAACAGCTCAGGCATCAGAGATGAGCCAGAAGTACGAACAGCCAGCAATGGCAGTCAGACGTGCAGCAGGGCTTTATACCTGCCCGCTTTGCGGCAAGAGAACACAGGTCGGCCACACGCACTGTCACTGGTGCGGAAAGAAGCTCTCCTGGGACAGAGAAGCATACGCAGACCGCGACTACCCACATATGAGCACGAAGGGAGGCAGGAGACGATGATCATACAGTTAGAGATTCCAAAGGAATTCGCAAAAGACTACGCAAACAATAGATTTGATGACTTCTTCAGGAGAGTCTACGCGGATATTGATAACGAAGGAATGTGCGGCAATTACGAAGGCGAAACAGCTCAGATGATGGCGCGCGCGTTCAAAGAATCGAGGTGCCTGGACTATGAGAAAACTCGTTGACGCACCCAGGAAGAAGAAACAGTGGACCGAGAAAGAGGAAGCCTACCTGCAGGATAAATGGGGCACGGTCTCCATCAAAGGACTATCCAAGGCTCTCGGCCGATCGGAGAATGCAATCATCGTCAGAGCGCAGCGGCTCGGATGCGGCGCACACCTGGAAAGCGACGTCCGGATCTCCCTGAACCAATTCATGCTCACTCTTTACGGTGGAGCGCAAATGGGAGGCTACACCACCAACCGACTGATCCAGAACGGACTGCCAGTCAAATGGCACCGGGTAAAGAAGAACCGCTTCAGAGTGATCGACATCGAGGACTTCTGGAAATGGGCCGAGAAAAACAAGAGCCTGCTAGACTTTTCGAGATTCGAAAAATACGCGCTCGGAGCAGAGCCGGACTGGGTGGACATGAAGCGCAAGGCGGATTATAAAAAGCTGCAGCTTCATGGCCAGCACAACGCAGCATGGACGAAGGCGGAAGACGACAAGCTCCGGTACCTGCTGGAGAAGAACCGGTATACATACAGCGAGCTGGCGCAGGAGCTCAGACATTCAGAAGGAGCCATCAAGCGCCGGATCCTGGACCTTGGAATCGAGACTCGGCCAGTTCGGTGCCCCCCCCGAAAATGGACAGAGGAAGAAGTGGAAACTTTGTGCAGCATGGTAGATGCAGGATACGACTTCACTCTGATCGCAGAAAAGCTGAACCGCACAGCACTGGCCACACGCGGTAAATTTGAAAGACTGCAGAACCCGGAGTACAACAAGCGATACAATCGCGGCCAAAACCGGGACTATGAATACCAGGGAATCAGAAGCATCAGCGGGAAAGGCATCCTGAAAGATAGAAAACTGATGGATGGCGTAGAGTTCCAGGAACTGCAGCCAGCAACAAATCAATGAAGGAGGAAATGAAATGGCAGCCACCACGAATAAAGGCTTCGGCCTTTTATTTGAAATGGGATGCGGCAAAACCAGGACAGCAATCGCTATCGCAGGAGCCGCATACCAAAAAGGCGCGATCCAGAGAGTCCTGGTAATCGCACCAACGTCTGTCGTGTCGGTCTGGCCAAAAGAGATCGCAGAGGTCGCAGACTTCAAAGTGACCTGCAAGGCGCTCCTGGGAACGAAGCAACAGAGGATCCGAATGATTGAAGACCTGCAGGCGTTCCCATTCAAAGCATTAAAGGTCGCAGTGATCAACTACGAATCAACCTGGAGAGATGGACTATTCGAAAAGATCCAGGAATACGACGCTGACCTGATTATATGCGATGAGAGCCAGCGAATCAAGACACACGACGCAGAACAGAGCAAAGCAATACATAAGTTAGGAGACCAGGCAAGGTACAAGCTCATCCTCTCCGGAACACCGGTGCAGAATGATGCAATCGACATATGGAGCCAGTACCGGTTCCTGGACGCTTCGATCTTCGGCCGGAACTTCTACCAATTCAGAAACCGGTACGCGATCATGGGAGGCTTCAACCGAAAGCAGATCGTCGGATACAAGGACCTGGACGGTCTGATCCGAAAAGAGCACTCGATCGCATTCAGAATCACGAAGGAAGAAGCAATCGACCTGCCGGAGCAGACGTTCATCAAGAGGAAGGTCCAGCTCGGCAAAAAGGAAAAAGACTTATACAACCAGATCAAGCGAAGCAGCTATGCAGAGTTATCTAACGGAGACAAGATCACAGCCACAACCGTACTGACAAGGCTCCTGAGACTGCAGCAGCTGGCCGGAGGATTCCTGGTCACAGACGACAGCGACAAGCCGGAGCTCGTCAACACAGCGAAGCTGGATGCGCTCCAGGATATCATCGAGGACTACGTACTAGGCGCAGGAAAGAAGCTGGTAATTTTCGCAAGGTTTATCCCGGAAGTAACCGCCATCATGAAAATGATAGATAAGACCTTCCAGAAGACAGGAAAGAAGCAGGTGGCCATCTATGGAGCAATTAAGAAAGAAGACCGCGGACCAATCATCAAACAGTTTCAGGAAGATCCTGACACCGTGATCATCGTCGGCCAGATCGACACCCTCGGCGTCGGAGTTACCCTGACGGCTGCAGATACATGCGTCTACTATTCAAAGAACTTCAACTACGCCACGTATGAGCAGAGCCTCTCCAGGATCCACCGAATCGGACAGAGAAACACCTGCACATACATCGACCTGGAGACCGAAGGAACCGTGGATGAGATGATCGGCAAGGCGCTGGCCAGGAAAGAAGATATGGCCAAAACGGTCGTGGATGACTGGCGCGCGTACTTTGAATAGGAGGTAGAGAGATGAAACTGAATGACGTATACACAAAGCCACTGAAAGACGTCGTAGAGGAACTGAACCTCACGGACATGAAGGTTCACACAGACGACGATGGAGAAGTGAGATCCATAGAGCTGAAATATGAGCCGAACAATCGCTTCACGAAAGGAGCTCAGTTATGATATTAAAAGAAATCGGCCGCAAGATCGCTCAGGCATTCAGGCTGGCCCAGGCTGCCGATAAGAAACTGTCAACTGGCATAGCAGCAGCGCTGGATGCTAAGGCAGAGCAGCTAAGAGAATACGAAAAGAGCTTCGAGCCAGAACCTCCGAAACCGGATCCTTTGCTGGAAGCGCGCACATCACTGGTGCAGGCTGGATTCAGTGCAGCAGCCGCCACATATGCGCTCCGGAGATTCGCGGAAGCATTGAAGCCGGAGCCATTGAGTCACCTGACCAATAACTGGCGTAAGATGCACGGTCTGCCGATGCATCTAAAACCTGCATCGTTCAGGAGAAGGAGGAAAGTCAATGGAACAGGAAAGCAGAGTAAATAATCCAAAGCCATGGATCGCGCAGCTATTCTGCAGACATCATAGCGAGTGGTTCAGAAGACAAGAGCCGTACTACAACCTGAGCGGCGAGACGCAGTATAAAGTCTGCACAAAGTGCGGAAAGAAACTGGATGAGAGATTTATTCCGAACTTTGACGGAAGCTAAGGAGGTGCCTAGATGGGCGGAAGGGCATGGAGCCAGGAGGAACTGATCCGGCTCGAAGAATTAACAGAAACATATCCGCTCGCCACGGTAGCCAGGAAGCTGAACCGCTCAGAAAATGCGGTCTTTCTTAAAAGGCAGCGGACCGGTATCGGAGGATTCATGGCGAACACAGATATGCTGACCAGGAACACCATCTCGCGGATCCTGGGAGTTGAGAACCGGACACTCCAATACTGGGAGCGCAAAGGACTGAAAAGCGTCCGGAAAAATCCATACGTGATGTACCGGCAGCAGGACATCATCAGATACATGGAAGAACATCCGGAAGATTGGAATGCGGCCAGAGTAACCGATGACACACTGTTCATGCAGTACCCCTGGTTTAAAGAAAAAAGGAAGAATGACATATCACACAAATACAACTGGACGCAGACCGAAGTAAGCCAGATGAAGATGCTCCGGAAACAGGGATTCACAATCAGAGAGATCGCAGAGAAGATGAACCGGTCGGAATCAAGTATCAAATACAAACTCTACGGAAGGGAGAAAAGCAATGGCAGAAGTTAAGATCTGGCCGCGAGGCCAAAACGAAACCGGAGGCATCCTGCTGATGCCGATGAAGAAAAACATCCCAAAAGGGCATCCGGAATGGAGCCTGGTAAAATGTCCGATCTGCGGACAGGAGTGCTGGAGACCAATATCAAGACAGGAACTCCGGCAGAAAAAAATGCAAGCAGCCTGCACAGAGTGCGGACTCAAAATAGAAAGTAGGAGGACAAACCCATGAAACTGACAGAAATGCTCGGCCAGTACGAAGAACTTCTCGACAAGAAGGATCAGCTGGCCAAAGACACCAAGGACAACAATGCAGCCATCGATAAGCTGAAGGCAGAGATCGCAGAAATGATGATCGACGAAGATATCCCGTCCCAGGGATACGGCGACTACGTCTACAGCCTCCAGGATAAGGTCAAATACTCCAAGCGCGGAGAAGCCTACCTGCAGGAACGCGGCCTGGACTTCTTCGAGGTACTCAGAGAACAGGGCCTCGGCGAGCTCATCAAAGAAACCGTCAATGCAGGATCCCTGCAGAGCGCGATGAAAGAAATCGCTGAAGAAAACGACGGAGAGCTGCCACCGGAGCTGGATGAGGTCGTAAGCAGCTATGAGATGACCGACATCGCCAGACGCAAGTCAACCAACAAAGCACTCAAAAGAGCGAAAGGAGAATAAACCATGGAACAGTTAGAATTTGATTGTCGCCTCGAATCAGAGCGCGAGCTCGAAGAAAACGTAAACATCGCCCTGGAATTTGCATGCAAGCAGGTCAAGGAAACCAGCAAGTCGAAGGTATCGAACCGCCACGACGGATACGGTATCGCTTCAGAATTCTACGCAGGCATGAAGCTCGACCAGAAGAAGGTAGATGAGAGCATGAAAGACTTCCTGCGCATCCTTCCAACAGAGGATGATGCCAAGGCAGTCGAAGCAGCCAGCAGCCTGAAGAATGCAGCAACCGGTCTGGTACTCCAGGCGACTAAGCTCGCAGCGCAGGCAGACAGAATCATGCATGACTTATACGAAGAAGTCAGCAGCTACACCACACCGGTGGAAGATTATCTGGAGGGACAGTTCGAGGACGCAGAAGCGGATCCGGAAGCTGAAGCAGAGGAAGAACAGGAGGACGCTGAGTAATGAGTGAAGCAAACTGCGGAATCTCCGTACACGAAGTAACACAGGTGAGAGTTTCAGATTCAGAAGGCAACGCAATGAACCAGGGCGACACTATCGTCCTGAGAATTGACACCGAAGACATCCTCTGCGTATTCAAAGGAATCGAGAGCGGATACTTCATCACAGAGACGTGCGAGGACGGAGTCAGAAACCGCTACCGTGTCAAGAGCATCAAGAAATCCAAAGTAGTAAAGAACGCATCCGTAGATGCAGCAGATGAGGAGGAATAAGAATATGGCAAAAGCAGAACTGACAACCGTGGAAAACTTCAAGATTGTAACCGGTATGGAAGCAATGGACGAGGAGCTCAGAGCAGAGCTGGAAGATGAGCTCGACGACCTGGACGATGATGGCGGCATCGATGCCAAGCACATAAAGATCCCGTCTGGCGGAGGAAAAGCCTTCGAGGTCGAGACAGACGATCCCGACGATCCGGAGGTCATGAAGGAAGTAACCGGCGTGATTATTTTCACGCATCGCATGAACGCCTACTGGGCGCAGAAATTCGGAGAAGCAGGAGAGGATGGCAATATCAATAAGAGCCCGGACTGCAGCTCCATGGATGGAAAGCAGGGCGTCAACAGAGAGACCGGAGAAATCCGCACATGCGACACCTGCCCTTATAACCAGTTCGGATCCGACGGAAAAGGTAAAGCCTGCAAGAACATGCGCCGCCTTTACATCATGATGGACAACCGCCCGGACATTTATCTTCTGACAGTGCCGCCAACATCTATCAAGGACGTGAACAAAGCACTGAAGAAAATCATGGGACAGCAGCACATCCCATACAGCCGCATGATCGTGACATTCAAGCTGAACGTGGTAGAGAACGCAGACAAAATCAAATACTCCAAGGTAACGCTGGAAAAGACAGGACTGCTGCCAGAAGCTCTTTATAAGACAACAGCAGAGCTCCGCAAGGCAATGAAGCAGAGCTATGAGAGCGTAGCGATCACAACAGATGACTACAAGGAAGCAGCACCAATGGAAGCAACTCCGGAAGTCGGCCCTGACGGATTCATGCAGGCAGGCGACATCCAGGACGGAGAGCTGCCATTTGACTAAACCACAAAGCAGGGCGGCAAACCAGTCGCCCTGCAGAATTGGAGGAACAGATGGTTAAAAATTTACAGGACTACCTAAAGACCGGTAGAGATCCGGCCTACTTAAAGAACGGAGACACCATCACAGAAGAACTGGCCAGAGAACTCATCTGCGCAGGAGATGAAGATGGATGCCTGGATGGAGAATTTGAGATCACGCAGAGCAGGATCGTCGAGGACATCATCGGAGGCGAGGGCGTCTACGAGACAATCTGGCGAGAAAGCCCGGACCATCCGTGGACATACGTCGGACTGTGCAAGGCAGGAATGGATAAGAACCTCGCGCCGATCCACGCCAAGATGGCATACGTCTGCAGCAAATACAGAGCCAAAAACGAAGTGGAGATGCAGCAGCACATCATGGATGCGATGGAGGCGTGCAGAGCAGTGCATGAACGCGGGGACATCCCGGTAGCGCCGCACCTGTACTGGCCAAGGTTCCTGGACGAAGGAAATCCGGAAGACAGAGACTACGGACTGCAGGCAGGAATGGAAGCTCTGAAGCGATGCGATCAGATGGTCGTGATTATCAGACAGGAAGGACCGGAAGATGAATGGATCAGTCAGGGAATGCAGGCTGAAATAACTGCTGCGGCAAAGATGGGAATCGAGCCGCAGTTCATATACATAGGCAAAGAAAAGAGGTAACACCATGAACACGGCAGAAGTCGATCTCGACCGTTTGGTCGATTATGAAAGAGAATACAGAAGCGTCGTCAAAAGGGCGCAGGTTACCGGAGATCATATGATAGGACTCTGCCCGTTCCATGACGATTCAAAAAACAGCTTCTCAGTAGATCTGAAGACAGGAAGATGGCACTGCTTCAGCGAGGACATCGGCGGCAACTACGTGGACTTTGTGGCCAAGATGAATGGCATCAGCACGAAGGACGCATACAAGCGAATCATGGAAGACTACCATGTGGAGATGCCAGAAAAAGAAAAACCTGCAGCATCCCGCCGGAGCTATTCGATGGAGCAGTACGCCTTCGAAAAAAGGCTCCCGGTGGAATTCCTCCGGGACACATGCCACATCAGCAACGACAAAGAAAGAAAAGACCAGACCACATACATGAAAATCCCGTACCTGAAGGAAGACGGAACCGAGGCAACCTACAGAAAGAGGTTCGCAGGTAAGGAATTCAGATGGAGATACGGCAGCAGTGGAAAGATATGCCTCTACGGAGAATGGAGGCTCTCGCAGATGCGACAGAGCGGATACGCCTGCCTGGTCGAAGGAGAGTCCGACACGCAGAGCATGTGGTACATGGGAATCAGCACCCTCGGAGTGCCGGGAGCCTCCATGTTCAAGCCGAACATGAGCGACCAGCTCCAGGACTTAAAGTTGTACATCCACCAGGAACCGGACCAGGGCGGCGAAACGTTCATGCGGAAAGTCATCCAGGGACTCCGGGACGGTGGATTCATTGGCAAGGTTTACAAATTCAGCTGCAGCACACTGGGCGGAATCAAGGATCCGAGCGACGTCTTCATCAAATTCGGAAAAGAGGAAGGCGCAGCCAAGATCCAGAAGCTCCTGGAGCGGGCAGAAGAAATAGACCTGGCAGCACCAGACGTGATACCGGAATCCATCAAAGGGGCACCGGTCAATCTCCGCCAGCCGGAAGGTTGGATCTATTCAGACAAAGGAATCAGCCACATAGATGAGAAGACATACGGACCGGTCATGGTCTGCAGAACACCGATCATCCTGACGCAACGACTCCGAAGCCTGGAAACCGGAGAAGAAAAAATAGAGATCGCATTTAAGAGAGACGATGAGTGGCACAGAGCAATCTACCCACGATCAACGATCTTCACGGCCAGAGGCATCACAGTCCTGGCAGACCTTGGATGCACAGTAACAAGCGAAAACGCCAAGCAGGTCGTCCGGTTTTTGTCTGCCCTGGAGGCAGAGAACATCGACATCATCACGAAAGCAGATGCAACGTCCAGCTTCGGATGGCAGCCAGGGAAGCGATTCATCCCAGGACACGACAAAGACATCGTTCTGGACATTGATCCATCACAGAAGGGAATGGCCGCGGCATACTGCCAGACTGGATCCTTTGACAAATGGAAAGACACCATGCAGCCGCACCGAGAACGCGACAAGTTCCGGTTCATACTGGCCGCAGCGTTCGCAGCTCCCCTGCTGCGGATCATTAAGCAAAGAATATTCTTCGTATACAACTGGGGATCCAGTAAAGGAGGAAAGACCGCTGGATTAAAAGCGGCACTGTCAGCCTGGGGGGATCCGGAACGACTCATGGTAAACTTTAACGCCACCCAGGTCGGCCTGGAGCGAACCGCTGCGTTTTACTGCGACCTGCCACTCGGCATCGATGAGAGACAGCTGGCCGGAAAGAATCAGGAAGGACTGGAGAAGACGATCTACATGATCGCATCCGGTACCGGAAAGATCAGAGGCGCAAAGGGCGGAGGCCTGCAGACGATGAGACAATGGAGAACCGTGGCCATGGCAACCGGCGAGGAACCACTCTCCACAGATACATCACAGACAGGTGTCAGCACTCGTGTGCTGGAAATCTACGGCGGGCCATTTGAGACAGAAGAACAGGCCAGCCTCATGCACCAGGAATCAACGCAGAACTTCGGATGGGCGGGCCCGGAATTCATCGAACACGTCCTGAAGATTTCAGAGAAAAGCATCTGCGATAAATACGATGAGATGCTGCGATACGTGATGAGCATAGCAAAGGGAAAGAGCGGGAGCCATGTGGCCGGAATCAGCGCGGTCGCCCTGGCCGATGCCATGATAGATACCTGGTTCTTTGATAGCCAGGATGCACCGGAGCCCGAAGCGGATCCGAAAAAGGAAGAAGGGAAAGACGATGAAAAACAGATAACAATCAACCAGGAGTCCTGGGATAGAGCCAAGAGGATGGCAGCGTCCATCCTTCAAGAACAGATCGCAGCAGCATCCGGAGACGTAAACGAAAACGCCGTGCAGTTCATCACCGACTGGGTAATCTCAAACAAGGCATACTTCGGAGAGAAAGCCATCGGAACATGCCTCGGTACCATGAGCGAGTCCGGAAACGTGGCGTACATCTTCCCATCAACACTGAACCAGGCGCTGACCAAAGCAGGGTACAGTCCAAGGAAGACACTCAAATATATGGCAGACAATGGACTGATTACGGTCAAGGATGGCGGCGAAAACTCCACCAAGAGATACTCCATCATGAAACGATTTGATGGAAGGGTATGCAGGTTTATAGAATTCAATATCGGGAAAGAGAGCCAGTCCGATGAAGATGACATCGAGGCCATGGCAGATGAAGCAGAAGAAAAATACCACCAGGAATCGATGACCGATAAGGACGGATTCATGAGCATACCGGAAGGCATGGAAGATGAGCTGCCATTTAAGTAGATCGCGCAAAATTTATCCACAAAGTGTAACCACTCAAATTAGTGGTTACGCGAGTGGTTACGCGAGTGGTTACACCGAAATGCAGAGCTGGCGCGGGTTTTAGAGCTTTGTAACCACTGTAACCACTAAAAACCACTTATTTATTGTTTCGTGGGAAATTTTGCACACGATGCACAAAAAACGCGCAACACATGCAAAATTCTATAAAAACACGGTATGTATTTAAAAAAAGTGGTTACAGTGGTTACACCCAGCACAACCCACGTAAAATCAGGGCTCGCAGCGTAACCACTTCAAAAAACGCTTAGTGGTTACAGAAAGGAGTGGTTACAACGGAATTAGACCTAAAAAAACTGAACCAGGACATCGCAACCCTGCGTAAAAACAGGGAAAACGTGCCGCTGGAACTCCTGAAAACCAAATATAAAAAGCCTTATGCAAAATTGAAAGAGGAAATCCGTGCACAATTTGAGATTTACATGAAACACATCATCGTGCTCGGAATTTTGAAAACCGGTCCGGATCTAACCGGAGCGAAAGCCAAAAGCATGGTCGATCAGATTCAGGAAATCATCGATGAGGAAAAGGCAGCAGGGCACCAGAAGGAAGTCACGCGTGCAGTATTTGAAGAATTCAATCTGGCAAAAGCAGAGAACCTGGCCTGCGGATATTACACAGACCGAGTCAAGTATGAAATATACGCGCCATACTGGCTAGAGCACATCCACCAGGAACCGGACGGAAAAGTGACAAGCGACCTGCTGCCAGGCATGACATGGCACCCGGAAGCGGGCGTGTGGGTTTCCTTTTCAGAGCCATCGTTCACTTTGATGATGCCACCCACCCAGGCAGAGATTGATGCGCAGCATAAGGAAGACACGGAGAGATTCAAAAAATATTTGAAAGAGGTGAGGCAGGAATGAGCTACCAGGGAAACAACCCGGAAGGATATCCGGATCCGACAGCCAACCAGGCAGTAGGAATCGTATCCAGGGAAGAAAAGGAAGCAAAGAAGCGGGCAGCCAGGGAGTATGACATCAGAGCAGCTATGAAAGCAATCAGAGCAATCGCCGGAGCATATGGACTGACGATCGAGAACAGGATCACATTTAAGGACAAAGAAACGGAGGAAATATTCAGATGACCAATAAAGAAAGATTTATCGAATTATTAAGAAGCACCAAGAGAGAAGGAATCGAGAAGCTCATCGACTTCCTGGAGAAGACCGACTTCTTCACAGCACCGGCGTCAACCAGATTCCATATGAGCTGCGAGGGAGGACTGCTGCAGCATTCGCTCAATGTTTACGACTGCCTGGTCAACCTCGGAACCACGACCGGAGACGTTCAGGAATTCCAGACTGCAGGCATGAGATTAGACTCCATCCCACAGGAATCCATCATCATCGTGGCGCTGCTCCACGACCTCTGCAAGGTGAACTTTTACGCCACAGAGATGCGCTGGCGTAAGGATGCCAATAACAAGTGGGAGCAGTACCCGGTATACGCGGTCAACGACAGGAACCCATACGGCCACGGAGAAAAATCAGTCATGATGGCGTCAGAGTTTATCCGCCTGACCATGGAGGAACGATACGCAATCAGATGGCACATGGGAATGAGCGAAGCCAATATCATCCAGACATACTGCCAGGCTGCAGAGAAATACCCGCTGGTATTATTCACGCACATGGCGGACCAGATGGCCACAAGCTACCTAGAGACCAACACCGGAAATAAGAAGCCGGAAGACGTCTACCTCGGAACAGAACCGGCAGTGCAGGATCCGGAAGAATTCGCAGAGGCAGAGCCTATCTAACAGGAGGGCAACCATGAACACAGAAAGAGACGACAGAGAGCAGATCGAGGCCATCAGAAAGATGATGGCCGAAAAGGAGGAAAAGAAGCGTGCTAGAGAAATACGAAAAGGACTTCGACGAAAACGCATTCGTGAAATCATTCATGGAAAGAAAACAGATCACCACTAAGCAGAAGGCACTGTCCGAGCTTAGAAAGCTGATCAAGAAGGAAGGCTACTACCAGTCGGAGATCAAAGAAGCCCTAAAAAAGAAGTATCCGGATGCATTCGTCGTTAAGATCTCCCAGGGAGCATACAGCGAGGGAGGGATCCCGGATGTCTTAATGGTCAAGGGCGGTCACTACTTCGGATTCGAAGTGAAGCGTCCGGTCGTCGGGATCCGCTCGAAGCTGCAGGAAGAAACCGTCAGAAAGATCCAGGCCGCAGGAGGAACCGCAGCGTTTGTCCGCTGGCCAGAGGAAGCAATCAGAGAGGTGGAAGAATATGAAAAGAGCCAAAGATAAATACATGATCAACCGCACCAAATACAAAGACATCAAGAGATATGACCACAAGCAGATGGAGGACTTTCTGACAGACGTCTACAAGAACGGATACGCAGACGGAAAAGAATCCGTGCCCGGAGTGGAGCTTCAGGACGTGGAAGCAGCGCTGAAAGATGTCAAAGGCATCGGACCGGTCGTGTGGAACAGAATCAAGGAGCGCCTGGCTGAGCTTTTCAGGAAGGAGCAGCCATGAAAGAGCTAACAATCGAAGAATTGAAACAGATGCCAGGACAGCCAGTGTGGTGCCCGGAGGAAGAAGCATACGGAATCGTGATGTGCGATAAAATCGGACAATGGGCTGGAATCCCATTCTTGCATGGAGTCTGGCACAGCGACGATGACGGAGTAGGCGTGGAATTCAACCACAACATCATCGGAAGAAAGCTGAAATGCTTCAGAGTAGAGGACAAGAAAGAGATCGCCATGCCGCCGCAGAACAAAGAGATCGGCTTCGGAGACCAGACGCTGGCATGCCCGAACTGCGGTCAAAGCGCCATAGTGAATCCGTTCAGAAAAGACAGAGAGATCTATCCATACTGCCCGTGGTGCGGTCAGAAGCTAAAGGAGGCAGAAGATGAGCAGACAGAGTAGAGAACTGAAGAAACAGCAGGAAAGAGCCAAGAAGTACGGATGCGACGGAAGATGCTACTGGAGCACCGGAATGTGCCCAAGCGTCGAGATCTGCGACGAAACCAGAGTCGGAGAAGCCATCGCAACGGCGATCGGACTGATCACAGTCTTAGCAATGATAGCCATGGTTCTAATCATCGTGATCGGCGGAGCGATCATGCTGATCTGGTCAATATTTGCAGGATAAGGAGGAAAAGAAATGGAGAACGATAAAATTCACGACTACACAGATGCATACCTGGAAAGCTACCTGAGAGCGCTGGACAAGACACACAATCCAGATCTGGCCATTCAGACAGCGATGGGCGTCACTATGGTTTTAAGAACGATCGATGCGCAGAACGAACCGAAGCAGCCAGCGCAGCCGCAGATCAATCCAATGGCGGCACTTTTTGGAGCCATGATGCAGCAAGCAGCGAAGAACCAGCAAGAGGAAGTCAATCCAGAAGGCAGCGAGATCGAGAGCGACGACGATGAATAAGTCGAAAAAATACAGTGAAATCATTCTCCTGGGGCAGATGCTCCAGGAGAGAAAGATCGAGCATGAGCAGCACGACCTATACGACGGATATCAGATCATAGTCCCGCTGCCGGAACCAACGAAGGAAATATCCGTCATAGAGCACCAGTGCAGCTACGGAAGCATCATGAACTTATTAGAGATATGGGCCGATGGATCGATTCAAGGATACCTGTCGGCAAAGCAGACGCTAAAAATCATCGAGCGCATAAAAGCCAGGGAATCTCCCCGGTAACAAGCTCGGAAATCAAAGAAAAGGAGAGAAATGCGATGCAGGAAATCAATGAAGAATTGGAGAACGATAGATCAGTATTAGAATGGATGCTCGGCCAGTATGTCCGAGCGAAGCGCCGAAAAAAACAGCTAGAGGTCCGGCTTCTTGAGATCAACGCAGAGCGCGACTCTCCGATCGGAGGGCAGGGATACGATCCACTGCCGAGAAGTGGAGGCAACAGCGAAGGCGCAGCCGGAATCCTTATGAAGCTGGCCGACATTGAAGACAGGATCTACGAGCAGAAAGCCAAGGCCGATAAATCCATGGTCAGCGTGGCAACGATCCTGAATTTTTTACCGGAGGAATCTATGGAGCGCGAGATCTGCGAGCTCCGCCACATCGATGGCCATGAATGGGGAGAGATCGCAGAGGGAATCCCGATGTCAAAAAGCCAGTGCCACAGAATCCACAAGGCCGCCATGTACGAGCTCCTGGAATTTAACTACGTGAAAGAACTCGTCACGGAGAACCGGGAATCGTATGAATATTACATCGAGAAAAAAGAGGAAGCCAGATACCGCCGCGAAAATCAGGCCAGGAAAAATGCTGGAAAATAAAACCCGGAAAAATATCCGGGAAATTTTCTCCGGAAAAATCTACGCGAAAAAATCCGGAGAAAAAAATCCAGCCTTTGAGGCCCGGAAAATCTGGCCGGAAATTTTAAGGCGAAAACAAAGCCCGAAAAAAGCCCGGAAATACATAGCCGAAAAACCAGGCGAAAATAAAGCACTTTTTCAGAGGCCCATATAAGGCCAGAAATACAAGGCCGCAAAATAGGCCCATATAGCAGGGGCTTATAAGAGGCCTATACACAAGGCCCACGCACAAGCCCAGTCCACAGGGCAGGCATAGCAGGCCCACGCACCAGGGAGCAGGGCAGAACACAGCCCACACAGCACCAGGCCACAGGGACACAGACAGGCCAGGAGGCAGGGCACACAGCAAGGCCAGGCTCACGCACACACCCAGCAGCCACGCTCGCAGCACGCACAGCACAGGGCAGCCAGGGCACCAAGGCAAGCAGCACACCTGCATCAGATGAAAGATGCGACACCATGCACCACTTGCATGTGGTATAGTAGTAGCATCGAGGCAGGCGGATGAGAGAGACAGACGCACCAAGGCATAGAGCGAACATTCTGCAATCTAAACAAACAGAAGCAGCACCACATCGAAAGAGATCAGCACAAGAGCTGGTCTCTTTTGCTTTGTCAGTAATGCACAAATCGTAGGTACTACTTTTGTTTATTTTTTCCAGCGGAGCGAGGAAGGCCCGATGCTTTCCAGGATATGACCTTAATTTTTTTTCGCATTTCGTTACGCCTAGCCCGGTACATCAAGGAATTTATAACAGATTGGAGGCAGACCGGATGACAACAGAAATGAAAATGGAGACACGAAGCCTGGCCAGCTTGCGCCCGGCGGAATACAACCCAAGAGTCCAGCTGCAGCCAGCCGATCCAGAATATCAGAACATCAAGCGCAGCATTGAGACCTTCGGATACGTGGATCCGATCATCATAAACCAGGACGGAACCATCATCGGAGGCCACCAGCGCTACAACGTTATGAAGGACCTCGGATACACCGAGGCGCAGGTCGTCGTGGTCGATCTGGACAAGAATAATGAGAAGGCGCTCAATATTGCGCTGAACAAAATCACAGGAGAATGGGATGAGATCAAGCTGAAAGACCTGCTGCTCGACCTCGATCTCAATGATTACGATCTGACAGCGACCGGTTTCAGTTCAAAAGAGGTCGAAGACCTCGTGATCCGACTCGACAAGGACGTGGAAGCCGAAGATGACGACTTCGATGCCGACGCAGACTATGAATCCATCGAGGAGCCGGTCACCCAGCGCGGAGACATCTGGATTCTGGGAGACCACAGGCTCATGTGCGGAGATTCCACCGACCTCGGCGACGTCAACACCCTGATGGGCGGCGAGGAAGCAGACCTCGTGATCACGGATCCGCCGTACAACGTCAACTACAAGGACGGATCCATCAAAAACGACAACATGGACGAGGGATCCTTTGAGGATTTCCTTCAGAATGCATTCCTGGCCATGTTCGAGAACATGAGACTAGGAGCCGCAGCGTACATATTCCACGCAGACAGCGAAGGCCTGGCGTTCAGGCGTGCATTCAGAGATGCCGGATTCAAGCTGGCAGAGTGTCTGATATGGGAAAAGAACTCCTTCGTGCTCGGCCGCCAGGATTACCAATGGCGCCACGAACCAATCCTCTACGGATGGAAAGAAGGCGCTGCGCATTACTTCATCGACGACCGAAGCCAGGACACAATCCTCCTGGAAGATGAACTCGACCTGGAATCCATGAAGAAAGAAGACCTGATCACATACATCAATCAGATCATCGCCCAGTACAAAGACCAGACGACCGTCCTCTTTGAGAAGAAGCCGACAAAGAACGACGTGCATCCAACAATGAAGCCGGTAAACCTGGTCGGAAGACTGATGCGGAACTCCAGCAAGCCAGGATGGAACGTCCTCGATTTATTCGGAGGCAGCGGATCCACACTCATGGCAGCAGAGCAGATCGGCCGCCGGGCGTTTCTGATGGAGCTTGATGAGAAGTTCTGCGACGTAATCGTCCACCGATGGGAAGAATTCACAGGAAAGAAGGCTGTAAGAGCCGGGAAGTTGGAGGTGAGCCTATGATGAACCAATACGAAATCATGGCCGAAATTTTGCGGGGGGGGGGTACGCTCAGATGAGTGATGGAGAAGTAAAAGGCAGCTTTTATCGGACAGAGATCATCGCGCAGCTTTTCGGAGTGACCGTCCGCCGCGTGCAGCAGCTCACCCAGGAAGGCATCATATCCACCACCAAGATCCTGGAAGATGGAAAGAGCGTCCGAAGATACGACCTCGTGCCTACGATCCAGGCATACGTCAAATACCTATCGGACAAGGCCTACGGAAAGCAGCACCGTACCGATAAGGAGATCGAGCTCAGGGAACAGAAGATGCAGGCCGACATCGCCCTGAAGGAGAGCCAAGGAGAACTGCATAGATTGAAGACCGAGATAGCAGCCGGTCAGTACATTAGCGTAGAAGAAGTAAAACTCGACTACGCTAAATTTTTTGTTGTATTTAAAAAATTCGCTATGAGCATACCGGCCAGGGTAACCGGGATGCTTTCAGGACAGATGGAACCGTCTGAACTGAGGCGATGCGAAAAGGAGATAGCCGCGGAAGTAAACAGACTGCTCGGAGCGTTTGTCATTGCCGGAATAGTGGGACCAGAGGATGTGAAGAAAGATGGCACCCTTAAAGAAGAAAAGAATACAGATTCGTAAATTTCCAGTCACACAATACCAGGCAGACGCACTCAAGCAGCTCTGCCCGCCTGAGAACATAACCGTTTCAGAGTGGGCAGAAAACTACAGAGTCCTAGACTCCAAGACATCCGCTCTCCCAGGACCATGGCGAAATGACAAGACGCCGTACCTGAAGGAGATCATGGATGAGCTCATCAATTACGACACGGAAAGAATTATCTTCGTAAAACCGACACAGGTCGGAGGAACCGAAGCCCTTCAGAACATGCTCGGATACGTTATCCAACAGGATCCATCCCCGACCATGATCGTCTACCCAACAGACATCCTGGCCAAGAGTATCAGCGAGAACCGACTGGAACCAATGATCATGGCAACCAGGACGCTGAAATCGCTTTACAACAAAAACGAATCATCGCAGCTGGAGCTGCAATTTGATGGAATGTACCTGTCGCTGGCCGGATCCAACTCGCCATCGTCCCTGGCATCGAAGGCGATCAAGTACCTGTTCTTAGATGAGGTGGACAAATACCCAGGATCATCCAAGAAAGAGTCGGATCCAATCTCACTGGCGATGGAGAGAACCAAGACCTTCCGAAACAGGAAGATCTACATGACGTCAACACCAACTCTGGCCACCGGCCATATTTGGAAAGCACTCATGGATGCGGACATTGAAAAGCATTACTTCATACCGTGCCCGCACTGCGGATCCATGATAGAGCTCACGTTTCAGAATTTGAAGTTCCCGTCCGGGGACGACCTGAGCAACCAGGACAGAGCCGACATGGCGGTCTACCGGTGCCAGGAATGTGGTGGAGACATCACGGATCAGGACAAGGAACAGATGCTCCGGTACGGAGAGTGGAAGACCGTGCGCGAGAATTCAAAGTACAACCGCAAGGTAGGATTCTGGATCAACACGCTTTATAGTCCGTTCGTCCGATTTTCAGAAATCGTGAAAGAATTCCTTGATAGCAAGGACGATCCGGACAAGCTGCAGAACTTCACGAACTCATGGCTCGCAGAACCATGGGAGGATACCAAGCTGAAGACATCGGCCGACACCGTACTGGAACGCCAGACAGAGCGGCCGGAATTCACGGCGCCAAGCTGGACGAAGTTTCTGACTGCAGGAGTGGACGTTCAGGAGACGTCACTCTACTGGACCATCCGAGCATGGGGCAGCTACATCACGAGCCAGAACATCGCACACGGCCAGGCGCTATCCTTCCAGGACATCGAGCAGATCATGAATACGCCGTACTTCACAGAAGACGGAGACCAACTGATCGTGGCATTGTGCCTGATCGACTCCGGATACGACGCAGACAGTACGTATGACTTCTGCGCCCTGAATTCAGAATGGGCGCTGCCGGTCAAGGGTTCCAACAACCCGATGCTGTCACACTTCAAGCTATCGAAGATCAACAAGCAAGGAAGCCAGGCATACGGAATGAACCTGGTGCTGGTTGATGGCGACAAGTACAAAGACATGATCGCCGGTCGAATGAAGAAGCCGAACGGCCGCGGAAGCTGGATGGTCTTTGAAGGATGCGACAGAGAATACGCCGAGCAGGTAACTGCAGAGCACAAGGTCAATGTCAAATCCGGAAATCGAACCGTTCAGAGATGGGTACCAAAGCGCAGTCACATCGACAACCACTACCTGGATGCAGAGGTATATGCGCTGGCAGCAGCTGATATCTCCGGAGTCAGAACGCTACACCTGCAAGACGAAGCTGAGGCCAAAGCCAAGGCGGAGCGTCCGGAGGAAGCATACACTCCGGAAGAAACATGGATCAAGCAAAACGAGAACTGGATATAGGAGGAACGACATGAGTGAAGAAAGCAAAGAGCTCGACGGTAACGTCAGCACCGTCGAGCTGCTCGGAGAAGTAAAAACAGCAATCCGAAAAATTCTGATCGGCGGCCAGTCTTATCAGATCGGTAGCCGTAAGCTGACAAGAGCCGACCTCTACCAGCTCAGGAAGCTGAAAGAGGAACTGGAGGCAGAGATAGCCGCAGAGGGCGACACCAGTCTCCTGGACAACACATACGTCGCCTTTTTTGATGGGAGGTGATGGACCAAATGAGCTGGCTAGATAACGTCGTCGCATGGATCAGCCCGGAAGCGGGAGCAAAGCGTGCGGCATGGCGCGCAACGTACAACGAACTGCGTAACTATGACGCAGGCAACAACTCCAGACTGAATGCAGGATGGAGAGCGGCAAACTACTCCGCAGAAATGACGGACAGAACGTCCAGAGACACCATCAGAGCCAGAGCGCGAGACCTGGAGAGAAACTCCGACATCGCGAATTCACTGATATCGGCATACAAGCGAAACGTCATCGGCGCAGGATATAACCTGCAGGCCAAGACGAAGAACGCAAAGCTGAATGCAGACATCGAGAAGCTCTGGAAAAAATGGTGCAAGGCAAGGAACTGCGACGTGACCGGAACGCAGACCTTGAACCAGATACTCCGAATGGCAGTGACCAGGAAGAAGGTGGATGGAGGAATTCTATTCGTGAAGGTTTACACCAACGACGGAATGATCCCGTTCAAACTTCAGATGATCGAGGTTGATGAGCTCGACACTCTCCAGGTTGGAGAGACAGCCGGAGGAAACCGAATCGTCGGAGGTATTGAGTACAACAAGTACAACAGACCGGTCGCATATTGGATCAGGCAGTACGGCATTGACGGATTCTCACTGGAGAAGCCAAGAAGAATCGATGCAAACGATGTGATTTTTTATTACACAAAACGCCGCCCTTCTCAGATCAGAGAGATGTCCGATATGAGCCAGACAGCAACCAGAATCCGTGACACGAACGAATTCATGACTGCGGTATCCGTCAAAGAGCGAATCGCAGCCTGCCTGTCTGTTTTCATAAAGAAGCAGCTGCCGACAGTCGGCATCGGAAGAAATGCAGCGACGGAAAACGTCGGAAAGCATGAGTACGATGGAAAGACGCTGACACCTGGAATGATCAAAGAGCTCAATGCCGGAGATGAAGTCCAGGTCGTAAATCCGACCGGCCAAGGAAGTGACGCTACATCGTTCACGAAGCTGCAGCAGCGCATGATCGGAGCCGGTCAGGGACTCTCATATGAGGCGACATCCCGCGACATGAGCGAGACTAACTACGCATCCGCAAGACAGGGAGCGATCGAGGATGAGATGACCTACCAGGAGGAAGTCGAAGCAATTCTGGCCATTCTCGATGAGATTTATGAGACATTCGTGATCAGCTGCTATCTGGCAGGACTGATCAAGGTAAACGGAGACTTCTGGACAAAGAAGGATGACTACCTGGAGCACGGATGGATCAAGAGCCCTAAGAAGTGGATCGATCCACTGAAGGAATCCAGCGCAAACAAGACCGCGCTGAATACCGGCCAGAAGACGTACAAAGAGATCGCTGCCGAGAACGGCCGCGACTGGAAGCAGCAGATCGATGACAACCTGGAAGTAATCGAGTATGCGAAAAAGAAAGGCTATGACTTAGGAGGTGTGATATTCGATGGCAAACTCGGATCAGAAAAAGAAGAACCGAAGCCAGAGCCGCCAAAACCGGATGATCAAACCGGAGACGGCCAGGAAGAAGAAACCAACGATGATGACAAGGGCACACAGTCCGGAGACGGAAAAGAAGGCCAGTCAGCATCAGACGAAGGACAGGAATAGAGGCCTGAGAGAACTGAGAGGTTCAATCAGAGCACTCGAAGGAGATGGCAACGAGCGAACATTCGAGCTGAGCTTCTCATCTGAAGAACCATATACAAGATGGTTCGGACAGGAGATCCTCGACCATTCAGAAGGCTGCGTCGATCTGACCAGACTGAATGAGATCGGATGCGTGCTTTTCAACCATGACCGCGACGAAGTGATCGGCAAGATCACCAAAGCGTGGATAGATAACGGACGCGGAATGGCTACAATCGAATTTGATTCAGACGAAGCGTCCGAAGTGATCTACCAGAAAGTAAAAGGCGGAACCCTCAAAGGCGTATCCGTAGGATACCTGGTAGACGACTGGGAGGAAGTAATGCCAAACAAGACCTCGACGGATGGCAGATTCATGGGACCATGCTCGATCGCTAAGAAGTGGGCGCCTTACGAGATAAGCATCGTTAGTGTCCCAGCAGATCCAACCGTAGGTGTGGGAAGGGAAATGGAAGAAAAATCCGAACCCGGAACACAGGACATCCCACTCGATATCTATGAGCGGCAACTTCAAATAAACAAAAACCGAATGGAGGTAAAAGAAAATGACGATTGAACAGATGATCGCACGTCAGCAGGAATTATTAAACGCTGCCAGATCCGCAGGTCGCAACATGACACGCGAGGAAGCCGCAGAATTTGACTCCCTGCAGAGAAGCATCGACGCAGCTAGAGCAGCTGGTGCTGGCATCGCCCATGGCGGCCAGAGTTCCACTCCTGCTGCACCAGCAAACAACACACCGGAAGGCCAGAGACAGCAGACACCTGCTGCGGGCGAAGGTGGAAACGGTGGACAGGATCCACAGAACGCACAGAGAGCCATCGAGGCAGAAAGACAGAGAATCCGCAGCATTGAGGACCTCTGTACAGAGTTCGGTCTTGAGGCCAGATCTTACATCGACAACGGATCTACCGAGGAACAGGTAAGAGCCGTTGTCCTTGAGCACTTGAGAAGCCAGCACTCACCAGTAGCGACCGGCATCCAGGTAACAGATACACAGGAGGATAAGTTCAGACGTGCCGCTGCTGATTCCCTCCTCATGAGAAGCGGCATGACATTAGAGCGTCCAGAAGATGGCGCCAGAAGCCTCATGGGAATGTCAATCAGAGACCTCGCCATCGAGTGTCTGCAGAGAGACGGATCCAGCGAGAGCAATCTGAACCGTAGAAGCTCTGATGAGCTTTACACAATGATGGCCAGAGGTTTCTACAATCCAGAGGCATCCTTCCCAGCAATCCTCGATCAGACAATCGAGAAGGCATACAAGGAAGGATACCGCAAGGTAGCCGTGACCTTTGATAAGTTCACAAAGAAGGGATCCCTGAAGGACTTCAAGAAGCATGACAACTACTACGTAGCTGGACCAGTCGGCGAGTTCTACGAGGTACCGGAGAACGGAGAGCTCAAGCATGACATCTTCAAAGATGACAAGCTCCCTCAGAGACAGCTGAAGACTTACGGCCGCCAGTTCACTCTTTCCAGAAAGGCATTCATCGATGACGACATCGGTCTCGTGACAAGCCTCCCGGCGAGATATGCAGCCGCAGCCAGAAAGACCATCAACAAGCAGGTATACCAGATCCTGATCAACAACTCCAATATTTACGACGGAGCTGCACTCTTTGGCAAGGAGCACAAGAACCTCCTCGCAGCCGGTACCGGAGTAACACAGGAAGCAATGCAGACCATGATCATGGCACTGGCAAACCAGAAGGATCAGTTCGGAGAGAGCATCATCATCAATCCGGCAACCATCGTCGTACCTTCAGGAATGAAGTTCGACATGTACACGCTCTTCTTCAGTCCGACAATTAACACAAGCGACAACACCCAGGCAGTGAACCCACTCTACCAGTACAGAGACAGCATCGAGGTAGTCGAGGATCCGACAATCAACGCATTGTGCGGCGGCCTTGGAAACGTGATGCCATGGTTCCTGATTGGCGATCCTGGAGACACAGACTTCATCGAGGTCGACTACCTTAACGGTCAGGAGATCCCGAACATCAGAAGAATGGAAGCTCCTGGACAGCTTGGATTTATCTGGGATATTTACCTCGACTGGGGTATCTCCGTAATGGACTACCGTGGAGCCGTAAAGAACCCAGGAATCAAGGTCGACACGAAGCTGAAGCTCGTCTAAGAGGAAGGAGGAATAAATCATGGCAACAGCAACATTCTGGCAGAGAGGCGAGACTATCGATCGCATCAATGACACAGCAAAAACCATCCCGGCCAATACCATCCAGGCTATCGGTAAGAGAATCGGAGTCGTAGCGATGGAAGCAGCACCGGGACAGAAATACAGCGTCAATGTGGTAGGCGTTTACAGCTTCCCAAAGAAGGCAAGCGAGGCAATCACTGCAGGCGCCGATGTTTACTGGGACAACACAAACGGAGTGATCACCGCAACAGCCGAGTCCAACATCCTCGCAGGCTACGCTATCGCAGACGCAGCCGCAGCGGACGCGGTCGTATCAATTAAGATCAACGCCTAAATGAAGCTCGTGGCAGTTTATCCGATCTTATACGGAGCACGTCAGTATGAGGTCGGAGATGAGCTTCCTGATTCAGAGATGAAGCAGACCTGGCTGGATGCCGGAACCGCCACCCTGGTAGAGGATGAGCCAGAGGCACCGGCTCCAAGAGCGCAGATGCTGACAGCTCAGCCAGGACAGATCGGAATCAGCAATAGTGGCAACGAAGATGACCTCGCTGGAAGAATCCCAAAGAGCATCGAAAGAGCCACTGATCCGGTAAAGAAACCAACCCGGAGCCGAAAAAAATGAGTTTCAAAGACGTAATCGCGTCGGACGTGCACGACACATTCATGAACGCGGATGAGTTCTCGGACATGCATGATCTCAATGGAAAGATGATGCCGGTTCAGGTAGACTCCAACGAACAGATCGAGCGTGAAAAGAGATTCAACCAGCACATGGATGGAATTTATAAAAACCAAAAACTGATCTACGTAGCAGCCACCGACTATGGTCCAATGCCGAAGCAGGGATCCCTGATTCAATTCGACAAGAGGCCATACAAGGTGGCTGATGCTATTTCAGAGGACGGTATCTATTCAATCACACTGGAGGCGAACAGAGCATGATCGAATACCAGGTAGACGAACAGATGCTGGAGGAAGTGCAGGCGAAGCTCGGAGAAATGAGCCGAAAAGCGCCAACGGTAATATCGCGGGCCCTGAATAAAGTAGCAGTCACAGCGAGAGTAGATCTCGCAAATAAAGCGCAGGCGACCTACACGGTAAAATCCGGAGGCTTTAAGAAGGACATGACGATCCGGAAAGCGTCCGCAGGAAGACTGGAAGCGGTGATCCATTCACAAGGCAAGCCGCTCTCAATCACTAAGTTTCACACGACTGCACCGAAGAAAACCGGAGCGAAAGCAAACATCATCAAAGGCGGCGGCCTGAAGCAGCTTATATATGGCAATATTAAAGCCTTCAAAGGACCAAACGGCCAGATCTATCAAAGACGAAGCACCGCCAGGCTGCCAATTAAGAAGCTGAGCTCCAACTCAATCCCGAAGATGATCGGCAACGAGGAAAAGGTATACGGAGTCGTGAAACCATCCATCGACCGGAACCTGCAGCATTACGTGGAGCAGCAAATAGAATTACTCACAAAGTAGGAGGAAGACAATGACACCATGGGACCTTCAGAAATCGCTAATCGCTGAAATCGAGGAACTCCTGGCGCAGATGCAGCTGAAAAATGCTGCAGGAGAGGACGTGTTCGGAGTAAAAGGCTACGAACAGAGACTGCCGGAGATTACAGACGATGAGGAAGACCAGTCGCAGTTCTTCCCTTACTTCATCGTGAGAATCGAAGAAGGCAACACACCGACGGACGATGAGCCATGGCTCGTCGGAACCACGGTATTATTCGGAATTTGTGACTACGACAAAGAAACGAACGGACACAGAACCATCCTGGAGATGATCACAAAGATTACAAACCGGTTCCTGGAAAGACCGCTCCTGGATAGCAAATTCAGAGCAAACCAGAACGTGAGCTTTGCACTTCAGGATGAGGACACGTATCCGTTTTACTTCGGAGCCATAGATATCAAATTCTACGTACCAAAAATAGGAAGGAGCGATGACTGGTCATGAGCGAATCAGTAAAGGCGCCGGAGACAAAAGCACCGGCAAAAAAGACACAGGCAGTGACGGAGGCAAAGACTGAAGCAGTCCTCTACGTAGGACCAACAATCAGTGGAATCGCCATCACCGGCACAGTCTACACGACAATCCCGGAGGCAGCAAAAGCAGCCAAAGCGGATGCACCAATGATCCTGAACCTTTTCATTCCAATCAGAGAATACGGCGAGGCCGAGAGAATGATCAGAGAAAAGAGAGGATACGTATACAGCGCTTACGCAGAAGCGCAGAAATTCAAACTTGAAAGAGGAGGTAAGAACTAATGAGCATCAGACATGGAGTTTATATCCAGGAAGAAGCTACAGCCGTTCAGGTACCAAAGACCGGCAACAGCTCCGTCCAGGTAGTCGTCGGAACAGCTCCGGTCAATATGGCCGAGAATCCAAGCGAAGCCGTGAACGTTCCAATTCTTGCGAATTCAGGAACTGAAGCCATGGCAGCACTCGGATATTCCGTAGACTTTAAGAATTTCACGCTTTGCCAGACGATGTTCGCAACATCAAACCTGTTCCAGGTTAGTCCGGTCGTTTACATCAACGTCCTGGATCCGGCAAAGCACAACAAGGAACTCGCAGAGGCAGAGTACCAGGTAAACCAGAAGCAGGCAGTGATCGAGAAAGAAGGCATCATCCTCGAAGGACTCACCGTCAAGAATTCAACTGGCGATACAGAGCTCAAGGCCGGTGAGGATTACAGTGCTGCATTTGACAGCACAACTGGATTCCTCACAATCACAATGCTCGCAGGCGGAAAAGGCGCAGCAGCAACAGCCATCAAGGTAAGCGGAAAAGTCATCGATCCGTCCAAGGTTACGAAAGAGGACGTCATCGGAGCCGTGGATCCATCCACAGGAGCTGAGACAGGAGCGCAGGTCATTAGACAGGTATACCCAAGACTCGGCATCGTTCCGGGACTCATTCTCGCACCAGGCTGGTCACAGATTCCGGAGGTCGGTCTTGCACTTGCAGCCAAGGCGGCCAAGATCAATGGCGTATACAGCGCAATGGCACTTCTTGACCTTGATACAGCCAAGGCAAAGAAATACACAGACACCAAGAGCGTGAAAGAGGAATCCGGATACACAAGCCCATTCTGCTATCCGCTCTGGCCATGCGACAGAGTCGGCGAGTACATTCTCGCAAAATCTGCAGTGGCAGGCGCCATGATCCAGTACATGGCATCAGATAACGAGGACGTACCGAACCAGTCACCGTCCAACCATTTACTCGGAGTCGGCGGCCAGTGCCTCGAAGATGGAACGGAAGTATATCTCGACCAGGACCAGGCAAACACGGTCAATGGCTACGGCGTAACCACAGCGATCAACCAGAACGGCTATCGCTTATGGGGTAACTACACCGGAGCGTATCCAGCGAGCTCAGACGCGAAAGACATCTGGTTCGCAGTTCGCCGCATGTTCAGCTGGCAGGGAAATAACTTCATTCAGACATACTTCGATGAAGTCGACGATCCGATGAACAACGTCCTGGTTCAGAGCGTAGTAGACAGCGAGAACATCCGCTGCAGCGCATACGCACCTAAATACTGGGCCGGAGCTTCCATCGAATACAAGTCAGATGACAATCCAAAGACTGCCATCCTGGCCGGAACGATGAAGTTCAGACAGCACATTGCACCGTACACACCAGCGCAGGAAATCGTGGACATCATCGACTACGATACAGACACACTGGCAGCAGCAGTAGGAGGTAACTAATTATGGCAAGCATTATTCCTGAAGTATTAAACCACTTCAACATTTATAACGGCGCCAATGCCCTCGTCGGAGTATCCGGCGAGGTGGAGCTTCCGGAGCTTGAAGCCATCACGGATACCGTGGAAGGCACCGGAGTGCTCGGCGAGATCGAGGATCCGGTAACTGGACAGTTCTCCAGCGCCACAATCAAGATTCCATTCGCAGTTTTATACAGCGATATGTTCTCCATCGTAAACACTACAGAGCCGCCGCTCCTGACACTCAGAGGATCTATGCAGTGCACGGATCCAAAGACCGGAGCAACCGGATACTACCCGATCAGAGTCGTGGTACGAGGCAAAGCCAAGACAACCACACTCGGCAAGGTAGCCAAAGGAAAGAAGATGGAATCAGAGGTCGAGCTTGAGATTTTATACATCAAAGTAGAGATCAACAACGCCGTCGTTTTGGAGCTCGACAAACTGAACTTCGTATTCGTATTAAACGGAAAAGACATGCTGGCGCAGATCAGAAGCCAGTGCTAGATAACAGGAGGAACGCAAAATGAGTGAAAAAGTCACAGAAATCAACAAGCCAGAAGACAACGAGATGAAGCTCAAGCTCAGTAGAGAGTATGACTTCGAAGGACAGAAGATCTGCGAGATCGACCTCAGCGGGCTCGACAATTTGACTGCTGCAGATATGATCCAGGCCAACAAGGTCCTCACAAACAACGGAACCGTGTCGGTTCTTCCAGAGACAACTCTGGAATACGACCTCATCATCGCAGCCGGAGCTTTGAAGATGCCGATCGAGTTCTTTAAGCAGCTGAAGCCAAAGGACGCCCTGGCGCTCAAGAACAGAGTGACATCTTTTTTATTCGGCGAGGAATAAATCCTGCGGACTTCTCAGAGTTGCGGAAATGCTGTCTAACCCTGTCGCTGAACCTCAGCACAGGGTTAGATTATTTTTTGCAAATGAACATCTTTGACCTTATTGATTTATGCGCCGATTTGAAGGAGGTGACACCTAAGAAATGAGCGAATTCGAAGTAGCGATTAAGATCGCCGGAAAATTAGATAAATCGCTGCAGACGTCAGTCAGCAGCGCACAGAAGATGCTCGGCAGCCTTGGAAAAGGTGGCCTGTCTTCCGCATTAACCGGTATCGGAAATGTAATGGAAAGTACCGGAAAAGCGCTCACCACAGGAGTCACGATGCCGGTAATCGCGCTCGGTGCCACATCCGTGAAGGAGTTCGGATCCGTAGATAAGTCCATGAAGCTCGTCCAGGCAACCATGGGATCAACAGACGCCCAGGCCAAACAGCTCGAATCAACAATGAAAAAAGCAGCGGCAAATTCCGTATTCGGAATGCAGGACGCAGCAGACGCAACGCTGAACTTCGCACGCCAGGGTTTCAATGCAAAGCAGGCAGGAGACATGCTGACGCCCGCGCTGAACCTGGCAGCAGGAACGGCGACGGATTTATCAGTCGTAACCGGCGGCCTCGGAAACGCCCTGAAGATGTTCGGCAAGGACTCAAACTACGCAGCGACAGCAGCAGATATCCTATCGACAGCCCAGGCGCAGGCCAACACGACTGTCACGGATTTATTCGACGCCATGGCAACAGCAGGACCGATCTGCAGCTCAGTCGGATGGTCAATGTCCGATCTGGCCGCAATTACTGATATCTTCGGCGATGCCGGAATCAGTGGTGCTGAAGGAGCCACGGCACTGAAAACAGGTCTGGCCAGATTAGCAAGTCCGGCCAAAGACGGAGCTACCTGGATTAAAAAACTAGGCCTGGAGATATTCAATTCAGATGGATCCATGAAAAGCATGGTCGACGTGCAGAAGCAGCTGCATGATAGCTTTCAGGGCTTAACCAGCCAGGAACAGATGAGTGCGGCGGCCGCAATCTTCGGAAAGAACCAGATGGCCAAGTGGATGACGCTGATCAATGCATCACCGGATCAGGTACAGAAATACGCAAGCTCGCTGGAAGGAGCGGCCGGAAGCTCGCAGAAGATGGCAGACGCACTCCTATCCGGAATGGGTGGATCCTTGGAAAAACTGAATTCATCCTTTGACGTTATGAAATATACGGTCGGAGGAATCGCCAGCGAAGTCCTGAAGCCTTTCGTGGATAATTTGACCGGGCTGATTGACAAATTCAACAACCTGGATCCGTCGATGCAGAAGAACATCGTGAAATGGGTAGGTATTGCAGCCGCAGCGGGACCAGTTCTGCTGATCGGCGGTCGACTGTTCAAAATGGCCGGATCCCTGGTGGGAACATTCGGCAAGGTTGGAAAAGCGATCGGAAGCATCGGAAAGAAAACTAAAGGCATGAGCGCACCGCTCAAAGAGGGAAGCAGTGTAATGTCCGCAGCAGCCAAGAATGCGCTCGGATTCGGAATCGGATTCGCAGCCGCAGCCGCAGGCGTGTGGATATTAGTAAAAGCAGCCAAGGAACTCGCTGCAGCGGGACCAGGAGCGCAGATAGCAACCGTCCTGATGGCCGGAGGCATTATCGCATTAATGGCAGTAGCAGCGCAGCTCGCACCGAAGCTGCAGGCAGGCACGCAAGGTCTCCTGGCATTCGGAGGTGCAATCTTAATGGCCGGAGCCGGTATGAGTTTGATGGCGATGGCAGCAACACAGGTAGCGGCAGCCGGACCGATGGCAATCGCAGCACTCACAATCATGGAAGTAGGAATGATCGCAATGATGGCAGTAGCCGGAGCGCTCGGACCTGCACTCACAGCAGCATCAGTCGGACTGATTGCATTCGGAGCTTCTATCGTTCTGGCGGCAACAGGATGTCTGATCATGGTCCAGGCGGCGACGCAGATCGCAAGCGCAGGACCGGCAGCGCAGATCGCCCTCGCACTCTTAGCGGCGGGACTGATCGCATTCGGAGCAATAGCCGGAGCCTTGGCGCCAATACTCCTGGCAGGAGCTGCAGCGATCGCAGCACTTGGAGCAGCGCTCACATTAGTGGCAACAGCGGCCATGTTGGGAGCAGCAGCGCTGGCCATTATATCGGTATCGCTTCCGCTTTTATCAACATACGGAGCGACCGGAGCATCGGCAATCCTGACACTTAGCGGAGCACTAACAGCATTCGCAGCATCTGCAGCAGTATGCGGAGCCGGAGCATTAGTGGCAGCCGCAGGACTTCTCGCAATGGCAGCCGGAGCCTTGGCGGCCGGAGCGGGCGTTTTAATGGTTGGAGCTGGAGCTGTGGTACTTGCTGCAGCAATCGCAATGATCGCAGCAGGAGCAACAGCCAGCATGGCCTCATTCATGCTTTTAGCAACGATGGTCCGTTTATTCGGAACCGCAGCACTATCAGCAACAGCGCCAATCCTAGCACTCACAGCGGCAATGCTGCCATTCGCGGCGGCCGCACTTGCAATGGCAGCCGGAGCAACGGCAGGAGGCGCAGCCCTTCTGATACTGGCAGCCGGAGCACTAGCCGCATCAGTCGGCATGGTACCACTCGCAGCAGCCCTGGCACTTGCAGCAGCATCGGTGAAAATCATCGGAGCCAGTGCAAAGGCAGCTGGATCGGCGCTTAAATCAATGGCCAAAGGTGCAACAGGGACCGCGGCCAAGATGGCAATCATAGCTGCAGGAGCCGCACCACTCGCGGCAGCCCTGGCACCACTCGCGGTCGCAGCGGCAGCAGCGGCAGCGGCAGTCCTGGCCTTAGCGGCAGGAAGTACAGCGGCAGCAGCTGCAATCATGCTCCTGGCAGCAGGAATCACAATGACAGCCGGAGCGCTGACGCTTTGCAGCGCATCGATAACAGCATTCAAGGCAAGCGCGGCAGGAATCAACGCAGTGGCAACGCCAACAGCTGCAGCATTCACAAGGATGGCAGCGGCAGTGGCACCGTTCACCGCAGCGATCACAGCGCTGGCCGGACCGATGATGGTAACATCAGCATCCATGGTCGTATTTGCAGGAGGCATCACAGTAGCGGCAGCTTCAGCAACCGCGCTGGCCGTATCACTGCGGTCGACAATGGCAACACTTGGAACGCTCGGAGCTTTAACCACAGTAGCCATGAATATGGTCACAGTGGCCATCAGAAACTCCATGACACAGTCGAACCAGGCCGTGGTAACCGGAATCACCGTGATGCGGACAACAACGCAGACCGGAATGACAACCATCGTGGCCGTGACCAGAAACGGCATGACCATGTTCGTGGTGGCGGTCAGAACAGGCGGAAGCCAGGCAGTGGCAGCATGCAGAAGCACAAGCAGCCAGATGGTCGGAGCTTTCTCCGGACTTTCAGGAAGCATGTACAGCGCCGGATCGTTCGCGATGGCCGGACTTAGGAACGGTATCGCAGCCGGTGGAGCTGCAGCGATCGCCCAGGCGAGAAGCATAGCCAACCAGGTAGCAGCAACCGTCAACAGCGCTCTGAAGATTCACTCTCCATCAAGAGTCCTGGATCAATCAGGACAGTACGCAGGCCAAGGTCTCGCAGGAGGTATCCAGAAGACCGGAGCACTCGTTCAAAAGGCAGCCAACGAATCACTCGCGCAGCCAGTAATGAACGCAGGATCCAAGACGCTGGAGGCTCCACAGTTTGAAAACCGGTCGAGCGTGATCGGAGACACCGTGAGCGCATTTACTGGACAGAAGCAGTCCGGGAATGGTAACAGCAATGAATCTGCAAGCCAGCAGTTCGTATTCAGTCCAACGTACCGATTCGAGGCGGGCACACCGTCCAAGGAGGACATGGTAGAGGCGAACAGAATGAGCCAGGCAGAATTTAAGAAAATGATGAAAGAATACCTGCGGACGGAAGGCCGCCGGGCATTCGCATAGAAAGGAGGATATAAGTGGCGAACGTTTACTACACAGAAGCAGGAGACACATGGGACAAGATCGCATACGACCAGTATGGATCCGAAAAATTCATGCAACAGCTAATCCTGGCAAACTGGGACAAACTGGACGTGCTTGTATTCTCCGACGGGGAGGAAATCATCCTCCCCGATATCCCCGAAGATGAACTCAACGACACACCGGTATGGAGATCTGATTCAGACAGAGACGATGGAATACCGGCGGCAGATGAAGACGAATCGGAGGTGGAGTAATGGCAGAAGCAAGACGCGTGATCCCGGATATAGACTTCAATGGGAAAAGCGCAAAGAAGTCGCTGGACGGTCTCACGGAGCAGATCGAATACGACGACGTGGCATCCGGAGCCAGCGACACGCTCTCCATTCAGGTCTTCAATAAAGACATGAAATTCTTAAAAGGTTGGCTGCCGAAGAAGGGAGACCGGATCACGGCCAGCCTCACCTTTAAGAATTGGACCAAAGAGGGAGCAGACAAAAAGCTATCATGCGGAGACTTTCTCCTGGATGAGATGAAGATGACCGGAGGTCCGCTCGTGGCCACGCTTGGAGGAATATCAATCCCGACAAACTCGGCCATCAAGTCAACTAACAGGACAAAGACCTGGAAGAAAGTCAGCATTAAACAGATCGCCCAGGAGATCGCAAAGAGATACGGCCTGAAGCTCATCTTTGATGGACCGAACTACACCATCAAATCCATAGAGCAGACAGACAAAAGCGACAGCTCATTTTTATATGATTTGTGCAAGGATTACGGTCTCGGAATGAAAGTCTATAAGAACAAAATCGTGATATGGGGAAAAAGCAAATACGAAGGCAAAAAAGCCACGGCAACCATAAAGCGTGCAGACTTCATCGGGGATGATTGGGACTACACAGACACACTGGAAGGCACGTACACCGGAGCCCGGACGTCATATAAAAAGGGTAATGACAGCAAAGAAATCAGCATCTATGTCGGACTGGTTGGAGAAAAAGCAAAAGGAGCCCGGACGCTAAAAATCAGCGAGCAGAGCGACAGCGAGAACGACGCCAGATACAAAGCTGCTGCCAAGGTCAACCTGGAGAACGAAAAAGCAACCGTGCTCACAGGAACGATATTCGCAAGGCCAGAAATCGTGGCCGGAATCTGCGTAACAGTGAAAGACCTCGGCAAAGCGGATGGAAAATACTTCGTGGACGAAGTGAAGACCAAAGTATCAGACAGCGGAACCACACAAGAGATTCAGCTGCATAAGTGTCAGAAGCAGCTCAAAGGAGATCCGCCACCAGCGCCACCAGCACCACCGGCGCCAGCAAAGAAGACGTACAAGGTCGGCGACATTGTAAACTTCCATGGCGGAACACACTACTACAGTTCATATCCAGGAGCGCGAGGCTACAGAGCAAGAGCAGGCAGGGCAAAGATAACGCTCGGACCTAACTGCAGAGGAAACGGCCATGCGCATCCATGGCACCTGATACACGTAGACAGCTCGTCGAACGTTTACGGATGGGTAGACGAGGGAACATTTGACTAGGAGGTAAATCATGGCAGACAGAACCATCAGAATCGGGAAGGTCTCGTCCGTTGATTACGGAAGCGGAATGATCAAGGTCACATATCCGGATCTCGACAATTCCGTGACCGACGACCTCCCTTATTTAACATTCAACGATGAATACAAGATGCCGAAGGTCGGAGCCAGCGTGCTGGTCGTTCATCTTTCCAACGGATCCGCGATGGGAATCGTGGCCGGAACGTACTGGAACAGCAGCCACAGACCACCGGTCAGCGGCAAAGGCGTATACAGAAAAGACCTGGCGCAGGCAATCGGTGAAGCCTTCCTGCAGTATTCAGGAAGCTCGCTGCAGATTCATGCACCAGCAATCACTCTCGACGCTTCAAGGATCAAGCTGGCCACAAAGAGCGGAAGCATCACCGTGGCCGAAATCATCAACCATATCAAGGGATAGGAGGTATTCAGATGGCGACATACAAAGTCACAGCGAGGTCAGGGCTCCGCGTGAGAAGCAGGCCGAACGGAACCATCATGACAGCAATGCCATACGGAACCACGGTATCCGGAGATGGGAAAAAGCAAGGCGGATGGTACCACGTAAAATACAAAGGAAGATGGGGCTGGTCTTATGGCCAATACCTGAAAACGGTCGCAGAGAAAAAGAAGACCGTGGCCAGCATTGCAGCCAAGAAGAAACCGGCCAAAAAGACCAAAACGAAAAAAGCTAACAGCAAAAAGAAAACAGACACTAAGAAGAAGACCGATGAATCAAAGAACCGTGCAAAAGCAAAAGGAACGCTCGGCTGCTGGGGCACAGATCTGATATTCGAGGTCAATAGCAAGAAGATCTTGACAGCTAAAGATATCAAGGTATCGCAGGACTCCCGATGGACGAAGCACAACATCCTTCAGAACGTGCCGCGCGGGGAATTTAGCGGTCCGGATACAATGGGCGTCACTCTTACCATCACGCTGTCTGCAGAGCATGGCGTGAAGCCAAGAAGCATGGTCGAGAAGATCCGGAAAGCCAACCGGAGCGGACAGGTGGAATACCTGGTTATTGGAGGCAAAATCATGGGCTCCAATAAAATGGCAATCACAGCGACATCGGAGGCCTGGAACACGATCTACAACAAGGGCGAGCTTGTGAAAGCCAAGATCGACGTCACATTCATGGAATATTCATAAGGGAGGGAATCTAAGTGGCTTTTATAAGAATTAACCAGATCAAAGACGCGGACGGTTCCATCGAACCTGATGAATTGGAACTGGCCAACGACATCATCGAAGCGATGATGATCACAAGAAAAGGATCTATCCCTGGAAGCCGGGGATACGGTCTGACACAGATCTTCATTGACATGCCAGGGCCGGACGCAATCAACATGATCACAGTGGAGCTCGCAGAGGCAATGGACGAATACATACCAAGCCTGGAGCTTCAGGACATAAAAGGAACCCAGGACGAAGAAGGCGTGCTGGAGCTAGATATTTACTTAGGAAGGAGGTAAAAAGAGCATGGCAATCGAACAGATCGAGAGACTCCCGGACGTCAGCTTCATCGATGACGACATCAACCTGGATGGAATCCAGAAGCAGATGCTCCAGGACTACCAGGACAAATACATGGAGGAAACCGGAGAAGAAACCGTGCTGGACAGAGGCGAACCGATCGCCCTGATCTTATACGCCTGCAGCGTGCAGATTTACCAGATGTACATGTACGTTGATAGAGCCGGAAAGCAGAACCTACTCAAGTACGCATTCGGAGCCTTCCTAGACAACCTGGCAGCGCTCAAGGGCATCGAGAGAACTGCTGCCAAGCCAGCGACCGTGACGATGCGCTTCACACTTTCAGAGGCGCAGACCGGAGCAATAGCAATCCCGGCCGGAACCAGAGTCACGGATGGCGAGGCATACTTCACGACCGATAAGTATGCGGAGATTAAAGCAGGAGAGACCACAGTCGACGTGGCCTGCACTTCCATCGAGACCGGCGTAGATCTGAATGGAATCCATGAGGGAGCCATCCAGACACTCGTGGATCCGATCCCGTACATAGAGAGCGTGACCAACATCACGGAAACAGATGGCGGCGCGGATCCGGAGAGCGACGAATCCCTGAAGGACAGAATCTACATCGCACCGTCCCGCTATTCAACGGCAGGAACCGAGGAAGCATATATCTACTGGGTAAAGACATACAACAGCACCATCGCAGACGTCAAGGTTTCAAGTGACAACCCAGGCGAGGTAGACATCGTATTCCTGATGGACAACGGAATCCCAAGCCAGGAGATGATCACAGGGCTGACGAAGTACATCACGGATCCGAACATCCGGCCGCTGACTGACAAGGTCGTCGTGAAGGCGCCAACAGCGGTGAATTACAGCATCAGCCTGACCTACTATATCAATTCTTCAGATTCAGGATCCGTGGAAACAATCCAGAGCGAGGTCGCCAAGGCAGTGGATGACTTCGTAACCTGGCAGCAGTCCAAGATCGGCCGAGACATCAACAGCTCAGAGCTGATCAAGAGAGTGACTGCAGCAGGAGCCAAGAGAGTAGAGATCAAGAGTCCGGTCTTTCAGAAGATCGGCGGCACTTCCATCGCGTACTGCACAAGCAAGAACGTGACATACGGAGGTGTTGAGGATGATTGATATTAGAAACGGAGAGCTCGCAGACCTCTGGCCGGATGAGACAAGTCCGGAATTTAAGAGCATAAGCTACGCGCTGCACATGGCAATTATTAGAATGCTGGAAAAAGCTGCAGGCGTAGGCAGCTTCTGCGACATCGACCACCTGGCAGAATCCACACTGGACTACCTGGCCGTGGAAATGCGAGCCATGTACTACGACCAGGGCGCAGACATCGAGACAAAGCGCTCAATCATAAAGAACACGCTCAAGTGGTACACGCAAGCCGGAACAGTCAAAGCAACAGAAGAACTGATCGCCTCGGTGTTCGGAGGCGACGCGAGACTGATCGAGTGGTTCGACTTTACCGAGCCGCCGATCGAAGCTAACACATTCGATGTGGAAACAGAGGCGCTGATGACAAAAGACATCATCAACGAGCTGACCTCGGTCATTAAAAAGGTCAAGAATTCAAAGTCCCACATCCGAAGGGTGACCGTGCTGCGAGAACTCCACTCAGCAGCAACCATAGCCACCTGCATCACAGCAATAAATGAATGCACCGTGAGCAATCACGAGATATCAGATACAGACGCAACCGAAGGAATGAACGTGGCAGCAGTCGCCGCACCGGTTACAGAGACCTACGCTCTAAATACCACAGCAGGAGACGCCCAAGCTACGGCCGGAGCATTTATCGCAAGCGCAACCGGCACCGAAGGAAGCACATACGTCCTGAATGATAATCAGGGAGCCACGGAGGCATCCGGCACCATCGATGTCGGGCCAGTCAATGCATCAGAGGAAAGCACCCACGCGCTGAACGCAGAAACCGGCAAAGCGGACCTCTCACAAAGCGAAAGAGCAGCCATGAGAGCAAACATCGACTATCAGACAACAACAGTCATAAAGGAGGAATAAATCAATGCTTATTTGGAATCCAAGTAAACTGACCACAAAAGGAAAAGCGCTCCTGGCAAAAGCCCAGGCGGGCAGATGCACAATCAAGATCACGAAGGCGCAGACCGGATCCGGCCAGTACAACTCCGGAGAGGCAACAGACACCAGAACATCACTCAAGGCACCGGTGCAGACACTGCCAATCCACAGCAAAGAGATCCAGAACGGAAGTACACTCGTTCTGAAGGTAGCGATCACAAATAAGACCAGCGACACGGACGTCCTGAAATCAGGATACGAAATCCGCGAGTTCGGTATCTTTGCACAGGATCCGGACGATGGCGAAATCTTATACAGCATCGCAACCGCAAGCACCAGCGACTACATGCCAGCATACAATGGCGTGATCCCGTCCGTCATTTCCATGAGTTACTACCTGGAGGTAGCCAACGCATCAAGCGTCACAATCGTGACCGCAGGAGGCCTGGCACTTCAGAGCGACCTGGAAGCACTGGCAGACAGAGTAACCATCATCGAACAGGCAGCCGTGAAGAAATACGGAGCCAGAAAGAAAGTCGCCCAGCAGAGCTGCGGCGCAGAGAGCTGGGAAAGACTCGGTGGAGCTGTCGGCCTTACAGCCAAGGCAGCAGTCGGAACCGGAGACGTCCAGAACGACTTCATGAAGTCGGTATATCCATACAACGCCTGCAGACCGTGCAACCTTTCAGAAGACAGAAAAGTCACCGCATACCTGGGAGACGCCAACTTCTCCTGGACCGGAGATAACGGAGACGTCATGCTGGAAATGCCGCTCTGCTACACATCCCGCTACTTTGAGACGGATAGCGACGGAGTAGAGTGGGAATACCGCTGGGTATCATCCGCACCGGTGGATGGCCTGCACGTCAACCCTGCATTCACAGACGGAAGCAGCATCAGCGACAAGATCTACATCCCGATCTTCAACGGATCCGCAGGAAAAGATGCAGCCACAGGAGCCAAGGACGTCATCCGTTCGATTGCCGGAGCGACACCGCTCACAGAGGTAACCAGGGCAACCTTCAGAACCCGCAGCCGCAACAAAGGCGAAGGCTGGCAGCTTGACGACGTATGGAACATGTTCCTGCTCGACCATCTGTTTATCATCATGTTCGCAGGAACCCAGGCGCAGAGAATCCTCGGCGCAGGACGTACCGGATTCAGAGAGAATGGAGACGACAAGGCTCTGAAAACAAAGAAGGCAACCAACTGCATCACGATCGCAAGCGACAGAGCTGCGCAGTTCTTCGCAGGCCAGCAGATCGCCATCGGAACAGCTCTCTGGAACCACAGTATCGTATGGGGCAGAACAATCACAGAATTTAAAACTTCCACAGAGGTGGAGGCAGCGACAGAAATCTACTTCGACGGACCTCCAGTGGATATCGCAGAAGGCAACGTGATCTGGTCATGCGTTCAGAACACCGGTGAGACCACAGCCATGAGAAGTCCGAACGGATGCCTGGAGGATCCCGAAGGGCCAACAGGCGTAAAGCTCGGCTCAAGACGTGCGGTCCGTTTCTTATGGATCGAGGACTGGTTCGGCAACATGTGGCAGTTCCGTGACGGAGTCAACATCAAGAACCGCCAGCATTACTGCTGCAATAAACGCGCAAGCTACGCGGACGACACATACACCGGAGACTACCAGAAGCTCGGCTACGTATGCCCGACAAATGAAGGCTTCATCAAAAAGATGGGATTCGACAGCCTGCATCCGGAGTACGAAATGCCGGTAGAAGTAGGAGGCGGAGCAGACAGCTACGTCGGAGACTATTACTATTCCTCCGAAGGAGGAACGCTGGTGCTCTCTGGCGCTAGCGTGCACTACGGTACGAATGCCGGACCTTTCTACCGGAGCTGTGACGGCGGTACGGGTGGTCTGTACTGGTGCATCGGCGGTCGCCCTCATTGCCGCAAGGCTGCCATTTAAAGGGGGACCGGGGGAACTTTATCCCCCGGAACTACCGGCAGCATAACCGAAAAACAGGCAGGCGCAAAGACGAAGGCGCCTGCTGCCAATAAATAAAACTAAACACAGGGAGCGCAACTGCGCGCGGCTGGTGATCTCTGGCGCTAACGTGAACAACGGTACGAATGCCGGACCTTTCTACCGGAACTGTAACAACGGTACGGGTAATCTGAACTGGAACATCGGCGGTCGCCCACTTTGTTAGATTCTCGATTTTTTATGGCATCATCGATTTATTCGTTAAGATAATGCCGCAGGTGCGCTTCCTTACCCCTTGGTAAAAATAGGCCGCGAATGGCGCTGGTTAGTACGCCAGGAATGGAGCTGGAAAGTCAGCGAGGCTAACAAAGAGAGTCTGAAAGGAGATAGCCATTCATGGAAGATACACAAAAGCAAGACAAGCTACCACCAATCAAATACACGAAGCGAGTCGGTCACTTATTCGAGCACGTCCGAGACCTCGACAACCTGAAGGAAGCGATCAAGGACGCGGCGAGACATAAGCGGAAGCGTAAAGAAGTCCAGAAGGTCCTGGAGGACATCGATGGACACGCGCTGGAGCTGCAGAGAATGCTGGATGAGGAAACCTTCATACCGGCCAAGTACACAATGCGACGAATCAACGATGGCATTCAGAAGAAGACCAGAGACATCGCAATCCCGCGATTCTGGCCAGATCAGTGTGTGCATCACGCATTCGTTCGCATTTTCAAACAGATCGTTCTGCATAGTGCCTATCCGTTCAGCTGCGGATGCGTACCGGGAAAAGGAACGCACGGAGCAAAGACCGCGATCGAGAAGTGGATCAGGAAGGATCCGAAGCATACCAAGTACGTCCTGAAGCTGGACGTCCGAAAATGCTATCCAACCATGAACCACGAAGAACTCCGTAAGAAGCTGCAGCGCAGGATAAAAGATAAGAAGTTCCTGCGCCTGGCAGATCGGATCATCGCGAGCTTTCAACAGCCGATGGCCACGCACGAAAGACTGCTGCCGGAGACCGATGCGGTAGGCATCCCGGTCGGGCTCTTTACCTCGCCATGGTTCTGTAACTTTTTCTTTCAGGACATCGACCACAAGGTCGCCGAGAAAACCGGAACCGCGCACAACGTGAGATACGTGGACGACATGGTCTTGTTTGATTCAAGCAAACGACGACTGCACAAAGCTCTCGAATTCATCGAAGCCGAAGTAAAAGCCACGAAGCAGACCGTCAAGGACAACTGGCAGGTCTTTATATTGAGCAAGCGCCCGCTTGACTTCTTAGGTTTCAAGTTCCATCCGAACAAGACAACCATCAGGAAGTCGATCACGCTAAGGATCAGCCGGAAAGCCAGGACGATCGCCAGAGCTGCATACGCATCCATCCGGAACGCGCACGCCATGGTTTCATACATCGGATACATCGTGAATTCAGACAGCCAGCACTTCTATGAGAAGTGGGTGCGGCCGTTTGTTAATATTAAGCATCTGAAAGGAGTAATCGCTGATGAAGACAGAAAGCAACATCAGGCCTGCGTCGCAGTTTGAAATTGAGGCGCTCCCGCCAATCGAAGGAAGATCCTGCACCGTCATTTTATATGACAATATCCAGGGACCATTCACACGCCAGGCTTCAGGAGAAGACCAGGAGCCACAGGAATACTTCACATTTGACCGCTACACAGTAGACACGATCTACAGAGAAGGCCTCGCTGCAGCAGTCGCAGCAGACACAGAGACCTGGATCCAGAATGCCAAGGAGGCGGAAGCATCCGGAGAACAGCCATCAGAGCTGGAAATCCTGACAAAGACCGTCACAAAGCAGCAGGCACAGATCGAGTCGATCAACCAGAGCGTCGACGACATCACGCTCGCGATTCTTGGAGGTGAGTAAAATGTATGAAAGACTGAAAAGATTATACCAGGAAGGACGCGCGTCCGAAGCAATGCTGAAGAACGCAGTCAAGAGAGGATGGATCACAGATGAAGAAATGCAGGAGATCATCGCCTCAAAGAAAGAGCCAGAGGTTCCAGTGTCTACACCGGAATCCAGATAGCACCTGCAGAAGGACATACGAGCCATGCACGGAAAACTGCCGGTACTTCGGTACCTGCGGCGAGTGCGTGGCTTATTTTATCCCGACAGGCCAGCAGCCATGCAGAAGCTGCAACAAATTAAATGCAGGAGGGAGGTAGGAACCAATGGACATGACAACAATCGTCGTGGCCGCCAGCATTCCGTCCGCGTTCACAGGCTTCTGTTTCTGGCTCATCGAGCAGAATCTCAAGAAGCGTGCGGACAATGAAAAAGAGGAACGCGAGGAGCGCCAGCGCCAGCTGGACGAACGTGAACAGATCAGAGAGAAGAATGAGCTCTGCATCATCAACAGCGTGAACGCAGCCATAGCGCTCGGAGAGGCCACAGCCAGAGCCGTGCAGAGAATCCCGGATGCACACTGTAATGGAGACATGCACGCAGCCCTGGACTACGCTCAGAAGGTCAAGCACGAACAAAAGAACTTTCTGAACGAGCAAGCACTGAAACATATCATCGAGGAAGGAGAACAAACATCATGAAAAACATCGACTGGAAAAGAAAACTGACAAGCAGAAAACTCTGGACAGCAGTGGCATCATTCGTATCAATGATGATCGTAGCCACAGGAGGCGCAGAGAACACAGCCACACAGGTAACGGCACTCATCATGGCCGGAGCATCCGTCGTGGCATACATCATCGGAGAAGGACTCACCGACTCCGCAAACATTGGATCCGACGATTCAGAGGAATAAGAAGCACAAAGCACCCAGGGCGGCCACCAGGCTGCCCTTTTTTATTTAGGAGGTATGAGATGGCAATCACAGAGAAACAGCAGAGATTCATCGAAGACATAGCTAAGCACGTGCAGAAGTACGCGAGAGCATACGGAATCCTGGTACACAGCCCTATCATCGCCCAGGCCATCCTGGAATCCGGATGGGGAGAGAGCAAGCTGGCATCCAAGTATCATAACTACTTCGGAATGAAATGCGGGACAACCTGGACAGGCAAGAGCGTGAACATGGAGACGAAGGAGGAATACACGCCAGGGACTCTGACAACGATCAAGGACAATTTCAGAGTATACGACAGCATGGAGGAAGGCGTAAAAGGTTACTTCGAATTCATTCAGAAACCAAGGTACAAAAATCTGAAAGGCGTCACGGACGCAAAGAAATACCTGCAGCTTATCAAGGCAGATGGCTATGCGACTGCCAGCAGCTACGTCGAGAGCACATACCGTCTGATCACCCAGTACGAACTTACAGAGTACGACGTGGAAGGAGGAACCAACATGAAAATCAACATCATCAAGCAGACCGGGACACACGGCCTGTATTCAACCGGCAGAGGAAAAGACAAGTACCTGGTATACCATTACACAGCCGGAGTAACGAGCAAAAAAGGATCGGCCAGAGCGACAGCGTCCTGGTTTGCAAACCCAAAAGCTGGAGGAACTGCGGACTTCATCGTAGACGATGAGGAAATCGTACAGTACAATCCGGATCCGGAGAAATACTCCTGCTGGGCCGTCGGTGGCAGCGCATACGGAAACAAGGGCGGCAAGCTCCACGGAGTCGCTACGAACCACAACTGCATATCCATCGAGATCTGCAGCACCAATAAGACCGGCCGCGTGACAAACCCGAACGACGACAACTGGTACTTCACAGACGCTGCGCTCGCCAATGCAGCCAAGCTGGGACGATACCTCATGGAAGTATACGGAATCCCTGCCAGCAGAGTAATCCGTCACTATGACGTTACCGGAAAACTCTGCCCCGGCATTAAAGGATGGAACCTGGAGAACGGATCCGATGATAAGAAGTGGCAGACATTCAAGGCGCAGCTGTCTGCAGAAGCAGAGGATAACACACCGGCACCTGCTCCAGCACCAGCTCCGTCCGGAGCAACGACAGTCAACTATGCGTATAAGGTCACGGTCTCAGATTTGAACATTAGAAAAGGACCAGGCACAAACTATGACTCGGCTGGATACACCGGCAAGGGAGTATTCACAATCGTGGCAGAAAAGGGCGGCTGGGGTAAGCTCAAATCCGGAGCAGGCTGGATCAGCCTCAACAGCAAATATGGCCACAAGGTAAGTAGTGGATCCACCGCACCTGCTGCAGCTCCATCAAAGCTGAAATGGACCGTCACGATTTCAGATCTGCGCATCAGAAAAGGACCAGGCACAAACTATGACTGGACCGGAGCGTACACCGGCAAGGGAACATTCACGATCGTAGAGAAGAAAAATGGATGGGGAAGATTAAAGTCCGGAGCAGGCTGGATCAGCCTCAACACAGCATACGGACACAAAGCATGATCCCGACATCAATGTCGGAAACATAGACAGAAGCCAGGGAGGTCAAGCCTCTCTGGCTTCTTTTTTGATGGCCTCAGCATCGGCCAGGAAGAATATATCCCACACGTCCTGTGGGGAGAGTTGATACCGGACCGCGATCCGGACTATGTGCTTGCGCTGGAATGGCTGCCGCCCGTTCCAAATCGTCGAGAAATTGGATGCAGTCATGCCCAGGAAGACCGCAAGCGCCTTATTTGTATCGCCATGATCATCCATGGCTTGTTTCAATTTTTCTTTGTCAAACATTTTGATTCATTCCTTTCTAAAAGGATTACCGTGGAGCGCTTCGATTAAGCTGCGCGGGGAAGCTGCTGAAAACCCAGGGTGAAATTTATACAATCATAGGCGTCGCCTTTCTGGCCGGTGGCCGGGTGCAAGGTTTACGAGGACGTCCAGCGGGGCAGCTGGACCTTCAGGCTTTCACATTAAAAACCAGGGAAACTTGTCGAACATCAATCCACGGTATCCGTCGCGCTTCTTCCTGCAGGGCTTCGGACCTGCCATCGGCGGTTTAATACCGGAGGCCTAAGCCTCCTCGCGATAAATTTCTTCGAAATCTTCAACAACGATCGTCCGCTCAGTTCCACCAAGAACCAGCTCGATCTGAACATAATCGCCATCATCGTCGCAGGATACCGTGATGCTTTCACGGTTGGACTCCAGGACCTCAAATCCGTAATGTTTCAGATCCTGGAACAGATCCTCCATGCTGCCATACCAATCATTCATAATTCCACAAAGTAAAGATTGTTCATACATAGCCAAGACCTCCGATTCATTTATTTGCTTTCCTTTAGGTTGTCTGTATATTAGCTCTGATACCGGTACTATTCAAGTTATTTATAACCGTAAACTGCACAAAGATCTCGGCCGGTTTTTGGTGGTAATTATGACATTTCAACCAGAAATTCATTCGCAAGCGCGCGCACACGTTCAACGCTCACTGAACGATCAACGGTCACCTCTTCTGGTCCGAGATATTGATACAAAATATCGCAGTCGGGACACCAGAGAAGTGGCATACGACGATCACCACACACTGTCGCAAACTCAAGATCATGGCTGCAGTGCTTGCACTGCAGGAGCGTTTTAATTTTACAAGCCACGCTGAATCACCTCCTATCGTTTTTTGATTTCACCGAAGGCGAGGATGTCCTGCACCATCCAGTCGTACCCGCAGAAGCCTGCGTTTAATTTGCGGAGCTTCCTGGCTTCCTTTGCATCAACGACGCGAGCAGAGATCATAGCACACCAGCCATCATCCCAGCGATAACTCCAGGAACCACCGTCCAGCTTAGAGAACAGCTTCACCATAGAAGCAGCCTGGGACGTTTTGAAAATGTAGTGTCCCTGATCCGCTCCGGACCATTTACCGTTCCAACTTGCCGCATACGGCATTGACAATTCAAAGCACAAAATCATAGAAAGACCTCCTTTATTTTACATTCACTTTTTTATATTGAGGGCGGATCGGATCATCGTGGGAGAGGTAAGAGGCGCCGAGGCTCTGGATATGCTGCAGGCTATGAACACAGGCCATCCGGGTTCTCTCTCAACGGGCCACAGCAATTCAGCCAGAGATATGCTGAACCGTCTGGAAACTATGGTTTTAATGGGAGCCAGACTGCCGCTGGAGGCGGTCCGAAGCCAGATCGCTTCGGCTTTGGATATTCTGGTTCATCTGGGACGGCTGGGAGACGGAAGCAGAAAGGTACTTTCCATTGTGGAGGTAAGAGGTATATCTATGGGAGAAATAGAAACAGAGGAGCTGTACAGATATGACAGAGAAACAGGGCGGCTTGAAAAGACGGGTGAACTTAAAAATAGGGAAAAGCTTGGAGATACAGGAAATTGTTAGGACAAAAGGGAAAAAATGGGAGAAAACTGCCGTGAAAACCGGGAGAAAAGGGCAGCCAGGCAGGAGGATTTCCCTGCGGGGCAGCCCGAAGCCCCGGGCTCCGGATGGAGAGGATTACCGGGTTTACCGTTTGTCTGCTAAAGAATATATGGGGCTTTCGGCAATCGGACTGGGGCTTTGCGGTCTTACTGCCTATGTGTTTTACCGGAGTTTTTTTGCCTTTATTCTCCTTATGCCTCTTGGTTTTTTGTATCCTATTTATAAAAAGAAGGATCTGAAAAAGAAAAGGCTGCGGCAGCTGACGCTGCAGTTTAAAGAGGCGATCCAGGTTTTATCTTCTTTTTTAAGCGCAGGATATTCGCTGGAAAATGGTCTTTTTATGAGCGTGCGGGAATTGGAAGCGCTGTACGGAAAAGACGCTATGATCACAGAAGAATTTGAACGTCTGGCAGCAGGGGTTCGGATGAACCGGCCGGTGGAGCAGCTTCTTGCCGAATTTGGAGAACGGAGCGGGATTCAGGATGTGGATCACTTTGCTCAGGTATTTGGAATGGCCCGCAGAAGCGGTGGGGAGCTGGTAGAGATCATCCGGCAGAGCGCGGGGGTAATCCGGGATAAGATCCAGGTTCAGGAAGAAATACAGACCATGACAGCGGCACGGATCTTTGAACAGAAAATCATGAATGGCATTCCTTTTGGAATGATTCTCTATATTGATTTCACCTCTCCGGGATTTTTTGACATTATGTATGGAACCTGGATGGGAAGACTGATTATGACCTTATGTCTGGCTTTTTATATGGGAGCAGTCATGCTGTCTGGAAAGATTCTGGATATTGAGATATAAGGGGGCAAAGAATTGAAGAAATGGAGTGGGAGAAGGGAAGGCTTCTGGAAAAGGGAAACAATGTCACGCTGGAAAAAGCAGCTGGCATGTGCGGCCGCAGGACTGTTTTTAGGTATTTTAGCCCAGTATTCAGGGGGATTTGATCCGGTTTTAAAGGACGGATACATTTTAAACAGAAATCCTTTGGGACAGGAAGAAGAGACATATCTGCTGGAAGTAAGGGGGCTGGCAGACAGCAGGGAGCCGGAGCGTCTGGAACTGATCCTTGAGGCAGAGCAATATACAGAGAAGGAGGCTGAGGCAGTTTATGAGCAGGTTATAGGGGAACTTCCGGGGTATATTTTAGGGGATAATCCTTCACTGGAAGAGGTGCGGCTGCCTTTAAAGCTTATTTCAGAGCTCCCGGAATATGGGGTAGATTTAAGCTGGCGGTCCGGCTCTCCTGATCTTTTAGGATCAGACGGACAGATACATGGGGAGGGAGTGCCGGAGCAAGGGGAGCAGGCAGTGCTTTTTGTGCGGCTCACAGACGGGAACTGGCCCAGAGAATATGAAATTCCTGTAAGGATAAAACCGCCTCTTATGACGCCGGTTCAGAGGGCTGCAAAAGATCTGGAAGAGCAGATAAAAGAGATGGAGCAGGACAGTCGGTATGAAAGTGCATTTTCCCTGCCTCAGTTTCAGGAGGGGAATCGGCTGAGCTATGATATTCCGGGAGGGCTTCCGCCCATCCTTTCTCTTACGGCACTTGGTCTGGCGGGAGCGTTTTTGATAACGCTTAAGGAAACGGTGGATCTGAAAAAACAGGAGGAACGCCGCAGACAGCAGATGCTCCTTGACTATTCAGAGGTTTTATCGCGTCTTATCATTTTTCTGGGGGCAGGAATGAGTATCCGAAGTGCCTGGGAACGGATTGCTGTTGATTACCGCCGGTCGGTGGAACATGGGGTGCACCAGAAGCGGTATATATATGAAGAAATGGTTCTGACGGAGAGCCAGTTAAAAAGCGGTGTTTCTGAAAGTCAGGCATTTTATGAATTTGGAAGCCGCTGTGGCCTGCAGCCGTATATGAAGCTGGCTGCCCTTTTGGAGCAGAGCCGGAAAAACGGGGCCAGAAGCTTAAGGGAACGGCTGCGCCTGGAAATGGCAGATGCCTTTGAACAGCGCAAACATCAGGCCAGACGGCTGGGGGAGGAAGCCGGAACGAGACTTTTAATTCCCCTGTTTCTTTTGCTGGCAGTAGTAATGGTAATGATTGCCGTTCCTGCCTGGCTGGCCTTTGGATAAAGAACAGATTGATCAAATAAACGAGAAGGAGGAAAGAGCGTATGGAATTACAGAAGGACAGAGAAAATTTAAAGGACATTAGGGCGTTTGCGGCAGATGAATCCGGCGTGGGGGTGATTGAGCTGGTGCTGATACTGGTAGTCCTTATAGGCCTTGTAATCATTTTTAAGAAGCAGATCAATACATTGCTGGAAAACATTTTCAAACAGATCAACAGCAAATCCAAAGAGGTTTACTGATGAGGCACAGGGGGGAAGTGACGGTCTTTCTCACGATGATCCTGGTCAGTATCATGACGCTTCTTTTGGTAGTTGTGGAATCGGCCAGAGAGACGGGAGCCAGATTGTATCTGCGGATGGCAGCAGATTCTTCTATGGATTCGGTGATGGCGCAGTACCACAGGGGGCTGTGGGAGAATTACCGGATCCTGGGACTTGAAACAGGGGAAAAGGAAAGACTGGAACAGGAATTCGGCGATTTTTTTGCTCCTTATGCAGAGGCGGAAAACTGGTATCCGGTAACTCTTGTGGACACAGACAGGAAGGATGCAGTAATGCTTACAGAGGGACAGGGAGCCTACTTTGAGCAGGAAATCCTGGACTATATGAAGTTTGGGCTTATAGACATGATCTGGGACAGCATGGATGAAAATGGAGCCAGAGAAATGCTCAGCCAGTTTAAGGATGCAGAGGGGATAAATGTCTGTTCTGTCCGCTATGAAGGCCATACCAGAGAAGCGGTCCGTGTGGAGGCAGCGCTGGAAAAGATAAACGGGAGGCTTGAAGAACAAAGACAGAACTGGGAACAGGGAAAGCGCTGTCTGGACGATCTGGATGGAAGCGGCTTGATCCGCAGGGCAGAGAGCATGATAAAAATATTAAAAAAGCTTCCTTCTCTGGTAACGGCCTATGAAAAGAGAGCGGACCGTTTAAACGAAGCTTTGAAGGAAAGCCGGCAGGATTTTGAGTCAAGAGAGGATCTGAGCGATGGATCAAGAGAGGCTTTAAGGGAGGAATTCGCCCAGTATAAAACATATACCGAAAAGGATGGGCAGAGGCGGATGGAGATTGGGGCTTTACGGGAAAAAAGCCAGGAAAATATCCTTTTTCTGGAAAATATTATCCGGGAAGCGGAGGATGTCATGGATTATATTGACAGCTGGGAGCCGGATGATGAAGATGACGAACTGGATGAAGAAGCTCTGTGGGCCCCGGTGCGCAGTCATTTTTCACGATATTCCATGCTGAGCCTGGGAATGGAATTTGGCGTAAAGGATAAGGAAAAGGAGGGATGGCTGGAACGGATCGGCGATCTGGCGTCCAAAGGGATTTTGGAACTGGTACTTCCGGAAGGGACGGTCGTATCAGGGCGCAGTTTAAAGCTGAATGGGTTTCCTTCAAAGGAGAGAACACCAGGTAATCCAGCCGGAGAAGGGAAGCGTAACCTTGGCGTACAAACTCTTTTGGACCGCCTTCTCGTGTTTGAATACGGGATCCGTTATTTTTCTGCCTTTAAGCCAGAGCCGCCATCCTTTTACCAGCTGGAGTATATTCTGTATGGGAAGGAGAAAGACAGGGAGAATCTGGAGGCTTCTGTCCTTCGTCTGACAGCATTGCGCCAGGGGATGAATCTGGCTCATATTCTGAGGGATCCTGTTAAAAGGGAGGAAGCCCGCTCCCTTGCCATAGTGATTGCAGGAGGTACAGGGATGGCTCCGCTTGCAGCGGTATTGTCATTTTTCATTATGACGGTCTGGGCGCTGGGGGAGGCGCTGGTGGATGTGCGCTGTCTTTTGGAAGGCGGAAAGGTACCTCTTGTAAAAAGCAGTTCTCAGTGGAAGCTGGATTTACAGGGCCTTCTTGATCTGGGGGCCAAAGGCCGTCTGCCGGATGGGATAGGGAAAGGGGAGAAAGAGGAAGATGGTCTGGATCACAAAGGCTATCTTCGGCTGATGCTTTTTGGCGGATACAGTGAAGAACGGGTTTACCGTATGATGGATGTGATACAGACAGAACTCAGAACGGAACAACCGGATTTCTGCATGGCAGGTTGTACCTGCATGGTGGAAATGGAAGCGGAGTTTTGTGGAAAACCTGTGTTTTTTTCCGGCGGTTCGTGGAAAGACAGACAAAAAATACGGATGGCTGTTTCTGGCAGCTATCTGGATGATGAATAAAACAGATAATCTTTAGGAAAGGAGGCTCATGAGGATGCTCTTTTTTCGGAATCCAACACAACTTCATATAACACGCTACTCCTTACGATCAATGATCCATCAGGAACATACCTGTCAGAACCATCATTCAATGAAAATCGCACCTCTCCAAGTACGAACAGACACAGATATGCAGAACTATTTAAAAAGGATCCGAGTTTCCGAAAAAAGAGTATCCTCATGGGCCTTTCAGATGAAACGGATTCCTTGTCATATAAAGAAATATCATGCGGGCAACCGAATCCGCGGCAGTCTGACGCTGGAGGCGGCACTGGTATTTCCTTTGTTTGTGTTTCTCTGTGTCATACTTCTGATCCCTATGAGGATGATGGACCGGCAGAGACAGATTCAGGCAGCGGTAGAAACTGTGGGGGAAGAGATCAGCCAGTATGCATACAGTGCCTGGCTTTTGGGAAAGGGAAGAGAGGGGCAGATGGATGAGAGCAGGGATGAGCTGGCCCCAGATGGTATGAAAGATATTTTTGGATTTGCTGCCCAGGCAGGGATTGAAGCAATGGTTTTGGGACGGATAGATAAAAAATGGGTCAGAGATGTTTCATTTATGAGAACAGCTATAGAAAATGACATGGTTCATATTGTAATGACCTACAGGATGCCGCTTCCATTTTCTGTATTTCGTATAGACAGCATAAAGGCAGAAGCGGTGTGTGTCAGACGTCTGTGGATCGGAGCAGAGGGAAACCGAAAGGGAAATTTGCTGCCGGGAGAGGACGAAATGGAGGAAATGGTTTATGTTGGCCGTAATTCGACACGGTATCATAGAAACAGGAACTGTCATTATCTGTTTAATGATTTAAAACAGGTGCAGGCAGGTGAGATGGATGGACTGCGTAATCAGGAGGGGAAACGGTATTATCCATGTCCATCCTGCAAAGCGGCTGATTCAAAAGGGCCTTTTTTTATCATGCCATGGGGAACAAGATATCACAGTACGGGACAGTGCAGGGCGATTCGTGCGTATGTGCAGACCGTGCCCTTAAGCGAAGTGGAGCATCTGGGGGAGTGCAGTTATTGCGGAAGGGGAAGCAAATAATGGAACAGTGGTTTGAAACAGCAATCGTAACAGCTTTCTGGACATTCACAGCTCTGGCGGCCTGGCAGGATTTAAAATGGGGTTCCATTCATATCGGAACGTTCATTGTTGGAGGAGCCACGGGGATTCTCTTGCAGGCAGGAAGATTTGCGGCTGTATCGGGTGCTTTGGGCAGCTGGAGGGCAGTTTGTACTCCGGCCTATGCTGTTTTACAGCTGCTGGGAGCGGCCTGTGTAGGGATCTTTCTTCTTTCCCTGGCCTATGTTACCCAGGAGGCCGTGGGTCTTGGGGATGGTTTTTTCTTTCTGGCTGCCGGATGTTATCTGGGGTTTATAAAGACAGTATTTCTTTTTAGTGCCAGTCTTCTGCTGTGTTTTCCTGTGAGCTCCTTTCTCATGGTTCGTCGGATATGGAAAGGAGATAAAGCAGCAGATCGGGGAAAGGAACGCCTTCCCTTTTTACCCTTTGTTCTTTTGGCAGCGGTGTTTTTACTTTTTTGGTGACAGAGGGGAGGCAGGAAAATGGAAAAGCATTTAAAGGGAAGCTTTACCGTGGAAGCAGCCGGTGTGATGGCAGTGATTTTATTTGGGATTGGTACGATCATTACAGAGGCAGGCAGAATCCATGATCAGGTATCGTGTGCAATGACCGTTCATGAGGCGGCAGAAAAGGCACGTCATGAGAAAACTGTGGATTTAGAAGAAATAGAGGCCTTTTTTCAGAAAAACAAAGGATTGAGGCTCCACATGAAGGATGACCGGCTTTCTCTGAGAGAAGAGGGGAAATGGATTCGTGCGGCAGGGCGGGCAGAAAACTGGGAAAAGGAGATCCGGCTCCGACGCTTTCGCCCGGAAACATTTCTGCGGAAGATTACATTGATAGAGAAACTGGGGGAAGAGGATGAAGATCAGCTATATCCGTGAGATGAAGCGCAGCTATCTTACCATTGAAACAGAAGATGAGGAGCAGAGGGAAAAGGGAGCCTGGGAGGCAGGAATGCTGGAACAGAACAGAATCCGGGGACTGCTTCCCATGAGAGTGCGTTATGAAGAAGGAAGGGAAATTTACTGTTACGATATCACATCCCGCCAGCCGCTGGAGCGGATATTGGAAACTCATGCAATGACAGGGGAGCAGGTCAGAAGTTTGTTCTGGCAGCTTTACCGGGCTTTGGAGGAGATGGAAAAATATCTTTTAGAGAGTGGAGGGATTCTTCTAACGCCGGAATTGATCTATGCGGAACCAGAGCGTTTTGAAATAGGGCTCTGTGCAGTTCCGGGAGGAAAGGGAGATTTTGCAGCAGAACTCAGCCATTTTCTCCAATACCTTTTAAAACATGTGGATCATAGGGACAAGGACTGTGTGGTATTGGCTTATGGTTTGTATCAGGAGAGCTTAAAGGAAAATTATGGGATTGAAGATCTGGTAAAGATTGTGGCTGAGGAGAAAACAGGCCGTCCGCCGCAGGAGGCTGGTCAAAAGGCGGAACGGATTAAGGGGATACAAAAGACCGGGGAGGATGAAGTACGGGATACTTCGGGAGCATTGCAAAAAGCAGAAGGAAGATCGAATAAAACAGCTTTGCCGCGGCAAACTTCCACGGATTTACCGCAGGAGGCTGCCGGACAGACTGAATTATGCGAAAAGAAAAGGCAGTCTGAAAAAAATATTGGAAAACAGCTTTTAAAACGTATGGCAGCCACAGCAGGCATGTTCAGCCTGATCTCTCTGGGAATCTGGTTTCTGAGAGGAATAGAAACACTTTTAAATCTCAGCTTTTATCTGGTCATAGGCGCAGCTGCGGCAGAGGTTTTTACGATTTTGGCAGTCATTTTCTGGGAAAGAAGAGAAAAGACACCGGCGGATACAGAGAGACAGATAAAAAATACCAGGGATGAAGAGGATCCCTGGCGTATTCTGTATGAAGATGAGGAGGGGGCAGAGGAAGAAATAGAAAACAGCAGTACAGAGTCTTCTTTAAGAACAAACGCTGCTTCAATAGCTTCCCCGCCTCCGGAGGATTTCCAGACTACGGTTTTGTCCGTCCATCCGGAAGCAGAAGAGTGTCACTGCCTTACAGCCCTCCATCCGGAAATATCCTCCATAGAAATTCCCTATTATCCCTTTGTTATTGGGAAGCATAAAGAACTGGCAGATTATGTTCTCGATTATAAAACAGTCAGTCGGTTTCATCTCCGCCTTGACCGTACAGAAGACAAAATTACAGTCACTGATTTAAACTCTACGAACGGAACTACCGTAGCAGGTGTTTTGCTGGCGGCCAATGAAACCGCAGAACTGAATCCGGGAGATGAGGTACGGATTGCGGATCTGCGGTTTGTGTGGAAATAAGCCTGTTTTTACAGCTTCCAACCCTCCGGCAGGTAGGCTTTTGTATTTACAAGCATATCGTGAACCAGTTCCCGGATTTCCTGTTCGGAAGGATTTTTGCCCTTTACGATCGGATCGTTCATAAAGGCGGTTACTACCAGTTCTTCGTCACAGGTAAGGGCAGCCTTTAAGATGCGCTCATGGTTTTCTACATGAGGCATGATCAGAGCTTTCACGTCTTCAGAAAGTGCACCTGCGGCAACCGGATGAATGCTGTCTAAGTCAAAGAGCGCATTCGTTTCCACCAGGGCGTTAGCAGGCAGATTGGGGATCTGAAGGGCTGTATTGGGGATGTTTACATTGCTTACAAAACGATCCAGACCGCAAAGGGCTTTGATTAAAAGGATGCCCTCCTCACCGGTAGGCTCTAAAGTTACTTCTTCCTCAGCATTTGCCAGTCTGTGGCTTCTCTCCAGGCGCTTCTGTAAATCGTTCTTTCTCCAGTCCACGGTAGTCAGGCCGAATTTCCAGGAATGTACGGTTTCTGGATCATTCAGGTATTCGTTTCCGGGCATAAATTCAGCCAGATGGCGGTCGCCTGCGGCAGCAATGAGACCGAAACGGTTAAAGAGATCCATTTTTACCCGGTGAGCGCATTTGAAAGAAGAATTCATCCAGTTTTCACCTTCAAGTTCATAGCCATCTTCAAAGTGTTTGGAAATGTAGTTTTTGTATACGGGGAAAAGATCAACGCCCTTATAATTTGCTTCCGTAAACCAGGTGAAGTGATTGATTCCTACTACATTTACATGAACGTCGTGCCAGTCTTCAATGGTATTTCCTGTTTCTGCTTCATAGATTCCCTTTAATACCTTCTGTGTACCGAATACCTCATGGCAGCAGCCAAAGGCCTTGATCTCCGGGAATACGTGGTAAAGAGTTTTTACGCACAGGGACATAGGGTTGGTGTAGTTGATAACCCAGCAGTCCGGCGCATAATCCCGGATGGCTTCTGCGATTTCAACAAACATGGGAATGGTGCGCAGGGCACGGATCATGCCTCCGGGGCCTGCGGTATCGCCTACAGACTGATAGATGCCGAGGCGTTCGGGAAGATGAACATCGGACGCCATTTCATCAAAGGTACCTGGAAGGATGGAGATAACGGCAAAGTCACAGCCTGTCAGAACATCCTGTAAGCTGTCCTTTACTTCAAATTTCCAGTCACCCTTTGCGTCCTCCCGGCTCATAAGGTGATTTCCGATCACTGCGTTGTTTTCCGCTGCCTGACGGTCAATGTCATAAAGTCTGATGGTTCCGCTGATCTGATCGTCCAGAGCCAGATCCGTCATAAAGGTCCAGGCCCAGCCTCTGGAACCGCCTCCGATATAGGCAATTTGAATATCCGATACTTTGTTATTGCTGTAGTTCATGATCTTACCCTCCTAAAAATCTCTGTACGAATGTTTATAAGTATTTGCTGATTTATATTTTACTCAATGGATGTGGTGAATGCTAATAAAATCAGATGATTTTTTAATGTTATTATCTAATCGGCTACAAAAAGCGTAGAAAATCGGAAGAACTTGCAGTATAATAGCAGAAAAATAAAGTAGGCAGGTCAGAAGATGGGAGAAAATACAGAAAAGGATACGATCTATCTCACCTCCGAACAGTTGGGAGAGGAACCGGAAATTTTATTTCAGGAGGAGATTTCCGGTATTTTTGCAGAAGAAGCAGTGCGCAGGCACAGTTTTTCCATGGTAAGCCGTCACTTTCACCAGAGTCTGGAGCTGTATTTCCTTTTAGAAGGAGAGCGGTTTTACTTTGTAGAGCAGGATACCTATCACATGAAGGAACAGATGGCGATTCTGGTCGATCAAAACCAGATTCACAAAACCTGCCCGGCAGGAAACGGAAAAAGTCATCACCGGTTTCTTTTGCAGCTAGAGGGAGAAGCTTTAAGCTGCCTTTTGAAACTTTGCGGTTTCCGGGGACTTTTGGAGTTTGGAGAGCAGTATCGGGGAATTACCTGTTTTTCGGACGGCGAATGGAAACAGGTGCTGGAGCAGCTGGAAAAGATAAAAAAAGAAATGAGTATGTCCCAAAGTGCACCCGGATGGTCAGATACGGAAAAGAGAACGGCGGAGGGGATGGTGCGGCTGTATACGGCCCAGCTGCTTCTGCTTCTGATACGAACCAGAAGCAGAGCAGAGGCGGAAGGATGGAAGGAGCCAGGACAGACCAATATAGTTCATACGGGAATGTATCAGAAGGTTCATGAAATTGCGATTTATCTGCAGAATCATTCCGCAGGAAAACTCTGCCTAGATGATCTGGCAGCCCATTTTTTTATCAGCCGTTCCTATTTGACCCGGATTTTCCGAACAGTTACAGGTTTTACAGTCAATGAATATCAAAATATCTGCCGCATTAAAAAGGCCCAGATTCTGCTCAGGGAGACGTCATTGACTATGACAGAGATAGCAATGGAAACAGGATTTGGAAGCCTTCCCTATTTTGAACGGGTATTCCGCAAGGCTACCGCTCAGACTCCTATGCAGTATAAAAAATCTCACCCTTCACCGTGAATGCGGGCTATATAGGAACTGGGGGTCATGCCGGTTTTTTTCTTAAACAGCTGAGAAAAATATTGCGGACTGTTTCCGCAGCCCACCTGCTCTGCTATGGTCTGAATCTTATCGCTTTCGGCAGAGACAAGCAGCTGTTTGGCCCGTTCTATTCGGACATCGGTGAGATAGCTGGAAAAACGGGTGCCAGTTTCCTTTTGAAATTTTTTACTGACATAGTCTGTGTTCATAAACAGATGCTGCTCTGCAATCCGCTTTAGGGTCAGGTTGGGATCAGAGAGGTGTTCATTTACATAGTCGCAGATCTGCTGGGTCATGGCGCTGATAGAGGAAGTCTGAGGCTTAGCCGATAAGAGCTTTCTCAGCTTTTCTGCAAGGGTAAGCTTAAGCTGCTCTAAATTCCGTTCTCTGTTTACATTTAAAAGCCATTCCGTCAGATCAATGGTGGAAAGACGGTTGTCAGAAGCTGTGATTTTCAGCAACAGGGAATTGGAAAGCTGCTTGAGAAATGACAGATCAGTTACTTCTGAAAGCAAGTTAATCAGACTGTCGGCAGACTCTGTTCGTCCAGTTTGCAAAGCCTCTGACAGCTGTTTTTCCGCTTCTTCCATAATGAAGCTGTAGTTGCAGCTGGATAGGATGCGGAAGTCATTGATATAGTAGATCATACTGAAACGTTTTACTTTATCTAAAACAGTTTCCAGAAGAGTCTGAAGATTTTTAAAGGACAAATCCTCTGTTTCAAGGGAAGGGCTGCGTCCGGGGAATTTTATGCTGGAAAAAAATTGGGACAGATCCTGATAATTTCCTGCAAATTCCTTAAAAAACAGCAGCAGCGTACAGTTGACGTAGATGCCATGTATGGTAACTTCGGGAAAATGGCTGTCAGCATAGGGTTTAAGCTGCTGTAAAAACTCCTCCAGATCCTTCTGTTCCAGAAAATAGATATAGAAAAGATGATAGGATGAAAAATAAAAATCCATATACGGATCATAGGCGCGCATAATTTCATCATAAGGACGGTTTTGGCAGATGGCATTGTTAAGGATTGTAAAAATAACATTGTGCCTTATACTGCTCATAGCGGGATAGGAGCGTTCCAGACTGCTTTTTCGGTAACAGTCCTGAGCAATTTCCTGTATGCTTTCAAGAATCTGCACTTCACTGCAGGGCTTGAGCAGATAATGGCGGACTCCATATTTCATGGCCATTTTCGCATATTCAAATTCTCCGTAACCAGAGAGGATAATGAACTGGGTGTTCAGATCTGTTTCGGAAATCCGACGAATCAGCTCTAGACCGTCCATTCCGGGCATTCTTATATCAGTCAATACAATATCCGGCGTTTCATCCAGGATTGTATCATAGGCTTCCAGACCATTTTTGCAAAGGCCTACCAGTTCAATATCATATTGCTTCCAATTGATAATTGTGGAAATGGTTTCACGTATGATGCGTTCATCATCAGCAATAATAAGTTTTAACATGAGACAGTTTCCTCCGTGCGATATGGAATAGTAATGGATGCTACGGCGCAGTCTTCCTGATTAAACAGGGACAAACCATAGTCTTCACCAAATAACAGTTTAATACGTTTGTCAATATTTAAAAGACCAATTCCGGAACGGCTGGGCTGTTTTTTATGCTGTTTAAGCAGTTCCAGGAGATCTTCATCAAAGCTTGAGCCGCTGTTCGTTACAGAGATGCGGATACAGCGCTCCCCGTTTTTTCCTGTTTTATCTGTTTCTGCAGCTAAAATGGTAATATAGCAGGTTTCAGTCATTTCTTCTAAGGCATAGTGTATGGCGTTTTCTACCAGAGGCTGCAGCGTAAGGGGAGGAATCAAGGCATTTTTCAGTCCATCGGGAACCTGTTCCCGGTAGTCCAGGCGTTCCTCAAAACGGATCTGCTGGATCGTGATATAGGACAGAATCAGATTAAGCTCATAGGACAGTGTAACAAGAGATTTTTTGTTGCTTAAAGTAGCTCTCAGAAGAGAGCCAAGGGATTCTGTCATAAGAGAAATCTCCCGATTGTTGACCGCCTTTGCCCGCCAGTTGATGGATTCCAGCGTATTGTAGAGAAAATGGGGATTGATCTGGGATTCTAAGGCTTTAATCTGTGCCTCTTTTGCAAGGATTTCATTAACATAATTTGTATTTACCAGATTTTGGATTCGTGCGGTCATACGTTCAAAACCCTGATGGAGCCGCCCGATTTCATCCTTGCGGTAGGCATATTCGGAATCGTATTTTGTACTTAAAAGCGCTGCTTCATCCCGGCTGAATTTGTCCATTTTTTTCAGCAGAATTTTAAAATGTTTTAAAATAGAGCGGATCAGGCAATAGGAAATAAAAACAATCAGGACAACGCCTGCAAACAGGATAAAAAGAATAAATGCCGCAGAGGTGTGAAGGGTATGTATGATTTCATCATAGGAAACCAGGCTGTAGTATTCCAGTCCGTAACCGGGAATCGTATTATGCACTGTAAAATAGGTATGAGAATCCAGTTTTAACGTTTGGTATTTTTCTGAAGAGGAAGAAATGATCTTGTCCGCAAGAGAATCAGAAAATTCTTCCGGCACATAGATTTTCTGGTCTTTGCTGCAAAGAATATACTGGCTGTCGGAGTATTGAGTCGCAGCAGCGTTTGCCTTGCGGATAATATTATTTAAATCTACATAAACCACCAGAGTTCCCAGATGCTTCAGAGAAAGATTATCTACCTTCCGGATTTCGCGGCTCATGAGGAGGGCATTGCTTCCGGGATCAGCGGGGATCCATACCACAGCGCCCTTTTTTTGTTCAGCCACCTCGATAGCCTCCTGAAGGCGCTCTTCGGAAAGCTTGCTTTTCCACATGGTATAAGTAGAATTATGGAAATGTTCATTTTGGATCATCAGAAAAGATGCGCCGTTGTCTTTTACAGAGGAATGATAGGTCTGAAGAGAATTGATGATGACCCGGTTGGCGTTTGTCCAGGCGGCCCGGTCATTGAGCTCTGCAATAGCAGAGAGAGAAATTTGGATTTCTGGAGCAGCAAGGATGGTAGAGGATACGTTTTCAATACTTTTCAGGCTGTCAGAAATCGTATAGGCTGAGTGGGTCAGATTGCCGGCTGTGGTCTTATAAAGAAGTTCATTGTAGGCTCCTGTGTATAGGCGTAGACCAAAGAGTGAGAGAACCATAATGAGAAATACATTATTTAACACAATAAAAAGTATCTTCTGAAATAAAGGAAGATTGTTTAATCGATACCGGATTGAACGGGCTGCAAAGGATATAAAACCGTGGGAACCATAGCTCATAAGGGATGCCTTTCCTGTAAAAGATGTGTAATTCTGTAACAGGATTTAGTATACATATAAATCAGAAGTTATGCAATCAATACAGAAAACAGGTCTGTTTTTTGAACACGAATATCGGTTTTACCTATCACGGAATCGGAAAAGGGAGGAGTATAATAAAATCAGCAGTTGAAACGAAGCTTAAAGGTGCAGACAGCGGATGCACAATAAAACAGGAGGGTATGTCTTATGAAAAAACGAAACATTGCACTGGTGATGGCAGGTCTGATGGCCGCAATGAGTCTGACTGGGTGTTCAGGAGGAGCGCAAGAAGAGGCTTCGGCTGATGGAGCAGCCAAGACAGAAGCAGCCGGTTCTGAAGCAGCGGATGGTGGTGAAAAGAGCCTGACTGTTGCATGGTGGGGCAATCAGGTCCGCAATGAAAGAACGCAGGCAGCATTAGATAAATATACAGAGCTGAATCCAGGAGTTACACTGGACGGACAGTTTTCTGAATGGGGTGATTACTGGAATAAACTGGCAACTGCATCTGCAGGAAATTCCCTTCCGGATGTAGTTCAGATGGATTATGCATATCTGGATCAGTATGCAAAGAATAACTTGCTTTTAGACCTGACTCCTTATGTGGAAGATGGTACTCTGAACCTGGATGATGCGAATGCAGATGTTTTAAATTCCGGTAAGGTAGACGGAAAGCTTTATGCCGTACCCATTGGCATTAACGCACCGGCCCTGTTGTACAACAAGGCAGTAACAGATGCGGCAGGTGTTACGATCAAGGATAATATGACTCTGGATGAGTTTATTGAGGTCTGCAAAACTGTTAAGGAAAAAACAGGCTACCGTACCAATATGGCATACGGCGTAACGCAGGAAATCGTCCAGTACATGATTCGTGCAAACGGTCATTCTATGTATGGTGAAGGCAAATTAAATGTGGAAAGCGCAGATGAATTTGTACCCATTTTTAAGGTATTTGAGGATGGCGTAAAGGAAGGCTGGCATGTAGATCCGAGCATCTACGCTGAGATTACCCCAGGCTCTGTAGAACAGGATCCTTTCGTATATGGTGCAAGTGAAGATTCCAGATCCTGGTGTGTATTCTGCTGGTCTAATCAGATTGGGGCATATGAGAACTGCAAGCCGGAGGATATGCCTGAAATCGGCATTACTACCTGGCCTTCTGCTGATCCGGCTAAATCGGATTTCCTGAAGCCTGCTCAGTTTTTCTCTGTATCTGCCAATGCAGCAAATCCGGAGGAAGCAGTAAAGATTATCGACTACTGGACCAACAGTATGGATGCAAACAATATTCTTTTGGCAGAACGCGGAGTGCCGCTGTCTGAGAAGGTAGCTGCCGAACTGTCTCCAAGCCTTGATCCTGCGATTCAGGAAAGTATTAAGTTTATCAATGAGGTTGTATCACCTGCTTCTTCACAGATTGATCCTCCAACGCCAAACGGCTCCAGCGAGGTTACAGAGCTTTTGCTGCAGTTAGAGGAGAAGGTGGCATATGGCCAGATGACATCAGAGGAGGCAGCACAGGAGCTGTTTACTAAAGGAAATGAGATTATGGCTTCCAAATAATAAATTTCATTTTCAGAAATAGAAATAAAACAGGTTTCTTAGGGTTCTGCCTGCTGCGGTTATAAACGTATGCAGGCAGAAGTTTTTAGAGGAGGAAATAGGATGAATCCATTCAAAAAAGCCTTAAGCAAAGAAAGTACGGCAGGTATTATTTTCACCCTTCCATTTACCATTGGATTTTTGCTGTTTATGATCGTACCAATGGGAATATCCCTTTACTACTCATTCTGCAAATATGATATTCTTTCTCCGCCTGTATTTACAGGACTGGATAATTTTGTGAAGATGTTTCAGGATGAGACCTTTTATAAAGCAATCGGCGTTACCTTTTATTTTGCACTGGTATCTGTGCCTTTAAGACTGGTCTTTGCGCTGATCGTAGCAATGCTGCTGTTAAAAAATTCAAAGATGAGCGGCTTTTATCGTGCAGCCTACTACCTTCCATCTATTATCGGAGGTTCCGTAGCTGTGGCGATTCTGTGGAAGAGAATGTTTGCTACGGATGGTGTAGTTAACCGTCTGCTGGGCGCTGTAGGAATTGAAACTACCTTTGCATGGCTGGGAAATACAAAAACTGCCATCTGGGTTTTGATTCTTTTGGCTGTATGGCAGTTTGGATCCTCCATGCTGATTTTTTTATCTGCGTTAAAGCAGATTTCAAAGGAGCTTTATGAGGCGGCAGAGGTAGATGGAGCCAATGGAATTCAGAAGTTTTTCAGGATTACCCTTCCTCTTCTTACTCCTACCATTTTCTTTAATCTGGTGATGCAGATGATCAATGGATTTCTGGCATTTACTCAGAGCTACATTATCACCCAGGGAAAGCCCATGAATTCCACGCTGTTTTACACCGTTTATATGTATCAGCAATCCTTTGAGTTTTACAATACCGGCTACGGTGCTGCTTTAGCCTGGGTAATGCTTGCTATTATCGGAGCTATTACGCTGCTGCTGTTTGCAACCAAAAAATTCTGGGTATATGAGGAGGGTTAAGCAATGAAAGAGAAAAGAGCAGTCAAAGCGGTTATCTATCATATACTGGTATTTGCTGTTGGCCTGGTTATGATTTATCCTCTGATCTGGATGGTAATGAGCTCCTTTAAACCAACCAATACCATTTTTCAGACAGCAGGAAGCCTGATTCCAGAAACATTTACCTTTGAAAATTATATAAATGGCTGGAAAGGCTTTGCGAAGGTAACATTCGCCACATTTTTTAAAAATTCCCTGTTTATTTCAGTAGTGGCTACCATTGGAACAGTGATCTCTTCTGCCATCGTTGCTTACGGATTTGCCAGATTTAAGTTTAAGGGGAAAAAGCTTCTGTTTTCCGCCATGCTTTTATCCATGATGCTTCCGGCCCAGGTTCTTATGATCCCTCAGTATCTGTGGTATCAGAAACTTAACTGGGTGGGCAGCTATATGCCGCTGATCGTTCCTTATTTCTTTGCTATCCAGGGCTTTTTCGTATACCTGATTTCTAACTTTATTTCAGGAATCCCAAGAGATCTGGATGAGGCCGCAAAGATTGACGGCTGTTCTTATGTATCTATTTTTACAAAGATCATCCTGCCTCTGATTAAACCGGCTCTTGTTACAGCTGGGATTTTCTCCTTTATGTGGAGATGGGATGATTTCCTTTCCGCACTGCTTTATGTAAATAAGTCAGCCAAGTATCCGGTGAGTTTGGCATTAAAACTGTTCTGCGATCCCGGCTCATCCTCCGACTATGGTGCCATGTTTGCCATGGCCTCTCTTTCTATTCTTCCTTCCGTTCTGATTTTTATTTTCTTCCAGAGATATCTGGTAGAGGGAATCAGCACATCTGGACTAAAGGGATGATAAAAGAGCAATATAGTGATAGAAAAAGAGAAAATACCGTATTAAAATGGACAAAAACCGAGGTATAGACACAAAATTGCCCGGTACAGAAAGGAAAGGAAAATGAAACTGAACTATGATAAAGCTCAGCTTGAGGCGGTTGTAGACAAAGTGGCAGAGCGCACCATGAACATGGATATGACCTGGGACTGGCCCTGCGGTGTAGCTTATTACGGCATAACGGAGGCTTATGAAGCGACAGGAAATAAGAAGTACCTTGATATGGTAAAAGAGAGGGTAGATGAGCTGATCAGCCTGGGGCTTCCGGACTTTACGGTAAATACCTGCGCCATGGGCCATGTGCTTCTGACGCTCTATAAGGAAACGGGTGATGAGATTTATAAAAAGATCATAGACGATAAGCTGGATTACCTCACAAACCATGCTCTGCGCTTTGGGGATCATGTCCTTCAGCACACCGTATCGGCAAATAATGATTTTCCGGAGCAGTGCTGGGCAGATACCCTGTTTATGGCTGCATTTTTCATGCTGCGGGCAGGCGTTATGTTTGAACGTCCAGAACTGGTGGAGGATGCTTTAAACCAGTGGTACTGGCATATCCAGTATCTGCAGAATGAGCGCACCGGCCTCTGGTATCATGGATATGACAATATTGCAAAGGATCACATGAGCGGATTTTACTGGGGAAGAGCCAACTGCTGGGCTGCTTTTACCATGTCTCAGGTGGCTCATATCCTTCCTCAGTGCTATCTCTATCCAAAGTATCTGGAAATAGTAGGAAGTTTAAATGAACAGCTGGCTGTTTTAAAGACGCTGCAGACGGAAAATGGCCTCTGGAGAACCATTCTGGATGATCCGGAGTCCTATGAGGAGGTTTCTGCCTCTGCCGGAATCGCAGCAGCTATGGTGTTAAAGGGAAATCCTCTTCATATTAAATATATTAACAAAGCCATCACAGGAATTTTGGAAAATATTTCTGAGGATGGAAAGGTAATGAATGTATCCGGCGGAACAGCAGTGATGAAGGACAGAGAGGGATACCGGAGCATTTCCAAACGCTGGATCCAGGGATGGGGCCAGGGAATGGCGCTGGCATTCTTCGGTACGGTCCTTAATTATGAAAAATTTACAGGCGACGGAGCGCTGTAGGAGGGAGAGTGCCAAAGGGCAGGCAGAGAAAATGGAACATACAAAATATCCGCATACAAAGGGCAGCTTTACACTTCCGGGAGAGGCAGGCTGCGAGGCTTTGACACTGGAGCTGGCAGATCAATGGGGGGCAGATGTGATCCGTGATTCAGACGGAACCAGGCTTTCAGATGAAATCGTAAATGCAGGCTATGGGATCTATTCCACAATCTGCATCATCCGGGATCACAATGAATGGGCCAGAGCCCATATGGATCGTCTGCAGCAGACATTTCTCATGTCTGCTCCCAAAACTGCAAAAGCAGATACAGTAATAATCGGCCTTCTGGACGGCTATTTTAAGGAGCAGTTTCTTGTAAATGGTTCAGAGGATTCTCTGGAATTCTGGCAGGTGTTTGACCGCACGGACAATGCAGAGGTTCCCAGAGAGCAGTGGACCTTTGATGAGGCGCAGGGCACTGTGACGGTTGCAGGAATCAGGGCATATCACGATTATACGGTGAATTTCCTGGCATATCGGATCTGGGAAGAGATCAATATGTATAATCATGTTACAAATCACTGGGATAAAGAGCATCTGATGCCCGTTGATCCCCGTTACCCGGATACGCAGGAATATCTGCTTTCCTGGCTGAAAAACTGGTGCGGGGAAAATCCGGATACCACGGTGGTACGTTTTACCTCTCTTTTCTACAACTTCGTTTGGATCTGGGGAGGGGATGAACGCCATAGAAACCATTTCACAGACTGGGGCTCCTATGACTTCACCGTAAGCCCCAGGGCTTTGAAGGAGTTTGAGAAGGAATACGGCTATGGCCTGACCTCTGAGGATTTTATCAATCAGGGACGCCTTCACGCGACTCATATGGCTCCCGGCAAAAAGCAGCTGGATTATATGAAATTCACCAACCGTTTTGTGATTTCTTTTGGAAAGCAGCTGGTAGATCTGGTTCATTCCTATGGAAAAAAGGCCTATGTGTTTTATGATGACAGCTGGGTAGGACTGGAGCCTTATTTCCCAACATTTACAGAATTTGGATTTGACGGTATCATCAAATGTATCTTTTCAGGCTATGAGATCCGCCTGTGTGCAGGTGTGGACGCTCCGGTTCATGAGGTTCGCCTTCATCCCTATCTGTTCCCTGTGGGACTTGGAGGGGCGCCTACCTTTTCCGGAAATGGAGATCCCAAAAGAGATGCTGAAAAATACTGGATTGCGGCAAGAAGAGCCATGCTCCGGGCAAAAATTGACCGGATCGGTTTGGGAGGGTACCTGCATCTGTTAGAGGATTATCCTGATTTTGTGGAATATATCAGCCGGACTGCAGATGAATTCAGAGCCATAAAGGCTCTTCATGAGGAGGGAGAGCCCCAGCTTCTGCGCCTTCATGTGGGAGTGCTGACTGCCTGGGGAAAAACACGCTCCTGGACACTTTCCGGCCATTTCCATGAGACCTGGCAGAATGATCTGATACATATCAATGAGGCATTGTCCGGCTGGCCGGTAAAGGTGGATTACATTGATTTTGAGGATATAAGGGAGCAGGAGCTTTCTGACTATGATGTAATTATCAATGCAGGCTTTGCAGGAAGCGCATGGAGCGGCGGAGAGCAGTGGAACGACAGCCGGGTACTGGAAAAACTCAGAAGCTATGCAGAGGAGGGCGGATGTATCCTGGGAGTATGCCAGCCTTCTATGATAAAAGGATATATGACGAATTTCCGTCTTGCAGATGTGCTGGGCGTAGATCAGGATACGGGCGAACGGTGCTGTCATGGGCGGATTTCTTATAAAAAGGCAGAGAAATTCTTTGGAGATGACAGTGTATTCAGCAAAAAAGAGCTTGATTCGATTGCAGGAAGCCTGAAAGGAACGGAAGGTATTTATCTTACAGATTTTAATGTACAGGTGTTGGCGGAGGATGTGGCCTACAGCCCGATTGGAGAAGAGGTACATAGCCCTAAGCTGACCTATCACCCTTATGGAAAGGGCTGCGGCATTTACCTGTCACATTTTACATACAGCGTTGAAAACAGCCGTTTTCTTCTGGAACTGCTCTTAAAGGCAGCGGGAAAGGAAGAGGCAAAAGCGCAGCTGGGAGATAACATATATTGTGAAGCAGCTTATTTCCCCTGTTCAGGAAAGGCAGTGGCAGTCAATAATTCTGATCGGCCTCAGCACTTGAAGATCACCCTGGGCGGTGCCGTAAAGGAAGTGGATCTGGAGCCCTGCGGCAGCTGCATGATAGAAATATAATCATAAAAAAGCGCAGGTAAAAGAGATGGCAGAGTACAGATTTACAGATCAATGCTTTGAAAATGCTACGGAAAAATGACCAGAAGCGCAGGAATTTAAAGGCCTATGATCAGTTTGCGTCCAATGTTCGCCGCTATGTAATGGAAACCAGGAGGCTGGGCGCTGTACCGGTGCTTGTTACCCCTATGAGCCGGATTCCGGTTCGGGACGAAAAGGGCTGGTATGATCTGCTGGAGGCTCATGCAGACAGTATCCGACGTGTGGGGCAGGAGATGAACGTTCCTGTGATTGACCTTCACAGCCTGACTTTTGAAGCATTCTGTTCCATGGGGCCGGAGACCTGCCAGAATTATTTTAATGATACCACCCATGTAAATGATTACGGCGGAGCTCTTCTGGCCGATATGATAGTAAAAGAAATACGGAGGCTGAGAATTGAGCCGCTGTGCAGTCATATGAACCATACCGTTTCTGGTGGCTGGGAACCGGATCTGTCCCTTCGTCCTCAGGGACAGGCAGAAAGCAGCAAGATCGAGGAGCGGCCTAATCTGAGCATGGATCTGCCGGAGCTTCCCTATGAGGACTGCCGCAGCCTGACCAAAAAGGATGTGGAAATGCTCAAGCAGGCGATGAAATGCGGTCTTTTAGACCCCTGCGTGCGATATCTCCATCCCTTGGAGGAAATGCCACGGGCGCAGTTTGTGTTTCTGTTCCTGAAAGCAGTGAAACCAACGCTCAGACGCCCCTGGCAGGGTGAGTATTGTGACTTAAGCCGTTATGAGTATGATGCGGAGCAGATTCAGGCGGCCTGGGATGAAAACCTTATTGATCCAGAGACTACACCGGATGATCGCTTCCGTCCGGATGATCCGCTGACACTGGGAGAACTCATAAGCTTTACTGTCAGGGCATTCCGCCCCAAACAGCAGAGAAGGATTGGAAGTCTGGAATGCATCCGGGAGGCAGAAAAACTGGGATGGATCAAAGATACCTGCCAGGATATGAACCGAGTTGTAACCAGAGCAGAGGCAATCCAAATGACGGTAAATTTGTACTGTGAAAAATTTACATAATTCTTCCTTAATTGGGCGATTTTTACAGGGGATGGGGAGAATTTTCCATATTGGGAATGCAACCCACTTAACAAGAGATTAAAGTTATGTTAATATTAAGCATATCTGGAAATGATTGTAAACGACATTGAAAATGGATAATCATTCCGGATATGCTTTTATCGTATGGTATGAAAAGCGGTTCGGGCCGCAGGAGGGAGGAATGTCAAAATGACAGACGATAAGTGTATTTTCTGCAAAATTGCAAACGGAGAGATACCGTCCGCAACAGTATATGAAGATGATATGTTTCGGGTTATTCTGGATCTGGGACCGGCGACCAGAGGCCATGCCCTGATTCTGCCCAAGAATCATTTTGCGGATGTATGCGCACTGGATGAGAAAACAGCTGCGAAAGTGCTTGCTATAGGAGCAAAGGTCGGCGCAGCGATGAAAGAAGGATTAGGCTGTGCAGGTTTTAACCTGGTTCAGAATAATGGAGAGGCAGCCGGACAGACCGTGATGCATTTTCATATGCATGTGATCCCCCGCTATGAGGGGGGACCCAATATAGTCAGCTGGACACCCGGAGCTGTTTCCGGAGATGATCTTACAGAGCTGGCAGAAAAAATAAAAGGCAGTTTTCGAAAGCAGGAATGATTAAGAAGATGGATGAAAAAGCCAGAAGGCGGTTTGAGCAGATGTACCAGGAGTATGAAGGTACCGTCCGCAGACTTGCCTATGGATATAATATTCCTGTAGATTATATAGACGACATCGTTCAGGATACATTTGTTTCCTATGCCCAGTATGATTATTCTCTGGAGCAGACAGAAACGGGCAAGAGGATACTTCTTGGCCGGATTGTGAAAAGCCGTTGTGTAGATTACCGCAGAAGGCTTGAAAACAGAACCTGTGAGGATGTAGATAATGATGATTTTATAATGGAAGACTTCAGGATACAGAATAGAAAGCAGAGTATTCCGGAGTATGTAGCCAGTAAAGAGCGATGTATCGCCATACTGGATGCAATTGAGAATATGCCTGATAACTGGCAGAAGGTGGCAAATTTAAAACTGATACAGGGAAGGCCCACAGAGGAGGTATGCCAGATCCTGAATATTTCAGAAAAGGCCTGCTACTCCAGAGTGAGCCGTATCAGAAAGTATATGGAAACCCTTCTCGGAAATGAAATGTGGCCGTAGAAGCGATTATTTTCCTTCGGAACATTCATTGATCAGCGTCATGATAGTTTCCACTGCATGGTTTAATTTACTTGTTTCCATGGCGCTGATATAGGAGGAACGATTGGCATAAAGTTCAGTTACTGCTTCACAGAGACTATCATCTGTGATGGCTTCCTCCTCTAAAACCTTGCTGAAGCCCTGCTTTGCAAAGGAATTTGCATTTAAGATCTGATCGCCCCGGCTGGCAGCTGCGGACAGCGGGATCAGCAGATTGGGCTTGCGGAGGGCTAAAAGCTCGCAGATGGAGTTGGCTCCGGCTCTGGAAATAACGATATCTGCCGCTGCAAAGAGGTGTTTTAACGGAGCGTCTACATACTCATACTGCACATATCCCTCGGTGCCGATGAGAGATTCATCTAGATTGCCCTTACCGCAGATATGTATGATCTGGAAAGAGGGCAGAAGACGGGGCAGTATACGGCGCACAGCGGTGTTGACAGCCACAGACCCAAGACTGCCTCCTATGATCAGCAGGACAGGTTTCTCTTCTTTTAAGTGCGCATAAGCCAGTCCGGAAGTCCGTTCTCCCTTTAAAAGCTCTGCGCGGATGGGAGAGCCGGTGAGAACTGCCTTGTCGGCGGGAAGATATTTCATGGTTTCGGGAAAATTGCAGCAAACCCTTGCGGCAGAGGGGATGCAGATTTTATTTGCCAGTCCCGGCGTCATATCAGATTCATGGATAATGGTGGGGATTTTATAGTGTTTCGCGGCCAGTACAACCGGAACGGCTACAAATCCGCCTTTTGAAAATACAACATCCGGCTTATAGCGTTTTAAGAGGCGTTTTGCCTCGGCATAGCCCTTGATCACACGGAAGGGATCTGAAAAATTTTTCAGGTCAAAATACCGGCGCAGCTTACCGGAGGAGATTCCGTCATAAGGAATGCCTGCATTTTCAATAAGTTTTCGCTCTATTCCCTGATAAGAACCGATATAACGGATCTCATACCCGGCTTCCTTAAGAGATGGGAGCAGGGCCAGGTTTGGAGTGACATGGCCGGCAGTGCCACCGCCGGTCAGAATGATTTTTTTCATAATTGACCTCCTGAATGAGTATCTGTAACAGCACGGAAAACAGAGGTGCTATAGTATTATAGTAAGCGTTAACTGCAAAAAGTCAACCCTAAAGCATCAGGGAACTTAAGGAGATTTGGCAAACAGAGGTGACCCGTGGAAAAATTTAACAGCAAAAAACCAGATCAGAATGATAATATGCAGAGAGAGCCGGGAGAAATAAGCGGTTTTTCAGATGAACAGGTTTTAAGGGAGTTTGAGGAGGCTATGAAAAGTACGATCCCCCTGCCTCCCCCACCGGAAAATGAATTTGAACAGATCTGCCAGCGGATAGAAAAGGAAAATAGAATGGAACAGATTGACGGATTTTTGTGAAATATCATTTTCAGTGCAAGAAAGGACACACCCCATGCAAAACCTAAAAGAAAAATTTCAGCGTTTTATGATTGGCCGATACGGCGCAGACCAGCTGGGAAGATTTCTGTCGATTGTAATTGTCATATTGGCAGCAGTAAGCTTCTTTATACGTTCCTACTGGTTTGGCTCATTGATCCGCAGTGTGCTGATCATCCTTTTGGCAATTCTTTATTTTCGGATTTTTTCCCGGAACATTACCAGGCGCAGTCAGGAAAATAATGCGTATATCCGCCTGCATTTTCAGGTTTCAGAGCGCTTAAAAGGCTGGCGCTTCCATCTGGAGGAGAGACGCAGATATAAGATTTTCAGCTGTCCAGGCTGTAAACAGAAGATACGTATTCCCAGAAATCATGGGAAGGTCAGCATCCGCTGTCCCAAATGCGGCCATGATTTTATAAAAAACACAGGCGCGAAAAAATAGACTGTAGTACCGGAAAAGCAAAGACTGCTTTTGCCGGTATTTTTTTGTTATTTTTCCATAAAACGCGTTAGTTTACATAGAATTTACAAAACTTATACCTTTCCTTGCTTTCTCTCAATGTAAAACTTTTGTATACTCCTCCATGTAGCGAAGAACACAACACAATGAAAATAAAGCGCAGAGCGCAACGTGGAGGAAAGAATATTATGAAAAAGAACAGCAAAATGATTCTGGCAGCAGTTGGTACAGCAGTGATGGCAGCAGGTATGCTGGCAGGCTGCGGAAGTTCTTCTAAAGAGACAACAGCGGCACAGACAACAACAGCGGCAGACAGCAAGGCTGCTGATACCACGGAAGCAAAGAAAGAGGAGAAAACAGAGGCTGCTGCTGATTTAAGCGGAACCATCAGCATGGTAGGTTCTACTTCTATGGAGAAGTTCGCAAATGCACTCAGTGAAACATTCATGGAAAAATATCCTAAGGTCACTGTGACGGCAGAGTTTGTAGGATCCGGTGCAGGCGTTGAGGCAGCTGCAAATGGAACAGCAGATATCGGAAACGCTTCCAGGAACTTAAAAGACGAGGAAAAAGCAAAGGGAATCGCTGAGAATATAGTAGCAATCGACGGTATTGCAGTGGTTGTTGATCCTTCTAATACGGTAGAAGATCTGACAAAGGATCAGCTGGCCGGCATTTATGACGGAACAGTAACCAACTGGAAGGATGTAGGCGGAAATGACGCTCCGATCGTAGTCGTAGGCCGTGAGTCCGGTTCCGGTACCAGAACCGCTTTTGAAGAACTGTTAGAGCTGGAAGATAAGTGCAAATATGCAAATGAGCTGGACAGCACAGGAGCTGTCATGGCAAAGGTTGCTTCTACTCCCGGAGCCGTAGGCTATGTGTCCTTAGACGTACTGGATGATACGGTAAAAGCAGTAAAGCTGGAGGGCGCAGAGCCTACAGAAGAAAACATCAAGGCTGGAACCTACTTCTTAAGCCGTCCCTTCGTAATGGCTACCAAGGGTGAGATTTCTGAGCAAAATGATCTGGTAAAGGCTCTGTTTGACTTCATTTATTCTGAGGAAGGCGCTGAACTTGTAAAGTCTGTAGGACTGATTTCTGTAGAGAAATAATCCGGGCTGGAAAGGAGACGATCTGCAATGACAACGGAAACCTGTTCCATACGTTCCCATCATGGCAGCAAGTCCGGCGTAGAAAAAGCTGCACAGGTGATTTTCACCGCCTGCGGCTTTTTCGCTGTTCTGGCTGTTGCATCCATTACACTGTATATGATTATCAGCGGCACTCCCGCCCTGTTTCAGGTAGGTCTTACAGATATCCTGTTCGGTTCTGTGTGGAAGCCGGATGCCGCAGATCCCAGCTTTGGTATCTTATATGTTATCCTGACTTCTATTGTGGGAACCTTCCTTGCGATCCTGATCGGAGTTCCTATTGGAGTGATGACTGCTGTGTTTCTGGCGGAAATCGCACCGAAAAAGATTGCATCCGTAGTGCGCCCGGCAGTAGAACTTCTGGCTGGAATTCCGTCTGTTATTTATGGACTTCTTGGTATTCTGATTTTAAATCCGCTGATGTATAAGCTGGAGCTGATCATTTTTAAGGGAACAGATCACCAGTTTACCGGAGGAGCAAACCTGATTTCAGCAGTGCTGGTGCTGGCTCTGATGATTCTTCCTACAGTGATCAACATCAGCGAGTCTGCTCTGAGAGCTGTGCCTCTGCACTTCAGAAGCGCTTCTCTGGCAATGGGCGCTACCAGGATCCAGACAATTTTCCATGTGGTGCTTCCGGCGGCCAAGTCAGGTATTATCACAGCTATTGTACTGGGAACGGGCCGCGCCATTGGAGAAGCTATGGCCATCAGTCTGGTATCCGGAAGCTCGGTGAACCTTCCGCTGCCCTTTAATTCTGTCCGTTTCCTGACAACCGCTATTGTGGCTGAAATGGGATACGCTTCCGGTCTCCACAGGCAGGTGCTTTTTACTATTGGACTTGTACTTTTTGTATTTATTATGCTGATCAATATCAGTCTTACAGGAATTCTTAAGAAGGGAGATAAGAAGAATGACAGGTGAAGCAGCCGTCAGGCTTAATAAATATTCTGAAGTCAGAGAAAGCATTTACGGAAAGCATGTCCGTTCGTCAGATATGCTGCTCACAGGTCTTATTTATGGCTGTACCGCTGTTTCTCTGCTTATTCTTGTGGGCATTCTGGGATATACATTTGTAAGAGGGATTCCTCATGTGACCTGGTCTTTCTTAAGCACTGCTTCCAGTGCGGTCAAGGGAACCTTTGGTATTCTGGGAAATATTATTAATACGATCTACATAGTGGTAATTACACTGTTGATCGCTACTCCCATTGGCGTAGGTTCTGCCGTTTATTTGAATGAATATGCAAAGCCGGGGAAGATTGTCCGGATGATCGAATTTACGACAGAAACCCTTTCGGGTATTCCCTCCATTATCTTTGGACTTTTTGGAATGGTATTTTTTGGAAATACCATTGGTCTGGGTTATTCCATTCTTACCGGTTCCCTGACGCTGACATTGATGATCCTTCCCCTGATCACGAGAACGACACAGGAGGCTTTAAAGACGGTGCCGGACAGTTACCGTCATGGCGCTCTTGGGATCGGAGCTACCAAATGGTACATGATCCGTACGATTCTTCTTCCCAGCGCTATGCCGGGTATTGTTACGGGCGTGATCCTGGCTATCGGACGTATTGTAGGAGAATCTGCGGCTCTTTTATTCACTGCAGGAAGCGGTTACTATCTGCCCAAAAATATTCTTGGCAAGATTTTTGAGTCCGGAGGAACGCTGACGATTCAGCTGTATCTGTTTATGCAGAAGGCAAAATATAATGAGGCATTTGGAGTAGCTGTGGTACTTCTGGTAATCGTTCTGGTTATTAACGGTCTTGCAAAATATTTGTCCCATCGCTTTAATGTGGAAACCCGATAAGCGCCGGAGGCAGTCAAAAGGAGAAAAACTGTGGAAAACAAAGTAAAAATCTCCGCACAGAATCTAAATCTGTACTATGGAGAAAATCATGCTTTAAAAAATATTAATCTGGATTTATATGAAAATAAGATTACAGCCTTTATCGGGCCTTCCGGCTGCGGAAAATCAACCTTTTTAAAAACATTAAACAGAATGAACGATCTGGTTCCCAATGTAAAAATCGAGGGAACGGTTCTTCTGGATGATGAAAATATTTATGATCCCCAGGTAGATACGACTCTTTTGCGCAAAAAGGTGGGAATGGTTTTTCAGCAGCCCAATCCATTTCCAATGAGTATCTATGACAATATTGCTTATGGCCCCAGGATCCACGGGATTAAAAATAAGGCCCAACTGGACGAGATGGTGGAGAGAAGCCTGCGTGGGGCGGCTCTCTGGGATGAGGTTTCAGACCGTTTAAAGAAATCTGCTCTGGGACTGTCCGGCGGCCAGCAGCAGCGTCTGTGCATTGCAAGGGCATTGGCGGTAGAGCCGGAGGTTCTTCTTATGGATGAGCCTACATCTGCCCTGGATCCCATTTCCACGTTGAAGATCGAGGATCTGATGGATGATTTAAAGAGCAGATATACAGTGGCTATTGTAACTCATAATATGCAGCAGGCGGCCCGTATTGCAGATTATACAGCCTTTTTCCTTGTAGGAGAGGTGGTAGAATATGCTTCTACAAACGAATTGTTTACCATGCCAAAGGATAAGCGTACAGAGGACTATATTACAGGACGTTTCGGCTGATAGACAGTAAAACCGCGGCGGAAAGGAACAGATATGACAGTTCGCATAACTTATGAACATGAGTTGGAAGAGTTGAATAAGGATTTAAGAGAAATGGCGTTCATGGTGGAAAAGGCCATTGAGCAGACCTTTGTGGCTTTTGAGGATCAGAATTATACACTTGCAGAAGATGTCATCAAGGGGGATCGGACGGTTAATGATATGGAGCGGGCTATAGAATCCCGCTGCCTGTCTCTGATCCTGCGCCAACAGCCCGTAGCCTGCGACCTGCGCCAGATTTCCACCGCTTTAAAGGTGGTTACGGATCTGGAGCGTATCGGAGATCATGCTTCCGATATAGCAGAGCTGATCTTGAGGATTAAAAGCGAACACGCTTATCACATTGTAAAGCATCTTCCTCTTATGGCGGAAGAAGCCAGGAAAATGGTTCACGATGCGGTAGAGGCCTTTATTTCCCAGGATCTGGAAGAAACTGAAAAAATCATCCGTATGGATGATCGAGTAGACAGCCTGTTTAATCAGGTAAAGACAGATGTGATCAGCCTGCTGAAAACATCGCCGGATCAGGCAGATCAGGGAATCGATCTTTTGATGGTCGCCAAATATCTGGAGCGCATCGGAGACCATGCCGTAAATGTGTGCGAATGGACCGAGTTTTCAAAGACAGGCGCTTTGAAGCATGTGCGGATCATGTAACAGAAACTGTTTTAATATGAAAAATGCCAGCCCCGCAAGCGAAAACGGAGCTGGCATTTTTCATATCATTATTCGCCAAACACAGCCTTATAATCTGCCTGGAATTTTGCAATTCCCTGATCGGTAAGGGGATGCTTTGTCATCTGCTCCAGCACCTTGTAGGGAACGGTAGCGATATCTGCTCCGGCTTTGGCGCAGTCGATCACATGGATCGGATTGCGCACGCTGGCTGCAATGATCTCTGTTTCGATATTGTGCATCTGGAAAATCTCCGTGATATCGTAGATCAGGTCAATGCCCGGCATGGAGATATCATCCAGACGGCCTAAGAAAGGAGATACATAAGTCGCTCCTGCTCTGGCGGCCAGCAGTGCCTGTGCAGCAGAAAATACCAGAGTAACATTTGTTTTAACGCCTTCTGCGGAAAGCACCTTTACAGCCTTTAAGCCTTCTACGGTCATGGGGATTTTTACAACCATGTTTGGATGGATGGCAGCGATCTCGCGGCCTTCTGCGATCATGCCTTCTGCGTCTGTGGTTGTAGCTTTTACCTCGCCGCTGATAGGGCCGTCTACGATGGATGTGATCTCAGAGATTACTTCCTTAAAGTCGCGGCCTTCTTTGGCGATCAGAGACGGATTGGTTGTAACTCCGCAGATGATCCCCATATCGTTTGCCTTGCGGATGTCTTCTACATTAGCAGTATCAACGAAAAATCTCATAAACAAAATCCTCCTCAAATTGCTGTATTTCATACTGGTTTATACATTTATTATAGCGCCATACAGCACAATGTCAAGCATAATATCGCAAAAAAATGCGTTAATTTGCGCAAAAATAAAATCATGTGAATACATAAATTATTAAAAACGCAAACTAACGCACGAATTAAAGAAAAACTAACGCAAACAAACGCAAAAAGAGCAAAGAGAGGCTTTGCAGGCCGTTTTTATATAAAATCCAGTCCCCGGTTCCGGTATCCCAAAGCCATCTCGCCTTCCACAGATCCGTCTGTAATAAGGGCTGTAAAGGCTTCAATCCCGCACACATGATATCGTGATACGGTATTCAGCTTCACGGGATCCACCAGAGCGATGACCCGTCTGGAGGATCGGATCAGCTGGCTCTTGATACTTACCTCTTCAGGATAGGGAATCGTCATGCCGTATTCGGGGTGTACGGCATAAACGCCCATAAAACACAGATCCGGATGGTAGGCGGCTGCCTGAGCAGCTGCCGTTTCACCTACGGTTGTTATGGAATCCTTTAACAGATCCCCGCCCAGAACGATCACCTTTACCTGCTCCTTCATGGAACACACATGGGCGATGCTGTAGCTGTTTGTTAAAATCGTAAGTTTCATATCGGAAGGGATATTCTTAGCAAACTGCAGATTGGTGCTGCTGCCGTCAATGGCTACCAGCTGGTCGGGCTCCAGAAAGCCCAGGGCTCTTTCGGCGAGCTTCTGCTTCAGCTCTACGTCTGCCTCTTCCCGGTCGAAAAAACCGATGACCGGACGTTCCAGAGGGATTGCCCCTCCAAACACCCGTTTTAGCAGTCCTTTTTGATCTAGATCCAGCAGATCTCTGCGGACTGTATCCTCGGAAACCTTAAGGTCGGCTGCCAGCTGGCTTACCACAACCTTTCCTGATGTATGAAGCTTGTTTAAGATCAGTGCCTGTCGTTCTTCTTTCAGCATAAAATCTACTCCTGTGTGCCTGCCTTTTCGCGGAGCAGGATTTCAATGTAAGCAAGGATCAGAGGGGCTACGCCTTTTGCCTCATTTTTTACAATGGGTTCTCTCATATAGTAGTCAAAGGTGCCTTCACGCATTTCTTTATTTCCAAGTCCTGCAACCAGGCAGATGCCGCCTAACTGAAGTTCTCCGTTTTCTTCAGAGAGATATGTTTCACAGATGCCGGTAAATGCTCTTTCTCCAAAGGTAAAATAGCTTTCATCCAGATAGCCCAGACGCACGCTCTTCATGATCGCATAGGCGAAGATGGCGGAGCCGGAGGTTTCCAGATAGTTTGGCTTAATGCGGCCTCTGTTTACAACCTGATACCACATACCGGTTTCCTTGTCCTGATAGGGCAGCATGGCGTCAATCAGTTCCTTATAAATAGCGCCCAGCTTTTCCTTCTCCTGGGCCATGGATCCCGGCATTACCTCCATGGTATCGATCAGGGCCATGGCATACCAGCCCAGTGCGCGCAGCCAGAAATTGTCTGACAGGCCTGTGACGGGGTCGCACCAGAAGGATTCTCTGGAATCATCATATGCGTGGTAGTACAGGCCGTTGCGTGTGTCTTTCATGAGGTCATATACATGAAGGAACTGCTCAAAGGAGTCCCGGCAGTTGGCACCATTATTATAGGTTACTTCGTACTGCATATAGAAGGGCTGGGCCATATACAGGCCATCCAGCCAGATCTGGTTTGGATAGATCATCTTGTGCCAGAAGTTGCCTGTTGTGGTTCTTGGCTGCCCTTTCAGCTGGCTGTATACCGTGTCGATGGCTTTGCGGTACTTCTCCCGTCCGGTAAGCTCATAGAGATCGAAAAGGGTTTTGCCGGCATTTACATTGTCCAGATTATATTCCTTTGGATCATAGGAAGTGATGGAGCCGTCCTCCTGTACAAAGTAGTCGATAAAGGCATCGGCAAACTCCAGGTATTTTTCATTTTTGGTAATATGGTACAGTTCAAGAATGGCCTTGATCATACAGCCGTCAATGTAGTTCCAGGTAGAAGCTCCGCCGTTTTTGATCTTTTCGATGTTCCAGACCGGAGCCTGAGGCGTACTCTTGTCTAACAGCTGGTCAATGTAATGGTCCAAAATCTTCATCATGATATAATTCTCCTTTATCCTTTAAAAATAGTAACACATATATAAGGGTTTTTAAAGACAGTATGAAAGAAAATGATATGTAAACGTTTGCAGACCAAAAAAGGGTAATAAATGCCATGACTGTCTGGATCTAATTTCCCTTAATTTGGTAAAAAATACTTGCATTACCACCAAAAATATCATTTTCTGTCTTGAAACCATCTTATCACAAAAAAACAGAGAAGAAAACTAGACATATTGCATAAAAAGAAAGTGTAAAAATATACACAATACATAATTGACAACTGATAGGGTTAATGATATTATGAAATTACCATGAGAAATAAGCACGTTTGCTTAAAAGCATACAAATTTGTAAACGCTTACCTAGCGGATGTGCACAATTTTCAGAACAATGTTGCAAACCTTTGCAAAATGTGTATGCGAAGGGGAAAAGAAAGGGAGAGAGTAAAATGAAGAGAAATTTCAAAAAAGCAGTATCTCTGGCTCTGGCATCTACCATGGCATTATCTCTGGCAGCCTGCGGCGGTACGTCCGCATCTACAGATACAACTGCAGCAGGTAAGGCTGAGGGCGGCGACAGCGCAGCGAGCAATGAGGAAGTTACCTTAAAGTTTTCATGGTGGGGCGGTGATGCCCGTCATGAGGCAACAGAAAAGGCAATCGCCGCTTTCATGGAAAAGTATCCAAACATCAAGGTTGAGGCTGAGTATGGCGCATGGACCGGCTGGGAAGAGAAGCAGGCTCTGGCAATCCAGGGCGGCAATGCAGCTGACGTAATGCAGATCAACTGGAACTGGATCACATCCTATAGCGGAAACGGTAAGAATTTCGTAAATCTGGACGAGTACAGCGATGTGATCGACCTGACACAGTTTGACCAGGAGGTTCTGGATCAGTGTAAGGCAGACGGAAAGCTGATGGCAGTTCCGATTTCTCTGACAGGCCGTCTGTTCTACTGGAATAAGACCACATTTGATGAGATCGGATGCGAGCTTCCTACAGACGAGGCATCCTTACTGGCAGCCGGAGAGGCATTTAAGGCATACGGCGACGATTATTATCCTCTGGCACTGGGCGAGTACGACCGTGCGATCTTCCTGGTATACTACTTAGAGAGCAAGTACGGCAAGGCCTGGGTAGAGGACGGAGCTGTTCAGTATACAAAGGAAGAGATCCAGGAAGGTATGGATTTCATCACAAAGCTGGAAGAGAATCATGTAATTCCTACTCTGGCTACACTTCAGGGCGATATGGCAGACTCTCTTGACAAGAACGCTAAGTGGATCAACGGTAAGTATGCAGGTATCCTTGAGTGGGATTCTTCTGTAAGCAAGTTCCAGCAGGCGATCGCAGAGAGTACAGATAAGCCTGGACAGGAGCTGGTAATCGGCGACTTCATCAAGTTCGGCGATCACAACGGCGGATTTACCAAGGTATCCATGGCATTTGCAGTTGCAGCAAATTCTGAGCATCCGAAGGAAGCAGCCATGCTGATCAACTTCCTGTTAAATGAGGATGAAGGCATCGAAATCTCCGGTACTGAGAGAGGTATCCCTTGCTCCAAGAAGGCAATTGAGATTCTCAATGAGAAGGGAATCGGCGATGAGATGGTTAAGGAAGCAAACTCCAAGGTGACTGCATACAGCAAGTTCCCTCTGGATCCCTACTTCGAGCATAATGACTTAAAGGCTAACCCTGACGGCGTATACTACAAGGTATTCGGTAAGCTGTCCGCAGGCAACACGACATCTGCCGAGGCTGCCGAGGAACTGCTTAAGGGCATTGATGAGTGCTACAGCAACTACTAATCCGCAAGAAATAAACGGCAGCGTCCCTTTCAGACGCTGCCTCCCTTTGAGGGGAACAGTGAATATGACAGAAAAAGAAATCAGAGAAGCAGTTAAAAACAAAGAAAATTACAGCAGTATTGTTACTTATTTTAAAATACAGAAAACTCTCAGCGAGGCAGATCTGGCCCTGCTGATCGACATGATAGAGGAGATGTCTCCGGAGATCTATGAGCATTACAGAGCGCTCCAGGACATGTTCCGTGAAGGCATAAGAAAACATCTGGAAGCTTCCAAAGGGGCTTCCGGCGAGCAGCTCGCATACGCCATAAAAAAGGGCTGCGCCCTGGGCACTCTCCTGGCAGAAAAGTATGCGGACCGCGTATAAAAGTACGAAATATTATGGAGGTAACCGTATGAAAAACAAGAAAGGATTCTGGGCGCTGAATATCGGCCTTCTGTACATCCTGCCCTGGCTGGTTGGTTTTATCCTGTTTAAGGTATATCCCTTCCTCTCATCCCTTTTTTACAGCTTCACCAACTACGACCTTTTCAATGGCATTACCAAGTACGGCATGATGAATTACGAGAAGATCTTTACGGATCCCGATATCATCCGCGCCTTTGTGGTAACGTTTAAATACGCCATTTTTGACGTGCCCTTAAAGCTGATGTTCGCTCTGTTTATTGCCTACATCTTAAACTTTAAGTTAAAGGGCGTAAACTTCTTCAGAACCGCTTACTACATCCCTTCCATTCTGGGCGGCTCCATCGCGATCGCTATCCTGTGGAGAGCTGTATTTAACACAGACGGTCTGATCAACACCGTTTTAGGCGCGTTCGGTATCCCGGAGATCAACTGGATGGCCGGCGACATGAGCGCCCTGATGGTGATCGTACTTCTCCGTGTATGGCAGTTCGGTTCCGCTATGGTTATCTTCCTGGCAGCCTTAAAGGGCGTGTCTGAGGATCTTTATGAGGCGGCTTCCATCGACGGCGCCGGCAAGTGGACACAGTTCTTTAAGATTACCGTACCCCTGATCACACCGGTTATTTTCTACAACCTGGTTACCCAGTTATGCCAGGCATTCCAGGAGTTCAACGGACCGTTCCTTGTAACCAAGGGCGGACCAAACGGAGCAACCACCCTGATCTCCATGCTGATCTACAACAACGCATTCCTCCGCCACAAGATGGGTATGGCAAGCGCCCAGGCGTGGATCCTGTTCTTGATTACTATGACTATGACCGTTGTTGCATTTGTCAGCCAGAAGAAGTGGGTTTACTATTCAGATGAGGATGGGAGGTAGAATCAGATGACAAGAGAGACAAGAAGAAAAATCAGTACTGTGATCCGCTACACCCTTCTGATCCTGGTAGGGATTATCATGGTGTATCCTCTGATCTGGATGGTGGGAGCAACCTTTAAGACCAACTCCGAGATCTTCACCAGCGCATGGTTTATCCCGAAGAATCCTGTATTCGACGGCTATGACAATGCATTTAAGAGTTACGGAGGAAAGATCGATCTGGTTAAATCTCTGATCAATACCTACAAGATCGTTATTCCGAAGGTTATCTTTACCGTTGTATCCGCAACGATCACAGCATATGGCTTTGGACGTTTCAACTTTAAAGGAAAGAACATCTTTTTTGCACTGCTGATGTCTACCCTGTTCCTTCCTCAGGTTGTATTAAACGCACCTCAGTACATCATGTTCAACAACTGGAAGTGGGTAAATACCTACCTGCCTCTGGTTATCCCGTCCTTATTTGCAGCTGATACCTACTTTGTATTCATGCTGATCCAGTTCTTACGAGGCGTACCAAAAGAGCTGGAGGAGGCGGCTAAGATTGACGGCTGCAACACCTTAAAAACACTGTGGTATGTAATTGTGCCTATGTTAAAGCCATCACTGGTATCCTGTGCGCTGTTCCAGTTCATGTGGACCAACAATGACTTCCAGGGCCCGTTGATCTATATCGCTGATATGGATAAATATACCAACTCCGTATATCTGCGTATGTCTATGGACGGCGACGTAGGCTTCCAGTGGAACCGGATTCTGGCAATGTCCCTGATTTCCATTATTCCTTCCCTGGTGGTATTTTTCTGCGCCCAGGATTCCTTTATTGACGGTATCGCAGCCGGCGGTGTAAAGGGTTAAATGTTGCATGGTACATTAAAAAACGGAGGATTCTCTTTCGGGGGATTCCTCTATTTTTGTTAAAGGAGACAAAAGCTATGGAATTAAAAGTAATCTACAAGAACGCAAGATGTGCGGTAATTGAAATTGAAGACGGAGGACGCTACCATACAGCCTCTTCCTGGACTATCTACTTAAATCACAAAGAGGCGGCAAAAACAGACAAGGCGGTCACCAGCCTGTATCATCTGACTCCCGATACCCAGTACGAAGTAGAGGCGGTCAATGAGGCCGGAGAGAGGATTATGTCCTACTTTGCTACAGACTATGAGTTTGTTACCTTAAATGTCCGCGACTTTGGCGCAAAGGGAGATGGGGAGAGCGATGACACGATTTTTATCCAGGCAGCGATCATGGCCTGCCCGAAAGAGAGCCGTGTGCTGATCCCGGCAGGAACCTACCGGATCTCCTCTCTGTTCCTTAAGGATGATGTTTCCATTGAGCTGGATGAGGGAGCCGTATTGTCTGCTTTTACAGACCGCAGCCGTTTTCCTGTGTTCAAAGGGATGATCCAGAGTTATAATGAAAAGGATGAGTACAATCTGGGTACCTGGGAGGGAAATCCTCTTCCTATGTTTACAGCTATTATTACAGGTGTGAACGTAAAAAATGTAACGATTTACGGACAGGGAACGATAGATGGAAATGCAGACAGAGAGAACTGGTGGAAGGATCCCAAGATCATGAACGGCGCATTCCGCCCCAGAATGGTATTTTTAGAGCGGTGTGAACATGTAGTTCTCCAGGGTATCACGGTACAGAACAGCCCAAGCTGGAATCTCCATCCTTATTTTTCCGACAACCTTCGTTTCCTGGACATGAAGGTATTAAATCCAAAGGATTCTCCCAACACTGATGGCCTGGATCCGGAGTCCTGTAAAAATGTGGAAATTACAGGTGTGTATTTCTCTCTGGGCGATGACTGTATTGCTTTAAAATCAGGAAAAATCTATATGGGATCTACCTATAAGCGTCCCTGTGAAAATGTAACCATCCGTCAGTGCTGTATGCGCGACGGCCACGGCTCCATTACCATCGGAAGCGAGATGGCCGGAGGCGTGAAGAATCTGACCGTAAGAGACTGTATGTTCCTTCATACGGACCGGGGACTGCGGATCAAGACCAGAAGAGGACGTGGAAAGGATGCGGTAGTTCAGGGTATTTTATTTGAAAATATCACAATGGATCATGTAATGACTCCCTTTGTGATCAATTGTTTCTATTTCTGCGATCCGGATGGCCATTCTGAGTATGTCCGCAGCAAGGAAGCCGGACCGGTGGATGACCGCCTGCCGGAGATCGCTACCCTTACCTTTAGAAATATTGAGGCCAGAAATTGCCATGTGGCTGCTGCCTATATGTACGGCCTGCCGGAAAAGAAGATCGGACGGGTAGAGATGGAGCATGTGCGGGTAACTTATGCAGATGAACCTATGTGCGGCCAGCCGGCCATGATGGAGGGCTGCAGTAAGACCACCTGCCGCCAGGGAATCTATGCAAATAATATCGAAGAGCTTATATTAAAGGATGTGGAGATAAGCGGCCAGGAAGGGCCTGCAGTTGTCACAGAAAATATCGGGAATATGTAAAACGGAGGGGATAAAGTGGCAGTAACGATCAAGGATATCGCTAAAAAGGCGGAGGTTTCCTATTCAACGGTTTCCAGGGCCTTAAACGGAGTGGGGGGATATTCCGAGACAAGAGACAGGATCCGCCGTCTGGCGTCTGAAATGGGATATGTACCCAATCAGGCAGCGATCCACTTGAAAAAATCACGTTCCTATGTGATCGGACTGTATTTTTCAACGATCAGCAAAATGACTTCTCCCTATGTGCTTCACGATGTACTTACAGGGGTTTACAGTATTACGGGAAGCAAGTATAATGTAGTGGTAAAGGGTATTGATATGCATGAACCGGGTACCTTAAATCCCAGCTATTTTGACGGGATCATTGTTCTGTCTCAGAAAAATGAGGATATGGAATTTATGGATGAGGTTCTGTCAAAGAAGATTCCCATGACGGTTATCTGCCGTTCCGTGGATATCGATGCGCCCAATGTGACAACAGACGAGGCCAGGGCCATGGAACGGGCCATGGATTACCTTTTGGATAATGGCCATCGGAAGCTGGCAGTCATCGAGGGAAGGCCAGAGCTGGATTCTACCCGCCTGCGCCACAGAGGCTGGCGGATCTCCATGCGAAAGCACGGGCTGGATCCCGATCAGGTGCCTATGATTAATGGAAACTATCGTTACGGAAGCGGCTACAGCGCAGCAAAACAGCTCCTTTCCTATGAGCCTACGGCAATTCTCTGTTTTAATGATGAGATGGCCTTTGGAGCAAGGACAGCGATCGATGAGGCGGGGCTGTCCGTGCCGGGAGACGTTTCTCTGATCGGCTTTGATAACTGGGATTTGTCCGGTTATTCCGATATGCATCTGACTACGGTGGAGAGAAACATGGGAGATATCGCCAGAGAGGGCGCCAGAGTGCTTCTGCGCCGTCTGGACGATGGAATTGTGGATAACAGGAGAATTTATCTGGATAATAAGCTTATCATACGGGATACGGTACGGAACCTGAAGGAAGAATAGTCCGTGAACCGATTGCAGATCAAACAAAAGGAGAAGGCAGACATGAAAAAACTGGAAGAATATGTAAGAAGCATTCCTGATTTCCCGGAGCCGGGAATCATTTTCAGGGATGTAACCTCTATTTTACAGGATGCAGACGGACTGCAGCTGGCAGTAGACAGCCTGCGCGCCATGGTGAAGGATCTGGATTATGACGTAGTCGTTGGGCCGGAGTCCAGAGGCTTTATTTTCGGCGTACCGGTGGCCTATGCAGAGCATAAGAGCTTTGTGCCTGTGCGCAAAAAGGGAAAGCTTCCCTGCGAGACCATTTCTGCAGAGTATGAACTAGAATACGGAACTGCAGAGATCGAGATCCATAAGGACGCCATCCGTCCGGGCCAGAAGGTTGTGATCGTAGACGATCTGATCGCCACCGGAGGCACTACAGAGGCGATTATAAAGCTGATCGAACAGCTGGGAGGCCAGGTGGTAAAAATCTGTTTTGTAATGGAACTGGCCGGATTAAAGGGCAGAGAGAAGTTAAAGGATTATGCAGTGGACTCTGCAATCGTTTATGAGGGAAAGTAATTTTCCGTCCAGAAGCGTTCATTCTGTTGAAAAATGGGATGGACGCTTTTTTGAACACATATTTTTCACATTTTCCCCTGTGAAACTATCTTGACATTAAATTTTTAAGTCTGTATAATACCAAAAGTTAGGACGCTAACTATCTGAAAGCAGTGCATACGAAGAGGTGAAATGATGCAGGATATGGAATGCAGAATGGAAACAATGCATATGGGAAGGATGATCCATATGCTCTCTCATCAGTTAAAGCGCAGGAACATCCAGGAGGAGCTGATGGATGAGGGATTGACCGGGTCTCAGCGGCATATTATGAAGTTTATCCTTCTGCGGACCCTTCATACGGATGTGTATCAGAAGGATATCGAGGAAGAGTTCCGTATCCGCAAATCAACGGTAACAGGGATCCTGAAGCTTTTGGAAAAAAATGGATTCATCAGGAGAGAAAGCGTTCCTCAGGATGCAAGGCTTAAGCGCATTGTGCCGACAGCCAGGGCGGAGTCACTGCGTCCCCAGATTTTAGAGCAGCTGGGCAGAACGGAAGCCCTTCTTATGGAGGGAATCCCGGAAGAAGAGCTTCATATCTGGCGCAGTGTGATGTGCCGGATGTTCGGCAATCTTGTAAAAGCGGAGGAGGAAGCGTCTAAAACAAATAAAAACATAAAGGAGGAAGAGGAAAAGGATGAATAAATTACTTTTAAAGTCGGTCCGGGAATACAAAAAGCAGTCTATACTGACTCCCATATTTGTATTGCTGGAGGTGCTGTTAGAAGTTATGATCCCCATGGAAATGGCAAAGATCATTGACATTGGAATCGCAGGAGGCAATCTGCCTTACATCATCCAGAGGGGCTTCATACTGGTTGTGATGGCAATGCTTGCCCTGTATTTCGGCGTAACAGCCGGAAAGACGGCGGCAATCGCGGCGGCGGGATATGCAAAAAATCTGCGCCATGATATATTTTACAGGGTTCAGGAGTTTTCGTTTAAGAATATCGACCATTTCTCTACCTCAGGTCTTGTAACCCGTATGACTACGGATATTACCAATGTTCAGATGGCTTATATGATGAGCCTGCGCCTGTTAGCCAGAGCGCCCATCATGGTAGCTTTATCATGGGTTATGACTCTGACCATCAATCCAAAGATTGCGCTTTTATTTTTAGTTGTGATCCCCGTTCTGGGCGGCGCCCTGATTTTTATTGCGAAGAAGGCCCATCCCCATTTTGTAAAGGTTTTTGACGAGTACGATATTTTAAATAATTCTGTACAGGAAAATGTAAACGCTTCCAGAGTGGTAAAATCTTTTGTACGGGAAGATTATGAAATCGGTAAGTTCCATGATATATCCAAGTACGTTTACAAGCTTTTTACAAAGGCTGAAGGGATTGTGGCATGGAATTCTCCTGTAATGCAGACGGTAATTTATATAGTGATCATCCTTCTGGTAGCAATCAGCGGCAGGAGCATTGTCTTTGGAACCATGGAGACAGGAGAGATGACAAGCGTGATCGTCTATGCTATGCAGATCATGATGTCCCTGATGATGGTTACCTTCGTCTTTGTTATGATCATGATTGCTGAGGCATCCACAGACCGTATTACCAGTGTCCTTACGGAAGTGCCTGAAATGCAGGCAAAGGAGCAGGCGGTGAAGGAGGTTGCGGACGGAAGCATCACCTTTGAGCATGTAGATTTCAGCTATGCAGGTGAAGGCGGCCCTCTTTCCTTAAAGGATGTAAATCTTTCCATCAAGCCGGGACAGACCGTAGGCATTATCGGAGGGACCGGAAGCTCCAAATCCACGCTGGTACAGCTGATTCCCAGATTATATGATGTGACAAAGGGAAGCGTAAAGGTAGGCGGAATTGATGTAAGAGAGTACGACCTGGAGGTTCTGAGAGACCAGGTTTCCATGGTGCTCCAGAAAAATGTGCTTTTCACAGGAAGCATTTATGAGAATATCCGCTGGGGCAATGAAAGGGCCTCCAATGAGGAAGTGGAGCGGGTATGCCGTCTGGCTCAGGCGGACGGGTTTGTAAAGGAGTTTCCTCACGGTTATGATACTATGATCGTTCAGGGCGGAAACAACGTATCCGGCGGCCAGAAGCAGCGCCTGTGTATTGCGAGAGCGCTGTTAAAGCGGCCTAAGATCCTGATCCTGGATGATTCTACCAGTGCGGTAGACACAAAGACGGATGCTCTCATTCGCAGGGCCTTCAGAGAGGAGATTCCCGATACTACAAAGATCATTATTGCCCAGCGGGTTTCCTCCATTGAGGACGCAGATCAGATCATTGTTCTGGAGGAAGGACAGATTGTGGGCGTGGGTACTTCCAGTGAGCTTCTGCGCACCAATGAGATCTACCGTGAAGTATATGAGTCTCAGATGAAGGGAGGCGAAGAGAATGAGCAGTAAGAAACTACAGATTTCCAAAAACACGGCTCAGACCGCAAAGCGTCTTTTAAAATATGTGACAGAAACGTATAAGCTGCGCTTTTTTCTGGTATTTGTCTGTATCTTTATCAGTTCAGGAGCAAGCATTTCCGTATCTCTGTCGCTGAAATTTCTGCTGGACGACTTTATTATCCCGCTGATCGGACAGCAGACGCCGGATTTTGCCGGGCTGTACCGGGCGCTGGGAACGCTGGCCTGTATTTTCGTTGCGGGTGTACTTGCCGCCTTTACCTATACAAGACTGATGGTCTATATCGGACAGGGTGTGTTAAAACGGATCCGTGACGATATGTTTGAGCACATGCAGACCCTTCCGATCCGGTATTTTGATCAGAATACAACCGGCTCTATCATGAGTCTTTACACCAACGATACAGACACGCTGCGCCAGATGATCAGCCAGTCCATCCCCCAGGCGCTGTCTTCCTTTTTTACGATCGTAGTAACTTTTATCTCCATGCTGGTGTTAAGCCCTGCTCTTACGGTGCTGGCTGTACTGGTTATTGTTGTCATGCTTTTCGTATCCAGAAAGATCGGAGGAAACAGCGGAAAATATTTTGTGCGCCAGCAGGTGGCTGTAGCGGACATAACAGGCTTTGTGGAAGAGCGGATGAACGGCCAGAGAGTGGTTAAGGTATTTAACCATGAGCGCAAATCCGAGGAGGAGTTTGACAAATTAAATGAAGCGCTTTTTGAATGTGCTTCTCAGGCCAATACCTTTGCCAACATTATGGGGCCTGTGATCGGAAACATTGGAAATATGCAGTTTGTGCTTACGGCAGTGCTGGGAGGTTTCCTGTCTGTGCTGGGAGTCGGCGGCATTACCCTGGGTGTGATGGCTTCCTACCTGCAGTTTACAAAGAGCTTTACCCAGCCCTTTATGCAGGTGGCCCAGCAGTTTAACGCCATTATCATGGCTCTGGCAGGCGCGGAACGTATTTTTGCCCTGATTGATGAGAAGCCGGAAAAGGATGAAGGCTATGTAACTCTGGTCAATGCCAGAAAGGATGCGGACGGGGTGATTTCTGAATGTAAGGAGCGTACCGGCATGTGGGCCTGGAAGCATCCCCACGGCGACGGCAGTGTGACCTATACAGAGCTTACAGGCGACGTTCGGTTTGAGAATGTGACCTTTGGTTATGATGATGAAAAGGTGATCCTCCATGATATCAGCCTGTTTGCAAAGCCCGGTCAAAAGCTGGCATTTGTAGGCTCTACAGGAGCCGGAAAGACCACCATTACCAACCTGATCAACCGTTTTTACGATATTCAGGATGGAAAGATCCGTTATGACGGCATCAATATTACGAAGATCAGGAAGGACGATTTAAGGCGTTCTCTGGGAATCGTGCTTCAGGATACCCATTTATTTACAGGGACAATCCGGGAAAATATCCGCTACGGAAAGCTGGACGCTACAGATGAAGAGGTATATGCGGCTGCAAAGCTGGCCCATGCGGATCAGTTTATCCGTATGCTGCCTCAGGGCTATGATACCATGTTAAGCGGAGACGGCGAGGAGCTGTCTCAGGGCCAGAGACAGCTCTTATCTATCGCCAGGGCTGCGGTGGCAGATCCGCCAGTATTGATCTTAGACGAGGCAACCTCCAGTATTGATACCAGAACCGAGAGTATTGTGCAGAAAGGTATGGACAATCTGATGAAGGAGCGCACCGTATTTGTGATCGCCCACCGTCTGTCCACCATCCGCAACAGCAACGCGATCATTGTGCTGGATCATGGACGGATCATCGAGCGGGGAGACCATGAGGATCTGATCCGCTTAAAGGGAACGTATTATCAGCTCTATACGGGAAAGCTGGAATTGTCATAAAGGCCCGTTTGGCGCTGACAGCATGAAATAAACATATGGATTCAGGGATAACTGTACATGAAAAAGATGTATGGATATCCCTGAATTTTTATTTGTTTCGGTCATGGACGCCATATTTTCAAGGACGGCCTTGCTTTTTCACAGAAATAAAATTATAATGATAACTAATTATTTCTAAGAAAAAGGTGACCACACATATGGGAAAAGAGGGAACAAAAGAAAAACTGGATATTGAACTGGAAGCGCCGGCTGATTTTACCAGTCCGGAGGTACTGTATCAGGATCTGATCCGCGCCATCCAAAAGTACCATCCGTCGGATGATCTTACCATGATCGAAAAGGCATATAAAATCGCTGATGAGGCTCACAAGGAGCAGAAGCGCAAATCAGGAGAGCCCTATATTATCCATCCGCTCTGCGTGGCGATCATTCTGGCTGATCTGGAAATGGATAAGGAGACCATTGCAGCGGGCCTTCTCCATGATGTGGTTGAAGACACCATTATGACCCTTGAGCAGCTGACAAAGGAGTTTGGCTCTGAGGTAGCCTTTCTGGTAGACGGCGTTACCAAGCTGACCCAGTTAAACTGGGATAAGGATAAGGTGGAGATCCAGGCGGAGAACCTGCGGAAGATGTTTCTTGCCATGGCAAAGGATATCCGCGTCATCATTATCAAGCTGGCAGACCGTCTCCACAATATGCGGACTGGAAAATACTGGAAGCCGGAGAAGCAGAAGGAAAAGGCCAGAGAGACACTGGAGATCTATGCTCCCATTGCAGACCGTCTGGGTATTTCCAAGATTAAGATCGAGCTGGATGACCTGTCTTTAAAATTCCTCCATCCGGATGTGTATTACGATCTGGTAGAAAAGGTGGATCTGCGAAAGGACGCCAGAGAGGCCTTTGTCCAGTCCATTGTATCTGAGGTAAAAGAGCATATGGATGAGGCGGGCATCGAGGCTTCCGTAGGCGGCAGGGTGAAGCATTTCTTCAGCATATATAAAAAGATGGTCAAGCAGAACAAGACCCTGGATCAGATTTACGATCTTTTTGCCGTGCGCATCATGGTAGAAACGGTGAAGGACTGCTATGCGGCTCTTGGCGTCATCCACGAGATGTATAAGCCGATACCTGGTCGTTTTAAAGACTATATCGCCATGCCGAAGCCAAATATGTACCAGTCTCTCCATACCACTCTGATCGGCAGCACAGGACAGCCCTTTGAGATCCAGATCCGTACCTACGAAATGCACCGCACGGCGGAGTACGGTATTGCGGCTCACTGGAAATATAAGGAAAGCGGCAGCGGACAGGTAGCAGCAGGCAAGGAAGAAGAAAAGATGAGCTGGCTGCGCCAGATCCTGGAGTGGCAGAAGGATACGGATGATTCCAAAGAATTCTTAAATATGGTAAAGGGCGATCTGGATCTGTTTTCCGACAGCGTATACTGCTTTACGCCCTCGGGTGATGTAAAGACCCTTCCAAGCGGCTCTACGCCTATTGACTTTGCCTACTGCATCCACAGTGCGGTTGGCAACAAGATGGTAGGAGCAAGGGTAAACGGAAAGCTGGTTCCCATTGAGTATGTGATCCAGAACGGCGACCAGATCGAGATTGTCACCTCCCAGAACTGCAAGGGTCCCAGCCGCGACTGGCTGAAGGTGGTAAAGAGCACCCAGGCCAAAAACAAGATTAACCAGTGGTTTAAGACCCAGATGAAGGAGGACAATATCATCCGGGGCCGTGAGGCGGTAGAGCGCTACTGCAAGGCCAAGGGCATCAACTGGGCGGAGCTTGGAAAACCGGAGTTTATGGAAAAGGTTATGCACCGGTATGCCTTTAAGGACTGGGATTCCGTGCTGGCATCCATCGGCCACGGCGGCCTGAAGGAAGGCCAGGTCATCAATAAGATGATGGAGGAGCGGGAGAAGAAGCGCAAGCGTGAGATCACAGATGCAGACGTATTGGGCGGCATTGCCGATACAGACGGCCGCTCCGGAGAAGCGACGGTGCGCAAAAATAAGAGCGGCATTGTGGTGAAGGGACTTCATGACCTGGCAGTGCGTTTTTCACGCTGCTGCAATCCGGTTCCCGGCGATGAGATCGTAGGCTTTGTCACCAGAGGCCGCGGTGTGTCGATCCACCGTACAGATTGTATTAATGTGATCAATCTTCCTCAGGAAGAGAGAGTTCGTCTGATCGATGCAGAATGGCAGGTGGCGGAAACAGCGGGAAGTACGGAGCAGTACTCTACGGAAATTCAGATTTTCGCCAATAACCGCATTGGCATGTTTGCGGATATTTCCAAGGTATTTACAGAGAAGCAGATTGATATTACTTCTATGAATGTGAGAACCAGCAAGCAGGGCAAGGCAACCATTATCATGACCTTTGACATTCACGGCACGGAAGAACTGAACCGGATCACAGATAAGATCCGCCAGATTGAAGGCGTGCTGGATATCCAGAGAACCACGGGCTAAAGGAGGATGCGTATGAGCGATTTCAGAATCAAAACCTGCGTATTGGGGCCGGTAAGCACGAACTGTTACCTGGTTTACAACGACACAACCAAAGAGGCTGTGGCAGTAGACCCCGGAGACAACGGAGATTATATTTTAAATAAATGCAGTGAGCTTGGGATAAAGCTTCAGGCTGTGCTTCTGACCCATGGGCATTTTGACCATATCGGAGCGGCTCTTCAGATAGCAAGGGCCTTTACCATTCCCATCTATGCATCGGAAACCGAGGATGGTATGCTGGCGGATACGTCTTTGAATCTGACCGCTCATTTTACAGGCCATTCTCTGAGTTTTCATGCAGACAGGCTGGTACATGACGGGGATGAGCTGGAGCTTTTGGGATATAAGTGGAAAGTCATTGCAACTCCCGGCCATACCGCAGGCTCTGTGTGCTATTATCTGCCGGAAGAAGAGGTGCTTCTGTCTGGAGATACTCTGTTCCAGGATTCCTATGGACGGACAGATCTGCCGACAGGAAGCAGCAGAGCGCTGGTGGATTCTGTACTTAGGAAGCTGTTTATACTGCCGGGAGATACTATGGTCTATCCGGGCCATGGAGAGCCCACTACCATTGGTTATGAGGCGCAGAACAATCCTATTGCATGCTATAGATAGAAAATAGAAAGCAGGAACAAAATGATCGGTTTACTGATACAGGATAATGCATACGAACAGGACATCAGAGAACTTCTGATGTCTTTTTATCCGGGCGAAACATATGCCCATGAAATAAAAGACGGAGTGGATTTTTATGTGCAGACCCGTCTCATACAGAAGGAAGAGGACGGCTGCGCTGCCTCGGAGGAGGATGCGGCCGGACAGGAATGGAATGTAGGGATTGCCCTCTGGGAACAGATAAAAGAGGGAGAGGCCGCAGGCTGCAGTCCTTATTTTCCAGTGCCGGAAGGACTGGAGGACTTTCACCTTGCGTCATCCTCCAGAGGATATTCGGATCTTTCCGACCACAGCGAGACGAAAAATGTGGTAAAGCAGCTATTTTACCGTATGCTCACAGAACGCACCGGCCATGAGCTGCCCTGGGGGTCCCTCACGGGAATCCGGCCCACCAAGATTGCTTTAAGCCGTCTGGAGGAGGGCTGGAAGGAGGAAGAGATCCGCTCCTTTATGAAAAAAAACTATCTGGCGAGCGATGAAAAGATTGATTTGAGCATTGAAATTGCCGCAAGGGAGAAAATGCTTTTAGAGCCGTTGGATTATGACAGGGGATACAGCCTGTATGTGGGAATCCCATTCTGTCCCACCACCTGCCTTTATTGTTCCTTTACCTCCTATCCCATCAGCAAATGGAAGGGGCGCACCGGCCTTTATCTGGAAGCATTATTTAAGGAAATGGAATATGTGGCAGACAAGATGAAGGGACGCCCTCTGGATACCATCTACTTTGGAGGCGGAACCCCAACTGCTCTGCCGGCAGAGGACATTGACGCGATCCTGACAAAGCTGGATCAGCTGTTTGATACGGAGAATGCTTTGGAATTTACGGTGGAGGCAGGGCGGCCTGACAGTATCACAGAGGAAAAACTTCGGGTGCTGAGAGACCATGGCATCACCAGGATTTCCATAAATCCCCAGACTATGAACCAGAAGACTCTGGATCTGATCGGCCGCCGCCATACGGTGGAGATGGTAAAGGAAAAGTTCCTCATGGCAAGAGAGCTGGGCTTTGACAATATCAATATGGATCTGATCATGGGGCTTCCGGAGGAGGATTTAGACGATGTACGCCACACACTGGAAGAGATCGAGGCTCTCAGGCCCGATTCTCTTACGGTTCATTCCCTGGCCATCAAGCGGGCTGCCCGTTTAAATATGTTTAAGGAAGAGTACGGCGGCTTAAAGATAAACAATACACCTGAGATGATCGCCATGAGCGAGGCCTGCGCCCGTCGCCTTGGCATGGAACCCTATTATCTTTACCGCCAGAAAAACATGGCCGGAAATTTTGAAAACGTAGGCTATTCCCTTCCCGGCAAAGCCTGCATTTACAATATCCTCATCATGGAGGAGCTTCAGACCATCGCCGCCTGCGGCGCAGGCACCACCACAAAGGTTGTATTCCCTGCAGAAAACCGCAGGGAACGATGCGAGAATGTGAAGGAAGTAGAGCAGTATATCAGCAGGATTGATGAGATGATCGGGCGGAAGGAGAGGATATTGGGGTAAACGGTATATTCCAGCCCTGATTTCCCGCGAATTTCCTCAAAACACTTGCAAAATAGAAAAAGTACACTACAATAGTAATCACGAAACAAAACGCAAATTATGGAGAAAATACTATGCCGTTAACGAAAAAACCAGTAACCGGAATGAAAGATATCACGCCTGCCGAGATGCAGATCCGTGAGTATGTTATGAACCAGATCCGTGAAACCTATAAGAGCTTTGGCTTTTCCCAGATCGAAACTCCCTGTGTAGAGCACATTGAGAACCTGACCAGCAAGCAGGGCGGAGACAATGAAAAACTGATTTTCAAGGTATTAAAAAGAGGCGACAAGTTAAATCTGGAAACCGCACAGGATGAAAATGATTTAACCGACAGCGGTCTGCGCTACGACCTGACACTGCCGCTGTCCCGCTATTATGCAAACAATGCATCCAGCCTTCCAAGCCCCTTTAAGGCGCTGCAGATGGGAAGCGTGTGGAGGGCAGACCGTCCCCAGAAGGGCCGCTTCCGCCAGTTTACCCAGTGCGATATTGACATTTTAGGCGACGCTACCAATCTGGCAGAGATCGAGCTGATCTTAGCGACCACAACCGCTCTTGGAAAGATCTGCCCGGACAATGGATTTACCGTCCGCATCAATGACCGTGGCATCCTCTTTGGCATGGCCCGCTACTGCGGTTTCTCTGAGGAGGCCATGGACAGTGTGCTCATCACCCTGGATAAGATGGACAAGATCGGTTTTGAGGGCGTGGAGAAGGAGCTTCTGGAAAATGGAAACGCAAAGGAAAGCGTAGACCGTTATCTGGAACTTCTCCGCACCGTTACGAGAGACGCAGAGGGTGTAAAGGCTCTGGGCGAGACCTTAAAGGATGTGATGGACCCGGCTGTATGTCAGGGACTGGTACACATTATGGAGACCGTTAAGGATGTGGCTGAAACTGAGTTTGGACTTGTATTTGATCCCACTCTGGTTCGTGGTATGTCCTACTACACAGGCACTATTTTCGAGGTATCCATGGAGGGCTTCGGCGGTTCTGTTGCCGGCGGCGGACGATACGATAAGATGATCGGAAAGTTCACCGGAATGGAAACGCCGGCCTGCGGCTTTTCCATCGGCTTTGAGCGCATTGTCACCATCCTCTTAGATAACGGCTTTACCGTTCCGGGAGCCGGAGAAAAGAAGGCATATCTCTTTGAAAAGGGCATCGATTCCGCAGCTCTGGCAGCAGTGATCCGTGAGGCCATGGAGGAGAGAAAGAATGGCGTTCAGGTGCTGGTAGCCCAGATGAATAAAAACAAGAAGTTCCAGAAGGAGCAGCTTGGCAAAGAGGGATACGGAGAGTTTAAAGAGTTTTACAGAGAGAGCCTGAAGCATTAAGGGCGAAAATGCGCGAATGCGATAAATCTTTACGATGATAAAGGAGAATAATCATGGCAGAATCAATGGCTGGGTTGAAGCGTACCCACAGATGTACAGAGGTAACTGCAGCGCAGATCGGTGAAAATGTCACCGTTATGGGCTGGGTTCAGAAGAGCAGAAATAAAGGCGGCATTATTTTCGTAGACTTAAGAGACCGTTCCGGTATTTTACAGCTGATTTTCGAGGAAAATGACTGCGGCGCTGAGAACTTCGCAAAGGCTGAGAAGTTAAGAAGCGAGTTTGTAGTGGCAGTAGAAGGCCGCGTAGAGGCCCGTTCCGGCGCTGTAAATGAAAATCTGGCTACAGGAGCCATCGAGATCCGTGCCAATTCCCTGCGGATCCTGGCTGAGTCTGAGACACCGCCATTCCCTATTGAGGAGAAGAGCAAGACAAAGGAAGAGCTGCGTCTGGAGTACCGTTTCCTTGATTTGAGACGGCCTGATATCCAGCACAATCTGATTACCCGCAGCCGCGTGGCAACTCTCACAAGAGCATTTCTGGCAGAAGAGGGCTTCCTTGAGATTGAGACTCCTACTCTGATTAAGAGCACCCCTGAAGGCGCAAGAGATTACCTGGTTCCCAGCCGTGTGCATCCCGGTTCTTTCTATGCTCTGCCCCAGTCTCCCCAGCTGTTTAAGCAGCTGTTAATGGTATCCGGCTATGACCGCTATTTCCAGCTGGCCCGCTGCTACCGCGACGAGGATCTGCGTGCAGACCGCCAGCCGGAATTTACACAGATCGATATGGAGCTGTCCTTTGTGGATGTAGATGATGTTCTGGATGTAAATGAGCGTCTCTTACAGAAGCTCTTTAAGGAAATCTGCGGTTATGAGCTGCAGCTTCCCATCCAGCGCATGACATGGAGAGAGGCGATGGACCGCTTCGGTTCCGACAAGCCGGATCTGCGCTTTGGAATGGAATTAAAGAATGTTTCCGAGGTTGTGAAGGACTGCGAATTTGTGGTATTTAAGGGCGCTCTGGAAAATGGCGGTTCTGTCCGCGGTATCAATGCTGAGGGTCAGGGCCATATGCCTAGAAAGAAAATCGACGCTCTGGTAGAGTATGCAAAGGGCTTTGGGGCAAAGGGTCTTGCATACATTGCCATCAATGAGGACGGCACCTTTAAGTCTTCCTTTGCAAAGTTTATGAAGGAAGAGGAAATGGTTGCCCTGATCGCTGCCATGGACGGAAAAGCGGGCGATCTCCTTCTCTTTGCAGCAGATAAGGACAAGGTTGTATTCGACGTGTTGGGCAACCTGCGTCTGGAGCTGGCAAGACAGCTGGATCTGCTGAAAAAAGATGACTTTAAGTTCCTGTGGGTAACTGAGTTCCCGCTTCTTGAGTATTCTGAGGAAGAGGACCGCTATGTGGCAATGCATCATCCATTTACCATGCCGATGGAGGAGGATCTGCAGTACCTTGACTCTGATCCAGGCCGTGTCCGTGCAAAGGCATACGATATCGTATTAAACGGCGTGGAAATGGGCGGCGGTTCTGTCCGTATCCATCAGGCCGATATCCAGTCAAAGATGTTTGAGGTTCTGGGCTTTACTCCTGAGCGTGCACAGGAACAGTTCGGCTTCCTGTTAAAGGCATTCAAGTACGGTGTTCCGCCTCATGCAGGTCTGGCATACGGCCTTGACCGTATGGTTATGCTGATGGTAGGCGCAGACAGCATCCGTGATGTGATTGCCTTCCCTAAGGTGAAGGACGCATCCTGTCTGATGACGGAAGCTCCTGCTCCTGTAGATGGAAAACAGCTGGAAGAGCTGGGAATCCAGGTTGCGGAAGAAGAAAAACAGTAATATTTTAAAATTTGAGGCAGTGCCTTTTGAGAAATGAGATCTCAGGGCACTGCTTTTTTATTTTTTAAATTTAACTATTGACATTCAGAAAAAAAGAACTATACTGTTTATATAAACATATGAACATTTATTCATATATTAAGCGGCCGAAGGAGAGGAGGAAAAAAATGGCATTAAATGATGTAGAGTGCTGTGATTTTTATCAGGTTCATGAGGATGTGGTAAAGTCCGTGACTGATAAGATGCCGGATGAGGATCAGCTGTACGATCTGGCGGAGATTTTTAAGGTGTTTGGCGATTCCACACGGATTAAGATTTTGTATGTATTGTTTGAATCAGAGATGTGCGTGTGCGATATTGCCCAGCTTTTAAACATGAATCAGTCCGCTATTTCCCATCAGCTTAGGATTTTAAAGCAGAACCGTCTGGTGAAGAACCGGCGGGAAGGAAAGGCCGTATTTTATTCTCTGGCAGACAGCCATGTAAAGACCATACTCAGTCAGGGTATGGATCATATATCAGAGTAAGAATATAAAAATGGAGGAAAATAAGAACATGAAAAAGAAATTCAAATTAACTAATTTAGACTGTGCGAACTGTGCTGCAAAGATGGAAAACGCCATTAAAAAGATTGACGGGGTAAGGGATGCCAATGTGAGCTTTATGACTCAGAAGATGACGATTGAAGCGGATGACAGCCGTTTTGATGAGATTATGGAGGAAGTGCAGTCTGTATGCAGAAAAGTAGAGCCGGACTGTACAATTCAGATGTAGAGCCGTTGAGAATGATGCATCAGGAGGAATAACGGAACATGACAGTAAAGCAGAAGCGTATGCTTATACGTATCCTTGGAACCTTTGGAATCTATATTGCCCTGACAGTAACAGAGCATTTGGGACTTCTGCCGTTTGGGGAGAAAAGCCCGATATGGCCGGCGCTGTATCTGATCCCCTATTTTCTCATTGGATGGGATATTATTTACCGGGCTCTGCGCAATATCAGAAACGGACAGGTGTTTGATGAAAACTTTCTGATGGCTCTGGCTACAGTAGGAGCATTTGCGGTACAACAGTACTCAGAAGCAGTTGCGGTGATGCTGTTTTATCAGGTAGGGGAGCTGTTTCAGAATTATGCCGTAAACCGTTCCCGCCAGTCAATCTCAGACCTGATGGATATTTGCCCGGAGTATGCCAATATTGAAGAAGACGGACAGCTAAAGCAGGTGGATCCGGATGATGTATCAGTGGGGGATATAATTGTCATAAAGGCCGGAGAGAGGATCCCTCTGGACGGAAGGGTTATTTCCGGAGACTCCATGATTGATACATCTGCTCTTACAGGAGAGTCCGTCCCGAGAAGAGTCAGAGCAGGAGATGAGATGATCAGTGGATGCGTCAATGGAAGCGGACTGCTGCGGGTAGAGGTTACGAAAGAATTTGACGATTCCACAGTAGCACGTATTCTGGAACTGGTAGAGAATGCCAGCAGCAAAAAGGCGCCGGTGGAGAACTTTATTACCCGGTTTGCAAGGTATTATACCCCGGTTGTGGTGATTGCGGCAGTAGTTCTTGCTATTCTTCCTCCGCTGTTTTTTGGACAGACATGGAGCGAAGGGATACGCAGAGCCTGTACTTTCCTGGTGATTTCCTGTCCCTGTGCACTGGTCATTTCCGTTCCCATGAGCTTCTTTTCCGGAATCGGAGCGGCTTCTAAAAAAGGTGTATTGGTAAAGGGAAGTAATTATCTGGAGGCTCTTGCAAATGTCCATACAGTGGTATTTGACAAGACGGGAACCCTTACTAAGGGAGAATTTAAGGTGACAGGCATTTATCCGTCCGGAGATGCGGCTCAGGAAACAATAGAGAAAAGGCAGGATACAGATAAAGCTGACGGCTGGTCGGCTTCCCAGTTGGCTCTGTTAGAACTGGCAGCCTTGGCAGAAAGCTCCTCTGACCATCCTGTTTCCAGGTCTATCCGTGAAGCTTGGGGGCATTCTTTTGAGCATACGCGGATCGCAGATGCGGAGGAGATTCCCGGTCATGGAATCCGTGTGAAGGCAGATGGACGCACTGTGCTGGCAGGAAATGACCGTCTGATGAAGAAGGAAAATATTGCCTATAAGCCATGTCCGGGCGTGGGAACGGTGGTTTATCTGGCAGAGGAAGGAAATTTTCTGGGTTCCATTCTTATTTCCGATGTAATAAAAGAAGGCATTCCAGAAGCAATACGCGATCTTAAAAAGGCCGGTGCTGCAAAGACAGTGATGCTTACAGGCGACCGGAGTAAAACCGGGGAAGCGGTAGCAAAGGAAATCGGCCTGGATGAGGTTCATGCAGAGCTCCTCCCCGGCGACAAGGTAGATATGGTAGAAAAATTGCTGGCAGAATGCAAGGGAAAGGAAAAGCTGGTCTTTGTAGGCGACGGCATCAATGACGCCCCGGTGCTCTCTCGTGCAGATGTGGGAATCGCTATGGGAAGCATGGGATCGGACGCAGCTATCGAGGCGGCTGATATTGTCCTTATGGATGATGATCCCAGAAAGATTGCAGCCGTTGTCCGTATTTCTCGTAAAACACTCCGAATTGTGATGCAGAATATCGTCTTTGCCTTGGGCGTGAAATTGATCGTTCTGGCGATGGGAGCCTTTGGCGCGGCTAATATGTGGGAAGCTGTGTTTGCGGATGTGGGAGTGTCCGTGATCGCGATTTTGAATGCTATGAGGGCTCTGAAGGGGTAATTATATAGACAGATTCCTTTGTTTATGAAGCTGATTGGTAGATAAAAACGATATAATGGAATGGAAAAAGGACGCATCTGTTCAGGCAGAACGGCGTCCTTTTTAGGTGTCATATGAAAATGTCAAAAGCAGAATTCATCTCTGTAAAACGGAGGAAATCAAACCAGCACATCCTCCAGACTTCTCTTGGGAACATAATGCACCTGATTTTCATCCCTGTAGTACGTTGTGCTTTCATCATCCCCTACAGGTACAAGCCGGACTTCCTCTTTGGGTTTTCCAAGGGCCAGAACCAGGCCCACAGAATAGTTTTCCGGATTAAGCTTTAAAATGGACAGAATCTCACTGCGCCTGCAGCTTCCGATCATGCAGCCGCCATAGCCCTTTTCTGCAGCTGACAGCATGAGCGTCTGGGCGGCGATTCCCTCATCCCACTGTTTATTTTTGGCCACAGTCAGATCACAGAGAATGACGATATAGGCAGAGGGCCGTTCTCCCTTTTCCGGTCCGTCCCAGTCCTTCAGGGCGCCTGCCCACAAAAGGCAGGGAAAAATTGCCGCGCATTCCTCCGGAGTGCGGATGATGCGGTATTTTAGGGGTTGACAGTTGGCTGTGCAGCCTGTAAGGCGCACCGTATCAATCATATCTGTCAGTTCTTCCTGCGGAATGGATATATCTTCATAGAACCGCCGGTAGGAGCGGCAGTTTTTTACAAGGTCTTTAAGCATGAATAGATTCCTCCTTAAGCTCCTTTGGCAGCTCATTTCCCTGGGTAATATGTTTCTTAATTGCCTCAAAGCTTTCCGTACTGATTACATGCTCCATACGGCAGGCATCCTCTGCAGCTGTCTGAGGGTCCACACCCAGATAGATCAGCCAGTTAGACAAAAGAATATGGCGTTCGTACATAACGTCAGCAATGGACTGTCCAGTCTCAGTAAGTGTGATATGACCCTGTTCATCCATGCGGATATAGCCGTTTTCCCTCAGGTTTTTCATAGCTACGCTGACACTGGGCTTTGAAAAACTCAGTTCATTTGCAATATCAATGGAGCGGACATAGGGTTTATGGCGGCTCAGCATATAGATCGTTTCCAGGTAGTTTTCAGCGGATTCCTGTATTTTCAAAACAAACATTCCCCCTTACGGTTTTCTTTCCCGTCTGCCTAAAAAACGGGAACTGCTACCTCTTCAGTGTATCATAGAAGAAAAGGATTGACAAGCAAACCATGATTCATTTTGTCCACTGATGATATGCCCGGCTCTTTCACAGACAGCTGTTTAGTTTGCCTTTACCTGCTTCCACATCTCATTGTACATATCATTTACTTCCTCTCCCAGATACTGAACGCTCTCGCTGTTTTTCAGCTGGGAAAGATCCGGGAACACAGCCTTGTTATTCTGCAGCTCCTCGTCCAGCAGCTCAAAGGCGCCCTTGTTAGGGGTAGCGTAGGTAATGTATTCAAAGTTCTTCTTTGCAATGTCAGGGCGGCACAGGAAGTTAATCCATTTCTCGGCATTTTCCTTGTGCTCTGCATTGGCAGGGATGACCCAGCAATCGATCCAGTAGGAGGTTCCCTCTTCGGGAAGCACATACTCTAGATCAAATTCAGAACCCTGTTCCTTTGCGGTATCCTGAATATAAAGGAGATCACCGGAGTAGAGCATGGCAGCAGCTGCCTCGCCGTTAATCATCTTGTCCCTTACCTGGTCGATTACATAGGCCTGAACCAGGGGCTTCTGCTCAATGAGCATATCTCTGGCCTCAGCTAGCTGATCCGGGTCTGTGGTATTCAAAGAGTAGCCCTTGATCTTTAATGCGGCCATAAATGCATAGCGCAGGGTATTGTGCATCAGGATCTCGCCCTCTAACTCAGGATTCCACAGATCTGCCCATTTGGTGGGATAGGGGATGCCAAGCTCATCAAAGCGCTGCTTATTGTAGAGGATTCCTTCTGTGCCCCAGCAGTAGGGAACGGCATATTTGTTTTCCGGATCAAAATCCTTTGCCATATCCATATATTCCGGGCCGATTTCTTTGATATTGGGTACATTGTCAAAATTGATTTCAGCCAGCAGGTTATTCTGGATCATACGCTGGATGGTATAGTCGGAAGGACAGATCACATCGTACTTTACCGCTCCCGCTTCTATGATGGGATACATTTCTTCATTTGTTTCAAAAAGGTCGTATACGACTTCGATTCCTGTTTCTTCCTCAAATTCGTCAATTACGCTTTCGTCAATGTATTCGCCCCAGTTGTATACATATAATTTGTTGTCTTCGCCGGAGCCTTCCTCAGCCCCGGTTTTTTGGTCGGAACCGCAGGCAGTGAGAAGACCGGCGGCAAGGGCCAGAGAGAGCATGCCCAGTGAAACAGCTGTTTTCTTTTTCATTCTTATCCTCCATTAGTAAATGCGTAGATGGGACAGCCGCAGCAGTCCGTCAGTTTGCCTTGACCTCTTTCCAGAGCTCGTTATAAAGGGCGTCGGCTTCTTCGCCGGGGTACTGTATGATTTCACAGTTGGTGAGAGCGGAGAGATCCGGGAACAGAGCTTTATTCTGTTTCAGCTCCTCATCCAGCAGCTCATAGGCACCTTTGTTGGGAGTGGCATAGGTAATGTACTCAAAATTTTTCTTTGCGATATCGGGGCGGCACAGAAAGTCAATCCATTTTTCTGCATTTTCTTTGTGCTCTGCATTGGCGGGAATGACCCAGGAGTCAACCCAGTAGTTGGTTCCGTCCTCCGGAATTATATACTCCAGAGTAAAATCAGCTTCCTGCTCCTTAACTGCATTCTGGATATAGAGCATTTCTCCGGAGTAGATGGCTCCCACGGCTGCTTCTCCGCCGATCATCTTATCTCTTACCTGATCAATTACATAAGCCTGAACCAGAGGCTTCTGGCGGATCAGCTCATCCTTTGCCTGCTGCAGTTCATCAGGATTTTGGGTATTTAAGGAATATCCAAGGCTCTTTAAAGCTACGGTAAAGGCGTCGCGGACGCTGTTCTGCATGAGAATTTCTCCCTCCAGACGTTCATCCCACAGATCGGCCCATTTGGTGGGAGCAGGAACGCCCAGCTCCTCGATCATCTGCGTATTGTAGAGGATTCCCATGGTACCCCAGCAGTAGGGAACGGAATATTTGTTTTCCGGGTCAAAACCTTTGGAGATATCCAGATATTCCTGTCCGATTTCTTTGTAATTGGGGATATTGTCAAAGTTGATTTCAGCCAGAAGGTTGTTTTCGATCATCTTCTGGACCATATAGTCGGAGGGACATACCACATCGTAGCTTACGCCTCCGGCTTCAATTACAGGATACATTTCTTCGTTGGTTTCAAATACGTCGTAGACCACCTGAATACCGGTTTCCTTTTCAAAGTCGTCGATGACGCTTTCGTCAATATATTCGCCCCAGTTGTATACATAAAGCTTGTTGTCATCTCCCGAAGAACCATTTTTGCCGGAACCGCCGCAGCCGGTCAGAAGACCTGCGGTCATCAGGGCAGCCAGTGCTCCTGCTGTGAGGAGGATGGGTGTTCGTTTCATGGGTCGCTCTCCTTTTTAATAGTAATGAATTATTTCAGTCCTTTTTCTTAAAGGAACGGAAATTTACGATCAGCAGAAGGATCAGTACAGTCAGGAAAATGACTGTGGAAAGGGCATACATGGATGGCTTAATGCCCCTGCGTACCTCGCTGTAAATCAGTGTAGACAAAGTATTGATGCCTGCGCCCTTTGTAAAATGGGTGATAATAAAATCATCAAGGGACATGGTAAAGGATAAAAGGAAGCCGGACAGCACTCCGGGCAGAATATCCGGGAATACCACCTTGAAAAAGGCCTGAAGGGGAGTGGCTCCCAGATCCAGAGCCGCCTCATAGGTACTCTTATCCGTCTGCTTCAGTTTGGGCATGACGCTTAAGATCACATAAGGTATATTAAAGGTGATATGAGCGATCAGCACGGTTTTAAAGCCTAATGATACGCCAAAGGCAATAAAGGACAGCATCAGTGAAATGCCTGTAACGATATCTGCATTCAGCATGGGAATGTTTGTGATCCCCATAATAATTGTCCTGGGAACCAGCCTCATGGACTGAATGGCAATAGCTGCCGCTGTTCCGATAACAGCTGCCGCAAGGGCTGAAACAAAGGCAATAATCAGGGTGGTTGACAGGGCGCTCATAATGGAGCGGCTGTCAAACATCTGCAGATACCAGTCAAGAGTAAAACCGCCCCACCGTGCTCTGGATTTGGACTGGTTAAAGGACAATACCATCATAGTGAGGATGGGTGCGTACAAAAAGATCAGGATAAGCACCATATAGAAATCGGAAATGATCTTCCGTATCATTTTTCTGCTTTTTACCATCAGAATGCGCTCCCTTCTCCATTTTTGTCATATTTGGCAATCATAGCCATGCTGATCAGAATAAAGATCATCAGCACCAGGGAAAGACCGCTTCCCTGGTTCCAGTTGCTTCCGCGTGTGAACTCCTGCTCGATTACATTTCCGATGAGAAGGATCTTGCTGCCGCCTAAGAGGTCTGAGATAACGAATGTGGTCAGAGAAGGCACAAATACCATGGTGATTCCGCTGATGACTCCCGGAAGGCTTAAAGGAAGCCAGATCTTTATAAAGGTCTGGAAGGTATTGGCTCCCAGATCCTGAGCCGCATTGATAACGCTGTCGTCAATCTTGGCAAGTACATTATAAATCGGAAGAACCATAAAGGGCAGGAAGTTGTATACCATACCCAGTACAATAGCTGCCGGAGTATTGATAATGGAGATACCGGGCAGATGGAAAAAGGAAAGGATTCCGTTGATTACGCCGTTTTTCTCCAGAAGCGTCTGCCATGCAAGGGTTCTCAGCAGAAAATTCATCCACATGGGGAGGATAAAAATAAATACGATAAAGCTGCCGGCCTTATTTCCCCGTCCTCTTAAAATCATAGCCAGAGGATATGCAAGAAAAAGGCAAAGCAGAGTGCTGATCAGGGATAAACCCAGAGACAGCACCAGAGCCTTCATATGATCCGGTTCTGCGATTGACAGGATATTTTCCAATGTAAAAGCTCCGTCACGTCCCGTCAGTCCATACCAGAGAATCATGAGCAGAGGAATAATAGTAAAACCGGTCATCCAGACCAGATAGGGGCCGGAGAGAAGGGATTTCCCCAGATCGAGATATTTCTTTTCCTTATTCATCGACTCCCAGCGCCTCCTCATCCTCAGACGCAGGCTTGTTCATGATCTGGATATCAAAGGGATCTACATGGATTCCCACCTGCTTTCCAACGGGGAACATATCAGTGGAGTGAACCAGCCACTCAAAGCCGTCCGGGGTAGTAACTTCCATCTCATAGTGAACACCCTTGAAGATCAGATGGGTCACTGTGCCGACAAGCGTGCCCTTTTCCGGTTCTACAAGGTCGATATCTTCAGGACGGATCACGACATCCACTGGCTTATTTGTGCCAAAGCCCTTATCCACACAGGCAAATTTTGCTCCGAAGATCTCAACCAGCTCGTCCTGAAGCATGATGCCGTGGACGATGTTGCTTTCGCCGATAAAGTCGGCTACAAAGGCATTTTCCGGCTCATTGTAGATCTGCTCCGGAGATCCCATCTGCTGGATATAGCCCTGGTTCATAACAACAATGGTGTCTGACATGGTAAGAGCCTCTTCCTGATCGTGGGTTACATAGATAAAAGTGATGCCAAGCTCATTTTTCAGGCGGATCAGTTCATACTGCATATCCTGGCGCAGCTTTAAATCCAGAGCGCCCAGAGGCTCGTCAAGGAGCAGCACTCTCGGTTCGTTTACAATGGCTCTTGCAATGGCAATACGCTGCTGCTGACCGCCGGAGAGAGAGGTTACATCGCGCTTTTCGTAGCCGGAGAGATTGACCAGCTTTAATGCGTAGCGGATTTTGTCATCAATATAGCTTTTGGGCTTGTTTTTTATTTTCAGGCCAAAGGCAATATTGTCTGCAATGCTCATATGAGGAAACAGGGCATATTTCTGAAAAACCGTATTTAACTGCCGCTTGTTGGGCGGAAGCTTTGTGATATCCTGACCATCAAAGAGAACCCTTCCGGTATCGGGACTGGTAAAGCCTCCCAGGATACGCAGAGTAGTGGTCTTTCCGCAGCCGCTGGGACCAAGTAAGGTGACGAAGCTGTTTTCCCTGATGGAGAGATTCAGATCATCCAGGATCAGCTCGCCGTCAAAGCTTTTTGAGATGTGCTGTAAATCAATCAATGGCTGGCTCATTTGTCTTTTCTCCTTTATAAAGTGAAGTGGGTCATAACATTGTCTTTTTTACAACGGAGGCCGTATTAAAAACTGGGAGGTGAACTTACCCAGATGAGCATGGCGCCGTTTTTGCTTGAAAGATAGTGTTTTTTATCTGCTGTGTAATAGAAGGATTCTCCCTTTTTGGCATGGTATGTCTTTTTTCCCAGATGGATGGAAACAGAACCCTTCAGAATATAGCCAAATTCTTCTCCCTCATGAGGTGTATCCGGGTAGGTAGAACCGCCGGCTTTGAGCGTTAAGAGAATGGGTTCCATGGTGTTTTTCTGAGCATTGGGAATGATCCATTTGATTTCATTGTTGTATTCAGGATCTACTTTTTCAAAGTAGTCCTGAGTGCCGAATACGATCTGTTCCTCAGGCTCTTCCGTAAAAAACTCCCCGATGGTAGTTCCCAGACACTGGAGAATATCCATCAGAGTAGCGATAGAGGGGGAGGTCAGATTGCGTTCCAGCTGAGAGATAAACCCCTTGGAAAGCTCCGAGCGGTCGGCCAGCTCCTCCTGAGTCAGTCCCTTTAAGACACGAAGCTCCTTCAGTCTGTTTCCGATATCCATACAATTCCTCCCTGCACGGCTGCAAAATATACAAAAAGTTTAGCAATACTAACCCAATATATAAATAATCAAAAAGTTTAGTAATAATAAACAAGGCGAATTTCATTATACATGAAATAAATCAGGTGTCAATACCTTTTCTGAAAGTTAGCGGTTAACAAATAATAAAAATTATGATATGATAGGTTTTAACAAAATCGGACTTATTTTCAGGAGGTAAATACAGGTATGAGCGGCAGATATATGGCATATGTGGGATCCTACTCCTATACCGGGAAAGCAAAGGGAATCACAGTATTTGACGTAGATGTGGAGAAGGGAACGTTTAAGGAGCGATGCGAGATGGAGGTAAATAATTCTTCCTATGTAATTGCCTCCAGCGATGGAAAGACATTGTATTCCATTGCCGATGAAGGAGTGGTGTCTTTCCGGATCCTGCAGAACGGCGCCCTGGCGCGTTTAAACAGCGCGCCCATCCGCGGAATGAGGGGCTGTCATCTGTGCAGCGATCTGGAGGACAAGTTTATCTTCGTATCCGGTTATCATGACGGAAAGACCACGATCCTGAGCTTGAACAAAGACGGCTCCGTAGGGGGGATCGTGGACGGTGTATATGATAAAGGATACGGAAGCGTGGCAGAGCGTAATTTCCGCCCTCACGTGACATGCACCCGCCGGATGCCGGACAATAAATACGTCCTCAGTGTGGATAACGGAGTGGATCAGGTAAAGATTTACCGCTTTAATGATAAGGAACAGAAGATGGTTCAGGTAGACGCCATCCGCTGCGACCTGGAATCTGCGCCCAGACATTTCCGGTTCAGCAGGGACGGACGCTTCCTTTATCTGATGTACGAGCTTAAAAATGTAATTGATGTATTTACTTATGAGACAGGGGACAGAGCTCCCGTAATCGAGAAGATCCAGACGATTTCTACTACCTCGACGAAAAATCCGGGCAATCTTACGGCAGCCTGCGCGATGCGTATGTCCTGGGATGAGAAGTATGTTTACTGCACCAATGCGGGAGAGAATACGGTAAGTATCTACAGCAGGGATGAGGAAACAGGACTTCTTTCCATGATCTGCTGCCTGCCGATCAGCGGCGAATATCCTAAGGACGTGGCTGTTTTCCCGGATGGGAAGCATATTGCGTCCATTAACCATGACAGCGGCAGCATTTCCTTCTTTAAGGTAGACTATGAGAAGGGACTTCTGGTCATGAGCGGAAGAAGCATTCCGGTTAATGAACCAAACTGCTGTGCGATTGTAAAGATTGGAGATTAGTCATGGCGGGTTCAATTTACGGGACGCTTTTTCGCGTCAGCACCTGGGGAGAGTCCCATGGAAAGGGCATTGGCGTGGTCATAGACGGCTGTCCGGCAGGTCTGTCCTTAGATGAAGAAGATATTCAGAGATATTTAGACCGGAGAAAGCCGGGGCAGAGCCGCTTTACCACAGCCAGACAGGAGGGCGATCAGGTGGAAATCCTTTCTGGCGTCTTTGAAGGAAAGACAACCGGAACGCCGATTGCCCTGGAGGTGCGGAATACAGACCAGAGATCCCACGATTACAGCAATATCATGGATGTATACCGTCCCGGTCATGCAGATTTCACCTTTGATCAAAAGTATGGCTTCAGGGATTACAGAGGAGGCGGCCGTTCCTCCGGACGGGAGACCATTGGCCGGGTAGCAGCCGGAGCAGTGGCCGCAAAGCTTCTGGAGCGCCTTGGGGTAAGGGTTTTTGCTTATACCAGCGCAATCGGCCCTGTAAGCATCGACCGGTCCCGGATGGAGATTTCCAAAATGTGGGAAAACCGTCTTTATATGCCTGATGACATTGCGGCAAAGGAAGCAGAGAGTTATTTAGAGGATATGATGGCTCGAAGGGATTCCTGCGGCGGTGTGGTAGAGTGTGTGATCGAGGGGCTTCCCGCAGGCGTGGGAGAGCCGGTGTTTGACAAGCTGGATGCGGCTCTGGCAAAAGCCATGATGTCCATTGGAGCAGTGAAAGGCGTTGAGATCGGAGACGGATTTGAGGCGGCAGTATCCACCGGTTCACAGAATAACGACAGCTTCTGCATTGACAGTGCGGGCCACCCGGCCAAGCGAACCAATCACTCCGGTGGCGTCCTGGGAGGGATGAGCGATTCCAGCCCGGTTGTAATACGGGCGGCCTTTAAGCCTACTCCGTCCATTGCCCAGCCTCAGTCCACGGTGGACCGGAGCGGGAAAGAACGGGAGATCGAGATCCATGGACGTCACGATCCCATTATCGTTCCAAGGGCAGTTGTGGTGGCAGAAGCCATGGCAGCGCTTACTGCGGCAGATCTGCTGCTTATGTCCATGACCTCCCGGCTTGACCGGATGGAGGAATTTTTTGAGAGAATGAGGAGAAAATGAAAATGAAAATTGCAATGGGAAACGACCATACAGCCATTGAGCTTAAAAATATTATTAAGGAGTTTGTAGAGGGAAAAGGCTACGAGGTTATTGATTTGGGTACCAATTCTACAGAAAGCTGCGATTACCCTGTATATGGTGAAAAGGTAGGACGGGCTGTGGCTTCCAAAGAAGCAGATCTGGGTATCGTGATCTGCGGCACCGGCGTAGGCATTTCACTGGCAGCTAATAAGGTAAAGGGCGTGCGCGCCTGTGTATGCAGCGAACCCTACAGCGCAAAGCTGTCCCGTATGCACAATAACAGCAACGTCCTTGCCTTTGGCGCCAGAGTAGTGGGAAGCGAGATGGCAAAGATGATCACCGAAGCATGGCTGGACGCTGAGTTTGAAGGCGGCAGACATGAGAGAAGAGTGAATATGCTGATGGAGATTGAGAATCGGTAAGGGAGGCGCACCATCCATGACAAATGAAAGAGAATTAAAGATAATCGAGGATTCTGTCCGCATCATCCGCGAAAAGACGGATTTTGAGCCCGAAATCGGCATGATTCTGGGAAGCGGACTGGGGGATTATGCGGATAAGATTGAAAATCCGGTAAAGATTTCCTACCATGATATCCCGGATTTTCCGGTATCCACAGTGGCAGGCCATGCAGGACAGTTCGTGCTGGGAACGTGCATGGGAAAGAGAGTCATTGCCATGCAGGGCAGAGTTCATTATTATGAGGGATACAGTCAGAGACTGATCACTCTTCCAATTCGGATTATGAAGCGTCTGGGCGTTAAAAAGGTTCTTCTTACCAATGCAGCCGGAGGCGTAAACCGGTCCTATGAGCCGGGAACACTGATGGTTATCAAAGACCATATCAATTATTCCGGTTCTAATCCTCTGATCGGCTCTAATTTTGAGGAGGATGGCTCCCGTTTTCCGGATATGAGCTGCGTATATGATGCAGGATTCAGAACACGTCTGAAGGAAAAAGCACAGGAAAATGGAATCCATCTGGAGGAGGGCGTATATATGATGTTCTCCGGCCCTAATTATGAGACACCGGCAGAGGTCCGTATGGCAGGTATTTTAGGAACGGATGCGGTAGGAATGTCTACCGTACCGGAGGCAATCGTATGCGGCCATTGCGGTATCCCGGTACTGGGGATTTCCTGCGTTACCAATCCGGGAGCAGGCATTTTGGATCAGCCACTGAATCATGCAGAGGTAGTGGAAACTGCCGCAAGGGTAAAGCAGACCTTTGAGAAGGTAGTGGATCTGGTGCTTAAAGAAGTATTCTAACGAAGCGACAGGGAGAGAAAGATGCCGGATTCGAGCGTGTTGATGAAGCCTTCATCGGGAATGTGCAATATGCATTGTGATTACTGCTTTTACTGTGATGAAATGCAGAAAAGAGAGCAGGAATCCTATGGTTTTATGTCTGAGGAAACATTAAAAAATGTGATTCGCAGGACAATGGTTCATGCCCGGAGGCAGGTTAATTATGCCTATCAGGGGGGAGAGCCTGCGCTGAGGGGGCTGGACTTTTTCCGAAAAGCGGTAGAATTTCAGAATAAGTACAACCGCAGAGGAATACAGGTACATAATGCCTTCCAGACCAACGGCTCTCTTCTGGATGAGGAATGGTGCCGCTTTTTGGCTGAAAATCATTTTCTGGTAGGACTTTCTGTTGACGGAACGAAAGAAACCCATGATGCCTGCCGCCATGATAAAAAGGGAAACGGGACCTATGATGTGGTGATAAAAGCCGCAGAGCTTATGGATGCTTACGGCGTAGAGTATAATATTCTTACGGTTGTGACAGAAAAAACAGCCGGACAGATAGAGGAAATCTATAAGGCATACAGCCGCAGAGGATGGAACTATCAGCAGTATATTGCCTGCCTGGATCCTCTGGGTGAAGGCCATCAGAAGACGGAATATGCCATTTCGCCGGAGAACTATGGCAGATTTCTCACCCGGCTCTTTGATCTCTGGTATAAGGACTGGCAGAAAAACAGGCAGCCTTATATCCGTCAGTTTGAAAATTATATTGCCCTTTTGATGGGGTATTACCCTGAGGCCTGCGACCAGAGAGGCGAGTGCGGGATTCAGTATGTGGTAGAAGCGGACGGAAGCGCCTACCCCTGTGATTTTTATATGCTGGATGAATATCGTCTGGGGAATTTTAATGAGAATACGATGGAAGAGATGGATAAACGTCGTCAGGAGACTGGCTTTATAAAGCGCTCCCACCAGCTGGATCCCCAGTGCCGGGAATGTCCCTATTTCTTCCTCTGCCGGGGCGGATGCCAGCGCTACAGGGATTCTGTGGAGGGAAGCAATTATTATAAGAACTATTTTTGTCAGGCGTATAAGAGTTTTTTTGAGCACTGTATGGACAGGATGAAAAACGTGGCAAAGACAGGGATGAAAAGATAATAGGAAATACAGAACTGGACTGGTTTGAAATAACTAAAATGGTTATTTTAACCAGTCCATAATTCTGCTATAATACGGGAAATGATGAAAAAGCAAGGAGGAACGTATGATGCGGAATAATTCTGTAAAAAATCTGGCAGCAGCTGCCCTGTTTGCAGCGCTGAGCTGTGTTTTTACCATGGCAATCCGAATTCCTACACCAGGTACCGGAGGATATATTCATCCGGGCGATGCCGCGGTAATCCTGTCGGGGATTTTTCTGGATCCGGTGGCTGCATTTCTGGCCGCGGGAATTGGCTCCTGTATGGCTGATTTCCTGGGCGGATATTTTATTTATGTACCCATTACATTCGTGGTCAAAGGCCTTGTGGCTGTAGTCACATCTGTGGTATACTGTCATGGAGTGAGCAAAGGAAAAAGCGGGAAGCTGGCAGTGCTGTATGGTGGCATAACAGATATTTTGCTGGTGACAGGCGGATACTTTCTCTGTGAAAGCCTTCTCTATGGTCCGGCAGCCGCTTTTTTGAGTCTCCCTGCCAATGGGATCCAGGGGATCAGCGGACTGGTGATTGCGGGAGTGCTGTATCCGGGGCTGGAGAGGACGCTGGAAATCAGAGAGAAGGTACGATAGGGGACAGACAAATCAAAAGAATGATATTGGGGATTGGAGGAAAGAATATGAGTAAGGCAGCGGTTTTTGGAAGTTTTGTAGTAGATCTGATGGCAAGAAGCCCTCGTCTTCCTGTACCGGGAGAGACGGTAAAGGGTTCCGTTTTTAAAATGGGACCGGGAGGAAAGGGATTTAACCAGGGAGTTGCCGCCCATAAAGCAGGCGCCGATGTAACTATGATATCGAAAGTCGGACGGGACAGTTTTGGAGAGGTTGCTTTCAATACGATGAGAGAGCTTCAGATGGATACGTCTCATATGTTTGTAACGGATGATACAGAAACAGGATGTGCTTTGATTTTAGTAGATGAAAAGACCAGCCAGAATGAGATTATCATTGTTCCCGGAGCGTGTAGTACTATAACAGAAGAGGAAGTAAAGAACATTGAAGCGGTGCTTAAGGAAGCAGAATATGTACTGCTGCAGCTGGAGGTAAATCAAGAGGCCAATGAGCTTGTAGCTGAATTGGCATGTAAACATGGCTGTAAGGTGATTGTAAATACAGCTCCTTATGCGCCGGTTACAGATGAGTTTTTATCAAAAGCGTATATGGTAACGCCTAATGAAGTAGAGGCAGAAGAGATTACGGGAGTCCCTGTAAAAGATTTGGAGTCTGCGAAAAAGGCAGCAGCCTATTTTTATGACAGAGGTGTTAAAGAGGTTCTGATTACTCTTGGCTCAAGAGGTGTGTTTGTTTCATCCGGAGGAAGAGAGGAAATTATTCCGTGCTTTAAGGTGGAAGCAGTAGATACCACAGGAGCAGGTGACGCCTTTAACGGAGGCCTTCTGGCTGCACTTTCAGAAGGCAGGGATATATGGGAGGCAGTCCGTTTTGCAAGTGGTCTTGCTGCATTATCCGTACAGAAGATGGGGACAACACTTTCTATGCCTGTACGGGAAGAAATTGACCGCTTTTTAGAGGAACATAAAAACTCCTGAAAATAGAATCTTGACAGTTTCCCATGTCCGTGATAGCATTATTGGCAGTAAGGGAGTAGTCAGCGCAGTTGACCGGCAGTTTTCAGGCCGGGAACCGTGTAGCGAAGTCAACAGCATCGGAGCGTGTCCGTGGCTTGGTTTTAAATGGCGAGACTTATCGGGAGTCTTCTCAGCAGAGGGGAGGACTTCTGGTAAGTCTCGTTTTGTTTGCACCAATGAAATGGAAATGCACAGATGCGCCTGTGAGACAGATGTATAGTGCACCTGCAGTACGGGAATGATGAGAGAGACACTTCCATATGATAATAAGGAGGAAAAAGCAATGAAAGAGTACCTGTCCAGTATTCAGGATGTGCTGAAGGAGCAGAATACTTCAGAAGAGGGACTTTCTTCTCAGGAAGCTGCCAGCCGTCTGGAAAAATTCGGGCACAATAAGCTGAAGGAAGGAAAGAAAGATTCCCTTCTTAAGAAATTTCTTGATGAACTGGCAGATCCCATGATCATTATTCTGATCGTGGCAGCTGTTATTTCAGGTATTACCGCTTACTACGAGGGTGAGTCCTTTGCAGATGTGATCATCATTATGGCGGTAGTTATTATCAATGCAGTTCTGGGCGTTGTTCAGGAAAGCAAGGCAGAGGCGGCAATCGCAGCTTTGCAGGAAATTGCGGCAGCTACCAGCAAGGTGCTGCGTGACGGAAAGCTTGTTACATTAAAGAGTGAAGAGCTGGTACCGGGTGACGTAGTGATTCTGGAAGCAGGCGATTCCGTTCCTGCGGACGGCCGTATTATTGAATGCGCCAGCATGAAGATCGAGGAGGCGGCCCTTACCGGAGAATCCGTTCCTGTAGACAAGATTATCCAGGTGTTAAATCTGGGCGGTGAAAAGGACGTACCTTTAGGCGACCGCAAAAATATGGTATACATGGGCTCCACCGTTGTATACGGCCGTGGAAAAGCTGTTATCACAGCGACCGGTATGGATACGGAAATGGGTAAGATTGCAGATGCCCTGGCTCAGGCTAAGGATGAGGAAACACCTCTCCAGATCAAGCTGAATCAGCTGAGCAAGTTCCTGACCATGCTGGTTGTGGGAATCTGTGTGGTTATCTTTGCAGTAGGCCTGTTCCGTGCACAGGGAAGCGCAGAAGGCATTACCGGCGATACGATCTTAAGTACATTTATGGTAGCTGTTTCTCTGGCAGTAGCGGCAATTCCTGAGGGTCTGGCTGCAGTTGTTACCATCGTGCTTTCCATCGGCGTTACAAATATGTCCCGCAGAAATGCCATTATCCGTAAGCTGACTGCAGTAGAGACTCTGGGATGTACACAGATTATCTGTTCGGATAAGACGGGTACGTTGACACAGAATAAGATGACTGTTGTGGAGCATGTGGCAGATGATGAGAAGCTTTTGGAAACTGCTATGGCGCTCTGTTCCGATGCTTCCTTAAGCCCTGACAGCGGCGAGGCAGTGGGAGAACCTACCGAGTGTGCTCTTGTAAATGATGCTGCAAAGAATGGACTTCCAAAGGATCAGCTGGAAAAGGAATATGTCCGTGTGGCTGAGGCTCCCTTTGATTCCATGCGTAAGATGATGACAACCATTCATCAGACTGCGGACGGACGTTTCATCCAGTTTACAAAGGGCGCTCCGGATGAAGTATTAAAACGCTGTACAAAGGCCTATGTGGGCGGACAGATCGTGGAAATGACCGACGAAATCCGCAGCAGCATTTTAAAGAATAATAAGTCCATGGCAGATAAGGCGCTCCGCGTACTCTGCGGTTCCATGAGAGAATGGAAGGCACTGCCTGAGAATACAGACGCCTCCAATCTGGAGCAGGATCTGGTATATGTAGGACTTTCCGGCATGATCGACCCGGTACGTCCTGAGGTAAAGGCGGCAATCGTTGAGTGCCGTGAGGCAGGAATCCGCCCTATTATGATTACCGGTGATCACAAGGATACAGCGGTAGCCATTGCAAAGGAGCTGGGAATCATCGAGGATGCCAGCCAGGCGATTACAGGCGCTCAGTTAAATGAGATCAGCGACGAGCAGTTTAAGACAGATATTGAAAAATACTCCGTTTATGCCCGCGTACAGCCTGAGCATAAGGTACGCATTGTAAATGCATGGAAGGCAAAGGGCCGTATTACAGCTATGACCGGTGACGGCGTAAACGATGCTCCTTCTATCAAGAGTGCGGATATCGGTGTGGGAATGGGTATTACGGGTACAGACGTAACCAAAAATGTAGCAGACATGGTTCTTGCAGATGACAACTTTGCAACAATCGTATCCGCAGTAGAAGAGGGACGCCGCATTTACGCAAATATCCGTAAGGCGATTCAGTTCCTGTTAGCCTCCAATCTGGCAGAGGTGCTGGCAATCTTCTTTGCAACGCTGATCGGCTTTACGATTCTGGAGCCGGTACATCTTTTGTGGATCAACCTGATCACAGACTGTTTCCCTGCTCTGGCTCTGGGTATGGAAAAGAGCGAGGCTGACATTATGAAGCAGTCTCCAAGAGACCCGAGAGAAGGCATTTTTGCCGGCGGTATGGGATTTGACGTATTCTTCCAGGGTTTTGTTGTAACGATCCTTGTAATGGTTTCCTATATCATAGGCCATTATATTGAAAGCGGCGTCTGGGAATTTGTAAACAGCCCTGACGGAACAACAATGGCGTTCCTGACCCTGTCCATGGTTGAGATCTGCCACTCTCTGAATATGAGAAGCCGCAGAGGTTCTATCTTCACCATGAAGACCGGAAATACCTTCCTTTACGGTGCAATGATCGTATCCCTGATTCTGACAACCGCAGTAATCGAGGTTCCGTTCCTTGCAAAGGCATTTGAGTTTACTCCTATTGATTTCCATGAGTATATTATTGCTCTGGGACTGGCAGTATTGATCATTCCGATTATGGAAGTTGTAAAGTTTGTTCAGAGGAAGATGGGAGTGTAAAGACTTACAATCCCGATTATAAATATGTTTTGAAAACAGCGCTCCGGCAGAGGAAATTCTGTTGCGGGCGCTGTTTTAATTTAATGAAAAACAGCTCCGGCAGTGCATGTGCCGGAGCTGTAATAATCTCTGTTATAATGAATGGAGAGTGTGTAATGATTATGGAAGTATTAGCCAAAGTATCTCTTTAACAGACCTTCAAATGCCTTTCCGTGACGAGCCTCATCCTTAGCCATCTCATGAACAGTGTCATGGATTGCATCCAGGTTAGCAGCCTTAGCTCTCTTAGCCAGGTCGAACTTGCCGGCAGTAGCGCCGTTCTCAGCAGCAACTCTCATCTCCAGGTTCTTCTTAGTGGAGCTTGTAACAACCTCGCCTAAGAGTTCAGCAAACTTAGCAGCATGCTCAGCCTCTTCCAGAGCAGCCTTCTCCCAGTACAGGCCAATCTCAGGATAGCCCTCTCTGTGAGCGACTCTGGACATAGCCAGGTACATACCAACCTCAGAGCACTCGCCCTCAAAGTTAGCTCTTAAATCAGCCATGATATCCTCAGGGGAACCCTGAGCAACGCCAACCTCATGCTCGCAAGCCCAAGCCATCTGATCAGCAGCCTGCTCCTTGAACTTGGAAGCAGGAACGCCGCACTGAGGACATTTCTCAGGAGCCTGCTCACCCTCATAAACGTAACCGCAAACTGTACAAACCCATTTCTTCATAGTCTTGATCTCCTTTATTATATAGTGTGTGGGAACCGGGGATGCCCCGGAACCCTGTTAACATTGCGAATCGATAATAGTAATGATTACTGATATCAATATAAATGATTTATGCTGTTTTGTCAACAGCTTTTTTTAAAAAATTTAAATTTCGTTTTCATAGTCTGGCGTGGATATTGATAGTATGGTAGAATTTAAGAAGGAAAACGGTTGAAAGGGGATGCAGGCAAGTGAAAACAGAAAATACTTTAGCAAGAAATCTGGATTTTGCTGCAGATAAGGCATCTTATGACGCGGCCTGTAAACGGCTTCTGGCTAATAAAGAGATTTTAGCCTGGATTATGAAAAGCTGTATTGAGGAATATAGAGAATGCAGTGTTAAGGACATTGCAGAGTATTATATTGAAGGGGAACCGCAGATTGCCCATACAGCAGTAAATTCGGATGAACGGTCCGCGAATGGTTCCGATACGATTCGGGGAATGAGTACAGAAGATGCCAGACTGGAAGAAGGAACAATTACCTATGATATACGCTTCCTTGCAGCAGTACCCGGTACAGGAGAGCCGATCCGCTTGATTATCAATGTGGAAGCGCAGAATGATTTTTATCCGGGATATCCGATTATCAAAAGAGGAATTTATTATTGCAGCCGAATGATTTCTTCGCAGTACGGGTCAGAATTTACAGATGGACACTATGAAAAGATATGCAAGGTTTACTCGATCTGGATCTGTATGAATCCACCTAAACGGCGGAAAAATACGATTAACCGATATTCGATTACAGAAGAGTGCATGGTAGGAGAGGAAAAGGAGAAGAAGGAAAATTATGACCTGATGACGGCAGTTATAATCTGTCTGGGAGACTCAGAGAATGAACATTATTCAGGTATTATAAAGCTTTTAGATGTCCTTCTTTCTGATGAGCAGGATCCGCAGAAGAAGAAACATATTTTAGAGGAAGATTTTTCAGTTAAGATGACAAGGGATTTAGAACGGGAGGTATCGCTCATGTGTAATCTTAGTAAAGGAATTGAAGACAGGGGAATGGAAAAAGGATTGGAGCAGGGGCTGGAACAGGGCATGGAACATGGTCTTCTTTCCTCCATCCGCAATCTGATGGAGACCATGAGCTGGTCCTCCGGTCAGGCGATGGATGCCCTTAAGATTCCCAGGGAAAACCGGGAACGGTATGAACAGCTTTTAAAACAGCTATAGTCAGATAAATGTAAAATCCATACAGCCCCGGCAGATATACAATGATACTGTCGGGGCTGTGTGGATTTTATGCTTCAGACAGATGCTCCATCTGTTTCATTCGCTTTAGCTCTCTGGACACAAAGAAGACTACCAAAACAGCGGCCATCAGATCTGCCACAGGAGCCGAGTACATAACGCCCTCAATTCCTAAGAACATAGGAAGAATGAGGATTAGAGGCAGAAGGAAGATAATCTGGCGTGTGAGGGATATAAATATACCCGTACCTGCCTTTCCAATGGAGGTAAAATAGTTGGCCGTAATGGGCTGAAGGCCATTTAAAAATGTAAAGAAAAGGAAAATACGGAAATACTGCTCTGCAAAGCGGAAATATTCCTCACTTCCTGAACCGAAAATGGAGATGATCTGTCTGGGGATCAGCTGAAAGCATAAAAAGGATACAGAGGAAATACAGGTGGCGATACATACCGCTTTCAGATAGGCGGAACGTACACGGCGGTATTTTCCTGCTCCGTAGTTAAAGCTGACAATGGGCTGCAGTCCCTGGGAAAGACCGATGACCAGGGAGAAGAAGATCATGTTTACCTTGCTGATGATCCCGGCACAGGCAAGAGGAATCTCACTGCCGTAATGAGACTGTCCGCCGTAATAGCGAAGTACATTATTCATAACAATCTGTACCACCATCATTGCAATCTGGTTAAAGAAGGGTGCCATTCCCAGGGATATGATCGCTTTAATGTGGGAAGGAATGGGACGAAGGTAGTCAAATGTCAAATGGACTGTTTTAAAGCGGGTCAGATAGATGATTACCATGATACCGGATACAATCTGGCCGATAATGGTTGCCAGAGCAGCACCGGCCATTCCCATATGAAAAGTAAAGATAAACAAAGGGTCTAAGATCGTGTTGATCAGTGCGCCTGTAAGTGTGCAGACCATGGAGAAACGGGGACTTCCGTCTGCCCGGATCAGGTTAGAGCCTCCAGTAGTAAGGATCAGGAATGGAAAACCAAGGGAAGTAATGCCTGTGTATACAAGAGAGTAATCTAAAACTTCTGCTGTGGCTCCAAAGGCTATCATGAGAGGCTTTAAAAATAAGCGTACTCCCAGGCAGAGGATCAATCCTGTAAAAAACAGCATAAAAACAGCATTTCCCGCATAACGGGCAGCATCTTCCCGTTCGCCATGGCCCATGGAAAGATTAAAGTTAGCTGCGCCGCCGATGCCAAACATCAGGGAAAGGGCGGTACAGGTGATGGTTAGAGGAAATGCAACATTGGTAGCAGCATTTCCAAGCATTCCCACACTGCGGCCGATAAAAAACTGATCTACGATATTATACAGGGCACTGACCAGCATGGCTATGATGCTGGGAATGGCAAAGCGGGCTAAAAGCTGGTTAATAGGCAGAGTGCCCAGGGGATTTGCAGGGACATTGGAAGCTGATCCCGTCTGTCCCTGTGATGGAAATTGATTCATTTTAGATACCTCTCTTTTGTATCAGCCAATGCCTCCGAAGATAATTCCCAGTATAAATACTGCGATGGTAAGTCCGCAGAAGACATAGGCGGTCATAAAGCGGAACCAGGGACCAAGGGGTTTTGGGCGGCCCTTTTCCGCTTCTTTTTTTGCAAAATCGCTGCCATATACCCAGAAAAACATGATTCCTGCCAGGCCGGCGCCCAATGGACAGATATAGATAGAAACGAAGTCCATCCAGCCGGATACGATTCCCTGGATGCAAAGGCCTACTGCGAGAGCCAGCGACGCAGCAATAGTGACAGATACACGGCGGCTCAGTTTAAAATGCTGTTCCAAAGTGGCAATAGGAGCTTCAAACAGGTTGATAATGGATGAAATACCGGCAAAAAATACGGCTGTAAAGAAAACGATTACCAGGATGCGGCTCCCGGGCATGGATTTAAACAGGTTGGGCAGATAAATAAAGATAAGTCCGGGACCGCCTTCATTTAACTGAGAACCGGTGGTAGCCATGGCGGGAATGATAACAAGGGCTGCAAGAAGAGCGGCCATGGTGTCAAAGAAGGCCACTTTGCGGGCTGCACTGGTAACATCCTCGCTGTCTTTTAAATAGGAGCCGTAGATCAGAGTGCCGTTTCCTGCCAGAGACAGGGAGAAAAATGCCTGTCCAAGGGCAAAAACCCAGGTCATGGGATCTGCCAGTCCTTCCGGTTCAATACGAAAGATGTAACGATATCCTTCTGCCGCTCCCGGCTGGAAAGCCATATATACAGCCAGCCCCAAAAACAGGAAAAAGAACAGGGGCATAATAACCTTATTGATTTTTTCAATCCCTCCTGAAATACCACAGACCATGATGATAAAGGTTATTACGATGCCTACAGTCTGCCAGAAGTTATTGCCAAAGGGAGCTGCCATCTGCCCAAAGGCTTGTCCGAAGCCTTCAATATCTGCTTGGGCCAGCACCGAGCCGGTAAGGGAACCTGCAGCGTATTTGAGGATCCAGCCAACGATGACAGAATAACCAATCGCCAGAGCCAGAGATCCGATCACGGGAAGATAGCCGATCGCCTGTCCGATCTTGGGATTTTTCCCGCGGCTTGCTATGGCCTGGCCAAAGGCTCCGATGGGGCCGGAACGGGTGGCCCGCCCGAATGCCATTTCACCGATGACGCCGGAAAGACCAATGATGATTACAAAAAGAAAATAGGGCAGCAAGAAGGTGCCGCCTCCGTACTTTGAGACCCTGGTGGGGAACATCCAGATATTGCCCATGCCTACTGCAGAGCCGATGCAGGCCAGGACGAACCCCCAGTTGGACTTCCAGGAATCCCGATGGGTTGTACTTGAGTGACTCACAAAAAACCTCCTGTAGCGCCATAAAGGAGTGATGAGGCGCTGAAAAATGATATGTTCAGTGAAAACGCATATATCACGATCCACCAATTCTATTGTAACCCCAAACAGAACGTTTGTCTATCAGGTGATGGAAGGCGAAGAGGAGGGAAATAACAGTATACAGCATGGATGCTGGAAAATGAAGAAAGAGGGAAAAGACGAATCCTTTCCCTCTCAGATATCAGGTTTATCGAATTTTAATTAGCCAAAGTATCTCTTTAACAGACCCTCAAATGCTCTGCCGTGTCTAGCCTCATCCTTAGCCATCTCATGAACAGTGTCATGGATTGCATCCAGGTTAGCAGCCTTAGCTCTCTTAGCCAGGTCGAACTTGCCGGCAGTAGCGCCGTTCTCAGCAGCAACTCTCATCTCCAGGTTCTTCTTAGTGGAGCTTGTAACAACCTCGCCTAAGAGTTCAGCAAACTTAGCAGCATGCTCAGCCTCTTCCAGAGCAGCCTTCTCCCAGTACAGGCCAATCTCAGGATAGCCCTCTCTGTGAGCGACTCTGGACATAGCCAGGTACATACCAACCTCAGAGCACTCGCCCTCAAAGTTAGCTCTTAAATCAGCCATGATATCCTCAGGGGAACCCTGAGCAACGCCAACCTCATGCTCGCAAGCCCAAGCCATCTGATCAGCAGCCTGCTCCTTGAACTTGGAAGCAGGAACGCCGCACTGAGGACATTTCTCAGGAGCCTGCTCACCCTCATAAACGTAACCGCAAACTGTACAAACCCATTTCTTCATAGTCTTGATCTCCTTTATTATATAGTGTGTGGGAACCGGGGATGCCCCGGAACCCTGTTAACATTGCGAATCGATAATAGTAATGATTACTGATATCAATATAAATGATTTATGCTGTTTTGTCAATAGTTTTTTGATCTTTTTTTGGATTTTCCATATCCATACAGGACTGGCACTGGCCAAAAAACAGAATGGAATGAGAATCAATATGTCCCGGCGCATGGCTCTGGACTGCTGCATTTAATTCATCCATTTCCTGAATATCCATATCATAGACATGGCCGCATTCTCTGCATACAAAATGGTAGTGGGGCGATACATCGCCGTCATAGTGGTCTGCTCCGCTTCCGCAGCTTAATTTACGGATCTCGCCCGTCTCCACCAGCAGATTTAAGTTCCGATAAACGGTTCCCAGGCTGATATTGGGAAATTCCTCCCGAATGCTGGCGTATAGGGCGTCTGCCGTTGGATGATCGCACCGGTTCATCAAGCTGGCTTTGATGGCTTCCCTCTGACGGCTATACTTTAAAACTTTCATAGGCGTCTCCTTCTAATATAATAATGATAATAATTACTGTTTATATTATAAGGAGTTCTGCTTTTGATGTCAAGGCAAAACAGATAAAAACATCAGCTTCAGTCATTCTTGTAAGGAATCCTCTCCAACGCAATCCTGATAAACTCATGGGTTGCCCTGGACATATAGTGTCCCTTGTGGTAGCCCAGCCCCAGAGTGCCGTGGGCCCGGGAGTAGTTTAATGGATAGAGATTCAGCCCCGTCTGATGGGTCAGGGGATTTTTGTTGGTATTTGCGGCATGATCCGGGGACATGAACATCCGGGGATAAAAGGTGATCCCCATTCCCTTGACGCTGAGTGCAAGTGCCGTTTCTATGTTTTCCGTCTCCAGAACGATATGGGGAGTTACCTGAGCATCTTCAAAAATTTCATCTGCAATGGTGCGCACCCGATTTCCCTTATTTAAAAGTACAAAGGGGCAGTTTTCAAGGAGACGTACATCGGCGCCCTGCTCCATCTTTTTGCGAAGCTCATCCCACCCATCGGGATGGGCTTTTTTCAGGACTTCATCCGGAACCACCAGAAGGATCTCCTCCTGGCAGATGGGTACGGTGTCTACATTTTCTGCCGTAAAGGGAAGCAGATCGATCATCAGGTCGATGGTTCCATGGAGGAGGTCATTTGCCAGTTCGCTTGAATTGCCTTCGATCAGATGAAGTTCGATGCCCGGAAATTCAGACTGGTAGGTAGGAAGGATTTCCGGCAGGATAAAACGGCCTCTTGTGTGCGAAACGCCGATGGAAAGCTGGCCGGTGGAGAAATCCTTGATATCAGCGATTTCCCGGTAGGTTTCATCCTTTAAATCCAAAAGTTCTCTGGCCCGAACCTTTAGGGCCTGCCCCGCATAGGTCAAAGTCAGCGGGGAGGTGCGGTTAAAAAGGACAACGTCAAATTCCTTTTCCATATTGGAAATGTGATTGCTTAAGGACTGCTGGGAAATATAGAGCCGTTTGGCGGCCCGCGTAAAATTCAGCTCTTCGGCAGCTGCCAGAAAGTATTCCAGATTTAAAAAGTTGATCATGTTCGGTTGTTTCCTCCCTGAGGATGAGATAATGCGTTATAAAAAAGCTCCGGTTGTTCCTTTAAAAGCCGGTCCAGAGACGGGATAAAGGCTGCGGCTTTTGAGAGAGAGGTATTTACTACCAGTTCCTCGGGAAAATGGAGATCAGCTAAAAGCCTGTGGGCCATTTCGTGGTTTCCCACATCATTTTCACAGTGTGCGTCGCTGTCTATAATGATAGAGGTCCCATAGCGCATACAGGCAGTCAGCAGCTGTTCATAATTTTCTCTGGCACCTTTTCTGGAAGAGTTGGGAGCAAGAGAGTGGCTGTTGAGTTCCAGGAGTTTATGATGCTTTGCAGCCGCAGCAGCTACTGCGGTCCAGTCGGCAGGCAGACGGGAATCATCGGGATGGCCGATGATGTGGATCAGAGGGTTCTCCATGACGCCCAGATAGGCATTTGTATAGTCGGATACAGTACCGTGATTGTCGATACAGGGGGTGTGGAGGCTGGCAATCGCGTAATCTATTTTTTGCAGGTAATGATCCTCTAAGTCTACTCGTCCTGTATGATCAAGAATGTTCAGCTCGGTTCCCATTAAAACCGGGATTCCACGGATCACTCTGGGGATCACGTCAAAATTACTGAAATAGAATTTGTGGCAGCTTCCGGGCATAGCGGGAGCGTGTTCGGAACAGCCGTAAAGGGCCAGTCCTTTTTCGGCAGCGGACTGGGCCATTTCATAAAGCGTGTTGTAGGCATGGCCGCTGGCGATGGTATGTGTATGAAGATCTAAAAGATCGATCATGAAAATATCCTCCTTATGAAATAAATGCAAGTGTTCTTCCTAAAATATAGCACAGGAAACTTTCCGGTACAAAGGAAAAAACAGCAAAAATAAAAAACAGGAATAATTTTTCTGAAAAAGTATAGAAATATCAGGTGGTTTGCTGATATAATGTAAAAAGCTGAATATCCAGACAGTCTGAAAGGATCAAAACAGACTGAGACAGGGAATGAAAAGCGGAAGGTGAGGAGAAGAACATGAGCGAAGACATGAATAAGGAATTGGAGACAGAGGTTAAGGCAGAGGAGCCTGTTGAAACCATGGAGGATTATGCGGCTGAACTGGAGGCTTCCTATGCGGCTCTGGATCAGAGAAGAGATATGCCGGAGGACGACAGCGCTGAAGGACAGAAGTGGGCTGAGTTTGCTCAGATGATGGAGGATAAGACCGTTCTCAAGGTAAAGATTTCCGAGGCTGTAAAGGGCGGGGTTGTTGCCTTTGTAGATGAGGTAAGAGCATTTATCCCGGCGTCTCAGCTGTCAGCGGATTATGTAGAAAAGCTGGAGGACTGGCAGGGCAAGCATGTGGAGGCTGTGATCATTACAGTAGATCCGGAAAAGAAGAGACTGGTTCTGTCTGGCCGTCAGGTGGAACGCCAGAAGCGGGAAGAGGCCCGCAAAGAGCGTCTGGCTCAGTTTAAGCCGGGTGATGTAGTAGAGGGTACCGTAGACAGCTTAAAGGATTACGGCGCTTTTGTGAAGCTGGCAGAGGGCGTAGACGGACTTGTGCATATTTCTCAGATCAGTACCCAGCGCATCAAGCATCCGGGAGCTGTTCTCAAGGAAGGACAGACCGTAAAGGTAAAGATCCTTTCCATTGCAGACGGAAAGATCAGCCTGAGCATGAAGGTTCTGGCCGAGCAGGAGACTGCGCGTGAAGAGCATGAAACCTTCAACTATAAAGAGACCGCTTCAGCCACTACAGGCCTGGGGGATCTGTTAAAGGGACTGAAGCTGTAGGAGAGGAAGGGATAGGAATGATCAATATCCCCAAAACGAACGAACAGATCGACCAGTGGCGTTCTGTGATGTTTCTCTATGATTCAGCCTTAAAAAAGATGAATACAAAGATTGAAATCCTAAATAATGAGTTCATAAACAGGTATGATTACAATCCGATTGAGCATATTAAATCAAGGCTGAAGACAGCGGACAGTATTGTAAATAAACTGAAAAAGGACGGGCGTGAGGTAAGCATTGAAAATATGCAGGAGTATCTGAGCGATATTGCGGGTATCCGCATTATCTGCTCCTTTACATCCGATATTTATCAGATCGCCCAGATTATTGCAGGGCAGAGAGATGTTACGGTTCTTCATGTAAAGGACTATATCAAATATCCAAAGCCCAACGGATATAAGAGCTACCATATGGTAGTAACTGTGCCGGTTTACCTTTCAGATGGAGCCGTGGAAACAAAGGTGGAGATCCAGATCCGCTCCGTTGCCATGGATTTCTGGGCCAGTTTAGAGCACAAAATTGCTTATAAATTTGAAGGAAACGCTCCGGAGAACCTTCTGATGGAATTAAAAGACTGTGCGGATATGGTAGATATGCTGGATAAAAAGATGTTTTCATTAAATGAGGCCATCATAGCTTTTGCGAAAAACCAGCAGGAAGAATAGCCCGGAGTTTCGGGAGAAAAAATAAAACCTGCGCCAGCCGGCGGCCTTATGGAACCGGCTGGCTCTTTCTTTTTTCGGTGCTTTGCAAAACGCGGGAGAAGTGCAGGAGAGGATGAGAATGTATCACACACAGGAGGACGAGAGAAAATGAGAGCAGTCGTTCAGAGAGTGACCCAGGCAAGTGTTACAGTAGACGGAGAACTTTTGGGAAGAATTGGAAAAGGCCTTCTGATTCTTCTGGGCGTGGCCGATGGGGATACCAGAGAGCTGACGGAAAAGATGGCAGACAAAATCTGCCGCCTGCGTATTTTTGAGGATGAGAATGGAAAAACCAATTTAAGTCTGGCGGATGTGGGCGGAGAGCTTCTTGTAATCAGCCAGTTTACCCTTTATGCAGACTGCCGCAAGGGCAACCGCCCCAGCTTTGTAAAGGCAGGAGCACCTCAGATGGCGGAAAAGCTCTACGAGCATTTTCTGGCCCGGTGCCGGGAACAGGCGGACGTGGTGGAAAAAGGGCAGTTTGGCGCTGATATGAAGGTGGAGCTTTTAAATGACGGTCCCTTTACGCTGATGCTGGACAGTGAGGAGCTGTTTAAATAAACCGGAGGAGAAAGACAGTGGAGCTTGTATTATATTATGGGACGAATGATCCCGGAATGAAAAAGCATGAAATGATGATGAAGAGCGTTCTGGTGCGTATGGGTGTGAAAATCCGCAATGTAAAACCGGAACAGGTCATGGAAACCATAGGCTGTCTGGCCGGCATGCCGGGCTTTCAGGAGCAGGAGAACGCGAGCGCTCCTCTTCCTGTGATCCCGGAACAGATGCTGGTGATGAAGGATTTTACCAGCAGCCGGATCGACACCCTGTTATACCAGTTAAGAAAAGCCGGGGTGCCTAAGATCGCTTTAAAAGCCATTGTGACGGAGCACAACTGCGGATGGAGCTTTTATAAGCTGTATGAGGAACTTAAGGAAGAGCACCGGCTGATGACAGAGCAGGCCCAGGCGCCGCAGATGGAGGCCGGAGCGTCTGATGGAGAAGGTTCTTTATGATTGATCCCGTAAGAGAGAGACAGCTTCAGGAACTGGATACGGTTGGAATCTGTACCCGGATCTTGTATCAGGCCAGAAGCGAGCTGTATGTAAATATGCACTTTCTGGATGTGTCCTTAAGCAGCTTGGGGTTTGAGGCAGATTGGGGCCGGAATGGTATATCCACAGATGGGGCGGTGATCTTTTATGATCCGGAATTTCTTTTAAACCTCTATAAAAAGGGCCGTGTATGCGTCAACCGTGCCTATCTGCATATGGTGTTTCACTGCCTGTTCTGCCATATGTATACAAGAAAGGGGCGAAAGAAGGACCTGTGGGATCTGGCCTGCGATATTGCGATGGAAGCGGTGATCGACGGCCTGTACCAGAAATGCGTCCATGTGCCTCAAAGCCCTCTTCGCCGCGAAACCTACCTGCGCCTGAAACGGCAGATGGAGGAGCCGGAGGAGAAAAACAAAATTCAGACAGAAAGGCTGGATGGCAGAGACGGTATTCCCAAACAGGGAAGAACCGGCAGCAAGGTTCTTACGGCAGAGCGCATTTACCGGGCCTTAAGCCGGATGGAGCTTTCTGAACGGAGACTGGGACAGCTTCAGGCAGAATTTAAGGTGGACGACCATGATCTCTGGGAACAGGATGAAAATTCCCGTCAGGCCATTACACGCCAGAACCAGTGGAATGATAAACGGGAAAAAATGCAGACTCAGATGGAAACTATGGGTTCTCAGGATGAGTCACAGGAAAATGAAAGCCTTCAGGATATGCTTCGGGCAGAAAACAGGGAGCGGTACGATTACCGCCAGTTTCTCCGGCGTTTTTCTGTGCTTAAAGAGGAAATTGAGGTGGATCCGGACTCCTTTGATCCGGTTTTTTATTCCTATGGAATGTCCCTTTATGGAAATATGCCTTTGATCGAGCCTCTGGAAACAAAAGAGGTATTTCGGATCGAGGATTTTGTGATTGTTATTGACACCAGTATGTCCTGTTCCGGGGAACTGGTTCAGAGGTTTTTAGAGGAGACATATGATGTGCTTTCTGAGTCAGAGACTTATTTCAGAAAGATACGGATTCATATTTTGCAGTGTGACGATAAGGTGCAGTCGGATGTGCTGATTGAATGTGCAGAGGATCTAAAGGCTTATATGGAGCATTTTCAGATCACTGGCTTTGGAGGAACGGATTTCCGCCCGGCCTTTGAATATGTAAATGAGCTTCGGGCCAAAAGAGAGGTAGACAGGCTTCGGGGACTGATCTACTTTACGGATGGAAAAGGAATCTATCCGGTTCAGGCTCCGGTTTATGATGCTGCCTTTGTATTTATTGAACATTTATATTCCGATGAATCAGTGCCTGCCTGGGCGATGAAGGTGGTTCTGGAGGAGGAGCAGCTTATGGAGATTTCGGGGGGAGATTCGAAGAGAAAGAAGGACAGAGAGTGAATATTAAACGAGCCAAGGAAGAGATAAAGGATACCGCAGCAGCCTATCTTTTAAAGGATGACTGTGGAGAATATGTGATCCCCTCCATCCGCCAGCGGCCGGTGCTTTTAATCGGCCCGCCGGGAGTGGGAAAAACCCAGATCATGGAGCAGATTGCCAGAGAATGTGGTTTGGGTCTGGTTGCCTATACCATTACCCACCATACAAGGCAGAGCGCTGTGGGTCTTCCGTTTATTGAACATAAGGTTTACGGAGGAAAGGAATATGCAGTGACGGAGTACACAATGAGCGAAATTGTGGCTTCGGTGTATGACAAGATCCGCGATACAGGGCTTAAGGAAGGAATCCTTTTTATTGACGAGATCAACTGCGTATCGGAGACATTGGCTCCTGCCATGCTGCAGTTTCTTCAGTGCAAAACCTTCGGAACCCATAAGATACCGGAGGGATGGATCATCGTGGCAGCGGGAAACCCGCCGGAGTACAATAAATCTGTCCGGGAATTTGACGTGGTAACACTGGATCGAATCAAAAAAATTACCGTAGAGCCGGATCTGAAGGTATGGAAGGAATATGCCTATGCGCAGAATCTCCATCCGGCCGTTTTATCCTATCTGGATATCCGCCCTCAGTATTTCTGCCAGGTAGAGACCACCGTGGATGGAAAGCGGTTTGTTACGCCCAGAGGCTGGGAAGATCTGTCCCAGCTCATTACAGTCTATGAACATCTGGATAAAAGGGCAGACCGGGAAGTGGTAGGGCAGTATCTCCAGCATCCGGCGGTTGCAAAGGATTTTGCCAATTACCTGGAACTGTATTATAAATATCAGAATGAGTATCAGGTAGAGGAAATCTTAAAAGGAGTGATCCGGGAAGAGGTATGTACAAGGCTGGAGCGGGCGCCTTTTGATGAGCGCCTCAGCGTTGTGGATCTGCTCCTTGCAAAGCTGACGGACGGTTTCCGGGAGCTTTATGAAAATAAGGCGGAAATGGAACTTTTGATGGCCCGTTTAAAGGAATTTAAACGGGAGTTGGATTGTTCTCAGGATGTAGTCCCGGCTGTGCGTCTGGCCAGTGTGGCGGAAGAGACAGAGCTTACCAGAATCCACAGAAAGGACAGCGGGCTGTCAGACCGGAGAGAGGACAGGCGGTACCGCAGAGTGGCTGCCCGGTTAGAAAGCTGGGTTCAGGAGATGAAGGGAGCTTCTTTAAATGAGGCAGAAGCGGCCTGGCAGTGGACCAGAGAGCAGTTTATGGAGCGCAGCGACAGCTATGAGAATCAGAAGGAGGCCTGCGCGAAAGCATTGGAACACGCATTTGACTTTATGGAAACGGCCTTTGGAAATGGTCAGGAGATGGTTATTTTTATTACCTCATTAAATACAGGTTCTTGCAGCATAGAGTTTTTAAAGGAATATGAGTGCGAACGGTATTACCATTATAATAAAGAACTGTTGTTTGATGAACAGGAGGCAGACGTGAGACGGCTTTTGGAGAAAAAATAAAAAAGGAGGTATTCTATATGAAGGTATTGATCGTAGGAGGCGTGGCAGGAGGAGCAGGCACAGCAGCCAGACTTCGCAGAAATGATGAAAACGCACAGATTATCATGTTTGAACGGGGGCAGTATATTTCCTATGCGAACTGTGGCCTTCCTTACTATGTGGGAGGAGTGATCACAGATAAGGGGGCTTTGCAGCTGCAGACACCGGAGCGTTTTCATCAGAGATTTAATGTGGACGTGAGGACAGAGAGTGAGGTTACAGCGGTAGATACAGCAGGTAAGACGGTAACAGTACGTCATGGGGAGGAAACCTATAAGGAAAGCTATGACCGTCTGGTGCTGTCTCCCGGTGCAGCTCCCATCCGTCCTGCAATTCCCGGAATCGAGGAAAATAAGGTATTTACCCTGAGAAATATTCCCGATACCTATCGTATCTACGACCACATAAAGGAAACTGCGCCCAGAAGCTGTGCGGTGATCGGAGCAGGCTTTATCGGTCTGGAAATGGCAGAAAATCTTGCAGAACGAGGTGTGCGTGTAACAGTTGTAGAGGGTGCTTCTCATGTGATGCCCCCCATTGATATGGATATGGCTCATCAGGTGCATAATTATATCCGCGCGCAGGGAATTGACCTCTATCTGGGCCAGACCTGTACTGCTATGGACAAGGATGGAGTAATCTTAAAGGACGGAAGGAAAATCCCGGCTGATATGGTTATCTTAAGTATAGGAGTACGTCCTGATACCGGATTTTTAAAGGACAGCGGAATTGAATTGGGAGCCAGAGGGGAAATCCTGGTAAATTCCTACATGGAAACCAGTGCGCCTGATGTCTATGCTCTGGGTGATGCAGCCAGTGTACGTCATATCGTAAGCGGAAAACAGGTCCTGATTCCGCTGGCTTCCCCGGCCAATAAGCAGGGGCGTATTGTTGGAGATAATCTCTGTGGAAGAAAAACGGCTTATAAGGGCAGTCAGGGTACCTCCATCATGAAATTTTTCGGTCTTACGGTGGCTGTGACAGGTGAAAAGGAAGAAAGCCTGCAGGCTCAGGGACGTGCTTTCTGCAAGGTAATCACCACCTCTGCTTCTCAGGCTGGATATTATCCCGGCGGTGAGATGATGACAGTAAAGACCTTGTTTGAGCCGGATACAGGCCGTATTCTGGGTGCACAGATTGTAGGCGGAAAGGGTGTAGACAAACGTATTGATGATATGGCAAATGCAGTTCGCTTTGGCCTTACAGGCTTTGATCTGCAGGAGATGGAGTTAGCGTATGCTCCGCCATTCTCATCAGCAAAGGATCCGGTAAATATGGCTGGATATGTAATTGGAAACGTAATAGAGAGCCTTATGAAACCGTTCTATGTGGAAGATCTGGATCAGATCCCGGAAGATGCAGTGCGCCTGGATGTGCGTACCCCGGAAGAGTGCCAGAGAGGTATGATACCAGGGTTTATCAATATTCCTCTGGATTCCTTAAGAGAACGCATGGGTGAGCTTGATCGGGAAAAGGATATATATATCACCTGCCAGATCGGCTTAAGAGGTTATCTGGCCCAGAGAATTCTGGATCAGGCTGGGTTTAAGACCTGGAATTTAAGCGGCGGTTACCGGCTTTATGAAATGGTAAAGAAGGATGAGGCAGCTATGGCGGCAGTAGCCGGCATGTGTACGGAGTGCGGAAAGGAACTGTAATAAAGTATTGACGCGGAATGTGTGTTGCGGTAGGCTTGTAATGAGACACATTCCGCATTTTTATGTGAAATAATCCGAAAGGAGAAGGCAGAATATGAAGATTACCTATATCCACCACAGCAGTTTTCTGGTGGAAATGGAGCAGATTGCGTTGCTCTTTGATTATTTTGAGGGAGAGATCCCAGAAATCCGACAAGATCAGCTGCTGATTGTGTTTGCCAGCCATCGTCATGGAGATCATTTCTCGCCTGGAATTTTTGATCTGGCAGAGAATCATCCCAAAATCTGGTTTGTCCTTTCGGACGATATCTGGAGAAAAAGAGTTCCGGAGGAATTTTTGTGTCGGACCAGTTTTTTGGGGCCGGGAGAGGAATTTTCTTTTCAGAAGGAGACAGGAGAAAAGGTGCCTGTAACGGTCAAAGCATTTAAATCTACAGATGAGGGTGTGGCGTTTTTGATTGAGGCAGAGGGAAAGGTGCTTTATCACGCAGGAGATCTGAATAACTGGGTCTGGGAGGGTGAACCGGAGGAATATAACTGCCGAATGAGCGAAGCATTTCACAGTGAACTTCTGAAAATAGCTGGAAATCATATTGATGTGGCTTTTATGCTGCTGGATCCCCGGCAGGGAAAGGACTTTTATCTGGGAATGGATGATTTTATGCATATGGTGGGAGCTGATATTGTGTTTCCCATGCATTTCTGGGGAGATTTTGGCGTGACAGAGCGTTTTAAGACTCTGCCCTGTGCAGCTGACTATGCAGAAAAGATTATGGAAATTCGTTGTCAGGGGGAAAGCTTTCAGTTATAGTATAAATTGCGGAAAAGAAAGGAAGAAACAGTTATATGATACTTATCAAGGGAAGCCGGGTACTGGATCCGGCGGGAAAGACAGACAGCAGAGCAGATCTTGTGATTGAGGATGGAATCATCAGAGAAATCTGCCCTCCGGATACGCTGGGAGGAAGAACAGAAGCGGAATATGAACAGATAATCGATGGAACGGGTCTGGTGACGGCTCCGGGTCTGGTGGATGTTCATGTCCATTTCAGAGATCCGGGCCTGACCTATAAAGAGGATATTCATACAGGAGCGGCTGCAGCTGCCAAAGGAGGCTTTACTACTGTAGTATGTATGGCAAATACAAAGCCGTTAGTTGATAATGAGGAAACGCTGCGCTATGTTCTTGAAGAGGGGAAAAAGACAGGAATCCATGTACTCAGCTGTGCCGCTGTGTCAAAGGGATTTAAGGGCGAAGAACTGACCGATATGGAGGGCCTGCTGGCTGCAGGAGCCGCCGGCTTTACAGATGACGGAATCCCCTTAATGGACGGCCCCTTTGTGCTTAAGGCTATGGAGGAGGCCGCCAGACTGGATACAGTGATCAGCTTCCATGAGGAAGATAAATCATTTATCCGTGAAAATGGCATCAACCATGGCGTTGTATCCGATCAGCTCGGGATTTATGGTTCCCCTTCTCTGGCAGAGGATTCCCTGGTAGCAAGAGACTGTATGATCGCTCTGGAAACAGGAGCCAGGATCGATGTTCAGCATATCAGCTCTGGCTATTCCGTAGAGCTGGTGCGTCTGGCAAAGAAGCTGGGGGCAGATGTGTGGGCTGAGGTAACGCCTCATCACTTTACGCTCACCGAGGAAGCAGTGCTGGAACACGGAACTCTTGCGAAGATGAATCCTCCTCTGCGTACGGAATTGGACCGCCAGATGCTGATTGCCGGCTTAAAGGACGGAACCATTGACCTGATCGCTACAGACCATGCGCCTCACAGTAAGGAGGAGAAGGATAAGCCCCTTACAGAAGCTCCCAGCGGCATTATCGGACTGGAAACAGCCCTTTCTCTGGGAATTGAACAACTGGTGAAGCCTGGCCATTTGAGCCTGCTGGAGTTGATGGAAAAGATGAGCTTAAACCCGGCCAGATTATACAAGCTGGACTGTGGCCGGATCTGCGAGGGCGCACCTGCGGATCTTGTTATTTTTGATGAAAATGAAACATGGACGGCAGATCAGTTTGCATCAAAGGTATCCAACACCCCATTTTTGGGCCGGACTATGACAGGAAAGGTGAAGTATACCATCTGTGAGGGAAAGGTAGTATATCAGGATTAGCATAAATACCGCTATATAAGAAAAAGAGGATGCCGCCCGGACTTTGCGGCATCCATTTTTCTATGTATATTCCATAGATTTTAGCAGACTGCTTTTCCCATTTCATAGGCCTTTTCAAGAGCTGGATTTCCTGCAATTTCACCAACTGCACCAACGCCGCCGCCGAATACGACTCCTGCCAGACGGGATTTGGGGAAGCAGGCAATCCAACCGGAAAGTCCGTGTACGGCTCCCTCAACTGCGGTATCCTCATCCTCCGCGGCCGCTGCCAAAAGATAAACATCCCGGAACTGATAATCAGAATCATACAGCGGATTTGCACGATCCAGCATGGTCTTCATCTGTCCGCTCATTTCATAATAGTAAACCGGAGTGGCAAATACCAGCACATCTGCTGTTTTCATTTTCTGTGCAATGATTTCTGCATCATCATGGATGATACACGTTCTGGTTTTCAGGCAGGTCAGACAGCCTTTGCAGAAGCTGATGGTTTTATCGTATAAGCATACCTTTTCTACCTGGTTTCCTGACTCCTCTGCTCCTCGGATAAATTCGTTTGCAAGAGTCTCTGAGTTGCCGCCTTTTCTTGGGCTTGTAGAGATTACTAAAATGTGTTTGGGCATGTGTTTTCCTCCTTTGATTGATTATTTGATAAGCTGGAATATGATGTCCTCTTGTATCATCTGCCCCTTATTATTTTAATCAACTATATTAAAATCTCTACGCCACATCACAGTTTCTCCAAGGTCACATACGCTTCCTGCAATGCTTCATGGAATCTCGATTCTTTTATTTCTGGAGTAAGCCCAGGCTCATCAATATAAAGCAAACAAGCGTCTGGAACTTTATCCATAAAGCACTTGTGAAACAGTGGATTTTCATAAGTATTTGCGTATTCAGTATAAAAGGGTTCTGCTTGATTGTAATATTCTTCTTTCGTGATTCTTCCATCCAGATAGTCCTTCATTTGACTTAATAAAGTCTCTCTAAACTTTATGCCACTTATTCTCATTTTGTCCACTCCCATTTTATATGTGAAAATTCCAATTTGTTGTTTTTTACTTATAAATCATACCACATAATAACATCAAGAAACGCTAAGATATTACAGACTATACTGCACCCAAAAGGCAGCTTCAAAAACGGAAGCTATTTGAATGTAACTTCTTCCTGTTTGGAATGTCTGATTGAACATTCATTTAACTCAACAATATACCCTGTTGCTCTCATATCTTCGATTTTCTTTTCAAAGCCTTTCGAACAAATAATTTTTCCCAATTTTCATCATGAGCTTCATAACAATAGTCAATCGTTCCGAGGTCTACAGGGGCAAGTATCTGTTCACGTTCTATTTTATAAACGAACCACTTCACTATATCACCTATAGAAAAAGCTTTACCACAGCATTCCAGCTGCCAACTCTCATAAAATACTGTACATTTCATTTTCACTGTCACCTTACAACTTTCGACTTTCCTGTTTCTATTTCAGCTTTCAGCCCAGTTAATTCCCAATTCCGTAAACCAGAAAATTCGCTATATTTCTATATACTCTGGATATTTTTGCCTGTCTTTCTCCGTTATTCTGCGAATTACCCTGCAGGGAACGCCTGCGGCAATTACTCCATCAGGTATATCTTTATTCACAACGCTTCCAGCACCTATTATTGTATTGCTTCCGATCGAAACTCCCGGCAGCACAGATACATTTGCACCAATCCATACATTGTCACCGACAGTAATTGGAAGTGCGATTTCCAGCCCCTTTGCTCTTTGCCCGGCATCTATGGCATGACCAGCCGTTGAAAAAACAACATTAGGAGCAATAAATACATTATCGCCAAAGGTAACCTTAGCCCCATCCAATATTGTGCAGTTGTGGTTTGTGTAGAAATTATTCCCAATCGTTATATTGCTCCCATAGTCGCAGTAAAAGGGCGCTGTAATTACAAAGTCTCCTTTAATACATCCAATTATTTTCTTTATAATTTCCGCCTGTTTTTTAGTATCCGATGGTTTGCACTGATTAAATTCATAGCACAAATCAGCGCATTTCGTTCTATTTTCCACAACTTCCCTGTCATAGTTGGCGTCATATAAATAGCCTGCCTGAGCTTTATTCCATTCGTTCATTTCATTCCCTCATCCTTAAGTTTATACCATGGTTCATACGCAGCGGATCCCCTCTAAATATCCGGTTTATCAGCTGTCAGATTAACAATTCCATCTTCCAGCGTTACTTCAAATTCGGTTAAATCTCCATAATCCATCCTTGAATAGTTATCATATTGATCAAAATCAGAAGCAGCATTAACAGCAAGATTTAATGAATACCCTGTAGATGAAGGATATCTGCATACACTGGAAACGACTCTGCCGTGATCCATAAATATCAGGCTTACCATTCCTTCACTAATGTTGTCATCAAGCGCAGGGCTTTTTGATCCGGTAATTCGTTCGATATCCTTTAAAGGGAAATAGGGTCCAAAGGAGTATACTCTGGTCCATTGAAATGGTATGGTTTCTTCCAGTGTAACCCGGTCATTCTGTATCTTTGTCATTGCTGTCCTCAGCCTGTAATTATTTATATAAATCATCGGATCCCCGAAAATAAAATAAAAGATCAGAAACACAGCGGCAATAAAATATATAACATTATGACAAAGATCTGAGAGCTTCCATGCCCGTTCATTATCGGCATTTAATTTTCCAGTTTCCCAACTTCCGGTTTCAACCGCTTTTTTCTTATGCTTTGAAATATACAGAGCAATCCACACGGCATAGCCCGCTGCAAAGATTAAAACAGCCGACTCCTGTGAAAATGCAACCCGCATTCCCCTTATGGTCCAATATCCCATCAGACTAATCCACAGTATGTCGGTAAATCCATCAATGGACAACACTTTATAGAGAACAAGTATTCCAAGCAATAATGAAACGATAAATGTTTTAGGACTTACTATTTTCATTACGTTCACTCCATTCTTCTAAAAACCATGATACCACACTCCCACCACCATGGAAAGGCTGCGGGAAAATAACTTCGGAAGTACGGAAGCGGAAATAATTTTCATTTTCCCCTTTACAAAAATACTTTAGTATGCTAATATGATAACACATTAGCAAATGAGAGCCGACACGATTTATGGAGATTAAAAGCAGGAAGCCAAAGGCTCGCCATCGAGGAGGAAACGATTATGAAAAAAAGAGTTGTATGTGCCGCACTTGTATCTATAATGACCATGTTACTGGCAGCCTGCTCCGGTGGAGCCGTATCTGCACCGGCTGAGACAAAGGCTGAATCCACAGAAGCAAAAACAGAGGCAGCAGAGACCACAGAAAAAGCCGCTGAAGCAGAAGGAGAAACAAAGGCAGAAGGCGGTACCCTGATCGTGGGATTTGATCAGGATTTCCCGCCGATGGGATTTATGGGAGATGATGGCGAGTATACAGGCTTTGACCTGGAGCTGGCACAGGAGGCTGCAAAGCGCCTGGGTCTGGAGTATAAGCCCCAGCCTATCGCATGGGATGCAAAGGATATGGAACTGGAGTCGGGAAATATTGACTGTATCTGGAATGGCTTTACCATGACCGGCCGGGAGGACGGATATACATGGAGCGAGCCCTACATGGAAAATTCTCAGGTGTTTGTAGTGGCAGGGGATTCCGGAATTAAAAGCCAGGCAGACCTTGCAGGAAAGGTAGTGGAGTGTCAGGTGGATTCCTCCGCGGAAGCAGCCTTAAAGGAGGTTCCTGATCTGACAGCCACCTTTGCACAGCTTCTTACTACCGCAGATTACAACACAGCCTTTATGGATCTGGAGCAGGGCGCAGTAGACGCCATTGCCATGGATGTAGTTGTGGCCGGATATCAGATCAGCCAGAGAAACGCAGATTTTGTTATACTGGAGGATTCGCTGGCGGCAGAGGAGTATGCGATCGGCTTTAAGAAGGGAAACACAGAGTTAAAGGATAAAGTCCAGGGCGCATTGGAGGAGATGGCTGCGGACGGCACCTTAAAGACCATCTCTGAAAAATGGTTTGGCAAGGACATTACGACAATTGGAAAATGAAAGCAGGTAGTTTAAAATGGGTAAAATGACACTTTCCCAGATGGTTGCACAGTTAGCAGGAGGCATGGGAACCAGCATACAGATATTTGTGGTTACGCTTGTATTTTCTCTGCCTTTGGGTCTCATAGTGGCTTTTGGCCGTATGACGAAAAACGGTTTCCTCAGAAATCTGGTTAAGGTTTACATTTCTATTATGAGGGGAACGCCCCTGATGCTGCAGCTCATGGTGGTTTATTTTGGCCCTTACTATCTTTTCGGCATCCGTGTAGGAAGCGGCTACCGTCTCTGGGCTACCTTTATCGGGTTTGTGATTAACTATGCCGCCTATTTTGCGGAAATTTACCGCAGCGGCATTCAGTCTATGCCTCAGGGACAGTATGAGGCGGCCTATATCCTGGGCTACAGCCGGTTCCAGACCTTTTTTAAGATCATTCTGCCTCAGGTGATCAAGCGGATCCTCCCCTCGATTACCAATGAGGTGATTACCTTGGTAAAAGACACGTCGCTGGCGTTTACCCTAAGCGTAGTGGAGATGTTTTCAGTTGCAAAGGCGCTGGCATCCTCTCAGACCAGTATGATTCCCTTTGTGGCAGCCGGCCTTTTCTATTACATCTTCAATCTGATTGTGGCCTGCACCATGGAATGGATGGAAAAAAAGCTGGAGTATTACCGTTAGAAACAGGAGGATGTGGGAAATGAAGCTTTTGGAATTGAATCATGTGGAAAAGTCCTTCGGCGATCTGAAGGTATTAAAGGATATATCAATGAGCGTGGAGGACGGGGAGATCGTTTCCATCATCGGCCCTTCAGGCTCCGGCAAATCAACCCTCCTGCGCTGTGCCACCATGCTGGAAACCATGGATCGGGGCGAGGTGGTTTATCTGGGAAAAAAGGCGGTATGGGGAAATGATTCCGGTTCCATTCAGTATGCATCTCCTGCAGAATTAAAGGAAATCCGCAGCCAGTATGGTCTGGTATTTCAGAATTTTAATCTGTTTCCTCATTTTTCGGTGATGAAAAATATCACAGATGCGCCGATCCATGTACAGAAGCGCAATAAGGAGGAGGTCTATTCAGAAGCCAGAGAGCTGTTAAAAAAGATGGGACTTGAAGATAAAGAAGACGCCTATCCATACCAGCTTTCCGGCGGTCAGTGCCAGAGGGTTGCTATCGCAAGAGCCCTGGCCTTAAAGCCCAGGATCCTGTTTTTTGATGAGCCTACCTCAGCTCTCGATCCGGAGCTTACGGGAGAGGTGTTGAAGGTGATCCGCTCCCTGGCAGATCTCCATATTGCCATGGTGATCGTAACACATGAGATGGCCTTTGCCAGAGATATTTCCCACAGGGTCGTCTTTATGGCCGGAGGGGTGATCGTGGAAGAGGGAACACCAGAGGAGGTATTTTCCTCAGATAATGAGCGGACGCAGAGCTTTCTGGGGAGATATGGAACGATTTGATAGAGAAAATAAATGGCAGGCAGTGCCTGAGGAGAAAAGCATCCTCCGGCGCTGTCTGTTTTTGTTGAGGAATAGGCGCGTTCCGTGCATAATATTAAGAAACTGTAAGGGAAAACTTCTTGTATTTTTCAGACAGGGATGGTAACATCTGGGTAAAAGTATGGAAATTCTGTTTTTTGACGGAAGATCGGAGGTAAAAATATGAGAAAACAGGTATATATGACAGCTGTGGCAGTGATGGCAGGAGTTCTTCTTGCTTCGGGATGCAGCAAAAATCAGGATGAGATGCCGTCTTCATTGGTTCCGCAGACAGAGACAGCCACAGAATCGGAGGCATCCTTTGAGACAGAGACAACCCCGGCACAGACAGAGGAACCAGCAGAAGCCGGGCGCTATCATATGCTTCAGGGAACAGTGATTGAGGAAAAAGAAGATGGTTCTGCCTTTACGCTTCTGGCAGATGATGGGAAAGAGTATGAGATTTCCCTAAGCGATATCCGGGATGTAGAGACGGAGATTGCAGAGGATATCCAGATTGCCATTGCCTATATTGGCGAGCCGCTTGGAAAACTGGAGGATGTGGATCTGGTAGTGGCCCTGCCGGAGCAGGAAGAGTGGACGATTTCCACAGAGGAAGGAACCACCACGGCTAATGCCATGAGTTCCTTTGCGATGAAAACAGCGGACGGAAGAGAACTGAGCTTTTTAAAGGATAACTGCCCCATAGAGGACGGTGCGCTGTCAGAGGACAGCGGAGATTCGATCTGGGTGACGTATGTGACCTCTGAGGGGATGAATTTTCCAGTGGAGATTGAGAAGGGGGAGTAGGAGAGTGAAATGATGAACCTCAGATTTTTCCATATATAAATAAAAAATGGTTTTTTGTAAGGGATGGGTCTAAGGGGTAGAATGGAATTGGCTCAAATGGAGAAATTATGCGAAACAGAGGTTTTTTGGGTGGAGTTAGACCACAGTGTTCATATTCTGGAAAGGAATATGGAGCGTTTTGGCATGGATTTTCTATTGATGTGTGCAACCAGAGGGAAATACAGAAGACAGTTTATGAAATCACAGGCGAAAAAAGGTTTAAAGTGATAATTTTGTGAGCTGCTGATGTGCTTGCATCCCAGCTTAGACAGAAAAGAAGGATAAAAAATCCAGACAAGGGATAACTATGCCCTAAAATAGGAAACACGGAAAAGAGGAGTTCTTCCTGTTTTGACTCAAGGCTTCCAAAAGCCTAAATCTTACAGGAAGAGCTCCCCTTTTTTTCAGCTATCCTAAATGCGCATATTCCAGCAGTTTGTTTTTCAGATGAGGTTCTTCCCAGGAAATGAAGTTGCGTTGTTCGGCCGGCATAATATATGCAGGATTCAGCTTTGCGCGGTATTCGGACGGCATGCAGTGCAGGACACTACGGAAACGGGCGTTAAAGGATTTTAAATCAGAAAAACCGTTGTCCAGAGCAATGTCAGTCAGATTTTTGTTTGTTTCTGCCAGTTCGCTGAGTGCTTTTTGAAAGCGGACGCGCATAAGATATTCATAAAAGTTAACGCCCACAGTATTCCTAAACAAAGTAGAAAGATACGTCCGGTTGTATTGAACAGATTCCGCAAGCTCCTCTAATGTCAGTTTTTCGCGGTAGTGGGCTTCGATATAGGAAAGAAGTTTTTTCACAGTTTCCTGATGGCGTTCAGCTTCTTCGTCAGGTGCTTTGATTACTTGAGGAGAAAACATACTGCCCAGAGTGGAAATCAGAAGCTCCATGCTTGCTTTGATTTCTAATTGAGAATAGGTTTCACCGGATTGGGCAGCCAGCATGATTTGTGCGGCATAGAAGCGCAGGCGGGAAAACCCAGGTTCCTGTTGTATTTCTTTACTGCTTCTGCATTTTGGGAAATCCAGCATATATCCTTTCTTTACATAAGGTTTAAATGCAGTTTTTGAAAAATGGATTACCAGGGAGTAGGCACTGCCATCCCATGAGTGAGAGGCATGGCCAATTCCAGGAGGAAGCAGAATTACATCATTTTCCGAAAGCGTATAGGTTTTTGTGTCCAGAAAATATTCCTGTGTACCACTGAGCAGGATATTCAGCTCATAGTCAGTTGGATGCCAGTGATAGCGGTAGTTCATGATTTTATGAGAAAAAATAGATAAATATAAGTTGTCTCGTGGAAATTGAAATTCAAAATAGGCTTCTTTCATGAAAATTCTCCTTTTCATAAATCTGAATATTTCCTCTGTTATATTCTTCGGATAAGATTTTTAAATATGTTTACTGTTTCTTAATTTAATGTAGATTTTTAGTATTGTCAACCTATATTTGATAATTCATAATTTCGATATATGGATTTTATTGGACAAAATGCACAAAAAAGAAGAGCTTGATGAATGCAAAAGTAATAGGGAAAATATTTGGATTTCTTTCTTTTGTATATAGCTGTTTTACAGGGGCTTTTTTTACAAAGATAGAAATGGCATTTAAAAGTGCAGAATAATAACAGCGCACAATTTTGTGGTTTTTGTTACATTAGAATTAACAGAAAACAGACTCCGAAAAGGAACTGCAAAAGAAAGCGAGGAATGAAGTTATGAGCACGCAAATGATATTATGTATGGTAATCTTTGCATGTACCCTGGTCAGTTACATGATGAATAAAATTCCCATGTGGCTGACTGCGTTGTTGTCCCTATGTGCGCTTTTTATTGCCGGATGTGTAGATGCAAATGGCGCACTGGCTGGATTTGCCAATACCAACACGATTTTGATGGCGACTATGTTTGTGGTTGCAGCAGGCTTCCGCCGCACCAGTATGGTGGATAAAATGTGTAACGGAATTTTGCGTATGACGAAAGGGTCTTTTAAGATGGCTTATTTGGGATATTTGATTCTGGCAGCTATTTTAACAAACTTTATTGCCAGCCCGATGGTAGTTTACGCAATTGTATCTCCGCTTCTTGTTGCTCTTTGTGATAAGACGGAAAACAGCCGCTCTATGTATATGTTTCCAATCATGGTCGTATGTGTGGCCTGCAGCGGGATCCTTCCTCTTCCCACAGCAATCCAGACTGCAGGACAGTTTACCGGATTTATGGAGAGCTATGGATTCAGCGGTATGACCTTTGAACCCATTTATTTCCTGATGGGAGCCTGGCCGGTTTTGTTTGTTGTAATTGGATGGGCATTACTGCTTGCACCGAAATTCACTCCAAAGCAGCCTCTTATTGCAATTGAGGCAAGAGAGCAGAAGACTTCCGGTACTCAGTCTTCCCTTTCCCCTATGGTAGATAAAATCGGTATTGCCATTTTCTTTATGACGATTTTCGCTTTGATCTTCTCAGCACAGATTGGGCAGCCTACATGGCTGATCGCACTGCTTGGCAGTTTGCTGATGGTACTTTTCGGTGTCGTAGATCAGAAAAATGCACTGCGCGATATTCCGTGGGATATGCTGATGCTTTATGTTGGAGCGCTTGCTCTGGGTACGGCACTTACCAATACCGGAGCTGGCGAAATGATCGGAAATGCGCTTGCAGCGGCAGTTGGCGGAACCCATAACAACTATGTGCTTGGTGCCTTGTTCTTTATTATTCCGTTTATTGTGACACAGTTTATGCTGAACCGTGCAGTATCAGCCGTATTTGTACCGATTTGTCTTTTAACCTGTTCCTCTCTGGGGGCGAATCCCATCGGACTGATGATTTTAGTACAGGCAGGAAGTTTAACGGCATTTTTAACACCTATGGCAACTCCGGCAGTTCCCATGTGTATGGCAGACGGCGGCTATACCCTTCCCTCTCTGGTAAAGAGTGGTGCACTGATTTCCCTGTTCCTTCCAATTGTGTATATTTTCTATACAATGACAGTATTTCCGGCATTCTGATATTTTAAGAGTCAGGGATATGATTGGAGTGTGTTTGGATGACAAGAGAAGAAATGATTGAAGCAGCGAAGAAGATTCGCCTTAAGGATAATTTTGGTGTGGTCAGTAAAGAAGAGTTGGAAACACTTCTGGGCGAACAAAGAGAGTTTTATCTTGATACAGATAATGGCTGCCATGTTCATATTTATGAACTAAAATTGAGTAAGTCACATCAAATAAAATGCCCTCTGTTGATTAATTTTCATGGAGGCGGTTTTATCAAAGGCCGCCTTGATCGGGATCGGCGTTATTGCTCTTATTTGCTGGAGCATTTCGATTGCATAATATGGGATGTAGATTACTGTCTGGCGCCGGAAAATCCTTATCCAGCAGCGTTAAATGAGTGTTATGGTGTGGCGGCATGGGCTTTTCTGCATGGGGAGGAAATGGGGATTGATGTGAACCGTATCGCATTTGCGGGACATAGTGCGGGTGCAAATCTTACAGCAGCAATATGCATTCATGATGCGGCGTTTCACAAACTTCATCCGTGTGCGCTGCTGATGGAATATATGCCTGCTGATCATACGGCAGATCCGTTTGTGCGTTTAAATGAGGAGCAAAAGAAGGATCCTTGGTTTGTTGCAAGAGCGGAAAGAGAAGCAGAGTATATGGAATTTTACTGTGAAAAAGAAGATGCAGTAAAAGCAAGCTGTTCGCCGCTTTTAGCTTCAGATGAACAGCTCTCTAATTTCCCAGACTGTCTTGTTTTATCTGCTGGACATGATACACTTTGCAAAGAAACAGAAAAATTTGCAGCACGCCTTATAGAAGCCGGTGTAACGGTAACAGCAAAGCGGATCCCGGAAGCAATGCATGGATTTACCACGAATCGTACAGATGGATGGGAGCGTGCGCTTAAGCTGCATTGCGAGTTTTTGAATTATCATTTTAAGGAGATAGTAGATTGATGAAGATTACAGATGTGAAACTGATTTATGCGAAGCATTATCTGTTTGTGAAGATTTATACAGATGCTGGAATTGTTGGACTTGGTGAAGCGGGAAATTGGGGATATCTGGATGCCACTGCTGCTGCCATTCAGAAGTTCTCTTCTTATTTGATCGATAAAGATCCATTTCGGATTGAAGATTTTAATCAGAACTTTTATCGTTCTGTTTATTTTCGCGGATCCGTGATTATGAGTGCGATTTCTGCCATTGACATTGCTCTTTGGGATATAAAGGGAAAGGCCCTGGGCGTACCGGTTTATGAAATGCTTGGTGGAAAAGTGCGTGAAAAAGTTCGTGTTTATGCCTCTATTATGACAAAGGCGGAATCTTTGACAGAACTTTCAGAAGGATATCGGGCTTTGAAGGAGCAGGGATTTACTGCAGCCAAGATTTTTGTGAACGGCCCGGTTAAGACACGCAACGATGGACGAGACGAATTTTTCTCTGGACGGATTGAAGAAGAATTGGAAAAAGTTCGGGTATGTAGGGAGGCTGTTGGTTCAGATTTTGATTTTGTTCTGGAAGCACACCGTGGAATGAATGTACCGGAGGCCATTACCTTTGGAAATGAGGTGGCAAAATATCGTCCGATGGTATTTGAAGATCCGATTACGCCGGATAATCCGGATGCAATGGCAGAAGTAGCTGCTAAGGTGCCGGTACCGATTGCAACAGGTGAGCGTTTTATTAATCTGAAGGAGTTTGAAACGGTTATGGCACGGCATGGGTGCCAGTATATCCGACCGGATGTGTGTGCTGTTGGCGGGATTACAACCAGCAAAAAGATTTGTGCATTGGCGGAGGCTCATGATGTACTTGTCATTCCTCATAATCCGCTTGGGCCGGTATCAACGGCTGCGTGTCTGCAGCTTTGTGCTTCAATTCCAAATCTTGGGATTCAGGAACTTCCTGGCTTCTGCTTAAATGGAGCAGAGGATGCCATGGTAAAAGAGCCCCTTCATTTTGAAAATGGCTGTCTGATGATTCCGGATGCGCCGGGCATAGGGGTTGAGCTTTCAGAAAATGCAGAAGAACTGTATCCGGCAAATGAACGGGGAAGTAATGCGGCAAAGCGAGCTTTTGATGGTTCTGTAAAAGACTGGTAAAGCAGAAACTTTTCTCTTAAAAAGAGAAAAAGAAGTGAATTGAAAAAGTAAAGTCTGTATGTAAGGGTAAATTCTATATGGAATTATAGTTATTGTAATATTTTTGACTGTTGGGGATATATGATACCCTTGTAGCGGGAACTCTGTCAATGGTACTTGGTATCGTAAACAACAAGCCATTGACAGTATTCCAGCTACAAGGGTGTAAAATAGTCAACCAGTCAAAGGGGAAGTATTCTTTCGCATGAAAGAGTCACTTCTATCATTATGTAAGACTAAAGTCTAGCTTTTAACAAAAAGGTAGATTTCACTTTTTCAATTTACGTATTTTTTGATTTTTCCGAAAATCCCCTTGCAAAAACCCTGTTTTCCCTGTACAATCTGATATTGAGAGAAACATAAAAAGAGGGGCCAGATTCTGACCCCTCTTTTGACGAGGAACGATAAAAATAAGATTCCAAAGAAAGGTAAGAGACATGATTAGTGCAAATAATATCTCCCTTCGCGTAGGCAAGAAGGCATTGTTTGAGGAAGTGAATATCAAATTCACCGAGGGTAACTGCTATGGACTGATCGGTGCAAACGGTGCGGGAAAGTCTACATTTTTAAAGATTCTGTCCGGCCAGTTAGAGCCGACCAGCGGTGAGATTGCCATTACACCGGGACAGAGACTTTCCTTCTTACAGCAGGATCATTTCAAATATGACGAGTATACAGTGCTTGATACGGTTATCATGGGAAATGCCAGACTGTACCAGATTATGAAGGAAAAAGAAGCCATCTACATGAAGGAGGACTTCACAGACGAGGACGGCATCAAGGCGGCAGAGCTGGAAGGCGAGTTTGCCACCATGAATGGCTGGGAAGCAGAGTCTGATGCAGAGAGCCTGTTAAACGGCCTTGGCATCGGCCCTGAGTTCCACTATTCCCAGATGGGAAATCTTCTGGGCGCACAGAAGGTAAAGGTGCTTCTTGCACAGGCATTATTCGGAAATCCTGACATCCTGCTTCTGGACGAGCCTACCAACCACCTGGATCTGGACGCCATTGCATGGCTGGAAGAGTTTCTGATTAACTTTGAAAATACCGTTATCGTGGTATCCCATGACCGTTATTTCTTAAATAAGGTCTGCACACAGATTGCAGATATCGACTATGGCAAGATTCAGCTGTATGCCGGAAACTACGATTTCTGGGTAGAGTCCAGCCAGCTGATCATCAAGCAGATGAAGGAAGCCAACCGGAAGAAGGAAGAGAAAATTAAGGAGCTGCAGGAGTTCATCCAGCGTTTCTCTGCAAATGCTTCCAAGTCCAAGCAGGCAACCTCCCGTAAGCGCGCCCTGGAAAAGATCGAGCTGGACGATATTAAGCCATCCAGCAGAAAGTATCCTTACATTGACTTCCGTCCCTCCCGTGAGATCGGAAATGAGGTTCTGACCGTAGAGCATTTAAGCAAGACCATTGACGGCGAGAAGATTCTTGACGACATTTCCTTTATTCTGGGAAGAGAGGACAAGGTTGCTCTGGTAGGGCCAAACGAGCGTGCAAAGACCGTTCTCTTTAAGATTCTTGCAGGTGAGATGGAACCCGACGAGGGAAGCTATAAGTGGGGTCTGACAACTACCCAGTCTTATTTTCCCAAGGACAACTCCGCTGAGTTTGCAAATGACGATACTATCGTAGAGTGGCTGACCCAGTATTCTCCTGAAAAGGATGTAACATATGTGCGTGGTTTCCTGGGCCGTATGCTTTTTGCGGGCGAGGATGGTGTAAAGAAGGTAAAGGTTCTTTCCGGTGGTGAGAAGGTTCGCTGTATGCTGTCCAAGCTGATGATTTCCGGTGCAAATGTACTGATGCTTGACGAGCCTACAGACCACCTGGATATGGAGTCTATTGATGCGTTAAACCGTGGTATGATCAAGTTCCCGGGTGTGATGATCTTCTCCTCCCGTGACCATCAGATCGTACAGACAACAGCCAACCGCATCATGGAAATCATCAATGGAAAGCTCATTGACAAGATCACCACATATGATGAGTATCTGGAAAGCGATGAGATGGCTAGAAAGAGATTTACATTTACCGTTGCTGAAAGCGACGAGCAGGATGATTGATTATAAGGTGCGTTTTGGCACAAGATGGAGGCAGGATCTGGACAAAGGGTCCTGCCTTTTCGGATGGAAGAAGAGGCGGTTTGTGGTGTGCAGTGCACACCGCAGGCAGCGAGATAATGAAGAAAAGGAGAAGATTCAAAATGGAAAAAATTGCAAGTTTTACCATCGACCATATCCGGCTTCAGCCGGGGGTATATGTTTCAAGAAAGGATCAGGTAGGGGATCAGGTGATTACGACCTTTGACCTGCGTATGACCTCTCCCAATGAGGAACCGGTGATGAATACGGCGGAGATGCATACCATTGAGCATCTGGCAGCTACCTTTTTAAGAAACCATAAGGAGTATGGAAGCCGTACCATTTACTTTGGTCCTATGGGCTGCCGTACCGGTTTTTATCTGCTTCTGGCAGGCAATCTGGCTTCAAGGGAGATTCTGCCTCTGATGGTGGAGCTATTTGCCTTTATCCGGGATTTTGAGGGTGAGGTGCCTGGGGCTTCTGCAAGGGACTGCGGCAATTATCTGGATATGAATCTGGGGATGGCAAAGTATCTGGCTGCAAGATACTTAAAGGTGCTGGAACAGATTGACAGCTATCCGGAATCCAGACTGGAGTATCCGCAGTAGGGCTTTTTGGATCAGGAAAGGAGTTCTGTATGAAAAAACTGATTTCATGGAATGTAAACGGCCTGCGGGCCTGTGTGGGAAAGGGTTTTCTGGACTTTTTTAAGGAGGCGGATGCAGATGTATTCTGTATTCAGGAGAGCAAGCTTCAGGAGGGACAGATTGACCTTGAGCTTCCGGGGTATTTTCAGTATTGGAATTATGCAGAGAAGAAGGGGTATTCCGGAACGGCTTTATTCTGTAAGGAGGAGCCGGTTTCTGTATCATACGGACTGGGGATTGAGGAGCATGACCATGAGGGCCGTGTGATCACGGCTGAATTTGGCGATTATTACGTTGTCACCTGCTATACTCCCAATTCTCAGGACGGCCTTGCAAGGCTGGATTACCGCATGGAATGGGAAGCAGCATTTTTAGCCTATCTGAAGCAGCTGGAGGAGAAAAAGCCGGTGATTTTCTGCGGGGATCTGAATGTGGCCCACAAAGAGATTGACCTGAAAAATCCCAAACCTAACCGGAAAAATGCCGGTTTTACCGATGAGGAGCGGGGAAAATTTACAGAGCTTCTGGATGCCGGCTTTATTGATACCTGGCGTTATTTTAATCCGGATACAGAGGGCGTGTATTCCTGGTGGTCCTACCGTTTTAAGGCCAGAGAGAAGAATGCCGGGTGGCGCATCGACTATTTCTGTACCAGCGAGGCCTTAAAGGACCGTCTGGTAAGCGCAGGAATCCATACAGAGGTATTTGGCTCGGACCATTGTCCGGTAGAACTGGTGATTGAATAGCAAATGAGGGAAAGGAAACGGATCCATGAATCTTCTTACCATTGAGCATTTAACGAAATCATATACCGAACGTCTGCTGTTTGACGATACGGCATTTTCCATCAATGAGGGGGAAAAGGTCGGCCTGATCGGAATCAACGGAACCGGAAAGTCCACGCTCCTTCGGATCGCGGCAGGCTTGGAGGAGCCGGATGAGGGTTCGGTGGTGAAGGGGCGCAGCCTGTATATCCGGTATCTGCCCCAGATCCCGGAATTTCAGGATGGAGAAACCGTGCTGGAGGCCATTGTGCGTGAAAATGAAAATGAGCCTCATTTTTCCTCAAAGGAGGAGTTAAAGGCAGCGGCCCGCTCTATGTTAAACCGTCTGGAGGTGTCGGACTGCGAGGCAAAGATAGATACTCTTTCCGGCGGACAGAGAAAGAGGGTAGCTTTAGCCAGCGTTCTTTTAAGTACGGCAGATCTGCTGATTCTGGACGAGCCGACCAACCATCTGGACAGCGGCATGGCAGAGTGGCTGGAGGCATATTTAAAGGCCTTTAAGGGCGCTCTTTTGATGATCACCCATGACCGGTATTTTCTGGACAGTGTAACCAGCCGGATCGTGGAGCTGGACAAGGGAAAGCTCTACAGCTATCAGGGAGGATACGAAAAATACCTGGAACTTAAAGCAGAGCGGATAGAGATGGCAGAGGCCACAGAGCGCAAGCGCCAGTCCATTTTAAGGACAGAGATCGCCTGGATGCAGAGAGGGGCCAGAGCCCGTTCAACCAAGCAGAAGGCCCATATCCAGCGCTATGAGGCATTGCGTGACCAGGAGGGGACCCAGTATGACAGAAATGTACAGTTAGAGTCCATTGCCAGCCGTCTGGGACGGACTACGGTAGAGCTGAAGGATATTTCCAAGTCCTACGGAGATAAGGTGCTCTTAAAGGATTTCACCTATATTTTCCTGAAAAATGACCGTGTGGGAATTATCGGCCCCAACGGAAGCGGAAAGTCTACTCTGATGAAGATCATTGCAGGCTGGGTACAGCCGGATTCCGGTACAACAGAAATCGGACAGACGGTAAAGCTGGGTTATTTTTCCCAGGAAAATGAAGCCATGGACGAGAGCCTGCGCGTCATTGATTATATTAAAAACGCTGCAGAATATGTGAAAACAAAAGATGGAAGCATCAGCGCCAGCCAGATGCTGGAGCGGTTTTTATTTCCGTCCAGTGTTCAGTATACGGTGATCGGAAAGCTCTCCGGAGGGGAGAAGCGCAGGCTGTATCTGCTCCGTATCCTGATGGAAGCGCCCAATGTGATCCTTCTGGATGAGCCTACCAATGACCTGGATATCCAGACGCTGGTGATCCTGGAGGATTATCTGGACACCTTCCCGGGGATTGTGATTACCGTATCCCATGACCGGTATTTCCTGGACCGCGTGGTAAACAGGATCTTTGCCTTTGAGGGCGATGGAAGGGTACAGCAGTATGAAGGCGGGTATACGGATTATCAGAATGCCTGCCTTAAAAGGGCAGAAGCAGAAGGAGGACAGCCGGGAGGCGGACAGGAAGGGAAAACCGAAGTCCGTACAAACGGAAAAACCCAGCGTACCCGCGGTCCCCAGAAGCTGAAATTCAGCTATAAGGAGCAGAGAGACTATGAAACCATCGAAGGTGAGATGGCAGACCTGGAGGAGAGGATTTCCTCTCTGGAACAGGAAATCCAGGCTTCAGCCCATGATTTTGTAAAATTGAACCAGCTCATGGCAGAGAAGGAGGAGGCGGAAGCCGCTTTAGAGGAGAAGATGGAGCGGTGGATGTATCTGGAAGAGCTGGCTGCAAAGATTGCAGAGCAGTAGAGTATGAATTCAGTGAAAGGCGGTATATAGATGAAACAGGATTATATTGCGGTGGCAGACAAAAGCCGGATCTATCCGCCTGGTGTGGCGGCGAATGGGGATGGCTTTGATGTGTGTTTTATTTCGGAGGCAGAAAGCTGCGGGCTGCTTCTCTTCAAAAAAGGGAGCAGGCAGCCTGTCGCCAGAATCCCCTTCCCCCATGAGGGACGGATGGGAAATGTACACTTTATGACCGTAAAGGGAGAGTTTGAGGGTCTGGAATACGCCTTTGAGGAGGATGGAAAGGAGGCAGCAGATCCGTTTGGACGGCAGTTTGCAGGCTGCGGACGCTGGGGCCATAAAGAACGGGGAACAGGCGGGATCCATACAGTATTTCCGAAAAAAGGTGCGGATTTTGACTGGGAAGATGACCGTCTTCCGGCTGTTCCTGCTCAGGACTGCATCATTTACAAGATCCATCCCAGAGGTTTTACAAAGCATGCTTCTTCTGGTTTGAGTCCGGAAAAGAGGGGAACCTTTGAAGGAGTAATTGAAAAGATTTCCTATCTTAAAGAGCTGGGGATTACCACGTTGGAAATGATGCCTCCGGTGGAATTTAATGAGATTATCCTTCCGGAAAAGTCCGAAATTTTCGGTCTTCCCCAGGGAATGCGGAGGGAAGAACAGGAAGAAAGGCCTTCTCATACAGAGCCTGTAAAGCTCAATTACTGGGGCTACTGCAGCGGCTTTTATTTTGCTCCCAAGGCCTCCTATTGTTCATCCGGGAACCCGTCTGCAGAGTTTAAACGGATGGTAAAGGCTCTTCACCATGCAGGGATTGAACTGGTGATCGAACTGTATTTTGACGGAAGTGAAGCGCCGGGATATGTGCTGGATGTGGTGCGCTTCTGGGCGATGGAATACCATGTAGACGGCGTTCATCTGGTAGGTTTTGCACCTCTTTCCCTGTTGGCGGAAGACCCTTATTTAAAGGATTTAAAGCTGTGGGGAGAAGGCTGGAAGGAGGGGGATTCCCGCCGCATCTGTGAGTATAATTCTGGCTTTATGATGGATATGAGACGCTTTTTAAAGGGCGATGAGGGGATGTTAAGTGCGCTGTCCTACCATATCCGCCACAATCCGGATCATATGGGAGTCATCAATTACATGGCAAATGTAAACGGCTTTACCATGATGGACATGGTTTCCTATAACGAAAAGCATAATGAGGACAATGGGGAAGATAATCAGGACGGCTCAGACCAGAATCAGTCCTGGAACTGCGGGGCAGAGGGGCCGGTGAGAAAGAAAAAAGTTCTCAGTCTGCGGCTTCGTCAGTTAAAGAATGCCCTGCTTCTTCTGTTTTTAAGCCAGGGAACGCCCCTTCTTCTATCTGGTGATGAGTTTGGGCAGACCAAACAGGGAAATAACAATTCCTACTGTCAGGACAATGAAATTTCCTGGCTGAACTGGGGGCTTATACGGCGTAATAAGGATCTATTTGCCTTTGTAAAACAGGTGATCTCATTCAGAAAGTCCCATGATCTGTTCCATATGGCGAAAGAACCCAGACTGATGGATTACCGGGGGCTGGGACTGCCGGATCTGTCCTATCACGGAGAGAAGGCATGGCAGCCGGAATTTGACCGGTGCAGCCGTCAGTTCGGCGCATTTTACTGCGGAGATTATTCAGAGGATACAGAAAAAACCAGCTTTTATACAGCCTATAATATGCACTGGGAGCCACATGAATTTGCACTGCCGAATCTCCCCAAAGGAAGGGCATGGCAGATGGTTTTCAATACAGCCGAGGACAGTGTAAACGGTTTCTGGCCGGAGGGAAAAGGCCCTGTATTAAAGGATCAGAAAAAGGTTATGATCGGAGCGCGGGCAGTCTGTGTATTTATGGAGAACCCGGAGGTTCTGCCTGAAAAAACGGTCCGGGAGAAAGAAGGAAAAAAAGATGCTCAGTGAGTCAATGGAAGTGTTTATCAGAGAACATGAGGAGGAGGCTCTGGAACTTTTAAGAACTATTGCCAGGATTCCTGCGCCTTCAAACCATGAGGAAAAACGGGCGGAATTCTGTTCCCGGTGGTTAAAAGAGCAGGGAGCAGAAGGGGTATATATAGATGAGGCATTAAATGTTGTCTGGCCGGCCGTGATCCGTGAAAAAAATGGCCTGGAGGTCTATATGGCCCATACGGATGTGGTATTTCCTGATGAGGAGGAGCTGCCTTTAAAGGAGGAAGGAGACCGTATCTTCTGTCCGGGCATTGGGGATGATACAGCCTGTCTTGTCTGCCTGCTCCTTGGGGCAAAGTATCTGGCAGAGGCCATCCGGGAAGGGCGCCTTGAGGAGGTGTATCCCTCTGACCGCCCGGGGCTTTTGTTTGTATGCAATTCCGGGGAAGAAGGGCTGGGAAATCTAAAGGGCGTCCGGAACATATGCGAGGATTATGCCGGTCGGGTCACAGCTTTTTGTACCTTTGACAGCCAGCTGGATAAGATCGTAGACCAGGCTGTGGGATCTAAGCGATTTAAGGTCACAGTGCGCACGAAAGGAGGCCACTCCTTTAATGATTTCGGCCGGGAAAATGCCATTGAAAGGCTGGCAGGCATCATTGGAGCGCTGTACCGGATCCAGATTCCTAAGCAGGGAAAAACGACTTTTAATGTAGGCCAGATCCAGGGCGGAACATCGGTTAATACCATTGCTCAGGAGGCTCATATGCTTTATGAGTTCCGTTCAGACCGGAGGGAACATCTGGACTATATGCAGGATCAGTTTGATAAAGTGATCGAACAGGCCAGAGCGCAGGGGATGGAGATCGAAACGGAGGTTTTAGGGATTCGTCCCTGCTCCGGCAGCATTGACCCGGAGCGCCAGAGGACTCTTTTAGAGCGGGCCTGCATGGCTGCAGCGCAGGTTACAGGGCAGCGCCCCCAGACAGGCTCCGGTTCCACAGACTGCAATATCCCCATGTCGTTGGGAATCCCCAGCGTCTGCGCGGGCTGCTACCGGGGCAAAGGCGCTCATACCAGAGAGGAATACATTGAAAAATCCTCCATATCCGAGGGGATGAAGGTCGTATTTGGCATGATATTTGGCTGATGTCATAACAGACCTCCCTTTTTCATAAATTAAACAGAGTGTACAGACCGGATGCTTCCGGGGCCGCTCAAGGATGGTCCCGGGAGCATTTTTCGTTGCGGTTTTTACAGATCCAGAGTATAAAAGGGGGAGCCGGAATGACAGAATGGTACAGCAGATCAGAGGAAGAGGTTTTTAGGGAGCTTTCCTCCTGCCGCCGGGGGCTGACCGATGCAGAGGCCCATTCCAGGCTGGAAAAATATGGGGAAAATGTTCTATATGAGCGGGAGGCTGTACCCTGGTGGCAGATTTTTCTAAGTCAGTTTAAGGATCTTCTGGTAGTGATCTTAATGATCGCTGCCGGGATATCCATGGCTACAGGAGATCCGGAGAGCGCTCTGGTTATTTTTACGGTTTTGTTTTTAAATGCCCTGTTGGGAACGATCCAGCACAGGAAGGCGGAAAAATCCCTGGAAAGCCTTCAAAAGCTGTCCTCTCCTGAGGCCAGGGTAGTGAGAGAGGGACAGTCGGTTACCATTCCTTCCTCGAACGTAGTGCCGGGAGACCTGATGATTTTAGAGGCCGGAAGCCTGGTACCGGCAGATGGCCGGCTGCTGGAAGTTTATGGACTTACGGTGAATGAAAGCTCTCTTACCGGAGAATCGCTCAGCGCAGAAAAACATACCGGGTGTCTGAGAACGGAAGGAGAGCGGCTGTCTCCCGGAGATCAGGTCAATATGGTATTTTCCGGTTCTCTGGTTACCTCCGGGCGGGCTGCCGCAGTAGTTACAGCCACAGGAATGAATACGGAGATCGGTTCGATCGCTTCTTTGATGAACCGGGCAGAGGTACAGAAAACACCCCTGCAGATCAGCCTGGACCATTTTTCCGGTCATCTGGCGCTTGGCATTATGGGAATCTGTGTTTTGGTTTTTGGACTCAGTGTTTACCGGAAGGAACCTGTACTGGACGCGTTGATGTTTGCTGTGGCTCTGGCTGTGGCGGCAATCCCGGAAGCATTAAGCTCCATTGTTACCATTGTCCAGGCCATGGGAACCCAGAAAATGGCAAGGGAGCACGCGATCATCAAGGATTTAAAGGCAGTGGAAAGCCTTGGCTGCGTATCTGTGATCTGCTCTGATAAGACGGGAACGCTGACTCAGAACCGTATGGAAACAGAGGCGGTCTACATCAATGGAAGAGAAATGGAGACGGATCAGCTGAAAGAGTATGCGGGATCAGGAAAAAAGGATGCGAAGCTCTTTTTAATGGCAGCCGCTTTAAATAATAATACATCTCCATCTGCCGGGGATAAGGAGGGGGATCCGGTGGAGCTGGCCCTGTTTCATATGGTTCAGGCTGCCGGAGCAGTCCCGGAACAGCTGCGCCTGTGCTGTCCAAGAAAAGGGGAGATTCCCTTTGATTCTGCAAGAAAGAGAATGACGACCATCCATGAGGTGCAGGGGGAAGAAATCATGTTTGTTAAGGGTGCTCCGGATGTGCTGCTGGAGCGTTGCACACGGATCATAAATCCTGCCGGAGCAGATCTTGTTCCGTCACGACAGCTTTCTGCTTCCGACCGGGCGGCGATTTTAAATCAGAATCAGGAATGGTCCTTACGGGGGCTCAGGATTTTGGCATTTGCCTGCCGGTTCGGAGCCAAATGGCAGGAGGATCCGGAAACAGACCTTGTGTTTCTGGGGCTTGCGGCAATGATGGATCCGCCCCGGCCGGAGTCACGCCCGGCAGTGGCTGCGGCCCGTCAGGCCGGAATACGCACGGTGATGATCACAGGAGATCACCGGACAACGGCAATGGCTGTAGCAGGCCGGATCGGCATTTTTTTGCCCGGAGATCTGGCGCTTACAGGAGCCCGGCTGGATCAGATGACAGAAGAAGAACTGGAAAAAAAGCTGCCGCAGATTTCTGTTTATGCCCGCGTATCTCCGGAGCATAAAATACGCATTGTAAAAGCATGGCAGAACCGGGGGCATATCGTAGCCATGACGGGCGACGGGGTAAATGATGCTCCCGCCCTGAAAAAAGCAGATATCGGCATTGCTATGGGTATGGGAGGAACAGAGGTGTCAAAGGATGCCGCCTCCATGATTCTGGCGGATGACAATTTTGCTACGATTATCAAGGCTGCTGCCAATGGAAGAAACGTATACCGCAATATTAAAAATGCCATCCAGTTTCTTTTGTCCGGAAATATGGCAGGGATTCTGTGCGTCCTTTACACTTCGCTTTTGGGGCTTCCCCTTCCCTTTGCTCCGGTTCATCTGCTGTTTATCAACCTGATCACCGATTCTCTCCCGGCAATCGCCATTGGGATGGAGCCGGCAGAGGATGGACTGCTTAAGAAACCGCCCAGAGACCCGAAGGAAGGGATTTTGACTCCCGGCTTTGTCGGACAGATCTTTTTTCAGGGCGGCCTGATGGCGGGAGCAACCATGTGGGCCTGGAGCCTGGGAATGAGACAGGGGGGAGAAGCTCTGGCCTGTACCATGGCATTTTCTGCGCTTACACTGGCGCGTCTGTTTCACGGCTTTAACTGCCGCAGCAGCTATTCGATCATACAGCTTGGCCTTCTCAGCAATCCGGGCAGTCTGGCGGCATTTATGCTTGGGAGCATTCTTTTGGCAGCGGTTCTTTTTGTGCCGGGGCTGCAGATGTTTTTTGCCGCATCCGATCTCATGCCGGTTCAGGCGGCGGCTGTAGGAATGGCTGCATTTCTTCCTACAGTGGTGATACAGCTGGGAAGGATTTTCAGGGATGCGCAGCAGTAAGAGACTGAAAAAATAGAAATCAGAGCCGAAAAGTAGAAAAAATCGGAAAAATGTGGTACAGTAGACAATAAGTGAGTGCAGAATACAGGAGGCCGTCAATGAAATTTGTTACATATGAGATTGAACATAAGAGAAGACTGGGCGTTATAAACAGGGATGGAACATGGATCTATCCGTTGCGCTCTCTGGATATGGATTATAAAACCATGCAGGAGCTGATCGAGGGCATCAGTGAGTCTGAAAAGCAGCTTCTGGAGTATGTGTCAGGACAGGATCCTTATAAGATCAAAGGGGCAGTTCCCGCAGAGGAGGCTATCCTTCTTGCGCCTATTCCTCATCCTGTGCAGGATGTAATCTGCCTGGGCATCAATTATATGGCCCATGCAGAGGAATCGGCCCGCTATAAGAAAGAGGCCTTTGGCGGAGAGCGCCCCTTTGCCGTATATTTCTCAAAACGGGTCAGCGAAGCTACGGGTACAGGCGCTGAAATCCCCAGTCATAAGGAGTTAGTGCAGGATTTGGATTACGAAGCTGAACTGGCGGTTATTATTGGAAAGGACGCAAAAAATGTGCCTGTCTCCGAGGTGAAAAATTATATTTTCGGTTATACGGTGATCAATGATGTGAGCGCCAGAACCCTTCAGACCCGTCATAAGCAGTGGTATTTCGGCAAAAGCCTGGATGGATTTCTTCCCATGGGGCCTTGTATTGTTACCGCGGAGGAATTTCCCTATCCGCCCAGGCTTTCCATTCAGTCCAGGGTAAACGGAGAGCTTCGCCAGGACAGCAGTACAGAGCTTATGATATTTGGCATTGACCATGTGGTAAGCGAGCTTTCTGCCGGAATGACCCTGAAGGCAGGCACCATTATCGCTACAGGAACGCCGGCCGGTGTGGGAATGGGCTTTGATCCGCCCCGTTTTTTAAAGCCCGGGGATGTGGTGGAGTGCTCCATTGAGGGAATAGGAACCCTGGTAAACCGGGTTTCAGAGTAGAAAAGAAACAGGCACAGCATAAAAGGAGGCCGGGAAAATGGATTACTTATCAATGACCATTGGAAAACAGAAAAACATTGCGTTGATTGCACACGACCAGAAAAAGCATGAACTGATGGACTGGTGTCTGGAGCATAAGGAAGCACTGTCAAAGCATTTTCTGTGCGGGACAGGCACCACAGCCAGGATGATTACAGAGTATACGGGCCTTTCGGTAAAGGGATACAACAGCGGGCCCTTAGGCGGCGACCAACAGATCGGAGCCAAGATTGTGGAAGGAAAGATTGATTTTGTGATTTTCTTTTCCGATCCTCTCACGGCCCAGCCTCACGATCCGGATGTGAAGGCGCTTCTTCGGATCGCACAGGTTTATGACATTCCCATTGCAAACAATAAAGCAAGCGCGGATTTTATGATTGCTTCTCCTCTGATGGAAGAGGAGTATGAGCATGATGTGATCAATTTCAGGCAAAATATTTCAGAACGGGCTCAGACATTGTAGCCGGCAGAAGGGGGAAGCTGTATTTATGGAACAGGTATTATACGATTTGATGGATTGGGCGGGAATTGAGGAGCTGACTTATTCGGAGTCTGCAGATCCTCACAGACTTCTGGGATCTCACATAACAGAAAAGGGGCTTTTGATCCAGGCTCTGTTTCCTACGGCTTCGGCTGTAAAGGTAAAGCTTTCCAATACGGGAAAGACATATGATATGGAGCTGGCAGATGAAGCAGGCTTTTTTGCAGTCCTCATTCCCAGAAAGACGAAAACAGCCTATACGCTTTTAGTGACCTATGATAATGGGGCGGAGGAAGAAGTTACAGATCCTTACGCCTTTGGCCCTCAGTATACGGAGCGGGAGCTCAAGAAGTTTGAAGCGGGAATTTTCTATAACATCTATGAGAAAATGGGTGCTCATCCCATGACAATAGACGGTGTGGAGGGTGTATATTTTTCCGTATGGGCCCCTTGTGCCATGAGAGTCAGCGTGGTAGGAGATTTTAACCTCTGGGACGGCAGACGCCATCAGATGAGGAAGCTGGGGGAGGGAGATGCAAGTGTATTTGAGCTGTTCATTCCCGGCTTAAAACCAGGCTGCCTTTATAAGTATGAGGTGAAAACGCGGGCCGGGGAACCCATGTTAAAATGTGATCCCTATGCCAACTATGCAGAGCTGCGCCCCAATAATGCCTCCATTGTGTGGGATATTGGAAACTATCAGTGGAAGGATCAGGAGTGGATGAAAAAGAGGGCCGCATCTGATACAAAGGACAAGCCGTTTAATATCTACGAAGTTCATCTGGGATCCTGGATCCGCAAGGCGTTTGCAGAGGATGAAAATGGAAATGTGATTGCCGGGTCTGAGTTCTATAATTACCGGGAATTGGCTGTAAAGCTGGCTGATTATGTAAAGAATATGGGATATACCCATGTGGAACTGATGCCGGTGATGGAGCATCCCTTAGACGCTTCCTGGGGATATCAGGTGACAGGGTATTATGCGCCCACCAGCCGATACGGAACCCCGGATGATTTCATGTATTTTATGGATTATATGCATGAAAACGGCATCGGGGTGATCCTTGACTGGGTACCGGCTCATTTCCCCAGAGATGCCTATGGCATGGCCTGCTTTGACGGTACCTGTGTATATGAACACGCAGATCCCAGACAGGGTTCTCACCCCCACTGGGGAACTCTGATCTACAATTACGGCCGTCCCGGCGTATCCAATTTCCTGATCGCAAACGCCTTATTCTGGGCTGAAAAATATCACGCAGACGGTATCCGAATGGATGCAGTTGCTTCCATGCTGTATCTGGACTACGGCAAAAATGACGGCGAGTGGGTAGCCAATATGTACGGCGGAAATGAAAATCTGGAAGCCGTAGAATTCTTAAAGCATTTAAACAGCGTATTTAAGGGACGCAAAGACGGCGCTGTGCTGATCGCAGAGGAGTCCACAGCATGGCCCATGATCACCGGCAATCCAAAGGACGGCGGTCTTGGCTTTGACTACAAGTGGAATATGGGCTGGATGAATGACTTCACCAACTATATGCGCTGCGATCCCTATTTCCGGAAAAATAATTACGGCGGGCTTACCTTTTCCATGCTCTATGCCTACAGTGAAAACTTTGTCCTGGTATTTTCCCATGACGAGGTGGTTCACGGAAAAGGCTCCATGATGGGGAAAATGCCGGGAGAAACTCTGGAAAAGAAAGCAGAAAATCTGCGCGCTGCGTACGGCTTTATGATGTCCCATCCGGGCAAGAAGCTGCTCTTTATGGGACAGGACTTTGGCCAGATTGACGAGTGGAATGAAAATGCTTCTCTGGAATGGGAACTTTTGCAGTATCCTCTTCACAAAAATATGCAGAGCTATGTAAGGGCATTAAACCACATGGTTCTGGAGCATCCGGCTCTTTACGAGGAGGACTTTGACCCCAGTGGATTTGAGTGGATCAACTGCAGCTATCATGAAGAAAGCATGGTTTTATATGTACGCAGAAGCAAAGACGGAAAGGAAACGCTGCTCTTTATCTGCAACTTTGATAATGTGGAGCATGAGAAATTCCGTCTGGGAGTACCGTTTGCAGGCAAATATAAGGAAATCTTCAACAGTGACGCCAGGGAATTCGGCGGTCAGGGCAGGATCAACGCCCGCGCAAAGAGCTCGAAGAAGATTCCATGGGATGACAGAGAGAACTCCATCGAATGCAATATCCCGCCAATGAGCTTTCTGGTATTTTCCTGTACGCCGGAAGCTGGCAAAAAGAAGGCCGGGAGGGCTGCAAAAAGCTCTGTTAAGGAGGCTGCCGCAAAGAAGGAGCCAGAGACCGGCGGAAGAAAGACAGCCGTGGTGAAAGAGGAGCCGAAGAAGCTGTCTACAGCCAGGGAAGAACCTAAAAAACTTTCTACTACAAAAGAGGAACCTAAAAAGATAGTGGAGGCAAAGAGCCGGGAAAGAACCCAAAAGACGGCTCAATCTTTCAAACGCACTGAGTCGTAAAACACAGGAGGGGCCGAGGATACAGACAGAAAGGAAACGCAGATTATAATACAGATTTATGCTTCGTAATATATGGTTAACGATTTCCATTAAAAAGAAGATCGGTATTTTTGCAGCCATGGTCATTTTGATCATGGCTCTTTCGGCTACGTTCAGTATTTGTATTATGAACTTCTCGCTGGGAGGCTTCAATACCATTTTAAATGACAATTCCCGCTGCCATGATTTTCAGGAGGCACTGGATCTTGAGATTGAGTCCTTTGCGGATTATATCCGCGATGCCACACCTGATACGAGAGATCAGTATGTTCTGTCCTGCGTCCGTACAGAGCGCTGTCTCCGCTCCCTTCCCTTTGACTATGCCCGGATTGGAACAGAGCGCTACGCCCGGACCTGGAGTATTTTAAATGGTTATGAAACCTATCAGGCCTATCGGGATGAGCTTGCTGAGACACAGGTAAGGGAAAGCGATTTTGTGGAACGGCTGTACCGGGTGTACAAGATGCAGGAATATCTTCAGACCTATGCCAGACGTCTGGTGCAGGTCACTTTAAAAGAAGGAAATGACAGTTATCAGGAAAAAGTACCTGTATTTTATAACATGCCCTATCTGATTCTGGCTATTTCCGCCGTCTTTATGGGTTTTGTGATGTTTTTAACCAAAATCCTCTCCAACGCGCTGGTATCTCCGGCAGTCCTTCTGGCCCAGTGCGCCAGAAAAATCGCCAAAAATGATTTTACCGGAGAAGATCCCTCTGTAGAAAACCGGGATGAAATGGGCGAACTGGTGCGGGCATTTAACAAAATGAAACGGTCTACAAAGGGGTATATTGATACATTAAAGGAGAATCACCGTATGTCCGAACTGCTCCACAGGGAAGAGATCGAAAGGGTAGAGATGGAAAAGCAGCTTAGCGGAGCCAGGCTGGAGCTGCTGAAAAGTCAGATCAATCCCCATTTCCTCTTTAATACTCTGAATATGATCGCATGCATGGCAAAGCTGGAGGAGGCGGTTACGACAGAGCGGATGATCAGCAGCATGAGCAGCCTGTTCCGGTATAACTTAAAGACCTCAGAGCAGATCGTAACCCTTGCCAGGGAACTGAAGGTGGTGCAGGATTATATGTATATTCAGCAGATGCGTTTTGGAAGCCGTATTCTCTACAGCTGTGATCTTAAGGTTGATGCAGAGCAGGCTATGATTCCGGCCTTTACGCTGCAGCCTGTGGTGGAAAATGCCATGGTTCATGGTTTGTCAAAGAAGGAACAGGGCGGAAGAGTTCACGTAAGGATTTGGGAACAGGGAAAAAGGCTTGTTATTTCTGTAGCCGATACGGGGCTCGGAATGTCTGAGGAGCGTCTGGCAGAAGTCACGGAGGCCATGAAGGAGCGCCGGACCTCCAGGATTGGAATAGGACTGGGAAATATTTACAAGCGTATCCACATGATGTACAAACAGGGAGAATTCCGGATCGCCAGCATAGAAGGACGGGGCACGGTGATTCAGATGTTCATTCCTCAGGAAAAGCATAACAGGGGGGATAAATAATGTACCGAATGCTGATAGCGGATGATGAAATGATAGAGCGGGCTGTACTGTATAAAATGCTCAGTAAAAATCTGGAAGGCCAGTGTGAGATCTATCAGGCAGAAAACGGCAGACAGGCACTGGAGCTGTATGAAAAGGAGAAGATCCAGATTGCTGTTTTAGATATAGAGATGCCGGGGATCAACGGGATCCAGGCAGCAGAGAAGATCAGGGAAAAAGATAAGGATTGTGTGATCGTTTTCCTTACAGCTTTTGATGAATTTTCCTATGCAAAGAAAGCTATTTCTGTAAGGGCCATTGATTATGTGCTTAAGCCATATGATGAAAATGAGCTTATGCTTGTGATCGAGGAGGCCATGCGCATGGTAGAAGAGCAGGGGCAGAGGAAGGCGATGGAACAGTTCTTTCAAAATGAATCGGAGGAAGCTGATTTTGAAGAAGATCCGGTTCAGCCGGAGGATGATAATGATCACATGAGCCGTGTAGGGGCCATGATCCGCTCGTTTATTGAAGAAAATTATATGTATGACATTTCCATGCAGGAGCTGGCACGGAGGATGAACTACTCAGAGCCCTATTTCTGCAAGCTTTTTAAACAGTACTTTGACCAGAATTTTACTGCTTATCTCACCGAGTACCGCATTGCTGAGGCAAAAAAGCTTTTGGAGCAGCCCACTTTTAATATCAAGGATGTGGGAAAAGCGGTAGGCTACAGTGATTCCAATTACTTTACAAAGGTATTTAAGAGGATCACCGGACAGAGTCCGACGGAGTATCGGAATGGGTGATAAGGAAAAATATAAAGAAAATATAAAGAAAGTTAAAATTATACTACGATTCGCAAAAATTTACCATGTTCATTGTGCGCTTTTCCTTATATAATGAAATCAACATAAATAAAGCGTTAAGATATATATCAAAAACGTGAATGATGTATTAAGAGGAGGATGTGTAACATGAAGAAAAGATGGTTAAGCACAGCACTTTGCGCAGCAATGGCTGCAGGTACTCTGGCAGGCTGCGGTCTGAAGACACCAGAGACTACGACAGCTGCTCCGGCTGCAACTGAGGCTGCAAAGGAGGAGACCAAGGCAGAAGAGAAGACTGAGGCGGCAGAGGGTGAGACCAAGGCAGAGGCAGCAGCTTCCGGCAAGTATGACACTGCAAATATGCCTGAGGTAACTCTGGTATATGCAGAGGTTAACCCACTGGATACCATCGTTGGCCAGATGGCTACCGATTTCAAGGAAAAGGTTGAAGAGCTTTCCGACGGAAAGATGACCATCGACGTACAGGCCAGCGGTGTTCTTGGTTCTGAGAATGACGTTCTGGATACCATGTTAGGCGGCGGCGGTACCATTGATATGTCCCGTATTTCCGCATTCGCATTAAACGGCTATGGCGCAAAGAAGTCTCTGCTTCTTTCCATTCCTTATACATTTGCTGACCGTGAGCACTTCTGGAACTTTGCAACCAGCGATCTGGCTGATGAGTTCCTGGCAGAGCCGGTTGAGCAGGGCCTGGGTGTAAGAGGTCTGTTCTATGGTGAGGAAGGCTTCCGTCACTTCTTCTTCAAGGAAGAGGCTAACACACTTGAAGACTTAAAGGGCTTAAAGATCCGTGTTTCCAATGACCCTGTTATGACAGGTATGGTAGCCGGACTTGGCGCTAACGCAACTGTTGTTTCCATGAATGAGCTGTACTCTGCACTGCAGACCGGCGTTGTTGACGCTGCTGAGCAGCCAATCGCAAACTATGCTTCCAATGCATTCCCTGAGGTTGCACCTTACCTGATGCTGGATGGACATACTCTGGGCGCTGTTCAGGTTGTTATCACAGACGAGGCATGGAACGGACTGACCGAGGATCAGCAGGCTATCCTTATGGAGGCAGGCGAGTACGCTTCTACCAACAACCGTGCAAACTCCGAGAACAAGGAGAACGAGGTTTTAGAGCAGCTTAAGGCTGACGGCGTAACCGTTGTTGAGGTTGAGGATAAGGCTCCATGGAAAGAGGCTTGTAAAGATGTAATCGAGTCCAATACTTCCGATCAGGCTGAACTGTATCAGCAGCTCCTTGATATGGAGTAATCTTGCAGTAAATTTGTAACTGACAGGACACAGAGAGTTTTGGATATTTTCTGTGTCCTGTTTTGGTATCACGGAACCTGTTAAAATGTTGTTAACAGACATCCGAATACACAATAAAGAAAAGGGGGAAAATCTGAAATGCCAGAGATTTTCAACAAAATCGACAAGATCAAACCGGCGTATGACCTGGTATACAAGGTTGTACTGCTGATCTGCAAGCTGCTTCTGGTTGCGGATATTGTGATCACATCCATGTCTGTTGTGGGCCGTTACGTTTCCTTTATTCCCGACCCGGCCTGGAGTGAAGAAGTAGTTCTTACCTGTATGTCCTATATGGCAGTGCTTTCTGCAGCGCTGGCCATCCGCAGAGGCGCTCATATCCGTATGACCGCATTTGACAATTACTTACCGAAAAAGGTAGTAACCTTCCTTGATATCCTTGCAGATGTTGCCGTACTGGTACTGGCTGTGATCATGATCACAGTGGGCTGGAAATATGCAACCGGCATTGGTTCCAAGGGTACTTATGTAAGTATGCCAAAGGTATCCAGATTCTGGATGTACTTCCCGGTTCCTTTAGCCGGAGTGGCTATGGTTGTGTTTGAGATTGAGGCTCTTTACAATCATGTGAAAAAGATCTTTGTAAAGGAGGAAGCAAAATAATGGATGCGAATACATTTGCAATTTTAGTTTTACTTGGAAGCTTTTTCCTGATGATCTTCCTGCGTTTCCCCATCGCTTATGCGGTTGCTCTTTCTTCCGTATTCTGTCTGGTAGCTCAGGGACATAACCTGACTACGATCTGCCAGCAGATGGTAAAGGGAATCAGTTCCTTCAGCCTGATGGCTGTGCCGTTCTTTATCACCATGGGATGCCTTATGGGCTCCGGCGGTATTTCCGAAAAGCTGATCGCTCTGGCAAATGCCTGCGTGGGCTGGATGCGCGGCGGTATGGCAATGGTAAACATCGTTGCTTCCTATTTCTTCGGCGGTATTTCCGGTTCTGCATCTGCAGATACAGCTTCCTTAGGTTCCATCCTGATCCCTATGATGGTTGACCAGGGCTATGACGGAGATTTCTCCACTGCAGTTACGATCACATCTTCCTGTGAGGGACTGTTAGTACCTCCAAGCCACAACATGGTTATCTACGCTACCACAGCCGGCGGTATTTCCGTAGGAAGCCTGTTCTTAGCAGGATATATTCCAGGCGCTCTGTTAGCTGCTTCCCTGATGATCGGCTCTTACATTATTTCTGTAAAGCGCAATTATCCAAAGGGCGACAAGTTCAGCATGAAGGTGTTGTTAAAGCAGTTCAGCGTTTCCTTTTGGGCTCTGGCAGCCGTTCTGATCGTTGTAGTAGGCGTAGTAGGCGGTGTGTTCACAGCTACTGAGTCCGCAGCGATCGCTGTTATCTACAGTCTTCTTGTAAGTGTATTTATCTACAAGGGACTTGACTGGAAGGGCGTATGGAGAGTTTTAGGCGACTGCATCGACACACTGTCTATCGTACTGATCCTGATCGCAACCTCCAGTATTTTCGGTTACTGCCTGACACAGCTCCATGTGCCGGATCTGGCAGCAACTGCTATTACAAACTTTACCAACAACCCAATCGTACTGGCACTGCTGTTAAACCTGATCCTTCTGGTTTTAGGCTGTATCATGGATATGGCTCCGATCATCCTGATCGCAACTCCTATCCTTCTGCCGATCGCAACCTCTATCGGTATCGATCCCATTCAGTTCGGTATCATGGTAGTATTAAACTGCGGTATCGGCCTTCTGACTCCTCCGGTTGGTTCCGTTCTTTTCATCGGTTCCGCCATTGCAAAGCTGCCAATGGAGAAGGTTGTAAAAGCTACCCTTCCATTCTACCTGTGCATGATCATTACGCTGCTTCTGATCACATTTGTACCGGCAATCAGCCTGTGGCTGCCTCAGGTATTGGCATAACAGCAGAAATCATTTATAATTAACAATCATGAAGCCGTTCTGATGCTTTATCAGGACGGCTTTAAAAATCACTTCGGAGGAAGGCTTATGTATCAATATACCTATCGTCTCAGCAATGGAGAATACTGGCGTCTGTCTATGTACTATACGTATGGATCTATGGTAGGCGTGTGCAATCTGATATTTACAGCGGCTTTATTTATCCTTACCTATGTAAAATGGGGAGGAGCAGGATGGGGCTACCGGGCCATGCTGATCTTAGGCTGTAGTCTGTTTACCGTGCTTCAGCCCCTGGCGATCTGGAGACGTTCCAAAAAGATTGCTTCAGCGATTAAAGAGGATACTCATATCATGATTGACGGCAAGGGGATCCATGTGACTGTGGGAACGGCTCATACGGATATTGTATGGGACAAGATCCGCCGTATTTCAAAGAAACCGGATATGCTGGTGATCTTTTCCGATACGACCCATGGATATGTGCTTACGGACCGGGTGCTGGGAGGAGACCGTGAAGCGGTCTATTCGTTTATCACTGCCCGTATGAATCATGGAAAAAAGTAAGGAGGAAGCAGTGAAAGGGAAGAGAAACATCCTGGCTGCCGGCCTGATCCTGGCGTTGTCCGCCTCGGTATGGGGGTGCCAAAGCAGAGAGAAGGGGGCTGGGGAAGAAAATGTACCAGAGTTTGTGCTGACCTATGCGGAAAATCAGGCAGAGGACTATCCTACTACTCAGGGAGCTTACAGATTTGCAGAACTGGTAAAGCAGAGAACCGGAGGAAAGGTGGAAATCCTGATCAATGCCGAGGGGATTCTGGGGGATGAGAGAACGGTGATCGAGCAGCTTCAGTTCGGCGGCGTTGATTTTGCCCGTGTGTCTCTGTCGCCTTTATCGGAATTTGTGCCGGAATTGAATGTCCTTCAGCTTCCCTATCTGTATACAGGTGCGGAGCATATGTGGAAGGTGCTGGAAGGGGAAATCGGGGACAGCTTTTTAGGTTCCTTTGAGGGCTCCAGTCTGGTAGCTCTTTCCTGGTATGACGCAGGAGCCAGAAATTTTTACAATTCGGTCCGTCCCATAGAGAAGCTGGAGGATATGAAGGGGCTTACCATCCGTGTTCAGGAGTCGGAGCTTATGAGCGACAGCATCCGCGTGCTGGGAGCTGTGCCGAAGCAGATGGCTTACGGGGAAGTTTATTCCGGTCTTCAGACCGGGGAAATCGACGGAGCGGAAAATAACTGGCCCTCTTATGAGTCCACAAGGCATTATGAGGTAGCCAGGTATTACACCATCGATGAGCATACCCGAGTGCCGGAGCTGCAGCTGGCGGCCCAGTCCACCTGGGATAAGCTTCCTGAGGAGTACAGGATCATTATTACCCAGTGTGCCAAAGAATCCGCAAGGTATGAGCGTTCTCTGTGGAAGGAGCGCGAAGCACAGTCTGAGCAGAATATCCGTGAAGCAGGCTGTATCATAACAGAGCTTTCCAAAGAAGAAAAGTCCCGCTTTCAGGCTGCGGTTATGCCTATGTACGGAAAATACTGCAGCGATTATGTGGATATGATCGACCGGATTGTGGCTGAGGGGAGATAAGGAAAAATTACGTCCGGTTCATCCTTGTGGAATGACGGTAAGGTATGCTATAATAGCCCCATAACCGGATGGCTCTTATGGATCCATACAGGCACAGACAAAGGAGAAGGGACGGTGGACGTTATGAATAAAGTAATTACAGTAAGCCGTGAATTTGGAAGCGGTGGACGCGAGCTGGGGGTAAAGCTGGCAGATGCGCTGGGGATTCCTTTTTATGATAAGGAACTGATTTCCATGGCTGCCGACGATATCAATATTGCGGAAGAAGCATTTCGCAGGTATGACGAGCATATTGTGGTGGAAGATCCCCTGGATCGGAATTTTTATCATGCATTTTCTGACATTTACCAGGTTCCCATGTCGGATCAGATTTTCGTGGCGCAGTCGAATGTGATCCGCCGTCTGGCATCCCATGGCCCCTGTATTATTGTCGGCCGGTGTGCTGATATGGTATTGGAGGACAGCATCAATATTTTTGTTTATGCAAAGATGAAAAACAGGATCCGCCGTATGATGGAGCTGGAGCCGGGATCGGATGAAAAGGAAATGGAGCGCCGGATCCGTGAGGTAGACCGGAAGCGGAAGGATTATTATCAGTATTATACTGGAAATACCTGGGGAAAGGCGCAGAATTATCATCTGTGCGTAGACAGCGGACTCGTAGGAGTGGACGGCTGTCTCAGAGCAGTGACGGCATATCTGGGAGAGTTGTGCCGGGATCTGTCTTAAAAAAAGAAAATATATGTTTTATGAATATTATTTTTCCAAAGGCTCATACTAGGAGTGTACAAAGGAAGTACAAATCAAAAAACAGGTGAGTCCATGGAAAAGCCCGGTAAAAAACTGAAGAAATTTTTAATCATAACAGGAACCACAGGATTGGTCTATGCAGGTTTAAAGTACCTGCTGCCTCTTGTGGCTCCTTTTTTCATTGGCTATACGCTGGCCTTGATCCTGCGCCCTTCGGTCCGTTTTATCCGGTATCGTTTTCAGTTTTCTGCATTTGGAAAAACATGGAAAATTCCCTCTGGATTGATCGGAGCAGCAGAAATAGGGATTATATTTGGCGGTCTGGGGATTTGGGTCTGGCAGGGAATCCTGCGCCTGTGCCGGGAACTGCAGCTTCTGGCAGTCCGTCTGCCCCTGTGGATCATGGATTTTGACAGCCGGATGGCGGAATACTGTATGAAAATGGAACGGGCAGCAGGCTTAAAGTCCGGCTGTCTGTTTGAAACAGCAGCTGAAATGACAGCCACATTGGGGGAGAAGGCGAAAGAAAGCCTGATGCCTTTTCTTATGACAAATTCCCTGCCTGCAGCGGCTTTTTTTATACGTCTGACTCTCGTTTGCCTGGTTTCCTTTCTGGCGGCCGTCCTGAGTCTTCAGGAGATGGAAGAGCTTCGGCACAGGCGGGATCAGTCCTTGTTTCGCAGAGAGTTTAATCTTATCGGGAGCCGCCTGGTACAGACCGGGAAGGCATGGTTTAAAAGCCAGGGCATCATCCTTCTTTTAACCTGTGGTTTGAGTATAGGAGCCATGATCTGGATGGGAAATCCATATGCTGTTTTGGCAGGCATAGCCATAGCTCTTCTGGACGCCCTGCCTCTTTTGGGAGCAGGGGCTGTCCTTCTGCCCTGGGCTTTTTTGTGCGTGCTGGGAGGACAGTGGAAGGATGCTTTGATCCTTTCGGCCCTCTATCTGGCCTGTTACTTTGCGCGCCAGTATCTGGAAGCGAAGTATATGGGCAGTGAGGTTGGCTTATCTCCTCTGGAAACACTGGCGGCAGTGTATGTGGGAATGGAATTATTTGGTTTTTTGGGATTTATTTTAGGGCCTCTGGGACTGCTTTTGATCGAGGATCTGACAGAGATATGGGAAGAAGGAGCAGACAGAGGGAAACTTACTTGACAGGCAGAAGCTTTGGCTGATAGACTGGTATTAGAAATGATGGGAGAGGACATGAAAATGTTTGATGTGGAGCAGGTAAAAGCCTTAAATGATCTGGAGAGAATGGTCTATGAATATGTTGTAAAAGATCCTGAAAAGGTGAAATATATGAGGATTCGGGAGCTGGCTGATGAGGTACATGTTTCAACGTCTACCATTCTGCGGTTTTGTAAAAAAATGGGATGTAGCGGCTATTCAGAATTTAAGCTGCAGCTTCGGGATTATCAGACCAGGAAGGATCAGGCAAACGTAAGGGATGATATTTCAGAAGTCGTTGACTTTCTTAAAAAAACCGCAGCGCAGGAGTTTGAAGATAAGCTGGAAATGCTGGCAGAGGTTATTTTTCATGCAAACCATGTTTTTCTGGTAGGCAGCGGTATGTCGGGGATCGTGGCAAAATATGGAGCGCGGTATTTTTCAAGTATGGGTAAATTCTGCCTGTATATTGATGAACCGCACTATCCTACAGAGAGCAGTTTTTTAAAGGACAGTCTTGTGATCGTATTTTCTGTATCGGGGGAATCCGGAGATACCATCCGGCATGTTATGCGGTTTAAGGAGCAGAACTGCCGGATCCTCAGCATCACGAATACGGAAAACTGCACCATAGCAAAGCTGTCTGATCATAATATTGCATATTATGTCAGCTATATGCGGCTGGGTGATTATGATGTTACAACCCAGATCCCGGCGGTGAGTATTGTGGAACGTCTGGGCAAGAAGCTGTACCGCTATACCTCTAAAGGGCCAGGAGCTATTTGATAAAACATCCTGTTACATATAAAAAACAAGTGATTAAAGGTGTCACTTGTTTTTTTAGGCCCTGAAAGCGATGACAGTAGATGATTCCCTTCGTATAATGTATCTATCAAAATCCTTAAGGGGGAAAAGAAAATGGCAAAAGATTATACGGTTATTTCCAGAAAAATCGTAGAGCAGATTGGTGGGATCGACAACATTGCAAACGTTACTCACTGTATGACCCGTCTCCGCTTTGTGTTAAAGGATGAAACACTGGCAGATGACGAGGCAGTAAAAGCAATTGACGGTGTTATGGGTCTGGTAAAACAGGGAGGACAGTACCAGATCATCATCGGCAACCATGTAGGAACCGCTTATCAGGAGGTTTTAAAACTGGGAAATTTTGGCGAGCAGAGTGAAATTGCCAAAGGTGAGAAGAAAGAACCTCTGACACTGAAAAAAGTGGGAAATAACATTCTGGATGCGATTGTGGGAACCATGTCCCCGCTGATTCCGGCTATCATCGGCGGCTCCATGGTAAAGCTTCTGGTTATGCTCCTTGGAATGGCAGGTATCCTGTCTGCTGATTCAGAAACCTATAAGCTGATCAATACCATTGGCGACGGAGCATTCTACTTCCTTCCGATGCTGGTAGCAGCGTCCGCAGCAAAGAAATTTAAGACGGATATGTTTCTGGCAATTTCCATTGCAGGAGTTCTGATCCATCCGGATTTCAGAAGCATGATGGAGGCAGTTACAGTAGGCGATACAGCGGCTCATTTTATGGGAATCCCCATTGCTTCCGTAAAGTATACCTATACCGTTATCCCGTCAATCTGTATGACATGGATCCTGTCCTATATTGAGCGGGGCGTTGATAAGATCACTCCGGCTGTGACAAAGAACTTCTTAAAGCCCATGCTGATTCTTCTGATTGCGGCTCCCATTGCTATTTTAATCATTGGGCCGGCAGGTATATATGTAGGAGAAGGCATTTCCTCATTCGTTTTCGCAGTTCAGGACAAGCTTGGCTTTGTGGCAGTAGGAATCATGGGCGCGATCTGGCCGCTCCTTGTAATTACCGGTATGCACCGTGTATTTACGCCAACTATTTTACAGACTATTTCCGAGACGGGAATGGAGGGTACAGTAATGCCCTCTGAGATCGGAGCAAATCTTTCACTGGGCGGTGTATCTCTTGCAGTTGCATTAAAAACAAAGAACAGTGAGCTTCGACAGACGGCTCTTGCGGCAGCATCTTCTGCTCTGATCGCAGGAACTACAGAGCCTGCTCTCTATGGCGTTGCAGTGCGCTTAAAGCGTCCTCTTCTGGCTTCTCTGATCACAGGCTTTGTTTGTGGCTGTCTGGCCGGAATCGGAGGGCTTGCCAGCCGTTCCATGGTATCGCCCAGCGTTCTCACCGGAGTACAGTTTATCGATCCGGCGAATCCGGGAAGAAGTATTGCGTGGATTGCAGGCATCACCATTTTATCCATTGTCCTGTCCTTTGTGCTGACACTGGTGATCGGTTTTGAGGATATTCCAGAAGAGGAGAAATAACATTGAGTGATTTCAGAGTACCGGAGAATTTTTTATGGGGAGGAGCCATTTCTGCCAATCAGGCAGAAGGAGCTTATCGGGAAGGAGGCCGTGGGATCAGCAATATCGACCTGATCCCCCACGGTTCCAGTCGTATGGATGTGAAGCTGGGAAAGGTTTCTGATCCTGAGCTGCAGACAGATGCCTTTTATCCCAGCCATGAGGCGATTGATTTTTATCATCATTATAAAGAGGATCTGGCCTTAATGGGGGAATTGGGACTTAAGGTATTCCGCACCTCTATTTCCTGGTCCAGACTGTTTCCTGAGGGAGATGAGGCATTCCCCAATCCGGAAGGAATCGCTTTTTATAAAGATCTGTTTAAGGAATGCCGCAGATATGGGATGGAGCCTCTGGTTACGCTGTGCCATTTTGATGTGCCGTATGGCCTGATCCGGAAATATGGCTCCTGGAGAAGCAGAGAGGTGATTGGCTGCTTTGTACGGTATGCAAAAACATGCTTCAGGGAATTAAAGGGACTGGTAAAATACTGGCTTACATTTAATGAAATCAATATTGTGCTGCACAGTCCGTTTTCGGGGGCAGGAATTGCCTTTGCAGAGGGAGAAAACAGAAATCAGGTTATTTATCAGGCGGCTCACCATATGCTTGTAGCAAGCGCTCTTGTCACAAAAGCAGCCCATGAAACAGATCCAGAAAATAAAGTGGGCTGTATGCTGGCCGGAGGAAGCTTTTATCCGTATTCCTGTAATCCGGAGGATGTATGGGAGTCTGTAAAAAAAGAACAGGAAAATCTGTTTTTCATTGATGTGCAGGTTCGCGGACATTATCCCAGCTATGCCAAAAAGCTTTTCAGGGAAAAGGGTATCTGTCTGAATATGGAGCCGGAAGATTCGGATATCTTAAAAAATACAGTTGATTTTATGTCCTTCAGCTATTATTCCAGCCGCTGTGTGGCTGCGGATATGGCGGATAAGATGTCAAATGAGGGAAATGTGGTGAAATCCGTGAAAAACCCCTGGCTGAAAACAAGCCAGTGGGGATGGGCCATTGACCCTCTTGGTCTTCGGATCACAATGAATCAGCTTTATGACCGCTATCAGAAACCGCTTTTTATTGTAGAAAATGGTCTTGGCGCAAGAGATGTGCTCACACCGGAAGGAACGGTTGAGGATGATTACCGGATCGACTATCTGAAAAAGCATATTGAGGCGATGAAGCTGGCAATGGAAGACGGAGTAGAGCTTATGGGCTATATTGTCTGGAGCTGTATTGACCTGGTGTCTGCATCTACAGGGGAGATGAGCAAACGATATGGGTTTGTTTATGTAGACAGAGATGATGAAGGAAAAGGAAGTCTTAAGAGACAGAAAAAGAAATCCTTTTACTGGTATCAGGATGTAATCCGAAGCAATGGGGAGTATTTATAAACACTTAGAAAATACAAAAAATAAAAGGTACCACAAAAAATTTTGTATAAAGTGCCCATAAAAGAGCTTGGTTTTTCGATACTTTTTAGGATAGACAAATAAAATGGGAATGCTTATAATGAAAGTAACTTCATAAAAGCAGATTTTTTATGTATATCCTGGAGATTGGTCCAGAGTTTCTACCAACTGCCGTAAATAGTTGACTACATAGTTTCATGGGGCTGGTTTTGGGCGGCCGCCATGCAGCTGTGCGCGGTCTTTGGGGCAGATATGAGCAGATTTAGGTTCCGCGTTGGCGGAACCTTTTTTAGTTCATAGGAAAGAGCATCCTATGAAATTCAGTGGGTTACACAAGCAGAGATTATCTGTAGAGAAAGGAGGGATGAGGCAGAACGCACGCAGACTGGCTGCTGATGAAGAAAAATGTGAAAGAGAGGACATAACATTGGAAAAAAGGGAAGGTTTTTTCGAACGGTTTTTTGGGATTTCACAAAGCGGCTCTAATATGCGCACAGAGGTTTTGGCAGGGATCACCACCTTTATCACGGTGGCGTATATCCTGATCCTGAATCCTCAGATCCTGGCTGATCCATTTGTCATCGGGGGAGACATGGATATGGCCTCTAAAATCTCCAACGGCGTATTTATTGGAACCTGCATCGGCGCTTTTATTGGTACGATTCTGTGTGCGGTATATGCCAAGGTGCCTTTAGCTCAGGCTCCCGGTATGGGGCTGAATGCATTTTTTGCCTATACGGTTGTGCTGGGAATGGGGTATACTTATCATCAGACATTGACAATTGTATTTATTTCAGGCGTACTGTTTATCGTAATCACGGCAGTGGGACTGCGCCAGGCGATTATCCGGGCCATACCGGAGCCGATTAAAATGGCGATCACGCCGGGAATCGGCCTGTTTATCACCATTGTGGGATTAAAGAATGCGGGGCTGGTTGTAAGCAATCCCTCTACGCTTGTAAGCATGGTTGATTTTGCCCAGTGGAGAAATGGCGTGGATACACAGCTGATCTGCGGCGCTCTGGTGGCTTTGATCGGACTGATTGTCATAGGAGTTCTTCACACAAAGAATGTAAAGGGTTCGATTCTCTGGGGAATTGTAGCAGCCACAGTGGTAGGAATCCCTCTGGGAGTGACAAAGCTGTCTGCCTTTGACCTGGATCTGGCTGCAAAATTCAGAGATTTTGGTGAGGTTTCTCTGTTTAAAATGGATGTGGCAGGCCTGTTTGAGGGAAAGAGCGTTACAGATGCCATTTTTACTATTATTATGCTGGTACTCAGCTTTTCACTGGTAAATATGTTTGACTCAATGGGAACACTTATGGGAGCAGGACGCCAGTCCGGCCTGATCGACGAGAACGGAGAAGTGATTCATATGCAGGAAGCACTGATGGCGGATGCGATTTCCACAGCAGCAGGAGCATTAGTGGGTACTTCTACCGTAACGACTGTAGTGGAATCCAGCGCAGGCATTGCAGCAGGAGGACGGACTGGAATGACCAGCCTGGTAACAGCAGCTCTTTTCCTTGGAGCCATTATTTTTGCCCCGGTTGTAAGCATTGTGCCGGCAGCGGCAACTGCACCGGCTCTGATCTTTGTGGGCGTTCTGATGCTGAGCAATATCAAGGATGTTGATTTTTCGGATATGACAAACGGACTTCCGGCTTTCTGTACCGTTGTATTTATGCCTTTTACCTATTCAATTGCAAACGGGATTGCAATGGGGCTTATTACATACTGCCTTCTGAAGATCCTTGCAAGAAGACCGAAGGAGGTAGAAGTACTGACAGGACTGATCGCTGTGGTATTTGTGTTCCGCTATGCATTTATGACCCTTGGATAAAAGGGAATTGTAAGGAGGATGGAATCTATGGAACAGAAAACATTTGCACTGAAGGGAAATATCATTTATACAAAGGAGCGAACCCGATTTGAAGTGATGGAACAGGGCTGGCTGGTATGTGAAGAAGGCCGGGTTCGGGATGTGTATTCGGTGCTTCCGGAGGAATTAAAGGGCATACCCGTGGAGGATATGGAGGACCGCCTGATTATCCCCGGACTGACGGATCTCCATATCCATGCTCCTCAGTATACATTCCGCAGCCTTGGAATGGACATGGAGCTGTTGGAGTGGCTGGAAACAAATACATTTCCGGAGGAGTCCAAATATAAGGATGCGGAGTATGCCAAAAAGGCCTATGAAATGTTTGCAGAGCAGTTGAAAAAGAGCGCTACCGTGCGGGCCTGCATTTTCGGGACCATTCACAATGAGGCCACGCTGATTCTGATGGATCTTTTAGAGGAGGCCGGGCTTCACACCATGGTTGGAAAGGTAAATATGGACCGCAACAGCCCGGATTATCTATGTGAGCCATCAGCTGAGGCTTCCGCTCAGGCTACCAGGGAGTGGCTGAAGGCCGTAGCTGACCGGAAGTATAAGCATACCAGACCGATTCTGACTCCGCGTTTTACTCCCAGCTGTACAGATGAGCTGATGGAGCTTTTAAAGGAGATTCAGACGGAAACCCATCTTCCGATGCAGTCTCATCTATCAGAAAATCCGGGGGAAATTGCCTGGGTGAAGGAGCTTTGTCCCTGGTCTGAATTTTATGGCGATGCTTATGATAAGTTTGGACTGTTCGGAGGAGACTGCCCCACTGTAATGGCTCACTGCGTTTATTCCGGAAAAGAGGAAATGGCTCTTATGAAGGAGAAAGGCGTATTTGTGGCCCATTGTCCGGAATCCAATACCAATCTCTCTTCCGGCGTCGCACCGGTGCGGCGGTATCTGGAGGAGGGCCTTCATGTGGGTCTTGGAAGCGACGTGGCAGGAGGTTCTACAGAAAATCTCTTTACCGCCATGTCTCAGGCCATCCAGGCATCCAAATTAAGATGGAGGCTGCAGGATGACTCCTTAAAGCCTCTTACCGCAGAGGAGGTCTTTTATATGGCTTCCAAGGGCGGCGGAGCGTTCTTTGGAAAGACAGGAAGCTTTGAGCCGGGATATGAATTTGATGCGGTTATCATTGACGACAGCCGCCTGATCCATCCCCAACCGCTGACGGTGAAGCAGCGTCTGGAGCGAGTGATCTATCTGGGCGACGAACGGGAGGTATATGGAAAATATGCCTGCGGTGAAAAGATTCTGTAACTATTCTGAGAAAATAAAGGTGAAATGATGAGAGGAAAATGTACTCCCGGAATCCCTGTATGGGGCTTTCGGGAGCATTTTCTGTTATACAGGAGGAAGACAGGGTGAAATGGAAGGATGGAAAATGCAGGTGCTGCTGGGCCAATCCAAAGAATGAGCGGTATATCCGCTACCATGATGAGGAATGGGGACGCTCGGTTCATGATGACAGAAAGCTGTTTGAAATGCTGGTTTTGGAGTGTTTTCAGGCAGGGCTTTCCTGGGAATGCATTTTAAATAAGAGAGAGGCCTTCAAACAGGCATTTGATGAGTTTGAGCTGGAAACTGTCTGCGGGTATGGAGAGGAGAAGCTTCAGGAACTGAAAGAAAATGCGGGAATTGTGCGTAATTCTCTGAAAATAATTGCCGCTGTCACCAATGCCCGTATATTTAGAAAGATTCAGGCAGAGTACGGAAGCTTTGACTGTTATCTGTGGCACTGGACAGAGGGAAAGGTAATCTGCGAGACAGGCAAGACAAACTCTGCTTTGTCTGACCGGATTTCAGAAGATCTTAAAAAGCGCGGAATGAAGTTTGTGGGAACTACAGTTGTATATGCCTATCTGCAGGCGGTTGGAGTTGTATGGGGACATGAAGAAAACTGTTTTCTGTCACTGCATCAGGGAAAGAATATGCAGAAAAAGTAACAGTTTCATAACGGTTTCTTACATTTTTCTGTCTTGTTTACATTTTCTATACGTTTTCTTACTTCTTTTAAAAATCATTGATTTAATCGAAAAAAATAGCTATAATCTGCTCATAAAAAACAGATAAAATAAACAATGTATATAAAAGGAGGAGGTTTCCTATATGAGAAAACGTAATTTAACCGGTTTATTATTTGCAGCAGCATTTGTGATGGCAGGAACCCAGTTCGGCAGTGTAGAAGCTCAGGCAAGACCTCACCATGGAGAGGACTGGGAGGACAGATGGGAAGATCGTTGGGATGATGACGATGATGATGACGATCGCTGGGACGATGACGATGACGACGATGATCGCTGGGATGATGACCGTTGGGACGATGACGATGATGACGATCGTTGGGAAGGCGGACACGGTCATGGAAATGGGAATCATGGAGGCGGTAATAACGGCGAGCACCGTCCGGCAACAGGAGGAGCAGTAAATGTAGTTTACTTCTGTGAGGAGGATAATACCGTCTGGGCCAATGGCGTTATCTGGGCAGCGGGCCTTGTAGACGGAAAGGGAAATGTAAACTCCAGCGAGCTGACCAATGTACCGGAAGGCTATAAGTTAAAGGAAGTAGGAGATTTCTACTATGATGGTGGTTCTGAGCTTCGTATTCAGATTGTACCATGGTATCGTTAATAATCTGCTTTAAGAAATGTGTTGTAACATAAATGAACAGCGATATGCCGCAGGAGCCGGATTCATCTGGTATCTGCGGCATATTTTTTCAAGCGTCGGGAAAATATCCATGTTGACAAACCACACAATCCGTCGTAGAATTTACAATGACGAAAGACATACTTTCCATGATGCGACATAGATACATGAGAAAGGCTAAGAAGGGGAATAGTAAGCCCGGAGCACGTTGCAGAGAGAGGAACAAAAGGTGGAAGTTCCTTACGAAAGCCCGGACCCAACCGGCCCTGGAGCCCTGTATGATGAATACAGCGCAGATCCGGCGTTAATGGATAAAAGAGAGAGTCATAAAGACTAATCAGGGTGGTACCGCCGAGCTGTTCGGTCCCTTGCAGAGCGCATAGATGCATGGGATTGGATGGCTTTTTTGTTATATAGAAAAGAAAAGGAGAATCATCATGGCAGACAACAAAAAAATGGTAGAAGCCATCACATCCATGGACGTGGATTTCGCCCAGTGGTATACGGATGTGGTAAAAAAAGCAGAGCTGTGTGACTACGCAAGCGTAAAGGGCTGCATGGTCATCAAACCGGCTGGTTATGCAATCTGGGAGAATATCCAGCATGAGCTGGACCGCCGCTTTAAGGAAACCGGAGTTCAGAATGTATATATGCCGCTCTTCATTCCAGAGAGCCTTCTGGAGAAAGAAAAAGATCATGTGGAAGGCTTTGCGCCGGAGGTTGCATGGGTAACCCACGGCGGCCTGGAGCCGCTTCAGGAGCGTCTGTGCGTGCGCCCGACCTCAGAGACTCTGTTCTGTGATTTCTATGCAAAGGATATCCACTCTTACCGTGACCTGCCGAAGGTATACAACCAGTGGTGTTCTGTAGTCAGATGGGAAAAAACCACCCGTCCGTTCCTGCGTTCCAGAGAGTTCTTATGGCAGGAGGGGCACACCGCTCACGCAACCGCAGAGGAAGCAGAGGCAAGAACCATCCAGATGCTGAATCTCTATGCAGATTTCTGTGAGCAGGTGCTGGCTATTCCGGTAATCCGCGGTCAGAAGACTGATAAAGAGAAATTCGCAGGCGCAGAGGCTACCTACACCATCGAGTCCCTGATGCATGACGGAAAAGCACTGCAGTCCGGAACCAGCCATAACTTTGGTGACGGCTTTGCAAAGGCATTCGGCATCCAGTATGCAGCAAAGGACAATACTCTGCAGTACGTTCGTCAGACTTCCTGGGGCATGACGACCCGTATGATCGGTGCGATCATCATGGTACACGGTGATAACAACGGTCTGGTGCTGCCGCCGAGAATCGCTCCGACCCAGGTTGTGATCGTGCCGATCCAGCAGCAGAAAGAGGGCGTTCTGGACAAGGCATTTGCACTGAAAGACGTTCTTTCCAACTTCCGCGTAAAAGTAGATGATTCTGACAAGAGCCCGGGCTGGAAGTTCAGTGAGTCTGAAATGCGCGGAATTCCGGTACGTGTGGAGATCGGACCGAGAGATATCGAGAATAACGAGGCAGTTCTGGTCCGCCGCGATACTCATGAAAAGATCACGGTTTCCTTAGACGAGATCGAAGCCAAGGTAAGCGAGCTCTTAGACACTATCCAGAGTGATATGCTGGAGCGCGCAAGAGCACACCGCGATTCTCACACCTACGTTGCAACCACCTACGATGAGTTTGTAAAAACCATCAACGAGAAGCCGGGCTTTGTAAAAGCTATGTGGTGCGGCGATCAGGCCTGCGAGGACAAAATCAAAGAAGATACAGCTGCGACCTCCCGCTGCATGCCGTTTGCACAGGAGAATCTCTCCGATAAGTGCGTATGCTGCGGCAAGCCGGCCAAGAAGATGGTTTACTGGGGCAGAGCATACTAAAATTTTATATGAAATCGGTAAAAAGGTCCGGGAAAGCGCCTGTTCGGCGGTCTTTCCCGGACCTTTTTCGTTTTTGCTGATGTTGTCAGGCCCAGAAGGCGCGGACCAGTTCAATAAAGTATTTAGCGGCTTCGCTTAAGTATCCGTTTTTGCGGTAGTTGGCTACAATGTCCCAGGACGGATGGGATGCAAATGAGAAACAGCTGATTCCCTTTGGCAGCCTGCGTACATAGTGTTCAGGAACTACGCCGCAGCAGAGGTTTGCCTCGATCATGGAGAGTACAGTATTGTTGCTGGCAGTTTCAAAAAGAACATTTGGGGTAAAACCGGATTTTCGGAAAATCTCATCGGTGATGGCCCGGATAGTGGACTCCTTGTACATCAGGACGAAGGGCTCATACTGGAAGCGGGCGAGGCTGACGGTGGGGTAAGGCCCGGTCAGCTGACCCTGCTGATCAGCTGCTGCCTGTGCAGCCGTCAGTTCCTCCACAGCGGGATGAATGCTTGGCACCAGAAGAAAAATCTCCTCTTCGCCAAGCTTTATGTATTCGCTGTCGTTGCGTTGCCGCTCCGAGAGTGTCTGAAATCCAATGTCCAGGTTGCCCTGGGTGATCATCTGCTGCTGGCGGTGTACGCTAAGCTCATGAGGCTCAACGACAACATTCGGATAAGCCTGGTGAAATGCGGGGTAAACGTGGGTAAACATCTCACTGCCGCGGCCCGGCGTGAAGCCAATGGAAAGGCGGCCCTTCTTGGCATCTGTCATGTCATTTATGAGGTTGTAGGTGCGCTGCTTGATCCGCAGGATTTCCCGGGCATTGTCCAGATAAACCTGTCCGATCTCAGTGGGGCGCATATCTATCTTGCTGCGGTGAAAAAGCGGTGCCCCAAGCTCCTTCTCCAGCCGCAGAAGCTGCTGGTTTAAGGCGGACTGGGTTACGAACAGCTTTTCCGCCGCGCGGGTGATGCTGTGTTCATCATCAATTTTTACAATGTATTCAATCTGTTTTAAATCCATAAAAGTGCCTCCGGCATGGAATTATTCGTAACTGTTCAGTACCTTCACAGTCACAATTATTCTTTAAAAAGCTCCTTCCAGGCATTGGCAAAACGCCGGGATACAGCAGTTGGATTACGTCGCAGGATGGACGGGCGGAGTATTGATTTTTTATTGTTTAAGAGGCGGGTTGTGTCTGCCATCTTCTCGTTCAGCGTGCTGATACGTGCCGCCAGAGTCTCCCTGCGTGCAGCGGCAGCCTCGGCCAGCTCTTCCCTGCGTGTGGCAACAGCTTCCTTATGGGCTTCGACAGCCTCAGACAGCTCTTCCCTTCGTACGGCAACAGCTTCCTTATGAGCTTCGACAGCCTCGGCCAGTTCTTCCCTGCGTGCAGCAACAGCTTCTTCCAGAGCCTCCCTGCGTGCGGATACCATCTCTTTGTGTGCTTCTACATTTTCGGCCACGGCCGCGCGCAGCTCCTCCTTCGCGTTTTCGATATTTTGTTCGGTCTCGGCCTTCAGGAGAGCAAGCTGTACCTGCATTTCTTCCAGGTCAGCACGCAGCTTAGAAACAGATTCCAGAGTCTTTGCCAGGCTGAGAGCCTCTCTGGTGGACTGGATGGTATCCATGACAAAGCATCCGCTCACGATCCCAAGCAGGCACCATTCCAGTGACGGCGGAAGATTCAGAACAAAACGTTCAATGGGCCTGTGGATGATCTCGGTCATAAAGATGGTTAAGAAGCCCCAGGCAATGGAAGAGGTCAGGCAGATGTAACCATGAAGATTGAACTTCTGATTGCTGTAATCCCAGTAACGGACCTTGAACAGACGCTCCATAATATAGCCGGTTACATATTCCAGCAGGGTGGCTGCCACCACACCGGAGCAGTAGACCAGAAGGAGATTGTCCTTGACCGGAAGGGATACCCACAGCATCATGACGGCTCCGGTGCCATACAGAGGCAGCATGGGAAGCCTCAGAAAGCCGCGGTTGACAAAATGGTGCTGCTTTAAGGAAACATAGGTGGATTCAAAAATCCAGCCGAAGAAGCAATATATATAGAAGAAAGTAAGCCAGTGATACCAGGCATATGTGTACATGATCGAAATCCTCTTTTGCGAATCAACAACTTATCTTAGTTTAGCATATCCGGAAAAAACCTTCAATATGCCTTCAGAGGCTTTTGTTTGCAAAAGAAAGCATGGACAAATGATATTTGTCTGTGCTACAATCAACAAAAATATAGTTACATGTGCAGCTGCACAAAAATGTATTCTGAAATGGGAGAAAGGAAAGAGAGCTATGAATTTAACATATCAGAGCACAAGAGGCGGAGAGAGCGGACTGACTGCATCTCAGGCAATCTTAAAAGGATTGGCTGATGACGGCGGCCTGTTTATGCCGACTTCAATCCCGAAACTGGATGTAACGATGGAAGAGCTGGCAGGCATGAGTTACCAGGAAACTGCTTACCGTGTTATGAAACAGTTCTTAACAGATTTCACCGAGGAAGAACTGCGCTATTGCATCGATCACGCTTACGACAGCAAGTTTGACACGGAGGAGATTGCTCCGCTTGTCAAGGCAGACGGTGCCTATTATCTGGAACTCTTCCACGGAAGCACCATTGCGTTTAAAGATATGGCACTGTCCATTCTTCCGTATCTGATGACTACCTCTGCAAAGAAGAATCATGTAGAGAATGAAATTGTCATTCTGACTGCAACCTCCGGAGATACCGGAAAGGCAGCTATGGCAGGTTTCGCGGATGTACCGGGAACCCGCATCATTGTCTTCTATCCGAAGGGCGGCGTCAGCAAGGTTCAGGAGCTGCAGATGGTGACCCAGAAAGGAGCCAATACCGCCGTTGTTTCCATTCACGGCAACTTCGATGATGCGCAGACCGGCGTAAAGAAGATCTTTGGTGACAAAGAGTTTGCTGCAAAGCTGGCTGCAAAGGGCTTCCAGCTTTCCTCTGCGAACTCCATCAACATCGGCCGTCTGGTTCCACAGGTGGTTTACTATGTATACGCTTACGCCAAGCTGGTGCAGAACGGAGAAATCCAGAACGGTGATCTTATCAATGTGACTGTTCCGACCGGAAACTTCGGCAATATCCTGGCTGCATACCTGGCAAAACAGATGGGCGTGCCGATCAAAACCCTCATCTGTGCATCTAACGACAATAAAGTCCTGTATGACTTTTTCAAGACCGGTACTTACGATCGCAAGAGAGAGTTTATCCTGACCAATTCCCCGTCCATGGATATCCTCATCTCCAGCAACTTAGAGCGCCTGATCTACTTAAGCACCGGCTGTGATGCAGCAGCCAACAGGCAGCTGATGGAAGATTTAAGCACCAAGGGCGCTTATACGGTTACGGATTCCATGAAAGCCTTCATGAAGGATTTTGTGGGCGGTTATGCAACCGAGGCAGAGAATGCTGCGGGCATCAGGCATCTGGCCGATGAGACCGGATATATCATTGATACGCATACCGGCGTGGCTTCCTGCGTATATAAAAAATATGTGACAGAGACCGGAGACAAGACCCCAACGGTTATTGCGTCTACCGCAAGTCCGTACAAGTTCTCACACAGCGTTATGGCGGCAGTGACCGGCAAGGAGGCAAAGACAGATGAGTTTGCGTCCATCGATGCTTTGTGCAAGGCATCCGGCGTAGCCATCCCGCGCGCAGTGGAGGAAATCCGCAACGCAGAGATCCGTCACAACAGAGAGTGCGACGCAGCCGACATGGAAAAGACTGTGGCAGAGATTCTGGGCTTATAATTCGTTATCTGCTTCACAAAAAACTGTTTTTGTAATATAATAAAGACAGTTATGCCCCCCGGCCTGAATTTGGGACAGGCTGCGCGGAAAACTATAGAAAAACGGAGGTTTTGAACATGTTAGTATCTGCAACAGAAATGCTGAAAAAGGCAGTAGAAGGCCACTATGCAGTAGGTCAGTTCAACATCAATAACCTGGAGTGGACCAAGGCTATCCTGGCAACCGCACAGGAGTTAAACTCCCCGGTCATCCTGGGTGTATCTGAGGGCGCAGGAAAGTACATGACCGGATTTAAGACGGTTTCCGCTATGGTAAAGGCCATGATCGAGGAAATGAACATTACCGTTCCGGTAGCACTGCACTTAGACCACGGCACCTACGATGGCTGCTACAAGTGCATTAAGGCAGGATTCTCCTCCATCATGTTCGATGGTTCTCACTATGCCATTGAAGAAAATGTAGAGAAGACAAAAGAGTTAGTAAAGGTTGCTCACGCTATGGGTCTTTCCATCGAGGCTGAGGTTGGTTCCATCGGCGGCGAGGAAGACGGTGTGATCGGTATGGGCGAGTGCGCAGATCCGAACGAGTGCAAGATGATCGCAGACCTGGGCGTAGACTTCCTGGCAGCAGGCATCGGCAACATCCACGGCAAATATCCGGCAAACTGGCAGGGCTTAAGCTTTGAGACTCTGGCAGCAGTCAAGGAGAAGGTGGGCGACCTGCCGTTAGTTCTTCATGGCGGTACCGGTATCCCGGCTGACATGATCAAAAAAGCGATCGATCTTGGTGTGGCAAAGATCAACGTAAATACCGAGTGTCAGCTTTCCTTTGCAGACGCTACCCGTAAGTATGTCGAGGCAGGCAAGGATTTAGAGGGCAAGGGCTTCGATCCGCGTAAGCTGCTCGCACCGGGCGCAGAGGCTATCAAGGCAACTGTAAAAGAGAAAATGGAGCTGTTCGGTTCCGTTGGAAAAGCCTGAAAATCAGTGCTTTGAAAAAAATACGGGAAAATGCAAAAAAACACTTGCTTTTTCCAACCTGATGGTTTATTTTAATTAGGGAACGATGGTGTTCTTCCACATGGGAAGAGCACCATTTTTTTTAACCAGATACCCAGCTTAAGAAAATTAAGTATACATAAAAATAATTTAGGGCAGGGTGAGGAGACCGGGAACGGCAATTCTAAGTGAGAGGAAGGAAAAAGTCTATGAGCGAAATCGTAAATGTAGCTGAGATTTTTGGCAAGAACGTCTTCAACGAAACCGTTATGAAAGAGCGCTTACCAAAGAGCGTTTTCAAAAAAATGAAAAAGACCATCGAAGATGGTGCTGAGCTGGATCCGTCCATTGCAGATGTAGTTGCACATGCAATGAAGGACTGGGCTATTGAGAGAGGAGCAACCCACTATACCCATTGGTTCCAGCCGCTGACCGGCGTAACCGCAGAGAAGCATGATTCCTTCATTTCCGCACCGGATGCGGAGGGAAAGGTCATCATGGAATTCTCCGGCAAGGAGCTCATCAAGGGCGAGCCGGATGCATCCTCCTTCCCGTCAGGCGGCCTGCGTGCTACCTTCGAGGCAAGAGGCTATACCGCATGGGACTGTACCTCCCCGGCCTTTTTAAGAGAAGATGCCTGCGGCGTGACTCTTTGCATTCCGACCGCGTTCTGCTCCTACACTGGTGAGGCACTGGATCAGAAGACCCCGCTTCTTCGTTCTATGCAGGCCATTGACGAGCAGTCCTTAAGAATTTTAAGACTCTTCGGCAACACCACCGCAAAGCGTGTCTGCCCGTCTGTTGGACCGGAGCAGGAGTACTTCATCGTAGACCGTCAGAAGTATTTACAGAGAAAAGATCTGATCTACACCGGCCGCACCCTGTTCGGTGCCATGCCTCCAAAGGGCCAGGAGCTGGACGACCATTACTTCGGTGCAATCCGTGAGCGCATCGGTGCTTACATGAAGGCAGTCAACGAGGAGCTCTGGAAGCTTGGTGTTACCGCTAAGACCCAGCACAACGAGGTAGCACCGGCACAGCATGAGCTGGCTCCAATTTACGACCAGGCAAACCTGGCAGTTGACCACAACCAGATGGTTATGGAAACCTTAAAGAAAGTTGCCGGACGTCAGGGCCTTACCTGCCTGCTTCATGAGAAGCCATTTGCAGGTGTGAACGGTTCCGGTAAGCACAATAACTGGTCTCTTACCTCTGATGATGGTGTGAACCTGTTAAACCCGGGCGATACCCCGCACGAGAACATCCAGTTTCTTCTTGTTCTGGCCTGCATCTTAAAGGCAGTCGATACCCACGCAGACCTGCTTCGTGAATCCGCAGCCGACATCGGAAACGATCACCGTCTGGGTGCGAACGAGGCACCGCCGGCAATCATTTCCGTATTTCTGGGCGAGCAGCTTGAGGATGTGATCGATCAGTTGTGCAGCACTGGTGAGGCAACTCACTCTAAGAGCGGCGGTACCTTAAAGACTGGCGTTGCAACCCTTCCGGATCTGGATAAAGACGCAACCGATCGTAACCGTACTTCACCGTTTGCTTTCACCGGAAACAAGTTTGAGTTCCGTATGGTAGGCTCTTCCGATTCCATTGCTCCGGCAAACGTAGTCCTGAACACCATCGTTGCAGAGGCATTCAAGGAAGCAGCAGATGAGCTGGAAAAGGCAGACGATTTCGATACCGCAGTTCATGACATGATCAAGAAACTGCTTCGCGATCACAAGCGCATCATCTTCAACGGCAACGGTTACTCTGATGCATGGGTGGAAGAGGCAGAAAGACGCGGTCTTCCGAATATCCGCTCCATGGTAGAGGCTATTCCGGCTCTTACCACCGACAAGGCTGTGAAGCTGTACGAGTCCTTTGGCGTATTTACCAAGGCAGAGCTGGAGTCTCGTGCCGAGGTTGAGTATGAGGCATATGGCAAGATGATCAACATCGAGGCAAGAACCATGATCGATATGGCGAGCAAGCAGATCATCCCTGCTGTGATCAAGTACACCACCCAGTTGGCAGGTTCTCTTGGTGCAGTCAAGGCTGCATGCCCGGAGGCAGATACCAGCGTACAGGCTGAACTGCTGACAGAGACCTCTGCTCTTCTGTCTGATATGAAGGTTGCTCTGGCAGCCCTGATCGATATTACGGAAGAGGCAGCAGGCGTTGACGGTGCTGAGACTCAGGCACACGTTTACCACGAAAAGGTGGTTCCGGCTATGGCAGCGCTCCGTACACCGGCAGACAAGATTGAAATGATCGTAGACAAAGACCTGTGGCCGCTTCCGAGCTACGGCGATCTGATCTTCGAGGTATAAAGTTCCAATCATATTAGAAAAAAATCAGGGCAGGCTTTCGCTGTTTGGCGGAGGCCTGCTTTGTAGTTACGGGTAAGAATACAGCGGGAAAGCTTTTTGAATCGGACCTTCCGGCCGATAGGAAATCGTAAGAATCTATTTGCGCGAATTGGTTGAATATTTATGCCGTTATTGTTAAAATGAAACGTATAAGAGACCGCCCGGGGAAAGCAGGCATCTGCGCAGGCAGACTGGCTGCAAAAAAGAAGAAACGGCGGCGCAACGATACGAAGGAGCTTTTATATATGAAGAAAAAGGGTTTGGCAATGTTTGCCCTGGCAGCAGTCATGAGCCTTGGCGCGGTGGGGATTACGGCGTTTGCGGCCGGCTGGTCACAGGAAGGCAGCAACTGGGTATACTATAATAACAATGGAAGCAAGGTAACCAATGCGTGGCGTCAGGCACAGGATGGAACCTGGCGTTATCTGGAAAGCAGCGGAGCCATGGCAACCAACAAATGGGTCGATAACGATGATTACTATGTAGATGCCAGCGGTATCATGATCACCAATAAATGGCTTCAGGTGGCAAATAGCCGGAAAACCAGCGGGTATGACTGGTATTATTTCGGAAATAACGGCAAGTGCTCGAAAGAAAAATGGGTGCAGATCGATGGTAAGTATTATTATTTCGGAGATACCGGCGCCATGGAGACTGGCTGGATCTTGGATGACATGTATTACTGCGACGATGTGGGCGTTATGGTGACCGGATGGAAGAAGCTGACCCCGCCGGAGGAATATCAGGATGAGGACAAGCACACCGGTCCGTTTGAAACTGCCAGTGATGGTCAGTACTGGTACTATTTCGGAACCAACGGAAAGAAAACGGTTCCAAGCGAGAACGGAACCAATATCAAACAGAAAAAGATCAACGGAACCTATTATTGCCTGCGCGAGGACGGTGCTGTTCAGACCGGCTGGGTCTGCGTCACCGGCGATGAATCCGACAACATTGAGGATTACCGCCTGGTAGATGCCGAGGGAAAAGTCCGCACCGGCTGGTATTCTGCCGAGCCGCCGGAATATCTGGCGGGGCATTATGATCATGACGTCGAGTGGTTTTATTTCAATTCCAAGGGTGTTCCGGAAGTGGGACCGGCAAAGGGCAGTGCGAAAACCAGTGATTTAAAGCGCATCAACGGATATACACATTTGTTCAATGAATATGGAACTCCTGTATATGGCGTTCAGAAGGTGTATACCAACAGCAGTGAGTATACCGCCTATTACTTTGGCAATTATCCGCAGAGCAGTATGCTGACAGGCAAGTACAATATCACGGAGGGAGGAGTTTCCTGGCCGTATTATTTCAACTCTACCGGAAAAGGCTATACCGGAGTGTATGACAATTATCTGTATTATATGGGTAAACTGCAGAAGGCAGATTCCGGCAGCAAATACGAAGTCTTCTCCGTTCCGAACGGAAACAGCTATAAGAACTATGTAGTGAACACTTCCGGCAAGATTGCCAAGAACACTACGGTCAAGGACAGCAATGGCGTAAAATACAAAACCAACAGCAGCGGGGTCCTGACTAAAGAAGATGACGAGAGCGTAGACGGCGGAAGCTACCGCAGCCCGGAAGAACCGGAATGGGATAACGAATAAAGCAGAATACCATTACAGAAACAGAGGCTGATACAGGGAAAAGCTGTATCGGCCTCTTTGTTGTATTATATATAGAAGAAACACAGCTCTGGCCAATGCACGGAAAATTGCATGAGAATAAAAACATTAAAATAATAGATAAAATACTTGCTTTTTTGGAAAGACTATGATATCATACAAAGGCTGTGACATGATAGCAATGAAGCGCGAGGTTGCTGCCAAAATGGCAGGTTTTCCGTGGAGCGAATGTCAAGTTAGGAAACTGACGACAAGTCACTGTACCAATTTAACAGCTGTAGTAAAGAGTAATTGCAGTAACGCAGTGTGTAGTCCGCGCGACACACACGGAGATGTGTACAGTCACCGCTTGTCGTACTTCAAACAAAAGTGCGAAAAGGAGGCGACTTTTTTTATGGCAAGTCAAGTAATGAGAATCACA
>ERZ773149.15-NODE-15-length-207260-cov-8.987032_pt1 | contig 207260 bp, 191 predicted proteins | sample MGYA00511081_ERZ773149 | MGnify/ENA primary metagenome ERZ773149 (study PRJEB29015, sample SAMEA2737846) | human gut metagenome | biome: human gut; feature: human-associated habitat; material: faeces | place: China | collected 2012 ...
TATTCACAAATCTTATATCAGTTTTTAGCGTTTACACAAAACTTGAAACGGTCTCAAGGTCATGATTTGCATTTATTTCATTCATCCATCTTCCACGTTTGGCTCCTCCTCAGATATGGGAAAGAGTTCTGCCAGCTTTAAGACCGGCTGCCTTTTGGGATAGCCGGTCCTTTTGCATGTTTCTAAGATAAATTAATCAAAGATGATCAGAGCCATAAATACAACCGGTTCATTGCCAATCGGTTTTAAAGCGTGTCCGCATCCGTCTGGTGTATAGGTTACATCTCCGGCTTTTACAGTGCGTGTGGTTCCGTTATCGTTATATTCTGCGGTACCGGAAAGAATGTAATACGTCTCGCTTTCATTTTTATGTTCGTGATAACCAAGAGAAGATCCCGGCTGAATGGTTACCTGTGCATACAGACCACATTTTCCGTTTAATTCTTTTTCTCCGAGGATGCGTTTGATGGTTACTTCGCCATCTCCGCCGGCCATGTTTTTAACTACTTCTGTTACTGTTTCCATTATGAGTACCTCCTTGTGTAGTGGTTTATGCCATTACTATAGCATAGTTTGCACAAAAGATAAATCTTATTATACGGCTTTTGCCTGTGTCTGTCTGGTTCTGGCTTCGGTCATTGCATAAGGATCGAGAATAGAATCCAGTTCGCTTTCTTTTAACAGACCGTATTTCAATACAAGAGTTTTAACTGGAATATCTGTTTTTAAGGATTCTTTTGCCAGACTTGCAGCTTTTTTGTAGCCGATGTACGGACACAGGGCGGTGGTGATACCGACGCTTGCATCGAGAAGTTCGCGGCAGCGTTTTTCATTTGCGGTGATGCCGAGGATGCAGTTGGCGGTCAGAGTATCCACTGCGTGTGTCAGTGTGGTAATGGAGTCAAAAAGATTGTAAAAAACAACCGGTTCAAAAGCGTTTAATTCCATCTGACCGGCTTCTGCCGCCATAGTGATGGTCGTGTCGTGACCGATAATATGAAACGCAACCTGTGAGACAACTTCCGGGATGACGGGATTGACTTTGCCGGGCATAATGGAAGAACCATTCTGCATAGCCGGAAGTGTAATCTCACCGAACCCGGCTTTTGGTCCGCTTGCAAGGATACGCAGATCATTACACATTTTGGATAAGTTGACCGCACATGCTTTCAGGCAGGAGGAAACGCGTACAAATCCGTCCAGATTCTCGGTGGCATCAAACAGATCGTCGGCCTGGGTCAGCGGGTAGCCGGTGATCTTTCCAAGGGTTGGTACAATATTATCCAGATAAAACGGGGACGTATTGATTGCTGTGCCGATAGCGGTTGCACCCATGTTTACGGGATACATTTCCGTGCGGACTTTTGTAAGACGGTCACGGTCACGGGAAATCATGGTGGCATAAGAATGGAACGTCTGACCCAGACGCATCGGCACAGCGTCTTCGAGCTGTGTACGTCCGATTTTTACAATGTGGTCAAACGCTGCAGCTTTGTCATATAATGCATCGGTTAAAAGGGAAAGGCTTTTGTCTAAAGGTTTGAGAAGATCGAGAACCGTTAATTTTCCGGCGGTTGGAATGACATCGTTTGTGGACTGTGCCATATTGATGTGGTCGTTTGGATGAACAATGGTGTAGTCTCCTTTTTTGCCACAGAGCATTTCGATGGCGCGGTTGGCAATGACTTCGTTCATGTTCATGTTGGCGCTGGTGCCGGCACCGCCCTGTATGCCGTCGACAATGAATTCTTTGTCAAACATGCCACAGACGACTTCGTTACATGCCGATTCGATGGCGTTGGCAATTTCCGGTTTCAACCTTCCGGCTTTCCGGTTGGTAATGGCGGCTGCACGTTTTATTTTTGCAAGGTTTTTAATGAAAACGGGGTGTAACCGGGTGCCGGTGATCTGGAAGTTTTCTTTTGCCCGTAAAGCCTGTACTCCGTAATAAGCATCTTCTGGTACTTCCATGGTTCCGATGGAATCTGATTCTAAACGCATGTATTCTTTCATAATTTGATCTCCTTATATTCTTCTGTTATCAGTTGTCTGTTTGTTTCTTTTCTGCGCGCTTTTTTCAATGGGACGAGAATAGCACTCCTGACATCAAAGGTAAATACTTTAAGCGATATTTGGAAAAACAGCCAGAAATTAAGATGTATAGACAAATAAAATAAAGAAAAAATAGAGGAAACCTAATAAAATAAGGCAATTTTACAGGAGCGAGATATAAAAAATGAGCTGTTATTGGGGATTGCAAATGTAAATACCTGTGCTATAATGACCTCATAATTTAAAAATGATTGTGAAAAGAAGGACACAGGCGTCTAAGCAAGTGTCCTTCTTTGCGTATTTATGGGAAATCGAGGTTTGTGTCATGAAAAAACTGGATAAAGTAGATAAAAAAATCATACAGATTCTGCAGAAAAATGCCCGCACACCGCTCAAGGAGATTGCCGCACAGGTATTTCTGTCATCGCCGTCGGTGTCTGCAAGAATTGAAAAACTCGAGCACGAGGGTGTGATCATCGGCTACACGGCAAGGGTAAATCCACTGTATCTTAATTACCATATTAAGGCTTTCATCAATCTGGAGGTGGAGCCGCTGCAGAAGCCGGTATTTTATCCGTTCATTGAAAAAATTCCAAATGTGGTGGAGTGCAATTGTGTGACAGGGGATTATTCGATGCTGATTGAGACGTTGTTTGAGACCACGGCACAGCTGGATCATTTTATCAATGAACTGCAGCAGTTTGGGCGTACAAAGACGCAGATTGTGTTTTCTACATCTGTGGAACAGCGGGAAGTGCCGGTTGTGACGGAGGAGAAGTAGCGGTGGGGTGTTATCCCCTGTAGCAGTCATGTTCTTCCTTTATGGAGCTAAGTTCAAGAGGATGCATCGCAAGGTAAATGATTGCATTTCCCATGACCAATGCCCCGTTTTTCATTCCGGTTTCACCAGGTTCTCCCTTCATACATTCGGAGAATTCTTTAGAGTATAAGGGAACATTTTTACCAATAGAAATCATAGGATAAAGAACCGGTATTTCAAGATTTACGTTGCCGACATCGCTGGAACCGTTAATTGTACCCGTTTCCTGGCGGGATAGACCTAATTGATCCATTACTTTTCCGAGAATTTTTTCTGTTGTCGGACCACAGAAAATTTCGGCATAGGTAGGGTTTAACTGTTCTGTTGTAAATCTGTTTTCCGTAGCGATTGCAGAGCCTTTGGCACAGTTTTGAATGCGTTCCTTCAGACGCAGAATCTGTTCATAGCGGTTGGCACGTAAATAAACGTAAGCACTTGCTTTGTCTGGGATCAGGTTAGGCACTGTGCCACCATCCTGAATAATCCCGCTCACCTGACTGCCGGGTTCGAGATAAGGACGAAGCAGATCAATCGCGTGGAAAAAGAGCTGGACACCATTGAGAGAGTTAATCCCTTCCCATGGATTGACAGATGCGTGAGCAGCTTTTCCGAAAAAGTGCACAATCAGATCACTGGCTGCAAGTGTACGAAAACAGGTAGAATTCACAGGACTCATCTGGGAGAGTATGGCAAATTCATAAGGACTGAAAAGTCCTTTTTCCAACATTGCAATTTTGGCTCCGGCTACTTCTTCGTTTGGAGTGCCGATCAATTCAATATCAAAAGGAAAATCTTCATATGCAGTGTTTAAGGCGAGAGCACAGATAATGCTGGCAGCACAGCTTGCCGAATGTCCACAGCTGTGACCGACCCCTTCTACTGCATCATATTCGCATAATAACGCAATCTTTGGCTTTTTTACAGAAGAATCCTCGCGCTTGGCAAAAAAAGAATATTTGATTCGTTTGGTAGGTGAAGTAACTTTATATCCGTGCTCCCGAAGCTGTTTTACCAGATAGGCACAGGTTTGTTTTTCATGCCCGGATATTTCCGGATGATCATTCATCCAATCAAGGATTTCTTTTCCTAAAGGCATAAATATATTTAATGCTTCTTCAAAATTCATTTTCTTTTTCATAAACGCAATACCTCTTATCTGCTGGAAACAAAGAAAACATAAAGATGGTTCTATTTATTGATAATAGCATAAAAGCGAGGATAATGGTATAATTATTCATACAAAATATGAAAAGAAAGTGGGAAAAGGTTGTGGCAAAAGATTTGGATAAGATTGATTGGAAAATATTAAATATCCTGCAAAAAAATGCCAGGACTCCGGTAAAAGATATTGCTGAGCAGGTGTTTTTATCTTCCCCGGCGGTGACGATCCGCATACAGCATCTCGAGAATAAAGGATATATTGAGGGATATCATGCACAAATCAATATGGAACGGGTGGGAATGGGCATTAAAGCATTTATAAAACTGGCCCTTAACAGAAAAAAGCGTTCACAGTTTTTGGAATATATTGAAAAATATCGCAATGTATTGGCATGCTATACGATAACAGGCAATTATGCCATTTTACTGGAAACCGTTTTTGAATCGACACAAAAGCTGGATGCTTTTATTCAACGGTTACAGGAATTCGGGGATACACAGACCGATATTGTATTTCTGACTTCATCGGAGCACAGACAGGTTCTTTTCCCAATAGAGTTAAATGACGATGAAAAACAGACGGATACTTTAAAAAAATAATCAAACGTTAAATAAATTAAACTATAAATGAAAAAACAGATAAATTATTTTGAAAAAGACGGAAAATGTTGATTTGATTTAGCGAAAGGACATATAATCATCGCAGAAAGACAAAGATGTCATTTCCCCAAGGGGGAGATGGCATCTTTTTTATTTTCCCGAAAAGCATGCATCGGGAAAGCAACAGATCTCTGTGAGAGAAAAATGACACAAACATTATGGAGGAAACAAAAATGGTAAAAGGAATTCGTAAAGAGGCATATGATTGCGAAAAGTATGTATCAGGAAAAAGTATGGATGAGGTTATGGCTGAGTATGGTTTAAGCAGTGTTATTAAGCTGGGATCTAACGAGAATCAGTATGGCCCTTATGAAACGGCTTATAAAGCAATGCAGGCAGAAGTTGGAAAAATTAACATTTATCCGGAAAAGAATTATATCCGCTTAAAGGAACTGGTTGGAGAACGCCTTGGAGTTACAGGAGACTGGGTAAGTCTGGGACATGGTGCCGGAAATGTGCTCGATTCGGTAGCAAAGACGCTGCTGGAAGATGGAGATGAAGTGATTGTACCACAGCAGTCATACCGCTTATACCGTGAAATATCTAAGATTATGGGGGCAAAAGTCGTAGAAGTACCATTGAATGATGCATATACCATTGACCTTGAGGATTTTAAGAAAGCATTGACACCAAAAACAAAAATTGTGTGGATATGTAATCCAAACAATCCAACGGGGTCCATAATTGAGAAAGAGAGTTTTGCTTCTTTTATTGATGCAATGCCGGAAGACTGCTGGATGGTATTGGATGAGGCTTACGCGGAATTCTGTGATCCGGATCTTTTGCCTGATGTCATGAAGTTCATCAAAGAAGGAAAGAATGTAATAGATATTCATACATTTTCAAAATATTACGGACTTGCCGGTGGACGAATCGGATATCTGGTAGCATCACCGGAATTTGTAAACTGGTACGATACCGTAAGTGAGCCATTCAATGCAAACCGTATTGGACTTGCCGGTGCGGTAGCATTGATGGAAAACAGGGAAGAGTGTAAAAAATATGGAAATCTCATGATCAAAGACAGAGAATGGTTAAATGAGGAACTGACAAAGCTGGGATGCAGGTGCTATCCATCGTATGCGAATTTTGTCTTCTTTGAAACTCCATATCCGGCAGCAGATGTAGCAGAACAATTACTTCAGAAAGGAATTATTGTAAGACCTTGCGGAGGATGGGGATATGACAAACATCTTCGTGTCAGCATTGGAACGACTGAACAGAATAAACAGTTCTTACAGGGAATACAGGAAGTGTTTGATGCAATGAAATAATGGAGGTGGATGATGAAAGTAGCAATTTGTGATTATAAGGAACCACTTAACAGGGATCTTGAAATTGAAAAAGGAATTTTCAAAAAAATGCTGGGAGAGGATACCGAGATTTCTTTATATGTACATGAAGGAGATAATGAAGCATTAAAAAATGCCATTAAAGATGCAGATGGTATTTTAACTTCTTATCTGGAGTTTCCCAGGGAGATTATCCAGAGTAATCCGGATCTGAAAGGCATTTCCATTGAGGCAACCGGATACAATTTTGTAGATGCAGATGCTGCACAGGAACAGGATACTGCAGTTGCCGTTATTGGAGAGTACTGTACGCAGGAGGTTGCGGATCATGCAATGGCATTAATGCTTGCGGTAGCCAGAAAATTAAAACATTATGACAGGGAAATCGAATATAAACATGTCTACGATTATAATTCTACTTCCGGAATGATTCGTCTTGAAGGATCTACGTTTGGCATTATGGGGCTTGGAAAAATCGGAAAAGCGGTTGCAAAAAGAGCACAGGGTTTTGGAATGCATGTTATTGCATATAGTCCTTCCTGCAAACCGGAGGTGGCGGAAAGCCTTGGGGTAAAACTTGTTTCAAAGGAAGAACTGTTTGCCACTTCCGATGTGATCAGTCTTCATATGCGTCTGACCGATGAAAACGTTAATATTTTAAATAAAGAAGCCTTTGATCAGATGAAAAAGAAACCGGTGATCGTAAATGTGTCACGGGGTGCGATGATTGACGAAGCCGCACTTTTGGATGCGTTAAATGATGGCAGAGTTTTTGGAGCCGGATTGGATGTGCTGGTAGAGGAAACCAATGAAAATACTTTAAAGAGCCCGTTTGTGGGAAGGGAGGATGTTGTATTAACACCTCATACTGCATTTTATTCTGATTTTGCACTGTATGAATGTCAGAGAATCGCAGCAGAGAATCTTTGTTATATCCTTAGAGGGGAAAAAGATAAGGTATTTCGCATGGTGAATGATGTAGACGTCACAGCCTGGAAGAAGTAACAGGGATATACCACAGGACATGAGAACAGCGTTTGTCATAAACAGAAAGGGAGATGAAAAACATTATGAGGGAAGCTCTGAAGCAATTGGATAAAAGAGTATATGTCATGACATTTGCAATGATCATTCTACTGTTGATTTTGTTGGGTGTCTGCCCGGAAATGATTACTGGTTGGATAAATGGACTGTTCTCGCTTGCGGTAGAAAAGTTTGGATGGCTTTATATTCTGACAAATTGTGGTTGTTTTGTATTATTTTTTTACCTGTATTTTGGTAAATACGGAAATATAAAACTGGGTGGTCCGGAAGAAAAACCAAGATTTTCGACTTTTAGCTGGGCTGCTATGATCTTTACTTCCGGAGCAGGATCAAGTACGGTAATTCTTGGATTTGTGGAACCGGTAAGTTATCTGACCAATACACCATTTCATATCAAAGCGATGTCGAATAAAGCATATGAATATGCACATATGTATGGACAGTTCCACTGGGGAATAAGTGCATGGGCATTTTATGTACCTGCAATCGCTGCCATTTCTTACATGCTTTATAAAAGAAACAGTAAAAGTGTAAAGATTTCCGATACGCTGGTGCCATTATTCGAAGGAAAGTTTGCAAATTCCTGGGTAGGAAAGATTATTGATTCGATTGTGGCCCTCGGTATTGTAGCTTCCATTACAACTTCTCTTGGACTGGGAGTTCCGGTCATGTCGGAACTGATTGCGGATACCTTTGGTATCAAACAGACCGTCTGGCTGCAATTGTTTGTGTTTCTTGTATGGTTTCTTATTTTTGGATGGAGTGTTTTCCGGGGAATGGATAATGGAATCCGGAAACTTACAAATGTGAATATGCTCATTATTTTTGCATTTCTGATTGCTTTCTTTTTGGTATCTCCAATGAATGACATTATAAGAATGGAGATGAACAGCATTGGATTGTATCTGGACGAACTGCCGCGCATGATGTTTAACACAGATCCTTTTGGGGACAGAAAATTTGTAAATGACTGGACAATGTTCTACTGGGGATGGTGGCTGATTTTTATTCCGATTATGGGCATGTTTGTGGCAAAAGTCTCTCGGGGAAGGACATTAAAGCAGGTTCTTCTTGGACAAATGATATGGGGAAGTCTTGGATGCTGTACATTTCTTGGCATTCTTGGAGGATATTCTTTATATCTGCAAAAACATGGAATTGTCGATTTGGTTTCCATTGTAAAAAATGAAGGAAATGGAAAAGCTGTTCTTGCCATTATGCGGACGTTACCGCTCAGTAAAGTGTTTATTGTCGTATTGATTATACTTTGTTTTGTATTTCTGGCGACAACCATAGATTCTACAGCGATGGTACTTGGATCAGCAACCTCAAAGGGGCTGCATCCGGATGAAGATCCACATCTTTATAACCGGTTCAGCTGGGCACTCGCAATATTTGCACTTGCAATTGCACTTTCTTTTACCGGAGGATTGCAGCTCGTGCAGAGGTTCGCAATTGTATTGGGATTTCCACTGATTTTTATCACGGGTCTGATGTCAGCTTCTGTGCTGAAAGCGATGAAAGAAGACTATGGAAATAAAACAAAAGAAGAGATCATAAAGATCGAAAATGATTTAGAAATAAAAAGAAAGGAATAAAATTATGAATCAAACATTGAAAAAATATCTGACATTAATTGTTCTGGGACTTGCCGGGGGATCAATTTATATCTTCCCGTATTTGAAATATGTATTTTATAACCCGCTGATTCATGTATTGCATATTAGTAATGCACAATCCGGAATGCTTCTTACCATGTATGCAATAGGATGTGTAATTCTTTATATTCCCGGAGGGATTCTGGCAGATAAAGTAAATCCTAAAAAAGCGCTGATATTATCGTTGCTGGCGACTTCGGCATTGACAATTATTTTTGCCATAATAATTTTTCTTGGTCTCCCAGGATCAGTAGCATTTGGAATTTCGCTTGTTATCTGGCTTCTGCTTGCACTGGGATCCGGTTTTGTCTTTTGGACGGCACTTTTAAAAGCAATTCGTATTATTGGTACAGAAGAAGAACAGGGACGCATGTATGGGGTATATTATGCGGCAAATGGAACAACAGCAGCAATTATTGCAGTTGTAAACCTTTGGGCATATAATCTCGGCGGCGGTGACAAAAATGAACAGATGGGATTCTTTTTTGCCGTAATTTCCATGGCTGTATTTACCATACTTGCTGCAATACTGCTTGCAATTTTTATGGAAGGAAAAACAGATAAAGATATTTCTACTGCAGAGGAAGATAAATTTCATTTCAGTGATATTGGTGTAGTGTTAAAAAATCCGGCAGTATGGCTGACTGCAGTTATGTTCTTCTGTATTTATGGCGTGTACAGCTGCTCCTCTTATTTTACACCATACCTGACAGATATTGTCGGTTTATCAACAACAGTTGCAGGTGTCTGCTCCGTACTCCGTACATATGTAGTTATGCTCATTGCAGCACCTCTTGGCGGAATTCTTGCAGATAAAGTATTTAAGTCCACACTGAACTGGTTTCGGTTTGGAGGAGCGATTCTGGCCGTTTCCATTGTGCTGGTAATATTAGTGGGAAGTCAGGCTCCGGCAATGCTGGTTGCCGTTTTGACACTGATTCCGGGATTGTTCAGCATGTGCTTATATGGAGTTATGTTTTCTACTATGCATGAAATTAATATTCCGATTAAAGTAGCAGGAACAGCAATTGGAATTGCATCAATTATCGGATATCTGCCAGATATGTTTTTGAGCACTTTCTTTGGTTCTATACTCGATAAAACGCAGGGGGCTGCCGGTTATATGCAGATTTTTGAAATTTTAGCGGCATTCTGTGTGGTAGTAGTTGTCATTAGTTGTTTCTTATATGCAAAATATGTAAAAAAGCCTAAGACTTCCAGATAGTATAAAATGTTGCATCAATCCAATTGTTAACTTGATTAAAAGAATGGTTGACAATTGAAGGGAAATGCGCTAAATTGTTAACCATAAGTCGAATGGAGGGTTAACAATTTGGAAAGTACAAAAACAAAACGATTATCGACCAGAAGTATGGTATTATGCGCAATGTTCACAGCTCTGGTTGCAGTAGGAGCTTTTATTCAGATTCCGGTTCCTTATATGGATTATTTTACACTGCAGTTTTTCTTTGTATTGCTTGCAGGATTGATTCTGGGAGGAAACAGGGGAGCAATTTCCGTTGGGTGTTATGTTTTAATGGGACTTATCGGGGTTCCGATTTTTGCAGCGGGTGGAGGAATCGGTTATATATTCCGACCGAGTTTTGGTTATCTGATCGGATTTATTGCAAGTGCATTTGTAACCGGAAAATTGTGTGAAAAGATGAAGGCTGGTTATAAGTATTATCTGCTCGCCTGTCTGGCCGGTTTTGTTGTGACTTATGCAATCGGAATTATATATAAATATATGATCCTGAACTTTTATGCACATACGCCGGCAACACTTGCTGTGATTTTTTTATCCTGTTTTCCATTGGACATGCCAGGGGATTTTGTATTATGTCTGCTGGCATCCGGCGTAGGTCTTAAGATGCGGAAAAACGGATTTTATCTGAACTGACGGAAAGGATGACGGAAGAGATTATGGCAAAAGGAATTTTTGTGACAGGCACCGGCACGGATATAGGGAAGACGTATGTCACTGCATTGATAGTGAAAAAACTGGCAGATGCAGGAATCCATGCAGGTTACTATAAAGCTGCCTTATCAGGAGCACCGTCCATAGCGGAAAGTGATGCGGGATATGTGAAGAAGATTGCGGGGATTGCACAGGAAGATACCAGCCTGTTATCGTATTTGTATCAAAATGCGGTATCTCCGCATCTGGCTGCCCGAATGGAAGGAAATCCGGTTGATCCTGAAAAGGTAAAAGAGGATTTTGAAAAGGTAACGGGCAAATTTGATTATGTTACGGTAGAAGGAAGTGGCGGTATTGTATGTCCGATCCGCTGGGACGGGGAACATAAGATGTTGCTGGAAGATATCGTAAAGATGTTGCATCTGGATACTCTGGTGATCGCGGATGCCGGTCTTGGCACGATTAACGCGGTTGTCCTGACAGTAGAATATATTCGAAATCATGGAATGTGTGTAAAAGGAGTCATTCTGAATCATTATGCAGGTGGAACCATGCAGGAAGATAATGAAAGAATGATTGAGGAATTAACAGGCGTGCCGGTCATTGCAAAAGTAAAAGATGGTGACAGGCAACTTACAATTGATATAGAAAAACTGAAGCAGATTTATGACTAGGAGAAAAAGGAAACCTTACCGTGGTAAGGGATCCTTTTTTCATTTGTTGGGAAAGCAATGGCCGGTTGCGTTCCTTATAGAATCTGGCGTATAATAAGATCACTGAACTAACAGAAAACAGGGATAATGATTGTGATGAAAGAGAATCAGAACCGTAACATACAAAATGTATATCGGCAGATAGTGGAAATTTCAAAAAAATATCAGGTGAAAAAAGTAGTATTATTTGGATCACGTGCGCGTGGAACTAATATGCCAAAAAGCGATATCGATCTGGCGATTTATGGATGTGCAGATTTTGGAGGTTTGTCAGATAGTTTAAATGAAGATCTGTGGTTGCTTTTAAAGCTGGATATTATCAATATGGATGATAAATACGTGTCATCTGAATTGGTATCCGAGATAGAGAAAGATGGGGTTGTTTTATATGAAAAAGTTTGATCAGTATGTTAGACATTTGCAGGTGCTTTGTCGGGCAGAACAGGAAGATGTATGGCTGGAAATGTTGCGTGATCGAAATGATGCCACACATATTTATAATGAAGAAGCAGCACAGCAACTGGTTGAAAAAATTCTGCATCAGTATATTGGAGTGTTTGTCTCGTTGGAACGGCAGATTCGTGCCCGGTATGGAGATGAGGTGTTAGAACAGCTATGACAAAGTGGTATCGTGCGTGTGTGAACTACATTCATTCTGTGCCGGAATATAACTGTGCGCCCGAACAGGAACGATTTACGGAAAAAGCCGCAATTGCAGCAATACATCAATTAAAACGCTATTATGATGAAAAGCATTTCGCAAAAGATCCGGATTATATTGTGCGGATGGATCGGCTGCTTTCGGTGATTAAGGATCATGAGACGGATGAAGAGATGGATCAGTGGAAGATCTGGCTGAAATATTTTGTCACTATGGGTGGCGGTGAGTGGAATGAATTCTGGGGAGATGTGAAATAAGAAGAAAACAGCAGGGAATTTATGATGGATATCATAGATTTCCTGCTGTTTCTGCATAAAAGGATGTTGATACATCGTATGTTGAGGTTTATGATTTTTGGAAATATTCTACAAATCAAATATTTCAAAGCGTTAAGATGTTACAGTTAAAAAGCCAATCATACAGAAAAATGATGATGAGAGATAATCTGCTTGCGAAATAAGAAAAAGGATGTTAACATAATAGCTATCGGAAAAGTTTGGAGAAAGAAAAATAAAAAGATCGGAGGTGAAAGAAGGATGACACAGGAAGATATTGTGATTTTATCACAGTTGTTAGATCAGAAATTTGAACCTGTATACACAAGGCTTGATTTACTGGAGAGTGATGTCAGGGAACTCAAAAGTGGAATGTCTGAAATAAAACAGAGAGTAGCCAGTGTGGAACAGAAAGTAACGGAACTGGATCAGAGAGTAGCCAGCGTGGAACAGAAAGTAACGAAGCTGGAACAGAAGGTGACGGAACTGGATCAGAGAGTAGCCGGAGTGGAACAGAAGGTAACGGAGCTGGATGAAAAGGTAACGGAACTGGATCAGAAGTTTACGGTACTGGATGAAAAGGTAACGGTATTGGATCAGAAGTTTACGGTATTGGATCAGAAGTTTACGGTATTGGATCAGAAGTTTACGGTACTGGATGAAAAGTTTACCGGTTTGGAACTGGTAATTGAAAATGAAACAAATGTAAATATCAGACGGATTGCAGAAGGGCATTGTGATTTAGTGCGTAATTTGAGGGAAGCACGCAAAGTAGATGATGAAAAAGAATTGCTTGCCATTCGCGTGACGGTGTTAGAATCTGATATGAGTAAAGTAAAACATCAGCTTGCAATTACATAATCTTGCGGATCGCGGTGCCTCGGCACCGCGACTTTTTAGGATGGGGAAAATATGATTACATTGAATGATTACTTATATTCGGGGGATACAATTCTTCGCATTTAAAAAAAATACATAGCGGATTTACGTATTTCGGCGGTACAGAAACATAATGAAGTGGATTTAGTGCATTGTAACTTTTTGATACAGATTATGAAACTTTTGGAACACAATGATTTCCTGACTTCGCAATCGCAGAAGATTCGTGAGTTTTATAAATATATGGCACAGGAATATCCATATTTATCTTTTACTTTCAAGGGACGAATTAAGTCGTTGATTCGCGCAGAGGGAAAGTTTAATGGATATATTGTGGAATACATATACGATTATTATGAAAAGAATGGATCATATCCGTCTGTGTCAGAAATCAAGGAGCGTTTGAACTGTTTTCGCGATTTGATCGCGTACCGTATTGTGATTTCCATGCCACGGTGTCATATGAAACAACAACAGGATCGCAAGAAGGAAGAGATCAGGTATTTATATCGGATTGCCAATGTATTGCCACAATTTTTGGAAGAACGTGGATTTACGGCAGAGCCAACAGGTGGGGTTAAAAGAAGTAATTCTTTACTATTGGATGATGTTGTGCGCCCATATTACAGGGATTATATTGATGGGGAAAGTACAAATTCATATCGTTCGCTTCATATAACGTTTTTTGACAACAGTGCCCGGTGTTATATGGAAATACAGCTTAGAACAAAAGAGATGGATGATATTGCAGAAATTGGAGTAGCGAATCATTTATTTTATGAAAAAAACAGGAAACTTCCAGAGGACGGAGAGATGCGATTTTACAAGGCGGCTGTATTTATTTTGACGAGGCTTATGAGCGTTGTAGATTGTTACACGATCTTGATCTGTCAGGGGTAGATGTAAATATGTTTACGGCAGTGAATAATAGCCTTATGAATGATGGATGTGGTCTTTTTCGGGGGCGGCTGATTTTGCCGTATGAGCATTTATCAAAATTCCAGAATGATATGATTGATTAAAATAGAACCTGATGAAAGATCAGGTTCTATTTTTCCGCTGCAGTGGCAGCAGTTTCGCCATGCCCCGGAATATTACGCATAACATCATAACATATCTTCCAACATAAATCCGACACTCAGCTGCAGACGCGTATTCAACTGGGACAGATCCATATCCAGAATCTCAGAAATACGTGTCAATTTGTAGTTGATGGTGTTCCGGTGCACATACAGTTCATCCGCAGTTTCTTTTACGCTTCCGTTGTGGTTGAGATAAGCCCGCAGTACGACTGCAAGATCCGAATCGTTTTTTTCATCGTAGTCGAGAAGCGGACGTATACTCTTATCATAATATTCCTGAATAATTTCACGGTCCTCGATTCCCATGAGCAGTTTGTAAATTCCCATGTCAGAATAAAAGATAAGAGAGTGGTCAATTTTCCCGTTTTCCTGCAGTTTTTGAATGGATTTTGCCTGTCGGTAACTTTTCCACAGGCAGCGGATACTTTTCGTGAGCTTTCCACAACCCATGGAAACGGATTCCCCACTTGCAAGGAGCTGGGAAGCGCGGGAGCGGAGATCCTGAATAAAAGTATGCAGTTCCTGTTCGGAATAGTTTCCTGCCACGATGAGAATTTCGCTGTCGTGAGAAAAAATTGCAAAATTATCGTATTTATGCCGGGCATAAGTATCCAGACTGTTGACGAGCTGTTCCAGACGGACTGGAAGATCCGTAGCGGTGTGCGAGAGGTTCATCATGCATACGGCATATTTCCAGTTAACACGGAATCCCTGTTGGGACAGGGGAACGACATAAAGTTCTTCCTGTTTTGGAAAGAAAATTGCGTTTTTGAACCCGGCAGCAGTTTCTAGAATCCGCTGTTCATCTTTCGTAATTGCAAAGCAGAAGATACGCATGACTTCGGCAAGGTGAATTTTCCAGGGAATTACAAACAGAGGAAAATTGTTTTCATTACAGAAATCAATTGTATCCTGTGGAATTTCTTCAATAAAGGGACCGGTATTGACGATGACACCGGCGACTTTCTTTTCATACATTAATTGGATCAGATCCAGCAGATTGGTTCGGTTTCCAAGACCAAGTCCTGTAGTAAAAGCGATTTCACCACCTTCGAGAAAATCGGAAGCTTCTGTGGTTTCTACCATATGTACCCAGGTAACAAGGTTGTGAATACCGCCTTTTCCAGCGATCAGGCTTATATCCATATGTGAGACTTTTTCCATCAGACGCTGTAATTCCACGGCCATATTTGCATCCCTCCTGAATAAAAAGAAAAAGGCAACGGTTCCTCTTTGGGGCACCGTTGCCTTTTACATTTACTATATTGTTCAATATTATAGCACAGATCAGGAAAAAGAAAACCTTTTTTATTTTTCAGGAAAAATGATTTGTGCTGTGGCACAAGTTAATTTGTGTTGTGGCTCATTGTTTTGCATTTTGTCATGCTTATAATGGGGAGTATCAAAACGAACCAAAAAGGGAAAATACAGAAAGGCAGGTAGATGATATGACACCACAGGAAATAAAAGAAAATGCAAAGAAATATGTTCTTCAGTCATGGAGCAAACAGGCAACATTAAATCCGATTCCGGTAGAAAAGGCGGAAGGAATCTATTTTTACGATTATGATGGAAACCGGTATACGGATATGTCCTCCCAGCTGGTAAACTTAAATGTTGGATTTGGAAATAAAGATATCGGAGATGCCATCAAGGAACAGGTCGATAAGTATTGTTTTATCGGACCAGCATATGCAGCGGAATCAAGAGTAAAGCTTGCAAAGATGATCGTTGATCTGTTACCAGATACATTTGGAAAAGTATTTTTCACAAATGCCGGAGCAGATGCAAATGAGAATGCAATCAAGATTGCACGTATGTATACCGGAAGGAAAAAGGTGTTCAGCCGTTACAGAAGTTATCATGGATCTTCTTTCGGAGCTGGAAATTTAACGGGTGAGCCGAGACGTTATCCGCTTGAGCCGGGAATTCCTGGATTTGTAAAGTTCTTTGATCCATATATCTATCGTGAGCCGATTAACTTTGCATCGGAGGAAGAGGCAACAAAGTATTATCTGGCAAAGCTGCGTGAGCAGATTATTTATGAAGGACCGGATCAGGTGGCAGCGATTGTGATGGAGACAATCACAGGATCTAATGGGATTATTATTCCGCCGAAGGGTTATCTGCCTGGTGTGCGTAAGATTTGTGATGAATTTGGAATTGTTATGATCTGTGATGAAGTTATGGCAGGATGGGGACGTACCGGAAAGATGTTCGCATTTGAAAATTTTGACGTAAAACCAGACCTCGTTACATTTGCCAAAGGAGTTACCTGCGGTTATGTACAGCTTGGTGGGGTAGCCGTCAGCAGCAAGATCGCATCTTACTTTGATGATCATCTTCTCTCCTGTGGACTTACTTACAGTGGACACCCGCTGGCATGTGCAGCCGGTGTTGCATGCGTGAACTACTACCAGAAGGCAAATATTCTTGACAATGTAAACAAGGTTGGAAAGGTTCTGGCCGAGAAGCTGGATGAATACAAAGAGGCACATGCATGTGTCGGAGATGTACGCCATATTGGTCTTTTCTCCTGTGTAGAACTTGTAAAGGATAAGGAAACCAAAGAGCCAATGGTATCCTATGGATGCGATCCACAGGGAATTATGGGTAAGATTGTCGGAATGCTCAAGGAGCGTAAATTCATGACCTATTCCCATGAAAATATGATTTTTGTCTGTCCGCCACTTATTATTACGGAGGAGCAGTTACTCGAAGAACTGGAAAAACTGGATGAAGTATTAGGCATTGTTGATAAGGAATACATTTAATCGTTGGAGACAGAAGGGAAGTGACAATATGGCACACTTTGCAATTCCATCCCATATTTTGGTGGGAAAGGACGCACTGCCATCTGCAGTGCCGTATTTAAAGACCTATGGAAACCGGGCATTTATTGTAACCGGTAAACATGTGGGAAAGTCTCCAATGATGGAGCAGTTGAAAAAAACTCTCGAAAAGGCAGAGATTGCTTATTATGTGTTTGATGGAATTACGGGAGAACCAACCGACAAAATGATAGAGGAAGGTCTGGAGCAGTACAAAAAGACGGGATGTCAGTTTGTCATTGGTATCGGCGGAGGAAGTCCGCTGGATTCAGCAAAAGCAATTGCCGCGATGGCGGTCAATGAAGGCAGGATTGCGGATTACAACGGAAAAGAAATTACAGGAAGTGTGCCGGGAATTGTAGCGATTCCGACTACTTCGGGAACTGGATCTGAGGCAACCAAATTTACGGTCATTACGGATCAGGAAAAAGACATCAAGATGTTGTTGAAAGGAGACTGTCTCGTTCCGGATCTTGCAATTGTAGATCCTGATTTTACCATGGATATGCCAAAGAGCGTGACGGCAGCAACCGGACTGGATGCGCTGACACATGCCGTAGAGGCGTACACGTCCAAGAAAGCATTCTCTCTTACAGATGTGAGTGCGGTTTCGGCGGTAAAGAGGATCATGAAATACCTTCCGATTGCATATCAGAATGGGTACGATGCGAAAGCACGGGAGGAAATGTCGTTAGCGGCACTGGAAGCAGGATTTTGTATCAATAATTCCAGTGTGACGCTGGTACATGGCATGAGCCGTCCGATTGGTGCATTGTTCCACGTACCACATGGCATGAGCAATGCAATGCTGTTAAAAGATTGCCTGAGCTTTGCATTAGATGGCGCGTATGACCGGTTTGCGACACTTGGCAGAGCTATTGGGGCTGCGACGGAGGCAGACAGCGATCAGGTGGCCGCAGAAAAGCTTCTGGATGCAATTGAGAACGTGTGCAGAATTTGTGAGATTCCGACACTGCGGGAGTATGGAATCAAGGAAGAAGAGTTTTTTCCTGTGATTGAAAAAATGTCAGAAGATGCGATTGCATCCGGCAGTCCGGGAAATACCAGGAAGACAGTAACAAAAGAAGACTGCATGGCAATTTATAAGAAAGTATTTGCGTAATATTTAAAAAATTATATATGTGCCACAGCATAAAAGATTTTGTGCTGTGGTGTATTGAAAACAAACGTTGCAAAACATATACTTGCAACATGAACAAAAACAAGAATAAAGAACACGGCAAAGGCGCCAGACAATAAGCGCTTTTGCCGTGTTTTTTATTTTACTTTTACAAAAAGACGGGAGGAAACGAGATGAGTGAATTACAGGAAAGAGAAGTGGAAATACAGGTGAAGGACCTGGATGTAACCTTTAAAGACAATTCAGGAAACGACGTAAAAGCACTTACCGGAGTGAATCTTGATATTTACAAGGGAGAGTTCATTTCATTGCTCGGCCCTTCCGGTTGTGGAAAGACCACACTGCTTCGGAGCATCGCAGATCTGCAGGAGCCGACAGACGGCACCATAAGAATCAGCGGACAGACCCCGAAGGAACTGCGGCTGCAGCAGAAATTCGGATTTGTATTCCAGCAGCCGGTACTGTTTGACTGGCGGACGGTAAAGAAAAACGTGGAACTTCCATTGGAAATCATGTACCAGTCCAAGGCAGACCGCTCAAAGCGTGCAGATGAAATGCTTGAGATGGTAGGACTGAAAGATTTTGCTAACCACTTTCCAAAACAGTTATCCGGTGGTATGCAGCAGCGTGTCAATATCGCCAGGGCATTTGGTATCCGCCCGGAGATCCTGCTGATGGATGAGCCGTTTTCTGCACTGGATGAGTTTACAAAAGAAAAGTTATACGAAGATCTGCTCCGGATCTGGAGACAGACAAACAAGACCATCATTTTTGTCACCCATAACATTCAGGAAGCGGTATTCCTTTCCGACCGGATCTGTGTGTTATCCCCGCATCCGGGACGGTTATCCGCGATCGTGGATGTGGATCTGCCAAGACCACGGACGCTGGATATGAAAGAGAGTGCACACTTTAATGAACTGGTATTAAAAGTACGCAACAGTTTTGAAGGGGGCAGCGTTTAATGAAGAAAATAAGCAGACTTTTTGATAAAAAATGGGCATCCACGGTTCTGTGGATTCTGATCATTATAGCGGCATGGGAGATCGGAGCATCGATCGTGTCCGTGACAAAACGAACACCGGAGAACATTCTTCCGCATCTGTATCAGGTGATTGCGGCGGCATTCTCCACCCGACAGGTATCTGCCGGAATGAGCGCCACGATGGTGGTTCTGACAAGCGCAAGGGCCACAATATTACGTGCACTGCTTGGATTTTTATTAGGAACCGGTGCCGGATTCGTACTGGCACTTCTGATGAAGCTTTCCGGACTTGTGGAAAAGATGCTTTTCCCATATCTGATGTTAATCCAGCTGATCCCGGTACTCGGTCTTGCACCGATTATCCTCTCCATCACCGGGGACATCAACAAGAGCCGCATCATCATTGCCGCCATCTTAAGTTTCTATCCGGTGGCAACCAACACACTGGCAGGTTTCAAATCCGTGCCGCAGGAAAAATACGATCTGATGTATACCTACGCGGCAAAGAAGCCGACGATTTATGCGAAAGTACTGATTCCGACAGCAATCCCATATTTCTTCACGGGAACTAAGATCGCCGCTCCGATGGCGATCACCGCATCCATTCTGGTAGATACCTTACAGGGTGACGGAGGACTTGGATGCATGCTTTCCCAGTCGTTAAAACATGCGATGTCCATCTATGTATTCTGGCTCATTGTATTCTTCAGTGCATTTATCGGAATCTTCAGTGGATGTCTGATGGGTTGGATAGAAAATCTGGTTTCTCCGGAAAAGAGAGGTTTAAGAAAAGCAAAAAGGGATGCAAAGAAAGGAGTGAACTAATATGGCACAGAAGAGAAAGAGACCGAAAAGCCTGTACCGCCGGATGAAGGACAGCGCACAGGTGCAGGCAGCACTTACCATAATTCTTCCGGTGCTTCTTGGAATCGTGATCATTGCACTGTGGCAGACGCAGGTGCTGCATCACTGGTTTAAAACAGATACATTCACCCTTCCACTCATTACCCGGATTGGAAAGATCTTTTTAGAAAACTTCGGAAAGATTAAAGGAAATATCGCAGCGACCATGATTGTCGCAGTCGTCGGACTGGCACTGGGAAGTGTGCTTGGATATGCAGTGGCAATCCTTGCGGCAATGTTTCCAAGAGTCGGGAAAGGCGGACTGAGTGTGGTCGGGGCATTTGCATCCATTCCGGTTGTTGCGCTGGCACCGGTTATGAATAACTGGACGAAGGATGTTTCGACAGAGGCAAGCACCCGGAGCATGGTGGCAAAGATTCTGGTTGTCATGCTGATCGCAGCGGCAAATATGAGCTTAAATGCCTATCGTGGACTGACAGAGCTGAAACCGTATGCGAAAGACCTGATGGCAACCTATGCGGCAAAACGCCACACCACACTGATAAAGCTGCAACTGCCGAATTCGGTACCGTATATTTTCGTGGCACTGAAGGTGTCCGTACCGGCAAGTATCATGACAGCAATCGTGAGCGAATATTTCGCAGAATATATCACAGGAGTCGGAAGACAGATCCGGGAGAACATCGTGCTGGCACAGTATCCGACGGCATGGGCATACATCGCAACGGCCTGCATGCTTGGAATAGTATCCTATGTGATCCTGATGATCGTACAGAGTATACTTCTCCGGAAATACCATTAGAAAGAGGTAACGGAGTTGATATAAAACCCACAAAACCCCAAAAAAGGAGGAAAGAATTATGAAGAAAAGAATGGCAAAGATTATGAGCGCAGTACTTGTATCGGCAATGGCAGTATCCATGATGGCCGGATGCGGATCTGACAAAAAAGAAACCACAGGTTCCGGTTCCAGTACGCAAAGTACAGGCGCAGTAGATACCTCTGATGTAATGAGCAATGAAGAAATCATTAAGAAGGCGGCTGGCGAAGGAAAAGTCAGCAACTGGGGCATTGGTAATCAGTATGAGATTCAGGCATTACTTGCAAAGTACGGACTTCCAACGGATTATCTGAGTGAAGATTTTACCATGGATGCATTTGATGATGATTCCAGTACACTGGCATCTGCCATGACGTACAACGAACTCGGTCTCGTAAAAAATGATTATGACGGTGGTTATAGTTATGGCGATTCCGTTGGATACATCGATATGAATGATGAAGGCGTGGCAATGCTGGAGGATATGATTTTTTGTACAAAGGATTTTGCAACCAAAAATCCGGAGACCGTAAAAGCATTTTTGTATGCATCGATTAAGGGCTGGGAATATGCAGTACAAAATCCGGAAGAAGCCGCACAGATTGTCTATGAAGCAGGTTCTTCTGTATCTCAGGATCATCAGAAGTATATGGCAAGTGAAGTTGCAAAGCTGGTAAAGACAGATATGAATGGCAATGAAGTATCTGAGATAGGAAAGATTGATGATGATGCCATGCAGCAGACACTGGATATTGCAAAGAAGTATGTGACACTGGATGATTCTTCCGCACAGGAAAAATTTGCAAAGCTGACATTGGATGATATCCGTGATACCAGCTACTATGATGCAGCAGAAGCATCTGACGGAACATTCAGCCCGGAGAAATCAGAAGTATCCATTCAGTTGAAGTGGCTGCCACAGGCACAGTTCATGGGCTACTATGTCGCAGATGCCAAGGGTTATTACGATGAAGTTGGTCTGAAAGTAAATATCGTATCCGGTGGTGGTGATATTTCCGAGACAACTGCAGTAAACAATGGAACGGTAGATTTCGGTGTTACTTGGCCGACCAACATGGCAGTTGCAAATGCCGGCGGTATGAATCTCGTAGAAGTAGCACAGATTTATCAGAGATCTGGTATGACACTTGTTTATAAGTATGACAATTTTAAGAACTAAGAGATAGAAGGAGATGTGCGATATGGAATTACTGATTAAAGGTGGAACCGTCGTTACTGCAACGGAAAGTTTTCCGGCAGATGTAGCGGTCGATGGTGGAAAAATCGTAGCGATAGGCAAGGATCTTGCGGTAAACGCAGAGAAAGTCGTAGATGCAACCGGTAAGCTTGTGCTGCCGGGAGCACTTGATGCACATACCCATATGGCGATGCCGTTTGGTGGAACTGTTTCCGCAGACAGTTATCTGGCAGGCACCAGAGCTGCTGTCTGTGGCGGTGTTACAACCATTTTTGATTATCCGGTGCAGCATAAAGGAGAAACTATTTTAGGGCTGATCGGTTCGAAAAAAGATGTGCTGGAAAAAGAAGCCTGCTGTGATTATGCATTTCACTGTTGTATCACGGATCTGAATGACGGCGAGATTTTAGATGAGATGGAACAGGCAGTTGAGGAAGGAATTACCAGTTTTAAATGTTTCCTTGTATACAAGAAAGAAGGCATGATGGTAGATGATGGGATGCTTGCCAGATTGCTTCTTCGGGCAAAGGAGCTTGGCGCAATGATCAATGTTCATGCGGAAAACCCGGATCTGATTGATCTGCGTACTGAGCAGTACTTGAAGGAAGGTAAGACCTCTGCCTGGTATCATTACATGAGCCGTCCGGAATTTGTAGAGGCAGAAGCAGATAAACGAGTTGTTCACTGGGCTTCCCACTTAGATACCCCGGTCTATATCGTACATATGGCAGATAAAGAAGGACTCGAAGCCTGCATCAAGGCAAAATCCGAGGGACATGATATTTTAGTAGAAACCTGTCCACAGTATCTGGAATTTACCTGTGATGTATACAAGAGAGAAGACGGTCGTAACTTTGTATGTTCCCCGCCAATGAAAGGACAGGAAAGTCAGGATGCATTATGGACAGCAATTAAATCGGGAATGATTGATACGGTTGCAACCGATCATTGTCCATTCCAGAGCTATGAAAAGGATTGGGGCAAAGATGATTTTACAAAGATTCCAAACGGATGTGCCGGAGTAGAAAACCTTTATCCATATATGCTGGATGCGGCAAATTCCGGAAAGATCACGTTTGAGAGAGCCGTTGAACTTTGTTCTACCAATGTTGCAAAGATTTTCGGATGCGATAACAAGGGAGCCATTGCAGTCGGCAAAGATGCAGATATTGTTATTTATGACAAGGACAAAGATTTCACAATCAGTGTCAGCAATATGCATTCGGACTATGATCATACAATCTGGGAAGGAAAGAAACTTCACGGATATCCGGTTCAGACATATCTGAGAGGAAAACTGGTATATGACAACGGTGATTTTGTTGGAACACCGGGTATGGGTGATTATGTAAAGCGTTCTCACAGATAGGAGGAGATGGCACATGGCATATGAAGCAATAAGAAGAAAAAGCGAAGCGGGCAGATGTCTGTTGTGTCAGGATGCTCCCTGCAGCGGTGCCTGCCCGAAGGGGCTGGCGGTCGATGAAATTGTCCGCTCCGTCCGGTTTGAAAATGAAACCGGAGCCGCAAGGAAATTAGATCATATCACTTGTGAGGGATGCAGTGCACCGTGTGTTGGTGCCTGCACCCGGGCAAGAATTGACCGGGGTGTGGATATTCCAACGATTTTATCCAGTATTACAGCAGAAATTCCGAGAACCTCAAAGGCAGATTTATCCATTGATTTTTGTGGAGTGCATTGTGAAAACCCATTTTTTCTTTCCTCTTCGGTAGTAGGTAGTGATTACGAAATGGTCGCAAAGGCATTTGAGATGGGATGGGCAGGCGTTGCATTTAAAACCATCGGTCTGTTTACACCGGATGAAGTTTCTCCGAGATTTGCAGCATTGGAAAAAGAGGATAATCCGTTTGTGGGATTTAAAAATATTGAACAGATCAGCGACCACACGCTGGAAGAAAATATGCATTATCTTCGTCGCTTAAAAAAAGATTACCCGACAAAAGTAATCATAGCATCCATCATGGGACAGAACGAAGAGGAATGGACAAAACTTGCTTCTTTCATGGAAGAAGCAGGGGCAGATATTATAGAGTGTAATTTTTCCTGTCCGCAGATGGTAGGGGAAGGACTTGGCAGTGATGTAGGTACCGATCCACAGCTTGTTGCAAAGTATACAGCGGCAACAAAAAAAGGTACAATCCTTCCGGTACTGGCGAAAATGACACCAAATATCACAAAAATGGAAGTTCCGGCAGAAGCCGCCGTGAGAGCAGGTGCGGACGGGCTTGCAGCAATCAATACGATCAAAAGTGTGATGAACATCAATCTGCAGACGTTTTCTTCGGCTCCTGATGTGGATGGAAAATCACCGGAAGGCGGTTATTCCGGAAAAGCGGTAAAACCGATTGCACTGCGTTTTATCAATGACATGGCAAAAGATGAAAACTTAAAAGGAGTTCCGATCAGCGGAATGGGAGGCATCGAAACATGGAGGGATGCGGCTGAATTTCTGGCATTGGGCTGTGAGACGGTCCAGGTTACCACAAGTGTTATGCAGTATGGGTACCGGATTATCGAGGATATGATAGGGGGAATGCAGGATTATCTGGCACAGAATGGAATGACATCCGTGCGGCAGATGATCGGGAAAGCGCTTCCGAATATTGTTCCAGCAGAAAGTGTGAACCGTCGTACAATCGAGTATCCGAAATTTAATCGCAGGACTTGTGTTGGTTGTGGAAGATGTTATATTTCCTGTTTCGATGGTGGACATCAGGCACTTCGTATGGATGAAAAACGACAACCGCTTATGGATGCCAAAAAGTGTGTGGGATGTCAGTTATGTAAACTGGTTTGTCCGACAGGCTCGATCACAGCAGGAACCCGGGTAGAAAAGAGAAAGTAATAGAAATACATTCAGATAATTATTTTAAGAAAGGCAGGTACAGTAGTATGTATACATGTAGTTTGGAAAGAATGACAGATAAAATTAAAACTTTTTCACAGTTTGGAGATGCAGGACATGGTGGAATTACCCGTTATTCCCTTTCGCCGGAAGCAATTATGGCAAGAAATGAATTTCGTAAGCGTATGGAAGCCATCGGTGCAACCATTGAGATTGATGATGTGGCAAATATGTATGCAACACTTCCGGGAACAGATCCGGATGCAAAGCGGATCGTCATGGCTTCCCATTGTGATTCCGTAAAAAATGGTGGTAACTATGATGGTATTCTTGGTGTTTTGTCCGCCATGGAAGTGCTCGAAACGGTTGCAGAGTTAAACATTCCACATAAACATCCTCTGACAGCCATGATCTGGACCAATGAGGAAGGTTCTTTATATCCACCGGCAATGATGTGTTCCGGAATTGTCTGCTATGATTATCTTCCGGAAGACATCCGCAGCAAATTTAAATATGAGGACATGATGAATTCCAAGAGTATTCTTGACAACAAGAGTACATTCGGCGAGGCTTTAGAGAAGTCCGGATTTAAGGGAGATAAGAAATATCGTCTTTCTCCGGAAAAATATGAGTGTTATTTTGAAACTCATATCGAGCAGGGACCAATTCTTGAGGATAATGGAAATGATATCGGTGTTGTTGACTGTGTGCTTGGAATGTTCAACTATCGATTAAAATTCTATGGACAGACGACACATGCAGGAACATTCCCGATGCCAAAGAGAAGAGATGCTTTTCTGGCAGCAGCAGAGGCACTGACTTATCTGCATACAGAGATTGATAAGCTGGGGTATCCGGAACTTGTTTATACGACAGGTGAAGTCGTATGTCATCCATGTGTACATACCTGTGTACCGGATTTCTTCGATTTCTCATTCGATGCAAGACATGAAAAACCGGAAGTGCTCGACAAGGTGCTTGCCATCGTAAAAAGTTGCGCAGACAAGACCTGGGCGGGATGTAAATGCGAAGTCGTAAAGGCTTGGAACCGTGATACGGTATACTGGGATAAGGAGCTGGTAGGTTTTGTCAAGGAGGCTGCAGAGGAACTTGGTGTTTCCCATCAGTATATTCATTCCGGTGCCGGACACGATGCACAGTTTGCAGCATATATGCTTCCGGCAACCATGATTTTCGTACAGTCCAAAGATGGTTTGTCACATTGCGAACCGGAGTATTCTTCCCCGGAGCATTGTACAGAGGGTGCTTCTGTCATGCTCAACGCAGTATTAAAGGCTGACGCAAGATAACATAGAAAGACAGGAACGCAGAGTCTGATCTGTAGATAGGAGAATTGCATCATGGAAAAAATATTGGTAAGTAGATGCCTGTATGGTGGAGAAATTGTTCGATACGATGGTGGAGACACAACAGAGACAGATCCCCGTTTCTTGAAGTGGAAAGAGGAAGGACGTTTGGTGCCGGTTTGCCCGGAAGTGTTTGGGGGATTGCCGACACCCCGTCCGGACTCGCAGAGAGTTGATGCAATTCACGTGCAGGCACAAACAGGACAGGATGTGACCAGTGAGTATACCCAAGGTGCACAAGAAGCCTTGCGAAGAGCTGAAGCAGAACATGTTGCATTTTGTATTATGAAGCAGGATAGTCCTTCCTGCGGAAGTAAATATATTTATGATGGAACTTTTACCGATACAAAAATAAAGGGACAGGGACTTGCTGTAGAGTATCTTAGAAAAGCCGGATTTAAAGTTTTTGGAGAAGAAGATATGGATGAAGCCGAAGATTATCTGAAACAATTAGAGGGGGTGAAGTCATGAAAAATTACGTTATTACGGTTGCGCGTGGCTTTGGCAGCGGCGGAAAAGACATTGCGACACGTCTGGGAGAAGCACTCGGGATTCCGTGTTACGAAAGACAGATCCTTACCATGGCATCGGATCAGAGTGGAATCGATGAAAGTGTATTTGTGGAAACCGATGAAAAACTCCGGGGAAAACATCTGGCAAATTTCCTTCGAAGAATGCCGGTCAGCGGTGTCGTAGAGCCAATGGAAAAGGATTTTATTTCCGATGTCAATGTTTTTAATATTCAGGCAGACATCATCCGGACGCTTGCAAATACAGAAAGCTGTATTATTGTGGGAAAATGCGCAGATGATATCCTGCGCAACTACTCCAATGTCATCAGTGTGTATATTGAAGCACCGCGGGCAGCCTGTGTAAAATCCATCATGGAAAAAATGCATGTATCGGAAAAAAGAGCAAATTATCTGATTCATACAACAGACAAATACCGTGCAAAATATTACAGCTATTATACTTCCGGAAAAGACTGGACCAATCCGACAAACTATGATCTTGTGTTAAACAGTGACCGGATCGGACGAGAAAAATGTGTACAGCTGATACAGGAGTATATAAAGATTCGTTTTTCAGGGGAACTTGTAAGTGAATAAAAGACAACATAAGCCTGCGGAGGATATGGCAATCCTTCCGCAGGCTTGTTTTATTTTATATATGGAACCGTTTAATGTCAGGTCAATGCTGAAATCAATCAGACCGGATTTAATACATTTTTCCGGTTCTTTTCTTTTTTTGATGTTTTCATTTTGGGAACCTTTTCCTTTTTGGAAAATAAGGTATGTTTTTTCTGCAATTTTCCACGGATTTCTGCACTTAACTGGCGGTAGCGTTCCTCCGTCATATCGTTTTGTTCCCGGATGAGATAGTTCATTTCTTTCAGGACGGTTTCCCGGATTTCTTTGCTGATATCGAGTGTGAGAGCTTCGTTATTCTGTGCGATAGCATGTCCTACAATATCACTCATAAGCTCCCTAAATTGTGCCATGCGTTCCTCTGCGGAAAGCGTATTTACAGGCAGATCCGCAGGTTGATTGTTTGGACGGGAAGGGGCTGCAGGCTGCGGTTTGTGATTACATGCCGGCAACGGCTCGGAGGTTTTGGCATCCGGAATGGGAACTTTGGTTTCTTCCGGGTTTTTATTATGTAATATCATGCGGATTGCTTTTAGCTGATATCCTTTTTCTTTTAGTTCTTTGATTTTTTGAAATTCCTGTATGTTTTCTCGTGTATAGTATCGATGTCCCATCTCGTTTCGCGGGATGGTCAGGTCGAGTTCTTCTTCCCAGTAACGCAACACATGGGTTTCCACACCGGCCAGTGCGGCGGCATCGGAAATCATGTAACGTACTTTTTCCACGATAACATGTCCTCCTTTTGAGTTATTTATTTTGGGCGATTTCACAATCTCCTTTTGCGTTTATTATAACTTTTCAAAAAGGTGAGTTCAAACATTTTCCATCGTATTTTTCTGACATTTCTCGCAGTTTATAAAAATAGACCTTGACATTTGAAGTCTATAAGAATAAACTAAATGTAGGTTGATAGCTATAAACCTGTGAAGGAGAAAAAGATGGAATATGTAAAATTATGTGACAGTGATTACCGGTTTATGTGTGTCGTATGGGAGTATGCCCCCGTCAACTCCGGGGAACTTGTAAAGTTATGTCAGGAACAGCTTGGCTGGAAAAAATCCACGACGTATACGGTTGTACGGAAAATGTGCGAAAAAGGATACATTGCCAATGAGGATGCAACGGTTTCCGTTTTAATTCCAAAGGAACAGGTGCAGGCAGAGGAATCCCGCTATTTTGTGGATCGCACATTTGACGGATCACTGCCAGGGTTTATCACAGCATTTCTTGGAGGAAAGAAAATTTCCAAAAAAGAAGCAAAGCTGCTCAAGAAAATGATCGACGAGCATAAAGAAGGGTAGGGGCAGAGAATGGAGAAGGCAAGTGTAATTTTTCTGGCATTTCTGCAGCGGAATGGCATGGTGGTGGTTGTAATTCTCGCGGTGCTTGCAGTGCGCGCGCTTTTGCGGAAATGTCCCAAAAAATATTCCTATGCATTGTGGGCAATTGTTGGAATCCGTATGTTATTTGATTTGCCCATTGCATCAGGATGGAGTTTGTTTAATCTGTTTCGTCTGGCAAAAAGCAGATCACAAATGAGTGAGATTGCACACTATACAGGAGTATCTGGAGTGCATGCGCAAACGGCAGTACAGAAGGTGACGCAGGTATCTGCCGGTTCACGTGTGACAGGGGATGCAGCTTCTGAAGCTGGTTTGACAGCAGCTATGACGACCTCGCAGAAAATTTGTGCGGTGTTGTTTTTTGTCTGGCTGATCGGGATATTTTTATTTTTAGGATATGGAATGTATTCCTATATCAAATGCCGCAGTATGGTACGGACAGCAGTACGTTTAACCGTAAATGAAACATCTGGAAACGTCCGGCGGACCATAAAGATCTGGGAATGTGACTGTATTCCATCACCGTTTGTACTGGGAATTTTCTGCCCGCAGATTTATATTCCGTTTCGGATGAAAGAGGAGGAACAGCAGTACATCCTTGCGCATGAGAGCTGGCACATCCGCAGACATGATCCTTTATGGAAGCTGATTGCATTCGTACTTTTGGCTGTATACTGGTGGAATCCATTGGCATGGATTGCTTTTTTCTATATGACAAGAGACATGGAGATGAGTTGTGATGAGGCCGTACTTGCGCAGTTTGGAAATCAAATTAAAAAAGGATACAGCGCATCTTTACTTGCTTTTGCGATGGAGCGGCATCCGTATTCATTTGCCCCGGTTGCGTTTGGAGAGGCAGATGCAGGAAGGAGAATTAAGAACGTGTTGAATTTTAAAAAACCACATACCTGGGTGGCTGCGATTGCAACCGTTTTGGTTGCACTTGTGGCAGTAAGTTGTCTGACAAACCAGAAACCGTCGGAGACAAAAACAGAGCATACAACCGAGAAAGTGGATAGTACACAGCAGCCAGTGCAGGAAAATGCAGGAGCTGCGATAATAGAGCAGAATATCAGGGAATGGGCACAGGCATTTTGCGATCGGGATACAGAAAAAATTGTGCAGATGACATCCAAAGAGGTACAGTCGAATTTAGAGAAAATACATATTTTGTGGATGGATGGAGATACACCGTCATTTGGCTGGTCGAGTCCATGGCCATGGGGAGCCTTTGGCAGTTTCTTTGGTGGAACCGGAGAAGAAATGGATGGCTACTGGCTGCATGAAATCAATACGGAAGAACAGACTGCAGAGATTTTGTATTATGTGGAGTCATCAGATCCGCATGTGAGCGTGTGGATAGAGAATATCCATTATGCACAGGAAAATGGTCAATTTCAGATTACACAGGAAAAAATCAATCAGTTTGCTGACGGTCCGGATGCTAAAACGGATGGAATTGCATCGGCAGATGAGTTTGATACAGCATATGCGCAGGGAATCAGCGATACGCAGATGGACTACTGTATAAACGGTATGGGTGAAGTGCTGAATAAGAATATGGTTCCAATTGGTGCATTGCTTGAGCCGACAGATGCAGCCCGGCAGCTTTTGAATTTATCGTCGGATAAAAAGCTTGTTTCCGTGGAAAAAGAATCTGAATCTGCAGATAAAACACAGGTCGGTATACAGATTACATTTTTAAAGGATGGACAGAAGCGGTATTTGTCTATGATCCAGCCATGGGGAAAAGATGGAATCTGGGTTCCGGCAGAAGCCAAAGAAGTCAAGCGTTAATGTGTGGATGTTATCATATTTTCCTTGTATTGCATCTTAAGTTCCGTTATAATTTGAACTGGTACAACAAAATAATTAATTATTTATTGTCCTGGATAAAGGAGTATAGTTATGAGGATGTTAATTGATAACAGAGATCTGGAATTACTTCTTGAAAAAAAGAAAAAGTTTATTGGAAATAAAGTTACTGTGGATACAATGATTGCAGGAATTTCTTTTTTGTTGTCCGTATTTACTGCAACATATAGTGATTGGTTTGGAATCCCAGGAATTGTGTTTAAAACAGTTTTTTGTTTTATTGGAATTTTATATTGTGCCAAGATCGTAAAGGATATTGTTGAAATGTACAGAGATAAATATAATCACGAAATGTTGATGAATGATATAAGAGAACTGAATTTAATTCAGCATAATCACTCATTAATTGCTATTCGTGATACATTTGAAAAAGAAAATAGATTTCTTGTTTATTATGATGAGAGATGGGATTGCAAGTTGTTTTTAAATTATAAAACCGTGGATCAGAACAATGAAGATGTAATAATAGATCGAATATCGGCTGATTTGGATGTGGACAAAAGAAAAGTATCATGTAATTATGTTACTTCAAGAGTTCAGGAAAAATATTCAGTTAGTCATCAGGAAAATAGAATATATAATCATAGACTTTATGAGGTTACATTATCAAAATATTCGGAAAAAATGAAAAAGGATAGTTTTGTAGTTAATGGGAAACGCTATTATTGGATGTCAGTAACCGAGATGGAAAAAGACGAAAACATCATGGAAAAAAATCGTGAGGTTGTTGATTTTGTAAAAGAAAAAATTGTTTGACAAACTGTGATTGTCTTTCTATAATAATATAATTATAGAATACAAGCGAAGATGGGAACAAGTACCAATGTGTGGAACGAACAGAAAGCAGCCGGTAGATGAGAGGCACACGGAAAGCACAGATGGATTTATGGAACAACCATAAGCCGGGCGATAAGGAATCCCCCCAGCAAGCTGGGTTCCCCTGCCGAGGATTTATGGAAAAACCATAAGCCGGGCGATAAGGAATCCCCCCAGCAAGCTGGGTTCCCCTGCCACGGCTTATGGAACAAACATAAACCGGGCGATAAGGAATCCCCCCCAGCAAGCTGGGTCCCCCCTTACCGCAGGGAATACATCCCTGAGCTTTACACCGAACGCGCAGGCAAGTAGGCTGTAACGGAGTAGTGCCCGTTAGACGCACTGGAGTGTAGCTGCACTCGCGGAGGCAGGCTGTGTGAACAGCATGCGAATTAAGGTGGTAACACGAGAGATCCCCCTCGTCCTTATAATTAGGACGAGGGGATTTTTATTTGGATTTTTATAGATATAGAGCAAAGGGACATAAAGTCCCAGAAAAATCAAAAAAGTTAAATTACAGGAGGAAACCCAATGACACTTTACGACGAACTGGTTGCCCGCGGTCTGATCGCACAGGTAACCGACGAGGAAGAAATCAAGGAACTCATCAACAATGGAAAAGCAGTATTTTATATCGGTTTTGACCCGACAGCTGACAGTCTGCATGTGGGACATTTTATGGCGCTGTGTCTGATGAAACGTTTGCAGATGGCCGGAAATAAGCCGATTGCGCTGATTGGTGGTGGTACAGCCATGATCGGTGATCCATCCGGTCGTACCGATATGCGGCAGATGATGACACCGGAGACCATTCAGCACAACGTAGACTGCTTCAAAAAGCAGATGAGCCGCTTCATCGATTTTGGAGAGGGAAAGGCAATGCTGGTAAACAATGCCGACTGGCTGATGGATTTAAATTACATCGATGTACTGCGTGATGTTGGTGCACATTTTTCCGTAAACCGCATGCTGACAGCAGAATGTTACAAGCAGCGTATGGAAAAAGGATTAAGCTTTCTGGAGTTTAATTACATGATCATGCAGAGTTACGATTTCTACACACTGTACCAGAAATATGGATGTAACATGGAATTCGGTGGAGATGACCAGTGGAGCAACATGCTCGGTGGTACGGAACTGATCCGCCGGAAGCTTGGAAAAGATGCGTATGCCATGACGATCAATCTGCTTTTAAACTCTGAGGGAAAGAAGATGGGAAAAACACAGTCCGGTGCCGTATGGCTTGATCCGAACAAGACTTCTCCGTTTGACTTCTTCCAGTACTGGAGAAATGTGGCAGATTCCGATGTGTTAAAGTGCATCCGCATGCTGACCTTCCTGCCATTGGAGCAGATCGATGAGATGGACAAATGGGAAGGTGCCAAGCTGAATGAAGCAAAAGAGATTCTCGCTTATGAGCTGACCAAACTGGTACACGGTGAGGAAGAGGCAAAGAAAGCCAAAGAGGCATCCCATGCACTGTTTGCAGGCGGCGGAGTTTCTGCACATATGCCGACGGTTGAAGTGACGGCAGATGATCTGTACAATGACAAGCTCGATATCATGGCAGTTCTCGTAAAGGCTTCTCTGTGTGAGAGTCGTTCCGATGCACGTCGTGCCGTACAGCAGGGTGGAGTCTCTGTGGACGGTGAGAAAGTTACAGACATCAGTACCAGTTACACGCTCGACGAGTTTGCCGGAGAAGGAAAGGTCGTAAAGCGTGGTAAGAAGAAGTTCGCAAAAGTCATCAGTAAATAAGAAGTTCGTATTGACTAACTCAAAGACCGTTTGTTATAGTTTACCTAATTCATAGACAAAAGTATGTGAGGGAGTAGTTCGCACATTGTGTGACTTGTCAACATACCGGTCATTTGGACCTGGCAAGCCTTAAAGAATGAGACTCATGTGCACCGGAAAAACGTGGTTGCAGTCGCGGTTTTCGTTGGTGTACATTGGGTCTCTTTTTGATATATAAGGACAGAAGCGCAAGGTATGAATCCCCTCACAAAAGGAGAACATAAGAATGGTAATCGAGTTATTTCTGATTGGTGTCGGACTTTCGATGGATGCATTTGCGGTATCCGTCTGCAAGGGTCTTGGCATGGAAAAAATCAACAAAAAACATGCGTTTCTGATTGGATTGTATTTCGGAGGATTTCAGGCACTGATGCCGTTTCTCGGCTGGGCGCTGGGAATCCGCTTTCAGAAATACATTACTTCGGTCGATCACTGGATCGCTTTTTTCCTGTTGCTGTTTATCGGTGGAAAGATGGTGATTGAAGCGGTTCGTGATAAAGACGTGCAGGAAATTGGAGCAAAAGATCTGCCACTGGATCACAAAGAGATGCTGCTTCTTGCAGTTGCAACCAGTATCGATGCACTTGCAGTCGGTATTACATTTGCCTTTTTAAATGTATCCATCATGGAAGCCTGTCTGATTATCGGATGCACGACATTTGTATTATCGGTCATCGGAGTGGTTGTCGGTAATTTTTTCGGCACCCGCTACAAAAGAAAAGCAGAGATTGCAGGTGGGGTAATCCTCATACTTATTGGTTTGAAAATACTATTGGAGCACTTGGGCATTATTGCCTTTTAACACATTATTTTACAGAAAGAGGGAAAAGATATGACAGAATTTATTTCAACATGTTCCATGCCGCTGGCAATTGTTTTTTTGATCGCAGGATTTTTCTTACTGGTCAAAGGGGCAGATGTTTTTGTGGAGGGAAGTTCCAGTATTGCAAAACGGTTTCATGTTCCGGCTATTATTATTGGCCTGACGATTGTTGCCATGGGAACCTCACTTCCGGAGACTGCGGTTTCCGTTGTTGCAGCAATCCAGCATAAGAATACGCTGGCAATCAGTAATGTGGTCGGGTCTAATATTTTTAATATGATGGTGGTCATCGGTTTTTGTGCCATAATGACTCCGGTTGCCGTACAGAAAGCTACATTGAAACGTGATTTCCCATATTCCGTGTTTGCAGCATTGCTGCTTATGATACTCGGTGGTGTGGGAATGAAACTGGGACGTTTTGACAGTGCTGTATTTCTGGTGTTTTTTGCCATATTTATCGGAACAATGATTCGTATGGCATTGAAAGCAGGAAAAGAAGGCGGGCAACCGCAAAGTGAAGAGATTGAAGCGGCAGAGGCACAGAAAGTGATGTCGATGCCAAAAAGCCTGTTGTTCCTTGTGGTTGGTGTGGCCGGTATTGTGATCGGCGGGGATGTGGTTGTGGACAGCGCCAGCAATATTGCATTGAAAATTGGAATGAGCCAGACACTGGTGGGACTTACAATTGTTTCTATCGGAACTTCACTTCCGGAACTTGTCACTTCCGTTGTTGCAGCCCGCAAAAATGAAGTCGATATGGCACTTGGAAATGCCATAGGCTCTAATATTTTTAATATTCTGTTTGTACTTGGTCTGGCGGGAGTTATCAGTCCGATGCCGTTTTTGATGGAAAACATCATAGATATTATTATTTTGATTGTTTTGAGCCTGTTGATCTGGGGGTTTGCATGGACAAAAGAAAAAATCAGCAGAAAAGAAGGTATTGTGATGCTGGTTTTATATGTGGCTTATGTGATTTATATCTGCATGAGATAGAAACTTCTGTGACAGGATGAATTTTGGAAAATAGTTTTTACAGGGGACAGGATATCAGGACTTTAATTTGCAGAAGGTTTTTTGACGGGAACATCAAGCACGCGTTTTACAGCACTTTGTAGTTCCGGATGCCGGCGATACATTTCGATGACATGCCGTTCATCTGCAGTGATCGGGAAGGATTTGTCTGCAGGGATGTGCAGGAGATTTCCGGTGAATGTGTCACTCTGATACAGTTCACAGAGCAGCAGCAGTGTTTCCGTGCGAGGATAGGCCTGATCGCTTTCCCATCCATACACGGTTTTTTCGGCGACTGCGATATTGTACAGGTCATTCAGCTGTACAACTACGTCATGGATCGTCCAGCCACGATTTTTTCGCATCGTCTTTAAGGCTGCCCCGATTTGTATATTTTTCATGTTGGTGCTCCTTCTCATTTATCTTTGGCAGTTTTGTACTGGAAAAAACTGGATAAAAGCATATTAGTCTACGGAAAAACAGGTCAGCAAGAAATTCTTGGCATATAAGAAAATATTCTTGAATAAACAGAAAAACGGACGAATGGGGGATACTTTACAAATGGCGTGGAATTCGGTAAAATGGGGAGAGCGAATGTGAGATAAGGAGGCCAAAAACATGGCAGAAAATAAAGGGAAGTTTTATATGACAACCGCGATTGCCTATACTTCAGGTAAGCCGCATATCGGAAATACGTACGAGATTATTCTTGCGGATGCAATTGCGCGTTATAAGAGAGCCGAAGGCTATGATGTCTATTTTCAGACCGGAACCGATGAACACGGACAGAAGATTCAGGAAAAAGCAGAGGCCGCAGGTATTTCACCGAAAGAATTTGTAGATCAGGTTTCCGGTGAGGTAAAGCGGATCTGGGATCTTGTGAATTCTTCTTATGATAACTTTGTCCGTACCACGGATGAGGATCATGAGAAATGTGTAAAGAAGATTTTTAAAAAGCTTTATGATCAGGGTGACATTTATAAGGGATCATATGAGGGAATGTATTGTACACCTTGTGAGTCTTTCTGGACAGAATCCCAGCTTGTAGACGGCAAATGCCCGGACTGTGGACGGGAAGTGCAGCCTGCCAAAGAAGAAGCTTATTTCTTTAAGATGAGTAAATATGCAGACCGGCTCATTGATTATATCAATACCCATCCGGACTTCATTCAGCCGGTTTCCCGTAAGAATGAGATGATGAATAACTTCCTGCTTCCGGGACTGCAGGATCTGTGCGTATCACGTACCAGTTTCAGCTGGGGAATTCCGGTAGATTTTGATCCGAAACATGTCGTATATGTCTGGCTGGATGCACTGACAAACTATATCACAAAGATTGGATATGATCCGGACGGTTCCACAGACCAGTTTAAGAAGCTTTGGCCGGCTGATCTGCATCTGATCGGAAAAGATATTGTCCGTTTCCATACTATTTATTGGCCAATCTTTCTGATGGCACTGGATCTGCCACTGCCAAAGCAGGTATTTGGTCATCCGTGGCTGCTCCAGGGCGGGGATAAGATGAGCAAGTCCAAGGGAAATGTAATCTATGCGGATGACATGGTAGATCTGTTTGGCGTAGATGCTACCCGTTATTTTGTATTGCATGAGATGCCGTTTGAGAATGATGGCGTGATTACCTGGGATCTGGTCATTGAGCGTTTCAACTCTGATCTGGCAAATATTCTTGGAAATCTGGTAAACCGTACCGTTTCCATGAGCAATAAATATTTTGGCGGTGTGGTAACATCCACAGGAGTCACCGGTGAAGTGGATGCAGATCTGAAAGCTGTTGTGACAGCAACCCGTGACCGTATTGCCGGGAAGATGGCAAAACTTCGTGTGGCAGATGCAATTTCCGAAGTATTTGCACTGTTCCGCCGTTGCAATAAATATATTGATGAGACAACCCCGTGGGTACTGGCAAAAGACGAGGCACAGAAAGACCGTCTGGCAGAGGTTCTTTACAATCTGACCGAGTCCATCACGATCGGCGCAAGTCTTCTGCACCCGTTCCTTCCGGAAACCGCAGAAAAAATCGTGGCGCAGTTATCGACATCATTGCGTGATTTTGATGAACTCAATCAGTTTGGACTGTATCCGGATGGAACAAAAGTAACCGATGCTCCGGAGATCCTTTTTGCAAGAATTGACGCAAAAGAGATCCAGCCAAAAGTGGATGCCATTCAGGCAAAGCAGAAGGAAGAGTACGAAAAAGAGCAGAAAGCATTAAATGGCGGAGAGTCCGCAGATGAAGCAGTCATTGATATAGATCCGAAGGAAGAGATCACATTTGATGATTTTACGAAGATGCAGTTTCAGGTGGGAGAGATTCTCTCCTGTGAGGCAGTTGCAAAGTCAAAGAAGCTGCTTTGCTCCCAGGTAAAAATCGGAAACACCGTAAAGCAGATTGTATCCGGTATCCGTAAAGATTACACACCGGAAGAGATGGTCGGCAAGAAGGTTATGGTTCTTGTGAACTTAAAGCCGGCAAAACTTGCCGGAGTATTGTCCGAGGGCATGCTGCTGTGTGCAGAGGACGAAAACGGCACACTTTCTCTGATGACACCGGAGAAACCAATGCCAAGCGGTGCAGAGATCTGTTAAACAAGGTCGGAGGCATAAAAATAGGAGGCATAAATTATGGAAATCCTTGATGTTGTAGATGAAACCGGAGCACCAACCGGTGAAACCGTAGAACGCGCAGAGGCACACCGAGAGGGTGTGCGGCATCGCACCGCACATGTCTGGATTGCCCGCAACAGGAACGGTCGGATTCAGCTTTTGCTGCAGAAGAGATGTATGCAGAAAGACTCGTTCCCAGGTTGCTATGATATTTCCAGTGCCGGACATATACCGGCAGGGGAGGAGTATATTCCTTCAGCAATTCGGGAGTTGAAAGAAGAATTAAATGTGACAGTGCAGGAGTCGGACCTGATTTATTGCGGACAGGTGCATAAGGATGTTGACAGCGAATTTCACAGACAGCCATTTCATGATCATCAGATTTCAAATGTTTATCTGCTCTGGCTGGATCGGGAAGCAGAGGAATTTGAACTGCAGACCGAAGAAATTGAGAGTGTGCGCTGGATGGATTATGCCCAGGTGCGGGGCATGGTGGCTTCGGATACACTTCCAAACTGTATCATCATGGAGGAACTTGATCTGATAGAAAGGCACTTCTTATGATTTTTGAGACACATGCACATTACGATGATGCAAAATTTGATACGGACCGGGAGATGCTGCTTGCGGATTTACCGCAGCGCGGCATTTCACCGGTGATTAATGCAGGGTCTTCCATTGCAACGACAAAGACAACACTTTCGCTGGCGCAGGAATACCCTTTTCTTTATGCTGCGGTGGGCGTACATCCCAGTGACGTGGATGATTTAAATGAGGACACTTATGCATGGCTCAGACAGCAGACAACGCTGCAAAAGACAGTTGCCGTGGGTGAGATCGGACTGGATTATTACTGGGATAAGGAACCGGAGATACAGGCGAAGCAGAGGTATTGGTTTGTACGGCAGCTTGCACTGGCTCAACAGGCAGATCTTCCGGTGATTATTCATTCGAGGGATGCTGCAGAAGATACCATGAAGATCATGGAAAAGGCATATGAGGATGGCATAAAGGGCGTGATCCACTGTTATTCCTATTCGCCGGAGATGGCACAGGAATATGTAAAGATGGGATATTTCATCGGTGTAGGCGGTGTTGTGACTTTTAAAAATGCCAAAAAGCTGGTAAAGACCGTGGAAATGATTCCTCTTTCGAGCATAGTGCTCGAAACCGACTGCCCGTATATGGCACCGGAACCACACCGGGGAACGCGCAATGATTCGCGGAATATTCCGTATGTGATTGCTAAAATTGCGGAGATCAAAGGCGTTTCTGTGGAGGAAGTCGAGCAGACCACACGGGAAAATGCCTTTGCACTGTTTACGAAAGTGCCACGATAAAGGAGAGATATTATGGAAGAGTATGAAGTAATCCGTATTCCGGTTTCGGATGGGACGGAAAAAGAGTTTGCCATCATGGATACCTTTACCGTTGAAGAGAAGCACTATATGGCAGTGTCTCTCATAGCGGAGGATGAGATTCAGGAAGGTGTGTATCTGTATCGATACCGTGATGCGGAAGACGGAGATATCGTTGTGGAACAGATTACGGAACCGGCAGAGTATAAGCGTGTATCCAGAACATATGAAGCGCGGTAAGGCTGCAAAAGAAGGATGAGAAAGATGAAAAAGTGGAAGAAAAAGCGTGTGGTGGCGGTGCTTTTGACGCTGCTTGTGCTGTTACAGTTTCCGGCAGACTTTGGAAGTGTGGCACATGCTGCGCAGAAAAACGAAATCAGGGGAACGATTTCGGTAGCATCCAATATCTCCCAGCAGGATATGCAGCAGTACCTGGATGGGTTTAACAAGAAATATCCTGGTATTGAGGTGAAGTACCAGTCGTATTCGGATTATGACAATGAGGTGTCAAAACAGATTCAGTCTGGGTGCTGTGTATATGACGGAGAAAGTTCCTTATGAAAAACTGTTTAAGGAAGCGGATAGTGTATTATATGATGTAAAAACCCGTGGAAAAAACAGTTTTGAAGTTCGAACGATGTGAAAAATGCATAGAACATAAAAAAATCCCGGAGCATGGGAAACGGCTCCGGGATTTTTTATGTAAAGATTAATTTTTATTTGGAATAAACGGGCTGATCGCTCCGGCAAGCTGTGCGACCGGCATGCTCTGCAGCCATACACGTCCCGGTCCGGTGATAACGGTATTAAAGATCCCTTCCCCGCCAAAGAGCATATTTTTGACACCCGGTACAGTCTGGATATCGATGGTACATCCGGCGGTCATTGCCGCGAGATATCCGGTATCAACGACAATCTGCTGTCCCGGTGCAAGCTCGTATTCTTTGATGTGTCCGTCAAATTCGAGAAAGACGGTGCCGTTTCCGGACAGACGCTGCATGATAAATCCTTCTCCGCCGAAGAGACCGCCGGCAATGCGTTTTTGGAAAAAAACAGACATTTCCACGCCTGCAGTTGATGCGAGAAAGGCACTTTTCTGGGCGACAATCTCCTGCCCCGGTGCGATTTCAAATGCACGGATATCTCCGGGAAAGCTGGATGCAAATGCGATCAGTCCGGTGCCGCCCTGCGCGGTGTAGCGGTTGATAAACATGCTTTCACCGGAAAAAGCACGACCGAACATTTTTCCGATTCCACCGCCTGTTGTGGTTTCCATTTTCATATTTGGGGACATCCATGACATTGCGCCCTTCTCCGTGAGCATGGTTTCGCCACCCTCTAAGTTGCAGATGACGACAGGCAATGGCGCCCCTTCAATTGTATAGTTCATAACTACCTCCCTGATATATTATTTTTCGTTACAATATCATCTTAACGGAACATGGGGATCTTTTCAAGAAAATGTTTTTGGAATGGAGCGTAAATCATGACAGTGTATTTCGGTGACCGTTTAATGAAAGGAAATTGTAATTACCTTGTCAATCAGTTATACTATATGTAAATATGGCAAAATGATCTGTTTGTTGGAGGTTCATATGGTAAATACTTTGAAATTACCGGTAGGAATTGACAGTTTTGAAAAAATACGCAGGAACGGATTTTATTATATTGACAAGACAAATCTTATAGAACAGATTCTGATGAATTGGGGGGAAGTAACACTATTCACCCGTCCGCGACGCTTTGGCAAGACATTAAATATGAGCATGCTGAAAAGTTTTTTTGAAATCGGTGCAGATGTTTCACTGTTTGAAGGCTTATATATTGCAAAGAATAAAGAACTATGCGATGCGTACATGGGAAAGTATCCAGTGATATTTCTCACGCTCAAAGGGGTGGAGGGGCTGACATTTGCGGATGCGAAGAGGATGCTCGGCACGATTCTTGCCAATGAAATGGACCGTCATTATTATCTCAAAACAAGTGATGCACTTACGGACGAGGATAAGGCATATTTCGCTAAAATGCTTACAGGTACGGATGAGAATATAGAAGACAGCATCCGTAAACTGTCACAGCTTTTATATAAGCATCACGGGAAAAAGGTAGTAATTATCATAGATGAGTATGATGTTCCTCTGGATAAAGCATATCAGAATGGATATTATCGTGAAATGGTTTCTCTGATCAGAGGTCTTTTTGGTCAGGCATTAAAGACGAATGATTATTTACAGTTTGCATTTCTGACGGGATGTCTGCGAGTATCGAAGGAAAGTATATTTACAGGATTGAATAATTTTAAGGTACTTTCTATTATGGATTCCAGATTTGATGAACAGTTTGGATTCACAGATGATGAGGTAAAAAACCTCCTTGCGTCGTATGGTCTGGCTTCACATTTTCCGGAAACAAAGGAATGGTATGATGGCTATCACTTTGGAAATGCGGATGTGTACTGTCCATGGGATGTCATAAATTATGTGGATGAACTTAACTATGATCAAACGGTTGAACCACAGGATTACTGGTCTAATTCGAGTGGGAATGCGATCGTCCGCAGATTGATCGATAAGGCGGATGTGCAGACCAAGGATGAAATTGAGCGTCTGATCGCGGGAGAGTGTATTGAAAAGGAACTTTCACAGGAACTTACGTATGATGAGCTTGATAAAAACATTGGAAATCTGTGGAGCGTACTTTTTACGACCGGATATCTGACAAAACAGGGGCGTACAGCGGATGGAAAGATACGTTTGGCAATTCCCAATAAAGAGATAAAAAATCTTTTTATCAAGAAAATTAGGGAATGGTTCCGGGATACGTCCGCGAATGACGGTAAGAGACTGGAAGAATTCTGCAATGCGTTTTTAGAAAAAAATACAGAAAAAATAGAGCAGCTCTTTGGAGAATATCTTTGGAATACCATAAGCATACGTGATACAGCAGTTGCAAAGGAAAAGAAAGAAAATTTTTACCATGGCATTTTACTTGGGCTTTTGGGATATAAAGCAAACTGGCTTATAAAGTCAAATGCAGAGTCAGGAACCGGCTACAGCGATATTCTTGTTGAGGTGCCGAACAACAGAACAGGAATTGTGATAGAACTGAAATATGCCGGGAATGGAGATCTGGATGCTGCATGTGCCGAAGCTTTGAAACAGATGGAAGAAAAATCATATGTCGATAAGCTGAAGCAGGACGGAATGCGTAATTTTATCAAATATGGAATTGCATGCTTCAAGAAGGATTGCAGGGTTGTGATTGCTGGTTAGCAGGAAGGAAACAAACATGGCAAAAGTAATCATGGTGCAGGGCACGATGTCAAATGCCGGGAAAAGCCTGATCGTTGCAGGACTTTGCCGTATTTTTGCGCAGGATGGATATCGCGTGGCACCGTTTAAATCACAGAATATGGCACTCAACTCCTACATCACCGAAGACGGTCTGGAGATGGGACGCGCGCAGGTCATGCAGGCGGAAGCGGCGGGTGTGAAGCCTTCCGTGCTTATGAATCCCATCCTGTTGAAACCGACCAATGATGTCGGATCACAGGTGATCGTAAAGGGTGAGGTGCTCGGAAATATGCGGGCGCGGGATTATTTTGCGTATAAGAAAAAGCTGGTTCCGACGATCTGCGAGGCTTTTTCGGAGTTGGAAAAGCAGGCAGACATTATTGTGATGGAAGGGGCGGGAAGCCCGGCAGAGATCAATCTGAAATCGGATGATATTGTCAATATGGGGCTGGCAAAACTGGTCGATGCACCGGTGCTTCTGGTGGGGGATATCGACCGTGGCGGCGTGTTTGCGCAGCTTTTGGGAACTTTGATACTTTTAGAAGAGGATGAAAAAGCCCGTGTGAAGGGTCTGATTATTAATAAATTCCGCGGGGATAAGACAATCCTTGATCCGGGAGTGGAGATGCTGGAGGAACGCGGCGGTGTGAAGGTTGCCGGAGTAGTTCCATATATGCATCTTTCCATTGAGGATGAGGACAGTCTGAGCGGTCAGTTGGACAACCATGATGTAGGCGTGATAGATCTGGCAGTGATCCGTTTTCCACGGATCTCCAATTTTACGGATTTTAACGTGTTTGAACGGCTGGAGGGTGTGTCCGTGCGCTATGTTTCTTCGGTGCAGGAACTGGGACAGCCGGATATGATTTTTCTGCCGGGCAGCAAAAATACGATGGGTGATCTGCACTGGATGCGGCAGAACGGTCTGGAAACCGCAGTCAAAAAGCTGGCAGTGCATATCCCGGTCTGGGGGATCTGCGGTGGCTATCAGATGCTGGGGCGTACCATTTCGGACCCACATGGGGTAGAGAATGAGAATTCGCTACGCGAACCGCTCTATCCGGCCCATTGCGAAGCAATTTCTCATGAGCCGGATACAATTGCCGTGGAGCGCATAAAGCGCGACGGGGCACTACCGCTGCGTGGTATGGAACTGATCGACACCGACACGACCCTGATGCCGGAAAAAATGCGTACGCAGACACGTGGAAAATTTGAGAATGTGACCGGTATTTTTTCCACACTTTCCGGATTGGAATTTTCCGGCTATGAGATTCATATGGGAAAGACAACGGTTTCCACCGGGGAACATCAGACGCCACTGGTACAGCTGGCAGATGGCAGAACCGACGGGGTACAGCGCATGAAAAAAGGCAGCGAAGCACCCGGCGTATACGGCAGTTATGTGCACGGCATTTTTGACGATGGAGACATTGCCGTGCGCATAGTACAGGCATTGGCCGACAAAAAAAGGGTGTCATGGAAACCGGAGGCTGGCGGTGATTATCATGCATTTAAGGAACAGCAGTATGACAAGCTCGCACAGGGATTGCGGGAGCATCTGGATATGGAGTATGTATACTCTATTTTGCAGGAGAGCCGGATTTCCTCTTGATTTTTACAATGTTATAGATCCCGACACAAATCAGGACAATGGATAATACCAGAAGAATGGACAGTGGGTATTCGAAAATATAGTGATAGGAATCGGCATATGCACGACCATAGAGATCCATATATTTGAATTGTTCCCATTGACCCAGAAAAGGAAGCACACACAACAGGAAAATTCCGGTTATGGTCATAAAAATAAAGGGAGTTCTTTTAGCAGGATTTTGGATTTTATTTTGGTTTTCTGCTGAAGCATCTGGTTTTTTGAGCATTGTGTCAATTGGAACATGGAATTGCTCACTGATTAAGAGCAGGGTATGGATGTTTGGAACAGAGATTCCCATTTCCCATCGCGATACGGCCTGACGAGTAACGCCTAATGTTTGAGCAAGCTGTTCCTGGGAAAGATGATGTTTTTGTCTTAAATCAAGAAGAATGTGAGCGATAGTTTGATTATCAATTTTGGTTTTATTCATATCAGCACCTCCTTTTTCTTATCATACATTTCATGGCTGAAAGAAGCAAGAAACAGGGAATTGCATTTGCGCAATTTACAATTGCAACAGGAGAAAATATTTGATTACAGGAAAAGAAATGGAGAAACTTAAAATCATTCCACCGGACGCACAGATCTACGCGCAGATAAAAGCAAGCTGGGACAAAATTGCCAAACCGCTGGATGGTCTGGGGCAGTTTGAGACAATGTTTGCGCAGATCGGCGCAATCACAGGAAGCAGCAGCCTTTCCATTGAAAAAAAAGTGATCCTCACCATATGCGCAGACAACGGTATTGTCGCAGAAGGGGTCAGTCAGTCCGGACAGGAAGTGACTGCGGTGGTTGCAGGATTCATGGGGCAGCAGGCAAGCTCGGTTGGCAAAATGGCGCGCCGCGCCGGTGTGGATGTGATCCCGGTCGATATTGGAATCAACACAAAAGAAACGCTGCTGGGGGTGCGCGACTGCAAAGTGATGCAGGGCACGCGCGATTTTCTGCAGGAACCTGCAATGACAGAGGAAGAAGCGTTGCAGGCATTGTCTGTGGGAATTGATCTGGTTCGGGAGTGCAAAGACAAAGGCTATCAGCTGATCGGTACCGGAGAGATGGGAATCGGAAATACGACGACGAGCAGCATGCTTGTGGCGGCACTGACCGGACGCACAGCAGAAGAAGTGACCGGACGTGGTGCCGGATTAAACGACGCGGGGCTGTTGCGCAAGCAGCAGGTCATTGCGCAGGCACTGGAGAAATATGAAAAAGAGATCCGGTCAGCGCATGCACTTTCCATGCTGGCGGCATTCGGCGGTCTGGATATCGCGGGAATGGCAGGTGTATGCATCGGCGGAGCGCTGTATCATGTGCCGGTCGTTCTGGATGGGCTGATCTCATCGGTCGCGGCACTGGTGGCGGAGCGGATCGTGCCGGGTGTGCGGGAATTTGTTCTGCCGAGCCATCTGAGCAAGGAACCCGCGGCAAAATGGATCGCGGAGGAACTGAAACTTCATCCGGTCATAGATGCGGGACTGGGGCTTGGGGAGGGCACAGGAGCCGTGATGCTGTTTTCCCTTCTGGATCTGGCACTGGCACTCTACGAGGATCAGACAACATTTGATACGATGGAAATTGCGCAGTACGAGCGGTATGGGGAAACAGAATGATCACTTTGGTTTTGGGCGGAAGCGGCAGCGGAAAATCGGCTTACGCAGAGCATCTGCTGGATGGAAAAACGAATAAATATTATATCGCAACCATGCAGGTGTACGATGCGGAGGGCGGAAAAAAAGTTGCAAGACACCGGAGACTTCGCGCGGGAAAAGGATTTGTTACGATGGAACAGCCGCGTGATATCGGGGAAGTAGATTTTTCGAAAAGAGCACAGCAAGCCATGGAACCACCGGATCGCGCAGGGCAAAATGTTACGGAACGTCCTCGCTGTGCCCTGCTGGAATGTATGTCCAATCTGGTTGCAAATGAGATGTTTTCCGGTGCGGACATCGTTTCGGAAGATGTGGTTGTCGGACACATATTGCAGGGAATCAAAAACCTTTCCACAAAAGTGGACGAGTTGGTGATTGTCAGTAATAACGTGTTTGAGGATGGCATTTCCTATGATGCGACAACGCAGGCATATATCCGTGCACTCGGACGCATCAATACGGGAGTGGCGGAGCTGGCGGATACGGTGACCGAAGTTGTTGTAGGTATTCCGGTTCCGGTAAAAGAGAGAAAGGAAGCAGGTTATGCACATCATTAGAGGAATCGCGGTGGCGTTTTCCACCTATTCAAAAATTCCGATGCCACAATTTGTGTGGAAAGAAGAAGATATGCGTTACAGCATGTGCTTTTTTCCATGGATCGGGGCAGTGATCGGTGCTATCCTCTGGGGATGGTTTCGGTTGTCTGCGTTATTGGGAATCAGTACGCTTGCATTTATTCTGATATCAGCTGCGCTCCCGCTTATTATCACCGGGGGCTTCCATGTGGATGGGTTTATGGATACCATGGATGCATTGCATTCGTATCAGCCCAGAGAGCGAAAACTGGAAATTTTAAAGGATTCCCACATTGGAGCTTTTTCCGTGATCAAGCTGGCGGAATTCGGGTTGATTTATGTGGCGGCTCTTTCCCAGATTGTGGATTACCGTGCGCTGGAAGTGTTTTGTTGTGGATTTTTCCTGTCCCGCTGCCTGAGTGGTCTGAGCGTGGTCTCCTTCCGTTCCGCAAAAACGGATGGGATGCTCTATCATTTTGCGAGTACCGCACATGAGCGTGGGGTAAAAGGGGCACTTTATGCACAGACGTTGTTGTGTGTACTGTTTATGCTCTGGCTTTCGCTTCTGGCGGGAATTCTGGCGGTGGCGGCGGCATTTGCAGTGTTCGGTTACTATCGCTGGCGCAGTTACAGGGAATTTGGCGGAATCACCGGAGATACGGCGGGATATTTTCTGACGCTGTGTGAGGGGGCAATGGCGGTGGCGGCAGCCGTGTCAGTGTTGATTTGAAAAAGTCGCGCTACTGGTGCAAAAAGGATGATGAATTGGGGTATACTTGAAATTGGTGATTGTGTATGATATAATGCAATCAACAAAGAATGAGGCGATACTTTTACAAGTACACCAAAAACGAACCCCCAGTAGTTGCCGCTACTGGGGGTTCTTCTCATTTTGTATGGTCGAGCATCCATTCAGGTTAATTGCCGCTAATGTTTACTGTCTAATCATTTGCAGATATAATAGGTGACTATACCTGCCACGACAGAAACAAAGAATGAAACGATAGAATCCACAAAATATCTCTCCCTTCTGTTGCCAGAATGGGAGCGACAACAAAAGGAGTATAGCATAAATAGATAAATTTGTCGAAACGTGGTAATATAAAATATCAAGCAATAGGGAGTACATTAATGGAATTATACATTGGCGGCACTGCTCAGGGAAAAAAAGCATATGTAACACAGGTGCGTGGCATCGAGGAAGCACGGATCTGGGACAATTTTGAAGAATGGTTTCGAGAGAAATTGCAGGAAAGTGCCCCGAAGTCTCTATCCCCGGAAGCAGAAAGTATGGCTTATCTGGAAAAACATCCGGATACAGTAATTATCTGCGATGAAGTAGGCAATGGAATTGTGCCGCTTGATTCGTTCGAGCGGGAATATCGTGAGCGGCTGGGACGGCTGCTTTGTGAAATTGCAGCAAAAGCAGAAAGGGTGGAACGGATTGTATGTGGAATTGGACAGAGAATCAAATAGAACTGTATCTAATCCGGCATGGAATGACGCTGGGAAATGTAGAACACCGGTATATTGGCAGACAGACGGATGAACCGCTTTCGGAGGACGGCAGACAGCAGCTGGAGAAAAGAAAAGACCAATGGGCACAGGTATGCAGGACATGGGATATGCCATATGTATTTGTAAGTCCCATGCTTCGCTGCCGGCAGACCGCAGAAATTTTATTTCCGCAAATTCCACAGATCGAAATTGATCCATGGCGTGAAATGGATTTTGGAGAATTTGAAGGAAAGAATTATGCACAGCTGAATGGAGATCCGCGCTATCAGGCATGGATTGACAGTGGTGGAACGCTGGCATTTCCGGGAGGTGAGAGCCGGGAGGCTTTTATCGCAAGATGTGTGGATGGGATGGAGCTGGTTATGGAACAGATCCGGCAGCAGCTGGCATACAGAGCGTGTCCAAAGTGCCGGGAAACGGAAGACAACGGTATGATACAGGAGCCGCTTCCGGTGGCGGCTGTGGTTCACGGGGGTACGATCATGGCGCTGCTTTCGCACTACTGTGGCGGTGATTATTTTTCGTATCAGGTAAAAAATGCCGAGGGCTATCATCTGCGCCTGTCCTTACAAGAGAATAAAATGGAGTTAAAAGAAAAAGTATGAGTTATCATTTCTTTGCGATGTTTCTTGGGTTTGTGCTGGATCTGTTGTTTGGCGATCCGCACTGGCTGCCCCATCCGATCCGTCTGATTGGTAATCTGATCGCATCACTGGAAAAACTGAATAAAAAGGAACTGTCAGACACAAAAAAATTTCTGCGCGGGTTTGCGATGGTTGTGATTGTTATCGCATGGACAACCGGTGTAACCGCCGTTATCCTTGAGGGGGCATACGGGCTGCATCCGGCGATTGGCTGTGCCGTGGAAGCCATTATGACCTATCAGATTCTTGCTACAAAGTGTCTGAAAGTGGAAAGCATGAAGGTATATGAGCAGCTGCAAAAGCAGAATCTGCCGGCAGCGCGAAAGGCAGTGTCCATGATCGTTGGGCGTGATACGGAACAACTGGATGAAACAGGTGTGGCAAAGGCAGCAATTGAGACCGTTGCGGAAAATGCATCCGACGGTGTGATTGCGCCGATGATTTATCTGGCAGTCGGCGGACCGGTGCTTGGATTTGCCTATAAGGCGGTGAATACCATGGATTCCATGGTGGGATATAAGAATGAAAAGAACTTGTATTTTGGAAGATTTGCGGCAAAGCTGGATGATGTGGTAAATTTCATCCCATCCCGCGTGGCGGCACTGCTTATGATCGTGGCAAGCTTCCTTCCGGGGAAGCGTTTTAGCGGGACCGGGGCATGGAAGATCTGGAGAAGGGACAGCCGGAAACATGCCAGCCCGAATTCTGCGCAGACCGAGAGTGCCTGTGCGGGAAGCCTTGGCATCCAGCTGGCAGGGGATGCCAGTTATTTTGGAAAGACTGTAAAGAAACCGACGATAGGGGATGCCCTGCGTCCGGTGAAACCGGAAGATATCCGGTGTGCGAATGTGCTGTTGTACCGGATGGCATTCCTTGGCATGGCCGTTTGCCTGTCACTTTTGTATTTTCTGTAAACATTAAAAAGCCGGACGTTGTGTAAACAGCGTCCGGCTTTTTGGCAGACAGAGTTATCCGAGTTCTTTGTGCTCTACGGAATCTTTCATATCTTCTGCAAGCATGTAAATATTCTCCAGAACTTTTTTACAGCCCTTCATATTGTCCACCGTGGAATCTGCCATACGCAGCCCTTCGGTGGAAGAGGCAGCCACTTCCTCACCGGTGGCGGAGAGGTGGGTAATATTATCGGAAATAACATTCGTGGCATCAAGGATTTTCTGGATATTTTCTTCTGCCGTATGGATATCTTCCATCAGGCGTTCAACGGTTTCACCGACATTGCCGAATTTCTCCCGTGTATTTTCAATCAGTTCGTTCTGCTTTTCTACGGAAGCAACTGAGTTTTCGATACTTTCGTTGGCACGTTTTGTGTCATCGTTTAATTTGTCGATAATTTCTGTAATGTTGGCAGAGGCATTTTTTGTCTGTTCGGAAAGCTGGCGGATTTCATCGGCCACCACAGCAAACCCTTTTCCGGCTTCCCCAGCACGCGCAGCCTCAATGGAAGCATTTAAGGCAAGCAGATTTGTCTGGTTGGAAATTTCAATAATGGATCCGACAAAGCTCTGGACATCCTCGACTTTTGAAGTCAGGCTCTGGATGACCTGTACCGTGATATTGCTGGCTTCTTCCACGTTCTGTGCCTGTTCCTTTAATTCCAGGACGACCTGTGCACCGGATTTTACAGTAGCATCCGTTTCATGTGCGGCTTCAATCATCTGGTGGATGCCGGCTTCTGCCGCATCGGTGTTGCCCTGAATATTGGAACACATAACCGCCTGTTTCTGGATGGCTTCAGCGGTGCTTTCGGTGCTGTCTGCAATTTCCTGAATAGAACTGTGGCTGACCTCAATACTGTTTTCCAAACTGTCAAGCACAGTCATTGCTTCTTCAAAATGCCGGGAAATATTTTCGGCAACGAGAAGCATCTGATCGTGGTTTTTCTTCTGCTTATCCGCAGCTTCTGTAATTTCCGTCATGTTTTCATCAAAGAAAAGCACAAGCATCCGTGTAATACTGATAGAAGCGTATGCAACAAGAAGCAGGACAAACAGTGCCAGCACCTTGTTGGCCAGTGCAGCAGATGCGTGTGGGGCAAAACTGAGCATCAGACGAACGATATTTACCAGCAGAAATACGCTGTTTATTATTTTCATAAGCCGTTCATCCAGATAAACCATGGCGGCAATAATGAGGGGAAGCGCGTAAGCCCATGTCCCTTCCGTGGTATTTAGTAAAGCAACAGCTGCATAACCGACCATCATGGCGGTTGTCAGGATGATGGCACAGGTGTGCGTTTTCTTTCGGGTCAGATAGCCCAGTGCGGAAAGGATAATCACACCGACCGAAACCAGACACTGGATCATAATCCGGACAAAGTGGTCCCCGTGGCTGGCCGCCAGTGCAGCAAGCATGGTCAGCGTGATATAGGAAAAGATAATGGTGACAGCGAGAAATACCCGCTTGTTGGCTCGTAAATACTGTTTTTCGTTCATGTAATGTTCTCCTTCTGCCAAATATGCAAAATCGTTAAATTGTATAATAATCATACCTCTCATAAATACCGTTTGTCAAAGGAAAACAGACAAAAAACAGACTTTGTGGATTATTTGCCAAAAAACAGTTTTAAATCATCTTCTACGGTACCAATTCCGGCAATGCCAAACGTGTCCGTGAGGATCTTTGCCACATTCGGGGAAAGGAATGCCGGAAGGGTCGGTCCCAGGTGGATATTTTTTACACCCAGTGCCAACAGTGCCAGCAGCACAATCACTGCTTTTTGCTCATACCATGCAATGTTGTAGACGATCGGCAGATCGTTGATATCATCGAGACCGAATACTTCCTTCAGTTTCAGGGCAATCACAGCCAGAGAGTAGGAATCGTTACACTGTCCGGCATCAAGGACACGCGGTATTCCGTTGATATCGCCGAGATTCAGTTTATTATATTTGTATTTGGCACAGCCGGCAGTCAAAATAACCGCATCTTTTGGAAGTGCTCTGGCAAAATCCGTATAGTAATTGCGGGAGTTTGCCCGTCCATCGCATCCTGCCATGACGACAAATTTTTTGATCGCGCCGGAGTTGACGGCCTCAACAATCTGGCTGGCAAGTGCAAGTACCTGATTGTGGGCAAAGCCACCAATGATTTCACCGTGCTCGAGTTCTTCCGGAGCAGAACAGTGTTTCGCCTGTTCGATCAGTGCCGAGAAATCCTTCTGTGCACCGATTTCGCCATCAATGTGTGTGCATCCCGGATAGCCGGCAGCACCGGTGGTGTACAGCCGGTCTTTGTAGCTGTCCTTTGGTGGAACAATACAGTTGGTCGTCATCAGAATTGGTCCGTGGAAACGTTCAAATTCTTCTTTTTGTTTCCACCATGCATTTCCGTAATTTCCGACAAAGTTCGGATATTTTTTGAATGCCGGGTAGTAGTGGGCAGGAAGCATTTCTGAGTGTGTATACACATCTACACCGGTTCCCTGTGTCTGTTCCAGAAGCATTTCCAGATCTTTTAAATCATGACCGGAGACAAGAATTCCCGGATTTTTTCCCACACCGATATTCACTCTGGTAATTTCAGGATTGCCATAGGCACCGGTATTTGCAGTATCGAGCATCGCCATGCCTCTGACACCATAGTTTCCGGTTTCCAGTGTGAGTGCGACCAGGTCATCGGCTGTGAGGGAATCATCCAGTGTTGCAGCGAGTGCCCGCTGCAGGAAGGCATCAATTTCCGGATCATCCGAAAGCAGTACATTGGCGTGCTTGGAGTAAGCGGACAAACCTTTTAATCCGTAAGTGATCAGTTCACGCAGACTGCGGATGTCCTCGTCTTTTGTGGAGAGAACCCCTGCCTCTTTTGCCTTGGCAAAGAGCACATCATCCGATGCGTCAGAGCCATCGTTTGTTTTTATATCCCAGAAAGCAGCTTCCGGCAGACCTGAGGTATCTTTTACCTGTAAAATGAGTGTGCGGCGCACGGACAGAGTGTTATGAATCCGTGCGATGATCGCCTCATTGTCGAAGTTGGCATTTGTGATGGTGGTAAACAGATTCCAGGTGATCAAGTGGTTGGTTTCTTCTGAAACCTTTGTTCCTTCTTTGCGCAGCTGGGTTGTGACCGCGGATAATCCCTTGCTCACATAGACGAGCAGATCCTGCATAGCTGCTACTTCCGGCTTTTTGCCGCAGACACCCATCTGGGTACAGCCGCTGCATCCTGCGGTTTCCTGACACTGATAGCAAAACATTTTATGTTCCATAATAAGATACTCCTTTGATTTTATTTTGTAAGCAAGAAGTAATTTATCAGAAAGCAGATGGAAAATATGTTGTTAAAACCACAATTGACGAGAAAATGAACTGGTGATAAATGGGAATATGCAGTAAAATAGGAAAAAGAAAAGCTACAGGAAAATCATATGGGGGATTACAGATGATGAAAGAATATATTATGGCACTGGATCAGGGAACGACAAGTTCCCGCTGTATCCTGTTTGATCATGCAGGAAAAATCGTCACGATGGCACAGAAAGAATTTACACAGATTTACCCGCAGCCGGGCTGGGTAGAGCAGAATCCGAGGGAAATCTGGTCCTCCCAGATGTCGGTTGCCATAGAGGCAATGGCGAATATCGGGGCATCATCCAAAAATATCCGTGCCATTGGCATCACAAACCAGCGCGAAACCACAATCGTCTGGGATAAAAAGACCGGGGAACCCGTATACAATGCGATCGTCTGGCAGTGCCGGCGCACGGCAGAACAGATTGATGAACTGAAAGAAAAAGGATATGGACCGATGCTGCAGAAGCGGACAGGCCTGGTGCCGGATGCTTATTTTTCCGCAAGCAAGATCGCATGGATTCTTGATCATGTGAAAGGCGCGCGCGATGCTGCAGAAAAAGGGGAACTTTTGTTTGGCACGGTGGATACATGGCTGATCTGGAATCTGACCAAGGGGGCGGTGCATGTCACGGATTATACGAATGCGGCAAGAACCATGTTGTTTGACATACACAGATGCTGCTGGGAGGAAGAGATATTAGAGCTGTTTCGCATTCCCAAAGAAATGCTGCCGGAAGTGCGGCCGTCGAGTGGTTTCTTCGGAGAGACACAGGAGCAGATTTTTGGCGGTAAAATTCCTGTGATGGGTGTGGCAGGAGACCAGCAGGCAGCATTGTTCGGACAGTGCTGTTTTGAAAAAGGGGATGTAAAAAATACCTATGGAACCGGTTGTTTTCTTTTGATGCATACCGGAAAGGAACCAATCATTTCCAGACATGGACTGCTTACGACCATTGCTGCGGGTACTGCAGGGGAAGTGGAATATGCACTTGAGGGAAGTGTTTTTGTGGCAGGGGCGGCCATCCAGTGGCTGAGGGACGGGATGCGTATGATCCGTACCGCAGGACAGTCCGAGGAATATGCCAAGAGAGTCCCGGATTCCAATGGTGTTTATATTGTTCCTGCATTTGCCGGCATGGGGGCACCGTATTGGAATCCGTATGCGCGCGGAACGATTGTCGGGCTGACACGGGGATGCAAAAAGGAACATTTTATCCGTGCGACATTAGAGTCTATTGCCTATCAGGCGAAAGATGTCATTCACGCCATGGAAGAGGATGCCGGCGTGACGCTGAACGGTCTGCGTGTGGACGGAGGAGCCAGTGCAAATAACATGCTTGTACAGTTTCAGGCAGATATCATTGATGCGGCAGTACTTCGACCGGAATGTATTGAGACAACAGCACTCGGAGCGGCATATCTGGCAGGACTTGCGGCAGGTTACTGGAAAGATAGGGATGAAATCCGGGAAAACTGGCAGCTGGGACGAAGGTTTGAACCGGTAATGGACTCAGGGGAGCGCAAAAAGCTGCTCAGGGGATGGCAGAGAGCCGTGCGGTGCGCACGGCTCTGGGCAGAAGATGGGGAATAATGAGATTTATTTGTTTAATTCCGTTTTGATATTTTCGATCAATGGATCAGCCTGTTCCATCATATTGGAAATGTCCTCATAGATAAATCCCTTTTCTGTCATCAGGCTCTTTAAGCCGTCAATATCGGACTGAACCTGGGCATAACGGGTTTCATGGGCTTCCATGTCTTCCCGGAGCTGATCCACCTGTCCGCTGCAGTTTTCCACAACCTCATTGATGCCGCGGTGAACATTTTCTACGCTGGACACAGAATCGTTGATATGGGAAAAGACATCTTCGGTTGTGTCCATCTGTGTGCGGGAAGCATCCAGTGCATCCTGTACATCCAGCAGAGAATGCGTCAGATTTTCGGAGCTTGTCTGCAAACCTTCCATACTTTTGTTTACATCACCCACCAGTTCTTTGATGCCAATGGAAAGTTTTGTGACTTCATCTGCAACAACGGCAAATCCTTTTCCGTGTTCACCGGCACGGGCCGCTTCGATGGAAGCATTTAATGCCAGCAGGTTGGTCTGGTTTGCAATGCCGACAATGTTTTGCATGGTTGCATGGATTTCATCAAAGCGGGCCTGAAATTCATCGTAGATTTTATGAATCTCTGCGAACTGCGTTTCCACTTTGGCAGAGCTTTCTTTCAGATCACGGATATCCTGCATGGCATCATCGGATACGCTGGTCACATCGGTGATTACATCCGTAAATTGGCCGGAAATTTCTCCGATTTTTCCGAATTCTTTTTGAAGGGAATCAACAGCTTCGCGGATCGAGGCATTGTGTTCAATGACATCGGTGTAAGAGTCTTTTACTTTATCAATCTCACGCACGGTCTTGATCTCTTCTTCTACGAGAGATTCCTTTTTGTCAATGACAAAATGGCTGAGAAAAGACATGGATGTCAGACAGTCTTCTATTTTCTTTTTATTGGAAACCTGTGGAACAGGTGTTGCGGTTCCTGTGGTTTTCTTTTTTCCAAACATAAAAAGTTCCTCCTATTCAAATACCACGCAGACCATCGTCTGGTTTACATGCTGGTTATTATACTGTTCGCCACCGCCGACAATGCCAAGGTGTGGTCCGAGAGAGGCCATGTCTTTTGCATATGTAGAAAAATATCCCTCTTTTTCGTAGAGCAGATACCGGTAGATACAGTCAATGGATAAAACCAGGGAAATATGGGATGCGTCCTGCTGGATCTGCTGGCGTGTCTGCTGTTCCGTTGCTTTGTAGTCACCGAGGCTTAAGAAATAAATGCAGTCGTTTTTATTGATTCGTTTGTAGTTGGTCAGTGTGCCGTCTGTATCCATTCCGTTCATGGAAGAGATAAAAACCTGATTGCCCACCGCACGTCCCATAGGATTGACCAGTACGTTGTCAACGATTTTATCACGGGGAATGCCAAGTTCTGCGCTGTATACGTCTGCCGCGGGTTTACCGTCAAGTTCGATGAGTGCTTTACGGGACACATCGACTTTTGTGGCAAAGTGACTCTGAGCCGATGTTTTTTCATAGATGTTTTCTTTGTATACACGTATTTTTCCGGTTGTATTTTTGATCAGTGCATAGACGCAGGCATCTTCATATAATTCTCCGTTATATGCAACGACCGGAGGTTTGCCGTCTGGGACACCGAAAACGGTGCCTCCTGCCAGATGGATGCCCTTTGTTTCCAGACAGGATGTAAACGTGGTTACCAGCTTTTCTTCGGAGCCGGTACAATATTCCACGCATACCGTATCGTCTGTGCCGGGAGAAATCTCTGCAATCTGCTTCAGAAGCTGCGTTGTGCCCGCAACCGGACAACGGCTGGCTTCGGTGATGATACCACAGCGGATCTTCACATCAGAAAAAAATCCAAGAACCGCAAGACCGGAATCATCCACCTGTCCGTTTACGAGTCTGGTTCCGATCGTTCCGATACACGGAGTATCCGGAAAAAGTTCTTTTAAGCGTGAGGCAGTTTCTTTGAAATGTTCATAAGAAGCCATAAAAAGAATTGCACTTGGGGATGTAAGTCCCTGTACTGCCTGATGCACGGCAGCTTCCGGCTGTCCCACACCTGTGCCGATGAATGTTTTCATGGAAAATTCCCCCTTAAATCTAATCTGTTTTTCTTATAGTATATTTTTTTTGATTTAAAATAGCAACAGAATTTTATGTTTTCACCGACAAAAATGATTTTTTTCTTGCACTTGTTTCCTGTTTTGCGTATAATTTTTAATGTGCGCGTACAAAGCACATTTGTACGCAGGAAAAGCCTTTTGAAAAAGGAAAATAAGGAGAAAAATTATGTGGACAACAATCAATGCATTTTTAAAGACCGTGGACAACTTCGTCTGGGGAGTTCCGCTTATGGTATTGATTCTCTGCGGTGGTATCTTACTGACCGTGCGTCTGGGAGTCCTGCAGATGCGCAGGCTTCCGCTGGCACTCAAGTGGATGATCAAAAATGAAGAGGGCGGCAAGGGAGAAATTTCCAGTTTTGCGGCGTTATGTACGGCACTGAGTGCGACGATCGGTACGGGAAACATTGTCGGCGTGGCAACTGCGGTATGCGCAGGCGGCCCGGGGGCATTGTTCTGGATGATTGTGGCGGCATTTTTCGGAATGGCAACAAAATTTTCCGAAGGATTACTTGCCATCAAATACCGTGTAGTTGACAAAGACGGACACAGTCTGGGTGGTCCGTTCTACTATATTGAACAGGGAATGGGATCGAAATGGAAATGGCTTGCAAAGATTTTTGCCTTTTTTGGAGTCTGTGTAGGTCTGTTCGGAATCGGAACCTTCAGCCAGGTGAACGGTATAGCCAGTGCCATCCAGAACTTTTTTGACCCGAATAAGGTTCATACCATGGCAATTCCGGGAATCGGAACTTATTCCTGGACGGTTGTAATCGCTTCCCTGATCCTTGCATTTTGTGTGGGTGCCGTGCTGATTGGCGGAATCAAGCGTATAGCAAGTGTCAGCCAGATTGTTGTTCCGTTTATGGCAGTTGCATATTTTGTATTTGCATTGATTTTAATTATCTGTAATATTACAAAAGTCCCTGCAGCGGTTGTTACGGTTGTGCAGGGCGCATTTCATCCGCGTGCAGTCACCGGTGGTGTGGTAGGCAGTATGTTTGTTGCCATGCAAAACGGTGTTGCAAGGGGCATTTTCTCAAACGAGGCAGGACTTGGTAGTGCGCCGATCGCAGCGGCAGCAGCACAGACACATGAGCCGGTGCGTCAGGGACTTGTCAGCATGACAGGTACATTTATTGACACGATTGTGATCTGTACACTGACCGGACTTTCCATTGTACTGACCGGAGCATGGCAGGTGGATGGACTCGAGGGCGTTCAGGTTACTACATATGCGTTCCAGAACGGACTTCCGTTCCCTCATGTGGTATCTTCTTTTGTCCTGATGATGTGTCTGGTATTTTTTGCCTTTACAACGATTCTTGGATGGGATTATTACAGTGAGAGATGTCTGGAATATCTGACCGGTGGAAATATGAAAAAAGTAATGGTGTTCCGTTGGATTTATATTCTGGCAGTATTTATCGGACCGTATATGACGGTAAGTGCTGTCTGGACGATTGCCGATATTTTCAATGGTCTGATGGCACTGCCGAATATGATTGCGCTGTTTGCTTTAAATGGTGTGGTTGTATATGAGACAAAGAAATTTTTTGAGGCTGGTAAACATAAAAAATGAAAATATATTTAATCAGGCACGGAGAAACGGACTGGAATCATATCAACCGTTTTCAGGGAAGGGAAGATATAGAACTGAATGCGGCAGGAATTGCACAGGCAGTACGCTGTGGGCAGACGCTGCAGGGACTGGGGATAGAAGCTGTGTATACAAGCCCACTGAAACGTGCACACTGCACAGGGGAGGAGATTGCTGCACAGATCGGGTTAAGCAGAGACGGTGTAGAGCCGATGCAGGAGCTGATTGAGCGGGATCTTGGTCCGTTTTCCGGACAACTGGTAAAAGATAAAAAAGAGTATTTTGCACTTGCGGCAGGCGACCATGTCGAAGGAATGGAGCCGTTTGCCGATGTGCAGAAACGCATGGAGCGTGCGATAGGGCTTCTTGCGGCAACGGGGCATCAGGCAGTGGCTGCGGTATCCCATGGAGCGGCAATCAATGTGCTTCTGGCAGGGCTTACGAATCATGAGATCGGAACCGGAAAGACAAGACTCTACAATGGGGCAATCAATGTGATTGAAGGGTCACAGACCGGAGAATTTCATGTCCTGCACTGCAATCTGCCGCCGGATGATCCCAAGACACGGCAGATTCTGCTGCAGGATCGGTAAAGCAGATTTTATCATGCAGCTATAGATACAGGAGGACAGGATGGGATACGAGCGGCTGGAAAAAAGTCTGACGGACACGATCAAAGAGGAACAGGCAAAACTGGGATTTCGAAAAGAAGCCATCCGGTTATACTATCCCCTGTCCTCTCTGAATCACTTTTTTGACGTGCAGGAGGGAGAAGAACAAATGCTTCATCGCCTGCAGCATCTGCCGGAAACCTGGCCGGAAAAACTCGGGGATGTAGGTGTGACGGCAAAAAAAGAGCGTTTCTGTTTTTATATTCCGGAACAGGGAAGTGTATATGTCCATGAGCATGAAAAGCCGGATGAATTTATCCGGGAACTGGTGGAACTGGTTGGCAGGCATGGCTGTACCATGCAGGAGATCCGGGAACTGTTCTGTAAACATTCGTCCCATGTGGAATGTCAGAAGATCGAAAATGGGGAATTCGACTGGATGTTCCGGTTTGCGGAGGATGAGGAAGATCCCTATTATTATTGTTTTAAGGATGAGGGAATCCATATCATTTACCATCGTTTTTTGCCGGAGGATTACAGGGAGTTTGGAGTCTGATGAAAACAGACACAGGTAAGGCAGCGGATCAGCAGGGAGAGAATTATGGCACAGACAATATTACTTTTTCGTATAAACCGGGATAAATACGCAGTGATTCAGAATGTATGCAGGACATTAGGCATTCGTATCATAGATGTTGCCCGCAAGGATTATTCCCAGAAACTGGGCACGCTGGCGCAGATACAGGGATTTACCAGAGAGGCAAAAAAATATGACGGTCCGGAATTTCCGGCAGAAATGCTGATTTTTTCGGAAATGAATTCGGATCAGGTGGATGCATTTCTGGCAGAATATAAAAAGGCGGGTGTGGAACCAATTGCACTAAAAGCTGTAATCACAGGCAATAATATTTTCTGGACAGCAGAGAGGACGCAGAAAGAATTGTTGCGGGAACATTTATTTATGAGCAATATTTACAAAAGCAATATGTGATTTGCACAAAAATTTTACGTTATTTTTGTTGAATACTACCAAAGACGGTGTTATAATGTATACAAGAAATGAGAAAATCATTTCGAACATATCAGCCCATATGACATAAGATAATTGAGAAGGGCGCACACCAAAATAAAAAAGGAGGTGTATCGATGATGTATGCAATCGATCCAACCATGTCCTTTGCTCAGGTAGTTCAGTATTACAAGGATTACGTGAAACGGACGAAGAGCTACGGACGCAAACCGGTATCCTTCCTGCGATTTGTAACAGGCAGATACTAAAATCGGATGATCCGGTGGCAAAGAAGCCGCCAGCTCACCCGATTTTTTTGTTTATACCACAGAAAAGCCACCCCACATCTGACGCTTTTGCGGCGAAACAGATGTGGGGTTTTTATTTCCCTGACAAGTCAAAATTCATATAGCAATTTTTGACCATTAAAAAATCAGAACATAAAATCTTGCCCGTCAGGTCATTTCATTGTAAGGAATCCGTTGTTCCAGAGAGTGTGTCAGCCCCCTTTGCCTGTTAAAATAGACTCATCAACAACAGAGAGATCAGTCAAAGGAGGATACAAACAAATGAGTAAAGTAAAGGTAGCAATCATTGGATGCGGAGGAATTGCAAATCAGAAGCATTTTCCAGCACTTAAAAACAATTCCGATTTAAACGAGATCGTTGCTTTCTGTGATATCAAAATCGAGCGTGCGCAGAAGGCAGCGGCAGAGTTCGGAGTACCGGGTGCACAGGTGACAGCTGATTATCGCGAGGTACTGGCAAATCCGGCAGTTGAGGTCGTACATATCTGTACACCAAACGTATCACACAGTGAAATCGCAATTGCAGCATTTGAGGCGAAGAAGCATGTATATTGTGAAAAGCCAATGTCTCACAGTACCGTGGAAGAGGAAAAGATGGTGGAGGCATGGAAGAAATCCGGCATGCAGTTTACGGTAGGCTACCAGAACCGCTTCCGTCCGGAGGTACAGAACCTTCACACAGCATGCCAGAAGGGTGATCTGGGAGATATCTATTATGCAAAGGCACATGCCGTAAGACGAAGAGGAGTTCCGACTTGGGGTGTATTTATGGATAAGGAAGCACAGGGCGGCGGACCACTCATTGATATCGGAACACATGCACTGGATATTACCTTATGGTGTATGAACAATTACGATATTGACAGCGTATCTGGTTCTGTTTTCTACAAGCTGGGAGGTTTAGAACAGGCAACCGAGGGCAACCTGTTTGGACCGTGGGATACAAAGACCTATGAGGTAGAGGACTCCGCAATGGGCTTTATCAAAATGAAAAATGGCGCAACTATCTCCTTAGAAGCAAGCTGGGCACTCAATATTCTTGAATCCAGAGAAGCCTCTACAACACTCTGTGGTACCGCAGCAGGAGCTGAGATTCATTCCGGTATGAGCTACAGCAAGAATGAGCTGATTTATAATAGAGGACGAAACGGACAGCTGATGGAAGAAAAACTCTCCCCGGTAGGCGGTGTTGCATACTTCGGCGGTGGTGGCGGAGAAGAAGGCACGATTGATAACAGGCAGTGGTTAGAGGCAGTCAAAAATGGCACACAACCACTTGTAAAACCAGAGGAAGCACTTGCCGTAACTAAGATTTTAGATTCGATCTATCAGTCTGCGAAGGCAAATAAGGAAATCAAATTCTAAAGAAAAGGAGAGGGAGAACATGGGATTTGCGATGCGAATGAATTTTGTGGATGTTGTCGTAAGTGACAGCCTCAAGCATTATTATGTAGATGGTAAGAAAATGGGATATCAGTTTGATATCCGTCTGAGCTACTATCGTGGACATTTTCTTTCTGTCATTGATGAATTTAAGGTAAAGGTGGACGATTTTGAAGTACCGGCGGAGCGGATCAAGTTCTGCATCAACGGAAAAGAATTCAGTCCGGTAGAGTTCGATAAATGTTATACGGAATTCTGGCGGGTGATTGAACCGGCTACGATTAAGGTGATTTATCCGGGAGGACTTCCGGAGGGCGAGCATAAGATTGATGTTACGTTGTTTTTCCGATCCCCATATATGCCGATCGGGCCGGATCACAGATACATGCCGGTAGACAGCTGCGGAACCAAAACCATGGCAATTACAGATTAAGGAGGAAAAGAAAATGTCAAAAGTTAAAACAGGAATTACTTTATTTTCACTGGGCACTCCTTATTTGAAAGGAGAACTGGATTTGGAGGGCGTAATCCGCACAGCAGCGGAGCTTGGCGCAGAAGGCTACGAGATCGTGGCAACACAGATGATTCCATCCTACCCGTTTGTCTCGGATGAATTCGTGGAATTTATCAACAAATGCAAGGAGAAATATGGCATCGGACCGATCTGCTATTCGGCAAATATGGATCGGGGAATGTTAAAGGATCGCGATCTGACGGAAGATGAGATGGTGGCGCGTGCGATTACCGATATCATGTCTGCCAACAAACTTGGCTGTACCGTGATGCGCGAGCAGTATCTACTTTCCCCGGAGGGCTTGAAACGGATTGCACCATACGCAGAGGCTTATAACGTTCATGTGGGAATCGAAATTCATAATCCGGAAAGTCCGATCACACCAGCCATTATGGATTATGTGAAGGTCATCGAGGAAACCGGAAGCAAATACATCGGTTTTGTACCGGATTTTGGATGCTTTGCAATCAAGCCAAACAAGCCGTATTGGGACAGAGCACTCGCAGCAGGCGCAACCGAGGAGCAGCTAAACAAGTGTGCACAGCTTCGCTACGATGAGGTTCCATTGGAGGAGGCCATGAAGATTATGGCAGAGGATATCGAAAAATGTCCAGCATTGGGAGGTACCTTAAACAGCATGTATGGCTTCGTCCAGTTCAGAAAGAGCTGCACAAAGGAATTGGAGGGCTTGAAAAGGATTCTGCCGTATTGCTTTGAGATGCACGGAAAATGTCATTATGTCGATGAGAATCTTCACGAAGTGTCAATTCCTTATGAGGAGATCATTCCGGTGGTTGCAGCATCTGACTATGACGGCTTTATCGTCACCGAGTATGAGGATGAGGGTGGTTATGATGCGATTGAGCAGACAACACGTCATGTAGCAATGGTGAAAAAGTTATTGAACCAGTAATGAGATAAGATAGAATAGGAATCAAGATCAGTTTGATGAAAAAACGCATACGGTGTGGCATCACCGTATGCGTATGGAATGAATACTACCGTGAAGCAGTTTATTCATAACCTTGTTTCATTCTAATTCCTGAACGGGGGATATGTCAAGCGGGTGTTGGGAATGGGGGAATCTATGAATACATCAGAAAAAAGATTGTCAAAATTGACATTGTTTGCCTATGGAATGGGCGATTTCGCCAGCAATCTCTGCTGGACCTTTATAGGAAGTTATCTTTCTGTATTTTATACCGATGTGGTTGGAATGGCTCCAGCTATTGCGTCAGCAATCATGCTGATTGCAAAAATCTGGGATGGTGTAAACGATCCGATGTTTGGTGCAATTGCAGAACGCACCAATACCAAGAGGGGACGCTTCCGCCCGTATATTCTGTTCGGAGCACCGATTCTGGCTGTGTTGTCCGTTCTAGCATTTACCACGATAGGGAGGGGAAATGCGGCAGTTATTTACGCGGCAATTACATATATTGGATGTGGCATGGCTTATACGGTTGTAAACCTTTCTTACGGTTCCTTGTCTACCGTTATGACAACGAATCCGGAGGATATTGCGCAGCTGAACAGTTGGAGAATGATGGGAACGAATTTAAGCTCTGTTCTGCTCAATGCGATTACCGCGCCGCTTTTGATGAAATTTTCCGGCGGCTCAGAAAGCTACACCGCAGGCGCCTACACAAAGGTGGCAATTTTATTTGCGATCTGTGCTTTGCCATTGTTCTATTTTGTATATGTAAACTGCAAGGAAACCATCAAGCCGGTAGCAGGTGCTACCAAGGTATCCGTTGGAACAAGTATCAAAACAGTATTATCAAATAAGCCTTTAATTTTAGTGTTCTTTATTCAACTTCTGGCAATGACCGCATTTTTCGGTCGTATGGGAGTGGTGATTTATTACCTGATGTACAATGTGCAGCGGTATGACCTGATCGCAGCGTTTATGTCTTTGCCATCGTTATTTACCGTTATAGGAATCTTTCTGACCAAGAATTATATCGTAAAGATCGGAAAGAAAAAGATGGCAGCGATCGGCTATATCGGAGCAGCAATTTCCCTGATCCTGATTTTTATCATTGGAAAAACTGCCGGATATACAAATATTCCACTGTTGCTGGGACTGCATTGTGCCTATGGTTTCTTCTGCTTTTCCTTCCCGATTCCGATGGCGATGGTTCCGGATGCCATCAATTATCAGGAAGACCGGACAGGCGTGCGTTCCGATGGAATTTCCTATGCAACGGTTTCACTTTCCACGAAGTTTGGCTCTGCCTTTGGCGTATCGGGTGCGCTTCTGATCATGGGAGCAACTGGCTATATTGCCAATGCACAGCAGACCGCAGCAGCACTCAATGGAATCAATGTGACAGTCAACCTAATCTTTGGTATCATGTATCTGTGCTGTCTGATTCCGTTGGCAATGTATCCGCTGAATGAAAAGAAAAGTGGAGAAATTATCGAAAATCTCCAGAAAAAGCGTGCACAGAGAGATGAAAAATAATATAATCTAGGAAAGGAACAATTCAAAAAAACAGACTCTGACAGAATTTGCCCCAAGGCGTTCAGTCAGAGTTTTGTGCATGCATACAGGACGGGGAAAAACAATGGAGAGGCATTTCAAACAGGAAAAATTAAAAATTGAGGTGTTAAATATCAGAGAGGAGCGGGAGCATTTTCATCAGGATATCGAGTTGTTGTTTGTGCTTGAGGGAACGTTAGATGTGGCGATGGGAGAGCAGACAACGCATATGCAGCCGGAGGATATTCTGGTCATCAATGCAAACAAGAGGCATTGTCTAAAGGGCAGCCCGGACATTCTTTTTGCCCGGCTTTACATTACTTATCAGTTGGTGAGTGATATTTTCGAAAGTACCGATATCATTTTCTGGTGTGACTCCACCAAGGGCGATACGGATCGCTACCGGGAGATGAGGGAAACACTGAAAAAATTATTGAATCATTATCTTAGCACTCGAGGAGGGGTGGCGAATTTCGGGCATATTGCATTGTGCTACCAGGTCATGGATCTCTTGTCCTCCTATTTCCTTGTCCGTACCGGTGACCGGCATTTAGAGGATGGAGCAGACCGCTTCGAAAACCGCTTATCCCAGATCAATAATTATATCCGGGCAAATTACAACCAGTCGATCAGTTTAAACGATCTTGCCAGCCAGCTCTATCTTTCGGTCGGCTATCTCTCGCGCTTTTTTAAGAAAAACTACGGGATGAATTTTGCTGCATACTTAGCAAATGTTCGGTTGTATCATGCAGTCGATGACCTGTTGTATACCGAGCAGCCGGTCACAAGAATTGCATATGACAATGGATTTTCCAATGTCACCGTGTTTAATAAGGCGTTTAAGGCGGCATATGGAGAGACGCCATCTGCGTTCCGTAAGCAGGCAAAGGTGAAGGAGTGGAATGCCCAAAAAGAGGAGAACGATCAGCTCGTAGAGGAGCGTCTGGAAGAATTTCTCAGAAACGATGGGCTTCAGAGAGAGGAACAAAAGACCAAGGAAGAAGTCAGGATAGAATTTTCGGTGCAGACGCAGGAGCAAACCAAGTATATATGGAAGGATATGATCAATATCGGTGCGGCGGAGGATCTGCTGCGATCGGAAATCCGGGAGCATGTGATTTACATGAAGGAGGCGTTGCAGTTTCACTATGTCAGATTTTGGAATATCTTCTCTAAGGATATGCTGATTGATATTTCCAGCGGAGAGGAAGGCTATAATTTTTCGAGACTGGATTCAATTCTCGATTTTCTGTTGCAGAATGGATTAAAACCGCATATTGAACTGGGGATGAAGCCGCGCAGATTGTATGGAAGTGTGCAGACAGCATTGATTTTCGAAAGGAATGAGGATGCGTTTCCGGGAGATGAGAAGTGGAAGTGTGTGCTTGATGCTATGATGCGGCATCTGATTCACCGGTATGGAAGGACAGAGATCGGAACGTGGAGAATGGAGCTGTGGTTTCGGGAGGATACAGAAAAAAACTGGGAGGGGATGAAGGGCTATTTCCGGCTGTTTAATATCACCTATGAGGTCATTCACCGTTACAGTGAGGAGATTCAGGTGGGCGGAGGCGGCTTTCGATTTCTGTATGATATCCAAAACGTATATGCAAAGTTTTTGGAGGAATGGAAAAAGGAACCGTATTTCCCGGATTATCTCTCATTTTTGTATTATGCATATCAGCAGGGGGAGGTCGCGCAGGATAACTACAGCAAGCGTCTGACAGACAGTGAAGGCTTCCTTCATTATATGCAAAAGGTAAAACGGTATATGGCAGAATCCGGAATTGAGGAGACGTATCCGGTGTATGTTACGGAATGGAACTTGACGATTTCGGATCGAAATTATATCAATGACACCTGCTTTAAGGGCGCTTATGTGGTAAAAAATATTCTGGACTGCTATCCATTGTGCGAGGGTATGGCACTGTTTCAGGGAAGTGACCGGATCTCGGAATACTACGATTCTCACGATATGCTTTATGGAGGCACGGGAATTATTACAAAGGATGGAATATTAAAACCGGCAGGCTTTGCCTTTGACTTTTTGAACCGGCTGCTACCGTATTATATCGGAAAAGGGGAGAATTGTATTCTGACAACAGATGGTCATGGAAGCTACGGCATCCTCTGTCACAATGCGAAAAAGCTCAATTACAACTATTATCTTTCCGCGGAAAATGAGCTGGATAAGGAGAATATCTGGAAATATTTTGAGGATCGGGAGGCAAAGGAGCTTGCGATCCGGCTGCGCGATGTCCGGGATGGTGTGTATCAGATGAAAACCTACAGTATCAATGAAAAAAACGGAAGTGTTCTGGATATCTGGGCGGAGATGGAATACGAAAGTGAATTGACTAGAAATGATATCAAATATTTCCGCCGAACCTGTGAGCCGAGACTCAAAATCCAGAAGGTTGAAGCGAAGGAGCAGACGCTGGATCTGGATGTAACGCTAGCGGCGAATGAGATTGCGTTTATCCGGCTGAAATGGTTTGCATGAAATCACTTGCTGATTTTGTATGCGTAAAAGATATAAATGATACCCACATATATGCCTATCGCCTAAGGCGATAGGCATATGCGGTTGCAGTTTGTGTATGAGAACGGTAGTAAAAACGCTGTACTAGGATTCAAACAGAATCGCTTCTCCGGTTTCTGAAGATTTCCACGCGGCCTCCATCACAGAGAGTACACGCCGGACTTCGGAAATCTTGATTTTAGATTCAGCTTTTCCATTCAGCACATCCGAAACATTCCGGTAGAAATCTACCCAGTCGGTCTGAATCTCTGGAAGCGGCTCGGTTACGATGCCTCCTGGTGGAACAGGTGCAAACTGTCGGGTTGGACCGGCCTCGGTTTCAGTAATCTGTGGAGGAAGTTTTTCCAACAATTTTCCGGTACGGTAAATGCTGCCATTGCAGCCGAAATCCTCTACAATCATGGTGCCCTTGTCACCGGCAGCAAGCCAGCGCGGCTGATATTTTAGAATATAGGTGGACAGCTCAATATGGGCGGTTACACCGTTATCCATTTTCAGAATGATCTTAAAGTAGTCATCAACTTCCTCATGCAGTACATTTTTGATGTCTGCATAAACGGATTTGATTTTGGCATCCGGCATCATAAACAGGATCTGGTCGATCAGATGCACACCCCAGTCGTAGATCATGCCGCCGCCGTATTTTTTATACAGATGCCATTCGTGCATGTATCCGTTGCCGGAATGCAGCTTGGATTCAATCGTAAAAATATTGCCAAGGAGTCCTTCATCATATGCTTTTTTCACGGTCAGCATATCCTTGTCCCAGCGCCGGTTCTGGTGCGAGGTGAAAAAGACTCCTGCCTCCTTGCAGGCTGCCTCCATCTCATCGAGCTCCTGCACACTCATGGCAGCGGGCTTTTCGGTAATAACGTTCTTCCCGGCTTTGGCGGCCTTGATGCACATTTCCTTGTGCAGATAGTTGGGAACGGTCAGGATAACGGTATTGACCTCAGGATCTGCCAGAAGCTCATCCGCATTCGTATACAGCCGATACCCCATTTCAATTGCTTCTTTTTGTTTTTCTTCGGCAATGTCGCATACAGCAGCAATCTCAACACCTGCTCTTGGAGCGTTCTGCGCATGCCATTTTCCCATTCCGCCGAAACCGATGATTCCAAGTTTAATAATCATAAAATGAAAACCTCCTTGCTTTGGTCTGGTGTTTACTTTTCTGGCTTTCATTATAAATGAAAACGAGTGGTCTGCCTTTCGAAAAATGCACCTTATTTCTGTGCGGAAAGTACATTTTTGACCAAAATAAAGTTCAAAAGAAACAGGAGGTTATAATCTGCTATCATTTTTTTGACTTACTCTTAGACCAGCTCCTCCGGAATCAGATGAGGGATGCTGTTCGGCTTTACATATTTGCGGGACTGTCGGGGTGTCATACCGTAAAGCTCCTTGTACATACGGTTAAATACAGTCTGGTTCGTAAAACCGATCTGGTGCATGACCTCGGCAACGGAAAGCTCCGTGGAGCTGAGCAGACGCCCGGCATGGGAGATCCGCACCTCATTGAGATATTGCAGGAACGTAATTCCCATATGCTGTTTGAAAAAGCGGCAGAAATATTCCTTGCTGAAGCCGATTCTGGCAGAAATATCGTTCAAGGTGATTTTTTCCGGATAATGCTCAGTAACATAGGAAATAATCACGCGGAGTGCGTCATTTGGCTTTTTCTCATCAGTTGCGGTCCCCAAAGGGGCATACACCGAAAACGACTGGATCAGGTCGGACAGCATCAAAAGAGCGATACCATCCGAGCGCATGGTGCTGGTGCTTTCTTTTTTAATACTGGAACGGGTGAGGTCACGGGCAAGCTGACAGAGCGTAAGGTATTCTGTTGACTTGGGGTGATCCAGCGGCAGTGGCTGACATTGGATGTGGTACAATTCCAGATCCGGGCAGTACAATGCCATCTGCTTTTTGTCCACATGAATGCATAAAAACATATAAAGAGGAGAGGCAGACTGGATGGAATGCATCTCCTTAGAGTCAAAAACGACCAGCTGGTTGCGGGAAAGCAAAAAGGCTTCGTGATCAATCTGAATGGTGACTTCTCCATTGAGACAGAACAGGATTTCCATTGCGTCATGCCAGTGCATAGGGATGTGCGGGCTTTCGAGAGCCGCCATGGAAATTTTCAGACCAAGATTTCCCAACGGATGCATGGCCTCGTGATATACAGTTTTCATTGTAAAAATCTCCTTTATTTGCGGTTATTTTATATAAAAATGTCAATATCGTTGTAAAACAGGATAATTATAGCACTGGTTTTAGAAAAAAAACAAGCGTAAAATACAACATGTTACGAGGATATGGAGAGAAAAAAGGAGAGATTGAGATGAACAATACGATGACAATTATGGGAAACAATACGACAATGACAAAATGCTACGCTAACGTAGGAAAGAATAGAACCTGGTTTCAGCGCCTGAAAGGTTATTTTCTGGACAATGCAGATTATTTTGCAACTGCTTCTGTTATGTTGAATGGAAATGCAGCCTCAGCCGCTCAAATCATGAAAAATACAAATAGATAAGATGCATTTTCAAAGGTCAAAAACAGACAGCTTGTTTTTGACTTTTTTTTTATAAAATAAAACCGAAAAATAAAAATGTCAGTTTTCTTACTTGTAATGCGACAAAATGTGGGAAGTGAAGCCACGTGGATTTTTGTACAATCAAAATAAATCAAACGAAAGCAATGAAGCGAAATGACGCTGCAAAGTAATGGAAAGGAGAAAACGAACATGATGAAATTCGGTTTATTAACATCTATCTGCGAGGGCATGACATTTGAGGAAGTTGTGGATTTTGCCGCAGAAAATCAGCTGGAATGTCTGGAGGTAGCCTGCTGGCCACAGGGCGGCGCACAGAGAAGATATGCGGGTGTAAGCCATATTGATGTTGCCAATCTGGACGAGAAGAAGGCGGCAGAAATCAAGCAGCTTTGTCAGGAAAAGGGCGTAGAGATTTCTTCCCTCGCATATTATCCCAACACACTGGAGCCGGACGAGAAAAAAAGAAACAGCTATATCAGCCATTTATACAAACTGATGGACGCATCTGTATTGCTCGGTGTCAATATGATTACAACATTTATCGGACGTGATTCCAAGAAAAATGTGGATGAAAATATGGAGCTGGTAAAAGAGGTCTGGACACCGATTGTACGGTATGCAGAGGAAAAGGGCGTGCGGATTGCCATTGAAAACTGTCCAATGCTCTTTACCAATGATGAGTGGCCGGGCGGACAGAATATTATGTCAACGCCGGCAAACTGGCGGAGAGTATTTGAGATTTTGGACAGCCCCAATCTGGGAATTAATTATGATCCTTCTCACTTTGTATGGCAGCAGATTGATTATATCAAGCCAATTTATGAATTTAAGGATAAGATTTTCCATGTACATTACAAGGATATCAAGGTATTCTGGGATAAGCTGGCAGATGTGGGTGTGATGGCAACTCCGCTTGAGTATATGTCTCCAAAGATTCCGGGACTCGGTGATGTGGACTGGGGCAAATATGTATCAGCACTGACAGATATCGGATTCGAGGGCTGCTCAGTAATCGAGATTGAGGATAAGTCATTTGAAAAGGATATCGAGGATGCCAAGCGTGCGATCCGTCTGAGTGCAAGATATCTGCGGAATTTTATTGAATAAAGGAACAATACGGGAAAATTAGAGGATATAGAAAAGAGCTTTGCGAAAATGCAAAGCTCTTTTACCTTGTAAAATTCTAAGCTGAAAAATTACATGGTTTCTCCATCTGTTTTACAAGAATGAAGATGTGAGGCCAGACATTCAACTGCTATTTCCATAGCATCCTTTAAAGAGTCTGCCTGTGTTACAAGATACTTGACTGTTTAGGCGCGCAGACCCCGCAAAGAAGCCGTCGTTTCCGACAGCACATTTTGGTTGCGGATTACTCCCAGCGTGATGCCGACCAGCAGCGAATTGAATACACTGTTGGCAAAACCGTAGGACAAAAACGGGACACTTGCGGTATAGACCGGACTGCAGCCCAAATTGGTCAGTACAAAATGTAAAAGCTCAAAAAGAAGAATCCCACTTGCAGCAGTGCCGGCCAGCAGAGCCAGACGATTGCTCTGGTGCAGGGCATAGTGAAGACTGCGCAGTACAAGGACTGCAAGCGCAACGATCACAAGAATACCGGATACGATACCAAACCACAGGAAGATGCTGTGCAGGACATAGGTGGAGGCAAGGCTTTCCGTATCCACATAGGAACTGATTGTGCCGCCACCAAAGGCAAGCATCTGCTGCTGCTCCAACGCAAGCATTTGCTGGACGTAGCCTGAACCCTTCAGAAATTCCGTCAGGCGGTCACGCATATAGGAGTTCTGAAAGAACAGAATCACAAAGCAGGCGGCTGCCGCCACGTAGGGAAGCACCGTCAGCAGCCAGAGCGTCCTTTTAGAGCTGCCAGTCAGTATGCCACGATGAATGGCAAGGCAGAGCAGCAAAAGCGTCAGGCATCCGGCAGCAAGCACCGTTGACCAAGTGATAATTGTGCCAAAAAGCATCCGGACGAGAAACAAAAGCGTTAGTCCGTGCAGGAACCAAATGGCTTTTGCCCCCTTGTCCCGTAGCCGGTATAACAGCAGGGCATATACCAGCGGATAGACCAGTGCCAGATAGTAGCAGAGGGTGTACTGCCGACTGTAAAAGCCGAAGAACCATGGCGGTAGCAGACCAAGTAAAAAGATTGCCAGAAGAATCCATGTGCCTTTTGCAAGATACATGTAGTTGCCAAAGATGCACAGCAGAAGGAGGCCAAGCCCGATTGCATTGTAAAGGATGGTGCGCTGCAGATAGGTATCGGACAGGATGGCAGTATCGGGTGTAAGGTGTGTATATACCAGATACTGCATCGCAATTCCGAGTACAGTCAGTACGACAGCCAGACCAAACAGCGCGATTGGAAACTTCGGGCGGTGTACCTGATTGAGAGCTTCCCCGGTGGAAACCGGATCACCCATCTGCCGCACAGCCTCCTGCATTGCAACAGCTTCACTCATACCGGAGGCACGGTAATCCTGTGCCTGTTCTTCAATATGATCCTGAATTTCTGCAAGGACACTTGCCCGCGCATGCGGATTTACGATCTGCTCTCCGAGCGTCTGCAGGTACTCTTTTTCATCCATCCTAACATCCTCCTTCCATACTCAGTACATTGGTGACTGCCGACTGATAGGCCATCCATTCCTGCTTTTTTTCGGAAGAATGATGCCGGCCGGCTTCTGTCAGCTGGTAATATCTGCGTTTTTTCCCGGAAGAAGCATCCTCGTAGGACATTACATAGCCCTTGCTCTCCAGGGAGTGAAGCAGTGGGTACAGGGTGCCGGCTTTCAGTTCAAAGACGTTGTTGGATTTGTTGCGAAGAGCTTCAATCATTTCGTAGCCATACATATCTTTCGTTTCCAAAAGGCGCAGAAGCAGCAATGCCATGCTTCCCTGTACGAGATTTTTGTCAATACCCATGGTATATGACCTCCTTTCAGTGATAAGTACTATAGACAGTCTATACATGAAAGTATATATCGACAGCCTATATATGTCAAGCAAAGGGAAAAGCGTTGTGCAATATACACGAAAAATAGAGAGGAAAACCTACTTATTTCACAAAAATGAGAATAACACTTGCGGAACCGTGCAAAATAGGTGTATACTCTGCTTACTGAAAACGTTACCGGAAACATTGCCGTGAACGTTTTCAATCAGGAGCTGCCGTATGAACGGTAACTCTACGAACGTATTTATTTCAGGAGGGTGAAAATATGAAAAAGAAAATTGTATCAGCATTAATGGTTGCCGCAATGGTTGTCACAGCATTCGCAGGATGCGGAAGCGATAAGGGCGGCACATCCACACAGGGTGGAGACAAGACCAGCAAGAGTTCCGGAAAGGTTTACATGTTAAACTTTAAACCAGAGACAGACGAAGCCTGGCAGAATCTGGCAGAGACCTATACCGATCAGACCGGTGTAGAGGTAAATGTGCTTACCGCAGCAGACGGACAGTACAACACAACATTACAGTCCGAGATGGCAAAGTCGGATGCACCTACCATCTTCAATGTAGGAAATTCTTCCGCAGCACAGACATGGAACGATTATACATATGATCTGAAGGACTCTGAACTTTACAAGCACTTGACAGATAAGTCTCTTGTAATCAACTATGATGATAAGGTAGCTGCCATTGCAAACTGCTATGAGTGCTACGGTCTGATCTACAACAAGACAATTCTGGAAGGATACTGTGGCATGGATGGTGCTGTAGTTTCTTCGGTAGATGAGATTAACAACTTTGATACTTTAAAGAAAGTTGCAGATGACATCAATTCCCGTATTGATGACATCAATAAGGAACTTGGAACTGACCTGACAGAGGCATTTGCTTCCGCAGGACTGGATGACGGATCTTCTTGGAGATTTTCCGGACATCTTGCAAATATGCCACTGTACTATGAGTTCAAGGATGATGGATGTGACCTTACAGCCGGGGAAGAGTCCATTAAGGGAACTTATCTTGATAACTTCAAAAACGTATGGGATATGTATGTATCTGATTCCGCAGCAGATCCTAAGACATTAAATTCCGGTGCATTAAATGCAGAGTCTGAGTTTGGTATGGGAGAGGCAGTCTTCTACCAGAATGGTGACTGGGAGTTCTCTCCGTTAACAAACGAGGAAAACGGATATGCCGTTACAGCAGATGACTTATCCATGATGCCAATTTACTTTGGTGTAGATGATGAGAATGAAGGACTTTGTGTTGGTACTGAGAACTACTGGGCAGTGAACGCAAAGGCATCTCAGGAAGATATTGATGCAACACTTGAGTTCTTAAACTGGGTAATCACTTCTGACGAGGGACGTGATGCCATTACAAATCAGATGGGACTTACTGCTCCATATGATACATTTACAGGTGATTACGAGACAAAGAATGCATTTGCACAGGCTGCAAACAAGTTAATGACTGACGGAAAAACATCTGTAGCATGGAGCTTCAATGCTACTCCAAACGTAGATGACTGGAGAGCGGATGTTGTTTCTGCCCTGACTGCCTATACCGCAGGTGAAGGTGAGTGGGATGCTGTAAAGACCGCATTTGTTGATGGATGGGCAAATCAGTGGAAGATCGCCCATGAAGATGATGCACAGTAATCAAAGATGATGGGAAAAGGGGTAAGTGGCATGCCGCTTACTCCTTTTTTTAAAGAAGCACCTGCAGTGCGGGCTGGTACTGGCAGGGGCTGCAGTTAGTGAAAGGAATGTATTATGGAAAAAGCAATTAAAAAATATTTCCCGATTTTTCTGCTTCCGACAATGATTGCATTTGCAATTGGATTTATTGTACCGTTTGTATATGGAATTTTCTTATCTTTTTGTAAGTTCACAACCGTTACAGACTGGAAATGGAAAGGGTTACAGAACTATTCGAGAATCTTTTTTGTAAACGGAAAGTTAGACACAACATTTATTCATTCATTATGGTATACAGCGTTATTTACGGTTGTATCGGTGCTGATCATCAATGTGATTTCATTTCTCATTGCGATGGCACTTACCAAAGGCATCAGGGGTACCAATCTTTTCCGTACCGTATTTTTCCTGCCAAACCTGATTGGTGGTATCGTACTCAGTTATATCTGGCTGATGATTTTTAACAGCGTATTATCCAATTTCTCCAAGACAATCGTATCCACACAGTGGTATGCGTTCTGGGGTATGATTATTGTAGTATGCTGGCAGCAGATCGGATATATGATGATTATCTATATTGCAGGAATCCAGAATATTCCGGGAGAATTAATCGAGGCGGCAAAGATTGATGGTGCAAATTCCTGGCAGCTGCTCCGGCATGTAACACTTCCGATGCTGATGCCGACGATCACCATTTGTACATTCCTGACGCTGACCAATGGATTTAAGTTATTTGATCAGAACTTCGCTCTGACCGGTGGTAATCCGGCTAAGATGTCACAGCTTCTGGCATTAAATATTTATGACACAATGTACGGCACGACCGGATGGCAGGGCGTTGGTCAGGCCAAAGCGGTTATCTTCTTTATTCTGGTTGCAGTTATTGCGCTGATTCAGAATAAACTGACCACAAGCAAGGAGGTGCAGGACTAATGGCTAAAAAGAATAACAATCAGGTAAGTGCTGTCCGTCAGGCAAAACATGGCTGGATCTGGACACTGGCATTTACGGTTATCAGCATTTTATGGATTGCACCAATTCTGGTAGTCCTTTTAAATTCCTTTAAAAGAAAAGCCTTTATTTTCAGACATCCGTTTACACTTGGAACAGAGCCGCTTTCCGCTGGCTGGGATAAATTTATCCATGGTGTTGAACGTGCATTCTGTGGCTGGCTGAACTATTCCAACGGTATCCGTAAGACAAATTTCTGGAACAGTTTTGGGATTTCCCTGTTTATTACAGTAGGCTCGGTTGCATTGATTATTATCTGCTGCTCCATGTGTGCATGGTATATTACCAGAGTCCATACAAAAGTGACGAAAACAATTTATGTACTGTGTCTGTTTTCCATGATTGTTCCATTCCAGATGGTAATGTTTACGTTATCAAAATTTGCAAACCTTTTACATCTGTCCAATCCTCTTGGAATTATTGTTGTATATCTGGGATTTGGAGCGGGGCTGGCCGTTTTCATGTTTACCGGCTTTGTAAAGGGAATTTCCCTGGAAATTGAAGAAGCTGCAATGATTGATGGATGTACACCATTACAGACCTTTTTTAAGGTGGTTTTTCCAATTTTAAAGCCAACGACGGTAACGGTAGCAATCCTTGAGGCGATGTGGGTATGGAATGATTACCTTCTGCCGAGTCTGGTGTTGAATATTAATAAGTATAAAACCATTCCGATCGCAATCCAGTTCCTGAAACAGAGTCATGGACAGATCGACTGGGGTGCCATGATGGCGGTACTTGTTCTTGCAATTCTGCCAATTATTATCTTTTATATTGCGTGCCAGAAATATATAATAGAAGGAGTTCTTGCAGGTGCTGTCAAGGGCTAGGAAATAGACATTTCGTCTGTATATACGAGGTGAAGGAATGACAATTGTAGATATTGCGAAAGAGGCAGGATATTCTGTCAGTACGGTTTCCCGTGTCCTGAATGGAAGAAGAGATGTCAGCGAAGAAGCCCGTGACCGCATTATGCGAATTGTGGAAGCTTACCAGTTTGTACCAAATAACAATGCCAAGCATTTAAAACAGACCGTGAGCCAGAGTATTCTGATTCTCGTAAAAGGTACTTCGAATATGCTGTTTACAAATATCATAGAGGTAATTCAGGATACTATCGAGGGATCGGATTATTCCCTGCGGGTGCATTATCTGGATGAAGATGCAGATGAAGTGAAAGAGGCTGTGCGGATGTGCAGGGAACATAAGCCAATGGGGATTTTGTTCCTTGGAGGTAATATACAGTACTTTCATGAAGAATTTGAACTGGTCAATGTTCCGTGTGTGCTGGTGACAGATCGGGCGGATAAACTGGGATTTCGGAATCTTGCATCGGTTTCAACAGATGATATGGCAGCTGCGGAGATGGCGGTTGATTATCTGTTTGATCACGGACATCGCGATATTGCTGTTATCGGGGGAGATATGGCATTATCTTCCCCAAGTAAATACCGTAAAGCAGGAGCGAAGCGCAGCTTTATAAAACATGGCTGTGAATTTGAGGAAGAAAGTTATGCGGTAGCGCGGTTCTCATATGAGAGTGCATACAATGCCATGAACCGGATGCTGGCTTCCAAAAGATCCATTACAGCGGTTTTTGCCATGAGTGATGTGATGGCAGTTGGTGCTATGCGCGCGATTTTTGATGCGGGTCTGCGGGTGCCGGAGGATATTTCGGTGATCGGATTTGACGGAACACTTCTTGCAGATTATTATAATCCAAAGATTGTGACGGTTTGTCAGGGGTATGAAAAGATTGCCAGAAAAAGCATTGATCTGCTGTTTGGCATGATTGATCTCAACAAACCGGCCACACATGAACTGGTTCCATTTAGTTTAAAAAACACAGAGAGCGTAAGCTCTATTTGATTTCTGCTTATTTTTAAGAAGCCGTGCAGCGTTGCTGCACGGCTTTAATTGATTGAGGGACGGAGCAGCCGGTAGATGGCTGCTGCAAGTGGCACGGCAAACAGGATTCCCCAGATACCGAATGCCCCACCGCCGACAATGACTGCGGCAAGTACCCAGATGCCGGGCAGCCCGATGGAATGTCCGACCACACGGGGATAGATAAAATTGCCTTCGATCTGCTGGAGAATTGTTAAAAAGATAAGAAATACCAGTGCTTTTACCGGGGAAACCGTAAGAAGCATACACGCACCGGCTGCGGCACCGATATAAGCTCCGATGACCGGTAGCAGTGCGGTTACACCTACCAGACAACCGATCATGGCAGCATAGGGAAGCCGAAGAATCCACATGCCGATGGTACAAAGCATACCGAGGATTACTGCCTCTATGGTCTGTCCTGCCAGAAAATGATGGAAGGACTGATTGAGAACCGTCAGTACATAACGTATTTTTTTCCCTTGGAAAACACCGAAACACCGGTCGATCAGGGAACTGCCCATCCGTAAGAGGGATTCTTTGGCAGCAAGCAGATAAAAAGAAAACATCAGTCCCGGCAGAAAAATTAAAAGCCAGCTGCCAAGTTTCTCCAGGGAAGTTTTCATGCCTTTTGCCAGACGGGGGATTTTTGCGATCAGTGTATCCCAGCAAAAGGGTTCATTCATCCATGCCCGGATTTCGTTTTCCATGCCAAGATCCATTTGCAGATGTTCGTTTGCCCACTCACACAGTAATTCTAAAACCTGAGGGAAATCGGTTGCGATGATCCGGATGCAGGATAACAGCTGAGGAACGATCATCCACCATAAGATCAGGATCACAAGCACAAGCGAAAGGTAGGAGAGTGTCATACATAGGGGACGCTGTAAGGGCGCAATGGCTGCCATACGGCATATTCTTGCATACCCTTTTTCGTAAAAACACATAAGGATATTAACTACATAGGCAATCATACAGCCGATCAGCAAGGGAAGGACTGCGCGGAAAACAGTTTTTGCAATTACTGCCAGAATGGGCAATACATAAAATAGTGAACCATACATAGGGCATACTCCTTTTCCTCAACAAATATTTATTAGTTTGGGCAGAAGAAAGCGGGATTATGTAAAAATAAGGAAATGTTAAGGTAGAATCATGGTTTCGCCCCTTGAAATCATGGAAAAAGAAAGCTAGAATACAAAACAGATGATAGATTCTGAAAAGTACTGTTTATTTTAAAGAAGGGATTCGATGATGAAAAAAGGACTGGTCATGGAAGGCGGAGCCATGCGCGGAATGTTCACCGCCGGAGTCATCGACGTGATGATGGAGCATCAGATAACATTTGACGGAGCGATGGGCGTGTCAGCAGGGGCAGTGTTTGGCTGTAATTATAAGTCCAATCAGCCGGGACGTGTCATTCGTTACAATGCAGCGTACTGTAATAAACCGCAGTATGCGGGACTGCGCACATTTTTGAAAACAGGGGATATGTTCGGGGAACAGTTCTGTTATCATGATATCCCGGAGCATCTTGACCCGTTTGATTATGAGGCTTACCGCAAGAATCCGATGGATTTTTATGTGGTGGTGACAGATGCAAAAACCGGGAAAGCTCTTTACAAAAAAGTGGATCGGTGTGATAAGAAAGAAATGGAATGGATGAGAGCATCGGCATCCATGCCGATTGTGTCAAAGCCGGTATGCGTGGATGGATATGAATTGCTTGATGGAGGCGTAGCAGATTCCATTCCGGTGCAGAAAATGCAGGAACTTGGGTTTGATAAAACGGTAGTGGTTCTGACGCAGCCGCGGGATTATGTGAAAAAAAAGAATCAGCTGATGCCGCTGGCGAAAGTATCGCTTCGCAGGTATCCGGCGATGATTGATGCCATGGAACACCGGCATGAGCATTACAACGAAGAACTGGAATATATCAGGGAAAAAGAAGAACGTGGGGAATTGTTTGTCATTCGTCCGCCCAAAAAGATAGAAGTCAGCAAAGTAGAAAGAGACCGGCAGAGACTCCTTGCCGCCTACCGCATGGGACGGGAGACGATGAAGGAGCATATGCGCAGTCTCGAGCGTTTCCTGAAATAAGCACCTGTTACAGGAAACGGTAAATCAGGATCGCCAGCACAATTCCGATGATGCCGGCGATCGTTATTTTTATGGTTAATCCAAATGTGAGCACCAGAATTCCCAGATCAAGTACCAGTGGGTTGGAAAGACCAAAGGTCTGTCCGTAATTCAGCCAGCGGAGAGCCGGGACACCGGCACTAAGCTGACCGATAAAGCCACCCAGTACAACACCTGCGAGAATCATCAAAAGAAGTGCCCAATAGTTTTTTCCAGCAGTTCCTTTTGCCATAAAATATCCTCTTTTCTAAAGTCTAGACTCCTATCATATCATAAAAAGTGAAAAATCACAAAGGATACATGTTTTTTGTATAGAACAGCATTGAAGCCTTTGGTTTTTTGTGATAAATTAAACATATCGGCATGAATTGGTATATGGGGGAGGACAATTGAAAAAAATAGCATTGATATCAGACGGCTGGCGCCGGATGATCACGTATGCCTGGGTAGATGGGATCATCCGGCGGATCAGGGAACTGGATGAGGATATTGCTTTGTATCAGTACAATTGTTATGGCAACTGGAGCAAAGATGCATTGCATAATACAGGCGAATATAATATTTATAATCTGCCGGATCTGTCAGCGTTTGATGGAATTATACTGGATGGAAGCAATATTGTGGATGTCCGGCAAAAAGAAAAGATTGTAGAACGCCTGCAGAATTGCGGGGTTCCGGTTCTTTCTCTGGACTGGTATATCAACGGATTTTATTATGTGGGTGCAGATAACCGGCGTCCGATCCGTGAATTTATGACACATTTATACGAAGTGCATGGATGCCGCAGATTTGTTTTTGCCGGAGGCCCGGAAGATGCTTTCGGAAATCTGGAACGTGTTGCTGCGTACTGCGAATGCCTGAAAAAATATGGAATGACATTGGATGACAATCCGATTTTATGTGGGGATTACGACTATGAGACCGGCGTGAACTATATGCGGGAGTATGTCCATAGCGGCTCGAAACTTCCGGATGTGTTTGTCTGTGCAAATGACAATATTGCGGCAGGAATCTGTGCAGAGGCAGAACAGTGGGGGTACCGCGTACCGGACGATTTTCTGGTGACGGGCTTTGATAATCTGGATAAGGCAGCCTATTTCCGTCCGCAGATTACGACTGTATTTCAGGACCGGGAGGAGATCGGAAAGCTTTGTGTGGATGTACTGCTCCGTATCTGGGAAGGAAAACCGGTGGAAGAACGCAACTATATTCCGGTTACCTGTATTTACGGAGAAAGCTGTGGCTGTCCGAATAACGGCATGGTAAACTACCGCGAATATTTAAGGGAAAAGATTGTTGCAACGGTCAAAAAAGATGAAGATGATTCCCTTCTCGTGGAATTGGAAGCGCAGATGGCAAGGTGCAATGGTTTCCGGGAAATTTTTGAATATATTGTTGACTATTTCCAGAAACTGAGATGTGACGGGGTATATTTTGTGGTGGATCGCAAGCTGTTTGCGGCCGATGAGGATACGGATTTTCCGGTGGAAGGCTATGATGAAAAGAATCTTGTGGTGGCAGATGGATTTGAGAACCATAAGAGAATGGCATTTGCCAGTGTCGGGGAACTGAACCGCCATCTGGAAGAAACAGGAAGTCAGAATGCCTATCTGTTTACCCCGATTCATTTCCGGGAACAGTCGGTTGGCTATCTGGTAATGAAAAACGGACGCTTTCTGTATGATAATCCATATTATTATGACATTCACAGCACGATTGTAAAGACACTGGAAACGCAGTTTAAGCAAAAACAGCTGGAGAATGCAGCAAACAAACTCCAGATGCTGTACAACAGGGATCCGCTGACCGGTATCTGTAACCGGATTGCGTATACGGACATTATCCGTCCGGCATTTGCAAAGTATCAGGAAAAGGGAATAGCATGTGCGCTTGTCTTTGTGGATGCGGATGATTTTAAATCTGTGAATGACACATATGGACATGAATTTGGAGATCAGGTACTGATAAGAATTGCACAGGTTCTTGAGGAAGAATGCCCACAGCAGGGATATGTATGCAGATACGGAGGCGATGAGTTCATCGGATTTTTCCCATATGCGACTTCCGAAAAGGCACAACAGTACACGGATCGTGTGCAGAGCCGGCTGACCAAGGAAAACATTATGATCAGTATCGGTGTAGAGCTGACATTTGCGGGGGGAGAAGAGACTATAGATGAGTATCTGTCACTTGCCGATCAGAATATGTACCGCCAGAAACAAATGCGCAAAGAAAGCAGGAAAAATATCGATTGATAATAGATTGACAAATTTATCTTACCAATGTATAGTAACTTAGTAGGAATACTAAGCTTTAAATGCTGTACATTTTTTTAAGAAAGAAGAGATAGATTATCATGAAGATTTCAACAAAAGGCAGATATGCCATGAGACTGATGCTGGATCTGGCATTGAACAACACAGGAGCACCTATCAGTTTAAAAGATGTTGCGAGACGTCAGGAGATTTCTGACAAGTATCTGGAGCAGATCATATCCGTATTAAACCGCGCCGGTTATGTGCGCAGTGTGCGTGGAGCACAGGGTGGATATCTGTTGCGTAAAGCACCGGAGGAGTATACCGTTGGAATGATTCTCCGCCTGACCGAGGGATCGCTGGCACCGGTTGCATGCCTCGACGAGGGAGACGATGTTGACTGTGAGAAACGGGAAGAATGTGTTACCCTGATTCTCTGGAAAAAGATCAATGATGCCATCTGCAGTGTTGTGGATCATATCACATTGCAGGATCTGGTTGACTGGCAGAGAGAAAAAAATGGGGATTATGTGATATGAGGTATCTCGAAGAGATATCTCATGCGATGTGCTCCTTATTAAAAAAGAAAAGAAAGTAGGAAGAGTATGAGTAAATTAATCTATCTGGACAATGCGGCTACCACACAGGTATACCCGGAAGTTCTTGATGCGATGCTCCCGTATTTTACGGAGCATTACGGTAATCCGGCAGCTATTTACAGCTTTGCAGGAGAGTCGGAGCGTGCGGTTGCAAAAGCAAGAAAGCAGATCGCAGATGTGATCGGGGCAAAGACCGAGGAAATTTATTTCACCGGAGGCGGAAGCGAGTCCGATAACTGGGCACTCAAAGCAACCGCAGAGGCATACAGCAGCAAGGGAAAGCACATTATCACATCCGCGATCGAGCACCATGCGATCCTGCACACAGCACAGTGGCTGGAACTGCACGGATTTGAAGTGACTTATGTCGGTGTGGATGAAAATGGTAAGATTAAGCAGGACGAGCTTGAGGCAGCCATCCGTCCGGATACAATTCTCATCTCTGTCATGGCAGCAAACAACGAGATCGGAACCATCGAGCCACTGAAGGAAATCGGTGCGATTGCAAAGAAACACGGGGTACTGTTCCATACCGATGCGGTACAGGCATTTGCACATGTGCCGATCAACGTGGACGAGATGAATATTGACATGCTCAGTGCCAGCGGTCACAAGATCAACGGACCAAAGGGAATCGGAGTCATGTATATCCGCAAAGGCGTAAAGATCCGTTCTTTCATTCACGGAGGTGCACAGGAACGTCAGCGCCGTGCCGGCACACACAATGTTCCGGGTATCGTCGGAATTGGGAAAGCAGCGGAACTTGCAGTTGCCAATATGGAAAAGAACACGGAGTATGAAGTAAAACTGCGTGATCATCTGATCGAACGTGTGCTTGCAGAGATCCCGTACACCCGCTTAAACGGAGACCGTACCGACCGTCTTCCAAATAATGCAAACTTCTGTTTCCGGTTTATCGAGGGAGAATCCATGCTGATTCTTCTCGATCAGGCGGGCATTTGTGGCAGCAGCGGAAGCGCCTGCACATCCGGATCATTAGATCCGTCACACGTGCTTTTAGCAATCGGACTGCCACACGAGATTGCACATGGAAGTCTTCGTCTGACACTTTCCGAGAAGACAACCATGGAAGATATTGATTATACGGTAGATAAATTGAAGGCAATTATCGAACGTCTGCGCAGCATGTCTCCTCTGTATGAGGATTTTGTGCGGAAAAACGGATAGAATATTTTGCAGAAGGAGAGAAACAAAATGTACAGCGAAAAGGTAATGGACCATTTTAATAACCCAAGAAACGTAGGAGAGATTGAGAACCCAAGTGGTGTTGGCACTGTTGGAAATGCAAAGTGCGGAGACATCATGCGTATGTATCTGGATATTGATGACAATGGCATCATCCAGGAGGCAAAATTTAAAACTTTCGGCTGCGGTGCAGCAGTGGCAACCAGCAGTATGGCAACCGAGCTTGTGAAGGGCAAGACGATCCAGGAAGCACTGCAGGTAACCAACAAGGCCGTTATGGAAGCACTCGACGGACTTCCACCAGTGAAGGTGCATTGCTCCCTGCTGGCAGAGGAAGCAATTCATGCTGCTTTATGGGATTATGCAGAGAAACACAATATCAAGATCGAGGGATTAGAGCGTCCGGTCAATGATATCAGTGAGAAGGAAGAGGCTCCGGAAGAGGAGTATTAAATGAAAGAAAAAGTAGTTGTCGGCATGTCCGGAGGTGTGGATTCCTCCGTGGCGGCCTATCTGTTAAAAGAACAGGGATACGATGTAATCGGTGTCACTATGCAGATTTGGCAGGATGAGGATGTCTTTGTGCAGTCACAGGAAGGTGGCTGCTGTGGACTTTCTGCAGTGGAGGATGCCCGCCGCGTGGCGGAGCGTCTGGAAATTCCTTATTATGTGATGAATTTTAAGGAAGATTTCCACAAATATGTCATTGATTATTTTGTGTCAGAATACGAAAAAGCGCGTACACCAAATCCGTGTATCGCCTGCAACCGTTATGTCAAGTGGGAGTCACTGCTTCATCGATCACTGGAGATTGGTGCGGATTATATTGCCACCGGACACTATGCGCGTATCATGCAGCTGCCGAATGGCCGCTATACGATCCGCAATTCCGTTACAGCGGCGAAGGATCAGACCTACGCACTTTACAATCTGACGCAGGAGCAGCTTTCCCATACGCTTATGCCGGTGGGCGATTACGATAAGCCACATATCCGCCAGATTGCAGAGGAGATCGGACTTCCGGTTGCCACAAAGCATGACAGTCAGGATATCTGTTTTGTGCCGGATCACGATTACGCCTCTTTTATTGCACAGGAGACCGGAAAAGAGAGTATGCCGGGCAACTTTGTGGACGAAGAAGGAAACGTTATGGGGCAGCACCGCGGACTGATTCACTACACGATCGGCCAGCGCAAAGGACTGGGCATTTCTTCAACAACCCCGATCTTTGTCAGGGAACTTCGCCCGGAAACGAATGAAGTTGTGCTCTGCAAATCCGAGAGTCTGTTTTCCCACGATTGCCATGTGGACAACATCAATTATATGGCAGAAGAAAAGTTGACCGGGCCGGTCAAGGCTATCGGTAAAATCCGCTACTCGCATGCAGGTGCACCGTGTACGCTGTATCCGCAGCCGGACGGAACACTGATGGCACAGTTTGACGAACCGCAGCGTGCCATGACGCCTGGCCAGGCCGCTGTCTTTTATCAGGACGATCATGTGCTGTGCGGTGGAACAATTGAAACCAAATAAAAATTCTTGGAGAGATCATGATTTTGTATCTCTCCTTTTTTACATGATATCCATTTTTGTTTTGCCTTCTTGACATAACATAGGGAAAAGACTATCATAGAATAAACAGACTAACAGCAGTTACAATAGACTAACTGTTGAGATTTGAAAGGAGAAGAATTATGAAAAAGATGCGCAAAGCATTACTCGCACTGTTATTGTCCATTACGGTAGCAGGAACATCTGCAGCACCGGTTATGGCGGCAGGCACCAACACAAGTGTACCAACGATCCCGACAGAGGAGTCCGACAGCTCCAAGGCGGATAAATTATTTACCGCAGTAAAAGGCGATTACATCCAGTTGTTCAAGGATGCATTATTTGATGTAAAATACAATAAGTATTGGAACGATGACGCAGCAGCCGTTGTCGGAGGAAGTGCTGCAGCAGAAGCCGTAAAGACGCTGAAGGCTTCCGTGGGTTCTACGACCTATGGTGACAAAGCAGATCCAAATGCATTTTACTGTGGATTTATCAATGATGTAAAGGAAGTTTCTTTCCAGGACGGTGGCAAAGTAGAATTTACCACAAGCGACAGCAAAAAAGTTTCCCATACGTATAAGTTTTTGAAAAAAGATGCACTCAGCGGTGTGATGGAAGGTTATGTATTCCAGAGCACAGACAAAAACGAGGATGAGTTTAAGTATGTATTCCTCTGCCCGGATACTCCGGCAACAACCTATCACATTGAATTCCGTTACGGCAGCGATCTGACAGAACTGTTAAAACTCAACACCGGAAAATATGCAAACTGGGTAGGCTCCGGTATCTTAAAGAGTGCACTGACAGAGAAAAACGAGCAGATGATCCAAAACTGCATTGCTTTATTCTGTACCGAAAATCTTGCAGAAATGAAGAATGCAGATACCGCAGCACAGCAGAGCGTTTTAGCAGGTGTCTGGGATGCAGATATGTCCGCATATGCCAGCAATCCGCAGTATAAAAACGCAAAAATGTATTGTGAACTGAAAGCGGACGGAACCGGAGTGACGTATTTCGATCCGAATGGAACCGGAACATATACCGAGAGTCCATTTACATTTTATGCATATGACAATGATGGAAAAGAAGATGTAAGCAGTGGTGTATACATCTCAACCGACAGTGAGAAACTTACAAAGGCCAGCAAGTATGCCATCACAAAGAAAGGTGAGGCAACCATCCTTACCTTTGAGACTCCGGACGGTTCTTCTATCAGCTATATCAAGCGTGACACAAAAGTTGCAGTTGTCAGCGAAAATACCACACTGTATGTAAAGGGTAAGACCAATATCCTTGCAAATGTCGTATCCGGAAGCGGAATTACAACCTACACCAGCAGCAACCCGAAGGTAGCCAAAGTAGATGCCAACGGTAAAGTTACCGCTGTAAAGAAAGGCTCTGTTATCATCACCGCAACTAACAACGGTGTAAGTGGACAGGTAAAAATTACCGTTAAAAATCCAACCTTAAACAAAAAGACAGTAACCCTGAAAAAAGGTAAGACTGCGAAGTTAAGCGTAAAGGGAAGCATTGGAAAAGTAACTTACAAATCTTCGAATACTAAGATCGCAGCCGTATCTTCCAAGGGTGTGATCAAGGCAAAGAAAGCAGGAAAAGTTACCATTACTGTAAAATCTAACGGTATCACAAATAAGTGCAAAGTCACTGTAAAAAATAAATAAATTTTGCAAAAAAACTAAAATGGAGAAAGACTCATGAGAGATTCGTGGGTCTTTTTTCATTTTATAGAAAATACCGTTTTTTGCGCACCAGAAATTATAGATGGAAATTTCATTGATGGTATTTTGTGAAACAATAGTTCTATTGAAGTATTTATATGAATGGGTATTATCAAATTATAAATAAAGGACGAGTTCTATATAATCAAAATTCATAGGAAAGATCATCGTGATACCTATATCAATAAAATTCAGTAAAAGATGCCATCGTGGTATCTATACCAATAAAATTCATGTAAAAGATACCATTGTGGTACCTATATATTGAAAATTTAACATTCAGATACCGGAAAGTCTCTATAGATCAAAAATTGCTTTTCCAGATACCATTTTCTCGAAAAAAGCGGTACCTGAAAAAGCAATTTTTACTATATAGGTGACATTTCCTGATTTCAAGCACTAAAATTTCGAAAAAACGTCACCTGAGCCTTTAATTTTTTATCTATAGATACCAGTCCTTATCATCAAGTGATTTAACCGGGGGTTTTTACGTTTATTTCAGTTTATGGGATTCGCATATCCTTTCCAGGCGTCCCTTAACTGCAAGTTCTATTATGGAAATTTCTATTTGTCGTTAATTAAGTATGCTCGAAAAATAAAACGGAGATATTTTTGATAATTCAGGATATTATTATAGTATAAATAAAACCTTTTTGCCAGTTCAGGACAATATAAAAGTGTAAGGGCAAACCCCTTAAATCGATTTAAGAGAGAAAAAGGGTCAGGGATGGATAAGCACGAATTTGAGCAGTTTGTCACCGAACATGGAAAAGACATTCTGCGGTTCTGCAGGATGAATGCCGGGAGTACAGAGCGTGGAAACGAACTGTATCAGGACACCATGGTAAAGCTGTTGGAAAAGCAAAAAAAGCTTGATGCGGCGCAGAATATAAAAAGTTATGCCATGCAGACAGCAATCCTGCTATGGAAAAACAAAAAGAAAAAATACGCCGTGCGAAACCGCATTCTTCCAGAGCGCAGTCTCGAAGAATACATGGAACAGGGCGGTATGTCCAGCACGTGTGAGGATGAAAAAACGCCCGAGCAGCAGATGTTAGATCAGGCGGAAATCGAGGAAGTTCAGGCAGTTGTGGCAGCACTTCCGGAGAAGTACCGGATGCCGGTTTACCTGAATTTTTCCGCCGGAATGACCATGCAGGAGATTGCGGTATGCTTACATATCCCGTTAAGTACCGTAAAAACCCGGATGCGCAAAGCAAAAGCATTGTTAAAAGAACAATTGGAGGCGATCGGATATGACGGATGAACGACTGGATCAGATCTTAAAACAGGCCCTTGCACCGGAAATTGCAGATACAGAGATTGCAGTGAAACAGGCAGGGAGGAATTATTATATGAAAAAATTATGGAAAATAGGAGTTGCAGCAGTTGCATGTGCTGCACTTCTTGTGGCAGGAACTATCGCAGCAGGACACCAGACGGTACAAAAGGAACCGGGAGCAGTCAGCATTTCCAAAAATCCGTTTGTCATCTGTGCACAGGCGGCGGAACTGACAAAGGATAAACCAGTTTACATCAAAGAAGCGGTGAGCAATACATTTGGATATGCGGCATGGGATGATGGCAAAACTGGAAAGATGGGATTTGTTATGGAAATGCCGCTCTCTGTCAAGGGTGATGACATTAAAACCATCAGCTACCACATTAAAAATGGATTTTTTCAGGTGACAGATACCGGAGAAACGGACGATATGATCGTTGATTCCGAAGCCTATGAAGGGGATATAGCAGAAGCAGGGATCACAGAGCGTGGGAAAACGGAAGCAACGCTGGATATTTACCAGAAACATGCAGATGATTATATGGTAAAAGAAGTACCATCGGGCGCAAAAGAGCAGGCACTTTCTTCCTACACGGTGGCATATGACAGACAAAGCAGCGAGAATACCACGATCAATATATGCGGAACGCAGGAGTTATCACAGGACGAAATTACTGCAATGCACAGCAGTACCACAGATCCCGGGGAACTTGCAAAACTCTATGACAAGGTGTTCAAAGACACCGTGATCACCTGCACCGTAACGTTTAATGACGGCACAAGCCAGAAGCGGCAGATCGGCATTGGCGGTGCGGTCATGACCTACGAAGAACTGGGAACACAGACGGATGAACCGGTGGAAAGCCCGGAAGATCCGTCGCAGAAACAGGCATTTTTAAAGCTGCAGATAAAATAAAAAGATCCTTATAAATTCCTTAGAATTCTCCTTTATACTGATTTTACAAATCAAGAGGAGGATGAAACATGGAACAGAATATGATCACAATCAGAAATCTGTCAAAAGAATTTAAAGGACAAAACGTTCTGAAAAACATTACAATGGAAATCCCCAAAAACTGTGTATACGGACTTTTGGGGGCAAACGGCGCGGGAAAATCCACGCTGTTGAAAACAATCACCGGATTGTTAAACCCTACGTCCGGTGAAATTTATTTTGAGGGGCATAAGTGGACACGGGCAGATCTGGCGGATATTGGCGCGCTGATCGAGACACCGCCCATTTATGAAAACCTGACGGCGTGGGAGAACATGAAAGTGCGCGCGCTTCTTCTCGGAATTCCGGATGAAAAAATTCAGAAAGTACTTAAAACCGTCGACCTGACGGATACGGGAAAGAAAAAAGCAGGGGCTTTTTCACTTGGAATGAAGCAGCGGCTTGGCATCGGTCTGGCACTTTTGAATGATCCGAAACTGCTGGTACTTGACGAACCGGTCAACGGGTTAGATCCACTTGGAATTCAGGAGCTGCGCGCACTGATCCGGAGTTTTCCGGAAAAAGGCATTACGGTGATCATTTCAAGCCATATTTTAAGTGAAATCCAGCAGACCGCCGATTACATCGGGATCATTGCAAAGGGAACGGTGGGATTTGAAGGAAAACTGCAGGAACAGCAGGATCTGGAAGCATTGTTTATGAAGGTTGTCGCAAAAGGAGGGAATGAATCATGAAACATTATTTTCAGGCGGAACAGTTAAAATACCGTCATACCTCCGTGGCAGCAATTACGCTCGGCATGCCGATGTTTACGGCGTTACTGGCATTCTGGCTGACCTCTTCCTATTTTTCCATTGATGTGTACAACTGGTGGTACATCGGGCTGTATCCGGGGTTCCTGGGCATTTTGTGCAGCATCATCGGGAAAAAGGACAAACAGAAAAAGAATTACACGATATGGTCACTGCCCTGCGGCATGGAACAGATCTGGGACGCAAAAATCCTTGTCGGAATAAAGATGTCGGCGGTTGCAGTTGCTGGACTTACGCTGTTTTCCATGATGGGGCAGATGCTGCTGGAATCTGTGGGGAATCTGAAGATGAGGCAGGCAATCCCGATTCCGGCACAGATACTGGCAGGAATTGTGTTGTGGCTTACCACACTCTGGGAGATTCCGTTCTGCCTGCTTCTTGCACAGAAAATAAGCACATTTCTGATGCTTGTGATCCATGTTGGAATCTATAGTATTTTGTCTACGTCGGTATCGTTAAAACCGTGGTTTGCGTTGTTTCCGGGAGCGATCACATCGCGGCTGATGTGTGTCGTGATCAAAGTGATGCCAAACGGACTGCCGTTTGAGCCGGGGCAGGTGACCTATTCTCCGGAACTCGGCAGAGTGAGTGGTCTGTTGATTGGAATTCCTGCCGCACTTCTGTGGTTTCTGGTATTCTGGCTGGCAGGCAGAACATGGTTTCGAAAGCAGGTGGCAGAATGACAAAACGTGTGATGGGAAGTGTCCGGGCAGAACTTTTGAAAATGAAGCATACTTTTTTAATTCCGCTTCATGTGGCGGTGCCGGTTATTATCGCTGGTTTCATGCTGTTTTATTATCGCGGGACCATAGGAAATCCCATGGGACAGACCATGGCATATTTTGAACTGATCGGTATCGGGCTTCCGTTTGTGGTGAGCATTGTGTGTGCGGGAAATATCGGACTTGAGGAGCAGAATCATTTTCAGGTATTTCTCGGGAACTACAAAGTAAAGGGCAAAGGATTTGTTGTAAAGGGCGTGGTTCTTTTTGGCATGGGGTTTCTTGCAATTTTCGGGGCAGCAGTTCTTTTTGCTGCCGGGTATCATTTTTTACTGGGAAAAGAGGGGATTGGCATGCGGTATGTGCGGCTGACGGGGACACTGATTTTCGGAAGTGTGCCGTTGTATCTGGAGCATTTGTTCCTGAATCTGATCTTTCCAAAGACCGTATCCCAGTGCGTGGGCGTGGTGCAGTCGGTGGTGTCCGCCCTGTTTCTCACCGGGCTTGGGGAGGGCAGATGGCAGTTTTTTCCGGCTACGTGGAGTGCAAGGGGCATTCGGTACTGCAATGATCCCGTAAACGGGAAACGTGTGTTGTTTTGTCTGTTGCTCTTGTTTCTGATGTGTGTCATAATCGGAGTATGGTTTCATAAATATGAAGGAAGGCAGTGCAATGACTGAGATATTGGCAATTGATGATGACCGGGAAATTTTAGCTGTGATCAAAAAAGCACTTTTGCGGGAAGGGTATCAGGTGACGGCACTTGAAGATCCGCTGCAACTGGAGGAAGACAAACTGGGCAGATACCAGCTCATTCTTTTAGATGTGATGATGCCGGGCATAGACGGGTTTGACCTGTGCCGCAGAATCCGCGAAAAAGTGGATTGTCCGATTCTGTTTCTCACGGCAAAAACCGAAGAGAAAGACGTAATGACCGGGCTTGGCGCGGGTGGGGATGACTATATCACAAAACCGTTCGGGATCGGGGAACTGCGGGCGAGAGTTGCTGCACATATCCGGCGGGAAAACAGGGAAAAAACGCATACGATCTGTATCGGGGAGGTGCGTTTTTCCATGCAGGAGAGAAAAATCTATGTGCAGGAACATGAACTTGTTTTTACAAAGGCGGAATATACGATCTGCGAATTTCTGGCATTAAACCACGGACAGGTATTTTCGAAAGAACGGATTTTAGAGCATGTATTCGGATTTGACGGGGACAGCAACAGTTCCGCAATTACGGAGCATGTAAAAAATATCCGTGCAAAATTCCAGAAATTCGGGATCAACCCGATTGAAACGGTTTGGGGGATCGGCTATCGATGGAAATGAAAAAAAGAAGACAAAAAACACTGACCGGGCTGTTTTTGAAATTTGCGGCGTTATTCTGTCTGGATACGTTCGGAATCGGAATGTTCTGTCTGGTGCTTCTAGTATTAAGTCCCATGACAGGATTTACGCTGCCTGCCAATTATGCGGAGCTGCAACTGACGGACCATACGGAAGAAATTAAGGCTGCGGGGACAGATGTGGAAGCCCTGATTCCGGATGGATGCAGATACGGGGTTTACGATGCGGCGGGGCGGTTTAAGACCGGAACTTTTTCGGCAGACGCGCAGAAAAGGGCATGGCAGGGGTATAAAAACGGCAGTAAGTATGCATCCATGGGAAAGTATTACCGCTATATTAAGCAGAACAGCGGCGATATCTGTATTGTAAAATACGATTTGCATATGAGGTATGCGTACGATAAATTAAACGGCATTGTTCCATCTCTGGAGATACTGACACCGGTGCTTGGTGTGGTGCTGTTTTTCCTGCACGCCATATTGTTGTCCGGCCATTTTGCAAAAAAATTAAAACGGGAGCTTAGGCAGCTACGCGAAGTTACGGAAAAAATTGGACAAAATGATCTGGAGTTTGAAACCGGACCATCGCAGATTAAGGAGATTGACGATGTGATGTCCTCACTTTCCGGCATGAAAGAAGCATTAAAAGATTCGCTGACCAGACAGTGGGACGCACAGCAGCAGAAAAAAGAGCAGCTTGCGGCACTGACACACGATATCAAGACACCGCTTACTGTCATCAAAGGAAATGCCGAGCTTTTGGCGGAGACGGATTTGTCTGCGGAAAACCGGGAGTGTACGGATGCTATTTTGGCGAATGCGGGCAGCATGGAGCAGTATTTGGAGCATATGCGGCAATTGCTGTATGGACGTGACCGTGCAGAGAATACAGAAGTAGTCACCTGTGCGTGTTTGAAAGAGCAGTTCAAAGAAGCAGCCATGCAGATTGCGACAGCGGAAAAAGTCCCGGTTGTTTTTCAGGAGGATTCTCTGTGTGGGAATGTATGCTGCAAGCCAGGATCGGTTGGCAGAGCGTGGAAAAATGTGGTCAGCAATGCGGTGGAACACACAGACCGGGCGCGCGGGATCGTGGTGCGCCTGCAGATGGAAGTGTATGAGGGGCAGGAGTATCTGACTGCAGCCGTCCGCGATTTTGGAAAGGGTTTTTCGGAGCAGGATCTCATCTATGCAGATCAGGAATTTTACAGCGGGGATGCCAGCCGGCATGACCGGACGCATCAGGGGCTTGGTCTTGCGATCGCAAAAAAATTCTTAAAAGAGCAGGGGGGCATGCTTTGTTTTTACAACCACGCGGAGTCTGGAGCGGAAGTGGTGTGCCGGATCAAAACGGAAAAGACGTAATTTTCGCATTGTAAATAAACGCACAATATGCTAATATGTAAAAAGTTTCATAAAAAAGATTGTTGGTGCCTGTCATATAAAGCCACTTTGCATGGGATATATGGGCTTGTATGCGCAGGGTAAAAGGGAAACAGGTGCAAATCCTGTACGAACTCGTCACTGTGATTAGGGAGTAACTGCAAGAAGCATACCGCATGAGAAATCTGCCAGGGCGGATGCGGTGTACGTAGGAAATGCAGCTTAGGCTGCACTTCAAGAAGGAGCACATCGCATGAGAAATCCGCTGACGCGGATGCGATGTACGTAGGAAATGCAGCTTAGGCTGCATTTCATATGCCACTGATGCAACTGCATTGGGAAGGCGAAGCATGTTATGATGATCTATGAGCCAGGAAACCTGCCAATGATCTGGTACAGAAAGTTTTTACTTTCAGATCACGAGTCATTGATCGTACTGCATGTTACAGAAAACTGTGTGGGACAGCCATCCGCAGACAGTTCCTTTTTGCATGGGTTGATTGCTCCTTTCGGAATGTTCCGGGTGGGGCTTTTCTTTTGGCACTTTGGATGATGCGTGATCTTATGAGATGAAGCAACCCGTCAACCCAAAGAATACATCGCATGAGAAATCCGCCAGGGTGGATGTGGTGTATGCAGGAAATGCAGTCTATGCTGTATTTCAAAAAGGAGAGAATTATGAGAAAGAAAACACTTGCATTGTTTCTGACATGTGTACTGGCTGCAGGCATGCTTGCCGGATGCGGAAACAAAGACAGCAAAGACAACAATCAGGTAGAAAATTCGCAGGGCACAGAGTCTGCAAAAGACGATCAGGCAGCTGCAGATGAGGTAGCAGAATTAATTGATGCTATTTATGTTCAGGAAAGAACAGATAAAACCGATGAGCAGTGTGCTGCTGCAAAAGAAGCATGGGACAAGCTGACAGATGCACAGAAAGCACTTGTTTCCGGTGAAAATGCAGATCCGGATTATTTCGGCAGAGATACCGGTGATGCTTCCAAGGATGATCCGTTAAATCAGGATAATATCGGAGATAACGAAATCCTTGTCGTAAGCTTTGGTACATCTTTTAATGACAGCCGTGTCGCAGATATCAGTGGTGTGGAAAAAGCCATTCAGGCAGCAAATCCGGACTGGGCAGTCCGCAGGGCATTTACCGCACAGATCATTATCAATCACGTACAGGCAAGAGATGGCGAGAAGATCGACAACGTAGACCAGGCATTACAGAGAGCGGTCGATAACGGGGTAAAGAATCTGGTGATCCAGCCGACACACCTGATGCATGGGGCAGAGTATGATGAACTTGTCGGAGAGCTGAATGCATATAAGGATAAGTTTGAAAAAGTTGTCGTTGCGGAACCGCTGCTTGGCGAAGTTGGTGATGATGCAACAGTGATCAACGATGACAAGAAGGCAGTTGCAGAAGATATTACAGCAGAAGCCGTAAAAACCGCAGGATACGATTCACTGGATGCTGCCAAGAAGGACGGTACTGCATTTGTATTCATGGGACACGGTACTTCCCATTCTGCAAAGATAAGTTACAGCCAGATGTCTACACAGATGGATAAGCTTGGTTATGACAATGTCTTTATCGGAACCGTAGAGGGGGAGCCGGAAGAGACTTCCTGTGAAAATGTAATCAAGGCAGTTAAGGACGCAGGTTACAAGAAAGTTATTCTTCGTCCACTCATGGTTGTTGCCGGAGATCATGCAAACAATGACATGGCAGGAGACGATGACGATTCCTGGAAGAGCCAGTTCACTGCAAGCGGCAATTTCGACAGTGTTGACACACAGATTGCCGGACTTGGTGAGATTGAAGCTGTCCAGAAACTTTATGTAGAGCATACAAAAAAAGCAATTGAGTCACTTGGAAAAGTTTCCAGGTCTGCTTCTTCCAGCGCGGCATCCGCGCTGGAGGACGGCACTTATACCGCAAAGTTTAATACTGACAGTGGGATGTTTCATGTCAACGAAGCAGACAATGGATGTGGAACCCTTACCGTAAAAGACAAAAAGATGACCATTCACATCCGTCTGGTATCCAAGAAAATCGTAAATCTGTTTCTGGGAAGTGCAAAAGATGCAGAAAAAGACGGTGCAGAATTGTTACAGCCAACGACAGATAAAGTAAAATACAGCGATGGAACGACAGAGGAAGTTTACGGATTTGACGTGCCGGTAGAAGAACTTGGAAAAGAGTTTGACCTTGCAATTCTCGGAACCAAGGGAACCTGGTATGATCATAAAGTCAGTGTATCAGATGCACAGAAAAAATAAAATGTGAGTTGTCTGCCAGACGGCGGCAACTCCGGTACATCGTATTTGAAAATGATGTACATGTGTCAGAAGTTACAGGAAAACAGATAGGATGGATCGGAGAAATCATCCGGTCAAAGAGAAAAAGTATGAAAAGCAGGAAATTAACGGTAATTATCGTGTACCTTTGTATGTGTGTGTCGGTTTTGGCCGGCTGTGGTTCTACGGCAGAAAAAGAACAGGTGCAGCATGCCGCGGAAACGCAGACTGCCGAAGCGGAACCGGACACATCGCTGGAAGACGGAGAATACACCGTAAATGTAGAACTGGAAGGAGGAAGCGGCAGAGCTTCCGTAGATTCTGAAGCAAAAGTAAAAGTGACGGACGGACAGGCATATGCAACCATAGTCTGGAGCAGTACCTATTACGATTACATGCTGGTCGATGGAAAAAAATATACAAATGAGAACGAGGGCGGGAATTCAACGTTTACATTTCCAATTGCCGGAGTTCCGTGTACGATGGATGTAGTAGGAGACACTACAGCCATGAGCCAGCCGCATGAGATTGATTACACCTTGACATTTTCTTTTGCAAAAGATGTAAGTTTTAAAGATCTGAAACAGACCGGGCAGGTAAAATTGTCCTATGCCGATCAGTTTCAGATCGATGAATATGGAAATTATAAGCTGATTACGATCGTGGACAACGGTCGTTTTTTGCTTATTCCGAAAGGGGTTCCGGTGCCAGCGGATGTACCGGAGGATGTAACCGTTTTACAGCAGCCGTTAAACCATGTGTACCTTGTATCGTCTGCGGTGATGGATCTGATCTGTCAGACCGGCGGGCTGTCACACGTTGCATACACCGCATTGAAGGAAGACGACTGGTATGTGCAGCAGGCGAAGGATGCCATGGCAGACGGTTCTTTGGTTTATGCCGGAAAATACAGTGCGCCGGATTACGAACAGCTGTTGCAGGGTGGCTGCACATTTGCCATTGAAAATACGATGGTCACGCACAATCCGGAAGTAAAGGAAAAACTCGAAGAACTTGGCATCCGGGTGATGGTTGAGCGTTCCAGTTATGAAAAGCATCCGCTGGGACGGCTGGAATGGATCAAACTGTTTGGTATTCTGTTTGGAAAACAACAGCAGGCAGATGACTATTTTAATAAACAGGTAAAACGTGTGAAACCGATTATGGAAAAAAAGAGTACCGGGAAAAAGGTGGCATTTTTTGCAGTTTCCTCGGACGGGACGATCATTGTGCGCAAGCCAAACGACTATGTCTCTGCGATGATCGGACTTGCAGGCGGGACCTATTCACTCGGAAATTATACCGATGAAGAAAAAAATGCACTTTCCACGATGAAAATGCAGATGGAAGATTTTTATTCTGCGGAGATTGATGCGGATGTGCTGATCTACAACGGAACCATTGAGGGGGAATTGACGTCCATCGATGAGCTGGTAAAGAAAAACAGCCTGTTTGCGGATTTTCAGGCTGTAAAAAGCGGACAGGTATATACAACGGGAAGCAATTTTTACCAGCAGTCTACCGGAACCTGTGATTTTATCGAGGATCTGAATCAGATTCTGACGGGAGAAGGGGATGGAACATACCGGTTTCTGAAGAAATTGCAGTGAGCCGGAGCGTACGGATGTACAAATAATAACAATTGTCGTAATGCATGAGGAGCAGAACATGAGATCACAAATAAAAGAAAAAAAGAATAATTCCGGGACAGAAACAAACAGAACGCTTCGCTATCTGGTTTCTTTTCTTGTGATCATGGGATTGCTGGTCGTTTTGTTTTTCTGGAATATCGGTGTCGGAAGTGTGGAAATGTCTTTTTTTGATTTTCTGGGCGTGCTGACAAAACACCAGCCGGATTCCACACTGTATCAGATTGTCTGGAAAATTCGCCTGCCCCGTATCATTGCTGCAGTTCTGCTCGGAGGGGCACTTTCCGTATCCGGTTTCCTGCTGCAGAGTTTTTTCCAGAATCCGATTGCAGGACCGTATGTGCTTGGGATTTCCTCCGGAGCCAAACTTGTCGTGGCACTGACCATGATCTTTCTTCTGGAAAAAGGGATTATGGTCAGTTCCCTTGGAATGGTGGTAGCTGCATTTGCCGGTTCACTGCTTGCCATGGGATTTGTCCTTCTGATTTCGTTTCGGGTATCGAATATGTCGCTGCTTGTAGTGTGCGGTATCCTGATTGGTTATATCTGTTCAGCGATTACGGATTTTTGTGTGACGTTTGCGGACGATTCCAATATTGTCAATCTTCACAACTGGTCGATGGGAAGTTTTTCCGGTATGAGCTGGGAGCACATCCGCATCATGGTCATAATTGTTGGAATCACGGTTGTGATTACCTTCGGGCTTGCAAAACCAATCAGTGCTTATCAGATGGGAGAATCTTATGCCAGAAATATGGGCGTAAACGTAAAAGCACTGCGCATTGCACTGATTTTACTGTCAAGTCTGCTGTCGGCATGTGTGACCGCGTTTGCCGGACCGATTTCGTTTGTCGGAATTGCGGTGCCGCATCTGATTAAACTGGCAACCCACACGGCAAAACCGATTATTCTAATTCCGGGATGTTTTCTCGGCGGCGCAGTGATTACGCTGTTCTGTGACGGGATTGCGCGAACCGTGTTTGCACCAACGGAGATCAGTATCAGTTCGGTGACGGCGGTATTTTTAGTGCCGGTGGTAATTGCGGCAATGTTGCGAAAGCAGCGGATGTGATGAATCGTGGAAGACAAATAACGTGCAGACAGAAAGCCAAAACGGATAAGGACGCAAAGGTAGGAAGAAAGTTACTATGAGCAGACACAAAAATGCAGATGGAAAATAATTGGAAAGTGATGAAAGAAGAAAACGGAAAACAACATAACGGACAGAATATGCTAAAGGAGCCAGGGCAGTTTCCTGCGCAAGATATACCAAACGATGACGAGCAGCTTACGATGCGTGATCTGACCGTAGGATACGACCGGATTCCCCTGATTAAAAATATTAATCTGGGTGTCCGGCCAGGGGAAATCCTCACACTGATCGGACCAAACGGCTCCGGAAAATCGACAATTTTAAAGACCATCACCAAACAGCTTAAAACCATTGGCGGCAGTGTTTTTCTGGGAAAAGAATCCATGAGGGAACTGACGGACAGTGAAATTTCCAGACATCTTTCGATGGTCATGACGGAGCGCATCCACACGGAACTGTTAAGCGGCAGGGATGTGGTGGCAACCGGGCGCTACCCGTACACGGGGAGACTTGGTATCCTCTCACAACAGGACTGGAAAAAGGTGGACGAGGCGATTGCCCTGGTGCATGCCGGGGAAGTGCAGCAGCAGGATTTCCGGAGAATCAGTGATGGGCAGAGGCAGAGACTTATGCTGGCGCGGGCGATCTGCCAGGACACACAGGTTCTGATTCTTGATGAACCGACTTCCTATCTGGATATGGGATTTAAACTGGACATTCTTACAACCATCCGCATGCTGGCACGGAAGAAAAACCTGGCAGTTATCATGTCATTGCATGAACTGGATCTGGCACAGAAAATTTCAGACATCATTGCGTGTGTGAAAGGGGACCGTATTGACCGGGTCGGGACACCGGAGGAAATCTTTTCCGGGAACTACGTGCAGCAGTTGTACGGTGTAAAGCCACAGCAGTTTGAACCGCAGACCGGACAGGTTTTTATGGAAAGACCGGAAGGAATTCCAGAGGTATTTGTGATTGGCGGTGGTGGAACAGGGCTTGCGGTTTACAACCGCCTGCAGCGGCAGAATATTCCATTTGCAGCAGGCATTCTGCAGGAAAATGATGTGGAGTATGCAGCGGCATCTGCACTTGCCGCTTGTGTTTTTTCGGAAAAAGCATTCTTTCCGGTTTCGGAAGAAACCTTTTTGCGGGCAAAACAAATGCTGGGCAGTTGCAAAACCTGTATTTGTGCATTGACAGAATTTGGCCCTTATAATGAGAAAAACCGGCAGCTTTTTGAATATGCAAAAAAACTTGGCAAAATCTAAAATAATTCTAAACAGAATCTAAAAAAAACAGGACGTGTCCTTGACGTTTTTACAAAATCGAGGTATAGTACGCTACGTTTCTGCGGCAGACAGTCAGCAGGAACGCAGCGTATTTTATATTGGAAAGAAAAGAGGAAAAGAAAAAATGACTTTTTACCAGGAATTACAGCTGAGTTCCGTCGGCTCAAAACAGCTGATCAAAAACACAACAGACAAAAAAGAAAAACGCAGACATATCCTGATCTATAATTTTAAAGTCTATCTTGTTATGGCATTCTGCGTCGCTGTGGTTACATTGTTCAGTAAAATATTCGGTGCAGATAACAGCGTACCGGGAGTGGTTGTGCTGCTGGCAGTACTTGTGCTCCGGCAGGCAGATTTCGGGGTGCGTACCAGTCATGGGCTGCTCTGTATTGCGGGAATTTTTGGGATTTTAATCGCAGGACCGAGAATTACCAATATGATGCATCCGGTTCCGGCATTTTTTGTGAATATGGCATGTATTCTGATTCTCATGATTTTCGGATGCCACAATGTGATCATGTCAAACCAGTCTACGTTTGTCCTTGGATATCTGCTTTTGCAGGGGTATGATGTGAGTGGACATGCCTATGTGCTGCGTGTGATCAGTCTGCTGATTGGTATGGGAATCTGCATGGCTGTATTTTATAAGAATCAGAAAAACCGCCCATACCGCCGGACATTCCTGGATCTGTTCCGGGAATTTGATGTACGTTCCGCGCGGAACTGGTGGTATATTAAGCTGACACTGATTGTTCCTTCGGCACTGCTGATCGTGTCACTGCTCGGATGGCCGCGTGCTATGTGGGCGGGAATCGCCTGCATGTCTGTATGTCTTCCATTTCATGAGGACAGTGTGGAGCGTGCAAAACGCAGGGGACCGTTTAATATTGTGGGGTGCATGATCTTCCTTATTTTGTATCATGTGTTACCGGAATCCATGTATCCGTATATCGGGATGATCGGTGGAATTGGTGTGGGTTATTCTGCAGGATATGCATGGCAGACCGTATTTAATACGTTTGGCGCACTGTCGATTGCATCGGGGTTATTCGGTGCAGGTACGGCAGTGACGCTGCGAATTATATTCAATGTGATGGGATCTGTATATACCGTCGTATGTGACAGATTTTTGGATTTCCTCAGAAAAAGAACGGAAATCCACCGGGTGGGTGAGATGGCATAAAATCAGTAGATCACCCGGTTCCGCCCACTCTCTTTGCCGAGATAAAGCTTGCGGTCGGCTTCCTGAATGACAGATTCCATGGTATGATTTCTGCCAAATTCTTCGACTCCGAATGTCATGGTTACATGAATCAGTTTGCGTTCGTATAATACAGGAGTGTGCCGGATATCATCCAGAAGGTCAGACATCAAAAGCTGAACCTCCTCCATATCCATGCCGGGAAATACAAACAGGAATTCTTCTCCGCCCCAGCGGCAGACTTCTCCTTTTTCGCCTATTACCGTGCAAAACAATCTGGAAAGTGTGCGGAGAACTTCATCCCCGGCATCATGCCCGTAAGTATCATTTACATGTTTGAAAAAGTCGATATCCCCCATGGCAACAGTCAGGGTCTGTAATTTATGCTGCGTGTATCTGGAAATACATGTTTCCAGACGCTTATACATCTGCCAACGGTTGAAAAGCCCGGTCAGGGGATCCGTGGATGCGATATGTTCCAGTTCCAGATTGTAACGTATAAGCTTGTGTTCCATCTGCTGGGAATTCTGGGTGAAAATAATCATAACGGTGATCAATTCTGCAAAAATAAACAAAGTGTCTATGGTCTGTATGCAGATACTGGCATCTGTGGAAAGCTGGATGACCGGCAGATGATACCGTGTATAGGAATACAAAAGCAGGCGGTAAGCACATGTGCAGATTCCAACAAAGATTTTAGTGCGTATGCGGTGGAAACTGACTGCAAAATTTAATACGAGAAGTACAAACAGGAAGTGCTGTACACCGCAGTCCCACCCAAATCTCTGTATAAATACAGTAATCCACAATAACGTCAGTAATTGTGAAAAAATGGAAGCAAAATGTGTATGGTTTAGATAGGTAATCCGGAAAGCAAATACATATAAAATGCCACAGATGAGCGTCAGCAGGGAGGAAGGAACATCCCGAAGAAAGCAGCAGACACAAAAAAGGACAAGAAAATAAACGCTGAGAATCAGTGCGTACAGACGCAGGGTCACAGCAGTGGTTTTTGTCTCATTTGGATTTTGTACATCCTGAAATATAAACGCCCCTATTTTTTTATGAATCATATGTAATCCCCCAATAAACATATGCCGTTCCAAAACATCTATAAGAATTATATCACAGTATAAGAAAAAGAAAAGCGCATTTTTCACATACTATCCATACTTGAATTCATGGAAATTACATTGTATAATCAGTAAGGTTGAGGAATAAAATAACAAAGAACATATAGGAGGAATCTATTATGGTTACTTGGGACAACTTGGATACCCTTGCTTCTTTTCAGAACCTTTCAAAAACAGGTCGCATAGATCTGAAAAAAGTAATGTCTGGCGAGAACGGGGCAGAGCGTGTGAAAAATTACAGTATTCCAATGGCAGAGGGATTGGTGTACAACTATGCTGCAAAGCAGGTGGATGATGATGTACTGGAAGCTTTGGTTAAGCTTGCAGAAGAAGCACAGCTTTCCGAAAAATTTGAGGAGCTTTACAACGGTGCAGTGATTAACACCGGAGAGAACCGTCTGGTTCTTCATCAGCTGACCCGTGGACAGCTTGGAAAAGCCGTTGTAGCAGATGGTGTGGATAAGCGTAAATTCTATGTGGAGCAGCAGCAGAGAATTGCTGATTTTGCCAATAAGGTACACGCTGGTGAGATTACAAACGCTGCTGGTGAAAAATTCACAACAGTTGTCCAGATCGGTATCGGTGGAAGTGACCTGGGTCCCCGCGCTATGTATTTAGCACTTGAGAATTGGGCAAAGAAAAACAACACATTCAAGATGGAAGCAAAATTCATCAGTAATGTAGATCCGGATGATGCAGCCGCTGTATTGAATTCTGTAGATGTTGCCCATTCTATTTTCGTACTTGTTTCCAAATCAGGTACTACACTTGAGACACTGACCAATGAGTCTTTCGTTAAGGACGCGTTAAAGAAAGCAGGCCTGGATGCTTCTAAGCATATGATCGCAGTTACCAGTGAGACTTCTCCGCTGGCAAAGAGTGATGATTATCTGGCAGCATTCTTCATGGATGATTACATCGGAGGACGTTATTCTTCTACATCAGCCGTTGGTGGAGCTGTATTATCCCTGGCATTCGGACCGGATGTATTTGCACAGTTCCTGGATGGCGCCGCAGCAGAGGATAAACTCTCCGCAGAAAAAGACGTATTGAAGAACCCTGAGATGCTGGATGCACTGATCGGTGTGTATGAGCGTAACGTACTGGGATATCCGAGCACTGCTGTGCTTCCATATTCACAGGCACTCAATCGTTTCCCGGCACATTTACAGCAGGTAGATATGGAGTCCAATGGTAAATCCGTAAACCGTTTTGGAGAGCCTGTAAATTACCCGACAGGTCCTGTCATTTTCGGTGAGCCTGGAACAAACGGACAGCATTCCTTCTATCAGTTACTGCATCAGGGAACCGATATTGTACCACTGCAGTTTGTTGGATTTAAGAATAACCAGCTTGACACAGATGTTGTCATTCAGGACAGCACAAGCCAGCAGAAGCTTTGCGCAAACGTAGCAGCACAGATCGTTGCTTTTGCATGCGGCAAGGAAGATGAAAACCGCAACAAGAATTTCGAGGGTGGACGCCCATCTTCTATTATTATCGGAGAGCAGGTTAATCCGAAGACACTCGGTGCATTGCTTGCACACTTTGAGAATAAGATCATGTTCCAGGGATTCTTATGGAATGTCAACAGCTTCGATCAGGAAGGTGTTCAGCTTGGTAAAGTTCTTGCAAAGCGCGTACTTGCACATGAGACAGACGGAGCACTGAAAGTATTCAGTGATCTGTTAAATATCTAATCGGATTTTTGTCTGAAGCAGGTCAGAGATATAAGACATATAAAAAAGGAGTATGAAAACAACGGTGTTTTTCATACTCCTTTTTATTGGTATTGTTCTAACGTTTTATCCGCGCATCAGGTAATCCATGATCTTCCTGGAATCCTCTGCTTCATGTGCGATGATTTCCATCTCCGGGATGGTGGAAGCAGATTCAAAAATGGTAGATAAGGATACCAGCTGGCATAATTTTGATTTCAGATTCAGGCGGTCACCGTCAGCAGTGACAAGCTCAACCTGTCCGGAACAACTGTCAATTACTTTCAAAAACTCCTGTGGGTTTTCAATGTTCATTACCTTCATAATGCATCTCCCTTTCCTTTATACAATATTGTTCTGTTTGGTGATTCAATCATAGCATTTGTGCCGGGAAAGTGCAATGTCGTGCCTCTCTTTGCACATAGACAGTTGTATTTAATGGCAGGTGTTCATGAGATAAAAACGTACAAGTGTGTACATGACGCAAGTTGTATTGCAATAGCGAAAGAAATCAAGAATAAAATACACAAAACGCACAAAACGACAGTAGAACAAAGGAAAAATAAAATGAAAACCCGTCAAAATGCACATAATCGTATGAAAAATAGAAAATTTAACAGTTAAATTGCAATATAACAATACAACTTTACGAAAAAATATTGTTGTATTTTATTGAAAAACAGGAGAGGACCGTCTATAATCAGAATTACAAAAAGCAAATACGTATCAAAGTAGAGGGAGGACAACGTATGAAGAAAATTTTAAAGAAGGTAGCTGCAACGATCCTGGCAGCATCAATGGTAATTGGTATGACAGCCTGTGGAACCGGCGGGGGAGGATCTTCCACACAGGGAGGTACATCATCAAACAAATCCGGAAAGATTAAGATTGGTGTTTCCATCTGGTCATCCACCGATGTACTTGGTTCTCAGTGTAAGAAGATTCTGGATGAGGCAGCAAAGGCATTGGATGTCGATGTACAGTATGTGGATCAGGGACATGTATCTGAGAAAGTTACCGCTTCTGTTGAGCAGTTGGCAGCAGCAGGATGTCAGGGAATTATCATCTGTAACTCATCTGATACAGAGATGACTTCCGCAATTAAGACCTGTAATGACAATAAAGTATATCTGGCACAGTTCTTCCGTGTTATCAGTCAGGAAAACAGTGCAGATATTTATCAGGCAGCAAAAGATTCTGATTATTATATCGGAGCTGTTCACGAGGATGAGCCGGCAAACGGTGAAGAACTTGTAAACATTCTTTTAAACAAAGGTGACAGAAACATTGGTCTGATCGGCTGGGAGCAGGGAGATGCTACATGGCTCGGCAGATGGGAAGGCTATAAAGCTGGCGTAGATAAGTGGAACGAAGAACATCCGGATGATCAGGCAAAGCTTTCTGAGCCACAGTACGCAGGAACAACTTCCGAAGGTGGTTCTAAGGCAGCAGAAGCTCTGATGGCAGCAGATCCAAACCTGGATGCACTTATTCCAGCAGGTGGTGGTGGAGATCCTCTCCAGGGTGCAATCGCAGCAGTTGAGCGTGCCGGAAAGACCGCAGATATCGACATCGTTTCTACAGATTTCCTTCCAGACCTTGGAGACAGACTTGAGAATGGTTCCATGGCTGGTGAGTCCGGAGGACATTTCTGTGATCCATTGATCGCATTCATGATGGTATACAATGCAGTAAAGGGTAACTACAAAGACTTTGGTGGTAAGTTCGAAGATGTTCCATTCCCATATCTGTATGTATCATCTGCAGATGATTACAAGAATTATGAGAAGTATTTCGTAGATCAGCTTCCATATACTGATCAGGAACTGGTTGATATGTCTAAGCTGAGTCTGGAAGACTTAAGAATTACTGCACAGAGCGTATCTATTGAAGATGCAGCAGCACGTGCGGGTAAATAAAACAATAACCACAAGGGGTGGCGCTGCTTGCGGCGCCACCTTTTTCCATCAATGTGACGTTTATCAGAATTGACAAAAAGAGGTAGATAATATGAGTACTACGAAAAAAATTTCGGGAAAAGCAATGGGGTATCTGATCCTGCTCGGTCTGGTTGTGCTTTCCTGGGCCATCTTTAAAATACTTTCGCCGCATAACTTTGGATCTTTCGGCAATATGCTTAACTATTTTCAGGCCAGCCTGATTGCAACTGTTGGTGCCGTAGGATTCTACTTTGTAATGGTAATGGGAATGTTCGACTTTTCCATTGGCGCAAATATCATGCTTTCCGCAATCGTTGGGTGTGTATTCGCCACCCGTTTTAATCTCGGATATTTCGGATTGATCGTCGGATGTATCTTAACAGGAACAATTGTCGGTGCATTAAACGGTATGTTTTATGTAAAACTCCGTATCCCGTCCATGATTGTAACAACAGGACTTGCACTGATCTATGAGTCTCTGGCAAACTACATTGCAGGCGGCGTAGAGCAGACACTTCCATCCAATTTACGTGCATTTGGCCAGATGCCTTGGGATATCATCCTTGCACTTGTGGCATGTGTCGTTGCTTACATATTCTTAAATTACACAAAAATTGGAACATACACCTATGCTATCGGCAGTGATGAGTTTGTTGCCAAGAACATGGGTATTAACGTAAATAAGTATAAAGTTCTTGCATTTATTTTAAGTGGTGCATTCCTCGGTGTTATGGCGATCCTGACCATCAGTTACGGATCTTCCATGGTAGCCGTTACCGGAATGGCATCTATGAGCCGAAACTTCGTACCGACCATGGGATGTTTCTTTGGTCTGGCATTTAAGAAATACGGAATGCCACTTCCGGCAATTATCATCGGTGAGTTTGTCATCAACATCATCTTCTTCGGTTTCATTGCTCTTGGAGCACCAACCGCTATCCAGGATGTGATCACAGGACTTGCACTGCTTATTATCATTACTCTGACAACAAAGGCTACAAAGGGCGAGATCGTCAAGTAATGAAAGGGGGAAGACAGCAATGAGTGAAGTAAGATTACAAGTAAAAAATCTCTGCAAGAACTTCGGTATTACAAAAGCCGTACAGAACGTTTCCTTTAACGTTAACAAGGGAGAAGTTCATGCACTGATCGGAGAAAACGGCTCCGGAAAATCCACCCTGACCAACATGCTTACCGGTATTTACAGCATTGGCAGCGGTACATTTATTCTGGATGGCAAGGAAGTTCATCCAAAGAATCAGGTAGAAGCAAACAATGAAGGAATCTCCATCATTGTACAGGAGCTTGGTACATTGTCCGGACTGACCGTTGCAGAGAATATTTTCCTCGGACATGAGGATCAGTTCGTACACTGTGGCATCAAAAATACAAATGCCATGAACAAAAAGGCAACAGAGCTGTTAAAGCAGTATGGATTTGAAAGAATCAAGGCCGCCGATATGATCGACTCTTACAACTTCGAGGATCGTAAGCTCGTAGAGATCGTAAAGGCAACCTACTTTAATCCAAAGATCGTTGTTATTGATGAGACAACGACAGCGCTTTCCCAGGAGGGGCGTGAAGAACTGTACAAACATATGGAGCGTATCCGAAAGAGCGGCAACACCGTCATCTTTATTTCCCACGATCTTCCGGAGATCATTGAGAAATCCGATACAATCACCATTCTTCGTGATGGTGTATACATTGATACCGTAAAGAGTAAAGATGTCAATGAAAACGATTTAAAGAAACTCATGGTTGGACGTGAAGTAACGGGCGATTACTACCGCAGCGATTACGGGGAGAAAGTTTCCGATGAAGTCGTACTTTCGGTAAAGGATGTAACCGTTCCGGGATTGATCGAGAATGTAAGTTTTGATCTGCACAAAGGTGAGATCCTTGGATTTGGTGGACTTTCCGAATCTGGTATGCATGAGATCGGTAAAGCAATCTTTGGTGCATCCTATGACAGGGAAGGAACCGTAGAGCTGGCAGATGGAACCCAGATCAACGATATTCCGACCGCAATCAAACACAGCATTGCATATACATCGAAGGATCGTGATAACGAGTCGGTTGTGTTAAATCAGAGCATTGGAGATAACATTTGTCTCCCGTCACTGGATGAACTGTCCGGACCGGCACATCTGATCAGCGATAAGAAGAAAAAAGATTTTGCAAACAAATTTGCAAAGCAGATGTCTGTTAAGATGGTCGATGTCAACCAGTTCGTTTCCAACCTGTCCGGTGGAAATAAGCAGAAAGTCGTTCTGGCAAGATGGATCGGAAAAGATTCCGATATCGTCGTACTCGACAGCCCGACACGAGGCATTGATATCAAGGTAAAGCAGGACATTTACCAGTTGATGAATCAGATGAGAAAAAATGGAAAATCCATCATTATGATCTCCGAGGAACTGATGGAACTGATCGGTATGTGTGACCGCATCATGATCATGAAAGACGGTAAGATCAGTGGAGAACTTGAGCGTGATCAGAACCTTGATGAAAACGGTCTGATTACGATGATGGTATAAGGAGGCAGCTATGGGAAGTCAAGCAAGTGTAAACACAAACGATAAAGAGCAGCAGCTCAAAAAAGTATCAAAAATGTCGCTGATCCGTTCGCTTCTGCCGATTGTAGGACTGGTTGTTATTTTCCTGTTATTCAATTTCCTGACAGATTTTCGAATGATGGGTAATATGTCACTGGTACTCTCACAGGTATATGTGACGATGATTTCTGCGATGGGCGTATTTTTCATTATGACAATGGGTGGTCTGGATTTCTCCCAGGGATCTATTCTTGGTATTTCCTCCATTGTAGTATGTATGCTCTCAAAATACAGCATTCCACTGGCGATTATCGGTGGTATTGCAGCAGGAGCAGCAATCGGTGCGATTAACGGTTATTTCTATGTAAACCGTAAGATCAAATCCTTTATTGTAACAATTTGTACCATGTTCTTATTCCGTGGTTTTATCAAGTACCTGACAACCAACGCTCCGGTAGCCGGATCTGCAAAGCTGATCAATTATGACAGCACAGCACTGAAAGTTGCCTGCACGGTTGTGATACTTGCCATTGGATTTGTGGCATTCCGCTTTACAAAGTTCGGAACTTATTTAAAGGCCATCGGTGCCGGTGAGAAAGCAGCTATGTTTTCCGGTATCCGTACAGACCGGATGAAATTCCTGATTTATGTACTCGCAGGTGCCATTACAGGATTTGCAGCATTTATCAATGTTATCAAAGTCGGATCGGTAACATCTTCCGGTGGAAACCAGTTAGAGACACAGATCCTGATCGCACTGGTACTTGGTGGAATGCCAATTTCCGGTGGTGCAAAGGTTCGTTTCGAGAATATTATTGTCGGATCATTACTTTACATCGTATTAAACAGTGGATTAACTATGATGGGATTCTCTACACAGATGATGCAGCTCATTCAGGGTATTGTATTCCTGATCTTCGTTGCAGTATTTGCAGATCGTGAGTCTATTCAGGTTATCAAGTAAAAACATAAAAAGGCAAATGGAGAGGCTATGCGTAATACAGAACAGGATAATTTGAAATATCAGAAATTATATCATTGGGCACATACGTTAATCACCAGTGGCGTAATTAAAAATATGGATAAGTTTCCGTCTGAGACCATTCTGCAGAAGAAATTCGGTTATTCCAGGCAGACGGTGCGCACAGCTCTCCAACAGTTAGAGGATGAGGGGCTGATCACCCGGGTACGTGGAAGCGGAACGTACGTGTCTTATGAAGGCAGTACCGAGAACGAATCGCGTCAACGGGTTGGTCTGCTCCTCAGTTATTATTCGGATTATTTATTTTCACAGGTGTACGATGGAATTGAATCGGCACTGAAAGAAAAAGGGTATGGAATTGAAGTCGCGGTAACAAAAAACAGACTGAATGATGAGGCGATCTATCTGGAGGGACTGTTGAAAAGCAATGTTTCCGGATTGATTATCGAAGGTTCCCGGTCGGCATTTCCAAACCCGAATATCCGTTTGTACCGGGAAATACGAAAGCAAAATATACCAACACTTTTTATTCATAATCATTATGAAAACCAATTATTTGACAGTGTGGAGATGGAGGATGCCAGAGCGGCATACGAGTTGACAAAGATACTGATCGAACACGGACATCGCCGGATTGGCGGTATATTCAAATATGATGATATGCAGGGAATTGAGCGCTATAAAGGATTTATCCAGTGTCTTTCCGATTATGGCGTGAAATTCGATGATGATTGTGTGCGGTGGTATTCCACGAAAGATATGGATGAAAAGCTCAGCAAGAAGGGAATGCTCCGGATGTATCGCAGGACAAAGGATTGTACCGCAATGATTGTGTACAACGATGAAGTCGCCGAATATTATATGGAATTTCTGGCAGATCGCGGGCTTTCCGTTCCGGAAGATGTCTCGGTGGTATCTTTTGATGATGCGGAGCTGCAGCAGGAGCAGAAAGTGAAATTACTATCGGCTGTGCATCCGAAGTATCAGTTGGGACGGATTACGGCCAAAAATCTTTTGCGGATGATGGAGGATGAGAACTGGCAGGAAAGAAATTATTCGTATCGTTTTCCGGTGAAACTGAATGACGGAAATTCCGTGCGGGCGATCGATAGGAGATAAGGATGAAAAGACATCTGTTTTCTTTAAAAAATAGAAAGCAGATGTTTTTTTGTTGAAAAAATATGGGATGATTGACAGGAAAGAAGCCATTAGAGTATCATAGGCTTAGCAATGGATCAGGGAGTAGAAAAACGTGACAACATTTGAAATGCTGCAGGAACTGCTTGCGCAAAATGAATTTGAACTTTTGTTGCCGGAGGATTATACAGCGAATACAACAGAGCAGGATATCCGGTTGGTTTATCAAATGAATGATACCGTGGAGAGTTTTCTTGTTTTTCGGGAAGCAATCTTCACAGGCACATACAAAAAGGATTATGAAGGAAAACTGGATGCTTCTTATGACCGGGATCAGGACCGGTATGTGCTTGGAGTACGGCAGGGAGACAGTGTTATTACCCTGTTTTATCAGAAGCTGGAGCTGGAAGTAAATCTATATAACTACGGAGAGATTGCACATTTCTGGGTTCCGCGGTATGAAAATCTGCGTCAGCTGGAATTTCGGATTGCAGTGCTGTGGGACAAGTATACCTATTTGGGGGAAAATTACTGCAGTGAGGGGGAAAAGCATCTGGTTCATCTGGCGGATGTCCCGGCGCTTAATTTCTGCTCTTACTGTGCTGCACCGGAGCCGTATATGGTGCCACATGAGATGCCGAAAGGGTCTTTCCTGCAGGGCCTGGATGTGATGGAGCAGTTGGCGAAGCAGGCGAAAGACTGGCTGCTGGTTGGCTGGATTCGCTTTTATCGCAGACATCCGTCAACAATTGTAACCAGGTGGGTGGCACACGTCCTGCACCATAGCATTCATTTTGGCTTTGTGAAAACACTTACGGAAACGATCAAAAAGGAGACGGCCATCTATCCGCGACGCCTGTTCGGAAAAAGCGGAGAGGAACGGCTGGCACTGTGCCTGAAAAAAGCAAACGCACGGAAGGAAGAACTGGAAAAGACGGGCGCATATGTAGAAATTGTGCGGCAGGAGCCATTTACAATTGCAAAAGATCAGCTGGATTTAAAGGTGTATCTGCTGGTCAGCCGCCAGGGGATGGTAAACCAGAAGATTCAGGTGGAGGAAATCGTATTGTAATTTTGTTGTTACAGTTCGCCGGGTAACCTGTGAACTGTAACACAGTAACGAATAAAAAGACAATCAGGTTAGAATTTGATTGAAAGACTTTTTCTAAAATGATAGTATAGATACATGGGAAACTAGAGAGCCGGGCGGCTTACCCTCTTTTTCGGAGGGGCTAACCCTCCAGACGAAAGAAAGGAGGGCGTTGCCAATGTATGTTACATATTCTGATTTGATTCAGATAGGGATATTCATTTGCGCCCTTGTTGGATTGTGTTACACGATTTTCAAGGGAAAACGAAAATAGCCGCCATTACTCGCAATAATGACGGCTGTTGTTAAAACAGATTTTTAATTATTGGGGTAAGCCGCTTCTCTAGCTTTCCCTTTTTCTATACATAGAATAACATATCTTTTGAATCTCTGCAAGGAAAAGTGTGAATCGATTCATAATTTGTTACTGTTCACTCAGCACCTGAACACCATGCTGTTCAGGTACACATTTTCCCCCTTTTTGTGAAATGAGTTGACTTCATCACACAGGTGTAATATATTGAAGAAAACATATCATTTTCGGAGAGGGGGAATTTTTATGTGGATGTTACTGGGGATTCTTGTAGTTGGTGCGCTTGGAGGCGTATGTATGGCTGCACTCCGCAATGTGAGCGGGGATGTCGGTGGAGGCATGGGCAGAGATTATATGGAAAAAGAGTGGGGAATTACAGAAAATAAAAAAGAGTAGAAAGACAAGATGGGATTATTAGAACAGATCAAAAAACCGAATGCAAAAGCATTTACACATAGCGGAAAATTTCATGCGGATGATGTATTTTCATCCGCATTATTGTTGTATCTGAATCCGCAGATTACAATCACAAGAGGAAACCGTGTGCCGGAAGATTATGACGGGATTGTATTTGATATTGGCAGAGGGCGGTATGATCATCACCAGAGAGACAGTCGTGTGCGTGAAAATGGAGTACCGTATGCCGCCTTTGGTCTGCTATGGGAAGAACTCGGAGGCGAAATCTTAGGCGGGACGTTAGCGCAGCGGTTTGATGAAGAATTTGTGCAGCCGTTGGATAACAATGATAATACCGGAGAAAAGAATGAACTTGCGACACTGATCGGAAACTTTAATCCGGTGTGGGACGCACAAAAAAACATACAGAAGGAAGAAGAACGCATATCTGCTGAGCCTGCGCTGACTGCGGAAGAAAAATTCCGTGGTCTGACCAAAGAATTTCAGCGGGCGGTACAGATGGCAGGAATGATTCTGGAAAATAAATTTGCGCGTTATCGTGCGGATGCACGGGCAGATGCACAGATCGAGGAAGTATTAAGTGCACGGGAAGATCTGACAGATACAAGGATTCTTGTCCTTTCCGAATTTGTTCCGTGTCAGAAACGGCTGAAGGAGACAGATATCGCGTTTGTTATTTTTCCGTCGAATCGTGGCGGATATTGTATCCAGCCACAGAAGAAACCGGATTCCATGAATTACAAATGCAGTTTTCCAAAGCAATGGCTGGGGCATGAAAATGAAGAACTGCAAAAGGCTACAGGGCTTGCCAGCGCAGGGTTCTGCCACAAGGGCGGATTTCTTATGACGGTTGGAGACGAGGCGGATGCCATCAGGGCATGCGAGATCAGTCTGGAAGAATATGAGCAAAAGCCGGTGATCGTGTGTCTGTGGGATGCCGGAGAGGCACAGGAGACAAAAAATTGCGAGAGAGAAGAAACGGAGCATATGCTCAGGCAGATTCCGGATATGACCGATGCACAGATCTGTCACATGACACTTCCGCATCTTCCGGATCTGGAAGAACAGGGCATGTATGCGGAAGTTGCGATGGAAAAAGAAGACTGGAAAAAGTATATCAAAGAGTTTGTAAAACAAATACTCGAATGTAAACCGGAAGCGGTTTATGTTACGGCAGATCTGTTTGCAGCTTATCCGGTGGTGCATGCACTCCGCAAAAAACACATGCCGGTACTGATGCGCGCAAAGAAGGAAGGAAAGACATGCATCGTGCGGCTTCCTTCGGGATCGTAGACCAGAAAGAGAGGAAGAACAATGGACGAGTCAGGAAACCACAAACAGGCAGAACAGAGGGAGAGAATCCGGTGGATCGTATCGATTTTGATTCCCCTTTTGTGTGCACTTCTGTCATTTTGTGTGATTGCAAAATACACCGCATCTCCAACTATGAAGATAAATGCACACGCGATTCAGTCACTGGATGACAAAAAGACAACTGCATTGGAACTGACGGCAGCGGCAACAGCTGCTTCTGCCGCAATTACGCTTATTCCGGGAGATGCCGGTACTCCGATTGCGGATAAACTGGCCGATCTGAGTTCGTATTTTCTGATAGTTGTCTGTGCAATATATCTTGAAAAATATCTGGTTACCATTACGGGGCTGGCAGCATTTAAACTGTTGATTCCGATTGGATGTATTGTGTTGTCGCTTTGTTTTGGATTCAAAAAAGATCTGGGCAGGACCATTGCCTGTAAGCTGGTTTTGTTTGGGCTGGCTATTTATCTGGTAGTTCCGGTAAGTGTCAGGGTTGCGGATCTGATTGATGCGACATATGGAGCTTCCATGGAAAATACCATTGCATCGGCAAAGCAGGCGACGGATGAGATCAAAGGAGAGGCGGATACACAGAGTCAGGGGAGCAGCAGTTCCGATGACGGTGGGAAAAGTAGTTTCTGGTCGGGACTGGTGGACAAAGTTGAGAATACCGTGACCGGAGCAAAAGTAAATCTGGAAAATACGCTGAACCGGTTTATAGAAGCGATTGCGGTAATGCTTGTGACTTCCTGTGTAATACCGATTCTTGTTCTGTTGTTTTTTGTCTGGCTTGTGAAACTGGTACTTGGGGTAAATATTACGTTGCCACAGATCGGGAAAAAGAAGAAAGAGGGAAAAAGAATATGAAATTACTGATGAAACAGCGTGTTTTTTCATGGACGGATACCTATGATGTCTATGATGAGGCGGGAAATAAAAAGTATTTTGTAAAAGCAGAATTGTTTCGGCTGGGGCACCAGATCCATGTATTTGATGTTTCTGGAAATGAAATTGGTATGATCAAGCAACGTCTGTTTACGCTTCTTCCTTCGTTTGATATTATAATCGGTGGACGTGAATTTGGAAATATTCAAAAGGAATTTACGTTTTTTAAACCGCGTTATGAAATTGATTATAACGGATGGCGTTGCGAGGGAGATTTCCTCGCCTGGGACTATGATGTGTATGCGGGCTGCAGTTCGGTCGTACATATTTCAAAGGAACTGTTCCACTGGGGAGATACCTATACGATTAATATTTTAAATTCCGAAGATGAGATTCCGGCATTGATGCTTGTCATTGCCATTGATGCAGCGAATTGTACACAGGGAAAATAAAAAAGTTGGAATAACGAATCGGTCGTTATTCCAGCTTTTTCATTTCTTTCATTTATTTGCAGGCTTTCGGAAGTGAAAATTTAGTTGCCTTGTTGAAGTTTTTGTATGTAACAGATGTCTTAATCTTGGAGTAGGACATATCGGAATCCGCTACAAGAGAACTAAGATACTCGTTCATGAAGTCTTTCATGTCGATCGTCTGTTTTACCGGATAATAGGTCTTCTTATCAATCCAGAGAGAGATGGTAATCGGAGAAAGAGAACTGTAATCAGAAGATGTTCCCTGTGTGTTATCTCCGTTAAGTCCAAGTTGTGCAAGAAGACCGGCAATATCTTCGCCCTTCAGCCGTGCCTGAATCTGTACGGTTGATTTTCCGTTGACGGTTACGCTGTTTTTGACAATTTTTAAATCCGAATACATATCTGTGGTCTGTACAGAACTGAGCATATCGGAGTAGTCAGACAAATCCAGTGTTGATTTTTCATAGGTTTTGTTATCCGTAGAGGTGTACTGCAACAGTTTGTTGCCTTTTTGTTTTGTGTAGGAGATTACTTTTATTTTTGTGTCCTTACCGTTGGAAGGGATTGTCATCGTCATAACGGTTTTGGTTTTCAGCGGACTGGCAAAAGCAATCGTTGTTGACGTGGTTTTGGTGGATGTGGTTTTTCCCTGAACCGACATGTCCATATCCATGTTCATTTTCATCTCATAGGATTTCAATTTTTCTGTGGTTTTCGCCATTTTGTTGATGTACTGCTTGGCAGAAAGGGTTGCTGCCGCTACAGGAGTAGTGCCGGCAAAAGCGCATACTGCCATAACTGCGGTAAGCACAGCTGCCAGAAATTGTTTCTTTAACTTTTTCATAAAATAAAACCTCCATATTTTTTATTGATATGGAGGTATCGTATCATCTAAAGATGTTTTTCGTCAATAAGACCTTTTTCCTACATTTGCTTTATTTGGAATCCATTCGTGTCACAATCATGTGAATGATATATGGAACAAGAATCACCGGAATGGCAAGGTAAGCCAGAAAACTGTAAGCTTTCTGGATCAGTGTCAGAAGCCCGAACTGTGCGATGCCAAAATCAATCAGACAGCAGATCAGTGCGATGATAATCTCACGGGAGGAGATGCGTTTTCTGGTGTTTATGTCCGGAGTTTCTGCTTTTGGTGTCCCGGCAGATACATCATTTTTGCCGGAGTGGGTTTGTTTTTCCAGTCCGTCGGATACACGTTTCACCATGGCGGCAACCATATTTACGGCGGTGGATACGGCACCGAGGATAATCAGAATGGAAATTAACGGTGTCATAAATCCTTTTCCAATACCGTTTTGCACCATAAGCAGTGTCGGTACGCTGGTACCTGCCATATCCGGGCTTGTGGAAACGGTCATAATTCCAAGACAGACCATCGTCATCATCAGCGCGTTGATGATAAAGCCAAGCCCCATGCTTTTGACTGCATCGCCCGGTTTTTTGAATACTTTGGCGTGTTGGACAAATACCGCAATGTTTGCCAGCTGGAAAGTTCCGTAAAGGAATGCGGAGTAAAGTGCCTTTCCGAATGGTTGTGTGGATGTTGTCATCTGCTGTGCGGTTGCACGGATGGCAGACCAGCCGTGGATGATATTCGGAATGTATACAATCAGAAGCCCGGCAATGATGCAGATAGAAAGCACGGAGGCAACCCGGCGCACCAGATCGGTGCCGAAAATGGCAACGATAAAGATAAAAATGCCGATGATCAGTGTACACAGCAGATACGGAAGTCCTGTCAGTGTGCTTAATGTTGCACCGCCGGTTGCAAAGGCAACAGCGGGAGCGACACACATGACGCAGATATAGAGCACTTCAAACAGGTTGGAAAAAACTGGGGCGAATTTTCCGTAAAAAGCATTGTTGTACGAGCGGTAATCGTATACTTCATGTTTCCTGGCAAAGCGCATGCCGTAGGCAAAAAAGATACCGTTATAGAGCATGGCAAGTGCAGGCATGATCAGGCACCAGATGCCGAACCGTACATAGTAACTGTAAATCTGGGCACCGGAGGCAAATCCGCCGCCGAAATGCGTGGTGAACCAGACAAAGGCAACACCAAAGATGATGGAATAGGTGCCGGTGTCGGCAGAAGATTTTTTATTCATTTATCAGTCTGCCTCCCTCCCGTTCTTTCAGCTGATTCATTGCAAGGACCAGCATTTCTTTTGTTACTTTATATGGGTAATGTCTGATATCGGACATTTCCGGGATGTGGTCCATACTTTCCTCCCACTGTTCTTCTGTAATCTCAATCTGTTCCAGGGAGGTCGGAAGCTGCAGCTGTTGGTTTAAGGTATAAATTTTTTCAAATTCTTCGTACTGCTGGTCGACAAGCAGTGCTAACAGAACGCCGAATCCCACGACTTCTCCGTGCAGATGCTTTTCTTCAATGACCGGATAACTGGTCAGCGCATAAAAAATGGCATGTGCCAGTCCGCTGTTATAATCCGGGGTGAAATCTTTCGTCAGGAAAATGGAGGCAATTCCGGTTGTCACGACGATGGCAAGGACAACCTGCTCCACATCGTAGGTACATAATCCTTTTTTATGATCCTCGAGTGCTTTGGCACCGTATTCCAGAAGCGGATTGCGGCACATGACACTTAATGCCACACCAAGGGAGGTGAAATGTTCCAGCTGTTCCCCACGGGAAGAGATGGTTGCCTCATAGTATTTGGCATAGGTATCGCCAATGCCTGCCCACATATACTGTGCAGGAGCTTTGGCAATGATTTCCGTGTCGATAAATGCGTGCATGGCAGGCCGTACAAAAAAGTTCGGTTTTAAGAAGGTGCCGTCCTCGTTGTACATGATGGATACCGAAGTACAGGCTGCACAGTTGGAGGCGATGGTCGGGAACGTAAAGACCGGCTTATCGTCGGTGATACACAGACATTTTACGGTGTCTAGTGCTTTTCCACCGCCCACACCAAAGACCATATCGGCTTTGTGATAGACGGGAAGCTGCCGCAGTTTTTCCACGGTTTCGTAGGTACAGTCACTGCCGTACAGTTCGACACCGATGATTTCTAAGTTTGTTTTTGCTACATAAGTGCGGATCTTTTCTTCCGCTGCTTTAAGTGCGCGTCTGCCACCGATCAGAAGCACGGTTTTTCCGTAGGATTCACAGACCGGACCGATTTTATCGTAGATGTGATCGCCGATGGAATAGCTTGGCAGATGCACTTCGTAATTTTCTAATTTCATAGGTTCTCCTTTATTTTCAATATATACACAGTTTATACCAATTGCCTGTTACTGTTCAATAGACACTTTCAAAGTTTTGCTTCGTTCTGAAATGAAAATGTAAAATACACTTGACATACAATGTAAAGTGCACTATACTTCGTGGTGTAAAGCAAACTTGACAAAAATTTCCGTGAGGAGGGGAAGCATGAAAACAAGAATTCAGGATCTGCGCAAGGAGCTGGGAGTGACCCAGAGCGAGCTTGCAGATGCTGTGGATGTGACCAGACAGACGATCATATCCCTGGAGGGAGGCAGATACAAAGCTTCTTTAGTGCTGGCACATAAACTTGCACAGTTTTTTCACGTAACCATTGAAGAATTATTTATATTTGATCAGGAGGATGAAAACATATGAAGGGATTTTGTTTATTTTCAGGAAGTAAAGTGACAAACAATGAGGAATTCCGCAAGCAGCTGCAGGCGAAAAATAAATGCCTGCTGGGATTGATTCTGCTTGGCATAATCAGTGCGGCAGCCGCTTATTATATGGAATTTTCAGGAAAGATGAAAGTAGACGATTATATGCTGGGTGTATATTGTGGGATCGGTGTGGGGCTTATATGTTCTGGAATTATTTTTTTGATCCGCAATAAGCGTCTGATGAAAGACGAAGAGAAATTAAAGGAAGCAAGACTGCAGGTAACGGACGAGAGAAATATTGAGATTGGGTCGCGTGCGTTAAGGATGGCAGCGTTTGTGCTTCTGATTGTAATGTATTTTGCCTTTCTTTTTGGAGGACTGTATGATCCGATGATCAGTAAGCTGATGTCGTGTATGATCTGTCTGTTTCTTATTGTCTATGCAATTGCATGGAGAGTACTGAACAAGCATATGTAGAAATGAGGATATATGAAAACAGAACGAAAGAAAATCCGTCCGGATTATTATGATGAATTCAGCTGCATTGCCGGCCAGTGTCCGATTACCTGCTGTCAGGAGTGGAAGATTGCGGTGGATGCGGATACGAACCGCAGATGGAAGAAAGTCCTTCCGCCGGATACGATGCCGGGATGCGCTAAAAGCCAGTCGTTGGATCAGGTATCTGGAGATGCAAAAAATTGTGGGAAAAATCTCAGCACTTATACTTGTATGAAAGATGGAATCCGGGTTATCCGGCTGGACGAGGAGCATCGATGCCCATTTCTTGCCAAAGACAAACTGTGTCGTCTGGTTTTGTCGTATGGGGATTCGATTCTCTCGGAAACCTGCACGACATTTCCACGGGAAGTGCACCGGTTTGCAGATCATGAAGAAGATACATTGATGCCGGGGTGTCCGGCGGTGATTGATCTGTGGCGGCATAAAGAGATTACGTTTCCATCGGTCGTGCACAGCAATGCAGACATTTCAAGTGAAAACACGTGGACAAATGTGTCGGGACATACCATGTGTGTGGAAAAAGACGAAAAAAAAATGATGTTTCTGATCCGGGAACATATTCTGGCGTTACTGGGGGACCATACGGTTTCTATCGAGGAGGCTCTGCTGGAAAGTTTTTATATTCTGCTGGAGTTGTATAAAAATCAGCCCATCACACCGGAACTGGTGGAAGAATATTTTTCTCCAGAAACACTGCTGCAACTGCGCACCGCAATCACACAGGCAAAGAGCACAATCTCTTCGCTGGAAACCTGGGAAGAATGCAATGAGCTTCTGCAGGATCTGGCGGTCAATTACCGGAAAGAGGGATTGTATGAGAAGTTTTTGACACCAGTGATTACACAGGCAGAATATTATTCCCAAATTTTCGGAAGGCAGGGAATCCATGTGGGAGAAGATATGGATGCCACTAAGGGGGAAAATGAGGCAGGACAGCTTTGGGATCGGTGGAGACAGTTCCAGAATGCATTTGCATCGTATGAACTGTTGCTTCGTAATTTTCTCAGAAACGAAGTGTTTTCGGATCTGATTTTGCCGGAGAATTTTGAGACGGAACCGGAAGAAGCTGATAATCTGGAGCACATGGTGCTGCAGATGCAGTGGATTGCGATTGCGTATGCGGCAATCCGGCAGAGTCTGTTTTTGAAATGGAGTCTGGATGCAGATGGGATACCAGCAGAGGAGGCACTCGATTATGAGACGGTGCGGGAGTATATGGTGGTGATTTCTCGTATGACCGGGTATGAGGATGAGGATATCCGCGAGTATCTGGAGAATAGTTTTGCGGAACTTATATGGGATTGGGGATATTTTGCGTTGATCATTTAAATTGCTGTTTAACAGCGGGGTCTGGAGCCTTTTGTTTTTCAGAGGGACGGATTTTGTGGGGGAGTTGGTTTGGGTATAAGGTTTCTCGATATGACGGAAGAAGGGGGACATTCTCTTTCTCCAGAAAAATTTACAAGTTAGCTCTGGCGTTGGTTTCAGGTACGTGGAGTAAAGTTTTTCAGTTTGCGCAATTCACTATGGGTTGTGAGTGCCAGAGCAAGTTGCAAATTTGTTCTTCCGAAAGAAATGTCCCCCTTCTTCCTGTGGATTGGAAAACTATAAGAAAAAGAATGATGCCCGCAAATCCTGTCTGTGGAACAAACATAAAGGCACCAGAACCTGCAGTTAAGGGGACGCCTCAAAAGGAGCTACGAATCCCATGAACTGGAATAAACATAAAAATACCCTGTTAAATCACTTGATGATAAGGCCGGGTATCTATAGATGAAAAATTAAAGTTTTAGGTGACGGTTTTCCGAAATTTTAAGGTTTAAAATCAGGAAATGTCACCTATATAGTAAAAATTGTTTCTCCAGATACCGGTTTTTTAGAAAAAGCGGTACCTAAAGAAGCAATTTCTGATCTATAGAGACTTTCCGGTATCTGAATGTTAAATTTTCAGCGTGTAGGTACCATAATGGTATCTTTTACATGAAATTTATTGGGATAGATACCACGGTGGAATTTTTTATTGAATTTTATTGGTATAGGTACCGCAATGGTATCTTTTACATGAAATTTATTGGGATAGATACCACAGTGGAATTTTTTACTGAATTTTATTGGTATAGGTACCGCAATGGTATCTTTTACGTGAATGTTATTGGCATAGATACCACGATGGCATTTTTCCTATGAATTTTAATTATATAGAACCCATCCTTTATTTATAAGTTTATAATGCCCGATCATATAAAGGCTTCAATAGAACGATTGTTTCACAAAATACCGGCAATGAAATTTCCACTTATTAGCAAGTCAAGCTTCCCAAACATTTATCACTTTACTGTAAACACTCATTGTATGCATTTCCTTCCGGGAGCGCCTTTAACTGCAAGTTCTGGTGCCCTTATATTTGTTCCACAGACAGGATTTGCGGAAATATGTTTCTCAATTATATTATCTCCAGCCAACAGGAAGAAGGGGGACATTTCTTTCGGAAGAACAAATTTGCAACTGCGCCGTAGTTCCATCACATAACGCTAATGGCATAAAAGTAAAATATTTGTCAAACTTACCTGAAATCAATATCGGCGCTAACTTGCAAATTTTTCTGTAGAAAGAGAATGTCCCCCTTCTTCCGTCGCATTGAAAAAACTTATATTTAGAACAATCCCCGCAAATCCGTCCCTCCTGCCAAACCCCAAAGGCCCCAGACTACGCAGTTAAACAGCAATTTAAAGGAAAACGAACAGATGAAAAAATTATGCAGATATAGTATAATAGACAATAATAAACCAAAAGAGAAACTTGCCAGACTGGGGGAAACATGGAACCACAAAAGCAGAATGACGGTGTGCGCTATAAGCTGGCGAATGCCATGAAAGAATGTATGCGCACTGCACCGGTAGAAAAAATAACCGTAAAAGAAATTGTAGAAACCTGTGGGTTGACGCGTCAGACATTTTATCGGAATTTTCAGGATAAATATGATCTGATCAACTGGTATTTTGATAAGATTTTGCTGGAATCATTTGAGCATATGGGAGAAGGAAGAACCGTCTACGAGAGCCTTGTCAATAAATTTGAATATATTCAGATGGAGCAGCTGTTTTTTCGGGCGGCATTCAAAAATGATCAGCAGAATTGCCTGAGAGATCATGATTTTGAACTGATTCAGGAGTTTTACACAAAGCAGATCGAAAGCCGGACAGGAAGAAAGATTTCCACCGAATTGCAGTTTGAACTGGAAATGTATTGTCTTGGTTCGGTTTATATGACGGTGCAGTGGGTGCTCGGGTATCGGAAATGTACGCCAGAAGAGCTGGCACATGCGCTGACCGAATCCATGCCTGTGCGGCTGAGGGAAGTATTTCAAAAACTGGGATTAATATAGAAAGAAGCTGTAAAATGCTTCCACTTTGTCTATAATTTGAAACGCCAGAACCGGTATTTGCCGGAACTGGCGTTTCTTTCATCAGTGACTTTTTTACAGTCCACTTTATATTGAATTGCAAGAAATTACATCAGTTTACGGAACAGTGCTTTCAGATCCTCCACACTGGCATCTTTTGGATTTCCAGGTGCGCAGGCATCGGCATGTGCGGATTCTGCAAGGAACTGTAAGTCTTCTTCCTTCAGTGCTTCCAGTTTGGTCGGAATTCCGACATCGACGGAAAGCTGCTGTACGGCATCAATTGCTGCCTTGCGGTATTCGTCCACAGACATTTCATCGACACCTTTGACACCCATGGCGCGTGCAATCTCACGGTATTTTTCACCGGTGCAGTCGGCATTGTATTCCATAACGATTGGGAGCATCATTGCACAGGCAACACCGTGTGGAGTGTCATAGACAGCACCGAGTGTGTGTGCCATGGAATGTGCGATTCCAAGTCCGACATTGGAAAATCCCATACCTGCGATATACTCGCCGAGTGCCATGCCTTCGCGTCCCTCTTTTTCGTTTGCAACGGCACTGCGCAGGGATTTGGAGATCAGCTCAATGGCTTTGAGGTGGAACATATCTGTCATTTCCCAGGCTGCTTTTGTAGTGTATCCTTCGATGGCGTGTGTCAGGGCATCCATACCGGTAGAAGCAGTAAGTCCCTTTGGCATGGAAGACATCATCTCAGGATCTACGATTGCGATAATTGGCATATCGTGTGGGTCAACACATACAAATTTACGCTTCTTTTCCACATCGGTAATGACGTAGTTGATGGTAACTTCTGCCGCAGTACCAGCGGTGGTCGGAACAGCGATGATCGGTACACATGGTTTTTTGGTCGGAGCTACGCCCTCAAGGCTGCGCACATCTTCAAATTCCGGATTGGCAATGATGATACCGATGGCTTTGGAAGTATCCATGGAAGAGCCGCCGCCGATTGCAATGAGGTAGTCGGCACCGGAATCCTTGAATGCCTGTACACCGTGCTGGACATTCTGGATGGTTGGATTTGGTTTGATATCGGAATAAATCTCATACACAAGACCATTCTTGTCCAGTACATCTGTTACCTTTTTTGTTACACCAAACTTGATCAGGTCAGGATCAGAGCAGACAAAAGCTTTCTGGAATCCGTGTGCTTTTGCCTCGGTTGCAATCTCCTGAATTGCACCTGCACCGTGATAAGATGTTTCATTTAACATAATTCTGTTTGCCATAGTTGTAATCGTCTCCTTTGCATACATTCATGATACCCTTATTGTAGCAATGAAAAATCCGGGATGTAAGTTACAAAAGCAGCAGATTGTAACATGTGGTCCCAAATTTTTTTTCCTTGATTTTTTATGGGAAAAGGAGTAATCTGTCAATGGGAATGAAGTTCTCCCAAGGGAATTTCCCTGAACTGCTGAACGATAAGCTGATGACTTCTACGATTGTTTGATCGCAGAGACCATCGGCTTTTTTATTTGCTGTAAGATTTTGAGGATGTGCAGGGGAAGGATTGATGCAGGATGGATGTAGCAGTAAATCAAATGTTCATATGTCGCATGTAAGAGACGAAAAAGGGATTATGAAAGAAGAGGAAAACCATGAATCCGTCACATGATTTACAGGGATTAAAGAAAAAAGCAAAAGAAACATTTTTGTATGCGCTATCTGCGCTGCTCCTTGGCATTGCAATTGGTGCCATTGATGCCATATTTGGTCGTGTTTTACTTTTTATTACAGATTTTCGTTCGGCGCATGTAGTTGTATTGCTGCCGTTTCTGCCGCTGGCAGGGCTTGGGATCGTCTGGTTATACCGGCATTTCAATGAGACGGCGGCAAAAGGAATGACGCTTGTCATGGAAGCCGGGCAGGGAAAGCGGGAGTCGATTCCACTGGCACTCATCCCACTTGTCATGGCCGGTACATGGATCACACATCTGTTTGGCGGAAGTGCGGGGCGCGAGGGCGTTGCCGTGCAGATCGGTGCTACACTTTCCCATGCGTTTGCCCGCAGATTCCACTTCCCGGACAACGGCAGGATAGTATTGATTGCGGGAATGGCAGCCGGATTTGGAGGCCTCTTTCAGACTCCGTTTGCAGCAGTCTTTTTTGCGATGGAAGTAGTGGTGAGTGGAAGTATGGCATATTCCGCATTGCTTCCTGCAGCGATTGCGTCTTTTACGGCATCTGCAACTTCGCATGCGCTGGGGCTGGAAAAATTTTCGGTTCTTCTTTCGCAGACCCTGTCATTGACGGACACAAAGACGGTGACGTATCTGATTCTTTTTGGAATCTTGTTCGGTCTGACGGGACGGCTGTTTGCGGTGCTTTTGCAAAAAGTAAAACAGTTTATGGGAAACGTACTGGAAAATCCATACAAGAGAATCGGCTTTGTGTCGATCCCACTGGCGGTGTTCCTTTTTCTGGCGTGGAACGGACGGTACTGCGGACTTGGAACCAATCTGATCGCGCAGGCATTTTCCGGGGGAGAACTGTATATGTTTGACTGGATTTTGAAGCTGCTCTTTACGGTACTGACTTTGTCGATCGGGTTTCAGGGCGGAGAGGTGACACCGCTTTTTTCCATCGGTGCATCGCTTGGTTTTGTGCTGGGAAGCCTGGCAGGACTGCCACCGATGGTCTGCGCGGCACTTGGATACGCGGCGGTGTTTGGAAGTGCAACCAATACTTTGCTGGCTCCGGTTCTGATCGGAATGGAAGTATTTGGTGTGGAAAATGGGCTTGCATTTTTTGCGGTCTGCCTGGTGGCATTTCTGGTCAATGGCAATCGCTGCATTTATACGGCACAGAAACGGTCTTTTTGGTAAAAATCCCTTGACTCTCACCCTGGTTCATGGTTTATAGTTCTGCCAGAATTTAAAAAAAGAGACGATGCAACTGTATACATTTGCAGGAGAAATTGATATGGAGATTGCGATCGCATCCTTTCGGAAAAGCCTGCCGCAATGGTGTTGTCCGTCATTGCAGAGTGATGGCGCAATCAGTGTGGAGGAAATCCGTCATCCTCTTATGGCAGATGCAATCCCGAATGATTTTGTCCTGAAAAAAGGTGTGGTACTGACCGGGGCAAATGCATCTGGCAAATCGACATTTATGAAAGCGGTTGCCATCAATGTGATTCTGGCACAGACGATCAATACCTGTGTTGCAAAAAATATGAAAATGCCTGCAATACAGGTGATGACCTCGATGGCACTTCGGGATGATGTGCTGCAGGGAGAGAGTTATTACATGCGTGAAATTAAATATTTAAAGCGCATGCTCGATGAACTGAAAACGGGTGAGCCCATGTTGTTTGTGATTGACGAGATTTTAAAAGGGACGAACACGCGTGAGCGTCTGGCGGCATCCAATGCCATTTTATCCTACATGGTGCAGAAACAGGGCTTTCTCCTGATTGCTACACATGATCTGGAGCTGGTGTATGCCCTGAAAAACCGATACGACACTTATTATTTTGATAGTCAGGTTCATGAAAAAGATATCGTTTTTCCATACAAAATCAGACGTGGGATCGTCGGGAAAACAAATGCCATAGATTTGATGGAACTGCTGGATTTTCCAGAAGAAATTACAGACCAGGCACGGCGTGAGGTGGGAAAGAGATAATTGTATTTTCAAATATATAGAAGGAAGGAACGGGACAGATGAAAATAGGACAGGCAGCGCAACTGACCGGATTAACCATCAGCAATATCCGCTTTTATGAAAGAAAGGGGCTGCTCGAACCGGAGCGGAATGACCAGAGCAAATACCGCAATTACAGTGAACAGGATATCCGGCGGTTAAAACAGATCATTTTATATCGGAAAATGAATATGCCAATCGAAAAAATTGCCTCGATGCTGGATGATCCGGCAGTTTCTGAGGAACTTGTCCGGCAGCAGTTGCAGGAGTTGTTAAATAAGCAGCAGGAAATACAGGGTTCCATCGACCTGTGCCGGAAACTTGCAGCAGATCATGCCTACGATGGCGAAAATATTGATTTTTACCTCAACTATGTAAAAGAAGAAGAGAAAAAGGGACGTAGCTTTGCGCAATTGGAGGAACTTGTCGGTGATTTTTCGGAGTACAGCGAGTTTTATAAAGTGAGTGGCGATCCGGTTTTCCAGTTTCTGTTTTGTAAGGTCAAAAATCAGAAGCTGTTTGGATGGGTATGGTTTGCACTGTGGATCGCACTGAGCGTTTTTTTTATTGTGGAGTTTGGATTCGGTGACGGGCATATGCCGCTTGTGGTAAAAGCGATCGTTATCGGGGCTGTGCTTGTCCTTTTATGGTATGATTTTATCCGGTATTGCAGAAAAAAGCGAAAATATACCGTTAAATACAGGAAAACAACAGCACCATAAAAGGCATGGTCACAATGGCACACAGCGTGGTCACTACGTTAATCGCGCTGGCATAGTGTGCATCGTTTCCGTACACCTGGCACATCTGTGTAACGGTGGATGCTGATGGGGTGATTACTGCGAGAAATACAATGAGCATGATCTTTTGAGCATCTGCAGACAGTGTGGCAAGATGGCTGATTTTTATGAGAAACAGTGCAATCAAAGGAATGACAAGCATTCTGAGAGCCGATATGAAATATACACGTTTATTTGCAAAAATTGCTTTTAAATCCATTCCGGCAAAAAGCATTCCGGTTACAATCATGCTGGCTGGCCCGATCATATTTCCAACACTGGAGATGGTATTTGTAATGAGTTCCGGCAGCCGGATTCTGGTGAAAAATAAAATGGCACCAATGGCAATGGAAATCATATTGATGTTAAGGATGATTTTCTTCCAGTCATAGGAAGATTCACGGCTTATGATTTTCTTGCAGTGTGTCCAGAGGAAAACAAGCTGCACGCTCATGAAAACACATCCGTAAAGTACCCATTTCTGTCCCAGAACGAATGTCACGATAGGAACAATCAGATTACCGGAGTTGGAGTAATAGATAGAAGCTGTTTCCACTTCATTTAAGGAAAACAGTTTTCCCATCACGAAAACGACAAGCAGGAGAACCACCTGAAGCAATACGGATGCAGCAAGCGCGATCAGAAGACCATTTACGGTTTTTTTAGTATAGTCCACCTGAAAAGCGTTTATAATCACGCATGGAATGATCAGGTACAGTACGATTTTGGATAAAACCTTACTGTCTTCTTCCTTGACAATTCCTGCCTTTACAATAATAAATCCCATCAGAATCATGAGAAAAAGCTCAAAAATCTGTTCCATTAAAAGAATACTGATCTGCATAAAATCACCCTGTCTTTCTAACTGCCTATCATAGAACATAGAAAATAAAATTGCAAGAGCATACAGGTTATTTGCAAAAGCAGAAACTTTGTAAGTATATAGTCCCGGCTTTCATGTCAGAATCGTATAAAATGTCAGCACTTTTCCGGCCGCAGCGTCAGAATCGTATGAAATGTCAGCGTAGGCAGATCAAAATACATTTTAATCGCACCATCATAGCGGTCAATCACCCGTTGTACACTTTTCAGCCCGAATCCATGTCTCTGGTGGTCGTTTTTACGGGAAACCAGAGCCTTGCCGGAACCGGAAAAAGGATCGGTGAGACAGGAGTTTACGACCGTGATAATGGAAAAAGGCGAGTTCGTCCTGGTATAGGTGTGCAATTCAATAAAACCATCCGGAATGGAAGCAGCCCGCAGTGCGTTGTCGAGGAGATTGCAGAACAATGCCGTCAGATCCGCATCCGTCAGAAAATCAACCGTGTGGCTGCGGATATCCGTGTGAAAGGAAATCTGCTGCGTTTCGCATTGATTTGCATAACGGCACAAAATAGCATTGAGCAGAGGAATATCACAGCGCTGCAGTGATTCTTTAAGACAGGAAGATGTTTGAAGCTGCTGGATATAGGCATGAATTTTGTCAGTTTCCTGTGCAGCGGCAAGTGTATCAATAGATGCAAGATGACGGCGGATATCGTGAATCAGCACCCGCTGGTTTTCATCCTGCTGTACCAGTGTGCGGTAATATTCTGCCATATCGGATTCTTTCTGGCAGAGAAGCTGCATGTGTGTGTATTGCTGCTGGCGTTTCTGATTGTACTGGTTGATGCCGAATACCAGAAGGTTGAGGAGTAGAAGCCCGCTGGCACAGATGAAAATCAGCCAGTTTATTTTATTACAATAAGTAAAAGCAAGCGTAATACAGATGGAAATCAATGGTATGGGGAAGAGGAGAAAATCTGATTTCACGAAGGACTGGGAAGCCTGTTGCTTATTGTGCAGAACTTGTGCAATCATCTGGACGATAAAGAGATAAAGTGGTTTGCTGAAAAGCACAAGTACAAAATGGGCAGTTGTATTTGTCAGGGATGGAATGTTGTCCGGAAAGTAAAAATTGATAATTCCAAATACAACCATCTCCGTAAGCGCATCCAGAGCAGTCAAAAGAAAAGTGTGAAACAGACAGATATACCAGATTGTCTGATACTGCGAAAACATATAGATACCAAGAATACATGCAAAAACAGTAATGTTGAGCCAGGCATTTTGAAAAAGACCAACAATAAATAAAACAAGACAGAAAACAGATAACAAAATAATACGTGTATGTTTGGAATGCCGTGGCAGAAACAGCTGTCCGGAATATATTCCGAGTGCATATATTTCAAAGAGACTGCTGATGAAATAAAGGATTGTATTTGACATCGTGTCACCTCATGCTTTCTAAAAATAACAGATAAGCTTCTTTAAAGTCATGGTACTTTCTCTGTGTCAGGTACGCATTGGTTTCCGGCACATCCATATAAACCAGCGAGTGGTCAAAATCAGATACATGTTCCATATTTACAATAAAGCTGCGGTGTGTCCGGAAAAACTGTGCCTGAGGAAGTGTTTCCAGCCAGTATTGCATAGGATGAACCGTGTGATAGGTTTTTGCTGTGGTATAGAGGACACTCTTTTTTGAGATGGCTTCTATCATAACAATGGAAGATGGCATAAGTGTGTGGAACCCATCTTTGGTTTCAAAAGCAATCTTTTTGGAAGATGCATGGTATTGCGCAAGCGCGTCATCCAGATTGCGGAACAGGCGCTGGCGGTCAAGTGGTTTGGAGAGATAGCGAAACACATGAAAACGCATGGCATCATCCAGATATTCCATAAAAGAGGTTACGATAAAAATCAGGATATTCGGGTAACGTTCCCTTAATGTATTCCCGACATAAATACCATTGAGACCCGGCATCTCCACGTCCAGAAAGACAATGTCTTTATCTTCTTTATTGTTCAGAAGTGATTCTCCGCTTGTAAATTGCGAAATTGGGGGGCACGATAAATGATGTTTGCGAAAGTATTGTTCAAGATCTTTTTGAAGTTCTTTTATGATCATAGGATCATCATCACAAATTGCAATCTGCATAATCAATTCTCCAAATTAGTTTTCTATATAATATAAAATAATCAGGAGATTTTCAAGAGAATAATTATTCAATATATTACAGAAATATTCTGCCTTACATATAATTAAAGGTAAAAAATATAGAAAAAATATCAAAAAGAATAAAAAAATGTCGATTCGGTAATACCGACTTGAAAATCTGTTGGAAATGCGGCATGGTAGATATGTCAAATCGTGGTCAATCTTATGTAAAGGAGGGAGAAGAAATGCATAATATCAAGAGAAGAGTTGCAAAAGGGGTTGTAAAAATGCTGGATAAAGTATTGCGTATAGAAGCAAACACATCCTCCAGTCTGGTCGCATATGAACTTAAAATCCCAAAAGAGTTGCAGAATTACCGGAGGACAAGATAATGCAAAAATGTGCAGGGGCAATTATAACGTGGCTGATACACCAGCAGGCTATTCAGGAACGGGATAGAGAATTATATACATATGCACTTTATAATATGGTCTTACTGATAATTCCTTTAGGATTAACAGTCATCTTTGGCGAGATCATTGGTAATGTTAAGCAGGGGATTGTAATGATGCTTCCATTTATAACACTTCGGAAATATAGTGGAGGTTATCACGCAAAAACGCCATTGAGATGTATGATTATTTCCAGTTTGTTATTGTTCCTGTGCATTAAAATTACAAGTGAAATATCCTGTAGTTGGAGGTTATTATTGTTTACTGTGATTATGGGAGTTAGTCTTATACTGTTAAGTCCGGTGGATTCAGATAAAAGAAAACTGGATAAACAACAGAAACGAAAGTACAGGAAAGTGGTTTGTGTATTAGTTTTGTTTTTTCTTGCATTCACTGTGGGTTTGTGGGAAATACATATGGAAAAATATGCAGTAAGTGTTGCTGTTGGCATATGTTTATCAGCAGGATTACAATTCCCATGTCTGGTGAAAAAATTAAAGTCAATCAAAACTGACAGAAAAATGTCGTTTGGGTTGTAAAATGTTGAAACTTATGAATAAAAGTGGATAATAAAATTGACCACGGATTTCACAAAAAAAGGAAAGGAGAATTTGTAATTATGTTATTAAAAAATAAAGCAGTAAAAGCAATTGCAGGAGCGGTGATTTTATCCTGTATTATGGGAGGAAACGTATACGCAGCTTCTTCACCTACATCTGTAGTAATATATTCGAATGATAGTTCTGCAACAAGTACGAGTATTAATTGTACGGGATATATTGATGGGTATGGTGTAAATGATGTATCTTCCACAAGAAGTTTGTATTATACACTTAGAAAAAAAGAGGTAATTGGAAGTTCAGAGGCATATTCTCATCTTATGTCGGCGGGAACCGGGAAAATGGCATCTGGACAAGTATCGAAGTGGGCAACCATATTTACGCAGACAGCAGTCATGAGTGGACCGGGTGAATATTTCATTAAATTAAATCCGCATGGTGCAATGACAAATGGGTGTTATGGCGCAGGAAAATTAGTAGATTAGTTCTGATAAACATCCAGAGATGGTTCGTCCACCTCTGGATGTTTTAGAAGGAGAACAAAATGAAAACACAACGTAGTTTTATAAAAAATATATGGCTGACAGAATGCAAATTAAACTGGAGAAAAAAATATGGAGTGATCTTTGCACTGGCAGCTTTATTCCTATGTGCACTTGAAGCATTTTACGTATTGCCGAAAGATCTGGTAAAAGGAAACAGTATTGCGTTATCTTCCTGGATTACGCAGGTATATATTGTATTTGGACTTACATATGGTTTGTTATTATATGAGAGGGAACAGTCGGAAATAAAAGAACTTTTGAATTCCTACTCACTTTCTAAATGGAAAAAAACAGTAAAATATTTATTGTTATTTATAGAAGCAGCAGGCATTGATCTGGGCTGCATTTTTTTATTGGAAATTTCTTTTTGTATGCAGCATATGAGTGTGGCAATCCAGCATGAAGCGTTACAGTATATTGCTGTATATTGGATTTCCCCGTTTGTAATTATGGGAATTACAGGGATGGTTCTTGCAGACAAAATTGAGGGAAGAGGAAAATATGTTATCGGAGTTGTAGTTATGATTTTGTCAGGACCAATGCCGCAAAATCTGATTGCGGCGTTGACGGATACACAGACAGGATTGTTTAAATGGGTTTCCTTTACAAATCTTGGACCGATGAATACATATAAACCCATGCATTTGTTATTTGGATATTCAATACCGATGGAAAAGATTGCAATGCTTTTATTCATGCTCATAGGGGTAACAATGATCTATTTTGGCACAGGTTCGATACAAATGTCAAAAAAATGGATTGCAGGAGTTGCTGGTGGAATTTTTATCTGTGTAGCATGCATATTGAATTTTAATTATATTGTGGGGCATTATTCTTACGATGTAGCGATGCGGATGCAGGAGGAATATCAGAAAAAAGACAGATTTGACACGAACAACAATTATTCTGTTACGGATATGAAACTGGATATTTCTGAAAACTGGAATGGTTTATATTATAAGGCAGATATGGTATTGCAGCCGCAAAAAGCATCCGATTTTTTTACATTTATGTTGTATCATGACATGAAAATAGGCAGTATCCGGGTAAATGGGAAAAAGGTGAGGATATCGAGAAATAAAGATTTGGTTGTCGTCAGTTTCCCGGTAAAGAGTGATAAAACATATCAGGTATGTGTGGAATATTACGGAAATCCACCATTTCAGATGTATGCTGACAAAAAGAACTGGATTCTTCCGGGATATTTTGCGTGGTATCCGATGCGGGGAAGCAGGCAGAATGTGAATTATCAGGATGATTTGATGGATGTACATTTTGTGACAGATACGCAGACAGATAAAATTCATTTTAAAGTAAAGTATACTGGCAAAGGGGTTTTGTATTGCAGCCTAGGAGAGAATAAATCCGGACAGTGGGAAGGAGAAGCACAGGCTCTGACGCTTTTGAACAGTTCTCTTATGAAAGAAATAAAGCAGGGGAAAGTACGGTATATTTATCCACAGGTATGTACAAATTATAACTCATATGTGGATTCTTATGCAGAACAGATAAAGACATGTGAAAAAATAATTGGGGAAAAAGAAAATACAGATGTAAAGACTTATTTTTTCGTTTGCGATACTACAAATACCGGGCATGGAGAGACACTTTATATGCTTGGAGATTGTGCCGTTGTTGAAATAACAAGGGCATATCTGGATGGAGCAATGCTTCAGAATACGAATATAGGCGTTATGGCATATATAAAGAACTACTATCTTATGGAATCGGAAGACGTAAATTTGAATTATATTTTTGAGGTCGCTTATATGACGGCACTTGTGCAGAATGATGTTTTTGATCAGAGTATTTTGTATAGGGATCTAGGAGAGGTACAGAAATTGTATTCGGAAAATGGATGGGAAGAAGAAGCGCAATTGGCAGGGGATGTGCAGGTGTTTTTAAAGAAAACCAACTGGAAAACACAAAAAGCATTTTTTGATTATTTTGCGGGATTGGTAAATACCAGAGCATTTTCATGTGAAAAAGTCAGAGCCTATATGCAGGAGGAGAAAAATGATTGAAATCAGGCATATTTCTAAGAAGTTTCGAAACAGAGTGGCGGTGGATGATGTATCACTGCAAATGAATACGGGAATTTATGGTCTGGTTGGACCAAACGGGGCTGGAAAAACAACACTCATGCGTATTCTTGCGACAGTCCTTCCGATGGATCAGGGAGAAATACAACTGGATGGAAAAGTTGTAGATCAGAGAACTTTGAGGAATTATATTGGCTATCTGCCTCAAAAATTTTCCTTTTATAAAGATCTGACACTTAAAGAGGCTCTTGTGCATGTTGGATTTATGAAAAATATGCCAAAGCAGAATATAGATGCAGAAGTACAGAAAGTTTTACAGCAGGTGAATTTGTCCGAAAGGCAGAACGACAGGATAGGAACTTTGTCCGGAGGAATGCTTCGCAGGCTCGGAATTGCACAGGCTATTTTAGGGGATCCAGAAGTATTGATTGTGGATGAGCCAACAGTGGGACTGGATCCGGAAGAACGTAAACATTTTCGCAGGCTGCTTGCAGATATTGCAGAAAACAGGATTGTTTTGATCTCGACACATATTGTAGAAGATATTGCGGAGATCAGTACAGAATTAATTGTAATGAAAAATGGAAAAATTATTGCGGAGGGAACTGCAAATGAAGCACTTGCTTATTTATAGTGTCAGACAGATCCGGTATATGATTATCATTACACTTATTTTATTTGCTGTGGCAGGTGCATTTTGTATACATACAAAAGCCGGAGTATTCCAGATTATGAAAGTGTATGAAATGTTTTTACTTCCGTTTTCAGCCTGTTGGGTAATCTGTGGGTATTGGGATTATATTGATCCGGAGTCAATGGAACTATTTTGCAGTTATCCGAGATCCCGTATTTGTATGGGAACTGGAAAACTGTTTTTGCTGATGTGCCTGTTTTTGTCCGGCTATACGGTTTTATTTTTGGTTACGTTTAGAAATATTTCTGATTATATAGTGTATTTTGGTGGAATGTGTTCGGAAATTTTCTTTTGGTGTGCGACGGGTTTTTTGTCGACAATTGTATTAAAAAATGCCGGGGTTGCAATTTGTATTGTCTGGATTTATACAGCCGCACAGATATTGGATGTAGAAAAAAATTTTTCTTTTCTGGCAATTTATATGTATGAAGCGGATACCTTGAAATCAGTCCAACATAAAGAAATACTGTTAATATTTTTAGGCAGCATATGCACGGTATTAGGACAAAGAAGAATGAATCAACTACAAGTAAAGGAAGGATGATCATATATCTCTTCCTTTTGTAATGAGAAGTAAAAATTGCGAAGTACAAAACAATGATTGACAGGGATAGCAAATGGCACTATAGTGTAAATGTAATAATGCATGTGTAATTATAAGAAAATAATTGAAATCAATTGAAACTGATAGAAAAAAACAATTGGACAATTGGTGCCTGACACAATAAACTTGAAGGTAAGCAATATTCAATTTTGTAAATAAGCATATCATTCAGCTAACGAACGATAAAAACTCATTTCCTCCTCGGAAACTGCCTTATTTTATTGCAGCATTTCCTGCTTAATTTTTTCGTATAAAGGACGAATGGTTTCCGGCACTTCCTCCAATTCGTCCGCAATCTGATCCAGAGGTTTGCCTTTTTGAATTTTTTTACGAATCTGCTCTGACAATTTTTCTTCTTTCCCGATCTCTTTCCCGATCCTTTCGCCATCCTCAATTGCTTCGGCGCGCTGCATTTCCAGCCGTCGTTCAAATGTATAGTCTAATGTCATCACGTGCATTACCTCCTCCCTGTGTTGAGCCAGAAAATCCCTAAGCACATTTTCTTCCATACACTGGTTGATAGCTTTCTCAATGGCATCTTCCAGATTTCCACTGATTTCATTATTTTTCCGCACCATATCCACAAAATACATATATTCACGCAATGTCTGGCATTTTGACAGCAGTGGGGTATTTTTTCCACTGTTGATATTGTAAACATGGCAGACCAATTCTATCTCAGGATCCTCAGTTTCTTTTTCAAATGCATCAGAAAGACGAAGATCATACTGATCCGGCGCATCTTCTTTTCCATTATAAAACACGACAAAATGGGGCACTGGAATCTTTAAGATTCTTCCACCATAAATATCACGTTTCTGAGCCTTGATTTGTTTTTGTATAATGCTTGCAAAATAAAGCAGATCCCTCAGTGGCATATTCGGGCAATAGGTCGACTGATGCTCATACAGGCTCAGATTCGCATCAAGAATGAATGATGCATCATTCCGTACGGTAAGCGAAAAGCTTTTGTCATCCAAAGTTGTCATTTCAACAAGTTCTGGATCATCATAGTCCGTTCCATTAATCGCGTTATAAATTTCCATTGCACGTTTCTTGTCCTGAAGAAGCATGCTGAACACATCACTTTTGTATTCTTTGTTTGCCATACAGTTTCCTCCTTGTGTAAGCCACAGAATCTGTATGACAACACATCCCATATCAATACAAATCCTGCTTATAACAAAATTAAGTTAAAATAAAGTTGAATTTTAAAAGCAAGACTTTCCGGGATAATTTGAAATGAAAAAATAAAATATATGATATAGACGGCTCGCCAGGTACTGTCCGCCCAAGCTATGGAAAAATATGTATTTGCTTTGTGACAAGTATAGCATTTAAATGCCTGAGATGCAACAAAAACCTTCCACATTTATGCAAACAGTAACGTCCTGAAAAGTGTAGCACTATCACATAAATACGTCCTGAAAAGTGTAGCACCATAACACAAATACGTCCTTAAAAATGTTGACGGCTCTGCCATAAAGGAATATCATATAAAGCCATAAGGAATGCTACATATAAATTCTACTGACAGGGAGGACGCACAATGAAACGTTTTATAAGGGAACTTCTTTTCCGGTAGGGAAAGTTGATTTCATGGATCTGTATGCGTTCAAAATTTATATGCTTGATGTCGGGCTTCTGCTTGCCATGGCAGATCCGGATGCAAGCGTTATCATTGATGGAAACCGGATTTTTGCAGAGTTTAAAGGGGCGTTGACGGAGCAGTATGTGCTGCAGCAGATGATAGCGGAACTGGGTGTGGAACCATATTATTACACAACGGCAAATTCTACGGGCGAAATTGATTTTATGCTGCAGGCACCCGGATCGGTCATTCCGGTAGAGGTGAAAGCAGAGGAAAATCTGCGGGCAAAAAGTCTGCGGGCTTTTTGTGAGAAGTATCATCCCAAGCATGCGGTGCGGACTTCCATGTCGGATTTCCGTGAGCAGGACTGGATGACAAACATCCCGCTTTATAATATTGACCGGATTGGAGAATACCTCAAATGAGCACCATAACTCGGCTGGAATTTAAAAACGGGGCAAAAAAAGAAAATAAATATATCAAAAATGGGGCAAAATATGAAATGTTCGATTGAAAAAACGGGGCAAATTTTGTTATCATGGAGCATATGGAACAAATATGAGAAAAAACGAGGAAAATCCCATGAAAATGACAACCCTGTGTTACATAGAAAAAGACGGAAAATACCTAATGCTCCACCGCACCAAAAAGCAGCACGACATCAACAAAGACAAGTGGATTGGTGTAGGTGGACATGCGGAAGGCACGGAAGGACCGGAGGACTGCCTGTTACGTGAAGTAAAAGAAGAAACCGGCCTGACACTGACTTCCTACCAGTTCCGCGGGCTGATCACATTCATCAGTGATGAAGCGCCGGAGCTGGAAGAAATGTGCCTGTTTACTGCGGATGGTTTTACCGGGGAGCTGATCGAGTGCAATGAAGGCGATCTGCAGTGGATGGACAAAAAAGAAGTGCTTGCGCTTCCGACCTGGGAAGGAGATGCCATTTTTTTAAAACTGCTGATCGAGGAAGACGAGCACCGCTTTTTTACACTTCGGCTTGTTTATGAAGGAAGTAAACTGGTAGAAAAACAATTGTACCGGTATTCATAGAAAACAGATTAAATTTGAAATCATTAGTGCTCAAAGATTACTCTGCAAACAATACCTTCGCAACCTCATATAAAGTTTTGCCTTGCAAATGGTAAGAGGAGCTGTACCTGGACAGGAGAGGAAAGGAATCATAAAAATGGAAAACGAAAACCAGACCGTACACAAGCGGCGCGTGCGTTACAAAGGAAAATACCCAAAGAAATTTGAGGAAAAATACAAAGAACTGCAGCCGGAAAAATACAAAGATACCATTGCACATGTGATCGAAAAGGGCAATACGCCTGCGGGTATGCATATTTCTATTATGGTAAAAGAAATTCTTGATTTTCTGCAAATTAAGCCGGGACAGACCGGGTTTGATGCCACACTTGGCTATGGCGGTCACACAAAAGCTATGCTCAAGCAGCTGCAGGGGCAGGGACACATCCATGCGACCGATGTCGACCTGGTAGAATCGGCAAAGACGAAAAAACGTCTGGCAGAGCAGGGATTTGGCGAGGACATATTGACTGTGCATTTGCAGAATTTCTGTACGATTGACGAGATTGCAAAAGAAGTGGGCGGCTTTGATTTTATTCTGGCAGATCTTGGGGTTTCGTCTATGCAGATTGACAATCCGGAGCGTGGATTTTCCTTTAAAGTGGACGGACCGCTTGATCTGCGGCTGAATCAGGAAGCAGGAATCAGTGCGGCGGAGCGGCTGGATACGATCAGCCGGGACGAGCTTGCGGGAATGCTCTATGAAAATTCGGATGAGCCGTACTGTGAGGAACTTGCAAAAGCGATCACCGATGAGATCCGCAAAGGACACCGCGTGGATACCACCACAAAACTGCGCAGGATTATTGAAGACACTCTCGATTTTCTGCCGGAAAAGGAGAAAAAAGAAACCATCAAAAAGACCTGTCAGCGGACGTTTCAGGCACTTCGCATTGATGTCAACCGCGAGTTTGAGGTGCTTTATGAATTTATGGAAAAGCTGCCGGGTGCTTTAAAACCGGGCGGCCGCGTGGCGATTCTGACATTCCATTCCGGGGAGGACAAGCTGGTAAAGCGTGCTTTAAAAGAAGGCTACCGCGCAGGTATTTATTCGGAGTATGCAAAGGATGTGGTGCGTCCGTCCGCGCAGGAGTGTGCGCAGAATGGACGAGCACGATCCACGAAGATGCGCTGGGCGGTACGCAGCCTGTGATCCTGATACACAATCATAATGCCATTATTTGAGCCTTTGATAGGTGATGGGAATTTCTTTTGCTCCTTTACGGTAGGAATCCACCCACTTTTTCAGGTCAGCAGCATCTATGGCGGTTTCTTTCCCTTTGGCATTTGTCAGGAGATATACGATACCGTCGTGATCTTTATCAGCGGAATCCGGAAATGAGGAAAATCCGTCAATGCTGTCTGCCCATTCTTTTTTATTCCAGTCGGTCACAGAACCTATTTTTGTGTAGGAGGCATCATCGGCCTGATAGGACCATACCTGATAAGGCCAGAAAGTGGTGGGGTCGGCTGCACGAGCGGGGGAATAAGGACCACCGTAAGGACTTCCGTGGGAAATATCCTCTTCCACAATTCCATTGTAGAGAAAATGCAAAAATTGTGCTATAATGCAAGCGCGTGTTTTACAAAAAACACGCGCTTATTCACGTAGGAAGGAAAAGAAAAGTATGTTATCCACAATTGAAGCAATCAACAGTGCGGTCAACAATTTCATCTGGGGTGTCCCAGCCATGATCTGTATCATCGGTGTTGGTCTGGTATTAAGCTTCCGGACCCGGTTCTTACAGATCCGCAAGTTCCCATACGCGATGAAAGTGACATTTGGCCGTATGTTTAAGAAGCGTGAAGCATCGGACGGAGCCATGACACCGTTTCAGGCGGTCTGTACGGCACTTGCGGCAACGGTCGGCACGGGAAATATTGCCGGGGTGGCAGGAGCCATTGCCATCGGCGGGCCGGGAGCCGTGTTCTGGATGTGGATTTCCGCAATTCTCGGTATGTGTACGAAGTTTTCAGAAGTGACGCTTGCGGTGCATTTCCGCGAAAAAAATGTGCATGGGGATCTGGTCGGCGGTCCGATGTATTATATTAAGAACGGACTCAAAAAGCACTGGCACTGGCTGGCGTATCTGTTTTCCGCGTTTGGCGTGCTGACCGTATTCGGAACAGGGAATGCCACACAGGTAAATACGATTACCACAGCCATCAATACGGCATTAATGAATTATCATGTCATTTCAAAAGATGCGGTACCGACTGTTAATCTTGTGGTTGGGATCATTCTGGCGGTTCTGATCGCACTCATTCTGCTTGGAGGTATCAGGCGGATTGGACGGGTGACAGAAAAGCTGGTACCGTTTATGGCATTGATCTATATTGTTCTGGCAGTGGAAGTGATCTTATTTAATATCGGTCATGTTCCGGCAGTATTTGCTTCCATTATAGAAGGGGCATTTCATCCGGCAGCAGTGACCGGCGGCGCGGTCGGCAGCTTTTTCATGAGTATGAAAAAGGGCGTATCCCGTGGAATTTTTTCCAACGAGGCAGGACTTGGCACGGGATCAATTGCACATGCCTGTGCAGACACGAGAAAACCGGTCAAGCAGGGATTTTTTGGAATTTTCGAGGTGTTTGTAGATACGATTGTGATCTGTACGCTGACAGCACTGGTTATTTTGTGCAGCCAGGTTCCGGTCAGTTACGGTCAGGCGGCAGGTGCTGAGCTTACAATCAGTGGATTTACCGCAACATACGGAAACTGGGTATCTGTTTTTACTGCGGTTGCGATGTGTTGTTTTGCATTTTCCACCATTATCGGATGGGGATTATACGGGACGCGCTGCATCGAGTTTTTGTTCGGCTCCCGTGTCAATAAGCCGTTCATGCTGGTGTATGCACTGGTTGCCATTGTGGGTGCGACCATGGATCTGGGCCTGATGTGGAGTATTGCGGAAACGTTTAACGGACTCATGGCAATTCCGAACCTGACCGCAGTATTTTTGCTTTCCGGTGTCGTTGTTAAACTGGTGAAGGAATACTTTGTCGGAGAAGGTGCAAAAAGTTAGGGGAAGCTGGAAAGAAAAAGGGCGAAAAACTTGACATTTGTGCGTTTATCATAAATAATAAGGTACTGAAAAAACAAAGGAGGAACTTGTTATGAAAAAATTTGGAATCAAAGAAGTTGTAGCAACCGGTATCGGAACCGCATTGTTCATTGTTTTGACAGAAGTGCAGATTCCGCTGGGAATTATCCCGAATACATCCATGCAGCCGCGTGCCGCAGTGATGGCATTTCTTGCCGCAGTGTTTGGACCAGTTGTTGGAGGAATCATTGGTCTTTTGGGACATGCGCTCGGAGATGCACTGTTTTATGGCGGTGTATGGTGGAGCTGGGTATTCCCGGATGCAATTTTTGGGATTTTAGTTGGCTTATTTGCAAAGAGTTTTGAGATTAAGGCTGGTGGATTTAATAAGAAGAAAGTCATTCTTTTTAATGTGGTTCAGGTTGTTGCGAATGCAGTCGCATGGATCGTTGTTGCACCGGTGCTTGATATTCTCATTTATGCAGAGCCTGCAAAGAAAGTATTCTCACAGGGCGTATTTGCGTTTGTAGCCAATATCATCATTGTGGGTGTACTTGGTTCATTACTCGGACTGGGATATACAAAGATTGGAGCAAAATCATCAAGTCTTACAAAGGAAGACTAAAAACGTATGGAACCGATTATTGAATTTGAAAATTTTACATTTAAATATCGGTCACAGATGGAGCCGACACTCCGGGATATCAATTTGAAAATTTATCCCGGAGAGAAGGTGCTCATCATTGGACCATCGGGATCAGGGAAGTCGACATTATCAAATTGTATCAACGGACTGATCCCTTTTTCGTATGAGGGAGATAGTACCGGGACGCTGAGAATCGAGGGAAAAGATCCGAAAAAACTTGGGATTTTTGGGCTTTCCAAGATGGTTGGAACTGTATTACAGGATACGGACGGGCAGTTTATCGGTCTGACGGTTGCGGAAGATATTGCTTTTGTGCTGGAAAATGACTGCATGGCACAGGAAGAAATGTTTCGCAAAGTGGACGGTGTGGCAGAGACGGTAGAAGTAAAAGAGTTGCTTTCCCATGCACCATCGGAGATGTCCGGTGGACAGAAACAGAGAGTTTCCATGGCGGGCGTTATGATTGATGATGTGGATATTCTTTTGTTTGACGAGCCACTCGCCAATCTTGACCCGGCGACCGGAAAGAAAGCGATCGCGTTAATTGACAGAATCCAAAAGGAACAGAAAAAAACGATCGTAATCATTGAGCATCGTCTGGAGGATGTGCTGTACAAAGATGTAGACCGTATTGTTGTGGTCGGAGACGGAACCATTGTTGCGGACATGAAACCGGATGATGTGCTGGTTGGAAATATCTTAGAGGAACAGGGAATCCGGGAACCGCTCTATGTCACGGCACTCAAACATGCCGGATGTACCATCACGGCACAGGATCATCCGCAGCATGTGGAAACCATGAATTTTGAACCATACAAAACACAGGTGCGGGAATGGTTTGAGACTACGCAGATTCCGCAGAAACAGGAAACACAGGAGAAGGTACTTAAAGTAGACCATCTGCATTTTTCTTATCAGCCGGAAAAAGCAATTCTTTCGGATATCAGTTTTGATGTAAAGAAAGGCGAAATGATCAGTATTGTCGGGAAAAATGGTGCCGGAAAGACGACACTGTCCAATCTGATCTGTGGATTTTTAGAACCGAGCAAAGGAAAAATTGAGCTGAACGGAAACGATATCTCACCACTTTCGGTCAAAGAGCGTGGGGAGCATATTGGAATTGTCATGCAGAATCCGAATCAAATGATTTCTAAGCCTATGATTTATGAGGAAGTGGCACTTGGGCTTACTGTGCGCGGAGTTCCAGAGGAAGAAATCCGTGAGCGTGTGCATGAGACACTGAAAATCTGTGGTTTGTATCAGTTCCGGAACTGGCCGGTTTCTGCATTGAGTTTCGGTCAGAAGAAGCGGGTGACCATTGCGTCCATTCTTGTTATGAAGCCGGAGATTCTGATTTTAGATGAGCCAACTGCTGGTCAGGATTATCGTCATTATACGGAAATTATGGAGTTTTTAAAGGAAATCAACGAGACACAGGGGACGACCATTATCATGATTACACATGATATGCACCTGATGCTGGAATATACCAACCGTGCGATTGTTGTGGCAGATGGAAAACTTCTGACCATTGATACGCCGGCAAAAGTATTGACCAATGAAACGATCACAGCTCCGGCATATTTAAAGCAGACGTCACTCTATGAGATGGCAGTCAAATGTGGAATCGAAGAGCCGTCTCAGTTCGTACAGAGGTTTATCAATTACGAAAGGGCGGTGCGGTAATGGCAAAGTTATTGACCTATGAGAAAAAAGACACCTGGATGGACCGGCTGTGCGGGGTTACAAAGCTGATCTATTTTCTGGCATGGTCCATCACGAGTATGCTTACGTATGATACCAGGGTACTTGCCGTGATGCTGGTACTTAGTCTGGTATTGTTTAGGCTTTCAAAAACAGAGTGGAAACAGGTCGGTTCCATTTTCAAATTCATTATGTTCTTTCTGGTGATCAATGTGCTTGCAATTTTTATTTTTGCGCCGGATCAGGGAACAAAAATTTATGGGACAAAGCATGTACTTTGGCAGCTTTCTGCACATTATCCGATCACTGCAGAGCAATTGTTTTACGAGCTGAATATTATTTTAAAATATTTTACCATTATTCCGGCGGTATTTATTTTTGTTGTGACCACCAATCCATCAGAGTTTGCGGCTTCCTTAAACCGCATCGGGATCAGTTACAATATCGGATATGCAGTGGCGATTGCACTGCGCTATATTCCGGATGTGCAGGATGATTTCCATAAAATTAAAAATGCGCAGGAAGCGCGTGGAATCGAGATGTCTGGAAAAGCGAAGTTGATGAGTCGGATTAAGAGTACAGCCTCTATCATTTTCCCGCTCATTTTTACAAGTATCGGCCGTATTGACACGATCAGTAACGCAATGGAGCTGCGTGGATATGGGAAACACAGAAAGCGTACCTGGTATATGGGAAGAAAATTACAGCGCAATGATTATCTGTGTATTGCACTGGTGCTTGGATTTGCCGTGGTTGCACTTGTGATTACATATCATGATGGCAGCCGGTTTTATAACCCGTTTATATAAACAGTAGAGATTGCGCAACTCGTTTTAATAAAATTAGAAAAGGAGCTATCGCACCAGCGAATATCGGCGGCACGACAGCTCCTTTTGTTTTCCATGTCTGTTTTTAAGCTTCGGTTGAAGCATCAGATGCAGGTGCTTCGGTCTGGGTTTCGGAAGCATTTTCCGACACGGTCTCAGAAGCTGGTTCCTCAGACGGCTGTTCCGGAGGAATCACCTCGACATCCTCTTCCTTAACCGGTTCCGGCTTTGGCTTTTCCGGCATTTTCTGTCCACAGGCACTGCAGAATGCAGCATCGGCATCCACGCTTGCACCGCAGGATGGGCAGATCGCTACACCTTTCATCTGGTGAATGCTTTCACGGCATTCCTTAATTCTGGCTTCGGAAACGGCAATCGCATCCAGCCAGGTTTTTACATCTTCTTCGGCATCTTCGCGATGTTTTTCCACATACCATTTTCCAATCTGTTCGTATGCAGTATCAATCTTGCGTTCTTCCTCGGAGATATTTAAGTTTAATTTTGCAGTATCTGCCAGATCTTTTGTTTTTTTAATGGTAGTCTGGCTCACATCACTGATCTTTTGTCCTAAGTTGTTAAAAAAAGACATATATTTCACTCCTTTCCTATATCAAAAACCTTATGTTATGAATTATCATAACATGCTGTCTGAAAAACACAAGGAAGTTTACAGATTATTTATGTCTTTTTCTGTTTTTCTTCCGGGACATGCGTGGTGCTTTAACGGATGGTTTTGCAGCCGGAGTATTTTCGCCAGCTGGAGTTTCCACAGTAGCAGATTCAGCCGGTGCCGGAGCTTCCACAGGAGCAGATTCCGCTGATGCCGAAGTTTCCACAGGAGCAGATTCCGCTGGTGACGGAGCTGCGGATGAACCGGTGACAATTTCATTTAACAGCAATGCTTTTGCAAGATTTCCTTCCGCAGAAATTTTCCCACTCTGGTAAGCTTCGAGAATGTCAAGGCTGCCCTGCGCGAGTGCAAGCAGATCAGCAGCTGAAGTTGTGACTAAAATGTCACGGTCGTAATATTCATATGGTTCAACATGAAGCTGTCCGTTTGCAATTTCCAGATACAGGGCACCTTCGGCTTCTCCCTGTATGTTAAATTGGATGGCAAGATGTTCGCTGATTTTGGAAGCATCTTTCTCCTGATAAGTATCTTTTAATTTTGAAACTAATTCCTGATATGTCATAGTCAGTCATTTCTCCCTTCTCCATCTGCTAATTAGATTGGTGATTGCGCAACTCGTTTCTGCGGGCTGTCGTTTTGTCGGGGACACCGTCTGAGCGATTTTGTGTCTGCCTTAGAGGGAAGCTTCGAATAAGCATGCCCACGGTTCTATTTGCGCAGTCACAGAGTGACATATTGAAAATAAAGTAAATATCAAGACAAATGGGGAGTGGGCGTAATAAACGTTTCGAAGATTCCCTCTTAGGCAGACTAGAAATTGCGAACGGTGTCCCCGACAAAACGACAGCCCGCAGAAACGAGTTGCGCACCCACCTGTTTGCTAATTAGAGTATAGCTTTTCTGTTATGCTTGTCAAGCAAACTTTATGAAATTATCATTGCGGGAAGCCGCTAAAAAGCGTACAATAGGGATAACAAAATTTTAAAATAAAGGAAGGGATCAAGATTATGAGAAAAACCAAAACGCACAATGTACTCAGGCGTCTGCTTGCGTTTGTCCTGATTGTTTCACTGCTTCCACTGGGGTATGCGGGCAATGTGATGGCTGCAACAACCGGTACACGGAACGTAAGTATTCAGGTTACATACGGACAGACGGATGCCAGAAATGTCTATGGCATGATCAACAGTATGCGCAGAAATTTATCCGATGCATGGTACTGGGATGCAAACAATTACACGAAGACATATTGTAATAATCTGCAGCCGCTTACTTACGACTACGCACTGGAGCAGGTAGCCATGAAACGTGCAGCAGAGATTGCACTTTCGTATTCACACACCAGACCAAATGGCACAAATTATTATACTGCTTACAGTGAAAACGGTGTCTATGCGGGAGTTTATGCAGAGAATATCGGTGTGAATTATTCTTCAGCATCTGCACTTCACAACGCAATGCGGGAAGACAATGCAAATTATTCCGGACAGGAACAGCGTAGAAATATGTTAAACAGCCAGTTTACAGCTGTCGGAATCGGACATGTATATTACAATGGATATCACTACTGGGTAGAGGAATTCGCCAACACAGTAACCAGAACTGCCTATACGGCACCAAACAACCAGACAACAACCGTAACTAATCTTCAGGTTGCAGAGAGCAATATTACTTCTGACCAGATTGTTGTTCCGTCATCTATTGGAACCTATATCCAGATGTCTGTCGGACAGACGAAAGATTTATCCGGATGCTATGAAAACATTAAGGTATCGAATCACTGGCCAGGCAATGCAAACTGCCCGATTGTACAGGGGCTGAATATGTATGTATCCAATACTGCGGTTGCCTATATCAGCGGAACAAAACTGATCGCAAATTCGACAGGGTCTACAACACTGACACTGAACCGTCCGGATGGTAAAATTCCCCTGCAGATTCCGGTTCAGGTAACAGGAACCAATAACAGCAGCAATATCTATTCGTACTATATTCCAAATGCTTCCGTTGGTACAATCGTTGACCAGATATACACCGGATATGATATCCGTCCGTCTGTATCGGTATGGCTGAATGGCGGATATCTGTATGAGGGAAGAGATTATACCCTTACTTACAGCAACAACCGCAATATCGGTACTGCATCCGTTACAATTAACGGAATCGGAAATTATTATGGAAGCCGGACGGTTTATTTCCGTATCGTAAATCATGGGAACGGAAATACAACGGTTTCATCCAATAACCTTGCAAATGCGGTGATCAGTAAGATTGCAGCACAAAGATATACGGGATCTTCCGTAAAACCGGAAGTTACCGTTACATTAAATAACATTGTTTTAAAAGAAGGTTCGGATTACTATCTGAATTACAGTGACAATGGTGCACCGGGAAAAGCTGCTGTTATGGTAGTGGGAACCGGTAATTATACGGGATCTGCAAAGACAAGCTTTATTATTAAGCCGGAGAAGCCGGTTATCACAAGATTGCGTGCACACGGATCAAAAGTCCGTATCACATGGCTGCCAGGTACTTCCGTTACCGGCTATGAAATCTACCGCTCCAAGGGAGCATATGATTATGGATACAAGAAGATTGCGGCTACAAAAGATGGTGAGATGCAGTCTTATACAAGGGCAAAACTCACCAAAGGAACTTATTATTACAAGATCCGCAGCTATGTTACGGTAGATGGAACAAAGTATTACAGTCCATACAGCAGTGTGAAGTCTGTAAAGATCCGCCGCTAGGATCAAAGCATAATTGAAAATAAGAATTAAAAATGTCGGTAGATATCTGTCAGATATCTACCGACATTTTTGGTATACAAAGTTAAAAGATTTATTTCATCTGTGCGACCCGGTCAAATTCCTCTTCGATTTCTTTGGAAGGTTTTGGTGTCAGCAGACTGACGATTACGATCGCAGCGCAGGCAATCAGGAATGCAGGAAGCAGTTCATAGATGTTCCAGATACCACCGAGCGGGCGGATCAGGTATTTCCAGATAAATACCATGGAACCCCCGCAGACCATACCGGCAAGTGCGCCCCATTTGTTGGTACGTTTCCAGAACAGGGAAAACAGAACAACCGGTCCGAATGCGGCACCGAATCCAGCCCAGGCGAAAGAAACGATGGCAAATACGGAACTGTCCGGATTTCTGGCAATGAATGCGGCAACGACAGAAATTACAAGGAGTGTAATTCTTGCGGCTGCCATGCTTCCGTTTTTGTTGGAAGAATCTTTGCGGAAAGCACCGAGAATGTCGGAAGAAACCGCAGAAGATGCAGCCAGCAGCTGCGAGTCCGAAGTGGACATGGTGGAAGCTAAAATGCCGGCGAGAATCACACCCGCAAGCAGGGCAAATATCACACCGTGCTGGGAGAGCAGGGCGGAAATTTTTACGATAATGGTTTCGGAATTCGATCCGGTCAGCATCTCCAGTGCGCCGACTTTGCTCATGGTATAACCGATCACACCGATAAAGACGGCAACGAACAGGGAGATTACGACCCAGATGGTTGCAACGCGGCGGGACAGTTTCAGTTTTTTCTCATCCTCGATTGCCATAAAACGGAGCAGGATATGCGGCATACCGAAATATCCAAGTCCCCATGCGGCAGTGGAAACAATGGTCAGGGCACTGTAAGGAGCGGCCTTTCCGGTGTTTACATCATAGGAAAGTGTCATGGAAAGATATCCCGGAAGCTCGGAGGCGTTGTGGATAACGGCACCGATACCGCCAGCAGTTTCTACACCAAAGATCAGAACTACAATCAGAGCAACCGACATGATGATACTCTGGATAAAGTCCGTTGTGGAAGCAGCAAGAAATCCGCCAAGTGTTGTGTATGCCACAATTACGATAGCACTGATAATCATGGCGGTCAGATACTTTACCCCGAATAAGCTGGAAAAAAGTTTTCCGCATGCGGCAAATCCAGAGGCAGTATAAGGAATAAAAAAGATAACAATAAAAATAGCAGCAATGACCTGCAGCATCTTTTTTTCATCGCGATAGCGGTTGCTGAAGAACGATGGGATGGTAATGGAATTGTTGCAGGTGTGCGTATAGCGGCGGATACGTTTGGCAACGATCAGCCAGTTAATGTATGTACCGGCAGCCAGTCCGATTGCTGTCCATCCGGCATCTGAAATTCCGGTGAGGTAAGCAACGCCCGGAAGTCCCATCAGAAGCCAGCTGCTCATGTCGGAAGCTTCGGCACTCATCGCGGTTACGAAAGGACCGAGTTTTCTGCCACCCAGATAGAAATCGTCAGTACTGTTGTTTTTCTTGGAACATCGGAAACCAATATAGATCATACCAATAAGGTATACCATAATGGCAATCATGATGCATATTTGTGCAGATGTCATAAATAAATCCTCCTCTTTTGTACGCTTTCACACGCTAATTGTTCATAGTATAGCACAGATGATAATTATACCGCAACCGGGAAATCCTGTTTGACACTATGGGCAATAAGATGATAAACTGTCTTTGTCTATACATGAGAAAAGCAATTCCGTTTGGCCTTCAACATGTGCTTGCCATGTTTGTAGCAAATCTGGCACCCGTACTGATCGTCTGCAGTGCAGCTCTGGTTCGGGGCATGGTATCATCTGCTGGTAGGTGCTCTGACACTTATCGTGTGTCTGGTGGCAAGATATGTGTTAAAGGGCGTTTATAAGAATCTGAACATTCTGGTAGGACTTATTTTCGGATATATTCTTTCTATTATATTTACGGTTGCAGGGATTGCACCTATGGTGGATTTCTCCGGAATTCAGGAGACCATTGATCAGGTAGGATTTTTCAGCATTCCAAAACTTGTGTTTTTTACCAGTCACAAGCCGGTATTTAATCTTGGAGCCTTTTTAACCATTGCGATTGTTTTTCTGGTTTCTGCAGCAGAGACAACCGGCGCGACAACTGCTGTGTGTACCGGAGCACTTGGACGTGACCTTAAAATGGAGGAACTTCAGGGCTCACTTGCCGTGGATGGATTTTCCAGTGCAATTTCCGGATGTTTTGGATGCCTGCCACTGACATCGTTCAGCCAGAATGTCGGACTGGTTACGCAGGAGTGTTTGTTGTTTCCCTTCTGCTGAGCCTTCTTTTGCCGAAGAAGAAACAGGCAAATTAAATACACGTTGTTAAGGTAACGTTAAGGTGCAGCGATTTTTAAGATAAGGATTTGGTGTTATGATGATATCATCAAAAAGGAAATGGAGGAATTTGATATGTGGAGTCGCGCACAATTAAAGGGAAGGGCGAAAGCAACATTTAAACGAAATTATTGGAAATGTATTCTGATCAGCCTGTTGCTGACACTGATTGCAGGGGGAAGCGGAGCTGCTTCGGGCAACCTCAGCAGTGCAACCGGTTCCTTACATGGATCGGAGAATCAGGCAGGCAGTTCCTATGATTATGACAGCGGTTATGACAGTGATGATGGTTCACTGCGTGATTTTGAGGCTGGGCTTGAAGAAGGCTTTAAGGACGGACTGAAAGCAGGAAACAGGGGAGTGATGGGCGGTATGGTCGCAGCAGCGATCGCCATCGGCATACTCATAGTTGTTTTTCTGGTGATTTTTGTCCTTATACTTCTGGTTGATGTATTTATCATAAATCCGTTTGAGGTTGGATGCAGGAGATTCTTTATCCGCAACTTAAACGAGCCGGCACAGATTGGGAACATTGGATATGGATTTGACAATAATTACAGGAATGTTGCAAAGACAATGTTTTTCCGTGATCTGTTTACGGTTTTATGGTCATTGCTTTTTATCATTCCGGGTATTGTAAAAGCATATGAATATATGATGATTCCGTACCTTCTGGCAGATAACCCGCAGATGACCAAAGAGCAGGCATTTGCGGAAAGCAAGCGTATGATGCAGGGACAGAAATGGAAAGCATTTGTTTTGGATCTGTCCTTTATCGGATGGTACATTTTATCCGGACTGACACTTGGAATTCTTGCAATCTTTTATGTGTCACCATATGTGAATGCAACACATGCCGCACTGTATGAGGCACTGTGCTATGCAAACCCGGCTGGTTCAAACGGATTTACACAGCAGGCGGATCCGGTGAATTCACCTTTCCGGCAGGAGAATGTATGAATTATACGATTTTAATTGCAGATGATGAGCCGGAGATACGAACGCTTCTCCGGCTGTATCTGGAAAATGAAAATTATCAGATTATTGAGGCAGAAAACGGGAAGCAGGCACTGGAACTGCTAAAGAAAGAACATGTGGATCTGTGTCTGCTGGATATTATGATGCCGGAGATGGACGGATACCATGTGTTGCAGGAATTACGTAAAACAAGCAATATTCCCGTTATGATACTTTCGGCAAAGGATGCGGATTCCGAGAAGATTCTGGGGTTAAATCTCGGGGCAGATGATTATCTGGCAAAACCGTTCAATCCTTTGGAGGCAGTAGCACGTGTCAATTCAAATATCCGTCGGTTTTATGCGCTGGGGACAGCGGAACTGTCATCCGGTATACTGACCGTCCGGGATCTGGAACTGGATCCGGAAGGCTGCGTACTCAAAAAAAATGGAGAACCGATTGAACTGACTTCGGTAGAGTACCGGATCATGGAGTTATTTATGAAGCATCCGGGAAAAGTGTTTACCAAACAACAGATCTATGAACAGGGATGGGGTGACACTTATGTGGTTGCAGACAATAATATTATGGTCTGCATCAGCAAGCTGAGGGCAAAACTTGATGAAGACCCGGCAGCTTATATTCGAACCATCCGCGGATTGGGCTATCGGCTGGAGAAATAGCAATGCGTGATTTACAGGCATTTTTGATCAAACGGTTTATTTATATCCTTGTACTGGTGACAGTTGCACAGTCGCTGATCAGTTTTTTGATCAGCCAGGCGGTTATGCCTGTGGTGATGAAAGTTTTTTTCCCGGATTACCAGAGGCAGTCATCCGTTGGAAAGACGGATCTGTTTATTTTTATCATATGTGTTCTGTTATTGCTGATAGTAAATGCCGTCCGGATGCTTTTGCCATCACCGCTGCAGGGAATGATGCAGTGGACAGGGGAAAGGTTACAGGACTGGCTGGGCAATGCACTTCCGGCGACAAGGAGTTCCGTCGTCGTACAGGAGATGGAAGGATGGAAAGCCATCCTGCTGTTTGTGGTTCTTCTGCTGTTAATGGTGTGTATGCTGCTTCCTTATATTTTGGGTGCGATAACATTCGCGCGGATTGTGATGGCGGAGTTTCATCAGATCCAGGAGGAGCGCGAACAGCAGCAGAGAGAGTTTGACCGCAAGCGGAATCTGATGCTTTCCGATATCGCACATGATCTTCGGACACCGGTCACGACCGTATCCGGTTACGCAAAAGCATTGGCGGATCATATGGTACAGGAACCGGAAAAACAGCAGGAATATCTGAACGCCATCCAGAATAAATCGGTTCGGATCGGAAATCTGATCAATTTGCTGTTTGAATATGTAAAACTGGATAGTGAAGGGTTTGCATTAAATGGAAAAACACTTGATTTGTGTGAACTTCTCAGAGAAAATGCGGCAATGCTGTATGCAGAGATGGAAGAAAACGGAATGACACTGACAGCAGATATTCCGGAGGAAACGATACCGGTCTGGGCGGATGAACTTCAGTTATCCCGTGTAGTGACAAATCTTCTGACAAATGCCATGCAGCACAATCCAAAGGGAACAAGAATCGGACTGTTTGCTTATAGGGAGCTGGAGCGGATTTATGTATTGGTGGCAGACAGCGGAATTCTAATTCCGGAGGAACAGGCGCAGCATTTGTTTGATCCTTTTACGCGTGGGGACAAAGCGCGGGTAAGCGATGGGAGAAACGGACTTGGACTTTCCATCGTGTCAAAAATCGTGCAGATGCACGGATGGGACTTAAAACTGGTGCAACAGCCACAAATTCAGCATTATGCAAAAGCAGCCGGATTTGCAAAAGCATTTGTGATCCGGATGGAAAATGCCGGTATGTATTCTGTGCATCCGCTAAAATAAAAAAGTGGCAGAAAAGAGGGAGAGTCTATGATAATTATAAGAGCGATGGATCCGTATGAATTGCTTTGGATGGTACTTTTGATTGTGTTTGTTCTGGGAGAACTTGCAACAATCGGACTAACGTGCATATGGTTTGCCGCAGGTGCACTTGCGGCACTGGTTATGGCAATGGCAGGGGTAAATCCGGTGGTGCAGTTTCTGGTATTTTTAGTGGTATCCATTCTTTTGCTTGCTGCGACAAGACCGTGGGCGCGTAAATATGTAAATGCTAAAATGCAAAGAACAAACGCGGATAGCCTGATTGGGGAAAATATACGGATTTCCGAGCGAGTCAGTAATATGGATCAGACCGGGATGGCAGTTGTTCATGGACAGGAGTGGACGGTGCGTACCCGTAATGATAATGAGATCATTGAACCGGGAGAAGAAGCAAAAATTCTGGCAATCAGTGGTGTCAAACTTATAGTAGAAAAGGTATAGGTAAAGGAGGAAAAAGTTATGCCTGTTGTAATTCTCATTGTAGTGATCATTGCATTGGTCGTTATTGTGAACTGTGTGAAAATTGTTCCACAGGCGCATGCGGTAGTTGTGGAGAGACTTGGAGGGTATCTTACCACATGGTCGGTAGGGCTGCATTTTAAGGTGCCGTTTATTGACCGTATTGCAAAAAGGGTATTGTTGAAGGAACAGGTGGTTGATTTCCCACCACAGCCGGTAATCACAAAAGATAACGTAACAATGCAGATTGATACGGTTGTATATTTTCAGATCACGGATCCAAAGCTGTATGCATACGGTGTGGAAAATCCAATCATGGCAATTGAAAATCTGACTGCTACGACGCTTCGTAATATCATTGGTGATCTGGAACTGGATGAGACACTGACATCGCGTGAGACCATCAACACCAAGATGCGTGCAACGCTGGATGTGGCAACAGATCCGTGGGGTATCAAAGTAAATCGTGTGGAGTTAAAGAACATTATTCCGCCAAAGGCAATTCAGGATGCCATGGAGAAACAGATGAAGGCAGAGCGCGAGCGGCGTGAAGCCATTCTGCGTGCAGAAGGTGAGAAAAAATCTACAATTCTGGTTGCAGAAGGAAATAAGGAGTCTGCAATTCTCGATGCAGAGGCTGAAAAACAGGCTGCAATCCTGCGTGCCGAGGCACAGAAGGAAGCAACCATCAAGGAAGCCGAAGGTCAGGCAGAGGCTACATTAAAGATCCAGCAGGCCAATGCAGATGGTCTGCGTATGCTCAAAGAAGCTGCTCCGGATAATGCGGTACTTCAGATTAAGAGTCTGGAGGCATTTGCCAAGGCAGCAGACGGTCAGGCAACCAAGATTATTATCCCATCGGATATTCAGGGGATTGCAGGACTGAGCAAATCCATTGTGGAAATTGCAAAAGAAAACGGATAACACAGATACATCTGTGATGCATTGGACGAAACTGCTCCATGAAAATGGGGCAGTTTTTGTTATCTCAGTAAGGTCTTTATTTTGCACAGGGAAAATGTTATACTATAGATTATTGATGTGGGGGTATATTCCACAGTTGGGCGATGATGTGGAAAGAACAGGAGCGTAAATGAAATCAAAGGTTCGGTTTAAGGGAAAACTGAGATCGTATCTCTGCTGGCCATTGTGGCTGACGATCCCGATGACACTCGCAGATGTGGGGCTTTATTTTTACGATGTGACGGCAGGCTTTTTGCTGACGGTATTTATTGCTATCTATTTTGTACTGGAACTGGGATTATATTATAATACCAGACCGCGGCTTGCAAATGAGATTATCAATTTTGCCACACAGTATGCAACGGTACAGAAAAAACTTTTGAATGAGTTTGAAATTCCATATGCGCTGTTGGACTATACAGGAAAAATTCTTTGGGTGAATGAACGCTTTTCCGAGCTGACGGGAGTGGGGAGAAACTATCATAAATCAATTACAACCCTTTTTTCCAATATTACCCGTGAGTTTCTTCAGAAACACGAAGATGCACAGAATATTACGATTGAAAAAAAGGAGCGCATTTTCCGGATTTCCCTGAATCGTATTTATTTTGACGATATCATGGAGGAGAGCAAGGAAATTGACGTGAAGGATTCCGATGAATTCCTGACGGCACTGTATCTGTTTGATGAGACCGAACTGCAGCATTGCAAGCAGGAAAATCTGGATCAGAAGCAGGTATCGGCACTTGTTTATATTGATAACTATGACGAAGCACTTGACAGTATCGAGGATGTGAAGCGTTCGCTTCTGATTGCGCTTGTCGATCGAAAAGTGAACCAGTATTTCTCAAAGATGGACGCGCTTGTCCGCAAAATCGAAAAAGACAAGTATTTTGTAGTATTTAAGTATAAATATTTACAGAAGCTTATGGATGACCGGTTCAGTGTACTTGAAGATGTCAAGACGGTCAAAGTGGGCAATGAGATGGCGGTCACGCTGAGTATCGGTGTCGGGATCAAGGGGACTTCTTATAACGAGAACTATGAGCAGGCACGTGCGGCAATTGATCTGGCACTCGGACGAGGTGGGGATCAGGTCGTTGTCAAAAATGGTGAGGACATTGCATATTTTGGAGGCAAGGCAAAACAGGTGGAGCGCAACACCCGTGTAAAAGCGAGGGTTAAGGCACATGCGCTGCATGAAATTATTGAGAGCCGTGAGAACGTGATTATCATGGGGCACAGCCTGACAGATGTCGATTCCCTTGGTGCAGGGATTGGAATTTTCTGTGCAGCCCGTGTGCTTGGAAAAAAGGCACAGATCGTGATCAATGAGCCAACAACTTCCATCCGGCCGCTTATGGAATGTTTTACTCCGGAAAAAGGCTATCCGGAAGACATGTTTATCAATAGTGAGATTGCGATTGAAGAGGTAAGCCGCAATTCCCTTGTTATGGTGGTGGACACGAACCGTCCAAGTTATACGGAATGCCCGGAACTGCTTACGCGTACCGATACAATTGTTGTATTTGACCATCACCGTCAGGGCAGTGAAGTGATTGAAAATCCGCTGCTGTCCTATATTGAGCCATACGCATCTTCTGCCTGTGAGATGGTAGCAGAAGTTTTACAGTATTTCCAGGAAGGATTTAAGCTTTCTCCGGCAGAGGCAGACTGCATTTATGCAGGTATTTTGATTGATACCAATAACTTTATGACCAAAACAGGTGTCCGTACATTTGAGGCGGCAGCATATCTCAGACGCTCCGGGGCAGAAGTGACCCGTGTGCGTAAAATGCTGCGAAATGATATGGCATGCTATAAAGCCCGTGCGGAGGCAGTGCGTCATGCGGAAGTATACCGCGGTGCATTTGCAATTTCTGTCTGTCCGAGTGAGGACGTGGAAAGTCCAACGATTGTCGGCGCGCAGGCAGCAAATGAGCTGCTCAATATTATAGGAATCAAGGCATCTTTTGTGCTGACAGAGTACGCAGGAAAAATATACATCAGCTCACGTTCTATTGATGAAATTAATGTACAGTTAATCATGGAACGAATGGGTGGCGGCGGTCATTTGAATGTGGCTGGTGCACAGTTGACGGGATGTACGATTTCCGAGGCAAAACATGCCATTATGCGGACCATTGATGAAATGCTTGAAGAAGGAGATATACAGGAATGAAAGTAATTTTATTACAGGATGTGAAAGCTCTTGGGAAAAAGGGCGAAATCGTAAATGTGAGTGACGGTTATGCACGCAATGCAATTCTGCCGAAGAAACTTGGAGTAGAGGCAACGACAAAGAATCTGAATGACCTCAAATTGCAGAATCAGCATGCAGACAAAGTGGCAGCTGAAAATTTAGAGCACGCAAAGGAACTGGCGGAGGAGATCGGAACAAAGAAAGTTGTTGTAAAGATCAAATCCGGTGAGGGCGGACGTATTTTCGGGTCTGTTTCCACCAAGGAAATTGCACAGGCTGCAAAAGAGCAGGCAGGGCTGGATCTGGATAAAAAGAAGATGCAGTTGGGCGAATCCATCAAGGCTCTTGGAACTTATGAGATTCCGGTGAAGCTTCATCCAAAGGTAACCGCAACACTGCGTGTTCAGGTTGTTGAGGAATAGGAGGAAGTTCGCTTGGAAGAAACGCTGATCAAGCGGGTGATGCCGAACAGTCTGGAAGCCGAGCAGTCGGTCATTGGTTCCATGATCATGGATCAGGATGCCATTGTAACAGCCATGGAGATCCTTCTGCAGGAAGATTTTTATCACAAGCAGTATGGAATTCTCTTTGATGCGATGATCGAATTGTACAGCAGCGGACAGCCGGTGGATCTGGTTACACTGCAGAATAAACTCAAGGAAAAGGATGTACCACAGGAAGTCTCCAGTCTGGAATTCGTTGGAGAATTGGTGCGTGCGGTTCCGACATCCGCGAATGTCAAATATTATTGTAATATTGTAAAAGAAAATTCCATGAAGCGGAAACTCATCCGGGTCACGGAAGAGATAGAGAATGAGTGCTATGCGGGCAAAGAATCGCTCGAAAGTGTTCTGGATAAGACCGAACATGATATTTTTGCATTGTTGTCAAGCCGTACCGGCGGAGACTATGTGCCGATTCGTCAGGTTGTCATGAACGCACTGGAAAAGATTGAAAAAGCGTCACAGCAGGACGGAAATGTTACGGGAATACCGACAGGGTTTATTGATTTGGATTACCGGACAGCAGGATTACAGCCATCGGATCTGGTATTGATTGCAGCCCGTCCGTCTATGGGAAAGACAGCGTTTGTTTTAAACATTGCACAGTATGTGGCATTTCATGAAAACATGTGCACGGCGATATTTTCATTGGAAATGTCGAAGGAGCAGCTGGTAAACCGACTGTTCTCCCTGGAATCCCGTGTAGATGCACAGGCACTTCGTACCGGTAATCTGTCGGATGCTGACTGGGCGAAACTCGTCGAAGGAGCCGGAATCATAGGGGATTCCGAACTGATCATTGATGATACGCCGGGAATCAGTATTTCCGAGATGCGCAGTAAATGTCGTAAATATAAGCTGGAGCATGATCTGAAACTTATCATCATTGACTATCTGCAGTTGATGTCTGGGTCCGGCAGGAGTACAGACAGCCGGCAGCAGGAGATTTCAGACATCTCCCGTTCCCTGAAAGCACTTGCCCGTGAACTGAATGTACCGGTGCTTGCTTTGTCCCAGCTTTCCCGTGCAGTCGAGCAGAGACCGGATCATCGTCCGATGCTCTCCGATCTGCGAGAATCCGGAGCGATCGAGCAGGATGCCGATGTCGTGATGTTTATTTATCGTGATGATTATTATAACAAGGATACTGAACTGAAAGGAATTTCAGAAATCATTATCGCCAAACAGCGTAATGGTCCGATCGGTACGGTGAACCTCGCATGGCTGCCGGAATACACGAAGTTTGCAAATCTGGAACGATAAAATTTTTCTTATGATCATGCATCAAATTAAATACATTTGCCGAAATGCTTGCGCTTTGGACGGGTTTGTACTAGAATACCATTAAGCCAATAAGGCAATAATGATCATTATTCATAAGGAGGATTTTATTATGGCATACGTTATTTCTGATTCATGCGTTAGCTGTGGTACATGTGCAGGCGAGTGTCCTGTAGGAGCAATCTCTGCAGGTGCTTCTCAGTACGAGATCGATGCAAATAGTTGTGTTGATTGTGGTACATGTGCTGGTGTTTGCCCAACTGGAGCAATCTCTCAGGGCTAATCACATAATAAAACGAAACGAAGAGCTGTCTCTTAAACCACGGAGGCAGCTCTTTTTCGATTATAGAAAGAGAGGAATAACATGGCTACATTAGGAAATCCTAAGAACACGATTGCAGTATTGCAGAAATACCAGTTTAATTTTCAGAAAAAATTTGGACAGAATTTTTTGATTGATACAGGAATTTTAGAGGAAATTATAGAAGCTGCGCAGATCACAAAGGATGATTTTGTGCTGGAAATCGGTCCGGGAATCGGAACCATGACACAATATCTCTGTGAGGCGGCACGCGCGGTAGTGGCAGTGGAAATAGATACCAATCTGATTCCGATTCTAAAAGATACGCTTGCGGAATATAATAATGTTGATGTATTGAATGAAGATATTTTAAAAGTAAATATTTCAAAACTTGCGGAAGAAAAAAATAACGGGAAGCCGATCAAGGTCGTTGCAAATCTTCCGTATTACATTACGACTCCGATCATCATGGGATTGTTTGAAAGCCATGTGCCGATCGACAGTATCACGATCATGGTACAGAAAGAAGTAGCGGATCGTATGCAGGAAGGACCGGGAAGCAAGGAATATGGCGCACTTTCCCTGGCGGTGCAATATTACGCAAAACCGGAAATCGTAGTCAATGTTCCGCCAAACTGTTTTATGCCGCAGCCGAAAGTCGGCAGTGCCGTGATCCGTCTGACACGACACAGTGAACCGCCGGTTACCGTAAAAAGTGAAAAACTGCTGTTTCAGGTGATCCGGGCATCGTTCAATCAGCGCAGGAAAACACTGGCAAACGGGCTTGCCAATTATGGTGCATTCGGTCTTCCGAAAGAAGAACTGCAGGCATGTATTGAGGAACTTGGCGTACCGGTTAATATTCGTGGAGAGGCACTTTCTTTAGAGCAGTTTGCACAGCTCTCCAATATTATTTATGATCACAGGAGTGCTGTATAAAAACAGCGCGGGCAGTCCATACTATCATCAAAGACCATAAAACGAAATGATGATGGAGGTAAGCCAAATGAGAAAACAACAGTATATAGCCACTGTCGCGTGTCTGGTAGCGGGAGTGATTGGATTTGTCAGTGTATATGCCACGGATAAAGGAAAAGAACGCAGGGAAGCAGAACAGGAAATTGCGGCACAGACCCAGCAGGAGGCACCGGCTTCCTATGAAGTGAAACCGGAAATAAGTGTGGAAGATGCAACGAAAAAAGCGGAAGAACAGGCGTTAAAGCTGGCAGAGCAGGAAAAAATAAAACAGGAAGAAACACAGCAGGAGGAAGAGAAGAAACAGGACGAAGAAAAAACAGTAGAGACAGCAGCCACCGTGACACAGCATTTTGACAAGAGTTCTGCGGTCTGGCCAATTGAGGGAGATGTTCTGCTGGATTACAGCATGGATTCCACCATTTATTTTCCAACGTTAGAGCAGTATCGCTGCAATCCGGCCATGGTGATCAGTGGCAATGTCAATGATAAAGTGTTTGCAATGGCAACGGGAAAAATCACAGATATTCAGGAAAATGAAGAAACCGGATGTACGGTGATACAGGATCTGGGTGACGGATATGCTGCGGTTTACGGACAGTTGAAGGAACTGAATTTTGCAAAAGGGGATACGCCGGAAGCTGGTCAGGTGCTGGGATATGTCAGTGAGCCGACAAAATATTATACAACAGAAGGCAGTAACGTCTATTTTCAGCTGAAAAAAGATGGAAAAGCTGTGGATCCGAAAGAGTATCTTCCGCAGATGGCGATGGATACGCTGGATTGACATTCATAGTTTTTTCTAATACAATAAAATGTAAACGGTTTTGGAGCTTTATGCGAAAAAACCGTACATAATCAAGAGGTATCTCAGCTTAAGAGGGATAAAATATGGAATTTAACCAGTACAATACAACCGTACAACAGTGGATTCATACAGTTCTGGAAAATCGGGAAACCAATGCGGACGTGGTGTTGGAATGCTGTCGGGATATCATAGCGTATGGACGGGAAACAGATGATCCAAAGCTGATGGGATTCGGTTTCTTTTATGGTGGGGAAATCTATTATGAATTAAATGACGGAGCACATTTTTTCCATATGATGACAGAGGCACTGACGTATCTGGACCGTGCAGAGGAATGGGAACTTGTGGTGCGTTGTTACAATTTTCTGGGAATCGCATCCATGAGCAGAGGAAATCCATCGCTTGCGCTTGACTATTATATGAATGGTCTTAAGGACAGTGATACATATGATCTTCCAATGCAAAAGATTATGATTCTGATCAATATGGGGTTATTGTATCTGGAGTGTGGGCATTATGCAGATTCCGAGAATTCTTTTTTAGAAGCTTATCAGATTTTGCAGACAAAACAGAAGGATGAAAAGTATAATTTTTATATGTATGCTTTTTATGGAAATATGGCAGAATGTCTGATCCTGCAGGATCGTCTGGAGGAAGCAAAACCATATCTGGAGTATCTGCATAAAGATGGCTGGGAACAGGTTGCCCTTACAGAGCGGCTGTTTATCGACATCGTGGATGTAATTTATTATCACAAGATGGGAGATGTACAGAAGCGGAATGAGAGTATTCAGATGATCCATCAGAATCTTCCGGATAATCTGACGGTACTGGACTTTTTTTCGGATTATTACCGTTGTTGTCTGGTGTTGCTGGAAACGGATCAGGATGAATCGTTCTGGCGTATCATTGAAGTAATCGAACCACAGGTGGTGAATTTTAAGATCATTAATCTGCAGCTGAAAGTTCTGTCCCTGAAGATGAAATTTTACCGGAAGCATAACCAGAATGCGGAATATCTGCAGGCGGCAGGGCTTTACTATGAATTGTCTGAACGGAATGAAGTAGTGACGCGCAACATGCTTTCGAGTATGATTACGTTGCGCAAAAATCTGGAAAATATGCGCAAAGCCAGAATGAAGGCGGAACGAAAGAATCTTGTATTACAGGAGCGTTCCGAGCAGGATCCGTTGACGCGTATGGCAAACAGGTTCCGTCTGAATGATTATGCAGAAGAGGTGTTTGCCTATTCGCAGGAGAATGATATTCCGGTTGCGATGGAAATACTCGATATTGATTATTTTAAGGAATATAATGATAATTACGGACATCAGGAAGGAGACCGGTGTCTGGTAAGTATCGCAAATACAATCCGTAATCTGGTGGAGGAAGCGGAAGGATTCTGTGCACGGTATGGAGGGGATGAGTTTGTCATTATCTATGCGAATGTGACACGGGAACAGGCTGTTTCCTTTGCAGAAGAGTTGCGCAGATGTGTACTTGCATTAGAAATGGAACACCGGTTTTCCAAGGCACTTCCGGTAGTGACGATTTCTCAGGGAATCTGTTGGGGAATCCCGCGCAAGGGAAACCGCAGCTGGGATTTTTTGCATGCAGCAGATAATATGCTTTACCGGGTGAAGAAATTCAGCCGGAACAATTATTGTGTAGGGGGGCTTGATGAAACTGAAGACGTGACCATGGGAACTGCATTGTAGCGGCATGGCAGTCGAAACCTGGCAAAAAAGAAAAGGATGAAAATGGAAACAGTTAAATTTGAAGAATTAGGGTTATATCCGCAGCTTCTGCGGGCAATCAAAGAGATGGGATTTGAAGAGGCAACACCCATCCAGTCACAGGCGATTCCGGTTGTGATGAGCGGGGTAGATGTGATCGGTCAGGCACAGACCGGAACCGGAAAGACAGCTTCTTTTGGAATCCCCCTTTTGATGAAAGTGGATCCAAATAATAAAAAAACACAGGCAATCGTACTTTCCCCGACAAGGGAGCTGGCCATCCAGAGCGCGGAAGAAATCCGGAAACTTGCAAAATATATGCATGGGATCAAAGTGCTTCCCATTTATGGAGGGCAGGATATTTCCCGTCAGATCAAGGCATTAAAAGGTGGGGCAACCATCATCATCGGAACACCGGGGCGTGTGATGGATCATCTGCGCCGCAAAACCATTCGCTGTGATTATATTAACACGATTGTGCTGGATGAAGCGGATGAGATGCTTAATATGGGATTCCGCGAGGATATAGAAACAATTTTATCCTATATCCCGGATGAAGACCGGCAGACCGTACTTTTTTCGGCAACTATGCCAAAGCCGATTCTGGAAATCACAAGAAAATTCCAGCATGATGCGACTACGATCAAGGTGACGAAGAAAGAACTGACGGTTCCAAATATTGACCAGTATTATTATGATGTGCGCAGAAATGATAAGATGGAAGTGCTGACACGCCTGCTGGATTATTATAATCCAAAGCTTTCGCTGGTATTTTGTAATACCAAGCGCATGGTGGATGAACTGGCATCGGAATTACAGGGGCGCGGCTATGCAGCAGAGGGAATTCATGGCGATATGAAACAGGTGCAGCGTGACCGAGTGATGAAAAAATTCCGAAATGGGAAAACAGATATCTTGATTGCAACCGATGTCGCAGCGCGTGGAATTGATGTGGATGATGTTGAAGCGGTATTCAACTATGATCTGCCACAGGACAATGAATATTATGTGCACCGGATCGGAAGAACCGGACGCGCCGGCCGTACCGGAAAAGCGTTTAATTTCGTTAAGGGCAAGGAAGTATACAAACTCAAAGAGATCCAGCGCTATTGCAAGACAAAGATCAAGGCGCAGCCAATCCCATCTTCGGATGATGTGGCAACGATCAAGGCGGATAAGATTCTTGACGGCATCGGACAGATTATCGAGGACGGAGATCTGCGCGATATGATTGAACTGATAGAGCAGCAGGTGAACAACTCTGATTATACCGCGATGGATATTGCAGCTGCATTTTTAAAACAGGCAATCGGCGGAGTGGAATTATCAAAGGAGGATCACGAATTTGATGATGCATTAGCAGGAGATACCGGAGCCGAGGAAGGGATGGTACGTCTGTTCATTAACATCGGAAAGAGCCAGCGGATCCGCCCGGGAGATATTCTCGGGGCTGTAGCCGGAGAGGCAAAGATTCCGGGCAAACTTGTGGGGGCAATTGACATGTATGATAATTACACATTTGTCGAGGTGCCGCAGGAGTATGGAAAAGATGTATTAAAAGCCATGAAAAATGTAAAGATCAAAGGAAAGTCGGTCAACGTGGAGCCGGCAAATGCACGATAGAGGATAAGACGACATGCCAGATACCGTGGGTTTTCAGGATTTCAGTGAAATCGGAAACCCACGGTTTTTGCATTTAGAAGAAATATCAGATATGAAAGTAGTAAATAAAACTACGTATAAAAGAAATGAAAACAAATACATGTTGACAAAGAAACCACATTGCCATATACTGAAAATTGTTTGATAGTCAAACAATTTTGAAATATGGAGGAAACGTGCATGATAAGCACATATACATCAAAGTTGAAACAACTGCAGATCGGGGATCTGATTGCAAAAATTCCGATCATCCAGGGTGGCATGGGGGTAGGAATCAGCAGAAGCCATCTGGCGGGAGCGGTGGCAAAGGAGGGCGGTGTCGGTATCATTTCTACTGCGCAGATCGGCTACGATGAAGAAGGCTTCGAGAATGATCAGGCAGGCTGTAACTTAAAAGCCATCAAAAAACATATCCGGAAAGCAAAGGAGCTTGCCTGTGGAAACGGACTTGTGGGTGTCAATATTATGGTTGCATTAAAGCATTACAAAGAGCATGTCCGGGCAGCAGTTGCGGCAGGGGCAGATGTGATTATCAGTGGAGCCGGGCTTCCTATGAATCTGCCGGAGCTTGTCAGCAAAACCTGCCGGACAAAGATTGCTCCGATTGTATCCTCGAAGCGTGCAACCCAGCTGATATTGAAGATGTGGGCGCACCGCTATGACCGCACGGCGGACTTTATTGTAGTGGAGGGACCGAAAGCCGGCGGGCATCTGGGGTTTTCCAATGAACAGCTGGCACATATGGATGCCATTAATTTTGACGGAGAGATCCGGCAGATTATCGACTGCAAAAAGGAATACGAACAGCGGTATCAGAAAAATATTCCGGTCATTGTGGCCGGCGGGATATTTGATCAGAAAGATATTTCGCATGCGCTGGATCTCGGCGCGGATGGTGTGCAGATTGCCAGCCGCTTTGTTGCAACCGAAGAATGTGATGCATCGGAGGCATACAAGGAGGCGTATATTCACGCCAGTGAGGAAAATATCGAGATTATCCAAAGTCCGGTCGGTATGCCGGGACGTGCACTGCGCAATAAGTTTATCGATCGTGTAAAGCGCGCAAAGCTGCCAATCAGTAAGTGTTACAACTGTCTGGAAAAATGCAGTCCGCAGAAAGTTCCTTACTGTATTACGAAAGCGTTGATCGATGCCGTGCGTGGGGATGTGGAAAACGGTCTGGTATTCTGTGGGGCGAATACGGGACGGATTCACGAGATTACTACGGTACATCATCTGATGCAGGAGCTGATGGGAAATATACAGTAAAAAGGGTTTGTGTGATTTTTCCTTGGAATCAAGGAATTCCTGTAGTAAAATATGAAGTAAAGCAGTAATGCAGATACGGGAAAACAGGAAAGAAGGAGAACACACAGCATGACGGTGGCCGCACATGGGGGAGATATTTATCAAAATCAGATCACATATGATTTTTCTGTAAATACCAATCCGCTGCCGCTGCCAGAGATATTGCAGAAACGGATGGCGGAAGCGGCTGTTCACAGCAATCGTTATCCACAGTATGACAATGTGCTGTTGCGGGAACGGATTGCAGCACTTTATGGTTTTTCAGCAGAAGAAATAGTGTGTGGCAACGGGGCATCCGAATTGTTTGTTGCGATTGTGCATGCACTGCGCCCGAAGCGGGTGGGCATTCCGGCTCCTTCTTTTTCTGGATATGCCTGGGCAGCTCAGACAGTGGGAGCCGAGATATGCAGTATTCTGTTGCGGGAAGAAAATAATTTTGCCATAGATATGGCACAGATGGAGTCATTGTGCAGGCATCTGGATGGAATCAGCTTATTATTTTTGGCGAATCCAGCGAATCCGGCGGGAAACAAAATGGAAGCGTCTCTTTTGGAGACGCTTCTTGACGTGTGTGAAAAGAAACAGATTACTGTGGTGTTGGACGAATGTTTCATTGCATTCACGGGGACGGAAGGATATGTTTCCTGGATCCGGAAATATCCGCATCTGATTGTCGTGCGGGCATATACAAAGATCTATGCGATTCCGGGAATCCGGCTGGGGTATCTGCTGGCGCAGAAAGATATCTGTGAAAAAATTGCGCATCAGCTGCCGGAGTGGAATGTATCTGTGGTTGCGCAGCGGATCGGCATGGACATTCTGAATGATTCGCTTCCTGGTTGGAGTCGTAGAAAGTATCTGAAGGATACGATTGAGCTGATTCAGGAAGAAAAGCACTTTTTAAAACACGAGTTAACAAAAATATTTGGAGATCAAATGAAAATTTTTCCTTCTGAAGCTAATTTTTTGTTGCTGAAAACACAAATTCCACTGTACAGATTATTGCTGGAAAGAGGAATTCTGATCCGAAACTGCGCAAACTATACAGGACTAGGACAGGACTTTTACAGAATTGCCGTAAAAGGTCATCCGGAAAATGTACAACTGATTGAGGCATTGCTGGATATAAAGAAGAAAGGGGAAGAAAAACGTTATGGAAAACATTGAATATGTTCTTCCGGGAGAGATTGAAAAACGAAGTTTTGCCATCATAGGGGAAGAACTAAAGGAGCGTGGTATCGTGCTTCCACCGGAGCAGGAGCCGGTGACAAAGCGCGTGATCCATACAAGTGCGGATTTTGATTATGCAAAGACGATGACGTATTCTCCCCATGCCGTGCAGATTGCCAAAGAACTGATTGCAGGTGGCGCTGACATTGTCACGGATACCAATATGGCGCTTGCAGGCATCAACAAAAAACGGTTAGCGGAATTCGGAGGAACGGTGCATTGTTTTATGGCAGATGAGGATGTGGCGCGGGAGGCAAAGATGCGGCAGGTGACACGTGCGACGGTCAGCATGGAACATGCAGCAAATATTGACAAACCTGTAATTTTTGCCGTGGGAAATGCGCCGACGGCATTGATTTCGCTCTATGAACTGATGCAGAAAAGTGATTGGCGTCCTGCATTTATTATTGGAGTTCCGGTGGGATTTGTAAATGTAGAGGCGGCAAAAGAACTGATTTTAAAAACAGATGTGCCGCATATAATAAACCGCGGTAGAAAAGGCGGCAGCAATGTAGCGGCAGCAATCGTAAACGCACTGTTATATCAGATCCGGCCGGTATAAAGGAAAGAAGGAGGCGTATCTGGTGTGAGGTACGGATTTACAACCGGCAGCTGTGCTGCCGCTGCTGCAAAGGCTGCGGCATATATGCTTCTGACGGGAAAAATAAAAAACTGTATAACGATTGAGACCCCAAAAGGAATTCCATACACCGCGGAAGTGACGGATATCGTGCGCGGGGAATCTCAGGTTTCCTGCGCTGTGGTCAAGGATGGCGGCGATGATCCGGATGTGACCAGCGGAAGTAAAATCTGTGCCACGGTCACCGCGGACAACCGTGGGGATGGAGAAAAAGAACTTCTGCAGATTGACGGAGGAAAGGGTGTGGGCCGTGTGACGAGACCCGGACTTGATCAGCCCGTAGGCAATGCCGCAATCAATCATGTGCCGCGGGAAATGATCACCCGGGAAGTGCAGGAAGTGTGCCGGATTTGTGATTTTCACGGAACACTGCATATTCTGATTTCTGTGCCGGATGGGGAAGCACTTGCAGAGCGTACGTTTAATCCAAGACTGGGGATTGTCGGGGGAATCTCAATACTGGGGACGACAGGAATTGTGGAACCGATGAGCAGTCAGGCACTTAAGGAGACCATTCGTGTGGAACTCCGCCAGCAGCGTGCAGAAGGGCAGACCATTGCGGCAGTTTCACCGGGAAATTATGGACTGGATTTCATGCAGCAGACCTATGGATATGATCTTGACCGCAGTGTGAAATGCAGTAATTTTATCGGTGAGACGATCGATATGGCGGCGGAACTGGGATTTTGTGCAATGCTTCTGACCGGACATATTGGAAAACTGATTAAGGTGGCGGGAGGCATTATGAACACCCATTCCCATGAGGGAGATTGTCGGATGGAACTTTTAGCGGCAGCCGGCATCCGTGAAAATGTATCTTTAGAATGTTTAAAGAAGATTTTAGATTGCGTCACAACCGAGGAAGCACTTGCGTTTATTGATGCCGAAGGTAAAAAAGAAGAGGTTATGGAAGATATCATGAAAAAAATTGATTTCTATCTGAAAAAACGTGCGGCCGGTCGGTTACAGATTGCTTGTATTGTCTATTCCAATACCTACGGGCTGCTTGGGATGACTGCAAAAGCAGAAGAATTACTCAGGAGGTTGCTATGATTTATTTTGTCGGAGCAGGAAGCGGAGCACCGGATCTGATTACTGTGCGGGGAATGCGTCTGCTGCAGAAAGCAGATGTCATCATCTATGCCGGTTCGCTGGTCAATCCACAGCTTCTCGATTATGCAAAAGAGGGCTGTGAGATTCATAACAGCGCCAAAATGACACTTGAAGAGGTTATTTCGGTGATGGAACAGGCAGAAAAAAATAATTTAATCACGATTCGACTTCATACGGGAGAACCCAGTATATACGGAGCGGTGCGGGAACAGATGGATATTCTCGATCAGAAGGGGATTGCGTATGAGAGTTGTCCGGGTGTGAGTGCCTGTTTTGGAGCAGCGGCATCGCTGAATCTGGAATATACCCTTCCGGATGTGTCACAGTCACTGATCATCACCCGGATGGCCGGAAGGACGGCGGTACCGGAAAAGGAGAGTATTGAGAGTTTTGCCGCACACCATGCTTCCATGGCAATTTATCTGAGTACCGGAATGCTGGAGGAATTATCACGGCGCCTTGTAAATGGCGGATATGAGCCGGATACACCTGCGGCACTGGTGTACAAGGCAACCTGGTCGGACGAGGAAGCATATATCTGTACTGTGCAGGAGCTGGCGGCGGTGGCAAAGAAACATAATATTACAAAAACCGCTCTGGTGCTGGTCGGAGATGTAATATCAAATCAGCATTATACGCGCTCCAGACTCTACGCGCCGGATTTTACAACCGAATTCCGCAAGGCGAAAACCCAAAACACTGTAGAAAATGAGGGAGTAATGTGTAACATCCATGCGGGAAAGGAGTTACCGGAATGATCCTGTATATGACCTGGTTTTCGGAACGTGGAAGAGAGCTTGCGGCACGAATCACAGAACTTTCACTTTCTGTTTCGTATGGATTTTGGCAGAGCCGTTACGGTGGTCACCCTGCGGTTTCAAAGATACAGATAAGAGAAAGAGGAAACCGGTCACTTCCGGATTTTCTGGAAGAGGCTTTTGCACAACAGTTTCCCGTGATTTTCATTGGAGCTCTCGGGATTGCCGTACGGGCCATCGCACCTTTGATCCGCCACAAAACCGTGGACAGTCCGGTACTGGTGCTGGATGAGGCCGGACAGTTTGTGATTCCGGTGCTGTCCGGACATCTGGGTGGTGCCAATGAACTGGTGCAGCAGATCGCAGAATCATTGCATTCCGCTGCGGTTGTGACGACGGCAACAGACGTGAATGGGCTTTTTGCCGTTGATGTGTTTGCAAGAAAAAATGGCCTGCGGGTGTGTAACCCCGAAGCGATCCGGCATGTGTCCGGAAAACTGTTACAGGGAGAAACCATTGTGATGGCGGTAGATCCGGCATGTATGTCCCCGGAGGAGGTGACAAAATTACAGCCGCCAAAGGAAGTAAAGCTGATTTCGTGGAACGAAGCACAGGCGGAACATGCTGTGGATGTGTGGATTACAAAAAAAGATCCACAGGAAGACGGTAAAACGCTTGTTTTAGCTCCGAAAACAGCCGTACTTGGCATGGGATGCAGAAAAAATAAAAGTTATAACGAGATAAAACAAATGATAAAAACATTGGTGGATAGCAGAAAAATAGACCTGGATGATATCTATGCCCTGGCATCGGTTGATGTGAAGGAAAAAGAACCCGGTCTGCAGGAACTGGCACAGCATTTGCGGGTACCGTTTGTCGTTTTTTCTGCCGGAGAACTGAAAAAAGTGCTGGGTGATTTCACCGCATCCGCGTTTGTATCCCGAACCGTGGGAGTGGGTAACGTATGTGAGCGTGCTGCGGTCGCTGCAGCAGACGGAGGTAGTTTGCTGATACATAAGCAGGCTATGGATGGCGTGACAATTGCCGTGGCAAAACGGGAGAAAATCGTATTGCAGTTTGTGTGAAACAGGCGTTTGCGTGAAATGAAAGGAAGGAGAAAGAAATGAAACACCGGATTTATGTGGTCGGTATGGGACCGGGACAGGAAAATATGATGACGCAGGAAGCCATGCAGGTGCTGGAAGCCAGTGATGTGATCATCGGTTATACCGTATATCTGAAATTGCTTGGGGAACGGTTCGGGTGCAAAGAATTATTGTCTACACCGATGCGGCAGGAGCGGGAACGCTGCCAGATGTGTTTCGAGAAGGCAAGAGAAGGCAAAAAAGTGGCATTGATCTGCAGCGGAGATGCCGGAATTTACGGGATGGCATCCCTGATGCTGGAAATCGGAAAATTATATGATGATTGTATCATTGAAGTAATTCCCGGAATAACAGCAGCAAGCAGCGGTGCGGCAGTGCTTGGGGCTCCTCTCAACCATGATTTTTGCGTGATCAGTCTGAGTGATCTTCTTACCCCGTGGGAGAGGATTAAAAAGCGGCTGATTGCAGCGGCGGAGGGAGATTTTGCAATGGCAATTTATAATCCGTCGAGCCATAAACGGGCAGACTATCTGGAGCGTGCCTGCAGAATTCTGATGGAACACGGGGTGGAACCGGAGCGTGCCTGTGGGTATGTGGAAAATATCGGACGCGATGATACGAAAGCCGTAACCCTTCCCATGGAGGAACTGGTGCATACACCGGTGAACATGTTTACCACGGTATTTATCGGGAATTCCCAGACAAAAATTATTGATGGAAAGCTTGTGACACCGAGAGGATACCATATATAGAAGCAGAAAACGGGGAAGAGGAATAAGATGGCAGAGAAAGTGTTAATTTATGCGGGAACAACGGAAGGTCGTCTTCTCGCACAGGAACTTTCACGGGCACATATTGCCTGTGATGTGCATGTAGCAACTGAATACGGTCAGATGGTCATGCCGGAACTTGCCGGGGTGAAGGTCTGTGTAGGAAGACTGGACGTAGAGGAAATGCGCGCCCTGCTGAAAAAAAACGGACAGAACAACTATGCGGCAGTCGTGGATGCTACGCATCCGTTTGCCACAGAAGTGTCTGCCAACATCCGGGAGAGTACAAAAGGAAGTGGAATTCCATATCTGCGGCTCCAGCGGCGAATGGACGATGGAATCTGTAGCATACCGGAAAACGAAGGCATGAAAGAGCGCGCTGGAACCGTGCATGTGTTTGCCGATTATGAAAGCTGTGTCCAGGCACTTACGGACACATCCGGAAACATTCTTCTGACAACCGGAAGCAAAGAGCTGGCGGTATTTGCACCCCTGAAGGAGCGTTTGTTTGTGCGTGTGCTTCCCGGATTGGAGAGTATCGGTCTCTGTGAAAAGGCGGGTATCCGCGGAAAGCAGATTCTTGCGATGCAGGGTCCGTTTTCGGAGGAAATGAATCTGGCAATGATTCATCAGTTTTCGATCCGCTATCTGGTTACAAAAGCCAGTGGTGCGCACAGCGGATTTCAGGAAAAACTTGCGGCAGCACAGAAGGCAGGTATTACGGCATGCGTGATCGGGAAACAGGAACAGGAGCAGGAGCAGGGAATGTCTTATGCACAGGTAACCGAAACACTTTCCCGTTTGCTTGGACATACGATTTCCGGTCGTCCGGAGGTGGAAATTTCCCTGATTGGCATCGGTATGAGTGCGGCGACACTGACACAGGAAGCAAAAAGAGCGCTGGAAGAGTCTGATGTGGTTTTTGGGGCAGAACGGATGCTCGAAGTGGTGGAAAACAGTAAGGAAACCTATCCTTTTTATCTCGCAAAAGATATTTTACCGGTTTTAAGACAAAAGGAATCCCAAATGGATGGCCAGAAACTGAAAGTCTCCATATTATTTTCCGGAGATACTGGATTTTACAGTGGAACAGAAAAAATAAAAACAGAATTAAATAAAAATAATTACAAAAAAATTCGTATTTTTCCAGGAATTTCATCCGTTTCCTACCTCTCTGCGGCAACAGGAATTGCCTGGCAGGATGCAAAAATTTTAAGTATTCATGGGAAAAAGGATACCGCGGAGACCAGAGCGCTCGTTCTCGATGCAATCCGGCATTTTCCCAAGACGTTTCTGCTGGTTTCCGGGGTGGAGGATGTCCGACGGATCGGATGCTGGATAGAAGAAGAAAAATTGACGCAAACCCGCATGATTGCTGGATTTCAGCTCTCTTATGACAGAGAAAAAATCCGCGAGCTATCGTATGAAGAGGCAAAAAATGTAAAAGAAGAAGGTCTGTATACCCTGTTATTATGCAATGAAAATGTGCAAAAAAGACGTCTTGTTCCGGGAATGTCCGATGAATCATTTTTGCGTGTCGTGGAAGGGGAAAAAACAGTTCCGATGACCAAGGAAGAAGTGCGCGCGCTTTCCTTATGTAAACTTGGCCTGACGGAAGATGCTGTGGTATACGATGTGGGGAGTGGTACCGGATCGATTGCAGTGGAGTGCGCAAAATGCAGTCCGGGGATTCGTGTGTACGCCATTGAGCAAAAAGCCACAGCACAGCAGCTTCTGCGCCGGAATCTGGAAAAATTTCATCTGGCAAATGTGATTCCGGTGGATGGGAAAGCACCGGATATATTGGAATCCCTGGAACATCCGACACATGTATTCATTGGGGGAAGCAGTGGGCAGCTTGCGGATATTCTGCATGTCATCTGGGAGAAGAATCCACGGGCACGCGTGGTTGTCAATGCCATAAGTCTTGAAACCGTGGCTCAGATTACAGAACTTGCTGCAGGGAAAATGCAGACAGAAATCATACAGGTGCAGGTCAGCAGGGCAAAAACCGTGGGAACCTATCATCTGATGCAGGCTGAGAACCCCGTATATATCTGTGTGCTGACGATGGCATAATGAGGAGAGAACTATGTTACACAGTGGAATGGTACTGGCAGCGCCGCAAAGTGGCAGTGGAAAAACGACAATCACCTGTGCGTTGCTGGCAGCAATGAAAAACAGAAAACTTGCAGTTCGTGCGTTCAAAAGCGGACCGGACTATATTGATCCCATGTTTCACCGTCAGGTGATTGGTGTACCGTCGCGCAATCTGGATACGTTTTTTTCAGGGGCAGATCAGATCCGGGAACTGTATGGATATGACCGGGAGAGCTTCTCTTATTCGGTGATCGAGGGAGCCATGGGATTATACGATGGCCTAGGAGGCACACAAAAAGAGGGCTCCGCCTATCATCTGGCACAGACCCTGGATCTGCCGGTTGTGCTTGTGCTGGATGCCCGTGGGATGGGGCGCACGATGGTTGCACTTCTGGCAGGGATATTACAGTATGACAGGGATCACCGGATCATTGGTGTGATATTAAACCGCACATCGGAAGGGGTCTGCCGGACAATGACGCCGGTGATTGAGGAAGAACTGGGGCTTCCGGTGCTGGGATGCTTTCCGGTACAGAAAAGTCTGCATCTGGAGAGCCGGCATCTGGGTTTGAAAATGCCACAGGAAATGGAAGGTCTGCGCAAGCAGGTCAATCAGGCTGCGGAAAAACTGGAAGAGACCGCAGATCTGGATCGGATGCTGCAGCTGTTGCAAAGCTGGGCACTTTTACATGCGTTTCGGGACGGAAAAACGAAACTGCCTAAATTACAGGCACCGGGAAAAGGCAAAGGGGTTTTACAGAAAAAGGAAAAACAGCAGGAGGAATGTCCGGTTATTGCAGTTGCAAAAGATGAGGCATTTTGTTTTTATTATGAGGATAACCTGCGGCTTCTGGAAGCGTATGGTGGAAAACTCGTCTGGTTTTCACCGCTTGCACAGGAAAAAATTCCAGAGGAAGCGGATGCGCTTCTTCTGGGAGGAGGCTATCCGGAGTTGTGTGCCCGGCAGCTTTCAGAAAATGTCTCCATGCGCAATTCCATCCGGGAGGCAATTGAAAATGGTATGCCATCCGTGGCAGAGTGCGGCGGGTTTATGTATCTGCATGAATCCATGACAGATGAAGAAGGAGAAAACTGGCCGATGGCAGGTATCATAACGGGCAGCTGTCATAACCGGGGAAAACTTGTACGTTTTGGCTATGTGAATGTGACGGAACAGACGTCCCATTTCCTGGCGGGAAAACCTGTCCGTGCACATGAATTTCATTACTATGACAGTGACAACAATGGAGAAAGCTGCGTGGCCGTGAAACCGGTAAGCGGAACATCCTGGACATGTATCCACGAGGACGACAGAAACTGGTGGGGTTATCCACATTTGTATTATCCGTCCAATCCGGCATTTGTGGAACACTTTGTACAGGCAGCACGCTTATATCACAGAGAGAGGAATGCAAAATAACATGAAAAAAGCAATTTTAATTGTGAGTTTTGGAACAACCTATCCGGATACCCGGCAGAAAAATATTGCAGCCATCACGCGGCAGGTCCGGGCATTGTATCCGGATGCCGTGGTAGAGGAAGCTGTCTCGAGTACGATTGTGCGTAACGCAATGAAAAAGCGCGAGCATATAGAAGCAAAGAGTCCGACGGAAGCTCTCGAAAGCATGAAAAAACAGGGAGTGACGCATGTAGCTGTATTTCCTACCCATGTGATTGACGGAATTGAAAATCACAGACTCAAGGAAGCGGCGAAAAAATATGCCGGTGCTTTCGAACAGATTGCAGTTGCCGATGCGCTTTTGGCAAAACCGCAGGATTATGAGGATGTGGCAAAAGCACTGTGGGAGTCGCTGAAGGAAGAGGTGGGAGATTTCCCATTGATTTTGATGGGGCATGGAACCGAACATGCGGCAGATGCCAGTTATGCGATGATGGAACAGTCGCTGCGTGCTTATGCAAAGCATGAAATTTATATTGCAACGGTGGAGGGAAGTATTACCATTGAAGATGTGATTGCACGGATGAAGTCCGGGCTGCAGAGCAGACAGAACGGGAAAGTGCTTCTTACACCGTTTATGCTGGTGGCAGGAGACCATGCAAATAATGATATGGCAGGCGGCATGCAGGACGGGGAGCAGCCGGATGCGGATTCCTTTGTCGGAAAATTACAGGCGGCGGGATACCGGCCGGAATGTGTGATTCGTGGAATTGGGGAGTATCCGGCTGTCCGGGAAGTGTATCTGGCACATTTGCGGCAAATAACGCAAAAATTATTTTGTGATTTAACAACAAAAAACCGTCCGGGTATCCTTTATGGAATCGGTGTGGGACCGGGAAATCCGAAACTTATGACCTTACAGGCACTGGAAACGATTCGCAGCTGTGATCTTATTGTGCTTCCGGCGGTGTCAAAAGAGGAATGTTATGCGTATCGGATCGTGGAGCAGGTTTGTCCGGAAATTGCAGATATGCCGCTTCTTTGTATGCCATTTCCGATGATCAAAGATGCGCAGAAACTGGAACTGGCACACAAACGGATTTATGATGCTGTGGAAGATTATCTCCGACAGGGATTGCGGGTAGGAATGCTCACCATTGGAGATCCGGGGATATATTCTACCTATATGTATATGCACAGATGTGCAGCAGATGCCGGCTGGGAGGCGCGGATCGTAAGTGGTGTGCCGTCGTTTTGTGCAGTAGCGGCAAGACTGGGGATTTCTCTGGGAGAAAAAGATGAGGAAATCCATATTATTCCAGCGGCGTATGACGTGCGTGAGTCACTCGGTTTTCATGGTACACGCATTTATATGAAATCCGGGAAAAAACTCGAAGAGTTATTACGGGTGCTCCGGGAATCGATGCAGGATAAAGAGAGCAGAGCGCACCAGGACATTTATGGAATATCCAATTGCGGCATGGAGAATGAACAGGTGTATTGTGGCCTGGATGAACTGGAACAGGCAAAAGGATATCTGACAACTGTGATTGTGAAGGAACATGTGGTACAATAGAAAGCGTTCGATTTTAGAAAAATCTTTTAATGTCTGGAAAAAGGAGTGTCATATGTGGAAGATCAAGCACATTTTTGACGGAGAGTATGGGTGTGAGGAACTGGCAGAAGGGCAGCGGCCGAAGGTGTCAGTGACTCTGATTAATGAAAAAGAAGAAGAAACCTGTTTTTCTGTGGAGGACGGCTGGCTGATCGAACATGGATTAAATGAGGGAGATCTCTGGCCAAAAGAGGATGAGTTCCTATAAGAACAGTGAAATAACAAAAGCAGGTGATACGAACCGTATCACCTGCTTTTGTTTTGCGTTTTATAAGGAGATGTCAATATGCATATTCTGCGTGCTAATCAAGGACATAATGTTCTCCTGTACAGCGGAATTCATCTTACGGGAAAGCTTGACGAGCTTCTGCGGATATTCCTGATCCGGAGAGAGCAGCTTTCGTGCCTTGGAATTATTGGCGGTTTTCAGAAGGTCTTTGTTGAGATCCAAAGTGCCATCACTGTTTATCGTGATACCTAAATCTTCCAGTTCGTCTGCGTGTTTTTTACTCAGCGTGTTAAGCTGCTTGACATAACGTTTGGTTTCGTAGTCGGAACTGGATTTCCCGGAAGTGACCGTATAGTTGTAAGTATCCACAAAGGCTTCAATGGCAGCCTTCGATGTATCATTGAGATCATCGTCTTTCTCATCCGTGTCGGAACCAAAATCACTTTTGGAAAGCCGCTTGGCAGCCCTGTTTAAAGCACGGCTGTCTTCGTAGGAAAGCTCCACATTACTGTAACCGGACCGACCGGAGGTTTTGGCTGCTTTCTGATTATTTGTATAGAAGTTTCTTAAAAAATAATTCGTGGATAATGATACCCCAGAGGAAACTTTTGTGGACATAATAAACATCCTTTCTTAAAAAGGTTATAATTTCTATATTTTTACTATTTACATCGGCACTTGTTCTTTACTTCTTAACCCAAACAAGGTAAAATATTTTATATAGACAGGAACAGAGTAGATGAATTCAGGAGGCAATTACAGTTATGGAACGAAAAGCATTTGGAAAGCTTGCAGATGGAGAAGAGGCAACACTTTATACTATTTCCAATACGAAGGGGATGTATGCACAGATTACAGATTTTGGAGCATCCATTGTATCACTTGTGGTAAAAGATAAGGACGGAAAAAATACAGATGTGGTCCTTGGTTATGAAAATGCAGAGACTTATCAGCAGCAGATGGCCAGTTTTGGAGCAGTTGTTGGAAGAAACTGCAATCGTATTGCAAATGCGGAAATTGTGATCGATGGAGTTACCTATCAGCTTGAGAAAAACGATAATGAAAATAATCTGCACAGTGGTTCACAGGCGACTTCAAGACGTCTGTGGGATGCTGAGGAACAGACGGCAGACAAAATTACATTTGTAATTAAGGATGCAGAAGGTCAGCAGGGATATCCGGGAAATGCAGTTATGAAAGTAACGTATGAAGTAACTGAAGCGAACGAACTTTCCATTACATATCATGCAACAGCGGATAAGACAACGATTTTTAACATGACAAATCATGCATATTTCAATCTGAATGGTGCCGGAAGCGGCAGTGCCATGGAACAGATTCTGCAGATCCGCGCGTCTCATTACACACCGGTAATTGATGCAAAATCCATTCCGACCGGTGAGATTGCTTCGGTGGATGGAACACCGTTTGATTTCCGGGAAGCAAAGCCGATGGGCAGAGATATTGAGCAGGCAAATGATCAGCTTTCTTACGGCCATGGATACGATCATAATTTTGTTCTGGATAAGGAGCGGGCAGGGCTTGAAAAGATTGCCACCGCATACAGTACAAAGAGTGGCATAAAGATGGACGTGATTACGGATTGTATCGGTATGCAGCTTTACACTGCGAATTTCATTCAGGGACAGAAAGTGCAGGGCGGAGCAGTATGCAAAGAGCGGGATGCTTTTTGTCTGGAAACACAGTATTTTCCAAATTCCATCAATGAGCCAAATTTTACAACACCATTGACAGAAGCCGGAAAATCATATGATACAAAAACGGTCTATGCATTTTCGATTGCATAGATATAAATACAGGATGTAAAGGGGAAGAGGATGTTAGAAAAGGCAGCCTCTTTTTCTTTTGGAATCAGAATAGGGTAGGAGGATCAAATGAAAATCGTATTTTTGGATGCAAAAACAATTGGAGATGATATTGATCTGTCTGCATTTGAAAAACTGGGAGAGGTGGTAACATATAATTTTTCCACTACAGAAGAAGCTTTGGAACGGACCGTGGATGCAGACGTGATCGTGTTAAACAAAGTGGAGATTAATGAGCATTCGATTGGAAAAGCAAAAAAACTGAAACTTGTCTGTGTGACGGCAACGGGAACAAACAATCTGGATAAGGAATATTTAAAAAGCCGTGGCATAGAATGGCGTAATGTCGCAGGATACTCCACGGAAAGCGTAGCCCAGCATACGTTTGCCATGCTGTTTTATCTTTGGGAAAAGCTTGCGTATTATGATCAGTATGTCAAATCGGAGAAATATGTGGGAGATGTTATGTTTACCCATTTTGAGAAAAGGTTTCATGAGCTGAGCGGAAAAACATGGGGAATCATTGGTCTGGGAAATATCGGGAGACGTGTGGCGGATATTGCAAAGGCATTCGGATGCCGGGTGATCTATTATTCCACTTCCGGTAAGAATTCTCAGCAGGGATATGAACGTGTGGAATTTGATGCGTTGTTGGAACAATCAGATATTGTTTCTGTTCATGCACCTCTTGATAAAAATACGCGGGACCTCATGAACCGGGAAGCATTTCGGGAAATGAAATCGTCTGCAGTTTTTTTGAATCTTGGACGAGGACCGATTGTTGTGGAACAGGATCTGGCGGATGCGCTTGAAGCTGGAGAAATCGCGGGTGCGGGGCTGGATGTCCTTTCCGCAGAACCAATGCGGAAGGATAATCCGCTTCGCAAAATCAAAGACAGCGAAAAGCTGATTATCACTCCTCATATTGGCTGGGCAAGCGTGGAAGCACGCACGCGTTTGATGGAAATTATCTGTCAGCAGATTGCGGATTTCCAAAATCAGATTATATTATAATCATATGTCTCTTATATAATAGGAAGAAACTCTTTTATTCATCACAAGGCAGACCACTCAGAAACGAAAGATTACCGTACGCGGATAGAAAGCGTGCGGTTTCTTTTTGCGGGAAACCAGAGTGCTGCAGATGCGCGTATTGGACCAGACGTTGATGATAAATTTTTTCAGCCTGTTCATAGAGCTCCGGAAAAGAGGCATTGGAAGATTCCTTTGTCCATGGATGAATCCAGGTGTGATGTTTGAGGTTCATCGGGTCCTGTATAAAACGATAATAATCGCTGGCAACCATCGGAGATAAAAAAGCACGTCCAAGGAAAATCTTTTCGATCAGACGGGATAAGACTTTCTTTTGTCCGCTTGGATCATTCAGTAAATGGGTTCCAAGTTTTATCCAGAATGGTGCACCGCTCAGGAAAAGTTCACTCACGGAAATATCCGGATAGGTGTTCCGGTATGCGTAACACAGCATTCGCACAATGACTTTCCGCTGGAGCGTCGTCAGACGAATCGTTGCGTTCTGATGAAACTGGGAAGGATACAGATGCTTTTTCTCATATAAAAGTTCGGAATCGAGTTCCGTTTCGAAATAAGCATGCTGACCAAAATATTCCGTATTGGAAGGTGGGGTCTGGGCATTATAGCCTGTAAATGCATATACATAGGGATGAATCGTACAATCCAGTGTGTAATGACCCATAAATCCACAGATGTAAGCGTCTGCAATAGAGAGGGAATGTTTTTTCCCTGCAAAAAGTTTGCGGCTTTGCAGCAGATTGGCAAAGAACTGGCCAGTATCCTTGCGATGTGCCAGATCTCCAATATTTTTTCGATGCATCAGGTAAGAGGGAAGATAGTAAAAAAACAGATCAGGTCCCTGCAGACCAAGTGCATATGCGCTGTGATCGCGTCGGATCATATTGTGCATGGATGTGGAGGTCAGACGTCTGCATGCGTCTACGCCAAACAGATAGTGGGTGGTAAAACCCGGCATACAATCACTCCAATCTTCAGTAAATAATCAATTTTTTAAAGAAACAACAGCATTATAGTATATTTTATTGCTTCGGTCAATTTGCGGCAGAAGTAAATATTTTAGGTTGACTTTACATAAGATAGTGGTATAATGTCACATAGTATTCAAAACTACGTTTTGAGTCTGCAACAAAAATTATATCCAAAAATCGTTGGAAAAATGCACAAATCATGTTTTTTTAGACATTTTCAGAAGATTGTATATTGCAAACATACATGGTTTTGTGATTGAATATGTTCATTCGGTGGAAAAACAACTATACTTCCAATGGATGAAATATCTTATGATTTATTTACACAAGAAAGAAAACGGAGGAGTAAGAAAATGGCAAGTTTAAAAGATGCGGCAGAAAGACAGGCGTTTTCGCTCGCTATCGATGCTACGTTAAAGAGTCTGAATAAGGACAGAGAGAAAGGTTTGCTCAATATTGTAAACCTCGCACAGAAGTTTATGGGAAGCAATTTCCGTTCTGAGGCATACGAAGGCGCAAAGAAAATGATTCAGAATCCGGACAGCAAGTGGATGCGTTATGTGAATCGTCTTCTGGATGAGACAGATCCGCATGTTGCCAAGATGACAGCACTGAATCTTGGATATCAGGCAGCGTTTGCAGGAACCAAGAAGATTCGTAAAATGAGAGAAATTGAGAACTGCAATATTCCGTGGCTCATTCTTATGGATCCGACCAGTGCATGCAACCTCCATTGTACAGGATGCTGGGCAGCAGAGTATGGTCATAAATTAAATCTGACATTTGATGAGTTAGACAACATTGTTACACAGGGTAAGGAACTGGGCGTATATTTTTATATGATGACCGGTGGAGAACCACTGGTGCGCAAGGCTGATATCATCCGTCTGTGTGAGAAACACAATGACTGCGCATTCCATTGCTACACAAACGGAACACTTGTAGATGAGAAGCTTTGCGAGGATATGAAGCGTGTAGGAAATCTTTCCCTTTCCATTTCCCTTGAGGGATTTGAAGATGCCAACGATTTCCGACGTGGAGAAGGTGTATACAATAAAGTCCTTCACGCAATGGATCTGTTACATGAGAACGGACTGATCTTTGGAAACAGTGTATGTTATACAAGCAAGAATATGGATGCGGTTACCAGTGATGAGTTCTTTGATCTTCTGATCGAGCATGGAAGCCGTTTCGCATGGTATTTTCATCTGATGCCGGTAGGAATGAAGGCTTCACCGGAACTGATGCCGACCAAGGAGCAGAGAGAATATATTTACCACAGACTGCGTGAAGTTCGTGGATTTGAAGGTGGAAAAGAAATCTTCGTTATGGATTTCCAGAACGACGGTGAATACGTTGGAGGATGTATCGCCGGAGGACGTAACTACTGTCATATTAACCCGAAGGGTGATGTAGAGCCATGTGTATTTATTCACTACTCTGGAGCAAACATCCGCGAGAAATCCCTGCTTGAGTGTCTGAAGCAGCCGTTGTTTATGGCTTACCGTGATAACCAGCCATTCAACGAAAACATGCTTCGTCCATGTCCGATGCTTGAGAATCCGGAGATTTTACAGAAGATGGTTCATGAGACCGGAGCTCATTCTACAGATGTAGAACAGGAGGAGCCGGTTGAGCATCTGTGTGGAAAGTGCGTAGATTACGCAAAGGATTGGCAAGAAACAGCAGATAAACTCTGGGCTGCACATCCATATAAGCAGAAGGGATACACAAACTTTAAAAAGAAATAATTCGATTACTGTTCGCAGGGTAACCTGTGAACAGTAACATAATTCACACAAAATTAAGATTTCAGACAGGATTCCCGGTTTACATGCCGGGAATTTTGTTGTATTGTAATGGCATGAAACCAAAATTTAAAATCAAACTTCAATACGATAAAAAAAATAACATCTGGGCGGCGATTGCAATTATATTGGCAGTCGTAATGTATGTGACCATTGATTTTTCCATTGTTGCATTGATCGCATATGGATTTTTGTACTATCTGGTAAAAAGTCTGCATCTGGAACTGGATGACCGGTGTCCGTGGCTCTGGACACTGATTCTGTTTATCGGAGGTTCCTGTCTCACCACTTTTTCGATACAGTATATGCTGCTTGATCCTGAAAACTTTACGAGGACAACGTACGAGAAGCTCTTTTTAAATGTGCTTTGCTGTCTGATTGTCTATTTTGTTGTGCAGATTTTTACGAACAACAGTGGGCTGACCTGCATCATTGCCCATGTGTCGCTGCTTTCGTTTGGATTTGTAGACTATTTTGTATATCTGTTCCGCGGAAATGAATTTACGTTTTCCGATATCAGATCCATTGGAACCGGTCTGAGTGTGGCGGGAAATTATAAATTGCAATTGAACGATCGTGGAGTATATGTGATCTTTCTGGCAGCATTGTTTATTGCTTTTGTCCGCAAATGGCATGTCCGGTTTACCGGAAAAATTCAGATGCGGGTAATTTCTGTGATGGCGATTGCCTTAAGTTGTGTGATCATTGCAGCAAATGCTTATGATGTAAACACAGAGACGTGGGAACAGAAGGGAACTTATCGCAATGGATATCTGTTGAATTACGTACTGGGGATTCGTGACAGTTTTATTTCTGCTCCGGAAGGATATTCCAAAGATAAGATCAAAGAACTGGAGAAAACCTATCAATCCGATAAAAAGGATTACAGCACAACAAATGAAAAAGCAAAAAATCCGACGATCATTGCCATTATGAATGAATCGTTTTCCGATCTGAGTGTGTTGGGGGATCTGCAGACCAACATGCCGCTCACACCGTTTATCGATTCTTTGAAAGAGAATACAACGAAGGGATATGCACTTTCGTCGGTATTTGGCGCGAAGACTCCTAATTCGGAGTGGGAATTTATGTCCGGAAATTCCATGGCATTTCTTCCGATGGGATCCGTTGTTTATCAGCAGTATATCAGTGATACTCCGACAACGATTGTGTCAAATCTGAAAGATGACGGGTATACGTGCATTGCCATGCATCCATATTATGAAACCGGATGGAGCCGGAATCTGGTGTATCCGCATATCGGGTTTGACGAAATGCACTTTATTGATTATTTTGACCAGACAAAGATCCTGCGGGAATATATTACCGACCAGGAACTGTATGATAAGATTATCAAGCGTTATGAAAACCGTAAAAATAATGAAAAACTGTTCTTTATGGGAATTACCATGCAGAACCACGGTGGTTATACGGAAACCTATAACAATTTTCCGGAGAATTATTATAAAGTTGGACGTTCTTATACGGATGCCAACCAGTATCTGTCCCTGGTACACGAGAGTGATGAGGCAGTAAAAAACCTGATCAGTTATTTTTCAAAGATAGATGATCCGGTAGAAATCATTTTCTTTGGAGATCATCAGCCAAGCTTAAACAGTAATTTTTATCCGATTCTGAATGGAAAAGGACTCACAGGGCTGACGGAAGATGAGCTGGAAAAACTGTACACAGTTCCGTTTTTTATCTGGACCAATTATGATACACCGGAAGAAACGGTAGACATTACCAGTCTTGATTATCTGTCTACCATGGCACTGGAACGGGCTGGAATTGAGCTTCCGGCATACAATAAGTTTCTGGCAGATATGCAGGAGGTTGTTCCAGCCATCAATTCCAGAGGTTATTATTCCAAAAGTAAAGGTTGCTATCTGCATATCGATGAGGCCGAGGGAGAAGAAAAAGAATGGATTGAAAAGTATCATATGCTGCAATATAATTCGATGTTTGACAAAAAGAACCGCAGCAGCTTTTTCTTCCCATATAATCTAAAAAGCAAGTAGAACAATCAGGCAAGGGGAATCAAGATGAAACTGAGTGAGTTATTAGCGTATGACAATATTGTAATACAGTGCCATGACAATCCGGATGCAGATACCATTGCATGTGGATTTGGGGTCTATCTGTATTTGAAATCCAAAGGAAAAGAACCACGTCTGATTTACGGAGGGCAGAATGTGATCCGGAAAACGAATCTGGTGATGCTGATCCGGGATCTGAAAATACCAATCGAGCATGTGGATTATCTGCACAAACCAGAGTTATTGGTGATGGTGGACTGCCAGTACCATTCCGGAAATTCTGCAGTGTTTGAAGCAGAACATATTGCTGTAATTGACCATCACCGGATCTGCACGGAATTACCAGAGCTTTCCGAGGTGCGTTCTAATCTGGGCGCGTGCTCGACACTGGTCTGGAATATGCTCAAAATAGAAGGATTTGATGTACGAGGTAATCGTGAGTTGTCAACAGCACTGTATTATGGATTATATACGGATACCGGAAGTTTGACGGAAATTGTACATCCGCTAGACCGGGATCTGCGTGACGAGGCAAACTTTGACCCGGCAATCATGAGGAAACTCCGCAATGCCAATCTTTCGCTGGAAGAACTGGAAGTTGCTGGAGCAGCACTTCTTCATACGGATTATGTAGAAGAATTTCGTGCCGCGATTGTAAAAGTGGGGCAGTGTGATCCGAATATTCTCGGACTGATTTCCGATCTGGTACTGGAAGTGGATGCGATTGATATCTGTGTGGCATTTAATCTGCAACCAGAAGGTGTGAAGTTTTCAGTGAGAAGCTGTGTGAAAGAAGTCAAGGCGAGTGAACTTGCGGCAGAGTTGTGCAAAGGAATTGGTTCCGGTGGAGGACATCTGGAAAAAGCGGGTGGCCTGATTCCGATGGAATTGATGACACAGGAATATTTAAAGTTTTGCAAAGAACATCATTTTGCACCACGCATGGAGTATGATGCACAGGGAAGACATGAACAGCCGGCAGCTTCGGGTATTAAATCTGTTATCGAGCAGCGTATGCGGGACTATATGGGAAATACCGATATTGTGTATGCACAGGATTGCAGAATAGAGGCAGAGGATGCAAAGACGTACTGCAGACGCTCCGTTCCGTGGGGATATGTCCGGGCAACGGATCTCTTTGCGGAGGGAACGCAGGTGACTGTGCGGACTCTGCAGGGAGATATGAAAGCTACAGTGGAAGCAGGAATTGTTTTTATCATTGGACCGAAAGGGGAATGTTTCTTTCGTAATGAAGAGGCTTTTATGGAAGAATTCCGGATTTACACGGATTGGAAGTTTGATCTGAGAAATGCAGAGTATGAACCTACCATCAAAGATGTAGAGAAAGGAATCATCGTAGAACCGATGAAATGTGCAAAGGTCTGCGTGCCAAAGGGAACTACAATTGTTCGTGCACGCAGGCTGGAGCGCAAGGTAAAACTGTTCCGGGATAAAGATGAAAACGAACAGTATACACTTGGCCGGGTTGGAGATTACATGGTTGACAGCAGTGATACGATCAACAATATCCGGATTATGCGTAAAGATCTGTTTGAAGAAATCTATCGGGATTCCGGTGAGCAGGAAGAGCAAAAAAGTGTGATCTTTGATCTGGACGGAACCTTGTTATATTCGTTGGAAGATTTAAAAAACGCTACCAACGCGGCATTGGAGTCACAGAATATGCCGACTTGTACGCTGGATCAGGTGCGCAGATATGTAGGAAACGGGGTGCGCATGCTGATGGTGCGTGCCGTGCCGGATGGGGAGAAAAACCCGAAGTTTGAAGAGACATTTGCGGAATTTAAAAAATATTACGGGGAGCATTGTCTGGATCATACAAAGCCATATCCAGATATCATGCATCTTTTGACTGAATTAAAGGCGCGCGGAGTGAAGACAGCAATTGTATCCAATAAGCTGGACTCGGCAGTAAAAGAATTGGATGAACGTTTTTTCCGGGGTTATATGACTACGGCAATCGGTGAGATGGAAGGTGTGGCAAAAAAACCGGCACCCGATATGGTACAAAAAGCCATGAAAATTTTAAAAACGGACACGAAGAAGGCCATTTATGTAGGTGATTCCGAGGTGGATATTCAGACCGCGGAAAACACGGGACTTCCATGTGTTTCGGTCATGTGGGGATTCCGCGATGCGGAGTTCCTTCGTAAAAACAGAGCACAGGTACTTATTCAAAGACCACTGGAATTGTTGTACTTAATTTAAAAGTTATGGTATCATATAACCAACATACAAGGACAGGAGAAAAAAGATGGAAGAAAGAATTTCAGGACATACAGGGTTACTTGCACTGATCGGTTCGCCGGTAGGACATTCCGGTTCCCCGGCAATGTACAATTACAGCTTTGCAAAGCTGGGGCTGGATTATGCATATGTTGCATTTGATGTAAAAGAAGATCAGGTAAAAGAAGCACTTGACGCGGTGAAACTGTTTCATATGCGTGGAATCAATGTGACGATGCCGGATAAGACCGAGGCGGCAAAGTATGTGGATGAGCTGTCTCCGGCAGCACAGATTATCGGAGCTGTAAACACAATTGTCAACGATGACGGCAGATTGACCGGATATATCACGGACGGAGAAGGCTTTGTACACAACCTCAAGGACCATGGCGTAGATATTAAAGGAAAAAAGATCACGGTCGCAGGCGGTGGCGGAGCTGCGACAGCCATTCAGGTACAATGTGCATTAGATGGAGCTAGAGAGATCACGATTTTCAATATTAAGGATGCATTTTTTGAGCGTACTCTTCAGACCGCAGAAAAGATCCGAAAAGCAGTGCCGGGAATTGTTGTCAATGTATATGACATTGCAGATACGGCAAAGATGACAGAGGAGATCACATCCAGTGACATTTTTGCAAATGCGACGATCGTTGGTATGAAACCGATGGATGACCAGAGTGTGGTAAAAGATTTATCTGCATTTCGCCCGGGATTGGTTGTATGTGATGCGGTTTATAATCCGGCAGAGACAAAACTGTTGCGGGAAGCAAAAGAAGCAGGATGTACCTGCATTGGAGGCAAGGGAATGCTTCTGTGGCAGGGAGTGGCCGCATTCCGGTTATATACAGGTATGGATATGCCGGTAGAAGAAGTAAAGGAGAAATTTTTTCATGAATAAAGGAAAGAAAAATATTTTCCTGATCGGTTTTATGGGAGCCGGTAAAAGCACGATTGCACGTGCGATAAAGCAAAAGCTGGGTTATCCGGTTGTGGAGATGGACGAGCGTATCGTAAAAGAACAGGGAATGCCGATCAGCAAAATTTTTGAAACATACGGAGAACTTTATTTCCGGGAGCTTGAGACAAAACTGATCCAGTCACTAAATCAGCAGGAGCCGACAATCGTATCCTGTGGAGGCGGTGTGGCAATGCGACAGGAAAATGTAGACTGCATGCGGGATGGGGGAAGCGTTGTATTTCTTACGGCAACACCGCAGACCATATACGAACGTGTAAAAAACAGTACGGACCGTCCACTTTTAAACGGTCATATGAATGTTGCATACATTTCTGAACTGATGGAAGTACGCCGGCCAAAGTATGAGGCGGCTGCAGACATTCTCGTAGCTACGGATGGAAAAACAAAAGAAGAAATCGCAGAAGAAATTATTGGGCGACTGGAGGAATAAGCGTGAAATTTAATTGGGATAATATTGTATTTCAGATGCTGGGAAAACTTGTGGACTGCGTGTGGGTCAGCATTTTATGGGTGATCTGCTGCATTCCGGTTTTTACGATCGGGGCATCGACCACCGCGTTGTATTACACGGTACATAAATCCATCCGCGGTGACCGCGGATATACCACAAGAACCTTTTTCGGAGCGTTCAGGGACAACTTTAAGGCTGCAACACTGCCATATCTTATATGGCTGGCCGTTATGATTGTTCTGGGCTGTGATGCCTATATCACCTATCAGGTATTAAAAACCGGCAGTATGAAGGGCGCATTTTTCTATTTCTTTCTGGTTATGATTGCTGTTGCGATTATGTGGAGCGCATTTTTATTTCCATATATTGCAAGATTTGAAAATACCGTAAAACAGACGTTGAAAAATGCATTCCTGCTGATGGTAAGACATCTGCCATGGTCACTGTTGCTGCTGGTGATTTTGATTGCATCGGCTCTGTCGATTTATATTATACCGGTACTGCTTGTGGTAATTCCGGCAGTTGCATCGATTGTATTTGATTTTATTTTAGAGCGCCTGTTCCGCCGCTATATGAGTCCGGAGGATTTAGAGCGTGAAGAGGAAAATGATATGTATGCATCATAATACATAAATAAAAACAAAAAGAGAGGGAGAAACAAATGAGTGTAACAATTTCTGAAGCAGTAAAGTATATCGGAGTAGATGATAAGACGATTGACCTGTTCGAGAGCCAGTATGTGGTTCCGCATGGCGTATCTTATAATTCTTATCTGATTTTTGATGAAAAGGTAGCTTTGATGGATACGGTAGATGCCAGGGGCATGGAGCAGTGGGAGAAGAATCTGCTGGCCGCATTAGACGGACGGAAAGTGGATTATCTGATAGTTTCCCATCTGGAGCCGGATCATGCCGGAAGTATCGGACGTTTGGTAGAGCTTTTCCCGGAAGTGACCCTGGTGGGAAATGCCAAGACATTTCAGATGCTTCCACAGTTTTTTGACGAGCTTCCGGTAGATGAGAACCATAAAATTACAGTGGCAGAAGGAGAGTCTTTGTCCCTTGGTACCCATACGCTGAATTTTTATATGGCACCGATGGTACACTGGCCGGAAGTTATGGTAACATACGAGAGCAGTGAAAAGATTTTATTCTCGGCAGACGGATTTGGAAAATTCGGCGCACTGGATTATGAAGATCCGGAAGGATGGGCCTGTGAAGCGAGAAGATATTACTTTAATATTGTAGGAAAATACGGCGCACCGGTACAGGCACTGTTAAAGAAAGCGGCAGGACTGGATATCCGGACGATCTGCCCGCTGCATGGTCCGGTATTAAAAGAAAACCTTGGCTATTACATTGGGTTATATGATACCTGGAGCAGCTATAAGCCGGAGGATAAGGGTGTTCTTGTAGCATATGCATCGATCCATGGAAATACTGCAAAAGCAGCACAGAAATTTGCTGAGATGCTGCGTGCCAAAGGAGTAGAGAAAGTTTCTGTCATGGATCTTTCCCGTGATGATATGGCAGAAGTTGTGGAAGATGCGTTCCGTTATGACCGTATGGTTCTTGCAGCAGCAAGTTACGATGGCGGGGTATTCCCATGTATGCAGGACTTCCTGCATCATTTACAGTCCAAGGCATTCCAGAACCGTACCGTAGGTATTATTGAGAACGGTACCTGGGGACCGACGGCCGGAAGAACGATGAAGGGAATTCTGGAAACCATGAAAAATATTATCATTGTGGAGCCGATGGTAACGATCCGTTCCGCCATGAAAGAGTCCGACCTACCAGCGATGGAAGCTCTGGCAGATGTGATTGCAAATGCATAAGCATTTCGGAAAACGGACCAAAAAGAAACATCATATTGTGCTGATCTGTTCCGCTGTGGTCATTGCGGCGTTTGTGCTTCGCATGCCGGTGGAGATGAATGTAGCAGATGCCTGTGGAATGCAGCAGAAGGTCAATGTGCTTAGCAGCAGTATGCATAACCGGCAGGCGGAGGATTACCTGAATGATGCAGGAGAGTTTTGCATTTCCCAGACAGTGCTCAGGGAAGGGAAACCGTCCGTTGTTCCGCAAGTCAGGCGAATCGGGCTTCGTTTCCTTCCGGTGAGCCATATGACACAGCAGTGGCTGCTGGTACAGAGAATTCTGACCTCGAAGCCCAAATTTCTTGTTCCACCGGCGCGTCGGCTGATCGTCGGGCGGTATATCCGCGCAAATCCCGTCTGTGTGTGACAGAATGAAACTCAGGGGATACAAAAAAATTTGGATAGAGACAGGAGAACAAGCATTATGAGAAAAACAAAGATTATTTGTACCATCGGACCTGCAAGCGAAAGCGAATCTGTACTGACACAGATGTGCAAAGCTGGCATGAATGTAGCCAGATTAAACTTTTCCCATGGAAGCCATGAGGAACATCAGAAGAAGATTGATACGATCAAAAAAGTGCGTAAGGCGTTAGGTCTTCCAATTGCGATCATGCTGGATACCAAGGGACCGGAGTACCGGATCAAAACCTTCGAAAACGGAAAGATCACGTTAAAAGATGGAGATACATTTACACTGACAACGGATGATATTGTGGGAAATCAGGAGAGAGTTTCCGTAACCTACAAAAACCTGATCAACAATCTGAAGGTGGGAGATCATGTCCTGATCAACAATGGTCTGATTATTCTGGAAGTAGAAAAGCTGAAAGCACCGGATGCCATCTGTAAGGTTCTTGTCGGAGGCGAGGTGTCGGATAAAAAGAGCATGAATTTTCCGAACAAGGTCATGGATCATGCATTTTTGAGTGAGCAGGATAAGAAAGACCTGCTGTTTGGTATCAAAAACGACGTGGATTTCGTTGCAGCATCTTTCGTCTCCGTAAAGAAAGATGTCGAGGATATGCGTAAATTCCTTGACGAGAACGGCGGCGAAGATATTGATATTATTGCAAAGATTGAGAACCGTTCGGGTGTGGAGCACATTGAAGAAATCTGTGAGATTGCCAATGGTGTCATGATTGCCCGTGGAGATCTCGGAGTCGAAATCCCGGGCATGGAAGTGCCTGCGGTTCAGAAGTATCTGATCAGCAAGTGCCGTATGCTCGGAAAACGTGTCATAACCGCGACCGAGATGCTCGAGTCCATGATTCACAATCCGCGTCCGACACGTGCAGAGCTTTCCGATGTGGCAAATGCGGTATACGATGGATCATCCGCGATCATGCTGTCCGGGGAATCAGCTGCCGGTAAATATCCGGTAGATGCCGTGCGGAACATGGCAGAGATTGCTGAGTATACGGAATCCCAGATCAAATATACCAAGCGTTTCCGCACTTCTGATTTTGAGACAAGAAGCATTCAGGATGCCATTTCGCATGCAACCTGCGCGATGGCAGTTGATGTCCAGGCAAAATGTATTGTCGCAAGTACACTCAGCGGAACTACCGCACGTATGGTCAGCCGTTTCCGTTGTCCGGTAGATATCATCGGAATGACGACTTCCGAGAAAGTATGGCGGAAATTGAACTTAAGCTGGGGGGTTACTCCGGTTCTCTGCGAGGAATTCAGTTCGATGGAAGTTATGTTCTACCATGCAATGAAAAAGGCAAAAGAAGTATTTTCATTACAGAGCGGAGATGCTGTTGTTCTGACCGGTGGTCTGATCAATGGCAAAGTAGGAAATACGAATGTGATTAAGGTAGAAACCGTAAAATAAAATAGAACATAAGCGAATGCTGTGTAGTTGGAAAGCGCATGTGACATCTCTGTTGCATGCGCTTTTCGTGTGTTTTTGTGAAAATTTACTACCTTTACGAGGAAAATAGTTTATGCTATAGTATATTTGTACAGAAATAATCAGACAATATTTACAGTTTACCAGGGAAAGGCAGGCCTATGGTAGAAAAAAACGATCAGAAGAAGTGCAGGGATATATCAATAGAGATTCAGGAGACTCTGGCAAAATGGGGAAAGTATTTTTTTTACTATTATCCCAAAGAACGCAGAATCAGACCATCGGAGTTTGCAGCCCGTCACAAGGGAATCGTGGAGAATGTTGCGGATCTGGAGCATAGTATCCTCATGGACAGAATTATGGAAAAAGAAAAACTGTTAAAACTGTTTCAGGATATTGACCATGGCGCAAAGACGGTAAGTGCAAAGATTCAGTCTTCGGGAAAAGACATGGTATATCAGATCTCTATGGGTAGGATTCAGGGCGGTTCACAGAAACAACCGGAATATGTATTGGGTCTGATCGAACAGATCAGGGCAGACACACGCCAGAATGAGATTATTCAGGCACTGGGAAGCAATTTTAACAGTGTATATTATGTAGATGTGGATCATGATAAGGTATATGCATATAAGGTGAACTCCGCAGTGCGCTCTGTGCTCAATGATACGCTTAAGGCAATTCCGGGATATGAATCTATCATGGCAGAATATGTGGGGAAGGTTGTCCTTACCGAAGATCGTGAGACAATGCTGTATGAGACCTCCATTGAAAATCTCCGTAAGCAGCTGAGCCTGAAAAAAGCATATCAGTATGATTACCGGATTGTGCGGGATGGAAAAGTAAAATACTGCCGTGCAAAATTTGTAAATACATCGGATGGAGGACAGCTGCACCGGATGGTAGCAGGATTTTCCGATATCAGTTCCGAAAAACAGAGGGAACTTGAGCGCATGGCGTATGTGGACAGTGTGACCGGCGGAAATAATTACGAAAGTTTTAAGAAGAAAATCCGGGATTTCCGGCAACCGGGATATCTGGTGTCCATGGACATCCACTCCTTTAAAATTATCAATTCGATCTGTGGAATTATCAAAGGGGATGAAACACTCAAAGGAATCTGGAAGTGTATTCAGGGGATACTGGAAAAAGATGATCTGGCAGGACATATCAATGCAGACCGTTTTGTGATTTACAGTAGTGGAAAGGATCAGGAAAAGACGATCCGGCAGTTACAGCAGCTGGAAACCATACTGGCAGAATTGTCGGAAAGACTGAAGGTTCCGAAGCTGATCCCTTATTTTGGAGTGACGAAGTGGAAACCGGATTCCAAAGTGGAAGAGGTATACAGCGAAGCAAATTTTGCCAAGAATCAGATCAAGGATCGCAAAGATATCAGCTATCAGTTTTACAGCCATGAAGATACGATCCGCATGCTTGAAGATAAAGCCATGGAGGATGAATTTAAACATTCTCTGGAAAATAACTGTTTTGAGGTGTGGTATCAGCCGAAATATGATCCGGAAACAGAGCGGATGGTAGGGGCAGAAGGTCTGATCCGCTGGAGAGATGAAAAGGGAAATGTTATTCCACCCGGCAAATTCATTCCGTTGTTTGAGAGAGACGGACTGATAAAAGTTCTGGATGAGTATGTTTTCCGAAAAGTATGTATGCAGCAGTTAGAATGGCAGAAACAGGGAAAGGAGATTATTCCGGTATCCATCAATCTGTCCAGGGCGAGTCTGTATTTTGACAGTGTGGTCAGCCGGTATCAGCAGATCGCTGATGAAATCGGAGTAAAAACCCATCTGGTTCCGATTGAGATTACAGAGAGCGCAGCAATTGACAATGACAATATCAAGGGGCTGGCAGATAAGTTCCATGACAATGGTTTTCCATTGCTTGTAGATGATTTTGGATCGGGGTATTCTTCCCTTGCAACACTGAACATGAAATGTTTCGATACGTTAAAAATTGACAAAAGTCTGATTGATTACATCGGGGATTTCAGTGGGGAACGATTGCTGGAACATACGATTTTACTTGCAAAGGAACTTGGATTGTGCGTTACGGCAGAAGGTGTTGAGAGAGAAGAACAGGTGGATTTCCTCAAACAGATGAAGTGTGACAGTATTCAGGGATATTACTATTCGAGACCGCTTCCAAAAGAAGAGTTTGAAAAACTTTTGCTGACAGCTTAAATGATAAGAAAACAGGGAAAACTTTTATGGAATCATAGAAGTTTTCCCTGTTTTATTTATTGACCGAGAAGGGAATCTACATAATTGCGTATTGCATAATTGTCTTCCGGCATCTGACATCCCACAATATATACACCTTCATCATCCGAGCACCGGATGACATGTCCTTCCAGATGGGACTGATCCGAAAGGGCAAAATTTTGGATATCGATAGCAACATCTGCATGTTTGTGATCCATGAAAAACGGATCCCGGATCAGAAATGCAAATCCATTGGCACTGATATTGTCAAGCTGACCGGAGAACGTTGTGTCGGAATCTTTCAGCGTGATGGTACATGGATTGGACACATCTGCCCGTGGGTATTTCCGGCGGTTTTTAATCTCCGGACGTGCGGAAAGCTGCAATGCATAGACGTGGGAACCGGACGCCGTGTCAGCTTGTATCTGCGCCTGATCCCAACAGTAGAGAACATTGTCAACCGTGACCTGAACCTTACATGTTTCGGATCCGTTTAACTGTGGATCGTCAGACAAAATCAGGGAAATACTATTTTCCGCAACAGATCTGACTTCTCCGTGATACTCCATGCGTTCCAGATGTTTTGGAAGAATAACTTTTGCTTTCATACCGGCATGAATATCATCCAGACCCATGAAACCACCGATGCCCAGTTCACACATCAGCTCCTGAATTACATTTTCTATGTTATTGATGTTGGAAGCACTTTCCTCATATTTGCTGAGCATGCGTTTGCTTGTTTCATCGGAATCACTGATGCATGTGGTCATGGTTTCCACGATGGAAGATACCTGTTCCATATTTTCCACCAGCTGACGATTGGAAGATTCCACTTCTTTCATGGCAGAATCAATTGTCTGGATGTGTTCACCCAGAAGAGAAGAATCCTGTGTAATTTTATTTACATTTTCACCGGTCTGGGTTACTTTTTCCAGAGTGGCCTGAATAAGTTTTAAGGTTTCTTCAATGGAAGAAGTCATTTTTCCTGAAATTTCATCCAGCCGCGAGAGTGCTTCGCTGATCTGTCCGGAAGAATCTTTGGTTTCGGTACTCAGCTTGCGGATCTGTTCTGCAACGACGGAGAATCCTTTTCCGGCTTCCCCTGCGCGGGCAGCTTCAATGGAAGCATTAAGTGCCAGCAGATTGGTCTGGCTGGAAATACTGTCAATGGTTCCGGTTTCCTGTTTTACGGTTTCAAATTCTGCCTTGAAAGCGTCCAGAATATGTTCTACCTCATTGGACAGATCTGCCATCGTTCCGGCAGTCTGTACCAGACTCTCCAGATCAACGGAACTTGTCTTTGCGTGTTTGCCGGATTCCGCAGTCAGGGATACCATATCATTGATCATGGAAGCAACATTCTGTACCTGGGAATTGATATCTCCCGTCATTTCCTGTGAGGAGGCTGTCCGGGACTGCAGCTGATCGTTATTGTCGGTCAGTTTGTTCATTCCGTCTACGACGATGTCTGAACCATGTTTGTTTTCCGTGGCAAGTTCGCGGACAACGGTGATTCCGTCCATGATGGTATTGCTGGCGGTTTTAACCTGTTCAACGGTTGTAACAACCCGTTTTAAATCTGCTTTGATACTGTCTGTCAGGGCACCGTCGGATTCGATGAGGTGGCGGATAGACATGATATAGCCGATATAACAGAGCAGGAGACAGGCAACCTGCAGCTGATAATTTTTCTGGTCCGTTGCAGTATTCTGACCGAGAACGACCAGATGATAAAAGACACTGACAATGACACTGGCGATATTGGCGATTGCACATCCCACCATAAATTTCTGGTCTTTGTAAAGAACCAGAAGACTGACAACCGGAAGAATATAGGTAAAGGCAATCGGTGAATCGGTGGTGCAGATCAGGAACGTGTAAAAAATACCGTAACCGATGACAAGCGCATACCGATAGCGGTCATCAGCCTTTCCCCTGATGCGCAAAAGAAGGTCACCTGAAAAAAAGGGAACCCAGCACAGTATTAAAAAAATGATGAAATTTGTGGAAGGATACCCACCCTGGGATACATCTGTGCCGTAGTTTGCACTAAGAAGAAGGGCAAATACAAGCCAGATGCGTCTGGCTTTGATATTGGCCTTGGCCTTAAATTCATTTTCATTATAATCCATAATACGTTTCTCCTATGTGAATGCTAATTCTATTGTATGACGGGATGAACGTTTTTTCAAGTAAAATGCTTTGTTTTTGGTGCATAATTTTTCCGGGATTCCGGCATACTACCCATACAACATGAATATGGAAAGTAATCTGGAAAACAGGAGGAAATTTATCATATGAAAGCAACTGGAATTGTGCGCAGAATCGATGATCTGGGAAGAATTGTGGTTCCGAAAGAAATTCGCAGGACACTGCGCATCCGGGAGGGGGATCCCCTAGAGATTTTTACAAGCCGGGAGGGCGAAATTATGCTCAAAAAATACTCACCGGTTGGGGAACTGGGCGAGTTTGCACGAAGTTATGCACAGGCACTGGCACAGACCACAGAGGCTCTGGTCTGCATTACGGATCGGGAATATGTGATCGCAGCAGCGGGAACCGGGAAAAAGGAAGTTGAGGGGGAACAGCTGAGCGAAGAAATGGAAGAAATGATTGAAAAGCGCAGCACAGTTGTGAAAACAGGAGAAGAACAGGCCTGCTCCATTACAAAAAAAACAATGTCAACCCTTCCGAAGGGAATTGTGCTTTCAAGTATTCTGTGCAATGGAGACTGTCAGGGTGCTGTGATTCTGGCAGATAACAGCGGACAAAAGGAAACACTTGGACTGTTGAAAGCATTGTCTGCCACAGCTGCAAATTTTCTGGGGAAAAATATGGAACAGTGAAAATAATAAAATCTTAATAAAAAGATAATTTGCATATACTGTCCAAAAGAGATAAAATGTATGATGTATGTTTCCAAAATAAATATGGAGGAGAGTATATGTCAACCAAGAAGAAAAAGAAAAGAAAGAAAAAGCAGCATCGCTTTTTCTGGTTTGTCATAAAGCTGCAGATCGTGCTGATGCTTGTTGTGCTGGCAGGTTTTGGATACTACTATTTTGGCGGATATGCGGATCAGATACAGCAGATGCGCCGTGAGGCAGTGCAGGAAGTATCTGCTTCCGACGATTCTACGTTTATCCCTTCACAGACCTGCTCCGTTTTTGATAAAGACGGAAAACTGATCTCTGAACGAAGGGGAGACAAGAATGCGCAGTATGTCAAATACGAGGATATTCCAAAGAATTTTGTCGCAGCGATTATCAGTATTGAGGACAAGAAGTTTTACCAGCATAACGGTGTGGATCTGAAAGGACTTGTGCGCGCGGTCAAAGCCACAGTCATGTCGAAACTGAAAAAATCGCAGGGTGGTACGCAGGGTGGAAGTACGATTACCATGCAGCTTGCCAAGCTGATTTATATGCAGCCGAAACAGACGTGGCAGTACAAGGTGAAGCAGATGTTTCTTGCGTGGGAACTCGAAAAACGTTACAGTAAGGATAAAATTATGGAATTTTATCTGAATAACGTGTATTTTGCAAACGGCTATTACGGAATTGACGCTGCCTGTCATGGATATTTTAACTGTGAACTGAAAGATCTTGATGTATCGCAGACCGCGTATCTGTGTGCGATCCCGAACCGCCCGTCCAATTATGATCCGGTGACACACCCGGACAATACCATTACCCGGCGGAATCTGATCTTAAAGAATATGCGGGATGACGGGAAAATCTCCCAGGAAGAGTATTATGAGGCAACCAAAGAAGAGATTGCGCTGAACCGGCCGAAAAAGAGTGACACGGAGAAAATTAACAGTTCGATTGACACTTACACGTATGACTGCGCAACCCGTGCACTGATGGAACAGGAAGGTTTCCAGTTTAAATATTATTTTGATTCGGATAAGGAAAAGAAGTCTTATGGGGAAGCATATGACGAACTTTACAGTGCGTGTCAGAAGAAACTGTTTTCCGGAGGATACAAAATCTATACGACGATTGATATGGAAAAACAAAAGGAACTGCAGTCTGCCATTGATGATACCCTGAAAGGATTTAAAGACAAATCCAAAGACGGAACTTACAAGATGCAGGCGGCAGCAGTATCAATTGATAACAACAGCGGATATGTTGTGGCAATCGTGGGCGGCCGTAAGCAGGATTCGGATAATTATACGTTAAACCGTGCATACCAGAGTTACCGTCAGCCGGGAAGTTCGATTAAGCCATTGCTGGTATATACTCCGCAGCTGGAGCGCGGGTATACTCCGGATACCGTTGTGGATGACCATAAACTAAAAGACGGACCGTCGAATACAAACAATACATATGCCGGAAAGATTCCGCTCAGATATGCGGTTGCACATTCCATTAATACGATTGCCTGGCAGCTGTATGATGAACTGACACCAAAAGCAGGCCTGCAGTATTTAAAAAATATGAATTTTGCACAGATCAAGGACGGAGATTATACCCTCGCCACATCTCTTGGTGGATTTACCAAAGGTGTTTCTCCACTTGAGATGGCATCCGGGTATGCAGCGGTTGAAAATGACGGACTTTACAGGGAACCGACCTGTGTAAAATCAATTGTGGATTCTGACGAAAATGTAGTCTATACGTCCAGCCTGACGGAAAAAACGGTTTATAAGCAGGATGCGGCGCGGATGATGACGGATATCATGACCTCCGTTATGGACAGTGGAACCGGACGTTCTGCAAAGCTTGCCGATATGCCGTGTGCCGGAAAGACGGGTACAACAAACGATCACAAAGATGGATGGTTCTGCGGATTTACCAGATATTATACAACCGCAGTCTGGGTGGGATGTGATTATCCAAAAGCCATTTCCAATCTGAGTGGAAGCACATATCCGGCACAGATCTGGAAAGCATATATGTCTGCGGCCCACGAGGGATTATCTTCGCTTGATTTCCTTCCTTATGCTCAGCTTTCGGATGATTTTAAAAATCAGCAGAAGCAGGAAGAGGAAGAACACGACAAGATGCGCGAAGAAAACCAGATGGAAGAAAACCAGACGGATGACCAGCAGGCTTCCGAGAGCCAGCAGAAAGATAATACAACGGACGGAAGCTCCGAAAATGATAACCAGCCGGACAATAACGACAGCAATGCCGGTGATCAGAATAACAATTCCAAACCGGAACATAGTGGGGACAACGATTCCGGAGAAAGCGGAGGAAACACTGATACGCCGGAAAATGGAGAAAATACCAATAAACCGGACAATAGCGGAACTACGGATAATGGCGGTGATACCGGAGAGAGTGGAGATATCGGTGGTGGAAACGTACAATAAACATATATAAAACAGTGCAACCGGTGTATTTATGGATACACCGGTTGATTTTTTTTATCGATACTAGGCAGAAATTCCGGAATATGGTAGAATACAGATACATGGGGTAGAAAAAAATAGATATCACATAGATCAAGGAGGAATCAGAAATTGAAGAAATATGGATTTGGCGTAGATGTGGGAGGAACCACCGTAAAAATGGGATTTTTTGAGACAAGCGGAGAGCTTCTTGACAAATGGGAAATCAAGACCGATACCAGCGATAACGGAAAGGCAGTACTGCCGGATATTGCACAGGCGATTGATAATAAGCTGGCGCAGGAAGGCATCAGTAAGAGTGATGTAGAGGGCGTGGGAATCGGTGTTCCGGGTCCTGTGCGGAGTGATGGCGTTGTTAACGGATGTGTCAATCTCGGCTGGGGAGTGATCAATGTTGCGGAGGAACTCGGTGCACAGACAGGTCTGAAAGTAAAAGTTGGAAATGATGCGAATGTTGCAGGTCTTGGCGAAATGTGGCAGGGCGGTGGAAAAGGAAGCAAAGATGTCATCATGGTAACGCTTGGTACCGGTGTCGGCGGTGGAATCATTGTAGACGGTCATGTGGTTGCCGGATATAACGGTGCAGGCGGAGAAATCGGACATATTACCGTAAACCATGATGAGATCGAGCCTTGTAACTGTGGGCAGTATGGATGTCTGGAACAGTATACTTCTGCGACCGGTATTGTACGCATGGCAAAACGTAAACTTGCCAAAACACAGGATGCGACAAAGCTTCGTGATTATAAAGATATTACTGCAAAAGACATTTTTGATGTGGCAAAAGAAGGCGATGAAGTAGCTCTTGGACTGGTAGATGAAGTGGGAGAAATTTTAGGGTCAACCCTTTCGAATATTGCCTGCGTGACCAATCCGGAAGTTATCGTGATCGGTGGTGGTGTGTCCAAAGCCGGACAGATTTTAATCGATACGATCCAGAAGCACTTTAAGGAAAGCTGCTTCCATGCATGTCGTGATACCCGCTTTGAACTGGCACAGCTTGGCAATGATGCCGGAATATACGGGGCAATGCAACTCATTATCGGATAAGTTCAAAAAACAGAACCATATGCACAGCAGACATTTTCGTGTAGGAAGAAAGTGTTTGCTGTGCTTTTTTGTACTCTTTTATCATTACCCTGTTGAAAAAATATCTTGACAATCAAACTATCTTTGCATATACTTTGACTAAGAAACTGTTTGACAATCAAACTATTTCACAATCAAACAAAATTGAAGACAGTAAAAGGAGAACCCATTATGTTAGAAAAGTTAAAAGAAATCATTGCAGACCAGTTAAACGTAGACGCAGATTCTATCACCGCAGAGTCCCGCTTCAAAGAGGATCTTGAGGCAGATTCCTTAGATCTGTTTGAGCTGGTTATGGCTTTGGAAGAAGAGTACGGTGTAGAGATTCCTTCTGAGGATTTAGAGAAGATCCTTACCGTTCAGGATGTCATTGATTATATGAAAAATAAGGGTGTTGAGGCATAAGCTATGAAAACAAGAGTGACAGAGCTTCTGGGAATCGAATATCCGATCATTCAGGGCGGTATGGCATGGGTCGCAACACATGAACTGGCCAGTGCGGTATCCAATGCCGGCGGACTTGGCATCATCGGAGCAGGTGGAGCACCGGCTTCCTGGGTGCGTGAGCAGATTCAGGCAGCAAAAAAAGAAACCGACAAGCCGTTTGGAGTAAATCTCATGCTGATGAATCCGGAAGCGGATGAGATTGCAAAAGTAATTGTGGAGGAAGGCGTTAAGGTAGTAACAACCGGCGCCGGCAATCCGGCCAAATATATGAGCATGTGGAAAGAAGCCAAAATCAAAGTGATCCCGGTTGTGGCAAGCGTGGCATTGGCAAAGCTGATGGAGCGTGGCGGTGCGGATGCACTGGTCGCTGAGGGAATGGAGTCCGGTGGACACATCGGTGCCCAGACGACGATGACACTCGTACCACAGGTAGTAGATGCGGTATCCATTCCGGTCATTGCAGCCGGTGGAATTGCAGATGGACGTGGATTTGCGGCAGCTATGATGCTTGGCGCAGAGGCAGTACAGATGGGAACCCGTTTTGTTGTTGCAAAAGAATCCACGGTTCATGAAAATTACAAGCAGCGCGTGGTCAAAGCAAAAGATATTGACAGTGAAGTGACCGGCATGTCCACAGGCCATCCGATTCGCGTTATTCGTAACAAAATGACCCGCGAGTACTTAAAGAAAGAAAAAGAAGGTGCACCGTTCGAAGAACTTGAGCAGATGACACTCGGAGCACTGCGCAAAGCAGTTGTCGAGGGTGATGTCATGTACGGCAGCGTTATGGCAGGCCAGTCTGCGGGTCTGGTAAAAAAAGAAGAGACCTGTGCGGAAATTATCCGGGATGTTATGAGTGGTGCCGAAAAGTTATTGGGACAGAAATAGGAGAAGACAGTGAAGAGAGTATTTATGTTCCCTGGACAGGGATCTCAGTATATTGGTATGGGAAAAGAGTTTTACGACGCCATGCCGGAAGCAAAAGCGGTCTATGATCTGGCAAATGAAGTGACAGGTCTGGATGTGGCAGCTCTTTGCTTTGAAGAAAATGATAAGCTGAACATTACAGAGTACACACAGATCTGTATGCTCACAACCGAGGCGGCTATTTATACAGCATTAAAAGCAGCGGGAATTGGCTGTGACGTTACGGCAGGCTTAAGCCTTGGCGAATATGGTGCGCTGATTGCATCCGGAGCGATGACAATGCGGGATGCATTTGCGGTTGTCCGCAAGCGCGGTATTTATATGGAACAGGCATATCCGGTAGGCGGCGGTATGTCTGCAATTCTTGGACTGGATGCGGAAAAGATCGCAGCAATTTGTGAGGAAACCGCTGCAAAAACAAACAAAGTTGTTTCCATTGCAAATTACAACTGTCCGGGACAGATCGTTATCACCGGAGCAGCAGATGCTGTAGGTGAGGCAGGAGATGCCTGCAAGGAAGCCGGAGCAAAGCGCGTGGTTCCGCTTAAAGTCAGTGGTCCGTTCCATTCTGCACTTTTAGCAGAAGCAGGAAAGAAACTCGGGGAGGCACTCGAAGATGTATCGATTCAGCCGATCACCATTCCGTATCTGACCAATGTGACTGCAGATTATGTCAAAGATCCGGCAGACGTCAAGGATTATCTGGTACGTCAGGTTTCTTCTTCCGTGCGCTGGCAGCAGACAATTGAGCGCCTGATTGCAGACGGAGCAGAGGAATTCGTGGAGATCGGACCGGGACGCAGCCTTTCCGGATTCATGAGAAAGATCAATCGCGAGGTTACCACATGCAACATCGACAAAATGGAGGATTTCAATAAATATGTTAACCGGTAAAAATGCACTTGTTACAGGTGCTTCCAGGGGAATCGGAAGAGCCATTGCGCTGGAGCTGGCAAAACGAGGAGCATTTGTTGTGGTGAACTACAATGGTTCCGAAGATGCTGCAAATGAAACGGTTGCAGCGATCAAAGCGGCCGGAGGAGATGCCGTGAGTGTTCGCTGCAATGTCTCTGATTTTACAGCATGTCAGGAGATGATTGAATCCCTTATCAAAGAATATAAGCATATGGATATTCTGGTGAACAATGCCGGAATTACAAGGGATGATCTGCTGATGCGCATGAAGGAAAGCGATTTTGATGCTGTGATCAATACCAACCTGAAGGGAACTTTCAATACCATCCGTCATCTGTCACGCTATCTGTTAAAACAGCGTGCTGGAAAAATTATCAATATTTCTTCGGTATCCGGAATCCTTGGAAATGCGGGACAGTCAAACTATGCAGCCAGCAAGGCGGGCGTGATCGGTCTGACAAAATCTGTTGCAAGGGAGCTTGCATCCAGAGGAATCTGCGTCAATGCGGTTGCTCCCGGATTTGTAGAGACAGAGATGACCGCAGTATTGCCGGAAAAGACCCAGGAAGAATTAAAAAAGCAGATCCCGCTTGGCAGAGCCGGACAGGTACAGGATATTGCGCATGCAGTCGCATTTCTTGCATCACCGGAGTCGGATTATATTACCGGACAGATACTTTCCGTAGACGGTGGTATGGCCATTTAAGGAACCTGATAGAAAGAAAGGAAAAGGAAAATGAGAAGAGTCGTTGTGACGGGAATGGGAGCAATCACACCGATTGGTCTGAGCGTGGAAGAATTCTGGAAAGGAATCCATGCCGGACAGATTGGATTTGGTCCTATCACAAAATTTGATGCAAGTGAATATAAAGCACATCTTGCGGCAGAAGTCAAAGGTTTTGTCGGAAAAGAGCATATGGATTTTAAGGCAGCAAAGCGTATGGAACTGTTTGCACAGTACGCAGTAGCAGCAGCCAAAGAAGCCGTTGCGGATGCAGGGCTTGATATGGAAAAAGAGGACGCTTACCGTTGCGGTACAGCCGTTGGATGCGGTGTTGGAAGTCTTCAGGCAATCGAGCGCGAGTATACAAAGATTGTGGAAAAAGGACCGGGCAGAGTCAATCCGATTTTCGTTCCATTGATGATCTCAAACATGGCAGCAGGAAATGTTTCTATCCAGCTGGGATTGCAGGGCAAATGTACCAATGATGTAACTGCCTGTGCGACCGGTACGAATAATATCGGTGATGCGTTCCGCAGCATTCAGTACGGAGAGGCAGATGTCATGGTAGCCGGAGGAACAGAGGCAGCCGTATGTCCATGTGCGATTGCCGGATTCGGTGCACTGACGGCGCTTTCTCCATCCGATGATCCGGAAAAATGTTCCCTTCCTTTCGATAAAAACCGCAGCGGTTTTGTATTGGGTGAAGGTGCCGGCATTGTTGTTCTTGAGGAACTTGAGCATGCGAAGGCAAGAGGCGCAAAAATCTATGCAGAAGTTGTGGGATATGGATGTTCTGCAGATGCTTACCATATTACTTCCCCACTCGAAGACGGTGCAGGTGCAGCACGCGCTATGCAGAATGCCATCGAGGATGCGGGGGTAGACAAAAACGAGATCACGTACATCAATGCGCATGGTACTGCAACGCATCACAACGATCTTTTTGAGACCCGTGCCATTAAGTTACTGTTTGGGGATCATGCAAAGGACATTAAGATCAATTCTACAAAGTCCATGATCGGTCATCTTCTTGGTGCCGCAGGTGCGGTTGAATTTATCACCTGTGTCAAAGAGCTGGAAGAAGGATACATTCACCGTACAGTTGGTTATGAGACACCGGATGACGAGATGGATCTGAACTACTGTAAAGAAGAATACCACGAGTCATTTACCTATGCACTGTCAAACTCTCTTGGATTTGGCGGACATAACGCAAGTCTTCTGGTTCGCAAATACGAGGAGTAGAAGCTATGAGTATGACAACACAGGAAATTATGGAAATTCTGCCACACAGACATCCGTTTCTGCTGATTGATACGGTGGAAGAAGTGGAGCCGGGCGTGCGCGCGGTAGCAAAGAAAAATGTAACTTTCAATGAACCGTTTTTTGCCGGTCATTTTCCGGGAAATCCGGTTATGCCGGGCGTGCTGATCGTGGAAGCACTGGCACAGACCGGTGCGGTTGCGATTCTTTCGCAGCCGGAATGGAAAGGAAAGACAGCATATTTTGCAGGAATCAATAAAGCAAAATTCAAGCAGAAAGTTGTTCCGGGGGATACTCTGGTGCTTGAAACCGAAATTATCAAGGTGAAGGGACCGATCGGTGTGGGGCAGGCAACAGCAAAAGTAAATGGAAAACTGGCATGTTCCGCAGAACTGACATTTGCAATCGGATAGGGGAAAGGCAATGTTTTTTAATAAAAAATATATCAAAGTAAATCACAACGAAGAACCAGAAAAAACACAGGCAGAAGAGCCAAAGCAGGAAGAGGCAAAGGAAGCAGCACCTGTTGTAGAGACCGTTACCTGTAAAATCTGCAAAAAAGAACTGGATAAACAGCGTGTCATCAAAAATAAATATGTCTGCTACGAGTGCGGATATTATTTCCGTGTCCGCACCAAAAACCGTATTCGTATGGTGGCGGATGCAGGAACTTTTGAAACCTGGGACAACGATCTGAAGACCGGAAATCCGCTGAATTTCCCGGAATACGAAGAAAAAGTTGCTGCAACACAGGAAAAAACCGGGTTAAACGAAGGCGTAACCATGGGAAGTTGTACAATCAACGGAGAGAAGACAGTTCTCGGTGTGATTGATGCCCGTTTCATGATGGGAAGTATGGGACACGTAGTCGGTGAGCGAATTACACGTGCAATGGAAAAGGCAACGGAACAGAAACTTCCGGTGATCTTATTCTGCTGTTCCGGTGGTGCGCGCATGCAGGAGGGCATTATTTCCTTGATGCAGATGGCAAAAACTTCTGCAGCTGTAAAACGTCATTCGGACGCAGGGCTTCTTTATATTCCGGTTCTGACAGATCCGACAACCGGTGGAGTGACCGCAAGTTTTGCGATGCTTGGAGATATCATCCTTGCAGAGCCGGGGGCATTGATCGGGTTTGCCGGTCCGCGTGTGATCGAGCAGACTATCGGAGAAAAACTTCCGGACGGTTTCCAGCGGGCAGAGTTCCAGTTAAAGCACGGATTTGTAGATGCGATTGTAGAGCGTGAAGAATTAAAAGATACACTTGGTAAAATTCTTCGTCTGCATCGTCCGACCGAAGGATATGCGAACTTTGATCCGGCACACGATGATGACCGTTATGAGCCGACGGAACTGATGCGTGAGAGAAATACGTTCTCCAAGCCATTGGAGCCATGGGATAAAGTCATGGCAGCACGTCAGATGAAGCGTTTGGCTTCTGTCGATTATATGGGACAGATTTTTGACGAATTTATGGAACTGCACGGAGACCGTTATTTCCGTGATGATCCGGCAATTGTCGGTGGTATTGCGTATCTGGATGGACAGCCGGTAACCGTGATCGGGGTGCATAAGGGAAAAGATTTAAAGGACTGCAAGGAACGCAACTTTGGTATGCCTTCGCCGGAAGGATACCGTAAGGCAATCCGTCTGATGAAGCAGGCAGAAAAATTCAATCGCCCGATCATTACATTTGTAAATACATCCGGTGCATATCCGGGAAAAGAAGCCGAGGAGAACGGACAGGGTGAGGCAATTGCAAGAAACCTTTATGAAATGTCCGGTATTCAGGTGCCAATCCTTTGCCTGATGATTGGCGAAGGCGGCAGTGGCGGAGCTCTTGCCCTTGCGGTTGGTAATGAAGTATGGATGATGGAAAATGCCACCTATTCGATTCTTTCTCCGGAAGGATTTGCTTCCATTCTCTGGAAGGATGGAAAACGTGCAAAAGAAGCGGCAACTGTCATGAAGATCACAGCGCAGGATCTGAAAGAACTGTCTGTTGTGGATAAGGTGATTCCGGAGTATGGTGGAGCGGATGACGATGCGCTGACTTCGATTGCGGCATGGATGAAAGGAAATATGAAAGAATTTTTACGTGCACAGAATGACAAGAGTGGGAAACAGCTTGCACAGGAGCGGTATGATCGCTTCAGAAAGTTCTAATTGTTCCATAGAGGAGAATCATAAAATGAAATTTTTAGGAACCGGAAGTGCGCTTCCGAAAAAAGTTGTAAGCAATGATGACCTGGCCCAGGTTATGGACACTTCAGATGAGTGGATTCGTTCCCGTACCGGGATTGGCATGCGCCATATTGCAGTGGAAGAGACAACAACTTCCATGGCGGTAGAGGCGGCAGAGAAAGCACTTGCAGATGCAAAAATATCCGGATGTGAAATTGATCTGATTATCGCGGGAACCATTTCCCCGGATTACATATTTCCATCGCTGGCATGTGAAGTACAGGTTGCAATTGGAGCAAAAAGTGCAACGGCATTTGATCTGAGTGCGGGATGTTCCGGATTTTTATTTGCACTGGCTACGGCGGATGCCTATTTCCGTACCGGACGTTACAAACATGCACTGGTTATCGGGGCGGAAACCCTGTCAAAAATGATGAACTGGGCAGACCGCAGTACCTGTGTGCTTTTCGGGGATGGAGCCGGAGCTGCTGTAGTTAGTGCAGAAGGAAGCCAGCTGCTTTCCATGGTGCAGGGATCAGACGGAGCCGGTGGCATGGCACTGCATTGTGAGAACCGTCCGGTGAATAATCTTTACCGCCAGCTTGGTGCACAGCATTATGCGTTCACCCAGATGGATGGGAGAGAGGTTTATAAGTTTGCCGTGCGCACGGTTCCAAAGGCGGTCAGTGAAGCACTTGAACAGGCAGAACTTCCAATTGAAGATGTAAAATATTTTCTGCTTCACCAGGCAAATATCCGGATTATTGAGTCAGTGGCAAAGCGTCTGCATCAGCCAATGGAAAAATTTCCATGTAATTTACAGAAGTGTGGAAATGTTTCGGCTGCAAGCGTACCTATTTTACTTGATAATGTCCACAAACATGGTATGATAAGCGGGGGCGATAAAATCGTATTAGCTGGATTTGGTGCCGGACTTACCTGGGGGGCATGTGCAGTCGAGTGGTAGATCACACCAGATCATGAAGGAGTTTAACATGACGCTGGAAGAGACCTTAAATGATCTTCTTGTAAAATTATTCAAAGATATTCTGGAGATTGAGGCGAAAAGCCTGATCACAGAAGAGTTTAAAGACATTAGTTATAATGATATGCATATTATTGAGGCAGTGGGAATTGATGAGCCGCGAAATATGAAAACCGTTGCAAAACTGATGTCCGTTACAACAGGCACACTCACGAAAGCAATGGATGCCTTGTGTGAGAAAGGATATGTTGTCCGGGAACGGAGTACGCGGGATAAAAGAGTAATAAAGCTGCGCCTGACAGATAAAGGGAAAGCTGCCTATTATCATCACGAACAGTTTCACCGCCAGATGATTAAAAATGTTGCGGATGAGATGAACGATTCTGAAAAAGAGATACTTGTCTTTGCCCTGGCAAAACTGGTGGATTACTTTAAACTGACCTACTATGATACGGACGAGGAATCCGAATTCGTTGACTGGTCGAAAATAAGCAGGGATAAATAAAATATATACTTATTTAGTGTTATAACCGGGCGGCTCAGAATGCAAGTTTTGAATCGCCCTGTTTCATTTTGTACTCAAAAAGCTACTTTATTACGCCGTAGTGGTAGAAAATTACAATAATAAAGAATTTTCTATTGCAAAATCCTGCATTTTTCGTTACAATAAAAAAGGTTGATGTAGAAACAGACAACAGATTATGATCAGGACATGACGATTCGGGATTTTACTGGTTCCGGACGTTAAAAATTAATATTAAGGAGATAGAGAAATGGGTTATGTTGATGAAGTACTCGAAGTAGTAAAGAAGAAAAACGCAGATCAGCCTGAGT